>BNJT01002825.1_pt1 | contig 395471 bp, 393 predicted proteins | sample 8540491 | NCBI WGS metagenome assembly BNJT01 (sample SAMD00202455, study PRJDB9452) | human saliva metagenome | host: Homo sapiens | reverse complement strand
TGTGCCAGCAGGGTACGCGCCTCCCCAATGACCGTGACCGATCCTGTTACCAACACACCAGCAGTTTCCTGCTCAAAGAGGGCGTTCTCCATGGCGATGGCAAGAGCCTCATCCAGGTGGTCATATACCGTAATAATGTTTTCGTCGAACCCGGCGTCGAGGGCGATCTCTTGAAGTTCTTCCGGGGCAATGGCTCGGGAAGATTCTGAGGCAGAAAGATACAACCGGAATGTGGCATCGGTTGAGTCTACGTATTCTTCACGAAGTACTTCAAAAATACCGAGAGCGTCTTTTTCGCCTAGAATACCGACGACTGCATGCACATGGGACAGTTCAAATGCCTCTTTAAAAGCCGTAGATGCGGCGCGCACCCCATGCGGGTTATGGGCGGCGTCAAGCACTACCAAAGGCTCGCTGCGAATCATCTCAAGCCGCCCTGGCGAACGTACCTGGGCGAATCCGGCGAGTACTACATCTCGCGCAAGGGCACGATCCCCACCGAAAAATGCCTCGACTGCGGCAAGAGCTAATGATGCGTTCTGCCCCTGGTGCTCACCGTGTAGGGGGAGCTCAATCTCGGGGTATTCTCCTGCTAAACCTCGGAGAGTCAAAAGCTGCCCGCCGACCGCGCGGTCACGCTCAACCACACCAAATTCAACACCTTCGAAGGCGTACTTGGCGTTCTGCTTACGAGCAGTATCAAGAAGTATGGTCGCTACTTCAGGGTCTTGCGCCGCAGAAATAAGGTATCCGTCGGGTTTAATAATCCCGGCTTTTTCCGTTGCAATCTCAGCCAGAGTATCCCCCAGCATATCGGTATGATCAAGGCCAACGGGTGCCACGACGGAGACAATACCGTCGGCTACATTCGTAGAATCCCACGAACCACCGATCCCGACTTCTAGAATCACCACGTCCACGGGCTCATCGGCAAAAATAGCGAAAGCAAGCACGGTGATGGACTCAAAGAACGTAAGTTTTGGTTCTCCGCGTGCAGCAAATTCTTCGTCCACAAGAGTGAGGTATGGCAAAATTTCATCCCAAACGCGCACGAACGTGGCATCAGGCACCGGTTCACCGTTAATGCTGATGCGCTCAGTAACGCTTTCGAGATGCGGGCTAGTAAAACGCCCGGTGCGCAGATCATGAGCCAACAAAAGCGATTCAATCATGCGGGCGGTACTGGTTTTACCGTTAGTTCCGGTGATGTGGATGACCGGGGCGGCGCGGTGCACATCCCCGAGGATTTCAACGGCTCGACGAACCGCATCCAGCCGGGGAGCCATCTTATTTTCGGGGGCGCGTGCCAGCAATTCACCGTAGACGCGTTCAACCCCTTCGGGGTCCGGGATTGCCGGGTAGCTCATCTCGCTCATAGTGTTCTTTCCTTGGCTGGTATCAAGCTGTGCGGCCAGCGTCTTTACCAGGATTCTGCCTTATGTACAGATATATATTTGGGTGTATAGCCGCCCCAGCACGGTACATACCGCGGTGTGTTATATGTGCCGGGGCGGCTTAGAGGCTATATTGCCCCTATTCTATGCTGCCTTTGCGACCGTAATGGTCAGGCTCTCGCCCTCCGTGAGGTCCAGGGAAACCGCTAGGGTCTCGCCAGTGACCAGTTCCTCGTGGGTGCGCAGAGCCTCCAGGGTGTCCTGCGGGGCACTCACCGTTAGGTTAATGCGGTCAGAGACATTCAGCCCGGCATCTTTACGGGCCTGCTGAATAGCGCGAATAGTATCGCGGGCAATACCTTCTGCTACAAGTTCATCGGTTAATTCGATGTTCAGCACTAGGAAACCGCCGGGCAGCACGGCTGCCGCTTCACGCTCGGTACCGTCATCCGAGGACGCTACCACGGTTACCAGCTCATATTCGCCGTCAACTAATGCAAGCCCACCGTCAATGGTGTCGAAAGCAACGGTCACGGTACCGTCTTCGGCGATTGTCCAATCGCCAGATTTCGATGCCTTAATAGCTATCTGAACCTGTTTACCAAGGCGGGGACCTGCGGCACGGGCATTCACCTTCAGCTGTTGCGAGATACCGTAGTCGGCAGGGTTAGCGTCCTGTGCATTCACGAGGATAACCTCACGCAGGTTCAGCTCGTCTTTCACAATCTTGGCGAAATAATCGGCCCCCTTAGTGCCGAATGCGGTTTCCAGCTGTGCGAACTGCTCGTTGGCAATGGCCGCCGTGAGCGATTGCAGAGGCTGACGCACACGGATCTTCTTCTCTTTACGCAGAGAAGACCCTACAGAGCATACCGCCCGCACGGTTTCCATGAGCGAAAGCAGCTCAGATTCATCAGCAAAGTCTTCAGCGGCAGGCCAGTCGGCAAGATGTACCGAACGCTCGCCGGTCAAGCCACGGTAGATTTCTTCGGTCGTGAGCGGCAGAAGTGACGCCGCTACCTTTGATACCGTCACCAAAGCGGTATACAGGGTATCGAAGGCATCGGGGTCTTCGTCAAAGAAACGTTCACGTGAGCGGCGCACATACCAGTTGGTAAGAGCATCAGCATAAAGACGCAGATGCTCACAGGCACTCCAGATATCGTAAGAGTCCATGTCCGCGGTAACCTGCTGTATCAGCTCCCGGGTTTTGCCCAAGATAAAGCGGTCCATCACATGCTGCGAATCGTACTTCACCTGTGCCGTATATCCCGCGCCTTTGTTGGCAGCATTCGCATAGAGAGCGAAGAAGTGATAGACGTTCCACAGCGGAAGCATCACCTGTCGTACCCCTTCACGAATCCCCTGCTCGGTCACAATCAGGTTGCCGCCGCGCAGAATCGGCGATGACATGAGGAACCAGCGCATAGCGTCCGAGCCGTCGCGGTCAAGAACTTCAGAGACATCCGGGTAGTTGCGCAGCGACTTTGACATTTTCTGCCCGTCAGAACCAAGCACGATGCCGTGGCTGACAACATTCTTAAAAGCAGGACGGTCAAATAGTGCGGTCGCCAAAATATGCAGGGTGTAGAACCAGCCGCGGGTCTGACCAATATACTCAACGATGAGTCCGCCGGATAGTGGTTCTCGAACCAGTCCTTATTCTCGAAGGGATAGTGAACCTGCGCATACGGCATCGACCCGGAGTCAAACCATACGTCCAGCACGTCTTCGACGCGACGCATCGTAGACTTTACCCGTTGGATCATCAGGGTTTGGACGCGTCAGCTCATCAATATAGGGGACGGTGCAGATCTGGCTGCCCCTCCTTGTTCAGCGGCAGGCGACCAAAGTCAGCTTTGAGTTCTTCAAGCGATCCGTAAACATCAACACGAGGATAATTTGGATCGTCCGAAACCCAAACGGGAATAGGAGAACCCCAGAAACGGTTGCGCGAAATTGACCAGTCGCGAGCGTTCTCAACCCACTTACCGAACTGCCCGTACTTGACATTTTCGGGAATCCAGTTGATCTGCTCGTTCAGCTCAGACATGCGGTCTTTGAACTCGGTCACCTTCACATACCAAGAGGTAATGGCGCGGTAAATAAGAGGATTACGGCAGCGCCAGCAGTGTGGGTAGGAGTGCACATAGGATTTCTCCACGATGAGCGCACCATCTGCCTTGAGAGCATTAATAATGGTGCGGTTTGCCTCGAAAACCTGAACTCCGGCGATACCCGCAAGTGCGGTAGACCCCGAAGGGCTAGGCTGTCCGAATAGGGGGAGGAACCTGGCGCCTTCATCTACCGAAAGCACTACGGGAATATCGTAGGATTCACAAACTTTCTGGTCGTCTTCACCATAGGCAGGTGCCTGATGAACGATACCGGTACCATCGGTGGTACTTACGTAATCGGCAACGAGAATCTGCCATGAGGTTCCTGTGCCCCATTTCTCGGCATCGGCGAAGTAATCCCACAGCGGAGTGTAGCGCACACCTTCTAGTTGGGAGCCGGTGTAGCGCGCTGTGATGGCGGCTGCCGCATCCTCGGCGGGGCTCTCCCCTGCATACCCGAGGTCTTTCGCATAGTTCCCAACAAATCAGCTGCGATGAGGAAGCGCCGTCCGCTGAGCTCACCGGCACCGGGAACTACGACGTATTCAATATCGGGTCCGACGGCGAGCGCCTGGTTGGTGGGTAAAGGTCCAGGGGGTGGTGGTCCAGGCAAGTGCCTCAACACCAGCCAGTTCAGCGACAATTTTTTTATTGGCGGCGAGCGAGTCGTCAGCGGTGAGGGTGAAAGCTACTGTGACGGTCTGATCCTGGCGATCCTGGTAGACGTCGTCATCCATGCGCAGCTCGTGGTTCGATAACGGGGTTTCGTCTTTCCAGCAGTACGGCAGAACACGGAACCCTTGGTACGTGAGCCCTTTATCGTAGAGACGTTTGAACGCCCAGATCACGGATTCCATGTACTCGACGTTGAGGGTCTTATAGTCGTTCTCGAAGTCCACCCAACGCGCCTGCCTGGTAACGTATTGTTCCCATTCGTTGGTGTATTTGAGCACGGAGGCGCGTGCGGCATCGTTGAAATTATCGATGCCCATCTCTAGGATTTCTTGTTTATCGGTCATGCCGAGCTGTTTCATGGCTTCAAGCTCGGCAGGCAGACCGTGAGTGTCCCAGCCGAAGCGGCGTTCTACTTTATGCCCGCGCTGAGTTTGGTAACGTGCTACAAGGTCTTTCGCGTAACCTGTGAGCAGGTGCCCGTAGTGCGGCAGACCATTTGCAAATGGAGGGCCATCGTAGAAGACGAATTCGTTATCGCCGTGGGGACCGGCTTCACGGTTATCGATAGATGCTTGGAAGGTTCCGTCTTTCTTCCAATAGTCGAGTACAGCTTCTTCGAGCTTAGGGAATTTAGGTGATGCGCTTACACCGTAGCCTGAGGCTTCAAACGCGCTCACCTTGGGGTAGATATTTTCTGACATGCAGTGCGCCCTATTTCTGTTCAGATTCCCGCCATTGGGTACGTGAACCGCACCCTTTGCCGAGGATGGACAAACGGGTGCAAGGACGCCTTCATCGTGCGCCCCTCATGGGGCGTATATGCTGGCGCGGTACCACCTTGCTTACTGATACAGACAAACGCACCGACCTCCCCCGGGGCTATGAACTGTTCATCAGGAACGTTCTTACGCCCCCGGAGAGCGGCGCGTTGAGCGAGTATCAGTCGCTTATTAACAGCTGTATCGGGCTTAACCGTCCGGTTCTACTGGGACTGCATCTGTTCCGCTAAGATCCCCTCGCCGCAGCGATTAGAGTGGGGATCCGCAGGTGCGGTCTGTTCTTCCGAATTGCTCGCCGGTGATCGCCGGGTCTTTGCAAACATCTACATTCTATGGGGTTTGCAGCTACGGGTGCAAGCTACAAAAAACCCAATTTTTACCCGCCTTCAGACCCTCTGTGACGCATCTCGGGCGTGTCGTAAATGCATGTTTTTACAGATATACTCAATGTTTTCATGCACTTTCAGTTGAATATTAACCCTCGACACTAGATATTGGGGTCATTCTTGCCAGCATCCACTAAATATGCATTTTTACGTGCTCTGTCAACGAAAAAATTTTCGTTTATCTAGCGTTTATACAGCACATGGGACGTCCTGTTTCTCTGAAGAACACGCCCAGAATGCTGTGGGAAAGTTCACGGGTCTCCCCACATCGACTTCCTTCCTCAATGATGCGCTTCTGACCTTCCGCACCAGTTCGGCCCCCCCTCTGAAATAAGGGGTTATTGAGTCTGAAAAACATATTTTTTAACAGAAGTTGCTAGCCCCTGAATGCTCTGCTCGGGTAAGTGTAGCTCGCGTTCTTCATGTGCACGGCAAGCAGAGTAGTCTCGGTTGCTAATTCGGGAAGCCCCAGAATCTCGGAATTCTCCATAGAAAGCAATCCGTTATGTTCTATTAGTAATACTTTTGGGGCTATAGAACAAAAATCATTTTTGTGACAATATTTACGCTTCCTGCTAGCAGGAACAAGTGACGGCTTCTAGACTGTATGACATGGAGAAAACCCGCACGAAACCTCCCGGAACACCGCTGTTTATTGGAGCCGCTATCGCAGGTTTATTGCACGCTGCACCCAGCTTTTACTGGATGTGCGGCGGGATGTGGCTGTTAGATACCGTGGGGCCGATGGCTGTCAAACTACAGCAAGAGGGTAACGTTCCGGTGCGGTTTTTACTGGCTGCCGTGTTTATCGCCAAAGTTACGGGCGCACTTGTGCCGCTCATATACCATCTACGACCACCTGCGCACGCGTGGGTTCGCATTGTTTCTTGGGTGGGCTCTATAGTGCTTATAGGCTGGGGCGGCCGTGGAACTTTTGCGGGGTGGCAGCGTGTAGTAACTGGCAAAGCTTTCCTGGATAATCCAATCATCGCGGGGCACACCTACTTATGGAGTCCCCTTTTCCTCATTTGGGGACTGCTGCTGTGCGGGCGCTATTCGTCTCGCGCGCTCGCCGCCAGAAAGTGCCGTCAACAGGCTAAAGACCACTCGGCATATGACCTTAAGAGATGTTGAAGGCATCTGCCACATCGCTACTACATATAACGTTTTGGGTAGAAATGGAGGCTTAAATTCCCTCGGCAGAAAGCTTCTTAATGTATCCGGTTAGTTCAAGGAATGTACAGTCGAGGATTTTTCCATAATTATTATCTTCTGGCTCCCCGAAAGTATTCGGGGAGCCAGAAGAATTTTTGAAAATTACTTTAGAGAGTTCTGCGGCTAAAACCGTAAGAGTAATGTAGCTAGGTAGCGGAGGAAGAACTGTTGCCACTTTCAACAAGCTGAGGATATTTTTGCTTCAGATAGGTATTGGTGACGTACTTCCACGACCCACCATCGTAGATGGTCACCATGTAGATGTTATCCGCTGTATCTGCTGGCCGGTCTGCCACTTCTTCCTTACTAAGGTGGGCTTTATAGGCTTCAAATTTTTCACCATAATTCCAAGCAACAGCCACGATATCGGATTCGAACACTACCGTAGGCCTTTCATCACGAATCCAGCACTTGAGGTCGTACCCTTCCATCCAGCCACCGCCGTTATAAATGTCGCGATACAAGTCAAATTGTGGTCGAAGATTCGGATCATCTTCATGGCTGAGTTTCTTCGCATATTCAGAATCTCCGGTAAGAACCGCGTAAAGGAATGATGCCTCATAGGCGGCAAGAGCCTTATATGAGCCTTCCAGGGTCTTCTGGCGTATGGCATTCTCGTCAATATCAGGTTCGGGAACGTTCTTTGCAGGCTCGGTGTTGGTTGCGGGAGTATAACCGCCTTTATCTTTAGTCGGAAGTTTTATGTCTCCCACATATTTATTCCAGTCAGCAACGAACTTTGCATACTCTTCCGGTGAGGTCGAGTCGCTGGGTGAACTTGTTGACGAAGCGCTAGAGCTTGAAGAGGATGAGCTGTTGCTCGGCGAGTTTTGAACACTCTTGACGGAGGGGGCGCATCCGGCGAGGGCTGCAATCCCAAAAGCACCAAAACCAATAAGAGTAGCGCGACGTGAAGGAGTAGAGGTGAAAGTGGTGTATGGCGAATTCATTGGTTTTCTCTTTTCAGTATGCGTATGTTTTTGAGTGATTACTCTGCACCGTAACAACCGCGTCTGAAAAGACCCTGAACTTTCGTACCCACAACCTGAGAGTAGCCTAAAAGTTACAGAACAAAACTCTAAGAATTAGACCTGCAGGTAAATATTGCCGTCTCGCACTTCTAGAGGGTACACACCGATCGTATAGTCAGCGCCTGAGACACACTCACCCGTAGCGAGGTCGTACACCTCTTTATAAAGGGGTGAGGCAATAGTCGAGTGCCCGTCTTTCTCTCCAACAATGCCGCGAGCAATCACAAGAGACTGACTATTAGGGTCACGATGATCGCATGCATAGTACCCATGCTTAGTTTTAAAGATTGCATACTGCTGACCTTTGACGAGGGCAACTTCGCCCCAATTTTCTTCGAGTTCACTTTCGGGACAGATGCGAACCCAGGAAGATGCTACGGCGGCATTTTCAGTCATACGGCTCTACCTTTCGACAGGTGCTATCTATGCAACCGGTCACAGTCAAGAGCTACATATCAAATCAGCATAGACAGAAGGCGGCATACGAGAGCACAAGTATTTCTTGTGTGTTCTGTTTGGAGTCTACCCTATAAAAACCACAGATAAAAATATGACATACCTAAGCTACTAAAGGTCTGAAAAACCCTTAAACACACAGCACTTTAGGGAGTTTAGGCTTACCTAAAACAATAATCCTTAGGGTCAAAAACACCCATTAATCCCTAGATATTTCAAGGAATTTCCTTAAAATTTTTCTCAAAAATACCGATTTTGGCACTTTCGTCGTATAGCCTCTGTGTAAGATAAAAACAGCGACTTTTTACAAGCAAGAATCTGCGTATAAAACAACATAATCCCACACTCTTGTTGTTCTGGCTCAAGGTTTGTTCCCGGTTTTCCTGCATTGCCGGTTCCTAGAGACAGGTCATTCTTTGCTGAAGTCGGTATACACACAACTAGGAAGGACAAATATGTCTCAGAACGGCCCTGGGAACACCGCCCGTAATATTCTGGTCGTCGGTGCAGGACCCGCAGCATGGCGTTTTGTACGCGCTTATCATGAAGGCGCCCAAGACGCTGGACGCGCCTCTGACACCATTACCGTTCTCAATGATGAACCGTATATTCCGTACGACCGCGTTGCTATCGAACAGCTTTTTAAAGATACCGACAAAGACCTTACCCTTGGCGACCCAGCACTCTGGGACGAGTCCACGATCAATCTGGTCAGCAACACCCGTGGCGAATCGCTCAACCGTGAATCGCGCATTGTTAAAGGTTCAGACGGCGTAGACTACCCCTACGATGTGCTTGTATTCGCTACCGGTTCAAGTGCGGTGCGCATTCCGATTCCTAACGCAGATTGCGCCCATGTATTCCGCACCGCAGACGATGTTAAAAACATGGTCTCCGAAGTTGAACGGTTGCAGACTAAACTTGGGCGCGCACCGCGCGGTATTGTTGTCGGCGGAGGCCTTCTCGGGCTGGAAGCCGCAGAAGGTCTCAAAGACCTTGGTGCCGAACCCACCATCCTCGATGTTGCCCCGTGGCTTCTCTCTGTGGAGGTCGATCAGGGCGGCGGTTACGCGGTCAACGCCCAGATCAAAGCAACCGGGATCGACATCGAAACCGGTGCGTTCATATCCGCTATCAACAAAGATGCCTCAGGCGAGGTTATTTCGGTCTCCGTAGCAGATTCCACCTCGGACGAAGCCGTTATTCACCAGATTGATGCAGACCTCGTGGTCTTCGCTGCAGGTATTCGCCCCAACGATGAGCTGGCACGCGCCGCTGGACTAGAGACTGGCGAACGCGGTGGTATTCTCGTCAATAATGCATGCCACACAAGCGACGAGCATATCTGGGCTATCGGCGAAGTAGCCTGCGTACTTGGACGAACTTGGGGTCTGGTTGCCCCCGCCAACGCGATGGCGGATGCGGTCGCCAAGAATCTGCTCAACGGCAACGAAGATGCTCAGGTCGAAGAATTCGATATCGCCACGAAACTCAAATTCTCAGGCGTACAGGTTGCAGGCTTCGGTGACCGCCGCGGCACCACGGAAGGCTGCCTCGAAATTCTCTTCGCAGACCCCGCGCGCGGCATGTACCAGAAGATCGTGACCAGCGGCGACGCCAAGACTCTCCTCGGCGGTGTTTTCGTGGGAGACACCGCTCCTTTCGATTCCCTCAAGCCGCTGCTGGGACGAGAACTCCCGGCAGAGCCCAATGTGTATCTCACGGCGGCAGGTGGCGGCGACGGTATTCCCGATACAGAGCTGCCCGACGATGCCATTCTCTGCTCGTGCAACAACATTAGCTTCGGCGAAGTCCGTCAGGCAGTGGTTGACGGCAACCACGACGTACCCGCCCTAAAGGCATGCACCACGGCTGGCACCCAGTGCGGCTCCTGTGTGCCCATGCTACAGAAAACCCTCGAACAGCAGATGAAAAAGATGGGTATGACCGTCTCTAAGGCGCTGTGCGAACACTTCGATTTCTCCCGCGCAGAGCTTGCGGAAGCGGTACGCCTTACCAACCTCGACGACTTCGATTCGGTCATTGCACGCTTTGGGCACGGCGGCGACGGCTGTGCTATCTGCAAACCAACGGTCGCATCCATTCTTTCATCTTTCCGCAACTCCTACGTGCTCGATGCCGGTCGCGGCGGCCTACAGGAAACCAACGATCGTGCTCTGGCAAACATGCAGAAGAACGGTACCTATTCGGTTGTTCCGCGCATCCCCGCAGGCGAAATTCCCGCTAAGAAACTGGCCGTCATTGCTGCCGTTGCGGATGAGTTCAACCTCTACGTCAAGATCACCGGTGCGCAACGTATCGGTATGTTTGGCGCCCGACTGGAGCAGCTGCCCTACATTTGGGAGCGGCTGGTTGATGCTGGATTCGAATCCGGTCAGGCATACGGCAAAGTCACTGCGTAACGTTAAATCCTGCCTCGGCTCAACCTGGTGCCGCTACGGTGTTCAAGACTCGGTGGGTATGGCCGTCGAGTTGGAGAATCGCTACCGCGGTCTGCGTTCACCCCACAAGTTCAAGTTTGGTGTCTCCGGCTGTAACCGTGAATGTGCTGAAGCACAGGGCAAAGACGTGGGCCTGATCGCCACCACCAACGGCTGGAACCTATACCTTGGTGGTAACGGCGGCGCGAACCCCGCGCATGGGCGCTTGTTCGTCAAGGATGCCTCCAGTGAAGAAGTTGTTCGTTACATCGACCGCTACCTCATGTACTACATCCGCACAGCGGATAAGCTACAACGCACTGCCCGATGGCTTGAAGACCTTGACGAAGAGCACGGTGATGGTTTGGCTCATCTGCAATCCGTACTCATCGAAGATTCTTTGGGAGTCTGCGAGGATCTGGAACGAGATATGCAGCGCCACGTGGATTCTTACCAGGACGAATGGGCTGCCACCCTCAAGGACGAACGCCGTCTGCGCCGCTTCCGCGCCTTCATCAACGAGCCCGACGGCAGCGATGAGGCAGCGCACCTGTTTGTTCTTGAACGTGAGCAGATTCGCCCAGCAACACCCGAGGAAATTGCTGCCGCCGAGAAGGGCGAAGGCAATACCGTGCTGGTGACGGGAGCGAAAATCCCAGTCGGCCCACCCAGCGCGCATAATCCTGTTCCAGCGAACGCATAAGGACCCGCCCATGTCACCTAAAATTCCGCCGTTTCCACCGCGCGAATTTGCGACGATAGATGAGGTTCTAGCCAATATTCCGGCGGGTGTTGCTCAAGACGCGCCTTTAGTTCCAAGCTCCCGGGCAGATGTACCCGGTAAGGTGTACATCGCCGGGGGCGGTCCCGGTGCTCTCGATTTGCTGACTCTACGTGCCGTCCGAGCGCTCGGTGAAGCCGATGTCGTGCTGCTAGATCATTTAGCTCCACAAGAGCTTGCCGAATACGCTCCAAACGCCCTGATCATTGACGTGGGCAAAGTACCCGGTAAGCATGCGGTGCCGCAATCACGCATCCAGCAACTCATGATTGACTATGCACTCGCGGGCAAAACCGTGGTGCGGCTCAAAGGCGGCGATCCATATGTATACGGTCGCGGTGCTGAGGAGCTAGATGCTTGTTTTGCAGCCGGACTGGATGCTGAGGTTATTCCGGGCATTACTAGCGCTATTGCGGTGCCTGCCCGCGCTTCTATCCCCGTGACTCTGCGTAAGGTATCGTCGATCTTTACTGTAGTTTCGGGCCATTCGGGGCTTGATGAAACCGATATACAAGCTGTTGTTTCAACGTTGCGCACTCATGGTACCGTGGTGCTTCTGATGGGTGTGCGTACTCTGCCGGATACTATCGAGCAGATGATGTCGTGCGGTATTGAAAGCGATATGCCGTTGGCCACCATTGAGAAGGGCTTCACGGACCAAGAGCGCGTTATCATCACGACCTTGCAGCAGGCTCCTCAAGACTGCCAAGACGTTAAATCACCTGCTATTACAGTCATTGGTGAGGTCGTCTATTATGCACGCGACGATCGGCATCAGTTCATCAGTCATGTACATGAACGGCTGCGTGAGCAATCCACGTCTTGAGTTCTCTGCCGCTCAGAAACTTGCTCCATAGTGGATTGATTATCCGCTAATTCTGGCGCATACAACGTGGCTTCCGTCTTCGTTTTCCTAGTTGTCGAAGGCGGAAGCCATTTTATATGCTTGACCGTATTTGAGTATTATTCGGCAGAGATGGTCAGCACCTCGTCAAGACGAGATAGAGCGCACTGAGCAATAATGCGTGCGGAGGCAATATCGTGAGAGGATACCAACGGTGCAGCCACTATAGTTGAAGCGCTAACCGCCTCGATATCACGTCTCATCTTTTTGGCAAAAAATCCATCTGCAAGCAGGTACGGGGACGCGAACCTTGGTTGCTCTTGACGAGCTATATCAATTATTGTCGGCTCAATTGCTGCAATAAAAGCGTTTCTGGTAGGTGTGTGAAGAACTTCTGCGAGCAAATCGGCGGCGCGCTGCATATCTGCTCGCCCATCTTGGCGGGATGAGCCCGCAGCCCCTTGAACAATCGGTGGTGCGGCAGAACCGGCAGCTATTGTTTCATGCCATCCAACTTCTTCAAGCCGAGTTCGCTGAAGATGGGCAAGTCGCGCATCCAGCCCCAGAGAGGCAGCAATATGAATATCTTTAACTCCGCTGGTACGTGCAGCGCGCCTTAGATCAACCTGGGTGTGAAATCCTGTGGACAGTAGAACCGGCACAATAACACAAGGCTCGCCATCCGGTAAGGCTTGAGCGGCTTCATCTACACTCGGTGTCTGCACGTCTACATAAGCTTCGTGAACTTTATATTCTCGCCCGTCAGACGTGCTTCGTTCATGAAGTAGCTTTTGAAGCTCGGCGCGCACGAGGGCAATCGCTTGGCGCCCTTCTGAAGAGTCAGTACCGTGAGAGGTCGCAAGAATATTGAGAACAGACATAGCTCAAGTGTACGCGTCTGAAGAACCCGACTCACCTATAAAGGTAATTATCACCTTATAGAAGGGCATAAAGAATGGGTACCCGTACGATGCGGGTACCCATTCTTGTACCTATTCACAACACACGGAATTCGTGTGCTTCCCTATGTGATAACCTGCGGACTACCGCAGAGGTTCTTATACGTTGTCTTTCTTACGACGACGAGCCGCAACGAGAGCGGTACCTGCCACCAACGTTGAGCCGCCAAGCGTCGTGAAGAGTACAACGCCGTCAGCACCGGTACGAGCCAGGTTACGCTTATTGGCTGAGGTCGTAGCTGCAGAGCTCGAGTTACTGTGCGCATTACCAGTATTGGCGTCCGGTTCAGCTTGTACTGCATCGCCTTCTGCAGATCCGTTCAGAGCAGCTGCACCGCCTTGTCCGCCGTTGTTGTGTCCAGCCTTCTTAGCGCCGGGGCGGGTTGCGGCGACGTTGGCATTGTTATCCTCACCACCGGGTGCCGGGTGCGAGTCATCAGAAACCATCGCTACTGTGTATGCCTGTACGTGTTCTTCACCCTTGGGGATTGCTAATCGCGACGATACCGTATGAGTACCCTGGACGCAGCTTTGCAGCTTCGACTTCCAGCTGTGCAGTGAACGAACCATCAACAATTTCTGAGGGTTTCACAAAGACGCTCTTGATGGCTTCGCCTTGTGCTTTACCTTCGCTATCCAATTCGAAGATAGTAACTTCAACGCCTTCTGAGACGTGTTCGCCGGTAAAACCAGTACCCCGGACTACAACGACGTTAGTTGCTGCATCGCCAGAGAAATGTGCGCTATCGACACGCAGAGAAGCCTTATTCGCTACATCCATCGTGGTTTCTTCTGCAGGCGATGCAGGGGCGGGAGCTGAAGAAGTTGCGGAGGGACTAGCAGATGCGGTCTCTGAAGCTTCAGCAGATGCACTGGAGGGGGTTGCACTAGCTGATTCAGACGCGCTGGAAGCCTCGCTCTTCCCTGTATCAGCGGATGCGCTCGGTGCGGGAGCCGCGGACGACTCTTGGGGTTTGGGAGTTACTGTCTCTGTAGGTTTAGGCGCCTGGGTATTCTCGGGCTGCGCCGGTGCGGCAGTCGAGGGCGTCCTTTGTTACTAGATTCCTGAGGAGCCGGGAGCCTCACTCGTTACAGTATGAGCAACACGGCGCTGCTTGAGCTCAACGATGGTACCTGCTACAAGGTGATCTTTACCGCCGGGGTTACTGACAGCAACAATTGCATAGCTCTTATTGCCTTTCAGTCTGCTTGAGCTGACGTTCACAGTGGCGGTAGCAGTACCATCAATGAGTTCTTGGGCAGAGACACGACCGGTTGCAAGAGGGGCGCCTACAGGGCGGCCTTGAGCATTTACTTCCTGAATGCGAACCTCTATAGAACTACCAACGCGCGGACCGTAGAAACCACTGACACGCACGGTGAAAGGGCTAAATTCGTTATCGGTGTAGATAGTGGCGGAATCAACAGAAACCTTAGGAGCGTTCTGGCGCCCCTCTGAGGTTTCATCACCCTCATTCTCAACCCCGATAACCTTTGTGCCGGGAGTAGCCTTTGAGGTTTTCTCGGTCTGTTCTGGAACGGAAGAGGTTTCAGATGGTTTAGCTTCAGGGGTTGAGGCTGAAGCAGTCTCAGAGGCGGTCGGAGATTCGGATTTTACCGGTTTTTCCTGTTCAGGCACCTGTGTAGAGGCCGCAGAAGCGGTTTCCTGAGCACCTGCCGGTTGAGCAGATGCGTTGGATTTTGCCCAAGGGATAGTCTGAAGCGGCAATGAGGAATTCTCATGCGTCGATTCAGTAGCGGAGGTATCTGAACCGGTCGAACTACCTGCTTCAGATGCAAAAGTAGCAGGAACATAGCTAACGTTCCTGCTGTAATAACGGTCGCGGCGGCGAGTGCGTAGACACGGGTTGACTTCTTTGGAGCCATGTTTCCCTCTTTGAAGTTATGTGAGTTGAGCTACTGCATATTTCTGTGATGTGAGTGCCAGATTCAGTTACTCATTGACCCATCTCAATTTATCGGTGACGCCCTAACACTAGCATTCGTGAGGGGCTTGCAATGAGAAAACTGTACCACCACCCCAAAAGTGTTACCAAATATTTATTTTTACCATTACTTAATCCACGTTAAAATCAGACCAATAGCGCATATATTACGAATATTGGGAGTAAACCTCAGGTTTCTCTTGAAGGAATAATAAGAACGCCAGATACCGCGTGCGAAACCTTAGTTTTGCACGCGGTATCTGTAGCACCTCTTTAAATACCTACGAAGACCGGATGACCTTGAACTGGCTTGCCTGAGCAAGCGGGCGCAAAGTCACATGATCAAGATTGATATGGTGAGGGATATTCAATGCAAAAACTACTGTCTGAGCAACGTCTTCTGCCACCAAAGGGTTCTGTACCCCGGCATATACCTTCTCAGCAGCTTCCACAGACCCCAAGCGGTTCAATGAAAATTCTTCTGTATGCACCATACCCGGGCGAATCTCAATGACGCGCACATTGTGATCAGCTTCCTCAAGGCGCAGAGCTTCGGTAAGTCCCCGAGCACCGAATTTCGCGGCGTTATACCCTGCACCTCCTTCATAACCGCCTTCGGCTGCTGTGGAGGTCAGGTTCAGAATACTCCCCTGAACGTGAGCCCTCAGTGCGGGAGCAAAGGCACGCACCGTATGTAGAATTCCGAGCACATTCAGGCGGTACATCGCTAGGTAATCATCCGGATCTCCATCAGCAACACGGTCAAGACCGATCGCTCCCCCAGCGATATTAACCAGCGCGTCAAGCTGTGAGTGCTCCGTCATGATCTGCTTTGCAGCTGCGTTTTACTGCCGATTCATCAGTAACGTCACAGGTTACAGGATGCGCTCCGGTCTCTGCTTCAAGCGTGCGAAGACGTTCGGTACGGCGAGCAAGCGCATAAACCGTCCATCCGGTAGCCGTTAGCTGTTCAACGGTTGCGCGACCGATGCCACTGGAGGCTCCTGTTACGACGGCAACTTTACCCTCACAAGCGTTGGGGGCAAATGGATTGGCAGGAATACGAGTATTGTCTAGCATCATGAACTTACCTTTCCACGTCGGTGGTGAAAGTCTTATTCATCTATGATGCCATACACAAAATTATCGTATAGAAAGATAGGCAATGCGCGCTAACAGAGTCACACGCGCATCGTACATCTGCGGGATAGCAGACAGCATTATCGATTCTTCCCACTCTCATGAACGCTCACCTTTAAAGGTGCATAACGCAGTACTTTTAGCGTTTCCGCTGGGGAAAACCCCATTTAGAACGTTTACCGTCACGGAAACCCAGACGATGCTCAAAATGGCGAGAGCTGCTGCCCGTCTTCGTAGTATCGGGAGGAACGGTTCCTGCTTTTGCTGACATGAGGTATAAAATCCCCGCTCCCGGCAAGAAAAGCACAAGCGGAAGTATCATGTGCAGACGCTCTTCGTTGTATCCGGTTCGCGTTGTTAAATGCCAAACGCAAACCGCAACGATCGCGAGATGAAGAGCAAGTACCGTCATAACAGGAGCTGATATCTCAAACATGGAAGTCCCTTGAAAAGTTTTCCTGTGTGATACTCACCAGTCTACTCTTATGCGGTATCTTGTGATAGGGAATCGAGAGATAACACACGGTGAATAGATAAATACATCACATAAGGCACGGAAACTACAGATATACCTATGGATCTTTTAGCATTTCGCTCTCGCAGCGCACGATGCAATGCTCTCTATACCCGCCGCGAGCAGCTTCGTGCTCGGGCCGAGCAAATCCGTGCAAGAACGCGTCGCCCCTGGAGCTCCGATCTACATTTCCTCTTTGGACAGACCTATCGGGACCCAAAGTTCTATCATTATTTTTCGCATCTTCCACGCCGGGAACAGCGCCGTTTTCTCTCCTCGCAACGCGAGCTTATTGCACGAGTTGAGCGTGCATTAGCAGAGTACGAAACACAGGCATACGGTGCGTGATAACCGATATTTCTGCGCTACACAGGAATCTATACACTTACTCAACATAAAGGCGCCAACCTACGCTATGCGATACACCGCCACAGCCCATAAAGTATGAGAAAATAGCCCCTATGGCTGAAAATACTCAGGGCTCAGACTCGCCCGCACAGATTAACGTTCCTGATCGTCCCGCGCTTGAAGGCCTCGAAGAGAAACTCTCCGAACGCTGGGCACAGCAGAAAACCTATGCCTTCGACGAGAACACGACGCGCGAACAGGTTTATTCGATTGATACCCCACCGCCGACCGCATCCGGCTCGCTCCATGTGGGGCACATGTTCTCCTATACTCAAACCGACGTTATTGCCCGCTACCAGCGTATGAGCGGTAAGAATGTCTTCTATCCTTTGGGCTGGGATGATAACGGTCTACCCACCGAACGTCGCGTACAAAACTACTACGGTGTACTGTGCGACCCTTCCGTTCCCGATAGCCCAGATTTTCGCCAGCTGATTCCGCTCAAGGCCGATGGCTCACCCAAACCCGACCGCAGCCAAGCAAAGTGGCCACGTATTTCACGCAATAACTTCATTGAGCTATGTGAAGAACTCGCTGTTGAAGACGAGAAAGTTTTCGAGCATCTTTTCACAACCCTGGGGCTTTCCGTCGACTGGTCCCATACCTACCGCACCATAGATGCGCATTCACGCAAAGTCTCACAGCTTGCATTCCTCAAAGACCTTGAGGCGGGTAATGCTTATATGGCGGAGGCGCCGACTATGTGGGACGTTACCTTCCGAACCGCCGTAGCGCAGGCCGAGCTTGAAGATAAGGAACGCGACGGAGCCTACCACCGTATAAGCTTCCACCGCGAAAATGGTGAAAGTCTGGATTGAGACTACCCGTCCCGAGCTGTTGCCTTCCTGCGTGGCGCTGGTGGCGCATCCCGATGATGAACGGTATCAGCCGCTCTTCGGAACGAAAGTGACTTCTCCTCTATTCGGCGTTGAGGTCGAGGTGATGGCGCATCCGCTGGCTCAGCCCGATAAAGGGGCTGGCATCGCCATGATCTGTACCTTCGGTGATACCACCGACGTTACATGGTGGCGCGAATTGCAGCTTCCGACCCGAGCCCTCATCGGGCGTGACGGCCGTTTCTCCCGCGAGACTCCCGAATGGATTACCTCTGCCGAAGGCTGCGAGCGCTACGAACGCATGGCGGGTACCACAGTCTTTACCGGTCAGAAGACCGTAGTTGAAATGCTTGTTGAAACTGGCGAGATGGAGGGCGAGCCTAAAAAGATTAAACACCCCGTCAAGTTCTATGAGAAGGGCGATAAACCCCTTGAGATCGTGGCTTCACGCCAGTGGTATATTCGCAACGGTGGTCGTGACGCTGAGCGCCGTGAAAAGCTTATTGAGCGCGGACGCGAAATTAACTGGGTCCCTTCATTTATGCGCAGCCGCTACGAAAACTGGGTGGAAGGTCTTAACGGCGACTGGCTGATCTCCCGTCAGCGTTTCTTCGGCGTTCCGTTTCCGCTTTGGTACCCGCTTGATGCTGAGGGTGAGCCGGATTATGAAAACCCGATTCTGCCGACTGAGGATATGCTTCCTGTGGATCCGGCTTCGCAGACTGCCCCCGGATATTCGGAAGACCAGCGTGGTGTACCTGGCGGATTTATTGCCGATCCAGATGTTCTCGATACATGGGCTACTTCTTCACTCACCCCGCAAATTGCAACCGGCTGGGCTACAGATCCTGAGCTGCACGCGAAGACCTTCCCGATGGATCTTCGCCCGCAGGGACACGATATTATTCGTACCTGGCTTTTCTCCACCGCTGTGCGCGCCGAAACCCTCGCGTCCTCTGTACCTTGGTATAACACCGCGCTGTCGGGATGGATTCTTGACCCCGACCGCAAGAAAATGTCGAAGTCTAAGGGCAATGTTGTTGTCCCGCACGATGTACTCGATAAATACGGTTCGGATGCGGTACGTTATTGGGCGGCCTCGGCCCGCTTGGGCGCTGATACCGCCTATGACGAAGGCCAGATGAAGATCGGTCGCCGCCTAGCGATTAAACTTCTCAATGCCTCAAAATTCGTGCTGAATCTGGGTGCTACCGAGAATTCAGTGATTACCTCGCAGTCGCAGGGACAAGTACTCACGAACGCACTGGACCGATCCCTGCTTGTGCGTTTGGCGTACCTCATTGAGGAAGCAACTGCAGCTTTCGAGAAATACGAATACGCTCGTGCCCTCCAGATTGCGGAGAGTTTCTTCTGGTCATTTACCGACGATTTCGTGGAACTCATTAAAGACCGCGCCTACGGCGCTCGCGGCGAGACCGAGCAGGCTTCCGTGCTGGCGGCTCTCGCCACCACTCTGGATGCGCTTCTGCGGCTCTTCGCGCCTTTCCTGCCGTTTGTGACCGAAGAGATTTGGTCGTGGTGGCGTGCGGGCAGCGTGCACCGCGCATCCTGGCCTCAGGCTCTGCCGGTTCTAGAAGGTGCATTATTGGCGGAGTATGCAGCAAACAACCCAACTGCCGGTATTTCGGCACAATGGGTACTTGCTGATGTGAACCCTGCCCAGATTGAGAACCTCAAGCAGGTCCTTCCCGATGTCGCAGAAGCACTCGGCGGTCTGCGTAAGGCGAAGAGTGACGCAAAGGTTAAGCAGCGTACCGAGGTTGAATCTGCTACGATTGCCGCCTCTCAGGAGCAGCTGGAGCGCATCCAGTCTGGTCTTGAGGATTTGCGGGCGGCAGGCAACGCTCGCGAGGTTTCTCTGGTACCTTCGGAAGGCGAACTTGAAGTTCGTGATGTAGTGCTTGTTGTGGAAGAAGCTGCCGAGTAGTCTCTCTAGAACAGCCACGTTCTCACGTTGTTTCTGGATATGCCGCATGGCATAGACTCCGTGCTGGAGCGAAGAATTAGGTTCTTCGCTCCAGCATTTTTTATATGGTGGGGAACGGTTCAGCGAAACGACGCCCTATTGCGCACCGCCCCATGGTAGCCTGTAGAATTCACATAAGCGCCGAACGCGCAAACGCACAGATTATGCAGGCAGAAGGAATCCCCATGTCACATAAACCTTCTGACATTATTGATGAGGGTGTAGCAGAAGAACATGTTATGGCGAGCAAACCTGTGACGGTCGCGCCTCCAACATCTCCTCCAGTGTATCGGGGCGACTTTGAGTCGCGCGGCGAGCATAAGGATATTATTCCGAGGACCTTCTGGGTTGGTATTTGGGATACGGCTTTTTTTCACGCTGGCAGGTATAGCCTCTGTGGTGCTTACCGTTCTGATCCTGCTTAATACCGTGGGACATTCTTGGTGGGGCATTCCGATTGCACTTTCGTTCTGGGCAGTCACCGCTTATTTGACGCTCCCCCGATTTCACGCGATCATGACGCGCATCTATGTTCCCGACTATTTTATTGGGCGCACCCGCACCCCGGATGGATTATTAGGCGACCCCGTCAATATCGGTATTATCGGCTCAGAAGAGCAAATTCACCAGGTGATGCAGGATGCTGGTTGGACTCGCGCAGATGAAGTCACCTTGGTTTCCAGCTGGAAGATTATTGTTTCGACAATTACCCGAAAATCCTATAATGAAGCACCGGTATCTCCTCTCAAGATTTTTGGGCGCGTACAGTCTTTTGCGTATCAGCAGGAGGTTGACGGGAACCCGAAGAAACGCCATCATGTGCGGTTTTGGCGAACTCCGGATGGCTGGCTGCTTCCCGGTGGTCATCGCGTCGATTGGCTGGCGGCAGGAACCTACGATTCAGGGGTCGGCTTTAGCTTTTTCACCCTGCAGGTGACGCATCGGATCGATGCCGATACGGATTTTGAGCGTGATTATATTGTCGAGTCTATTCAGTATGCGCATCCGAGCACACGGGTAGATATTATCGAAGATTTTTCGACCGGCTACCACTCTCGAAACGGTGGTGGAGATACGATTCGTACAGACGGCGCGCTGCCTATTATCACGTTGAGCAATGAGGGCGTGAAAGACCCGCGCCAGGTTAAAGACCTAAACTTGGCGAGCGCTCATGACCTAGCTTATGAGATGCCTGCGGGTCTGCTGATAGCCTCTGTGATGATGATTATTTCAACTCTCTTAGAGCTTGCTAACGCTGTTCTGACTGTGGTTAATCATCAGGAATTACGCAGCACGGTACTCAGAAGCGATGCGAGTGAAGAAATTACGGCCTTACTTGCCGGGGAACAGGGGCAAACATTTTTGACGGTGCTGAGCGGTGTGCTTCTTGCGGTAACTCTTGTCTTCTCTCTCGTGCACCTATTTCTGCTCTGGAGTACGCTCCGGGGTTCGTCGAAGGCTCGTCGTCTGGTTCTCTTACTCCTTGCGGTGAGTTTTACAGTAACCGCTGGCGGTGTTATCTGGGGGCACCAGCATATGCCATTGAGCGCGCTTTTCTTCCAGCTTGGAGTCAGTGTTTTTGCCATGCTAGGTTTTACCTCGGATGCGGCGGTCAGCTATACGGCTGCACGCACATTCCATATGCGCGATATTCGCTTGCGGCATCGGGGTTCTCGGCGAAAGCAAACGAGTAGCTAATTCAAATACGCATAGCTGAGCCGTTACGCTCCTCCAGAGAAAGCGTAACGGCTCAGCTATAGTACATGGTAAATCTACTGCCCATCTTCACCGTGGAAGATAGGGTCCCACGGTACGACTGCGCTTGAGCTCAAAGAACCCAGGATACGATGCCATTGCTACGGCACCGTCAAAGACCTTGCCGGCTTCTTCACCATGCGGTGAGGGCGAGAGCACGGGACCGAAGAAAGCTACATCGTTAATCGCAAGAAGCGGCACGCCAACATCATCGCCGACCTTATCAAGCGCCTCTGCTGTCGAGGCGCGTAACTGCGTATCGTATTCGTCGGTGGTAGCGTACTGAATCAGGTCCGCAGGCAAATTCGCTTCTTTGAGAGCTTCCTCAATAGCAGGCAAAAATTTGTCTCCTTCAGAGATGTTTTTCTGATGGTGGATCTGCTCGCCCAGAGCATCGTAGAGAACCTTCAAAACGTCGTCACCGTGGAGTTCGCGGGCAGCAGCCACTACACGGGCGGGGCCCCAGGTGTTGTCGATCATAGCGCGGTATCCAGGATCAAGCTCGCGTCCTTCATTCAGAACAGCGAGTGAGAATGGGCGCCAATGCACCTGAATATCACGCACCTTCTGCACCTCGCCAATCCAGCGCGAGGTAATCCAACACCACGGGCAGGTAGGGTCGAACCAAAAATCAACGGTTGTTGTCACGAGGGTATTTCCTTTCATCATTGTATAAGTTCAAACCTCATCGAGACCTCCAATATTCCGCCGGGTTCTCACCTGCACGAATAACCTACGCAGCCTTCTTCTTGGCACGAGTACGAGCACTCTTAGAGGACTTTTCATCAGCTTCAAGAACGTATACGGGCTCAGCACCGGTGCGCACGGTATCTTCTGTGATTACCACGGTGGTAACGTCCTGACGGTCAGGAACCTCAAACATAATTGGCTGCAGAATACCCTCCATCATGGAGCGTAGCCCGCGTGCCCCGGTCTTACGGGTTTCTGCGAGCTCGGCGACCGCATGCAAAGCATCATCTTCAAAGATAAGCTCAACGCCATCAAGCGCAAAGAGATGCTTATACTGCTTCAGCAAAGCATTTTTTTAGGCTTCGTAAGAATCTGTTCAAGCTCTTCGGTGGTGAGCTCTTTCAACGTAGAGATCACAGGCAAACGACCGATTAGCTCAGGGATGATACCGTAGTGGGTCAGATCTTCGGGCATGATCTGCGAAAGCGTCTGATCAGTATCCGGTGCGGCGGTCAGCTCGGCCCCAAAGCCTATGCTGGTTCGATCGGTGCGGGCTAGGATCCTGTCTTCCAGCCCATCGAAAGCACCAGCGACAATAAAGAGAATATTTGAGGTTTCAATCTCAAGATTGGTATGTGCCGGATGCTTACGCCCGCCCTCTGGAGGAACCGTTGCCAGAGTACCTTCAATAATCTTCAAAAGCGCCTGCTGCACGCCTTCCCCCGAGACATCGCGGGTAATAGATAGGTTTTCTCCGCCTTTGCGGGCAATCTTATCGATTTCGTCAATATAGATAATGCCGTGCTGCGCCTTCTCGACATCACCGTCGGCGGCGTTAATAAGCCGAAGCAGAATATTCTCGACATCGTCGCCAACGTACCCAGCTTCGGTGAGCGTAGTAGCATCGACAATGGCGAAAGGAACATCAAGCTTCTTTGCAAGAGACTGCGCAAGATAAGTTTTTCCGCTGCCGGTGGGACCAATCATCAGAATATTAGATTTTCCCAGGTCTACGGATTCACCCGCAGTTGCCGAAAGGGTTCGGGAGTGAAGTACCGGATTGTTTAAGTCATAGATGCGCTTGTAGTGGTTATAGACCGCCACCGCCAAGGTGCGTTTTGCAGAATCTTGACCGATCACATAATCATGCAGATAGCTGTAAATCTCGCGAGGAGTAGCGAGTTTCTTGATCTTTTTGGTCTGCGGCTTCTTTGTTTTTTGCCGTTCCTCATGCAAAATCTCGTTGCATAGTGCAATACATTCATCGCAAATGGAGACATGCGGACCGATCACAATCTTGAAAACCTGGGTACGCGTCTTAGAACAGAATGAGCAACGCATACCCGGAGCAACAGTTTTCTTGTTTTCTTCCGTACCACCGGTGTTGTCGGTGTTAGCCACGCGCCCTCTCCTTTCTACGAGTGTTTGCAAGCTATCACAAGGTGCTTGTTACCAGGCTACCCTAGTTTTTCGCTGAGGTGTGAAGACAGGCTGTCACTGTGATGCGGCGTGTCGTATTCGATGTAATTTGACAATTATGACGCTGTGTAACTTGAGGTTTTATGTACTTTTTGGGGTACAACGTATAGGTGCCGCATCCTCAATTTTGAGGATGCGGCACCTATAACATCTTAACGAGTTTACATCCGTAATCCCACGCTATTTATCATCGTGAGAAGTGGCAGTATTCGTAATGGGCTTATTAAGCTTACGCGACTCCAGTACCTTATCTACTAAGCCGTACTCCTGAGCTTCGGCAGCAGTCAGGATATTATCGCGCTCGATCGAACGGTCGACTTCCTCATAGGTCTTGCCGGAGTGCAGAGCCAGGGTCTGTGCAGTCCACTCACGCATACGCATAACTTCGTTCGCGTGAATCTCAAGGTCAGATGCCTGCCCACGCTGCTGACCGCTCAGGGCGGGCTGGTGAATAAGCACGCGAGCGTTCGGAAGAGCCAAACGCTTACCCGGGGTTCCAGCAGCCAAAAGCACTGCCGCAGCCGATGCAGCCTGCCCTAAGCATACGGTCTGAATCTCGGGGCGAATAAACTGCATGGTGTCATAGATAGCGGTCATTGCCGTAAAAGAGCCACCGGGAGAATTAATGTACAGGGTAATATCGCGGTCGGGGTCTTGAGCCTCAAGCACAAGAAGCTGAGCCATAACATCATCAGCAGATGAGTCATCAACCTGAGTACCCAAGAAATAATGCGATCCTCAAATAGCTTGGCGTACGGATCTTGACGCTTATAACCGTAGGGGGTACGTTCCTCAAAGCTGGGGAGCACGTAGCGGTTTGAGGGAAGCTGCGGCGCAGAGCCGTGAGACAGATAGTTCATATATATTTCCCCTCTTTACTTACCCTCGGCGGTCAGATTACCGCCAGTAGTTGTTGCTATGTGGTCAAAGAAGCCGTATTCCAAGCCTTCTTCAGCAGTAAACCAGTTATCACGATCGCTATCTTCAATGATCTGGTCTACGCTCTTACCGGTACGTTCAGCCGTAATCTCTGCCAAACGTCGTTTAAAATCTAGAGTCAGCTGCACCTGAGTTCGGATGTCAGAACCGCTGCCGCCAATACCGCCAAGCGGCTGGTGCATCAGGATGCGCGCATTGGGGGTGGCATAACGCTTTCCTGGAGCTCCAGCGGTTAGAAGAAGCTGCCCCATAGATGCAGCCATACCGGTAGCAACAGTCACCACGTCATTCGGAATGAGCTGCATTGTATCGTAAATAGCCAGACCAGCGGTCACCGAACCACCGGGAGAGTTAATGTACAGGTAAATATCTGCTTTAGGATCCTCTGCTGAGAGAACCAACATCTGCGAGCAAATTAAGTTTGCGTTTGAGTCCCTTACTTCAGACCCCAGCCAAATAATACGTTCCTTAAGCAGGCGATTATAGACGTAATCTTCCTGCGCGCTGGCGGGGTTCGTAGCCATAGTCGGGGTGTTATTCCCAGACCCAATAGGCAGAGGCATGTAGCTAGACATCTTCCCTCTTCTTCTCGATGGGTTTCACGCGCTCCCTACCATGCGGGCCCGTGAAAATATTCATTGCTACTACAATACCGGGTCATGACTGTATTCGGGCGGAGTTTCGCCGTAGTTCGCCAAAGGGCGAACGTCACTCAGCCCTCAGCACATCATATCCATTTCCGCTGTTGGAGCGTGTGCCAAAACTTAACACAACAATGCGGGCGTGCACCGCAGGATTCTTTCCTGCGCATGCACGCCCGCATCCGTTATAGGCATCTGCGGCGAGAAGGACTACTTCTCGTCTTCTTCACCTTCAGAGAGGAACTTGGAAAGGTCTACAGCCTTACCCTTAGTGTCTTTGACGACAGCCTTCTTAAGAACTTCGCCTAGAGCCTTGGAGCGGCGTACCTCGCCCACAAGCATTCCAGCCTGGCCGGAACCGTCAAGCATCTGTGCGAACTGGTTCGGATCCATGCCGTACTGCGAGCTCATGGTGATGATGTAGTTGATCATCTCATTCTGGTTTACTTCAACTTCTTCAGCATCAGCAATAGCATCAAGCACCATCTCATTCTATAAAGGCGGTCTCGGTGTTCTCACGAACTTCCTGACGGTGCTCTTCGGTGTCGTGGTCTTCACCGGCTTCGGGGTTGTTGAAGTGCTGCTCCAGCTGTTCTTCAATGACCTTTTCGGGTACGGGAACCTCAACCATTTCGATGAGCTTAGCCAGCACCTTATCGCGTGCCTGTGCGCCCTGCTCGGAGACCTTGGCCTCGGCAACCTGGTTCTTCATGTCTGCCTTGAGCTCATCAACGGTATCGAACTCAGAGGCAAGCTGCGCGAACTCGTCGTCAACCTCAGGAAGCTCACGCTCCTTAACGGCGGAGAGCTTCACCTTAATGGTTGCATCCTCCCCCGCGTGATCGCCGCCGGAAAGCGTGGTCTCGAAAGTTGCATCTTCGCCTGCAGATAGGCCCGATCAGGGCCTCATCAATACCGTCCACCATGGTGCCGGAACCGATCTGGTAAGACAGGTCGTTTGCTGCGTCAATTTCCTGACCATTGATTTCAGCGGTGATGTCAATGGTGACAAAATCATTCTTAGCTGCGGGACGCTCAACGTTCTTCAAGGTACCAAAACGCTCACGCAGAGCTTCGAGAGCCTGCTCTTCGTCTTCTGCAGTAACCTTGATTTCGTCAACCTCAACCTCGATACCCTCATAGTTGGGAAGCTCGATTTCAGGACGAACGGTCACGGTGATATTCAGCTTCACGTCTGCTTCACGATCGTTCACCGTGGGCTGGCTCTGCACATCAAGTTCGGGCTGTGCCAGCGGGAGAGCTCGTTCTCGCCCAATGCCTGTGAGTAGAAGTCGTTCAAGGCGTCGTTCAGAGATGCTTCGACAATGTAGTCGTAACCTGTGCGCTGCTCGATGAGCTGCTTAGGCAGCTTGCCCTTACGGAACCCAGGAACGTTAATCTGCTGAGCCAGGTTCTTGTAGGTGCGGTCCAGGTAGGACTTGAACTCTGCGAAGGGAACCTCGACCTCGATCTTCGCGAGGGTCGGGTTGAGCTTCTCGACGGCGGTCTTCACGTCCGTGTTCTCCTCATATAGTCGAATGCGGCACAAGCCTGTGAACCGCAGTTGGTTACTGGAAAAGGGCGCCGCATATGCGACGCCCGCTTCACGTCGGGGCGACAGGATTCGAACCTGCGATCTCCTGCTCCCAAAGCAGGCGCGTTAGCCAAGCTACGCCACGCCCCGTGAAACGCGAATGCTTTTAGGCATTCGGTTTTTAAGTTTACCGTGTACAAGGATAAATGCCTAACATTCGAATGTCTAATTTAGAACACGAAAACCTTAAGTCTTTCTGAGGAATGATCTGAGTACGCCCATCTATTATGCATGCTGGCTTATTCAGACGCTTCTGCACGTCCCAGTCCTGCCAGGTTGACGCATAGATATAGGCTTCTTACATTCAGGATTTGTCTCATTGCCGTACCAGGCATATATACAACCAGCTCTTTAAACGGTTCCCATTTCAAACACGAGACAACAAAAGCCCCAATACGAAGCATCAAGGCTTTGTTATCGAAGGGATGACGAGCTGAAGGGTACGGATTCCGAGCAAACGAGGCACGAAATCCGTGTCCGTCAACGATTCCCGCCTCAGATCCCTCGGCATAAGGAAAACGCCCTCAGTGCAAAGCACCAAGGCGTTTTATGTATACCGAGGGGATGACGGGAATCGAACCCGCGTCATCAGTTTGGAAGACTGAGGCTTTACCATTAAGCTACATCCCCGCAAGAACTAGATAAGGTTACCTGCCTGTGCTGGAGACTGTCAAGTTCGGTGCGCATCGTTTGCAGGGACCGTAGCTAACGCTATTTCTGGCATCCAGGGCACCAATAGAGTTTGCGGCCCGCTATTTCCTCCATACGAATGGTGGTGCCGCATCGGGGGCAGGGTTCTCCGTGGTGCTGGTAAACGTAGTTAGCATGCTCAGGCCAGGCTTCGGTTTCATGGATTCCCGGGCGGTCCTTTCTGCTCGGTGGTGATGATGCGGCCGACACGCACTCCGATGGTGAGCAGATGTTTGTTATCTTCCCAGAGTCTACTCAGCTCATCATCGGTGAGAGTCTTACCGGGGCGAAGAGGATCTATTTCTTGGCGGTAAAGCGATTCGGCACGAAAAATATTGCCCACGCCTGAGATAGCGGCCTGATCCATGAGGATCACACCGATAGGCCTTGAGCTTTTGCGGGCTGCGGCATAGAAACGTTCGGGATTTGCATCGGTGTTGAGAGGATCTGGCCCAAGTTTGGCGCGTACCTGGGCAACTTCGTCTGGGTTTAAGGTTCGGCAGATAGTGGGACCAACGAGGTCAGCCCAACCGTGTTCTGAAACGATGCGGCACCGGGTAGTGCCTTTCGGCGCGGGCGGTCCGGTATATTCTTCGGCCTCCCCCGCCGTATATTCTTTTTCGCCGATCTTACGAGGGTGCGCCTATGCTGGATGCGCCCGTAAAAGTTTCGTCCCCTCCAAAGCTCCAGTTTGCCATAAATACCAAGGTGCACGTTGAGGGTCAGCTCATTGTTGAAGGGCACGAAGAGATGCTTACCGTGCGCATATGCGTTGAGAATGCTGGCTCCGTCAAGAAGGGCTGCGCCATCCGTATAACGCCCCTGTGGACTTGAGACTCGCACGCTCTCCCCCGTGAAAACATCGTTGAATTGACGGGCGATACGATGTATTGAGTGTCCTTCGGGCATGGGGATTCTCCTGCGAGCGCGTTTCTGTGGTTGTATTTTGGTGCATGCGTCTGGAGCCTAAACTTTAGAAGCCGCACCTTTAATACGGTACACCGCATATCATTCGGATGGCGCGTTGGGGTGTTTCATATACCTATAAACTAAACAGCGAATGCAGCGGCATTTATTATTCCCCGATGTTTCGGGGTACGCTGCTGCCGCAAATTGTGGTTTACTAACCTACGCTGCTATACGTCGATATGCTTGCCTTCAATCCGACCGGTTCGCTCGTATTCGGCAACCTGACCGATGCGGCGGGCGTGACGTTCTTCGTTCGTCCACGGGGTAGAGAGGAAAACCTTGATAATCTCTAGCGCCTCTTCGTTGCTGTGCTGACGACCACCGACCGCAATGACCTGGGCATTATTGTGTTGGCGGGCAAGGGCGGCGGTATCGTGATTCCAGGCAAGGGCGGCGCGAATTCCTTCTACTTTATTAGCGGCAATCTGCTCACCATTGCCAGAACCGCCTAGGACGATGCCCAGCGAGTCAAACCCCTGCTCACGGTCTCGTTTAACGGCAAGAGCAGCGTTAATGCAGAAACTTGGGTAGTCGTCCAGCGGGTCGTACTCTTGGGGCCCGTGATCAATCATGTCGTATCCTGCGGCGGTGAGCTGTTCAATCAGGTATTGACTCGTCTCAAGACCTGCATGGTCGGTGGCGATATGTACGCGCAAGGGGTTCTCCTGGTGATATTCCGTGGCGCTCACAGCATGGATATTTACCTGTGCAGTGAGTGGTGGACTGGCTTCCCGAAATGTGCACGGCGATAGTCGTCTCTATTCTGGGTGCCCTCAGCTGTTGTGTCTCTATAACTGTAGCGAATTTAAACTTATTCCTGTAACCGGTATCGGGGCAATGGCAGGTACTATTTCGGCACATATTTTTCTGCCCACACCTGCCCTTACCATCGGCACGTATTTTGCGCATGTGATGAGTAATAATGTGCTCTCTGACGGGATGCGTTAGACTGTGGTACTAGGCACTTTTTGTCGGGGCACATACACATATCTGAGTTTGTTTGATGCCCATATTCTTGAACTTAGTTTTGCGCTGTTTCTCCTGGTAGGTCCGCTGCAAAACACTACAGGAAGATTTATAAACACATATCGAGAAAGGGAATCATGCCCGGTCTAAATTTAACCCGCAATGAGGCGATTGAGCGTGCGGGAATTATTAAGCGGGTTCACACCTACCGTGTTGATCTCGACCTTCGCACAGACAAAGATGTTTTCTCGTCGATTGTTGAGATTCGGTTCGATGCTGAGCCTGGCGCATCCACGTTTATTGACGCTATTACCTCTCAGGTAAATTCGATTGAATTAAACGGCGAGCGGCTTGATCCTGCTCTTGCCGATGGGGAGCGCATTACTCTGCCAAATCTTGCAGCGCAGAATGTTCTGAAGATCGATGCAGAGATGTTCTATACAAATACCGGTGAAGGTTTGCATCGTTTTGTGGACCCGGCAGACGGTGAAATTTATCTGTACTCACAGTTCGAGGTTCCGGATTCTCGCCGTGTTTTCCCTGTATTTGAGCAGCCAGATTTGAAGGCCGAGTTTGAGTTCAGCGTGCGTGTTCCTTCGCACTGGGTTGTGGTTTCTAACCAGCCCGAGGTGAAGATTGAACCCAAGGACTGCGGCTGCGGTCGGGCGCAAACATGGTATTTCAAGCCTACCCCGCGTATGTCTTCGTACATTACAGCCATCGTGGCGGGCCCATATGAGAAGGTTACGAGCGAACTGACGAATTCTGAGGGGCGTGTTATTCCGCTGGGTGTTTACGCGCGTAAATCGCTGATGCCCTATGTAGATGCGGACGATATTTTTGAGCTGACTCGCCAGGGTTTCGAGTTTTATGAGGAGCAGTTCAAGACGCCGTATCCTTTCGAGAAGTACGATCAGCTCTTCGTCCCCGAATTCAATGCGGGTGCTATGGAAAACGCAGGGTGCGTAACCTATCTTGAAACCTATGTGTTCCGTTCCAAGGTTGCAGAGGCGCTGCGTGAGCGCCGCGCCATTACGATACTTCACGAGCTTGCGCATATGTGGTTTGGTGATTTGGTCACCATGAAGTGGTGGAATGACCTGTGGCTGAACGAGTCATTTGCCGAGTTTATGTCTACACTGGCTGCGGCTGAGAATACCCGCTACGCACAGGAAGCATGGGCTACGTTCTCGGCTTCCGAAAAAACCTGGGCGTATAGGCAGGATCAGCTCTCCTCAACCCACCCAATTGTGGCTGAGATTCGTGACCTTCATGATGTTCAGGTGAACTTTGACGGCATTACCTACGCGAAGGGCGCATCGGTACTGCGGCAGATGGTTGCGTGGGTTGGTCAGGAAAACTTCATGGCGGCCTTGAAGAAGTATTTTGACAAGCACGCTTGGGGTAACACGGTTCTTGACGATCTGCTGGTCGAGCTGGAAGAGACTTCCGGCCGTGATGTACGCGCGTGGAGTGCCAAGTGGCTTGAAACCGCCGGGGTCAACACGCTTACGGTCGAGGTCACTGATGATGCCGAGGGCACTATTACTTCTCTTGGTATCCGCCAATCCTATGCTACCGGTTATGAGACGCTGCGCCCGCATCGCGCAGTTATCGGTTTCTACAATCTGACAGACGGAAAGCTTACTCGCACCGACCGCATTGAGCTGGATATTGACGGCGAGCTGACCGAGGTTGCCGAGGCTGTCGGCAAGAAACGCCCCGACCTGATTCTGCTCAATGATGAAGATTTGGCGTTTGCCAAGGTTCGCCTGGATGAGCGTTCTATTGATACTGCGGTGAAGCATCTGGGCGACATCGACTCGTCGGTAGCTCGCGGCGTGGTCTGGGGTTCCCTCTGGGATACCGTGCGTGACGCCCAGATGCCCGCACGGCAGTATGTGGAATTTGTGCTCAATAACATCGGCAAAGAGACCAATTCAACTGCACTGCGAACCCAGCTGGGTAACCTCTCCATCGCTCTGCGTTCCTTTGTTAACCCTGAGTTTAGGGATGAAACTCGTGAACGCGCCGCCGATCGCCTGTGGTCGTTGGCTTGCGCCGCTCAGCCGGATTCAGACTCACAGCTGCAGCTGGTTCAGGCGTTTGTGAATCAGACCCGAACCGAGGCGCAGTATGAGAATGTGCAGCGACTTTTTGAAGGCGATATTGTGCTGGACGGCTTGGAGATTGACACCGATTTGCGGTGGACCCTAATCTGCCGCCTGGCGACGGGTGGTCGTGTGAGCGCCGCGCAGATCGATGCTGAGGCGGCGAACGATAACACGGCAACCGGTCAACAGTATGCGGCCCAGGCATATGCGTCTCAGCCGAGTGAACAGGTGAAAGCCGAGTACTGGAACAAGATTATGGTAACCGGCGAGCTGTCTAATATGATTCAGCGCTACGCCATTTTCGGTTTCAAATCGGGTGAGCCCGAGCTCATTGCGCCGTACATTGAACCGTATTTTGAGCTAATTGAGGGCATTTGGCGTTCGCGGTCACACGAGATTTCGATGCAGATTATTGGCGGCATGTACCCTTCGGAACCCACCGCCGAACTGCTGGAACGCACCGAAATCTATTTAGCGTCTTTGCCTGAGGATGCGGCGGCTCTGCGACGACAGATTGCGGAGGCGCGCGACGGCGTGGCTCGTGCCTTGAAGGTTCAGGCGGCTGACGTTTAGGGCAATAATCCCCTAAGCTCGCTGTCCCCAACCTATATAAAAAGGTTCTTGATGTGAAACAAACCGCGAAAATTACGCTTATTTCACGTCAAGAACCTTTTTTTAGCGCCCATGGGTTATGTTGGGCCAAGTGGATCTTGAGAGTTATTGCTTTGGGCAACAGTTCTATTCGCTAAGATCCTTGAAATACCGAGCAACGGGCCAGCGAACAAATCCTTCGGATTCATAGAGTGCCCGGGCCGGTGCGTGCCCTGAATCGCCGCCGGTTTCGACCATCACCATGCGCATCCCGGCGTCTTTAATCTGCGCATAGGCGTGCTCCATGAGCTGCTGCCCCACGCCGCGCCGCTGGTACTCGGGATCGACAGCAATCACATAAATCTCACCCATCTGATCCTCAGGATGGATACGCGTGCAGGCCCAACCAACCGGGCACTCACCTTCAAGGGCAACAGACACATTCTGAGGCTCCTGATCGAGCACTTCCTCTAAATCGCTAAGCTGCCGCTGCTGCCATCCCTGAGGATAGAAAGCATCATAAACGAACTCGGGGACGTCGTTGTGCATCCGCGGAAAAACGGATCCCCAAGCGCGAAGTGAAATATCCAGAAGAGCTTCCCGATATATAGGGCTATAAGAAACAATACGCATTGTTACACCCTATAAAAGCAACGTCTGAAATGCAATGCTGTCTTGAACTATGCCCGGTTCTGCATGGCACGTGCCGCACGCTCGAAATAGTCCCACATGGTCGCATCAATCATCATCGAAGATCAAGAGTATCCATTGCCTGCCGCATATATTTCAGCCAGGTATCGCGTTCCTTCGCACCGATCGGGTACGGGTTATGCCGAATGCGCAAACGCGGGTGACCTCGCTGTTCCTGGTAGGTGCTGGGCCCGCCAAAGTACTGAATCAGGAACATTTTCAGCCGTCGCGCCGATGCATCGAAGTGGTCAGTATCGTTTGCTTCAATCTCGGCGGTCTGTTCCTCTGTGAGGTGCTCTGGCGGAAACGGGTCAAAATCCGGGTACATGGCAGAAAACTCGGGGTCGGCCTTCACGAGCGCATAGAACCTGCGGGTGAGCTTATCGAAGGTTTCCTCGCCACCCACCTGGTCGTAAATGCTGACCTGCTCGCCCGGCTGATTCGCAGAATAACTCATGCGAGCGCTCCCGAGCCCGAACGCACCAGCACATGCCCGCCGGGGGCAGCGATGCGCACCCAGCCGTCGGAACCAGTACGGGCGGCATATATAGCTAGCTCACCGGTGAAGGTTTCGGGAAGGAATCCGAAGACCTGCAGGGCGAAGGCTGCACCTGTAGGTATAGGGGTTCGGTCAAACTCCGGCAGGTGCTCAAGCACCATGGGAGATGACCAGATGCGGGTTCGCACGGTAGTGAGTACCGCGGCACCGGGGTTTTCGGGGAGTGCTTTTTCGACGGCGGCAAGTCCTTCACGGCTGGCGCGGCGGAACTCGTCTGCGTCAATGGTCCCTAGTTTTTCCCATCCTTGCAGGGGCGCAGCTTCCCAGCCCATTCGGTGTGCACGGTAACGGGCGGCAGATACAGCACCATCTCGGATTCTTCAATGCGTGCCAGGCGTTCGAGCAGGGCAGCTGAATCTACCACAATATCAAGGGTTGAAGGCTTCGCGAGGTTGAGGGCGCGCATCCCCAGAATGGTGGGGGTGTTATCCAGCATGGTTTCGGGGGCGAGAGAGCACGCGAAAACGGCAAGCACACTCCTGCGGGCGGTAAGGCGTATTGCCGCGTGGGTATCGAGGGAACGTGCGCGTGAAATATAGGTGCTGAGGTCGGCAGCGGCGGCTATACCTTGCTGGTTGTTGGGGAAGATAAGGTAGGGTTCGTCGATGCCTTCGTGCGGATTGTATTTGAGGTCTATACGCTGGGTGTTGGTTGTGGCTGAGCGTGGAGGTTTTTGCGGTTCCGGTTCTGGCAGAGATGCTGCGTCGGGTGTGTGCAGGTCATCGGTCATGTTTTGCCTCTCCCTCGCATATTTTCTTCGATAAATCATCCTCAACTTTACCCCTTCGTGTCAGAATTAAAGAATGACGAAGCCCACCCCCACCCAGAACCTGATGACCATGCTGAACCTGACCCCCGCTGAGCCGGTGGGCGGTGACGACGCTTTTACCGCTGTGACTCTAACCCGCGAGACCCCGCGCACTTATGGCGGGCAAGTGCTCGCTCAGGCTATTATGGCGGCTGATAATACCGTTACCGATAAGGTGCTTCATTCGATTCATGCATATTTTTTACATCCCGGTGATATTACGAAAGAGCTTATTTTTACCTCACAACAGCTCAATAATGGGCGTTCTTTTGCGACTCGCCGGGTTCAGGCGCTTCAGGACGATATTCCCATTTTCTCTGCGATTGCATCATTTCAGAAGCCCGGTCGCGGCCCCGAGCATACGGCTGTTGAGATGCCGCAGGTTCCCGCCCCTGAGGGGCTGCCGAGCGTGAGCGACTACATTGGCGAGGTGGCGCATCCGGTAGCGCAGGCTGTTGCATGGGAACGCCCAATCGATATCCGGTATGTGAGCCCGCACCTGTATACGGCCCCGGATTCAAGCTCGCAGAAACCGGTTGCCACGGTGTGGTTTAAGACTTTCGATCCGCTGATTGATGCTTCCGGCGCCCCGGTTTCGGATGCGATGCATCGGGCGGCAATTGCGTATGCTTCGGATTATCTTCCCCTAGAACCAGCGCTGCGCAGGCACGGCAAGTTTTGGCTTGAGCAGGGCATGAAGTCTGCCTCTTTGGACCATGCGATGTGGTTTCATCGTGAGGCACGTGCGGATGAGTGGCTGCTGTATGTCATGGACTCTCCCACGGCGCAGGGTGGTCGGATGCTCGCTCGGGGCTCGATTTTTACGCGCGAAGGTAAGTTAGTGGCGACTGTTGCGCAGGAGATGATGTTCCGTTTGCCGGAGTATAGGTAGTTGAGGCGTTTCGGCCGTAGTCATTGTAGGCACGGACCGCTGTATGGCAGCACTCGCGGTACTGTGTAACCGGCAAAATAACGTCATAAATAGTGCGATCTATTATCGAGACGCGGTGTGCCCTATGCTAAAACTAAAGCCTTCATCAGGCGCCCCTAACTATAAGTCATAAAACCAACGGAGGAATAGCATGGCAGTTGTCAAGATTAATAAGCTCAGCGTGCAGAAGGCATGGGCGAGGAGCTGGAGCGCCGGTTCAAGAACAATAACGAAAAGCTCAATGAAGTTCCCGGGTTCCTGAGCTTTGAACTGCTACGCCCCACCAGTGGCGGTACCGAATATTTTGCGATGACTCATTGGCAGGATGAAGAGTCATTCCGCAACTGGCTTGCAAACCGGCACGTGGTGCGCGATAAGCCGGTGGTGAGTGCATCCGAAGGAATTCTCGGGTTTGACGTGGTCGATTTCGACGCTATCGACTAGCACCTGCTTTTCTCACAAAGATGTCCCGTCTCATGGGTGATGAGACGGGACATCTTTCTATGAAGCACAAGTTATAACGTTTAGCGAGTAAGCTTGCGGTGCACCACGCGGTGCGGTTTCGCAGCTTCCGGTCCCAGGCGTTCGATCTTGTTCTTCTCGTAAGACTCAAAGTTACCCTCGAACCAGTACCACTGATCCGGATTTTCTTCGGTGCCTTCCCAAGCAAGGATGTGGGTTGCCACACGGTCGAGGAACCAACGGTCGTGGGAGACGACGACGGCGCAGCCGGGGAATTCCAGCAGAGCATTCTCAAGCGATGCCAGGGTTTCCACATCAAGGTCGTTGGTGGGCTCGTCCAGCAGCAGCAGGTTTCCACCCTGTTTGAGGGTCAGCGCCAAATTCAGGCGGTTACGCTCACCGCCGGAGAGCACACCCGCTTTCTTCTGCTGATCCGGTCCCTTGAACCCGAACGCCGAAACATAGGCGCGCGAAGGCATCTCAACATTGCCAACCTGAATATAGTCCAGACCGTCCGAGACAACCTCCCACAGGCTCTTCTCGGGGTCAATGTTGGAGCGGTTCTGATCGACATAGGAAATCTTCACGGTTTCGCCGACCTTGAGCGAGCCGCCGTCAAGCTCTTCCAAACCGACGATGGTCTTGAATAGGGTCGATTTACCCACACCGTTCGGGCCAATCACGCCCACAATGCCGTTCCGCGGCAGCGAGAACGACAGACCGTTAATGAGCGAGCGCCCGTCAAAACCCTTCTGCAGGTTCTCGGCCTCAATCACCAGGTTGCCCAGGCGCGGTCCTGGCGGAATTTGAATCTCTTCAAAGTCGAGTTTGCGGGTCTTTTCAGCTTCGGCCGCCATCTCTTCGTAACGTGCCAAACGTGCTTTCGACTTCGCCTGACGGCCCTTCGAGTTTGAACGTACCCACTCTAGTTCTTCGTTCAGGCGTTTGGCGAGTTTCGCGTCCTTCTTGCCCTGAACTTCAAGGCGGGCACGCTTCTTCTCAAGGTAGGTGGAGTAGTTGCCTTCGTAAGGGTAGAGGTTGCCGCGGTCAACCTCGGCGATCCATTCGGCAACGTGGTCTAGGAAGTAGCGGTCGTGAGTAATCGCAATGACCGCACCTTCGTAGGACTGCAGATGCTGCTCAAGCCACAGCACCGACTCAGCATCTAGGTGGTTGGTGGGCTCGTCGAGCAGAAGCAGGTCTGGTTTCTGCAGCAGGAGCTTGCACAGTGCCACGCGGCGGCGCTCACCGCCGGAGAGGTGGGTGACGGGGGCGTCGGCGGGCGGGCAGCGCAGCGCCTCCATAGCTTGTTCGAGCTGAGAGTCTAGGTCCCAGGCGTTTGCGGCATCGATAGCTTCCTGCAGCTTACCCATTTCTTCCATGAGGGCATCAAAATCGGCGTCAGGTTCAGCCATGAGCGCGGAAATTTCGTTGAAACGGTCCAGCTTCGCCTTGATCTCGCCCACGCCTTCTTCGACGTTGCCGAGCACGGTTTTCTCTTCGTTCAGCGGCGGTTCCTGAAGCAGAATACCTACGCTGTATTCGGGCGAGAGGCGTGCCTCGCCGTTTGAGGGCTGATCCAAGCCAGCCATGATTTTCAGGATGGTCGACTTACCGGCGCCGTTGGGACCAACCATACCAATCTTGGCGCCCGGGAAAGAACGACATGGAAACGTCGTTAAGAATGACCTTATCGCCCACAGTTTTGCGGGCTTTGGTCATCGTGTAAATAAATTCAGCCATAGTGTTCTATTCTACCGCTATTTTTGGGATGCGCACGCGGTTTTTAGTCACCTTCAGCTTGTGCGCGTTTACGTTCATAGGAGCGGGCAGCTCGGATGCGGTCGCCACAACGTACGCTGCACCACCTACGTCGTGCGTGGGTTCGTAGCATTATGCGGTCGCAGTCAGGAGCTTCGCATTGAGAGAGTTTATCTCCTTCTTCGCCAGTCAGTAATGTGATGGCATCGTAGGCGATGCGCGCGATTGCATAGTCCACCTCTTGGGTGAGGGGGTCTTCAACTCGCCGGGTGTACCGCTGGTTTTCCGTATCCCAAGCTAGAGCGTTCATGGTGAGTGCTTCATGTGCTGTCTTATTGACGGCGTGAAGCGCACCCGGGTAGGGAGGACGCTGGTTTAGATACGCGTCAAGAAGTTCTTTGATGACGTACCGAAAGCTGATGAATCTGCTGGTGCAATAGCCTTGCAATTCATATGAGTCATTCACGATGTGGTGTTCGTGCGCCCATTTGGTAGCTATTTCTGGGGTTGCGAGCAGATCGTATTGTTCGCCACCGGGTGTTTTATGGAGGGTATTAGCTAGCGCTATGCAGGGGTGTTCTTGACTTCCGGGTGCCGCCGGAAGGTGGGAGGTTCGGTGAGAATTTTCCATATTTCTCATGGTATCACTTGCCTTTTTCCATGAATGACCCTATTGTTAATCACGGCAAAAATATATTTTATCCATGAGAGGACTATTTTTATGCCTACGATTAACGTCATCACCGGCCCTACCGTCCTGATCGAATACGCGGGTTTGCGCTTCCTGACCGACCCTACCTTTGATGCCCCTCAGGACTACGACATGGGCATTACCGTTCTCAAGAAGACTGCCGGCGCACCCATCACCCCTGAGTCGGTTCTCCCCATCGATGCAGTCCTACTCTCGCACGACACCCACCCCGACAACCTCGACACAAGTGGTCGCGCCCTCCTCCCCGAGGTTGGTCACGTCATCACCACCAAAGACGGCGAAAAGAACCTTCAGGAAGAAGGCCTCACTAACGTCACCGGCCTGGCACCTTGGAATACTTTCATCGTGTCAAAGATTCTGCCGAAGTTACTGTCACCGCAATGCCCGCACTCCACGGCCCGGATATCCCTGCAATTCAGGAGAAGGCCGGTCCTGTCATTGGCTTCCTCCTTCAAGCCGAAGGAGAACCGACCGTATACATTTCCGGCGACAACTCCGAGCTCCACATTGTAGAGGAAATCGCTAAGCGCATTGCCCCCGTTGACGATGCTGTTCTTTTTGCAGGGGCAGCCCATCCCATTGGTCCGGAGTTTGATATGACCATGACCGCTGAGAATGCCGCAAAGACCGCGAAGCTCTTAGGAGCTCAACGTGTATACATTGCTCACACTGATTCCTGGGGCCACTTAGGTGAAGATCTGCAAGATACAATTCGAGTCTTTACCCAAGAGGGACTTGGCAATAAGCTCATGAATAAGTAGATCATTAAGATTTCTGGGGTGTGTGCAGACTATTGCATACACCCCAGTTTTTGTGTGAACACTTTAAGGCTCACTTATGACCAGTTAGACTCGAAGGTATGGGTACACCGAATTCTCACGAAATAACCGCCGAAGACCTCCATAAGGTTGTCGATCAGATTGCGCTTACTATGCCGTTGGCGACCTCCGATCAGCCTTTCGGACCACGTAATACGGTGTACCGCATTAGCGGCAAAATTTTTGCGATGTACACGGACGGTATCGGCTACCCGATCGTGAATCTGAAGACCGACCCCGAAGAATCCGAGGTTCTGCAGCGCATGTACCCAAGCATTATTCCAGGGTGGCATATGAATAAACGGCATTGGATTTCGGTCGGCGCAGGCAAGGGTGTTACACGCCAGCTTCTTGAAGAGCTCATCGAAGATGCCTACCTGCGTATTATGTACGCCCTGCCCAAGGCAAAACGCCCTATCGAATTCCGCGAGCGCCCGGTTCCCGAAAAACATTAGATACTGCAGGCTCACATGTATATTCCTGCCAGCGATCCCGTTCTCTTTCTGAAGCTTTCTGCTGATTACAACTATGCATACATGGCGCATGGACGTACCGGCGGGGTGGTCTTGCGCGCCTATGATAGGTTTCAGAAGGCGCATGCTCTCGGTATTCCTGCGGTTCCGTGGGGCTTTTCATGCCCTGAGAAAACGGTTCGGCACATTCGCCAGGAAATTCTGCGTGCCCGTAAGCTAGGCGGTGAGCTGGAAATTTTGATGATCTATCGTGAGCCTGATCTGCCGGTTATTCCGGCGCCCGAATCGCACGGTTTTGAGAGGCGTGATGATGTTCCTCAGCTGATGCCTTCCAAGTTGCGTGATAGTTGGTTGGATGCCGGTTTTTCGGCGGAACGTCACGGTAGTTTAGAAGATCGGATGCTTGCTCTCGCTCAGGTAGAGGAATTTACTGACCCTGAACCTCTAGATCTTGCCCGCTACGAGCATACGAGTACTCACCGCCCGTTATCATTGTCGATGCGCGGCTCGCTCTCCCGTGCCCTGGGCGGCAGGTATAAGCCTGCGGAAGATCCGGGTGCCCCGAGTAAGATTTATTGGGTTCAGGGGCGCGCCGTTGTTTACGATATTCTCGACTTTGAACGTTTTAGTTTTAGCCATCAACTGTAAGGGGCTTCAACGAATGCAACGGTGCGGGGTGTTAGAGCTCTTCCGGTTTAGTCTGCTTGGCGAGATTTGGGGAAATGCACACCGCGCTCGGCAAGAAAACGCCGGTCTTTCTTATCCCAATTTTCTTCAGGATACGCCTCAAAAAGATCGGGGCGGCGACTCATGGTACGTTCAATCTGCTGCTCGCGCCGCCACCTGGCAATAGCACCGTGATTGCCCGACAGCAGGATAGGCGGAACCTCGTAGTCGCGCCACTGCGCCGGTTTTGTATACACCGGGTACTCCAAAAGCCCGCCGGTGTGCGACTCTTCTGCAAGAGATTCTGGGTTTCCCAATGCCCCAGGAATTAGTCGAGTAATAGCCTCGATCATCGCCATGACCGCTACCTCTCCGCCATAGAGCACATAGTCCCCCATCGAGACGAGAAGCACGCGGAAGCGGGTTTGTGCCCAGTCGAGCACACGCTCGTCAATACCTTCATAGCGCGCGGGAGCAAACGCAATATGCTGTTCCTCAGCGAGTTCATAAGCCATTTGCTGGTTAAAAACCGCGCCTGCCGGGGAAGGAACAATCAAGAGAGGACGATTATCCTGCGCAGGCACGAGTTTCTGAAGACTCGAATTTTCCTCTGCTCTTTCCCGATGCTCTTCCCCTGCCTGCAGCGGTGAATTCGTGAGCACTTCATCAAGCGCAAGCCCCCAAGGTTCCGGTTTCATGACCATCCCAGCACCACCGCCATAGGGGGTATCATCAACCGTGTGGTGGCGGTCAAAGGTATAGTCACGCAGATTATGCACATGCAGATCGACCAAACCGTTTTCGCGGGCTTTCCCTACCAGCGAGAGGTCTAACGGTGTCAAGTACTCGGGAAAAATAGTGATAACGTCGTAGCGCACAGGCTACTCCCCCGTATTATCTGAGTTCGATACGGCAGATTCTGCTTCAGCCACGTTGATAAGACCGGGTGGCGGGGTCAGAAGCACGAAGCCGGGTTCGTCCTCAGCGGTGGTCACAACTTCTGGAACGATTTCTTCGACGAAAGGAATCATAATCTCGTCACCGCCGTGCTCGGCAGCAAGTTTAACGAGCAGTATATCCTGCGCGGGCATGGTCTGCAGACCGGTAACTTTCCCCAGAGGCTTCCCCGCTTTAGGATTATTGACGGGGTTCTCCCCCTCAGGAACCTTCATCAGAAGATATACGGGCAGGTTCACGAGTTCCTGTTCGTAGAAGCCTTCATCATCTTCGTCCTCGGGAACCTCAAACATCAGGCGGCTGCCCCGCAGCTCTTCCGCTTGGTTGCGGGTAGTGACTTCCTCAAAACGCACCACCAGAATCTTTTTATTCCAACGATGCCCCGCTACTTTAAGCCTTCCCGTTGGTGCAACAGTAGCCACAGGGACTTTTCGGGGTGAAGTCTTTCCAAATCGAGAACTTCTCCGGGGGCAAAGCGCTCCTCGGGGATATCTGTGAAGAGTTGAACCGTAACTTCACCGCGAATACCGTGCGGTTTGCCGATGCGCGCAACCAAAACCTGCATGTTGTAAACCTCTAGAAAAACTGGGGCTTGTAGACACCTAATATTCTACCGGCAGGTCCGAAAAAGCGCAGACTCTCACAAGCTTTGGAAGTGCCCACCTGCTGTGCGATTACCTGATGAAAATTCTCACGCTTAAAGCAGAACGTTCCAACACCTTGCCGGTGGTGGAACGCTCTTGATGCTATATCAGCTAACGTTTTCTGTCGGTGTCGATAATATCGATCCGAACCTGATCACCCTCAGAAATCGCATCCATCACGGTGCGAATGCTCTTAGCGGTTCGGCCCGAACGACCAATCACTCGACCCAAATCATCGGGATGTACCCGAACCTCCAGCGTCTCGCGATGGCGCTGCTGGCGCAAACGCACTTTCACATCGTCCGGATGCTCGACAATCCCTCGAACCAAGTGTTCGAGTGCATCAGCCAACATAATTACTCAGCTGCTTCCTCGGCAGCCTCTGCTTCAGCTTCAGCAGGAGCCTCCTCGGTTGCTTCCTCAGCCTTATCGGCCTTGGGGGTGATGGCCTCAGGAAGAATAACGGAACCCTTCTGAGGAACGACGAACTCAGCCTTAGGCTCAACGGGCTTGATGCTGTTCTCAGCCTTCTCGCCCTTGAAAGTTGCCCAGTCACCTGAGAGCTTCAGCAGAGCCAAGACCTGTTCGGTCGGCTGTGCGCCAACAGACAGCCAGTACTGAGCACGCTCAGAGTTAATCTCGATACGCGAGGGCTGCTCGGTCGGGTGGTAGATACCGATCTCTTCGATAGTCTTACCATCACGCTTCACGCGAGAATCCGCAATCACAATACGGTAGCGAGGATCGCGGATCTTACCCATACGCTTGAGACGAATTTTAACAGCCACTGTAGTGGTTACTCCTGTTTCAATACTTGGTGCGAAACCGCGCTTCAGCGCCCGTGGGGCGGGCCGTTCACGAAGTCTCTATGGACACAACAAAGCGCGAAGAGAGGGGTCACGCAATGTCGGGTACTCAGATAGGGTAACAAATAGGGCGATTTAAATCTAGCGGATCCTCGCGTTTTCGGGCATATGTCGCTGTTATAGCGTTAATCGTCGGAGCTTATCTCAAGAACTTCGCCGGTTTCGAGGGCTTTCAAGGCTTCTTGCAGCCGCCTCACCATCGCCGGGCGCACATAATCGCCCAAGTTTTCACCGACCACCCACTCATAGGTCACCAGTTCATCATTCTGCAAAGTAATGGGGGTGTCACGCGGAATAACGCCCGCATCGTACATGTAATATGTGGAATCGCCCCAGACACCTAATGCGAGTCCATGGAAAATAGCCACCAAACGACCCGGAGTCAGGGTAAGCCCCAGCTCCTCCTGAACCTCACGGAAACATCCTGTTTTCGGTGCCTCGCCCGATTCGACGGTTCCGCCCGGAAGAATCCAGCCGTCCTTGTAGTTCGGCTTCACCACAAGTAGTTCGCCTTCTTCATTGCGAATAAGCGCTCCGGCGGCAAGCCGACGTGTTGGAAGTGATGCGATAAAAGCTACCAGTTCCTCGTGGCTTAAATATGTATCTTTCATAGATTCCGCTTTCGTCTGTGTTTAAGCATGGTTCTTGCAAGCGTTGAAGGTTTTTTAAGAGAAGAACTTACGGACGGTACGACGTACCCTCTCCCCCAGCTCTGTGGCGGACGAAGCATCTGACATGGAACTCGCGGTCTGCGAACGAGCCTTGCGAGACTTACTCGGAGCTTCCACATAGATACCGTCACGCAGGTCATCAACTAAGGTTCGTCGGTGCAACCCCTCCGACGATGCGCCTTGCGGGTTGTCGCCCCGGCGCACGAGTTCCGCGTTTACGGGAGCGTCTGAAGCTGCTTTACTGCGATGGTCATCAAGTTTCTCGCCAGCAAGCCGAGCGAGACGAGGCGCTAAGAGAATCTCACTCGTGCCGCCAGCTGCGAGAACAGTGCTCAGAGCTGTCAAAATTGGGGCGCTCTTACCCTGCGCTTTTTTGCGGCGCGCAACAGTCCAAAACACGGTTGCCAGCCCCAACTGCGCGGTACCGTCCACCCGAAAAACACGGGTAAGCAAACGATTTTTGGGGTCTTTTCCGGTAGAAGTCTCGCCGGGCAATTCCGAGTGTGCGGGCTGCACTGTATGCGTTGAAGAGTTCGTCTCAACGACCGCTTTGTTTGATGCACCGCTAGGGCTAGACGCATCCACACGCGGACTTGAGGAAGGTTTTTTCACCAAAGACTCTTTCTGCTGATTATCACGTTGTTTGGTGGTACCCACATGAGTATATTCGTAAGGAATCTCGCCGCTTTGAGACGCAGCAAGCCACTCCGCAAGAGTCACACGGCGGTTTGTAGCTACCAGACGATAGCTACGTTTTAAAGCCTCTATATCAGAAGTTTATCGGACTGGTAATGCGCAGACAGTGAGTTATCGTCACTCTGCGCAGGATCCATGTCTGCTTGAGACGAACTTTCGTCATGAGGCGCCGCCAGCAATTCAGCAGGGTCTTCGCCGAACACACGAGCGGTCCCAATCGCACCGATCTCAAGACCTTCCGTCGGTACCGCTGCCAGCTCAACGGGAACATGCAATAGCTGAAGCACCGATTCGAGAGCAAGAGTGTTCTTCGTATCTCGCAGATAGCTTTCAAGGCGCCTCCCCGCAGAAGTTCCCAGAAGGAACGCCGAAAAGCAGGGAAAGCTCAACAATAGAGCGAGTAAGCTCGTCTTGGTCCAGACCAAAAGGTTCAGGCGGCAAACCTGGCAGACTCGTCAGAATATCTTCTAAAGATCCCTCATAAGAATCGCAATGTTCACGAGTCATAGTTCGTGTGAGAGTCTTCGGAACAGACTGCCAGAAGAACTCCAGAATGGTCGAGTCCTTCTCCTCCGGCTCGCCCAACATCCAGGCAGGTGCGTTCTCGTTCTGCTCTAGCTCTTGAGGGGCCTCCATAAAGATGAGGTGCTGTTGATGGGCATTCCCCTCCGCAATCAAGGCATGACACTTTGCTTCGGCAATAACAGCCAAAATGTCATGCGGATCGCCACTAATAATCGTCCATGTTCCGGCCGGAGCTGCGACAATCTGGCGTTCCGGCTGGGTGAGGAGCATGCTGGTGAGTGCATCCAGGTTAATATCTAGAAGCGCCGCAGCATCGCCATCAACTAAAAATTCGATCTGGTAAACATCATGCGGTACCGGTACCCACATCCCTGGTTCTTCTTCAAGGGCAATACCGGTTACTGGCATGCGTTCAAGAAGCCACTCGACATATTCTTCCAAAGGCTCACCCTTGCGAATCTGTCCGTGTGCCACATGCAAAACGTTCAGATAGCCTGCGGGATTAAGCGAACACAAAACATATATCTGAACTTCACGCTCGCCCATCTCATAGGCGATAAGTTCGGGTCGTTCCCGAGTCAGCTCTATAAGAGCCTGAATCACATCATGATCGCTGGCGGCGCGCGCCAACATGCGGCGACGGTGCAGGTTCTCATCCTCAACGTCAGAAAGTCACATCAAAGATTTCTTCGGGAGAACCCGCATGGTCATGCTGAGGAGCCGAATAATGTTCGCCGTTTTCCTCGGAGTTATCCGGATCTTGGGGAGCCGGAGTATCCTGCCACATCTGGTTAAGTTCTTCGACCGTCAGATCATCATGGGCTAGTGAGGCGGCAACATCATCTACTTCACGCGGATCAATACGGTGTTCTTTATCCTCATGAAGTTGTTTCGCCCGCCGGATCAGGTCAATAATAGCGCTCGCAACATCCGCAGTTTCAGGATCAGCATCATCACTAGAGTCACTGGAATAGACCACTTTAGAACCGGCGATGTCGGGGGTGTTTTCACCATACTCTAAAGACAGGCGAACCCATAAATAGTCCGGGATGGGGCCATTTTGACTGGCAGATGCCTCCGGCTTGGTGTAAGTCCAAGGGTTGGCAGTTTCATGGCGCTCACGACCGTTCTGTTCAGCGCCGCCCTGCGCTGATTCTCGGTGATGTTGCTCGTTGTTCTGCATTCTTCCCCTTAATAGCGTTCTGCCGTTTGCCTCATCTGCCCCGCTACTAACACCGTAAAGCCTTCTGCTAATTTGTAGGCGCAGTTCGCATTTTAGGGCATAGCCGGTGAGAAACGGCGTTACGAATCATCGGATGCACACTGTAGAGATCTGCATTCCACGCCTATCAATCGGATCCGTTTTCTCATGCAGGTTTTCAGCCTGCAGCACGTGACCTGATGGTGTGTGTCATAGGCGCGGTATTATCGAATCCTCTATACCAGAGTAACGCGTATGTCTTCATGATGTGTGAATACGGAGTGAGTCGTCTTCATACACCGGTAAATTCTTGTCAAACAACGTTCACGATGTTTGACGGCTCTTTCATAAAGCCGCCAGAACACCGCGAACACCATTTCACAGTCCCTCTACTGTAGGAACTTCTCAAAGCCCTTCGGCAGATTCATCTTCGAAAGATCAAGATCTTCTTGCTGCTGCGCCTGCTGCCCGAAAGCCGCACCCTGGCGTGCCTTCTGAGCGGCAAGTGCCTCTGCCTCTTGCTGCTTACGCTTCATGGGGTTGCCTGAGCGACCCGCCTTCTTCTTGTTATTATTTTTCTTATTCTTTTTACGGTTACTTCCGCCAGCCGCGGCCATACCGGGCATCTGCATGCCGCCAGGCATACCAGACATCTTGCCGGTGGCAAGCTTCTTCATCATCTTCTGTGCCTGAGCAAAACGCTCCATGAGCTGATTCACCTCAGAAACAGTCACGCCCGAACCTTTCGCGATACGCGCACGGCGTGAACCGTTAATGATCTTCGGTGCCACACGTTCATGCGGGGTCATCGAACGTACAATAGCTTCAACGCGGTCAATTTCACGTTCGTCAAAAGACTCTAGCTGCTGGCGCATCTGGGCGGCACCGGGCATCATCATGAGAAGTTTCTTCATGGAACCCAGCTTGCGAATCTGCTGCATCTGCGCCAAGAAATCATCAAAGGTGAAGTCTTCCTGATCGATGAATTTCTTGGCCATGCGGTCGGCTTCTGCCTTATCCCACGTGGCCTCTGCCTGCTCGATCAGGGTGAGCACATCGCCCATATCCAGAATGCGGCTGGCCATACGGTCGGGGTGGAACTGCTCGAAATCATCCACGTTCTCACCCGTGGATGCGAACATAATCGGTTTGCCGGTAACCGAAGCAACGGAAAGAGCCGCACCACCACGGGCGTCACCATCAAGTTTAGAGAGCACTACGCCGGTAAAGTCCACACCCTCGTTGAAGGCATTTGCGGTATTCACGGCGTCCTGACCAATCATCGCGTCGATTACGAACAGGACTTCTTGAGGCTCAATAGCATCGCGGATATTACGCGCCTGCTGCATGAGTTCAGCATCCACACCCAAACGGCCTGCAGTATCAACGATCACCACGTCATGGAGCTTCGCACGCGCTTCAGCAACGCCATCTCGTGCAACCTGCACAGGATCGCCAGTAGGGGTATCAAATTCACTGGTCACGCCCGGGTGAGGCGCGAAAACGGGTACGCCCGCACGCTCGCCCACAACCTTCAGCTGGGTCACCGCGTTTGGGCGCTGCAAGTCAGATGCCACCAGGATAGGGGTATGCCCCTGCCCCTTGAGCCACTTCGCGAGTTTACCCGCCAGCGTGGTTTTACCGGCGCCCTGCAGACCAGCCAGCATAATAATGGTGGGACCGGTCTTAGCCATGTTAATGCGGCGAGTCTGCCCGCCCAGAATGGTAATAAGCTCTTCGTTTACAATCTTGACGATCTGCTGTGAAGGGTTGAGTGCCTCTGAGACCTCAGCACCGAGGGCGCGCTCCTTAATATGTGCAGCGAATTCACGGACAACAGGCACGGCGACATCCGCATCCAGCAGGGCGCGGCGAATTTCGCGGACGGTTGCGTCAATGTCTGCCTCAGAGAGGCGGCCCTTGCCACGCAGGTTTTTAAAGGTTGCCGTCAAACGGTCAGAGAGAGAATTGAACACGAGCCGTGATCACTTTCTTATCGTCGAGGAAACGGACTGCACCCAGCTTGAACCCAAGATGGTCGCCCATTTTTAAGATGCTTACTCAATCTCCAAGGATACAGGATGTGCCAAGATCTACTGTCGATGACACCCTCCAATGAGCGTTTGGCGAAACTGTATACAATACGCAGTTAGATAATAAAGGTATGGATTTTCGAACGACAGCTGCAGGATGTCAGTACGGTGTGCGAGCTTCGGCACTGATCATACACGCCGGTAAGCTCTTGACTACAGTCACGACGGCAAATATTTTGTGCCCGGCGGCGCTGTACAAGTTGGTGAGCACAGCGCGGATGCGGTGCGTCGCGAAGTACGCGAAGAACTAGGCATCGGCTGCACGGTTCGGAAGCTTGCGTTCGTAGGAGAGCACCTTTTCACAGTGCACGATATACCGAAACCACCGCATTGAATTTCACTACCTCGTGGAGATTGATTCTGAAGCGGTTCCGATAACCACCTGCGAAGAGGAGCATCGCTACCCCTGTGCCTGGCTGCCGCTCGATTCCCTGGCGGATTATCCGCTCAAACCAGAGTTTCTTGCACGAGCTGCCGCAGTGGGAACGGAAAACTCAAGCACCTGGCAACCCATGAATAGGGTGTTCTGGCAAGCGAATACACAAACCGGGAGCGTTTTCTTCATCTGGTAACAATTTAAGATGAAGAAAACGCTCCCGGAAATATCGCCTCATCATGTGCTCCGCTAAAATGCACGACGCACAAAAGCAGGGTTCAGCCGCTAATCGAGAAGCGCATCCACGAAGCCTTCGGGGTCGAAGGGGGCCAGATCGTCCGGGCCTTCGCCGAGTCCCACGAGCTTGACGGGAACACCCAATTCTTCCTGAATAGCCACCACGATGCCGCCCTTTGCGGTACCGTCGAGCTTGGTGAGCACAATACCGGTCACGTCCACGATTTCGCCGAAGACCTTCGCCTGCACCATACCGTTCTGCCCGGTTGTCGCGTCAATTACCAAAAGCACCTCGGTCACGGGGGCTTCCTTTTCGATCACGCGCTTAATCTTGCCGAGCTGATCCATCAAACCGGCCTTATTCTGCAGACGACCCGCAGTATCAACCAGAACCGTACCGATGCCCTCAGCCTTAGCGGTCTTCACCGCATCGAAAGCAACAGAGGCAGGATCAGCACCTTCCTTTTCGCTGCGCACGGTCTTCACGCCCACGCGGTCGCCCCAAGTCGTCAGCTGTTCGGAAGCCGCAGCACGGAAGGTATCAGCCGCGCCCAGCAGAAGCGAATTTCCGTCCGCAACCATCACACGGGCGATCTTACCAACCGTCGTGGTCTTCCCTACGCCGTTCACGCCGACCACAAGCACCACGCCGGGATTACCGTCGGTGCCCTCGGTCTTTAACTCACGATCCATTGTGGGACCGATAATCTCAAGAAGCTCTTCATGAAGCATCTTCTTCACGGCGGCAGGGTTATCGGTTCCCTCCACACGCACCCGCTTCTGAAGCGCCTCCACCAAACGGGTTGTCGGCTCAGCACCCAAATCAGCCATGAGCAGAGTCTCTTCGACCTCATCCCAGACATCCTGATCGATGCGATCTCGTGAGAGCAGAGCCAAAAGCCCCTTGCCCAGCATGTTGTTCGACCGCGCCAAACGGGCACGCAGCCGCACCAGACGCCCCGCCGAAGGATCAGGAATATCGTAACGGGAGGCTGGTTGCTCGGTCTCTTCCGATGTGTCTTCCGCCTGCGTATCATCAGCATCACGTGTGCTCGGATACCCGCCACGCGGCGCTTTAGCACCGCGTGTAAAGGCGAAAATAACGCCAGCAATCACTAATACACCCAGCACAACTGCCAGGATTATCCACATTGATTCATTCACACTACTAGCTTACCGGCTGGTATGAAGATGAAAAGGGGACTGTGCAGGAAAAACAATTCCATAGCGTGCGCTTCCGCATAAAATGACTCTTCGCTCAGGCGTTTCGCGGTAGGCGAGGAACATACAAAATTCTCCTGCCTGACGATTCTTATGAAGAGTAGACTAGTGAGAGCGAGCGGTATCAGGCAAGATTCTGATGCGCTCCCCCTAACCAACACGCACGGCAGCTTCGCTGCCAGGGTGGTTCTACCGCCAAATACTCAGAAAGAGTTATGACCCCGCACGAACACAACGCACAGTCCCAAGGCTCCTCCCCCGCAGAAACTCAGCAGGATACCGGGAAGAACAAACCTTCCAATACCGGCAGCACGCAGCAATGCACACCGGACTACATGAGTGCAGCAACCGGTGCGATCCCTATCGTCAGCCCCGGAGCGGATGCCATCGCATCCGCAACTATTGAGGATGAGAGCGGCAGGCGCATCCAGCTCACGAAGGCTGACGAAACTGAAGGTGCACCGCCTGAAACCCCCGCAAAAACTCGTATTCCTACCGGGTTGAAGGTACTCATTGCCGCATCTTTTATGATCGCGCTCGGGTACGGACTCGTAGCACCTGTACTCCCCAGTTTTGCGCGTAGCTTTAACGTGGGAGTAGCGGCAACAACGATTGTGGTCTCGGCATTGGCAGCCATGCGGTTAGTCTTCGCACCGGGGGCGGGCAAGCTCATCTCACGGTTTGGTGAGCGCCCTATCTACACCTGCGGCATGGTTATTGTGGCGGTTTCGTCCTTCGTAAATGCCGCTGCCTGGGATTACTGGGTGCTGCTGGCTTCGCGCGCATTCGCAGGTATTGGTTCGGTCATGTTCACGGTTTCTGCGATGGGTCTTCTGGTGCGTTTAGCACCTTCGCATATGCGCGGGCGGGTTTCGGGATACTACGCTACCGCATTCCTGCTCGGGAACATTATGGGGACCGGTCGTCGGCGGTGCGCTCAGCGGCTTGGGGATGCGCCTGCCATTTGCCCTCTACGGCTGCTCTCTGCTGGTAGCTGGGGCTATCGTCTGGTTCATGATGCCTCCTGCTGATCAGATCGATGCCGAACGTGAGGCATATAGCCTTCCCACCCAGCATGATACTGGCTCCAAAGCTTCCCCCGATACTAACGATGCTTCTGCAACCGATGTACCGGCTTCGGGCGAGGAATCACCCCGGCAGAAACCCCCTATGCCAGCCACGATGACCGTTCGGCAAGCGCTCAAATTTACGAACTACCGATCGGCGCTTTTCACGAACTTTACGATCGGCTGGGCTGTTTTAGGCATACAGTCTTCTCTGATTCCTCTGCTCGCGGCGTATTTGGCGACGGGCGGCGATGCGTCTAGGGCACCGGAGGGAACCGTCCTTGCCTCTACGGTGATGGCGGTCGGTTCGTTAGCAAATGCTCTTACCCAAACCGTTTCAGGGGCGTCTATCAGACAACTTGGGGCGGCGCATCATGATTTTTATCGGTTTGCTTATCGCCGGAACCGCCATTTCGACTATTGGTATTTCTTCGGCGCCTTGGATGCTTGTGGCTCTCATCGTGGGTATGGGTGCTGGTGCCGCACTGATCACGCCCTCGCTGCAAGCCTCTGTTGCCGATGTGATCGGTAGCAAACGCGATGGTGCACCCGTACTTGCAACCTTCCAAATGCATAGTGATTTCGGCATGATTCTGGGTCCGCTTCTCGCCGGTGCTGTTGCCGATACGTGGGGCTTCACACCTGCATTCATGCTCTGCGGAGGTTTGCTCCTGGCAGCTTCACTCACCTGGCTACCGTTCCGTACTCCACACTGGCCTCGCGAACTGGCGGATGAGAACTATACCGGAAGGTAGGGGAACATTCACAAAATACTGTGGGCTAAGAACATCTTCGAGCATTCTTAGCCCACAGTATTTTATTTTGCGCCTAGAAAACGTTAGAGCAGCTCGCGCAACTCATCCATATTTTGTGAGATTACAGTCGAAACACCGTTGCGCATCGAAACGCCATAAAGGGTTTGTGCAATCTGCATCGTACGTTTTTGGTGGGTTACCACGATGAGCTGCGAGCGCTCCCCTAGTTCTTGCAGTACTGTGAGGACTCGCCCTAGGTTGCGGTCGTCAAGGGCTGCTTCTACCTCATCAAGGGCATAAAACGGTGAGGGGCTTGCCATAAAGATGGCGATTAACAACGCCAGGGATGCGAGCGATCGTTCCCCTCCGGAAAGAAGCGAGAGACGTTTGACTTTTTTGCCAGCCGGACGGGCATAAATATCTACGCCTGAGTTAAGAATATCGTCAGGGTCGGAGAGTTCCAGGCGTCCCTCGCCTCCGGGGAAAAGTATGCCGAAGATACGTTCATAGTGCTCGTTTACGGTGTTGAATGCCTGCGTGAAACTTCGGCAATGTGGGTGGTGACTTCGTCCATGACGGTCATGACATCGCCGCGAGATTTTTTGAGGTCAGCGATTTGTTCTCGCAGGTAGGTGTGTCGTTCGGTGAGTGCTTCGTATTCTTCGAGGGCGAGCGGGTTGATTTTGCCGAGCTTTTCGAGTTCGCGTTCGGTGGCGGCAAGCCGTGTTTGAATGGTCTCGGTGGGTACGTAATCTTCGGCGTTTTCGTCTGGGTTGGGGTGTGTCTGCAGAATTTCGTCGAGAGGCAGCTGAGTCAGAAGCCGTGAGCGTTCTGCCAAAGTCTCACGACGGGTTTCGAGGCGTGCGAGTTCGGTTTCGGCGCGCGAGATGAGGGCGAGGGCTGCTTGGTGGGCCGTCGCAAGGTCTTGTTCTTCGATGTAGGTTTCGGCACGTTGTTCGGCGGTTTCGCCCATGCTGTGAGCGATTTCGTCAAGACGTTTTTTCCAGGTTTCTGCTTCAGAGGTCAGAGCATCAGCTAGCGCGTGAGCTTGGCGCTGTTGTGACCGTGCTGCGGTAGCTAGGCGATGCGCTTGCTCGCGCGCTGCCTGCGCTGCGGTGAGAGCACGTTCTGCACGGCTATAAGCCTCCCGGGTGCGTTCCATTGAGGCTTCTGCAGCATGCATTTCGGCGACTCGTTGTGCAGCTTCGGCCTGGATGCGGGCATGATGCTGTTCTGCCTCATGCAGTGTTTTGCGTGCCTGCGCGAGAGAGCCTTCGAGATCGGCAGGGTTATTCGGGGTACCGTCGGCTTCTGCCTCTGCACTCCCCATGATGCTATGCGTTATACGAGCTTCTTCATGGGCGGTCAGTTCGTCGCGTGCCTGTTGGTATGCGCTCTGAAGTTCCTGTGCTTCATCTGCGGCATGGTGCAGTTTCGGCAGCGCGCGCGATCTCGGCATGCAGACTTTCGGATCGGCTTAGGATGCGTGCATGCTCCGCCTCGGCGCGGGCGCGGGCGGCACGGGATTCACCTAGAAGTTTGGCGGTGCCGCGTTCCGCATCGAGTGCATCGGTGAGAGCGCGTTCGGCAGTCGTAAGCTTTTTCTTGGCACGGTTGAGTTTTTCTAGAGCTTGTTCGGCGTCGTCACGGGCGGCCTGCGCGGCGGCGGCAAGTTCGAGGGCGCTCTGTTCGTGTGCCGGGTGCAGAATACTGTAGGCGGTGTATTCGATTCCCTGCCTGTCGTAAACACGGTAAGCGCCGGCGGTAAGCGCTAAGGCAGCTGCGGGCGCATCCTGCACAAAGTAAACTCCGTGCAGGCGTGCGTAGAGTGCCGCGTTAAGAGCTGTGCGGGCAGGTTTATCGAGTAAATTCTCTGCCGAGTCTGTGGCAGAAGTAATGACTGTAAGCGCCGCTACGGCATTTGGTACATCTGGAAGGTCCAGAGTTTTTTCCACTGATTCTTCTGTCTTTCGAGATGTCTTCTTAGTCTTTGCTGTCTTCTTCCCAACATCAGAGATAAGACGAGAAATATGGGTGTCTTGCGGGGCGTTAATTGCCGCCGATGCAAAGGCAGCCAGGGCGGCAGAGGCGGCGCGCTCCCAGCCTTTCTCGATGGTAAGAACCTCAAAAACACGCACGAGCTGATCGAGATGTACCTCCGAGAGATTGTCGCCTATCTCTAGGCTTCGCCCAAGGGCTTCTCGCAGAGTTGCGACACGTTCATGGGCACCAGCATATGTTTGGGAGGCCTCTAATACCTGGACACGAACCTTCTCACGGGTTTCTTCGGCTTTAGTTCGTACGCTAGCGGCGGCGGTGAGATCTCGCTGGTGAGTTTCTTCTTCCGCTGCCGCCGTCTGCAGGACAGCCTCTGAGTGCGCTACGGTCTTAGCCATACGCGCAGATTCGGCGGTCAAGTCTTTGTGTTCAGCACAGCGGGTCTCTTCCATGGCACAAGCGCGTTCATAGGTGGCGCGTGCCACGGCGGTAGCTTCAGCAAGTTCGGCACGGCGTTTTCTAGCGCGATCACGCTCAGCCTCGTGTTGAGCACGGGTGTTTTCCAATGTGGCGAGAGCACTTGTAAGTTCCTGTACTCGACGTTCAGATTCCTGAGCCTCCGTCTGCGCTTTTTCGTGCTCAACAGCCGCGCTGTCACGATTTTTTTCATCCTCTGCAAGGCGTTGTGCACAGCGCTCAACTTCCTGCCGATAGTCTTCAAGAGCAGGAGCGTTTTCTTCCGCTTGGGCACGCTCAGCCGCTACCGCGATTACCGCGTTAACCCGTGCCACAAGCTCGCGGATGCGCGCTAGATGAGCGTTCGCCTCCGTTTGCTCGCGGCGGGCTGATTCAAGGTTCTCGTCGAGGGTTTTTCGCCGCGTCCGTATTTTTTCGCGGCTTTCATCGAGTTCATGCGCCTGCTCACTCGTATCGCTAAGTCGCCGGGTCTGTTCCTGTACTTGGGCGTTGAGCGCATGGGTTTCTCGGGCGATTAGTATGCCGTGCAGTTCGCGGATGCGCGCTTGCAGTTCACGCGCGGTTGCCGCAGACTCTGCTTGATCCCCAAGCGGTTCCAACTGATTGCTGAGCTCAGCCGCCAAGTCGTTCAGGCGGGTCAGATTAGCGCTCATGGCCTCAAGTTTGCGGGCGGTTTTATCCTGGCGGCGGCGGTATTTTAGGATTCCAGCGGCCTCTTCCATAATTTCGCGGCGTTCGGCGGCAGAGGCATGCAAAATTTTATCGAGCTGACCCTGTCCGATAAGCACGTGCATCTCACGCCCCATTCCAGCTTCCGCGAGAATATCATGCACATCGGACAGACGAGCAGGCGACCCATTAATCTCATATTCGCTGCCACCGGCACGGAACATAGTACGTGAGATTTCGACAGTGTCGGCGGGTATCGACAGCGCACCATCTGTATTATCTAGGCGCAAAACAACTTGGGCACGCCCTAATTGGGATTTTCCGCCGTTTTCGGCTCCACTCGTACCAGAACCCGCAAAAATAACATCCTGCATGGAACCGCCACGCAGAGTTTTTGCACCCTGCTCCCCCATAACCCAGGCGAGCGCATCCATAATATTTGATTTTCCTGAGCCGTTAGGACCTACCACAGCGTTAATGCCGGGGGCGAATTCAAATGTGGTGGACGATGCGAAAGACTTGAAGCCGCGTAGGGTGAGCGAAGTCAGGTGCACGGATTGCCTTTCATCGGGTGGAAAACCGCGCCGGGGTTTTAGCAGGCGCAGAGTAGTTCTATTGTACTCAGATGCATCATCAGCGTTCCGGGCGTGAAACGAGCTCATCCAGATTTTAAGGATGCACAACGGACGTTGCCCGGCTTTAGGAAAGTTTGCATCCTGATCTGCCGGGAAGCGTCGGCTTCCAGTTGAAGGTCTTAAGCGATAGGTGAACGAATATTCCGTATCTCGAAGCCGCCAAGGGCTGCACAATAACTTTACGCCTTGATATTCTAGGGATGTCTGCCATGCGGCGCACGGAGTCATGAATGCGGAATTTCGGACTTTAGGGCGCGGGTACGGTAGATTTAACTAAGTCGACGATGCGGGAGAGCGCACCAGCGCCTCCGCTATTTCTTCGTTGTACCCATCATAGACGTACCTCCCTGTAAAGGTCATACAGATTGTCCGAACACACTGCAGCCGCGACTTCTGACGCAGATAAGCCCGGCGTAAATTCTGATATCCGGCATCGTAACGCTGCTTTACTTTCTATCGCGCATGAGCTTCCTCCCCGTGTAGTTACAAGCTCATATTTTGACGAACAATTGTCCAACACCTATAAGCGTCTGAAGATGCCTAAGGGGTTACTGGAGCGTCTGGCGGGGATTAGCGAACGTCGTGGCTGGGCTGAGGGCCAAACTTTTGAAGATGGTGCCGTTGCTGCAGCAGAGAAAGCGCTTCAAGCTGCGAAGGTTGACCGGGACCAAGTGGGGCTGCTCATTAATGCTTCTGTAACCCGCGACAATTTTGAACCCGCAGTATCTGTGGGTATTCACGACCGCCTTAATCTGCCTCGTCACGCCCTAAACTTCGATATTACGAACGCCTGCCTAGGGTTTGTAAACGCTATGACTGTGGCATCTACGATGATCGATTCCGGTGCCGTTGACTACGCTCTCGTTGTTGCCGGTGAAGATCCTTCCCCGTGGCATCGTACCGCCCTGCGGATTTTGAGCCAGCCTCATACATCTCGTGAGGATGTGCTCGCCCAGTTTGCTACCCTCACCCTCGGCTCGGGCGCGGCGGCGGCGGTACTCGGTAAGGCAGATGCGCATCCCGAAGGGCACCGCATCATCGGTTCGGTATCGCGTGCGGGAACTGAGCATCGTAATCTGTGTATTGGCGGTGAAGCTGATCAGGGCATGAATACTGATGCCGCTGGTCTTCTTGAGCATGGTCTGCAGCTGGTAGCTCAGGCTTGGGAACAAGCTCATGAGGACGGCTGGGAGTGGACCGATATGGATTCCTATGTGACTCACCAGATTTCTAATGCTCACACCAACGCTATTATCGAAGCCGTGGGAATTAAACGCGACCGTATTCCGCTGACTTTCCCCGTTTGGGGTAACGTAGCGGCAGCGGCACTGCCCATGACTCTTGCGGAATGCGCCCCCACCTATAAAAAAGGTGACCGTATTCTATGCATGGGTGTGGGTTCCGGTTTGAATACTGCGCTCATGGAAATCGACTGGTAATGTGAATTAGTATCGTCTCATCGCGTGGGAGCCTCGGCAGGTGCGGGGCTCCTCACTGTATCGGTACATAGCCCCACGCCAAGGTACTCTGAATATCACCGGCGACGAGCCGTCGCAACAGCAAGGACAGTATATGCGCCACCTTAACTTCCCGAAGACCCAACCACCATATAACCCACACGAGTGGACGGGCGTTGATCCTCGCTACTCGCACATGCTTGAGGTACCTACCACCGCCCCGATTGAGGTGCGGGCCGCCCAGGCGCAGGCACGACGGTGGCATTACCTCGACAATACTCCAGCGCTTCAGGAACATGGGCTTGACCCTATCGGCACGATCCTGTGCGTACACGGCAACCCCACCTGGTCGTATCTGTGGCGTACCGTACTCGATGCCGGTGTGAACAGTACAGCACCGTGGCGTGTTATCGCTGTCGATCAGCTCGATATGGGGTACTCCGAACGCACTCACCTCGATCTGGAGGACGAACGGCGCTCGCTTGAAGACCGCATAGCAGACCTGGGTGACTTTTACCCGCACACTCGGGCTGGATAAAACCGATAAACCGGTGGTGACCCTCGCCCATGACTGGGGCGGTTTAATCTCGCTGGGCTGGGCGATTGAACACCAAAATATTCTTTCGGGCGTCATGCTCACGAACACGGCTGTATATCACGATGGTGTTGAGCGCATCCCGGCGGCGCTGCGCCTAGCTTTGGGGGTTCACGAGCTGGGTACACGAGACTCTACAGCTTTTCTAGACGTTACTCTGGGGCTGGCACAGAACCAGGGCCGGGTACCCTCCGAAGGTGAGCCAGGCTCTTCGGAACAGGCTCTAGCTGGGCCACAGGAATCCCAACCGCGTGCGCTTTACCCCAGCAAACTTCACGAGGGGATTCGCCGCACCTACCGGGCGCCTTATGCGCATCCGGCGTGGCGCGAAGGTATCCGCAATTTTGTGGGCGATATTCCCACCGGAACCGATATACCCTCATACGCTCATATGGTGCGCATCGCGGAAGGTGTTCGGGATTTGAAGGTTCCCGCATTCTTCCAGTGGGGTACTAAAGACCCGGTTTTTCAGCGGCGCTACCTCTTCGATCTGATGGATCGTTTTCCCCAGGCCAAGGTACACCGCTATGAAAAGGCGTCGCACCTAGTTGCCGAAGATGAAGATATTGCCGCCCCTATCTTTGCTTGGCTGGGGCAGAACTTCGGCACGCTCGTTGAGGGTTATCTAGAGAAACCGGTCAACGCAGAGGCGCAGCATCGTGAGGCTCGGCGAGCTTTGGACGAACGTATTCGGAATCTGAAAACTTCCGAAAAAGCAGCACACGAAGAATTCCGCCCGATGATAGCAGCGTTGAATGAACGCGCGCAGGACACCTCACTCGCAATTGTAGATATGGACTCCGCAGGCGATGGTACCCAGGTTGCAGCACAGCTTACGTGGCAACAGCTCGCAATGCATGTAGATGCGGCGGCGGCGCGCCTGCACGCCCTAGGGGTACGTCCCGGTGACCGTGTGAATCTGATGGTGCCACCTGGGTCACGCCTGACAACGCTTATTTATGCGTGCCTTAAACTGGGTGCGGTTATTGTGGTGGCGGATACCGGTTTGGGGCTTACGGGTCTTACGCGCGCGCTCAAGGGCGCCAACCCGAAATTTATCGTGGGCATTCCCGCCGCTCTCGCCGCCGCACGATCCCTGTTATGGCCCGGGCACCGCATTTCCGTAGAACCGCTCGGTAAGTTCCAGGATCGGGTGCTCGGTGTAGAAGGTTCTGTCTTTGAGTCCGTTTACAAACGTTCGGCACGTTCTAAAACATCCGAAAACACACTCAGCGCCCCTATTGCCACTCCTGCGGTTATCGAGTTCCCCGACCCCGATCCGGATGCGGATGCCGCTGTCCTGTACACTTCCGGCTCAACCGGCCCCGCAAAGGGTGTTGTGTACACCCAGCGCCAGCTGGCGGGTATGCGCGATGCCATCGTCAACACCTACGGGTTCAAGTCCGGGTCAGGTCTGGTGGCTGGATTCGCGCCCTTCGCACTTCTAGGCCCTGCACTGGGCGCTACGAGTGTTACCCCGAAGATGGATGTGACCAAGCCCAAGACGCTCACCGCAACCGCGTTAGCCTCCGCGACCGAGGCAATTGGCGCATCCACCGTCTTCGCCTCCCCTGCGGCACTCGTGAACGTGGTGGCCAGCGCCTCCGAACTCACCGATTCGCAGCGCACAGCCCTAGCGGAGGTCACCACCGTGCTGTCGGCTGGGGCGCCTATTCCTGTTCCTCTGCTTGACGAACTCTCGAAGCTGGTGCCTCATGCCTCACTGCACACCCCTTATGGTATGACCGAGGGACTGCCGGTTACCGATGTATCTTTGGATATGATTCGCCAGGCACTAGCTGAGGGAACCCCAAATGCCGAGGGCGATATTCTTGATCCTTTTGCACGAGATGGGGTATGTGTAGGGTACGCGGTATATGGTGCGGCGGTGGCGATCGCTCCTTTGCAGGAGGATGGAACCGTGGCTTCGGAGATGACTCACGAACCGGGGGTGACCGGTGAGATTTTGGTATCGGCTCCCCATGTTAAAGACCGTTACGATACTCTGTGGGTGACTGAAGAACAATCGATTTCGACCCCCGGCTGGCATCACACCGGCGATGTGGGGCATCTGGATGCCGCCGGTCGTCTCTGGGTTGAGGGGCGCTTAGCGCATGTTCTTTTGACTGCCCAAGGTGTGCTGACCCCGGTTGCCGCCGAGCAGTCCGCTGAGACCTTGGATGCGGTACGCCGCGCCGCGCTGGTCTCGGTCGGTCCTGCAGGTACCGCCGCACCCGTGCTCGTCATTGAGGCCGCCGACCGCAAGCTTAAGCAGGGGCAGGCACCCTTCGAACTGAGCCGACAGATCCGCGAGCGCGTTCAGGACGATACGGGTATCGAGCTGGCGGCTGTGTTGGTTATCAAGGAGCATCCGACCGATATTCGCCATAACTCGAAAGATTGATAGGCCTGCCCTTAGCGAGTGGGCTTCAAAGGTACTTGCGGGTGCTTAGTTCTTAAGATAGCGAAGAGAGGACGCAGGGAATCTGCCTGATACTGTTCTCCCGTTGTGTTTTCGCATGTAGATTCTTGAAGATCAGGAGAAACCTGAATTTTGGAGGCTTTTATGGCTACCCCGGCTCCTTTAGCGGCTCGGTATACCGACCCTGCGCCGCGGTCTTTGCGTCCCGTCGGTGAATCGTATTTTGCTGCCCGTAGCGGCGAACGTGTGCTTATTACCGGCGCAAGCGGTATGCTCGGTCGTGAAACCGCCATCGCGCTGTTGCGTGCCGGGTATGATGTGCGCGTATTTCAGCGCAGTGATGCGGGTATTGCGGCGCTGCTGCCGGATACGATACGCCCCCGTTTCGAGCAGATTCGCGGTTCTCTTAATAATGCTGAGGTTATTGAGCAGGCTCTTGTGGGGGTGGACGGCATTGTGCATGCCGCTGCGAAAGTCTCGGTTTCGGGCGATTGGGAGGATTATGAGCGTACCAATGTTGTGGGCACGCAGGCTCTTCTGGATGCCGCTATAGAGCGTTCGATTTCTAAGTTTTTGTATGTATCTTCTCCTTCGGTTGCTCATGCCGGAACGGCTCTCATCGGCGAGGGGAACGGGGCGGCATCCCCCGAGCATGCTCGCGGAAACTATGCTCGTTCCAAGGCGACGGCAGAGCTTGCGGTTTTGGCGGCGAACGGCACAAAAGCTCGCCTCGGGCTCTACCTTGCGCGTGGGGGCGTTACGCCCGCATCTGATTTGGGGACCGGGCGATACTCAGTTGGTGGAGCGCATCCTAGATAGGGCTCAGTCCGGGCGGCTGCCCCTGCTTTCCGGGGGCACAGGTCTGATCGATACGCTCTATATTGATAACGCGGCGGATGCGCTGGTACGCGGTTATGAGCGTCTAGAGTCGATAGCCGGGCGCGCGCTGGTGGTCACAAATGGCCAGCCCCGCACGATTGCTGAGTTACTGAGTGGTTTCTGCACGGCGGTTGGGGTCCCCGCGCCGCGTTTTTCGGTTCCCGCGCCAGCGGCGGCTTTTGCGGGGCGTTTAATCGAAAAGGTGTGGGGTCGTCTGCCGAAGTCGGTAACAGCCGGGGATGAGCCTCCCATGACCGAGTTTTTGGCGGAGCAGCTTTCAACGGCGCACTGGTTCGATCAGAGGCTCACCCGCGAACTTTTACAGTGGGAGCCCGCCGTTACGATCGACGAGGGGTACCGTCGTCTGGGTCTTTTCTACGGGGATAAATATTCACGTTCCTCTTCAGCAGTGTAGGAAAAACGTTAGCTGATTTTTAGCCCGCGCGGGGTGCGTTGGCAGTGCGGGCAGCGGTATGAGGAACGGTTCATAAATGGTTCACGCACAATAATGCTGGTGCGCCCAGCCTCTAAGCACCGGCAGCAGGGTTCGCCGGCACGGCCGTAAGCGTTCAAGGACCTATCAAAATAACCGGACTGCCCATTGACGTTCACATAGAGCGCATCGAAACTGGTCCCGCCTGCGTGTAGCGCTTCGGTCAGTACCTGGTGTACGGCGGCGAATAGCTCCCGGGTTTGGGCGGCACTGAGAGACTTTGCAGGTTTTGCGTAGTGTATTCTGGCGCGCCAGAGCGCCTCATCCGCATAAATATTCCCGATCCCAGATACCACGGACTGGTCCAGAAGCAGGCGTTTAATGCCGCTGGAGGTACGCAGCATGATGCGGCGAATCTTTGCCACATCAAAGTATGGATCTACCGGGTCACGCCCAATATGCTCAACAGCTTCAGGAACCAAGAGCTCCTCTGGTATTTCCTCCGCACCAGCGAGCGAGGCGCCCGCAGGAATGCCGGGAACTACTTCCGAAAGGAACATTCCACCGAAAATACGCTGGTCGACAAACCTTAATTCGATGGTTTTACCAATATCACCATTGGCGGGTTCGAGTTCAAGTACGATTTTGAGGTGCTTCTCAGCGGGGAATTCTGGAGTCTTCACGAGTAGCTGCCCGCTCATCCCCAAATGAATAACAAGCGCGTACGGCAGTAACGTGTCATCGCTGTCACCGGGTTTCGGGGAAGGCTCGTCATCAGAGGCAGAGAGCGTGAGCCACATATACTTACCGCGCCTATATGCCCCGCGAATACGGGTTCCTTCTAAACGCATCGTAAAATCCGCAGAACCCCCGATATGGCGGCGAATAGAGCGTTCATCGAGAATGCGTACCCGCTCGATTACACAACCGACAGCATGATGATGCACACCCTCACGCACAGTCTCAACCTCGGGTAGCTCCGGCATCTCTCCCCTTCACAGCGTCATGAACTCGCCACTCGGCGCAAAAGATAGTTTCTTCCGCCGACGGCCGACGCAAACTTATTTTTAGACTAGTATGCGATACGCAGCTTCTGCGGCGAGACGCTCTGCTTCCTTCTTGCTGGGTCCGCTTCCGGTACCCGCGGTCTGCTTTGCCACGATAGCGCGGGCAGTATACACGCGAGCATGGTCAGGGGCCTTCTGCTTCGATCTCGTAGGTTACATCTCCCCAAGACCGCGAGGTTACCAGCGTCTGCAGATCGGTTTTCCAGTCGCGTCCGGAATTGAGAATTTGCTCGTCTTCTAACATGGGCGCAATCAACCTCAGAACGAGCTCACGGGCGGCTTCCCGCCCCAAGCTGATGTACGTTGCTCCAAAGATAGCTTCCATGGTGTCGGCAAGAATCGAATCTTTATCGGCACCTCCCGTAAGCCTTTCCCCCTTACCTAGACGGATATGCTTACCCAACTCTAGTTTACGGGCGGCTATTGCCAAAGCGGGAGCCGAAACCACCACATGGTGCAGTTTCACGAGCTCACCTTCGGGAAGTTCGGGGTGGCGGCGGTACACCTCCTCTGCAATGGCGAGAGAAAGTACAGAATCACCCAGGAACTCTAGGCGTTCATTATGCTCTACCCCGGGGTTTTCAAAAGGCGTAGGAACGGTGTGTGAGAGACAGCAAAAACGTCTCGGCGTCAATATCGACACCGAGACGTTCAAGCAACTCCCCAGCTTCGCTAGGAATGTTAGTCATCAGGAATACTCGCGTGATTAAGCGTCGGCGACCTTACGGCCCTTGTATTCCAGGAACAGGGCATTGCCTGCAGCGTCGGTTACAACCTTTGCCTGGTGAGGCAGGCTGTAAGTCACGCGACCGTTTTCAACAGTCTTAACCAGCGGCGGCACAGATGCCTTCCACTGGGAACGACGCGCGCGGGTGTTAGCGCGGGACATCTTGCGCTTGGGAACAGCCACAGCTATCTCTCATTCTCTCGTAACAACAATTTAGTTTTCGGTATCCTCGCTCAGCAAGCCCTGTAGGGCTGACCAGCGCGGATCCAACACCTCGTGATGATGCCCGGGGTCTTCCTCCAGGCGCGCTCCGCATTCAGAGCACAGTCCCTGGCAGGTTTCCCGGCAGACGGGCTGGAACGGCAGTTGAAGGATTACTGCATCCCGCAGTGCCGGCTCAAGGTCAATAGATTCACCTTCAACGGCATACTGCTCATCGTCTTCGTCTTCGGGGCCGCCAGAGGGGGCCTTCTCGAAAACAAAAAGCTCTTGTATGTTGGTCGACATTTCGTAATCAATCGGATCCAAACATAGGCTACACTCGCCGTGTACATCCACTACGGTTGTGCCGCTTACCAGGATACCATCTACTACCGACTCCAGCCGAATGTTCAGGTCCATGTCGGTGCCTTCTTGTACACCAATCAGGGCATTACCCATCTCAGCGGGTGCCTGTACAACCTCGTCGAGGGTTTCCATAGATCCGGGACGGTGCACCAGATTTTTGACTGACACCACCAAATCAGAGGAGTTTTGAGGTGAAATGGCATATCTCCTTATACAAAATGCTAAACCAAAGAGATATTCTATCCCCTCAACCGCCGTTAATCAAGGTTCGAGCGGCAAACTATGACATTCGACGCATCAAAATTCACATAAAATACGCGCAAACCCAGGAAAAAAGCCTTCAATCATGGGAGAATCGCGCATAAAACTACGCAATCGTGTTATCGGTCCGAGGCCTGTGAGTGCTTAGCGACGAGCGCATCCGAAACCACACGCGGCACATAAACCGAAACGTCGCCGCCTAAGGATGCAACCTCACGGATAATCGTCGAAGACACCCCGCCGAAGCGGTCTTCCCCCGCCAAGAACACCGTCTCCAAGTTTGCCAAATGACGGTTCATACTCGCCATTGGAGCCTCATACTCGTAATCCGCCCCCGAGCGGAGGCCCTTAACAAGCACCTGCGCCCCGTGTTCCTGAGCCCACTGCGCCAAAAGCACCCCCGGTGGAATAACCTCAACCTTCACGGTGGTAATACCGCGCTCCGCGAGGGAACGCTCCACCAAGTTCACTCGCTCCTGCAGAGAAAAAAGGTATTTTTTAGAGGAGTTATGCGCGACCCCCACGATCACATCATCAAAGAGCGCAGCGGCACGAGCAATAATCTCCAGGTGTCCATGGTGAATCGGGTCAAACGATCCGGGGCAGATAGCTAACATGAAGCATTCTCGCTTTCGGCGGGTTCAGAACCAGTATCTGTATATGATTCATCTGGTTCAAGATAGTACAGCACCGTCTCGCCATATTTCTTCATTGCAAACCGGCGCAGCTGAGAGTTCCACGCAGGTTCCGCATCGCGTGAGGAACGCTCCACTACCACGATGGCACCCTCCGCTAGATTCGGGGTGATGACACGCAAAATATCGAGAACCTGCTCTTGCGTAAATGCATATGGAGGGTCAAGAAATACAAGATCCCAGGGGCCGCTATGGACCGCTACATAGCTTTGCGCGCTCCCTTGAGTCACTCGGGTAATACCGGTTGCAGTTTTCGACGTTGCCGCAACATTTCGGCGGGTAACCTCACATGCCTTGGGGTGCTTCTCCACGAACTCGACAGATGCGGCACCCCGCGAAAGTGCCTCGCACCCGAGGGCACCCGATCCGGCATAAGCATCAAGAACACGCGCTCCCTGCACGACACCATAGCTCTCCAGTTTCGAGAAAAGTGATTCCTTCACTCGGTCGGTCGTGGGACGAGTGTTCTCCCCCGGCACCGAGGCAAGGCGTAGACCGCCAGCGGTTCCGGCAATAATACGGCTCATGCGTTCCTCACGTCTGTTCGTCGATAGTCTCTAGTGGCGGAGGCCCAAGGTAACAAAACCGCCAAACCCGTGTGTTAGCCACGCCCCAAAAATGCCTCACGGTCGGCATCAAGCGCCCGGTCAATCGTACGTGCCAAGTTCGGATGCTTCGCCAGCGTGGGATCCGCCGCGATCAGCGCCCGCGCATCCTCACGAGCGCGCTCAATAATGGTTGCATCAGCGAGAGCCCTCAGGAACTTAAGGGTACTCTTCTTCCCGGACTGCGCGGCACCTAGGATATCACCCTCACGGCGCTGCTGCAGGTCTATCTGCGAAAGTTTAAACCCGTCGGTGGTGGCCGCTACCGCATCTAGACGTTCGCGAGATACCCCTCCCGCTTCTTGCCGGGTAACAAGCAAGCAGGTTCCGGCAAAACCACCACGCCCTACACGACCGCGAAGCTGGTGCAGCCCGGAAATACCGAAGCGATCGGCATCCATAATCATCATGAGGGTTGCGTTCGGTACGTTCACACCCACTTCAATAACAGTGGTGCTCACCAGAATATCTATCTCTCCGCGTTCAAACGCGGTCATTACAGCAGTTTTTTCCTCGGGGTCCATACGCCCATGCAGGCTTGCAATCCGGGTTCCAGTCAGCGCCGGATTCTGTTTTAGATAGGCGGTCATCGCAGTCACGGAGGTCAGGCGTGTTTTGCCGTCAGAACTCTGAGAACCTTCACGCCCGGCATCGCCGAAGAGGTGCTGGCCTTCTTCAAGTTCTTCATCGTCATCGCCAATTTTGGGAACCACCACGTAGACTTGGTGCCCTGCATCAATCTCTTCGCGAGCGCGTGTCCACAGGCGATCTGCCCAGGTCGGTTTTTCGGCAAGCGGCACCACGTGGGTTGCGGTCTGTTGCCGTCCGGCGGGTAGCTGATCGAGTACGGAAACATCAAGGTCGCCAAACACGGTCATGGCGACGGTACGCGGAATGGGGGTTGCCGTCATCACCAGACGATGGGGCAGCTCGCCGTTGTTCCCACGCAGAGAGTCACGCTGTTCCACGCCAAAACGGTGCTGTTCATCGACCACAACCATGCCAAGGTCGCGGAAGGTGACCGTGTCCGAAAGCAGGGCGTGGGTTCCGATTACCACGTCGGCGGTGCCGTCGGCGATCTCGGCGAGTACGGCACGCTTGTGTGCACTAGGCATTGAGGCGCTGAGTAGCCTAACCCGCACGCGATGCACGGATTTTTTGCTTTCTTTTTGGTTTTGGGGGTGAAAAAGCGTAGTCTCATATCCCGGTATACCCTCGGTATCCGCTAAATCCCCAAGAATATCGAGGATCGAGCGGAAATGCTGTTCGGCGAGCACTTCGGTGGGTGCGAGCATCGCGGATTGCCCACCAGAGTCGGCTACCTGAAGCATAGCGCGAAGGGCTACCACCGTTTTGCCCGAGCCGACATCGCCTTGCAGAAGCCGATTCATGGGTGACGGTGAGGCGAGATCACGGGAAATTTCCTTGCCCACTCGTTGCTGCCCCTCGGTGAGCTCATAGGGAAGCACGTTCAGCAGAGCATCTGATGCCCCATCCGGCAGGGCGGGCCGGGCCACGGTGGCGTGGGCGGCACGTGCGGCGTGTAACCGGGCCAAGGCGCTCTGCAGAACGAAGGCTTCTCGGTAGCGCATCTGAGCTTGAGCGGCGCGCCAGGTGTCCTCACTATCGGGAGTGTGCAGGGCGCGATAGGTCCACTCCAGCGAAGGGACTTTTCGGGCGCGGCGTATTTTATACGGTATTGGGTCTTCAAGCTCTTTTAGGGGCACAGATTCGATGAGCTGAGCAATAGCGGTCGCGATGCGATCCGTTGGCAGTTTCACCGGAGCACGATAAACGGGAATGGGCGCCTCGGCACGTTCGGGGGCGTTCGCATTTCCATCGTCTGAAAGCAGGGCGTAATGCGGGTTTGTCAGTGTATACTCCCCGCGATAAATCCCCACCTTCCCGGAGAACATCATGGTTTCGCCAGCATGGATCTCGCGTGCCGCGGTCCATGCGTTGAAGAAGGAAAGCTTCATGGTGGAGCCCACCCGCCCAGTTCCTGATATATCCGAACTGCCGAATATATGTTGCGGCACGCCGAAGAAATTATTCCCGCTGCTCTGTTGTCCGTAGGAATCCGCATAGCCCGAGTAACCGGCGGAAGGCACGGCTAATCCGCTCACGCGCGGGTTGGTTTTACCCGCAGGCATTCGTTGCGGTGTATTGGCCCTGCCCTCGCGTACGGCGAAGGTACCTGATGAAGAATTATCGACCGAATTCTGGTCGGATTCTGCAAGGGTATCGGTAATCGTGACTTCGGTGATTTTTCCTCTGCGTGCCGCCATGGTTCGGGTCGAAACGTTCGTGACCCTGGCGATAATTGTCACGTCCTGTCCCTCAACAAGGTCGGCAAACCGGCTAAGTTCTCCACGAGGCAGGTATTTCCGTGGAAAATATTCCAGCAGCTCCCCCACCGTGCTTATGCTCAGGTGAGTTTTGAGGGCGCGTGCCGTTGCCGTCGGCAGGTAACGTGTTAAGGGTGCGTTTTCCAGGCGTTTCTCATCGTTATAGCGTGCTAAAACCTGCGACCGTGCGGCACGTTGCTGTTGCTTTTCTTGCTCTTGAGAAGAGTCCGAATTATATTTTATATTCCGCACTCGCGCGGCTGGCTTATCTGTTTTCTTTGGGTCGGCGGTTTTCTTGCGCGCAGGTTTCTTTGCCGGTGTTTTTACGGTATTCTTTGGTTTGCTCTTTTCCTGATGCGACTCTTCCACATGAGAATCGAGGCTATTTTTTTGTTCCGAAGAGGAGGTCTCTGCACCTGATCGAGTATGCTTAGATTTTTTTGGATTGGTTCGTGTGGGTTTCGCTTTCTTTGCTGCCGGCTTTTTGCGATGCTGTTTGTGTGCTCTTCTTGGTTTTTCCTCGGATAGACGTTCCACGCTGGGACGGTGCTTCGGTACGTGCCGTATACGCAATATCAGCCAGTTCGTACAGTTCCGCTGTCTCCATATTCTGAGCCGCCGCGCCCAAAGAAGCACGCAGAGCATCCACAATACGCTGATACTCCGAACTTTCACGCTGATGCGCGAGGGTGGAGAGCTCCGCTAACGTTTTAGTACCGCGTGCATACTCGGCAAGGTCGCGAACCGTTACATATTCATGGGCTACAAGTTCGTCCTCAGAGAGAATGGCAGACGATTTGGGGTCAGAATGCTCGGTATCGGTTGGCTGCTGTCCGGCAGCTCTCTTGGCCCGTCCAAAACCGCTTTCCAAAAATTTCATCGGCAAAAAGGCTGGGAGTCTCGCCCTCATGATGTGCTTTCTTTCGAGTTTTGAGGTGACACGTTTTCCCTCCTTTCTGCTCGCAGCACTCCGTCATCCCGAATGCCTTCGGCTCGAACGGTCATATAAGACGTAGCGTAGGTTTAATACTACCGTTGCGCATTTGGGGCACGCTACGAACCTCGGTCAGCGCATGTCCTGATCGCCCGCCCTTCCCGTGAACACAGGCTCTAGACATCAATCTTGAGAACACGATGGTGTGGCGCTCTCGTCCTCGTGAATAGTCAGCGAGCTTACTCGTTCGTCCGCTAATACACCGTAATGAGCGATAACTTTGCGGGCTTCTTCCAAAGACGGCACATGCACGTGTAAGGTCCACATATTGTTCTTGAAATCGAGCGGGGTGAGCAACAGCGAGTCGCCAAGCTCTTCTAATTCTGCTCGAAGCTGCACCAGAGTAAGGGAGTCTATAGTTAGCGTCCCCATGATTTCCCAGGTTGACCCTGGGTTTTTCCGAGTACCGGTCGCATCAGTATGATGCTCTGCCTGGTCCTGCGTTCCTTCGGTCTTTCGTGCTTTCCGAGCAGACGTACTGTTCGGCTTTGTAACATCTGTAGGAGGCTCCGCCAAGGCATAAACCTCCTGCGCAGGCATACGCGAGCTCATCCAGCGCGGATTTGATTGTACCGCTGCCAAATAAAAGCCTAGGGCACCTGCATCTACGTATCCCTTGAGTTCTGGCAGCGGCGGATTCTGCGCCGTGCCCTCAAGCGCTCGGCGCATCGTGGCGCGACGAAACTCTGCACGTGCCGTCACATCGGTAAGCTCCGATCCTGCACGATAGTGAAAACGGTAATCTGCGAGCGCAATCATAATCGCTACCATAGTGCCCTGCTCTAGGCTTTCATTCGCAATAATACGGCGTACTCGTTCGGCGGCAAGCGCTAACGCATAGCTCTCACGGTACGCGCTCTCGCGTGTACCGGTTTCCGTAACAGATGTTTCGCGGTACATCGCCTCAAGCTCCTGAAGAAGCGGCAGATTACGTGCCTCTTCGCCCAGCTCTTCTGCTAGACGACCGGGAAAATTCCAGTAGGTACGCACTGCCTCCAACGCCCAGGCGCACAGGAGCGTCCCAGAATTGCCGCGAGCCATCCGACTAGCTTGCACGAGAGCGTTCTCATAGATTTCACCCAGACGTTGGTTAACGCTCTGTATATCCGTCGTGAGAGCGTGAAGATCATGCAGAAGGGTATCAAGCTCCTCACTAAAGGCCTTATTGAGGGCCTCTAAAGTGTGTACCAAATTCGAGCCTGTGTCCTGGTCGGGAACAGGGAAAGCGTTTCAGAGAGTTAAGTGTGTCGCAATATGCCTGCACCGTTGAGAGCGCCTCGCCAATCCACGTGACCCCGAAGTTAAGCGGGGTTTGTGCGGCAAAGTGCTCGCTCGTCATAACGTATCCTTCCCATCCGGGGATTGGGTAACCGTGCTCTTTCTAGCATACGACGGTTATGCTCGGTAATGTTCCCAACCATAGTTTTGGAGCTCATATCCATCGCACAGAATTCGTGATGCACTTCGTTCTTGAGCACTGCAAGAGCCTAAAGCGACAAATCCCTCAGGAATCGTGGCACCCGCCGGAAAACATGCTAAAAGCCCGTGGTCCTCGCCACCGCCCAGAACGCATTCACGGGCCAGGCTGACCGCAGAATCACCATGATCGTTATGAGGCTGATGCTCAAGAATAAGACTTGCCACTGGTACCAGCTCACGTGCCAGCTCGGTAATCGCAGGATCATTGAACACGATATCGACGCCGGATGCTTCGGCAATTCGACGCGCGTCTTTAACGAGTCCGTCTGAAAGGTCTAGCATAGCGTTGGCGCCGTACGCTGCAGCGCGTCGCCCTGCGGGTATGGGCGATACGGGCCTTAGCTGATGGGTAACAGCGCGTTCGATACGTTCTTTCTCCGTGGAAGGCAGCTGCTCTATCGAGTCGAGAGAGCCTGTGGTTGTCAGTAGCCGCAGCCCGGCATCAGCCCACCCGGTACAGCCCGCCAAAGCTACGGTATCTCCCGGTTGCGCCCCAGACCTCAACACAGGGTTTTCGCATCGTCCAACAGCCGTTATGGTAACGCTGGCATCACGTGCGCTGCCTAGATCACCGCCGCCTACCGTACAGACTGTAGCGCCGCATGCATGCAGCGAGTCGAGGATACCGCGGGCAAAGTCTTCAACCCAACCATAGGGGGTTCCGGGCGGCAGACTTAGAGATACAAAAAGGCTAACGGGTTCAGCACCCATAGCCGCAATATCGGCAAGGTTCTGGGTGGTGGCTTTCCACCCTACCTCGTAACCGCCGCTACGCGGACCGGCAGGCCAGATATCGAGAAAATCTTGCCCATGTACCAGAGTATCTGTGGTGATAACCGTGCGTCGATTATCGCCCGTGAGCACTGCGCAGTCGTCACCGGGACCTACTTCAAGCACCGGTTCCTGCCCATGTGCGGAGGCAACCTGGATTACGGAGCGGTTATGCTCATCCAGCATGGGCATAAACAATTGCAAAACACGGGACTCCCCCAGCTGAGCCAATGTACTCTTCCGGAGTGAACTTTCCCGTGCTTTATGCTTTTTGGTCCGAGGGTTCATTCCCCAATAATCGCCCATACCCTGTTACCTGGCACGGATAAAGTACCGAATCGCCACAATGGTAATCGCGAGAATTAGCAGGGAGAAGAACGCCAACGGCACGAAACCTGAGAGTCCAGGGCCACGAGAATCCGTTGAACGTTCCTGAACGCTCTTAGGGCTATCGCCGTTCCGTTGCGCTTGCGAACCAGCGGACGTTGCAGGCGGACGGGCAACCGGGTTCACGGCAGATGGAACAGAATAAGAACCGTTTCTAGACTCCTGTGGGTTCGCCATTCTCAAAGTTGGCGAGCCATTCCGGGCGTTCTCTCCACGGGACAAATATCCCTGTACCCAGTCCGCGGCGCCGGGGAACGCATTGGGGAACCCTGAATTTGTTGCAAAACGCCCCAACGTCGCAATGCTATTGGGGAAGGGTTCAGCAGATGTAGACGGCGCGGGTGCTGGAGAGACATTGCTCGACGGCGTTGCCGAAGGGCTGGCATCTGGGGCTGGCGAGTCGTCAGACCCCGGGTTTCCATGCCCCGAAGGACTCGGGCTAGGAGTTGGAGCTGCCGATTCGGAAGCACTTGGACTCGGGAACGGAACAGGCTGGCTAGTAGGCTGCTCCGAAGGCGCAGGGGTCCACCCAGGATCCTGAGACGGTGCGGGTGCGGGGTCTGCAGGAGTAGGTGTTACGGGCGACGGGGTCGGCGAGACCGGTACCGGTGTGGGGGTCACGGGTGTTGGCTTAGCCGGAGCCGGTGTTACGGGAGTGGGGGTAGGATACACCGGTGTCGGGTTGGCCTGTGTAGGCGTAGGGTTCGCCGGGACCGGTGTGGGATTCACCGGAGCAGGGTTAACCGGGGTCAGATCCGGACTAGGCACAATGGTCGGTACCGGATCAGGCGCAGGGTTAACTGGTGTTGGGTTGGCCTGTGTAGGCGTAGGGTTTCACTGGGGCCGGTGTGGGATTCACCGGAGTAGGGGTTACCGGTGTGGGATTCACCGGAGTCTGATCTGTAGGAGCCGGAGTAGGCGGCACAGGAGTAGGGTTGGCAGGCACAGGCTCCGGGTTCACCGGGGTCGGATTAACCGGTGTGGGCGTAGGGGTTACTGGTGCGGGATTCACCGGAGTCTGATCTGTAGGAGCCGGAGTAGGCGTCACAGGAGTAGCCGCTGGTTCTTCTCCGAGATCCGGGGAAGCTGCCTCAGCGTCCTCAGCAGGAAGGTTCTGAACGGGAGCAGCAGGAGTTGGAGTTACAGCCTCTGTTTCAGAATCCTCAGTAGGAACTTCGGCATCATAAGGCTGCGCCTGTGGACTCTCATATTCGGGGCTGACAGGCTGAACTTCCGCGTCATCTTCATCAGTGTTTCTGAGTCCGGGGACAGCTCGTTGCGTAGGGGTTTCGGTAGCCTCAGGAGTCTCGTCGTCCTGCTGGTCATAGTCAAGCGGAGGTGCAGCGGCAAACTCGGCGCCTGCAATGGGAGACTCCGATTGCAGGGCGACGGCAGGGTTGAGCAGCATAGGTCACGTTGCCCGGAGGCCATGCCGTACATAGTCAAGGTAGCGGTTGCAGACGGCATGGGCATAGGAGTCACGGCATTTTTCTGACCTAAAGCTGCAAAGGTAGCTGGTACGGCAGGCTGCGTGATAGCTTGACCGGGCGCGGCAGCCTCAGAGGTCGCAGGATGGTTTGCGACCTTCCCGGAAGCGCCACGTGCCTCCTGTGTCAGCGTTGCGGCGATCGGCACACTACCGAATGCAATCAATGCAGTCGCTAGGCTAGCCGACGCTACTTTGCATTGTCTGTTTCCCAAAAAGTGTCCTTATACCGAATAGCTACCGAACAATATGCGTGCTTGGGTGAGTCTACACCCTAAATAACAAGGATGTGCTTCTCTCAAAAGTTTATCGAATTTTAAGAATCTTTTCACGATCAACTATTAACTGTTACTTTCATGGTACCTGGACTATGGGCAAATTGTCGTGACTTTGAGCTTTAAATTGGTATTCAAATTTTTGCTTTCTTCTGATCTGCCGCGCTATGTTTCTGCGACACGCCGGTGAATATACCGTACGTTAGAATGAGAGAGTGACTTTTACGTCTTTTAGCTTTTTCGTCATGTCCCCAGCGAAGCGAGCAGGCTTGGGTCTTGCGCTCACCGGGGTGCTGTCGCTCAGCGCGTGTGGAGCGGGCAATGTCAATCTTGATCCGGCTCCAGATGCCGCCAACCCCGTATGCGCTTATGCGATGGTTGCTATGCCAGAAACTCGTTGGCTTACAGCAGCGTGAAACTACGGCGCAAGGAACGACCGCTTGGGGCGAACCAGCCTCCGTGATTCTCAAATGCGGTGTTACCGTTCAGGAACCCGTATCGGACCCATGCGCTGAGGTCAATGGGATTGATTGGGTGCTGCGTCCCAAGGATGCGCCAGAGAACTCAGCACCGCCAGTCTCTGCGTCTTCCTCCGCCGCTGCAGGCCCTGAAAACCGTGCGACGGGAACGTGGACGGCAACCACGTACGGACGAACGCCCGCCATTGAAGTAACCTTCGACGCAGATAAGGTTTCATCATCAACTCTTCTTGCTGAGCTCAACTCGGCGGTCAAACAAATTCCGTCTCAGAAGAAATGCACGAACATCAACGATACTCTCAACGGTGTCAAAACCGGAAAATAGAGGATTCAAGACCTCTGGATCCTTACCTTCAGTTCACTTCACGCAAACGCAAATTTTAGAGCCCTCAAGACCTTAGGTCTTGAGGGCTCTAATGCTGGAATTTCCTTCTATTAGCGCAGCCCTAAAGGACGCTCCAGTGCAAGAGTCAGCAGTTCATCAATCAGTTCGGTATAGGAAATTCCGGTGTTTTCCCACATGGTTTTGTACATTGAAATCGGGGTGAAATCCTGGCATAGTGTTCACCTCGTTGATCACCAAACGACCATCCGGGGTGTAGAAGAAATCTGCGCGGGATAATCCTTCGCCGTCAAGGGCCAAAAACGCCTTAACCGCCAGAGCACGCAAACGCTCCTGCATATCTTTCGGTAAATCGGCGGGGCACCGGGTAACTGCCGAAGACTTTGAGATATATTTAGCATCAAAATCATAGAAACCGTGGTTCTCATCAACAACCTCGATTTCGCCAGGGTATGATGCACGCGGCATATCACCGTGGTGACCGTCTAGGACGCCGCACTCGATTTCACGCCCCACAATGCCAGCTTCCACAATAATCTTTGCGTCATGGCGGCGCGCTTCGTCGATAGCCGGAACAAGTTCCTCAAATTTATCCACTTTGGTAATGCCAAAAGAAGAACCCGCACGCGTGGGTTTAACGAACATGGGGTAACCAAGGGCGGTTATACGTTTAAGCGATTCCTCGCGCTCATGAGTCCATTGGCGATCGGTCACCACCTCATAAGGCCCAACCTCCAGCCCAGCCGACTCAAATGCAACCTTCATAAAGTGCTTATCCATACCTACAGCTGATGCCGTCACGCCGCATCCTACATAGGGCAACTCAGCGAGTTCCAGAAGACCCTGAATTGTTCCGTCTTCGCCGAAAGGACCGTGTATGAGGGGGAATACCACGTCAAGGGCAGGACCATACTCAAGATTTCCGTCAGCATCTACTAGGTGCACTCGCGAATCCCCGGCTCCAAGAGGCAGGAAAACCTGGTGCGAACCACCCGTAAACTCTGCATGTGCAGGGGCAGCGTCGAGAAGTGTGCTCAGTTCTTCCAGATTCGTCAAATACCAACGACCGTCTTTTGTAATGCCAATAGTCACCACGTCGTAGACGCTGCTGTCAATGGCGCCTAGCACGCCTACGGCAGTAATCAGAGAAATAGGGTGTTCCGAAGAACGTCCGCCACACAGTAGAGCAACAGTTTTCTTCTGTGCGTTTTCGGTCATTGTATCTCCTTCGTAAGAGGGCGCCCCTCAAGCGCCCATGTCTGCGCACACGTGCTGTATTAGTTGTTTTATCTGCCGCAAAAATTTTCTTGCGGAAGATCTTGATGTTATTGGCCTTCGTGTTTCAGGCGCCGTCCCAGTAGCAGCGGTGCCAGCTGTCCGATCTCGATGCGTCCAGTCAGGACAGCAACGACCGCTTCCACGATAGGCATTTCGACTCCGTGACGGCGTGCCAATTGCGCTACGACGGGGGCTGATTTGATGGATTCCGCTGTCTGGCTCATATGTTCGCTGAGTTTATCCGGGCTTATCCCTTCGGCAAGTAGACGCCCGGCAGTATGATTTCGTGAAAGCGGCGATGAACAGGTAGCAATCAAATCTCCCATCCCCGCAAGCCCGCTCATTGTTGCTGCTTCACCACCCAGTGCGACCGCAAGACGAGTAATTTCGGCAAGTCCGCGCGTCATGATTGAGGCTTTGGAGTTATCACCGTAATTGCGGCCTTCACAGATGCCGACGCACAAGGCGATCACGTTCTTCACCAAACCACCGATTTCCGTACCCACCACATCGGTATTCGTGTAGGGGCGGAAATAGCTACAGGCACAAGCCTGCGCGACAATTTCTGCGATGGGCAGTGTGCGTGCCGCGACGACGGAAGCAGTTGGCTCCTCCCCCATAATCTCAGTAGCAAGATTGGGCCCTGAAAGCACGCATACCCGATGCGGTATATGCCCGATAGTGCGGATGTCTGCGCCGCGCATCGCCAAGGCTTCCTCAAGTTCCTCGGTAATCACCTGGGACATGCGCAAACCGGTGCCGGTTTCTAATCCCTTCGCAAGCGAAACCAGCAGGGCATGCGGCTCAATATAGCGAGCATAAAGTTGAAGCTGCGAACGTAGCACCTGTGAGGGTAAAGCCAGTACCACCAAATCGGCATCAGTAAGCCCGGTAGGAGCATCCGCCGTAAATTCCAGGTTCTCAGGTAGCTTCATCCCCGGAAAATATTTACTATTTTCCCTAGTCTGAGAGCACTCTGCCATAGCTTGTTCGCTGCGGCCAATAAGGACTACCTGAACGCCCGTTTTATTTTCTCGCGCCGAATCAGCCACAATTTTGGCGAATGCGGTCCCCCAGCTTCCCGCACCCAAGATCGCAATTTTTACTACCTTACGTGGAGCCGGTTCGCTGTTGTCAGCGGAATTCGTGAAAAGAGCCATAACCTCGCCTCCTATTTAGGATCCGGTTCGCCCAGGTTACCAGCTATCCCCGGTCATTTCACCGGGAGCTTCACGACGCTTTGGTTCGGGGATTCCAACGACCGACTGGCGCCTTTTCACCACGTATATCTTCCAGCAGTTCGGTCACGGCATCAAGCATAGCGTCGGTCACGATCCCCAAGCTCAGTGCGCGTATGCTTTGCCTCCGGCGAGTGATCATCGATCAAAGAGGCGATATCGAGAGGCTTACCCACTTTCACTTTGACCGTTTTACGGGGAAATAGGGAAACCTTACGATGCTCTTTGACGCGGCCACCATCCACGGTTTCGTAGTCATACCCAAGAATCTGCTCATCACCCCAGTGCGCCACCGGTACTACGGGAGCACCAGTTGCGAGGGCAAGACGGGCAGCACCCGTACGGGCCTGCATGGGCCAGCCCTCGGGGTCGCCAGTAGTTGTCCCCTCAGGGTAAATCACTACAGCGCCGCCAGCCTCTACAACTTTACGGGCAGTAATAAGTGCCTTGCGAGCGTCTACAGAGCCGCGTATCACGGGAATATGCGCCATTTTACGCATAATATATCCCAGAACGGGCGCTCGGAATAAAGAGTCCTTCGCTAAAAACCGCGGAAAGACTCCGTTATTGAAAATAGGGAGTGCAACGGTCACAGGGTCTATCTCGGTGGAGTGGTTAGCAACCACGATATAGCCTCGGTCGGTCGGGAAGTTCTCGCTCCCGATAATTTCGATGCGGGCTATGCCTTTATACACCACGCGCGCAGCGTTACCAAGGATCTTAAAGAGCTTATCTCCTTGAGGGGTAGGCTCAAGTGTGGGTAGTGCTTTTTTCTCCTGTTGACCGCTCATATTAGCCCTGTACCTCAACCTCTTCTGGCACAACAATCTCAATTTCTGCATCGGGCTTAGGAGTCTTGCTCTGTTTGCGGGCAAGTACCTCAAACTTTGCGCCCAGAGCTTCGAGTTTCTTTTCAAAGTTCTCGTAACCGCGCGCGATAATTTCAACACCCGTAACGTGGGATGTACCTTCTGCTGTCAGAGCGGCGATAATATGCGAGAATCCACCGCGCAGATCGGGAACCTCAATGTCAGCGGCCTTAAGCGGGGTAGAACCGCTAATAATAGCGGAGTGCCCGAAAGCTCTTACCGTGGAAACGACAAAACTCGCTGCCGATGCAATCGCGCATAACCACAATATCGGCGCCCATCTGTTTGAGGGCATTAGTAAACCCAAAACGCTCTTCGTACACGGTCTCGTGCACAATAGAAGTTCCTTTTGCCTGCGTCAGCGCAACGACAAGCGGCTGCTGCCAGTCGGTCATAAAACCGGGGTGCACGTTGGTCTCAAACACGATAGGGTTCAGCTCTGCTCCGGGGGTAATCACGCCGGGGTGAGTAAAGCGGATTCCTTCCGGGGTAACCTCGAATTCACCGCCCATCTTCCGGAACTGGTTGAGGAACGCAGTCATATCCTTCTGTGAAGCGCCGCGCACAAAAATATCTCCGCCGGTTGCCAACGCGGCGGATGCCCAGGAAGCGGACTCATTGCGGTCTGCCAAGGCGGTGTGGTCGTACCCGGTTAGGGCGTCAACCCCTTCAATAATAATGGTGCGGTTTTCGTTAATGAAGATGATTGCGCCCATCTTCTGCAAAACCGCAATAAGATCAATAATCTCGGGCTCAATAGCGGCGTTTTTCAAAACCGTGGTGCCGCGGGCGCGCACACCGGTCAGAAGAACCTGTTCGGTAGCGCCTACGGAGGGGTAATTGAGTTCGATTTCAGCACCGTGCAGGCCTTCATCGGGAGCGTTCAGAGTAGTGCCGCTTTCATCGTCTTTCTCAACGACGGCACCAAATTTACGGAGCGCATCCATATGGTAATCGATAGGACGATCACCAATTTTGCATCCACCTAGATTAGGGATACGCGCGGTACCGAGCGTATGCAGAAGCGGACCTACCATCAGGATCGGAATACGTGAGTTACCGCCGAAAGAGTTGAATCTCTTCAGCGTTATCGGCCGCAGTCTTCGCGTCTTGGGCGGGATCTAACGTGAGAATACCGGCTTCAGGATCATAGTTAACTTTCGCACCGTGAAGTTCAACAAGGGTAGTTACAATCTCAACATCGCTTAGGTCTGGTACGTTACGCAAGGTCGAACGGGTGGATCCGTGCAACGCTGCTACCATCGCTTTAGGTACGAGGTTTTTGGCGCCTCGAACGTGGACTTCGCCTTTAAGAGGGGTACCACCCTCAATGCGAAGTTCGCTGATGTTAAGGGACATAACTAATCCTTCGAACGGTCGGCTCGGTGGGGCCGACAAGAACTGCTGTTAGTGCTGAGGTCCGGCGCCATTAACGAAATTATTAATAGGTCTGCACAGACTTTCAAGCTATCATTTTACGTTCTCGAACGGGCTGCTACAAACGGAAGAGCTGTGTAGAACCTGTGCTTCGCGATGTTTATCGAGATAGTTCAAAGATGCCGCTCATAAACTTTCTCGAAGAACCACCTCACATAACCATCAAACCACAGCAACATACCAATAATGTGTTTCTGATACACCCCGTAACGCTCGGTGAGGTGCGTACCCTGATGTCACAGGGTACGCACCTCACCGAGTATCCAGACTAGACTTCCTGAGTCCGAGGGCATCCACTCGGGGCGGCGCGCCTCGTAGTCTTTAATGGCCTCAATGTTCTGAAGGGTAAGCCCGATATCGTCAAGCCCTTCCATCAAACGCCAGCGCACATAATCATCAATCTGGAAGGGCACGACGAGGGCACCCACAGTTACCGTCTTATTCTCTAAATCAACGGTAATTTCGGTACCAGGGTTCCCGCTCAAGAGCCTTTCCAAATCAACTCGACATCATCCTGAGCCACCTGAGCGGCAACGAGTCCTTGTTTACCTGAGTTACCACGGAAAAATATCGGCGAAACGTGACGATATAACGACTCGAAACCCGTAATCCTTAAGCGCCCAGACCGCGTGCTCACGCGACGATCCCTGTGCCAAAATCGGGGCCCGCCACCAGCACTGACCCATTTTTGTATAAGGTTCTTGGTTCAGAACAAATTCGGGGTTCTTACGCCAATTCACAAAGAGGGCATCGTCAAAGCCTGTTTTCGTTACGCGTTTGAGGTAAACCGCCGGGATAATTTGGTCGGTATCCACGTTCGAGACGCGCAGAGGAACACCAACTCCGGTGTGTTTAATAATCGGTTCCACAATGTTCTCCTTTACGCCGCCGCGGGGGCATTGTCCGCGTGTGGGTTCTAAGTCAGAAGGTGATGAGAGGGTTCCGCGAACCGCTGTTGCGGCAGCGACTAGCGGCGAGACAAGATGGGTTCGTCCGCCTTTACCCTGGCGTCCCTCAAAGTTGCGGTTTGAGGTAGATGCGCATCGCTCCCCCGGTGCCAGTTGGTCGGGGTTCATGCCCAAGCACATAGAGCATCCAGCAAAGCGCCAATCTGCCCCAAAGCCTTTGAAGATTTTATCTAGGCCTTCTTCTTCGGCCTGTGCGCGAACTTTCTGTGAGCCGGGAACGACCATCATACGCACGCCTGAGGCAAGTGTACGCCCACGAATGATTTCAGCGGCAGCACGCAAATCCTCAATACGCGAGTTAGTGCACGAACCTAAGAATACGACGTCCACCGGAATATCTTTCATGGGAGTTCCGGCTTTAAGGTTCATGTACTCCAGAGCACGGGATGCGGCTGCCTGGTCGTTTTCATCCTCAAAGTCTTCAGGTGCGGGAACCGCTTGGCTCAGCGGCACGCCCTGACCCGGGTTTGTTCCCCAGGTAACGAAGGGCTCAAGCTCGTCCGCATTAATAAAGATTTCTTTGTCGAAAACAGCACCCTTCATCGGTGGGAAGTGTCTTCCAGTAAGCGAGCGCATCCTCCCAATCTTGGCCCCTTGGGTGCGTGAGGGCGTCCCTTTAACATACTCGAAAGTAGTCTCGTCGGGAGCTACCATACCCGCACGAGCGCCTGCCTCAATCGACATATTGCAGATGGTCATACGCCCTTCCATAGACAAGGAGCGTATCGCGGAACCGCGGTATTCGAGTACGTATCCCTGCCCGCCTCCGGTACCGATCTGAGCGATAACGGCAAGAATAATATCTTTGGCGGTTACTCCGGGTTTTAGGGTTCCTTCGACATTTGATTGCCATTGTTTTAAAGCGCGCCAACGGCAGGGTTTGGGTTGCCATCACATGTTCAACCTCAGAGGTGCCGATGCCGAAGGCAAGCGCACCGAAAGCCCCGTGGGTTGAGGTGTGCGAGTCACCACAGACGACGGTTATTCCGGGCATGGTCAATCCCAGCTGCGGGCCGACTACGTGTACGATACCCTGTTCAATATCGCCGAGCGGATGGAGGCGCACGCCAAATTCCGCGGTGTTACGACGCAGGGTTTCGATCTGGGTTCGCGAAGTAATATCCGCAATGGTCGAGAAAATATTTTCGGTGGGGGTATTGTGATCTTCAGTTGCGATCGTCAAGTCGAGACGGCGCAGAGGCCTGTTTTCGAGGCGTAGTCCTTCAAAAGCCTGGGGCGAGGTCACCTCATGCAGAAGATGCAGGTCAATATAGAGAAGGTCGGGTTTGCCATCTTGCCCGGGCACCACGACGTGGTTCTCCCAGACTTTTTCGGCGAGAGTACGCGGGCGCTTCACAGATGTGGGTATAGCGCTTGTCGCAGCAGTATTGTCCCCTGCCATTTTTCCTCCTGCTTTGATATGGCGGGCTTTCCGCCAATCATAGATATATAGTGCCTTATAACACATATATTCTTGACCCTGGAATATATTTCAAAAATTTGGTATTCAGGGTTCCTCCATCATGGGCAGGTTCAGAGGAAGAGTCTATGAAGTGCGCCCTATCTTCCACATTTTGAGATGCACTGAGCTAAACTAGAGTTATGACATCTGCACCATCGTCTACACCGTTGCCTGGAGCACGTCACCCTCGCGATACGTCGGGGCTTTCGACTCCTTTGAAGACTCCCCATACTCTCACGGATGACCAACAGGTTGTTGAGGTCGAACCAAACATCTCCTCTGGCGTGGGGGTACTTGATAAAGCCGCGCTTATTCTTTCATGCCTAGAGGCTGGTCCGGTCACGCTGGGGCAGCTTGTTAAAGGCCACCGGGACTAGCTCGTCCCAACGGCGCATCGTTTGGCGGTGGCGCTCTCTCACCACCGTATGGTGGCACGCGATGTTCAGGGACGATTTATGTTGGGTCCCTCGCCTAATGGAACTGGCGAAATGCGGCTGGTGCCGATCATCTCCTAGCGGTTTCGGGAGCGGTTTTAAATCAGCTTTGCCATGTGACCGGCGAATCGGCGCAGGTTTATCGGCGTCAGGGAAACTGGCGCGTATGCGTAGCGTCCGCAGAACGTCCCGTTGGGCTGCATGATTCAATTCCTATAGGAACGCAGCTCTCCATGAAGGCTGGTTCCGCAGCCCAGGTACTCTTGGCGTGGGAAGATCAGAGCCGCCTTGTTGAAGGTCTGCAAGATGCGTATTTCAGCGCTGCCATGCTTGCTTCCGTGCGGAGATTAGGCTGGGCGCAGTCTGCAGGTGAACGTGAGCGCGGCACGGCTTCCGTGTCTGCTCCTGTACGTTCACCGTCGGGCAAAGTTATTGCAGCCGTTTCTATTTCCGGTCCTATCGAAAGACTTGGTATGCAGCCCGGTCGCAAATACGCCGAGGTTGTTGTTGATGCAGCTCATAAGATTTCACAAGCGCTTCGGAACGTATAGTAGCTTAGGTCAAAACCATAGAGGGGTGTGGAACCGATTAGTTGGTTCCACACCCCTCATGTTGTTTAGGTGTTCATTCTTATGTCAGAGCCTGCCTATAGCGCCTGAGCTTCTCGCATTCTGCCAATACGGGCGCTACGATAACCTGCTGTGCCGCGTTTTCACACTGTTGGATCATGCGCATTCGCAAGGAACGCCGGTATGCACGGGCACTCACATTTACCAGTGCCCTACCCAATACGGCACCCAGGATTCCTAAAAGCACCCCCAAGATAAGTAGAAGTGTGGGCACCGGCACAGGGGATCCTTCAGGGTACAGGGCGCAGGCGGCAGAGGTATCTGCAGGTAGCTTGCAAACGCCATTGCAGTCAGCCAGGCTACGCCTCCCAAAAGGCTTAGAAATGCAATCCATTGCACCGTGTTAAGTAGCTTCCACCAGAAACGTGACTGGGTAGTGTTGTAGTCTACACGCGCGATCGCCCTCTCAAAAGGCCTCCGGAAAATCCTGTTCTCGGGTCAAGGCGGCGTTCTGGATACGTTGCTTCCAGGGAGCTTCAATATTTTGGGCTACAGACTCACCATAACCGCGCGCTGCCTGAGCTAATGCTGCCTGCTGAGCTGCAGTAAGCGGCGGTAACGAACTAGCCGTTAGATGCATCGGAGATTTCTGTGGTGCAGATTCACTCGCGCTCTGGGTACCCGCAGTATCGTTTCCAAGATGCAGACGTTTAAGCGGGTCGGCACGGAACTTAGCAACCCACCGCGTAGCTATCCATCCCTGTGTTGGCAACGGCACGACGACGATACGAGGCTTCTGCAGCATCAAGAACTTCAACGGCTCCGCAGGCTTGAAAGCAGCCTTCCGTCAGCTCATCAACGGCGTAGTCAGGCTCACGAAGAGGTGCTTCACCGCCCTGATAGGCTGCAAGATCACGGCGAATCGCATATAGCTGTGCCTCAGTACGCTCATACGCCGCATTTTTCTCAGCCGCCACTCGTCCTAACAACGACCGCAGGGCAGAGACGCCTTCACCGGTACGCGCTGAGAGAGCGAACGGAGCGGTAATGAGCAGCGGCGTAATGCCGTCCGCTTCTAAAAGCTCCGTGAGCGCATCAAGTACTTGTGGAACCTCATGGGAATCTAGGGTATCTGCTTGGTTCAGAACGCATACCATGCGATGTCCCACGAGTGGAGAGAGGAGCCAGAAAATCGTGGTGCACCGCCGCATCCGCGTACTTTTGGGGGTCGAGGACCCACACCAGCACATCCACATAGGAGAGCATGCGCTCTACCTGCTCCCGGTGGTGATGCGCTACCGAGTCAAGGTCGGGCAGATCCAGCAGGATCAGCCCGCCAGATCGTGTACGGGTCTGCCCACGCCCAACCGCCGTTTTGAGCTTATTCCACATGCCAGGAACGGGCTCTGCGATTTCGTGGGGTGCTGCAGAATCTGCCGCCGAATTTTGTGTTTGGGTACGAATCTGGCGTATCGATTCGTTCTCCTCGGGATAGACCCTATGTTCGATCTTAAGCCAGTCCAGAAGCTCTTCGCTTCCGTCCCGTCCCCAAATCGCCGCCTGAATTTCTGAGGTAGTCGGGCGTGTAACGGCGGTACGTGCCAGGGGCATCCCAGCAATGGTATTGAAAAGGGTGGATTTTCCACTTCCGGTGGCCCCGAAAAAACCAATTATAGTGTGTTCTGCCGAAAGCTGCCGACGTTCCATGACACGGCTCAGCGTTGCGGATGCGTTCTCCTGCACGGTATCAGGAATAACGTCAAGCCCCAGGCCGAGCGCATCGTGAAGGCGAAGCGCACGTTCTTCAAAAGACCCGCGCAGCGTAGCGGATGCTAAAGATGAGTTCATCGTGTGTGCTCCTGGCGAGAGTTCTTAACAGGTAATGGCTGTGTTGTATCGTCATGCATGTGCTGAACGAGCCCCGAGTTTTGAGGCGAGTCTTCACGCCAAGCCAAGGGATCATGATCTAGTTCTTGACCTAAGTCATGAAGCTGTTCGGCAGCGACACGAATTTCATCCGGCTGTATGCGCGGTTCATGAGAAGAAAGCACCTGCCGGTAGTCTTCAGACTGCCGTTTGAGCAGGGTTTCTAGGCGTGCCACTAGATCACTGCGAGCGCGAGTAGCCATGCGGCGCACAGCATCCTCACCGAAGACCGATTCAAGAAGCTTAGATCCAACGACCCCAGATCCTCCCGCAATACCAATTTCGATGCCGGTGAGCCCGCCAGTCGCCGAAAAAGCCACCATCATGAGCAGCACCGCCGTCGCATTAACACCCAGGGAGAGCACGCGCGCTCGCTGGCGTTTGCTGCTGCCTTCAGCACGGATCATATCAAGTACAGAACTTTGCCAGGCTCGTATTTCTGCGGCGATAGTCTCATCAAGCTCCGCACGAGCCTGGGTGCTGTGCGGAGGGTACGGGCTCTCGTCAATATTCTGTAAGAGTACGCGCCCTGCTCGTTCCGCTCCCCAGCTTCGACGGATAGTCTCATGCGCACGTTGAGCAGCATCAAGAACAACGGCGTGCAGACCCGTTTCGAGAGCCTGCTCAACCCGCGTGGTCGCTGCCGGTTTACCGGTCAACATTCCGGCAAACCTGTCCCGCAGCCGTCCGATGCGGTTCTCCAAAGAGCGGAAGAAGTCGCCCGTTCCCACAAAATCGTGCCACCGGGCCAGAACCTCGCCGCGAAGCAATGAGCCGTCAGTGAGAGAATCTTCCACACGGGCGAGCGCATCCTCATAGGCTAAGGTCACCGCAGTTTCTAATCCGGTGTAGGTTTCCACCTGACGGGTTTGTGCATCAGCAAGTTCTTGCAGAGAGTTACCGGTACCGGTGATAGCGCCCGCCAGGGTGCGACGCGCGATCGCTGCACGGGCTGGCGCATCCGCACCAAGCTGCTCAAGCCAGGATGTTAGAGGCGCTACCGCTTCTGCGGGCAGCATCCCCTGTTCGTCCCGCGGCTGTTCATGGATACTATGCAGAATAACCGGTGTTATACCGGCTTCGGTGAGCATTCGCATAAGGTCGGACTCGATCTCACCCGCAGCCCCTTCGGGAACTCGGTTGAGAACGACTGCTACAGCAATATTCCGCTGGGCAGCGCGATGCAGCAAATCCCAGGGTACGGCATCCGCATAACGGTTAGCAGTTGTGACGAAGAGCCACAGGTCGGCGGCAGATAAGAGCTCGTTGGCAAGCCTGCGGTTCTCGTCGGAGACCGAATCAATATCGGGGGCATCGATCAGGGTGATGCCGCGCGGCAGAGCGCTAGTTTGCACGCTGATAAGCGTATCTTGCAGATGATGTTCGGCACCTGGCAGCTCCCTGAACGTCACTCTGGTGTGGTGAAGTTTCAGAGATAGTTGGCATCTCCTGCCGTTCTAGGGTAGGCAGAAAACGTTCGGGGGTCAGGTATTCGGAGTCTTCAGCACGATAAAGCAAGATTGGCTGCCGAGTGGTGGGGCGAAGCGCACTGGAACGGGATACGGGGGTTCCCATCAAGGTATTCACCAAAGTCGATTTACCGGCACCCGTAGAACCACCAACAACCACGGTAAGGGGTGCTTCCAAGGCGTTAAGCCGCGGCAGGATGTAATCGTCGTACTGTTTACTCAGAGAACGCACTTGTTCCCTCGCCCGGGTAACATCAGCGGTATCGAGGGGTAGAGTGAGCTCATTTAGGAGTTTGCGTGCAGAAAGTATACACGCTCATCGTTTGTGTGTTGCACGTGCGCTATTGTTTCACACTTTATTGCATGCTTGCTGAGGAAACTTAGAGTGTTTCCTGTGAGTTTAAGTTGCTTACCTCACGAATTTTAGGTGCCGTAAACAGAGTCGAAGCGCTGTATTTTGCGTAACTCTAGCCTAATATCACGGTTTAGGTCGCTGTACGTTTGTGCTTTCACCCACCACGCCCTAGTCTGGTTTTACACACTAAACCCGGGTTTCAGATTTTCTGGAAATAACGATATTTTGGGAGTTGCTATGCGCCCTTCACGTCGCCAGTTCTTCATCTTTACTGGCAGCACCGTTGCCGCCGCGCCATTATTAGTTTCATGTGCCTCTAGCGATTCCTCTGATTCTGCCGCTGGTTTAGCAACCGCTGAGGGAGTATCCCCCTCAGAGACAGGCGCGCACTATGGAAATCTTTCGGGAGAGCTACTCTGGCAACGTTACGATTCCGCCACCCCGGTCACTCCCAGTATGAACCCCGAAACCGGGGAAAAGGTCGTTCCAGTTCCCCAGGCAGACCCGGCAACTGCCGATCACAAGGCTCAGAACGTTCCCATCCCCCAAGAAGACGACCTGATGTTCAAAGAGGATTTTCAGGGGCTGCGAAACACCTTCGCCTATTATGTGGCGTGTATTAACTATGCACGCATGACTGGAGATCTCACCCCTGCTCTCAAAGTGGTACACAGCGAAAACACCGTCGATCTTGAGCGACTTAAGACCTGGGAAACTCTGTACGCCGAGCCTAATAATAGTTGGATCGTTGGAGGTACCTGGAAAGATCTCCGTCTCGGAGAAACCGACAGAGCATAACGGCAAATTCTCGTGGGAATGCACCGCTACCCAGGAAAACGGAACGCTCATCAATAAAACGACAAACGTGACGAAACCGCTTTCGCAGGATGAAATACGCGATTTTACGGCTCTCTACGCACAATGGGTGAAGGACAGGTGGCTCATCATCTCACCACAGCAGTTCGACCCAGCGGCAAAGCCCACACGAGCCTATACACCCGCTCCACAACCGACTTCTACCTACACCCCGAAAGGTGAGTACTATACCCGCCGATTACTAAACCCCTAATCCTTTATTTCTCAACGTGAAAGGTTCCGCGTGATAACTTCACTTCCCTATTCCCGACGCCGTGTATTACGTACCGTTGGGGCAGGGTTATTCGGCACCGCCGCCTCTACTTTGATAGTCGCATGCTCTCGACACCAGCAAACTCATGCTACGAGTGACCCTTCGGTAAGTCAGTATGTGCGCAGCGATTTTAGCGGTGAGGTGGCTTTCGAGAGCTTCAACACCTCAGCAGGGTCTTATGTGCCCGCAAACGCAGAACATCCGGCGCAAAACGTTCCGGTCCCCATCAAAACAGAGAATATGGGCAAAAACTCCATTGCAGGTTTTTACGATACCATCGGTTACCTCAATGCGGCACTCAATTATCTCTTGGCTACCGGTGACACCAATCCTCTGGAAGTCATCACGATCAACCCCGAGTTCACCAAAGCTCTCCTGCTTTTCACTGACGAGACTGGTGAGAGTCAGGCTGCCAAAAGCTGGTATGTTTCTCCTCAAGCTACGCTCTCCCTCACCTCACGCATGCCAACAGCCGTGAACGATTATCGAAAAGATTGGCGATACACCCTCGATATCAGTTTGGGAGAGCAGCAGGTCGTCAATTCTCAGGCCAGTGCAATACCTGCCGAGCAGCAGAAATTCCACTATGCGGGTACTATCCAAGGCACCTTCGAGAAAGAAGCCTGGTCCCTCACGCTCACAGTTCGTGACCCAGCAGTCCACGGCAGGCGCGAGTCCGTCCTAGAACTAAGAAGGCTCAGCGGCACCTCCGCATGAGAATATAGAGACATAATATTTTCTTCTCCAACCGCATCCGGGTGAAGGTGCCTATGCGCTTTAACCCTCATAATCATCGAAAGGCTTCCATGTCACAGCACTTAACTCGCAGGCAAGCTGTTACAGCCGTTTTAGCAGGTGCCGGACTCACTATGCTCGCCGCTTGTTCCTCGAACAGCTCCACCAACACATCAAACGGCAATAACGCTAACGGCTCTGCACCAAGCCCAAAATCCTCAAACCCACACGGGTATAGCGACGACGGCAATAACTATTCCGGGCGTATTACATTTGACAATTTTGAGCCGGGTAGCACTTATGAACCAGGCAACACCGAACATCCCCCACAAAACGCACCTATGCCTAAGCTGCCTGATAACGCCAACGAAAATAGCGTGACAGGCTTCCACGCGACCGTCGCTTACTATGCTGCAGCCATGGATTACCTAGTGAAAACCGGCAGCCTTGACGCCGTAAAAAAGGTCAAACTTGCAGGTAACGATGCCCAAGAAAATGAGGCGCTTGCTAAATCCATCGCTCAAGGGATCGAGCAGAAAACCTGGTATGTAGATCCATCTGCCTGGTACGAGCTCAAGGAATCACAGCCCGCTATTATGAGCGATGGAAATCTGCTCTTCAAAAGCGTCTACACGTTCGATTACGGTGCTGAAAGCGTGGCAAACGGCGAAATAAAACCGGTTAAGGAGGAAGAGCGAGTCTCTACCCAGGACTGTGATTTCCGTGGTCGCTATAACCCCACCACGAAATCCTGGGAGCTCAATCTATCCTATGGCACGAAGAGCTCGGGAAATGCGGCAGCAAGTCCTGCTGCATCGGCAACGGGTGGAGCCTCGGACCCTGCGGCAACCGGAGAACCGGCAGCTAATCCCGAGAAATAGCAGCTGTCGTTATCCTTGCCCAGCCTCCGAGGCTCTGGTGATGCAGGAACCCGGAGGCTGGGTATTTTGAATTCCTGCTCTTCACCTTGCGTTCTTCAAAGTCAAGCTAAGGGTTTTATGTCTCGACATATACCCTCTAGATATGTATTTTCCCTCACATGTCGAAGAGCCCTGCATATACGGTATTATCTGCGCAGCAGTGTTACTTTCCCTGTGAACTATTGGGGTTCCTGCACAGCAACGTATAACTATTTCGCGGGTCCCCTATATCTGTCTTGCCAGGGCGTCTTCCATGTAGAGCTACACTTGAGAAGCTAGTGCTATTTCAACGTTGAAGGGGCATTTTATGTCTTTCACTTTTTCGCGCCGAATACTCCTGCGCACCACCGCCCTCGGTACTGTTGGACTGGGCGGAATCACCGTACTCTCTGCGTGTAGCAATACGTCGCAAACAGCGCCGAAAGATCGAGCTATAAGGGCGAGGCTAAGCTTGATAGCTACGATACATCTGCCGGAACTTATGAATTAGCGTCACGCGAGCATCCGGCACGGAACGTACCCAAACCTGTCAAGCCTAATAATATGAATGACAACTCAGTAGCAGGCCTTTACTCGACTATCGCGTTCTTTGCGGCTGCACTGCAATACCGGCTTATTACGGGCGATGCCCAGTACCTCAAAGAGGTCAAGCTAGAACATACTGTAGATTCCATCGAAGAGATCACCGATGGTTCTACCTGGCTCTCCAATCCCACGGTTACGATTGAGCTCACTACCGATCAACCGGAGCAAAAGGACAACGAATACTTTTGGCCTGCAAAGCTCACACTCACCAAGGGCGACTGGGCGGTCGCTCAACACAGAGCAATCAACGTTCCAGAAAATGAGCAAAAAGTCACAAGTGAAGGAAAAATCAAGGCGAAATACACCGATGGCGCATGGGCTATTCGGGACATTGCTGACTAGTCTTCACCGAATTCTCTAGAGAAAAATACGGGACTTCTAAGTCTGCGCTGGGCATGGCAATAAGCCTTTGCCCGGGCATTTTAAGTGCGTATGAGACCCATGCCCTCTCCATGCCAGGTATTACCTTATACGGTAACGTTACTCACCTTCGGTTAGGGTTAGGTCACATTCCTCGGTACAATCAAGTATCTCGTTTTGTTTTACGTTAGACTTATACGGGATTAATGCATTCACACGAAAGGTATAACGATGTCTTCGGCTCTGAATCGTCGTGCAGCATTGGGGATTCTCAGTATGGGAAGTGTCGCGTTCTTAGCGGCGTGCGGCAGCGATAAGAAAGAAGAATCTAATTCTTCAGCCTCCGCAAGCACTTCTCAGACGAAGAGCTCCAGCGCTTCCTCTTCAGCTTCTGCTACCCCCTCAGCTTCCGAATCACCTACCCCCACCCCGACTCCTACGGAACTCGTCAACGACGGTAAAGACTACTCCGGAGTCGCTAAGCTAGAGCAGTACGAAACCCCCGGAGAGTACCAGCCCGCTACGGCGGAATCTCCCGCGCAGAACGTACCCACCCCCCGTTATTCCCGAAGCAATGCACCAAAACACAGTTGCAGGATTCGCCTCTGCGCTTGCATATTTTGGTGCTGCTGTCGATTACCTCCTGCAGACCGGCGATATGAAGTATGTTCGGGAAGTCAGCACCGATGCTGATACCCTGAATGCACTCCAGAAATACGCCGATCGTACGATGAAGGGTATTGAAGAAAAGACATGGTACGAAAAGCCTTCGGCCACAATGGTTATTAGCAGCAAGCAGCCTACTATCGCGCAGGGTGCCTATAACTGGACCGTCGATTTCACCATTGATTTGGGCGAAAAACTCTTCAATAAGGGTAAAGAGCAAGACACCCCTTCTGATAAACGCTACGTACGTATGCAGGGCGAGGCTGTTGGCCGCTACATCAATAACGTGTGGGATCTACACATGGATATCGACTAATAGATATCGTTCCGCAAACACAACACCGTATGCTCACAAACGTTGAGTATACGGTGTTTTTATATCTTTCCGATTATTTTTCAAATCTCTTTTCTGTACCGCACACCAAAAATATGTGCGGCAGAAAAATATTTATGCGAGGCTCCCCCTACCCGCCAAAGCAGCAGCCTTTGTACCGAAAAGATACCAATTAACAAGAGTCCAGCAGACGACACAACGCGGGTATCAGGATGTGTGCGACGACTCTCTCGATTCTTGTGCTTAACTCTAGTTCTACAAGCAGCTGGCAGTCAGTCACTTGCTCGTCAAGATGCTGTCTTTTCACGCTTGTATAAATGCGACTCTAACAAAAGCGTTTAGAGTGCGTGTTAACTTTGTGCGAAATACATTAAAAGCTTGTACCAAATAATAAAGTTTAGGTAAGCTAAACCATCACCAACACATCCCATGAGAGAGGACTACTTCATCATGCCTACTTCCGGGGTATTTTCCCGCCGTAACACGCTCAGATTTACCACTTTAGGAATACTGAGTCTCGCGGTTATTCCAACGCTCACCGCATGCGGCAAAGATTACCAAGGCGAAGTCAAACTTGATTCCTATGACGAATCTGCAGGTTCTTACGAGCCCGCGACAAAGGAGCATCCAGCGCAGAATGTTCCAAAACCCTAAGAAGCCTCAAGACATCAACGATGATTCAACCGGCGGGCTATACTCAACCCTCGCTTTTGCCGCCGCTGCTATGCAATATGCACTGCGCACTGGAGATACGAGCTATCTTCAAGAGGTCAATATTCCTGAGAGAACCAAAGTATTCTTTATGTCTAACTCCCCTTTCCTCGGGGGTACTACGTGGACCGATAACCCCGTTGTAACCATCGCCCTCAAAGCTGGTTCTCCCACCAAAGATGGTGATACATATACCTGGCCGGGTCATTTCAAAGTCGATTTTGGCGCATGGACTGTTAAAGACGGTACGGCAACCGACACTCAAAACAACAGATTAAATCTAGATCAAGATATCGATATCAAAGCAAAGTACCAGAATAACGCTTGGACTATTCTTTCACTCGACCATTAATACCGCTTAGAACCTCGAGAAGGAACGCCGTGCCGTATAATTTTCCAATGGGAAATATATACGGCACGCGGACTATTAAGGGTGAAAAATTATTGCCTGCTACACCACCGCCAGCGTTTTTATTCCCAAATCAGCAGCATATTACGAACTGTGACGGGTAAACTTACACCGCTACCCACAGCGTAGTAAAGTTTCTCACGTACCCAAGGTTCCCCGGAAAATCAATAGGATTTTTCACCACACACTAAAGGATTAAATACTGTGGCAGAGATCGTAAACAGCATTGTTGATGCTATTGGTCAGACTCCCCTTGTTCGACTCAACCGCCTCGATGCTGGTTTGCCCGGCAACGTAGCCGTCAAGCTCGAATTCTACAACCCCGCAGGCTCTGTGAAAGACCGCATCGGTCGCGCCATCATTGATGCCGCTGAAGAAGCAGGAGCCCTCAAACCCGGCGGCACTATTGTCGAAGGTACTTCTGGAAACACTGGTATTGCGCTTGCAATGGTTGGTGCAGCACGCGGATACAACGTTATTTGACAATGCCCGAGACAATGTCGGCTGAACGTCGAGTACTGCTTCGCGCTTATGGTGCGAAAATTGTTCTTACTCCCGGCACCGACGGCATGCGCGGCGCTGTCGAGAAGGCACAGGAAATCGTTGCCACCACGGACAACGCAATTCTCGCATCGCAGTTCTCCAATGAGGCAAACCCTGCTATTCACTATAAGACCACCGGCCCTGAAATTTGGGATGCGACTGACGGCAAGATTGATATTTTCGTATCGGGTATCGGTACCGGGGGTACTATCTCTGGTGCAGGCAAGTACCTGAAGGAGAAGAACCCTAACCTGCAGATTGTTGCCGTTGAACCTCAGGATTCACCGCTCCTGTCTGAAGGACGCGTTGGTCCGCACAAGATTCAGGGCTTGGGCGCTAACTTTGTGCCTGACACCCTCGACCGCGAAATCTATGATTCGGTCATCGCAGTATCTGGTGAAGAAGCGATCCGTACTTCCCGCGCACTAGCAACCCAGGAGGGTATCCTGGGTGGTATTTCTTCCGGCGCAGCCGTCTATGCAGCATTGGAAGAAGCTAAGAAGTCCGAAAATAAGGATAAGCTGATCGTTGCAGTTGTTCCCGACTTCGGTGAACGCTATATCTCTACGGTACTCTACGAAGATATCCGTGGCTAACCTTCCTCAAGAAACAACGCCCCACGCTTCCGTTCGCTACGGTGCTGTGGGGCGTTTCCTCTGCTCAGAGAAGAATAGGGAATTTCAGCATTCTTTTCTAGTTGTACGCAATAAAGGGTCAACATCAATATTGTGCGGCGCAGGCGCGCCTAATATGAAAACCGGCTTCGATGTTGGTACCTTGGGGAAGTATTTACTGTAACAGAAAGAAGATTATGGGATTTTTTGCCCGTCTGCGCGAAGACATTGAAAATGTTCGAGAGCATGATCCAGCGGCGCGTGGGGCTGGCGAAATCATGCTTAACTATTCGGGCATGCATGCGATATGGGTCCACCGGCTTACACACAAACTTTGGCAGAAGGACAGCACGAAATCTCTAGCTCGTACCCTCTCGCAGCTCACCCGTTTTTTGACCGGTGTCGAGATCCATCCGGGTGCTGTCATTGGGCGGCGTTTTTTTATCGATCATGGCATGGGTATCGTTATTGGTGAGACCGCCGAAATAGGTGATGATGTGATGCTCTATCACGGCGTTACTCTCGGTGGCCGTTCGCTTGAAAAAGTTAAGCGCCATCCTACGATTGAAGATAGAGTAACAATCGGTGCTGGTGCTAAGGTTTTGGGGCCAGTAGTTATTGGGGCAGATAGCGCTATCGGAGCAAATGCCGTGGTGGTAAACGATCATCCGCGTGATTCCATAATTACGGGTATCCCTGCGAAACATCGTCTGCGTACACCCGAGAAGAAGAAGCCTCTGGTCGATGCTGTGGAATATATCGACCCAGCAATGTGGATCTAATCTTGAGTGGTGCTCTCTATGAGGTTTGTGGTGTTTTATCTATGACGGCATCTCGCTGCAAACCTCAATAGTGCAACTACTACGATATAAGGTTTCTGTACCCTGAATAAGGTCTTAAATCCATCTTTTAGGGAAGATAATCCAGTGTCACCTTCCATGTGGTGCTTTAAATTTTCTTAGACAGACGGAGGAGCATCGCTGATTGCCAACATGTTTGTGAGGCTATCACTCTGACCAGTCGCTGAACCACCTGCATTGATAAAAAATAAAAAGGGGTGTGGCTGCTTTCTCACGAAGCGGCCACACCCCTTTTATTGACGCTTTTCTTAAGATCCAGGTTCTAGTGAACGTGGATATCTGCAGCGTTTACTTCTGAACGGTCACCGCTCCACATAGTGTGAAATGCGCCTTCTGCATCCACACGTCCATAGGTGTGCGCTCCAAAGAAGTCACGCTGCCCCTGAATAAGGGCTGCGGGCAGACGGTCACGGCGCAGTCCGTCATAGTAAGAGAGCGCCGAGGAGAAGACCGGAACCGGCACACCCAACGCGGTAGCCTTTGCAACCACACGGCGCCAAGAAGGAACAAGCTCTTCCATCAGATTCTTGAAGGCGGGTGCGAGAAGCATATTGGCCGGTACCTCGCCCGCATAAGCCGCCATAATATCGCCCAGAAGCTCCGCGCGAATAATGCATCCAGCACGCCAAAGCGATGCGATAGTGTCAAGGTGCAGTTCCCAGCCGTATTCCTGCCCGGCACGAGCGATCATATCCATACCCTGTGCATACGCCACCAGTTTTGAGGCAAAGAGCGCACGGCGCACGTCTTCGACAAATTCGGGATCGCCTGCACCGACTCCGGTGGTCGCGATGAGACCAGCAGGAAGTTCCTGCTGAGCCTGTGCACGCGCCTTAACATCTGAAGAAGACAGGGCACGAGCGAAGACAGATTCAGCGATAGCGGATACTGGAGCTCCCAAGTCAAGAGCAGCCTGAACGGTCCAACGACCGGTACCCTTCTGACCGGCCTGGTCAAGAATAACGTCTACCAACGGTTTACCGGTCTTCGCATCAACCTGTGCCAAGACTTCCGAGGTAATCTCAATCAGATATGAGCTGAGGTCGGTCTCATTCCATTTCTTGAAGATTTCAGCCTGCTCGGCGGGTTCAATACCTGCAACAGAACGTAGAATATCGTAGGCTTCGCCAATAACCTGCATATCGGCGTACTCAATTCCGTTATGCACCATTTTGACGAAATGTCCTGCGCCATCGGTAGAGATCCAGGCGCAACAGGGAGAACCATCCTGCGGCGCTTTTGCTGAAATTTTCTCTAACATAGGACCTACGTGCTTGTAGGATTCAGCCGAACCGCCCGGCATAATCGAAGGTCCCCAGAGGGCACCTTCTTCGCCGCCAGAAACGCCGACGCCCACAAAGTGCATACCTTTTTCTGCAAGAGATCGTTCACGGCGAATAGTATCGGGGAAATGAGAGTTACCGCCGTCAATAATAATGTCCCCCTCATCAAGAAGAGGAGTTAACTGCTCAATAACAGCGTCTACGGGGGCACCCGCCTTTACCATAATCAGGATGCGGCGGGGAGATTCGAGCGAGTCAACCAAACCTTGAAGTGACTCGGTGCGGATGAAGTCACCGTCTGCGCCGTGCTCAGAGAGCAAGGCATCAGTCTTCTCAACAGAACGGTTATGCAGTGCTACGGTGTACCCGTTACGTGCCAAGTTGCGCGCTAGGTTAGCGCCCATGACGGCAAGCCCGGTAACACCAATCTGTGCCTTCTTGTTTTCAGTCATGTATACAAGAATACGCTGTTTTACGTTTTATCCGCGTGTATCCAAGGAATTAAGCGTTTGGATTAGACAGGAATAACATTCGGCAGTCTTTGAATAATTATTGTGAGCATTCCACGATATACCCATGATGCGCGGAGAGAATGGATATAAAGGAAAATCCCGTACCGCCTGTTACGGTACGGGATTTATATGTGGGTCCTACCGGGATCGAACCGATGACATCCACGGTGTAAACGTGGCGCTCTACCAGCTGAGCTAAAGACCCAATTTTCGCTATAAAAACCTTTGTTTTCCTGCGAACAAGGTAATACTATACGGGGTTTCTCATGTACTCGCAACTGAGATGTGCATGTTATATGTCACATCAGAATTAGATAGTGGTTACTACGCCCTCAAAGTCTTCACCCCATGACTATACCCCTCATAAAACCACATAAACACAAATAACAACATGCCTCAAGGTGTCAAATTTTAAGGGGGAAAGCCCCTATATCAGGAAATTTGCACATTTTAGGCAAAAATTCTTACCGCGGAATATCGCACCAACCTGCCCACTTTCATTCATAACCCAAAGCCTCCAACGAAAAAACCTCAAAAACAGTCATCGGAGATCAAATAAGGTCTAAGATAGTAGAGAAAGAAGTATGCTCCTAGAACACTGTGCGCATGCTTACCAAAGGGTGCCTCGCACCAGCGCCACAAGCGCCTTCACAATTGGATAAGAAGAGAGGTTGGATTAGTTTGGCTAACGTACCGAACGAACACTCCCTGAGTACTCTACTTGACGGCCTCAAGGACGTCGACGTTGAGGAGACTCAGGAGTGGACCGAGTCCCTTGAGGACCTCATCAAAACTCACGGCACCGAACGTGCCGAGTACATCCTGCGATCCCTAATTCAGGAAGCAGGCAAGAAAGGCGTTGAGGTACCGGTTCTAACCAAGACCGACTACATTAACACCATTGCAGTCGACCAGCAGCCTGAATACCCCGGCGATGCTGATCTTGAAGAACAATACCGTAACTGGATTCGCTGGAACGCTGCCATTATGGTGCAGCGCGCACAGAAACAGGGCATCGGTGTTGGTGGACACATATCCACCTATGCAGGTATCGCTGATCTTTATGAAGTTGGGTTCAACAACTTCTTCCGCGGACGCAATCATCCCGGCGGCGGTGACCAGGTATTCTTCCAGGGCCACGCCTCTCCCGGTAACTATGCGCGTGCTTTCGTTGAGGGCCGCCTCAGCGAAGAGGACATGGATGGCTTCCGTCAGGAGAAGACCAAGGGCGAGCATGGCATTCCCTCTTACCCGCACCCCCGGTGCATGCCTGAGTTCTGGCAGTTCCCCACAGTATCGATGGGTCTAGGCCCCCTTAATGCTATTCACCAGGCTTCCTTTAACCGCTACTTGCAGAACCGCGGTATCAAGGACACTTCGCAGCAGCACGTCTGGGCATTCCTCGGCGATGGCGAGATGGATGAGCCCGAATCACGCGGTGCACTGCAGCTCGCGGCTAACGAAAAACTCGATAACCTGACCTTCGTGGTTAACTGCAACCTGCAGCGTCTTGACGGTCCTGTGCGTGGTAATGGCAAGATCATCCAGGAGCTCGAAGGGTTCTTCCGCGGTGCCGGATGGCATGTCATCAAGGTTGTCTGGGGCTCCGAGATGGACGAGCTTCTCGCTAAGGACAAGAGCGGTAAGCTCATCCAACTGCTGAACGAAACCTTGGACGGCGACTACCAGAACTTCCGCGGCGAAGACGGCGGTTACATCCGTGAGCACTTCTACGGCAAGTACCCCGAAACCAAGGAACTTGTTGCTGACCTGACCGATGACGAAATCTGGGCTATTCGCCGCGGCGGTCACGACTACAAGAAGATCTACGCTGCATACAAAGAAGCGCTGGAGACTAAGGGACGTCCGACCGTTATTCTGGCACAGTCCATTAAGGGTTACGCTCTTGGCCCCTACTTCGAGTCCCGTAACTCGACCCACCAGATCAAGAAGTTCACCATGGAAGCGCTCAAGGGCTTCCGTGACCATCTGAACATCCCGATCTCTGATGAAGAGCTGGAGAAGGACCTCTACAACCCTCCGTACTACCGTCCCGGTCAGGACAACCCGGCAATTCAGTACATGCTCAAGCGTCGCGAAGAACTCGGTGGTTTCCTCCCCGGTCGCCCCAATACTCAGCCTGAGATTCAACTGCCGGACGACAAGGTCTACGCGGGTACCAAGAAGGGGTCAGGCAAGCAGCTTGCCGCATCCACAATGGCATTCGTGCGTCTCATGAAGGACCTAATGCGTGTCAAGGGCTTCGGCCACCGTATTGTGCCTATTACTCCCGATGAGGCACGTACCTTCGGTATGGACGCATTCTTCCCCTCAGCTAAGCTGTACAACCCGAACGGACAGAACTACGTTCCTGTTGACCACGAGCTTATGCTCTCCTACACGGAGTCGCCGCTGGGTCAGATTTTGCACGTGGGTATTAACGAGGCTGGTGCAACCGCAGCATTTATCGCGACCGGTACCTCCTTCGATACACACGGTGAGCCAATGATCCCGATTTACATCTTCTACTCGATGTTCGGCTTCCAGCGCACTGGCGACGCTTTCTGGGCTGCTGCCGACCAGTTGGCACGAGGCTTTATTATCGGCGCTACTGCGGGTCGTACCACGCTTTCCGGCGAGGGTCTGCAGCATATGGATGGTCACTCCCCCATCCTGGCAAGCACCAACCCTGCCGTGAAGCACTACGACCCTGCATACGGCTACGAGATCGGGACACATCGTCAAGCGTGGTCTTGAGCAGATGTACGGCAATCTCGATGAAGATCACGATGTCATGTACTACCTGACCGTGTACAACGAGCCGATCCATCAGCCTGCAGAACCCGAAAACCTGGATGTTGATGGTCTACTCAAGGGTATCTACAAGCTCAAGGATTCTGAGCTTACCTCCGGACCCAAGACTCAGCTGCTCGCCTCCGGTGTTGCTGTACCGTGGGCTCTGGAAGCTCAGAAGCTCTTGGCTGAGGACTGGGGCGTTTCGGCCGATGTATGGTCGGTAACCTCGTGGAACGAGCTGCGCCGCGAAGGTCTTGCTGCTGAGGAAGAAACCTTGCTCAACCCCGATAAGCCTGCACGTGTACCCTACGTGACTCAGAAGCTTGCCGGTGCTGAAGGTCCTATTGTGGCGACCTCCGATTACACATCGGATATGCCTGACCAGATTCGCCAGTTCCTCCCGAACGATTTTGCAACTCTGGGAGCCGATGGCTTCGGTTTCGCGGATACCCGCCCCGGTGCACGTCGCTTCTTCCACATTGATGCTCAGTCAATGGTAGTTCGTGCCCTGCAGCTGTTGGCAAAGGACGGTAAGGTGCCCGCCGATGCGGCTGCCAAGGCGTTTGCCAAGTACGATCTGAATAACGTTAACGCAATTCAGGCAACACATATCGATGACTAGTTCCATTGTGTTCTAGCCAGGCTTTCAGCGGAAAGCCAAATTAACTGGTTCCCTCGCTCTTGTACGGTGCAAGAGCGAGGGAACTTTTTACCCTTGAAAACCGTCCAGTACAACTTCCGAGGGGCTTCTATCACAGGTGGAGCTTTATCAAATAAATATGTTTTGATGATATTTTTTACTCCATGTCTCGGTATATAATTGGAAGGTCAGAATCACCACAATCACCAAGGGACTTCAGTGTCTAACAACCTCCAGGCAAACTTTAAAAGTATAGACGCGGAGATTACATCGTCGTGGGCTTTTGGAGAAAGTATCCACGATTCCGAATTTGTATCTTTTTATACTTTTGTCGAGAAAATTAAATCCGCACAACAAAAGAATACTCAAATACTACCGAGTAAACCTTTTAATGGTAGCGTGCAGGTATATTACTCATTTAAATACAACGACACTATCGTTCAAACAGAACATGCTTTCTACGAGAATATTTGGCAAGGTTTTCGGGAAACTCTGCGCATGATCCTTGACGGCCATGACAACCTGCTTCCGGGTGGCATGAACCGTATTATCGATCGTCAAATTAAAGCTGCCGAGAATCAAAATCCTAATATTTCTGCACTCCAGCTTGTAGAGTGCATTCCTCTTTTTAATACCGCAGTACAGGAAGCCCATAAACGTTCACAAGATACCGTAAAAAAGTTTTCCATATACCGCGATATTCGTATTTGCATCTATTTTGGAAATTCTGCCGGAATGCCCTATTCCCGAGTTCCTGTACAACTTCAGGATCTCATTTCGCAGCATATTAAACCTTTAATCGAAAAACCGCCTACTCAACGGAAAAAACCCACGCCTAAAGATTTTGAGAATACCCTCAACGCTGTTGAAGAAGAAAGCGGCAGGTTTTATCCCACTGGGCCTGTTGCAAAATCTCTTTTTAAAAATAAATGTGTTGTTCTTGAGGGAGTCGCGGGCTGTGGAAAGTCTTACCAGATCAACACTCTCTCACGTGAGGATACTGGGTACGGCAAGGCCAACATTACAACGGTAGTCTTCCACCCGTCCACGAGTTACGAAGAGTTCGTGAGCGGTCTGCGTCCAAACTTTTCACGCCAAGAAGATGAGCCTGAATTTGTGTCTCACGAAGGTGTATTTCTTCAAGCCTGCCGAAAAGCTGTTGAGAACCCCACGACACCACATCTGCTTTTCATTGACGAGATTAACCGCGCCAATACCTCTCGTGTTTTTCGGCGACCTTATGCTCGTTATTGAAACGTCAAAGCGTGTTTCCGTAAAAAAACTTCAGGATCATCGTGAAAAACTTTACGGTTCAGTATTTGCGGCTGATGCGGATATTCCCCAGGGTTTCACCTATGCGACTTTGCAAACTCCGCTTTATTATCAGGGTAAAATATATAACCGTTTAGTAGTTCCAGATAACCTGCACATTCTGGGAACTATGAATTCTACCGACCGCTCTGTGGGTACCATTGATTTGGCTTTGCGCCGTCGCTTTATCTGGATGGAAATGAATCCTCACAATGAAACAGATTTGCGTACAGAGCTTGAAGCTGAACGAGGTGCTATTTCTGAAGAATTAGACATCGTTATAGAACGGTATGCGGATATTAACGCCATTCTAGAATCCGAGGTTGGCCCGGATGCACGTCTGGGACATTCCTATTTCTTCTCTCGAAATTCAACCCCCGAAGACATTGCACGGGCTTTGTTAACCCAGCTTGCGGAAATTGCAGCGACTTTCAATATCAGTTCCGGCATTCTCGAAAAGATCGGTTCTATCAATGGGCTATCCGTCAAGATGGTGGGCCAGCGACTCGGCAGCCGCCCACGCGTGGTTGGTTCATGGAGCGGTCCCGGTCTGCCTTCTGCTCCTAAGCCCGCAGGTCAAATTCCCTGGTTGGAAGTAACGAGTGGTGAGTGAAGTTCGCTACTTTCAAGCGAGCGCGCGCGGTAACGGTGTCGGCGTTACGATCCTAAAACGCACGCATCCTCAGCCGGGTGCCGTGCATACTCTGGTTATCCACGTGTTGCCCAAGCTCTGGTGCAAACAATGGGTATCGGCTGAGCAGCCGGAGGTTATTGCGCCTTTTAATGTGAAAATCGCCCCTGAGGCAGGCGGACAGTTCGCCTCTGTGCAGGATCCTGAGTCTTTCGCTTTACGAGCATAGCGATGACGGTACGTTATCTCTCTATGTCTATGAGACTGAGATTCTGGTGCTTCCGAAGCCTTGGGCTGGGTATTTAGAGACGGTTTCGGGCTCTGCCCTGCCGCCGCATGATGATGATAATGAGGGCGGTGCCTCAGATCCACTGTGGACAGCGCTGGAGTACCCTGAAAAGCCTGTCTATGTAGTGGCTGCTACGGTTTGTGGACGGGTTTTAGGACCGGCTACGGCCCGTGAGAATATGGACTTTTCGGCAGGTGGTCAAGGTACTGGCTGGCAGAAGGTTTCTTTGTTATGGCGTATGCTGGCAGAGCATCATGAGGAACAGGCAATTATTCAGGGGCATCGTGACATCACCCCGCAGGGTTCCGAACTTTTTCCGCATATTCCTTCGCTCAAAGAGGCTATGTACCGCGTTTTTGTTGATTCAAGCGGGCAGGCTTTGGCGCATCGTCGTCCGGTTTTTGAGCCTGAGGTGGATGAATTACTTTTTGTGCGTGGTCGTATGCTTCCGCACGAGCTTGTAAACCGGCGGATTAACCGACGTATTGGGGTTGTTTGCGAGTTCGATTCTCTGACGACGGATACGCATTTATGGCAAATGATCCGCGCCGGATTACAGCAGGTGGCAACTCATGCCGCCGATAATGAGGTCGTCGACGATGCTTTAGGGTACGAGTCTGTGTTGCGTGATGTGAGCACGCAGAATATTCGTAGTCTGCTGACCGAAACGCTCTCCCCTGCTTTGCTATGCGATTGTCGGCACAAACTTTGCGCGCTTACCACTATGCGCAATCTATTTTGTCGCAACAATATGGCTTTGGTTTAAGCGATAGCCCGTATGAGGCGGGTGTGCTGGCAAATATTAAATTTGATACTTCGTCATTATGGCGAAAAATGTTGGTGCGTGCCCTCACGGATACCGGTTTAGAAGTGCGTGTGGAAAAGCCCCGTTGGTATGCTTTATCACCGCAATGCTGAGGGTCGCCAGCAGGGTGTGGCCTTTGCGAAACCAGATATGATGCTGTATTCCCGCGGTATTCTGGTCGCAACCCTCGATGGCAGGTACACCATGTATTGTGAAGATTTAATGCAGCGGTCCGAGCATGAACGGTACCGGATGCTGGTGGTCGCGTACCGCACAGGCGCGGATGGTTATACAGCATATCCAGTAGCTCACGGTCCTGGAACTCTAGGCAGGATCCTGACGGTAGGCGAGCCCGGGGCGTATCCTCAGGCGCCTATGTCTTCGGAACATCATGTGACGACCTGCGGGGTGCGTTTCCCTCAACCCGAGGATGGACGCACTACCGCTGATGCCTCGCATTTGGCGAAGGTGCTTAGGAAGGTTCCTGCTGAGCCTTCATGGAGCGCAAAAGGTCCGCAGGCGTGACTTATGCCGAACTCCTATCGCTTGTGGTGCTGTTGATGTCTCTGTTCTTCTCCCCAATACCCATGGGGCGCTTTTAGAAGGCTTCTGCAGTAATTTCGGGAATGCGTTCCGGATTCACCAGATCGGGGTGGGTACCGTTCTTCAACGTGACGGTACGGAACGAGCCCGCGTGAGGCTCCCAGCCGTGCGCATCCAGATAGGGTTGATCGTCATGGTTCACTCCAATCAATACGACTTTTCCGCCAAAGTTAAGGTGGTTCGAGCCGCGCATAAGGGCGGCAGAGGCGCGCATTGACTCCAGACACACCCCTAACTTATCTTCAGGCAGATATCCCATAGCCGACCCGGCATCTCGCAGTCGTTCGAGCGTCTGCGGCAGGTCAAGAACGGTCTGCGCCGATACCTCGGGAAGACCGCCCATACGTAAGAGGGCGCGAAAGCTCTCTTGCTCGTCTGGTTCAGGAATCCCCTGCCATTGTTCGGCGGGGTATGCATCCAGAAGCGTAACCTGTTGTACATCGTAACCGGCAGTCTCGGCAAGCGCGGCTACCTCGACGGCGGCAGTACCGCCAACGGACCAGCCCATCAGGGAAAATTGTGATGGAAGCTGACGTTCCTCAAGGGTTTCACGAATACGCGCAAGATACCCCTCGGCGAGTTCACGAAGGCTCTGGGCGTAGCCAGCATTTGGGTTCGTGAATGCCTCATGTTGCAGTGCGTAAACCGACGGATGCCCGGGCAGATGGGGCAGGTAGGCGGCATAGCACCATCCCAGGCCGCCGGCAGGCGGCAGGATAAAGAGCGGTACGGTATTTTTCGATGTTGCGGAGTCCGTCGAGTCCACCTCACGCAGAGGCAGAACCGGGGCGAACTCGATATCAGGAGAATCCTCGTTCAAGACCGCAGCGAGCCCCTTGACCGTGGGATTAGCGAAGAGGGCACCAATACTGAGCGTCTTTCCAAGGTTTTCTTCAATCTTGGCGATGACGGAGAGTGCCGCAAGGGAGTTACCACCCGCTGCGAAGAAGTCTTCGGTTACGCCGAATTGTGAGCGTCCCAGCACACCCGCGATAATCTCGCTAATTTGCTGTTCTAAAAGTCCATGGGGGCCGTCTGCGGTGTTGGTATCAAAGGTAAACTCGATCTGTGCCAGGTTTTTGCGATCTGTCTTGCCTGAGGGGCTAACCGGGAACTCAGCCATGGTGTGCCATAGGCGCGGTACCATATAGTCCGGCAAGGTGTTCTCACAATGTTGGCGAGCTTGAGCAACGATACGGTTGCGTTCTGTTTCAGAAACGTCACCTATCTCTAGAAACGCCGCGAGAGCAGGTTCGGGCATCTTCGTGTAGAGCAAAACGACGGCGCTATGGACTCCCTCAACGTGGGAGAGTGTAGTTTCGATATCGCCAAGCTCTAGACGTTGCCCATGTAATTTTACTTGGTGATCGGCACGACCACGGTAGAGGATGACTCCGCGAGGGTTTTTGTCCAGGGTGCCGGGTTCCTGGTTTGTGGCGGTGAGGTTCCACTCCGCAAGATCGCCAGTGCGGTAAAGCCGCTCCCCCGTAGCGTTGTCCAGGATAAAGGCTTGTGCAGTTGCCTCGGGATTGTTCTGATACCCCACAGCAAGCTGTGCACCCGAAAGGTAGAGTTCCCCTACGAATCCGGGCGGTATCGGCTGTAAAGCCTGGTCGAGAATACGGGTTTGGGTGTTCCAAACAGGGCTGGCCGATAGGAACAGTACTGCACTCTGGGTTTTGGGAGCTATCCCAGAAGGTAACATCGACGGCGGCTTCCGTAGGTCCATAAAGATTTAAAGGGTAAACACCCATAATATTATGCGCGCTGAGAATCTGATCCTTCTGAAGTGCCTCGCCCGAGCAGATAAGATAGCGCACATGGCGTTGTTGCTCCCCCGATCCAAAACCTGCTTCGGCTAAAGTACGTTGAGCGTAGGGAGACTCTAGGAAAGCGGTGAGCATCGTGGGTACGAAATGCAGACAGGTGACGTTCTGTTCGGCGATAACACGCGCCAGGTAGGCCGGATCTCGGTGCCCATCAGGAGCGGCAATAACGACGGCGGCCCCTTCCTGAAGCGGCCAATAAAGCTCCCACACATGAACATCAAACGAGATAGGCGTTTTATGTAAGATGCGGTCCCCTGCACGGTCTTGTGTGGATGCGCCGACCGGAATCTGTGACTGCTGCCAGCGTAACCGGTTATCAATGGAACGATGACTAATCGCAACACCTTTGGGTCGCCCTGTCGAACCCGAGGTAAACAAGATATACGCGGTATCATCCAGTGCTGTGCCGATACCCGGGAATGTTTTTGCCTCAGGCACATGTATAAGGTTTAGAGGTTTTCCCACAGGGGCTGTTAGAGCGGTAAATTCAAATTGCTGCAGCCCGCACAAACTCTGCGTATTTCGCCGGTTTTAACTCGGCCTCTGCAATAGGACTCAGCCCGGAACCATACACAAGCGCCGAACACTGCGCATCTTCCATCATGGAGCTCACACGTTCGGCTGGGCAGATCCGGCAAAATCGGCACATAGACAAACCCTGCATAGAGCGCCGCATATAAGGCGATATATTGTTCAAGTCCTCGATGAAAACGTAGGCCTACAGCAGTTCCAGGGCACACGCCAGCTTCCAGCATCGCCTTTGCTAGGGCGCGGGCTCGCACATCCAGCTCGTGATACGTGAGCACCTGCGAAAACTCATAGGCCTGCGAAGACTGCGGGAGACAGCGTACCGTCCTCATCCGGCGCGCAGGCGTAGAGTGCGGGTTCGTTCGGGTAGCGTGTGAGCGCATCCTGAAAACGTTGAAGCAAAGTTTTATACTCTATCGGGTGCGCGGTAGCGTTAAACGATTCCAGCAGCTCTACCTCATGCGGTAACGCAGTCGTCAGGGTATCCATCGACCGCTCCTCAAGGGCAGCCTGGGCCCAAGATTCCAACCAATTTTGCAGGTGCCGGGCGTGAAATTCTACGTGCTCGCGGGTATACAGGTTCGGGTTGGCATCAAGCTCTACAGAAATTGTGTGACCGCGCCCGGGTATGCCTCGCAGGGTAATGGTCATATCCGCAACTGGCCCCGCAGATATGTTATGAATATATCCCACAGAAGCAGGCGCGTTTTCGGTAGGTGCACCTAGCGGTAAAGCGGCATCAAACGGTATAACATTGATCTGGGCGCCAAAGAGGCGGTGTCATCGGACTGCGCTAAACGTTCTAGGTCTTCTTGTCGAGCAAGCGGATGTGAGGCGTTTCGTGCATACTGGTTCTTTACGCTATCGAGTGCCTGTGCAATACTTCCCATACCTGAAACCTGTACAGGAAGCACGTTCACGGCGGTGGTTCCAGTCTGAGCGCTGGTCTTGCCGAGAGCACGGGTTTCTGCGGGAACCTGAGCCCCAAATATACGGTTCATCTGGGGTATACCAAAAGCAGCGCTTCTATGCCCACCAATACGGGCCAGATAAGACCCTACGGCACCGGTTACAGTAACGGGCCAGGAGGTTCCGTACATTTTGCCAATTTCCAGCATATCTCGCTGTAATTTATCAGGCAGGGTCAGTACCTCACGCAAGGCCTGTGGCGCCGGTGATGCACTTCGTGCCGCCAGCGATGTATCGGGCTGGCTAAGTACTTCCGCTTGCTCAGAAGTCCACAGGGCCAGGTCCTCTTCTCGGGCATGTTCAGCAGCGTGGTCAGCCCGAAGAAGCTCCATTAAAGAGGCGCGTTTAACGGTAGGCAGAGGCTTTTCGGCGCTCAATGCACGATAGATAGCCGCTACACGAGATAGACCATTAAATGCTGCAAAGCCGTCTGCCACCACATGGCTAAAGCTGTGGTAAACCCAGAGTTTACCCCCATAGTATGTGGCAGCGGAACGTACCGTAACACCCGCATCGGTCCTCAACGGTTCGCTGATCAGCTCGGATGCCCAGCCACGCACCGCTGCCGGAATCGGGTTCTGTTCTTCCGTTTCTTCCTGAATCTGGAGGGAAATTACCGGAAGTACCTCAAGATTAGTCAAAAACTCATCAAGTGGCACGACTCGTTGCTCTGGACGCCCAGTCTGCACGCGCGTCTGCACCCGGAAACCTTCATTCTCACGATAGAGCTGAATAAATGCCTCACGCAGGTAATCAAGATTCGTCTCGGGTGGGCATTCCATGATCTCTGCCGTGTTATAGCAGGGATTTTTGGGATCGATAATAGCGGCAAGATAAATACCTTGAGCGCTTTTGGTCAGGGGAATCCAGTCATGCTTGGACCCACTATGCTCGGTGATGCTCATAGTCCGGTCTATTCTTTCAGGCGGTGTCGTGTGCTGGTTGGGTGAGTATCGGCCTTATACAGGTACCGATCTCGTCAAAGTTAGCTGATGCGAGTGAGCAAAAATTCGACGGTCGGGTTTTCTACCAATTCAGTGAATTCGATAGTAATCCCCTTGCCCGCGAGGTCATCAAGCAGGGCAAAAGCGCCCATTGAGTCCATCCCCAGAGAAAAAAGGTCGGTCGTAGACTCAGAAAAGGCGGTATCCAGCGAATCCGCCTCGTGGATGTACTGAGCAAGCAGGGGGCGAAGAGTAGTCTCTGCGGACATCATGTTCCTCTCTGGCATCATGTCTTATGTATGCCAAAATTTATATACACATAAATTGTAAATGAGGTTACCCTATATGAAAACTATGTAAACCTTTACATCACCGTCATATAGCGGGTGTTGACCACCCTATACGTGACTATCTATTCTCTGCGCATGCCTCACAGAGCACCTGCTTTTGAGTTAAACTTCCGGGGTAAGAACCTCAAGATTCTTACCCCGGTATTATGGTATCCGCACGCTTATTTAGCCCGCGCTAATGCTTACCTTAGTTACTCTTACTCCTGAGCCAGCATCTCAACTAGTTTAATGCGAAGTTCACGGCGTGAGATCTTACCCACGTTTGTGGTTGGCAGAGAGCTCAATACCTGTACACGTTCAGGGGATCTTAAAATCAGCCAGCTTCTTTTCGGTGAAATACTCATACATGGTACGGCGCGGATTCTCACCGAGCGATTTCCCGGCCTGAGGTACAACTATCAAGCAGACGCGCTCGCCCACGGCTTCATCAGGCAGGCCGAGGGCTACCGCATCCAAAATATCCGGATGCTCTAACGCCAACTCCTCAATTTCATCCACCGAGATCTTCTCACCGTTACGGTTAATTTGATCTTTAGCGCGTCCAGTAACTTCAAGATACTTTCCCGCGACTATACGCACGATATCGCCCGTACGGTAGAAACCGTCTTCAGTAAAGCTGAGCTGATTAGCGTTTTCTTCGCGATAATACCCGCGAATCGTATAGGGTCCCGCGCGTGAGGAGGTGACCGCTCTGTCCCTGGCTCGACCGGGTTATCCTGTTCATCCACCACGCGGATTTCATCAGCCGGGCTGATAGGGTATCCCTGAGTATTCATGCGTATATAGGGTTCATCACGCAGACGAGTGTAATTCACCAAGCCTTCCGCCATGCCGAAAGACCTGTTGGATGCTCACACCTAGGGTTGTTTCGAGCTCCCCCGCCACCGTCGGAGCAAGTTTCGATCCGCCCACCTGAAGCACGCGGAGCGAAGGCAGCTGCACGTCACGTTTCTTTACAGACGCCAGCCAGGCCTGCGCCAAGGGCGGTACGAGTGAGGTGAAGGTAACGCCTTCCATCTGAATCAGATTAAGCGCCGTCTGAGGGCTAGGATCGGCAGCAAATACGAGCTTACCTTGCACACACATTACGCCCAGGATTCCGGGCGAACTCATCGTGAAATTATGTGCCGCAGGAAGCACCACCAACATGGTTGTGTTGTTATTCAGCTTGCAGATATCGGCGGAACCACGCACCGAGTACAAGTAGGCTGCGTGAGTGCGCGGAATTAGCTTTGACATACCGGTTGTACCGCCGGAAAGCTGCAAAAACGCGATCTGTTCGCTTGCCAGAATATTCTGGGTATTCTGCACAACACCGGGATGGAACGGCTCAGCCAGCTCCGCCTCGCTCAACGGAGTTACCGGGAGCGCAGCATCAAGGGCAATAGGCGGTTCTAGACCATCAGCACGCATCGTCTGTGCCACATCGTCGGCGAGCGCTGCAAAATCTGCTCCCGGAGTTTTCGAGGAAAATATATGCGCAGCGGCATCAGTGCGGGTTGCAAAATGGACAAGCTCACTCGTGCGGTGCTGTGGCAGACAAAAGACCGGTAAGGCACCTGCCCAAAAAATACCCATGAGATATATCAGGTATTCGGCGATATTTCCCAACTGTAAAAGCACACGATCGCCGGGTTGCACCCCGGCATTCTCTAGGCGACGTGCTGCGGCACGAGCAGCCGCCTCCAGCTCTCCATAGCTCAGTCGAATCTGCTGCGGTTTGCCCTCTGCGTCGCTCTGTGCATGCGAAAAGTGCCACTAACGCCGGAAAATGTGGTTTAGCACGGCAGGCATCAAGCAGAAACTCGGGTATGGTCTGATCGATCCAGTACCCTTCTTCACGGTAACGCCGTGCGAAATCCTCAGGAATCAGTGGGGTTTCAAGCAGTTCGGAGCGTTCCACAATCTGTTCGGTCATATTTATGTCTTTCTCGGCTATAAGATTTTAGGGGTTGGGCATAAGAATGCGATTCAGCGCGGGTATGATAGCTCCACGCCAGCAGGCGTAGTCGTGGCCGCCGTTGAATACAGTGTAGTTCAGGTGTGTGTCCACGGATTCGAGTTCCTGAACAAAACGCTGATGCGGCGGCAACAGAATCCATTCCTGCTCGCCTACCTCGACCTCAAGGTGAAGGTGGGACAGACGGTGTAGTTCATTGGCTTCACGAAGCTGTGAGAGTTTGTCGAAAACTTGGGGCTGCCACAGTGAAGACGACTGGGCAATTGCGGCTCCGAAAGATTCTGGGCGTGAGAAAACCGCCAGCAGAGAAGACAGCCCTCCTAAGGATTGTCCGTTGATGATAATATCCTGTGGCTCTGGCCGCAGCCCGTGATGACGCCTCAAATGAGGAAGCGCTTCTTCTACAATATAGTCGGCTATGGGGCTGTCTCCATTGAGCTCTTGCCAGCGGCGTTCTCGACCACCCGAGTGCAGAAAGAAGACATTCATATCCGGAATACGCCCGGCGGCACAGGCTCGGTTGAGCATATGCTCCATACCGTGCCCGTACCAGACTTCACCGTCGAAAAGGATAAAAAGCGGAGAATCGGGGCTTGGGTTTCCTACCCGTCCCAACAAATATTGGTGTCCGTCCGCAGTAGTCATCCAGCGTGGTTCAGGAAGGCTGTCGAGTTCCTGCTGGGTGAGCAGAAACTCATGAACCGGCGCATCGGCAAGCTCAACCACGCCCATACAACGGCCAATACGGTTGCAGACGGTCTTCGGGTTAAGCGGGTCGCCTTCACCAGAATCGAGAGCGGTGCGCAGTGTCACCTGATCGTCCTCCCCCCAGCCAGATCGGGCGTTCCCCTGGCAGTGTGGGAATAAAGTTATAGGAAGCCCGCCAGTCGGTGCGCATCTGGAAGCTCAGCTCCCACCAATCGGTGCCTGGAATACGTTCCATCAGAGACAACGGCAGGTTTTTCTCATCTGTCAGTCGATTGACAAAAATGAGAACCTGCTCTGCCGTGGCATGCTGATACAGGAATGTGACAATGCGTTCGTTCTCATTCGCTGTTCCGTCGTCATAGTAAGCCTGCTCGATAAGTGGAGTCCCATCCGCTACGATCTCTGTGATGCGGGCGTTAAGTTCTTGCGCGTCCACGGCTTCGTTTACGATGCGCGTCATAAGCGGGCTGGGTACGCGCGGGGCAGGTGTTGGGCGCGGGGTTTTAGGCGGCATAGGACACGCCATGATCTTTGACTTGAGATTCTGTGTGGTTTATGTGGAAGGGTCTCAAAATCACCCATAAAAGGCTCCTTAGTGACCTTCGCGGGCGGCGGCAATTGCGTCCGCGGCAATAGTAATCTCTTGGTGAGCTGCCGGAACTACCAGTGGTGTTCCGGTACAGGGGTCATCGCATATAACAGATTCTAGGTCGAAAACTTCCTGAATTAGCTCGGCAGTGACAATTTCCTGAGGGTCACCCTGAGCGATAATCCTACCTTCCTTCATGAGCACCGCATGAGTGGCGTATCGGAAAGCCAGGTTCAGATCGTGCAGCACAACCGCAACGGTATGCCCCTCAGAGTGGAGCTTCTTGGTAAGGTTTAGCACCTCAATCTGGTGGGTAATATCCAGGTAAGTGGTTGGCTCGTCCAGCAGAATCAAAGGCGTCTGCTGGGCAAGGGTCATGGCAATCCACACGCGCTGACGCTGACCGCCGGAAAGCGCCTCAATAGGACGTTCGGACAGTTCCAACACGTTCGCGGCTTCCATAGCCTCAACGCAGGCAGCCTCATCTTTCTCAGACCAGGAACGCAGAAGGGATTGATGCGGGTACCGGCCGCGTGCCACAACATCCGCCACGGTCAACCCGGTGGGTGCCTCCGGCGTTTGAGGAAGCATGGCGAGAATCTGCGCGATGGAGCGGGATTTCATCTTTGAAAGCGGCAGACCATCAAGAAAGACCTTTCCGCCTTTGAGAGGATTCACACGCGCCAGAGCTTTGAGCAATGTAGATTTACCGCAGGCGTTAGGACCCAAAATAACGGTAAGCTCACCCTCAAGCACCTTGAAGTCTATACCACTGAGCACTGTGTGGTCGCCATAGGCTACGACCATGTCTTCGCCTGCGAGTCGGCTTTCGCTAATCTCTGCACGAGCCTTCACTAGCTCTTCTTCCTTTCAAGGTAAATCAGATAAATCAGATATAAACCGCCTAGGGCGCCGGTAACCACACCGACTTGTAGAGTACGGCCGGGGATTGCAAACCTTCCAATAAGGTCTGAGGCCAACACCATCAACGCACCCATGAGGGCAGATCCGAAAAGGGTAACGCCGCCGCTTCGCCCCAGGGTTTTCACGATATGCGGGGCAGCAAGTGCCACGAATGCTATGGGACCGGTAGTCGCGGTGGCTAGGGATACGAGAAGCACACCGAGGAAGAGCGCACACACCCGATAAGCGTTGACATTCACGCCTAGTCCCGACGCCACGCTATCGCCAAACCGAATAGCCCCGAGAGGGCGTACCAGGGCGAGAAGCGCGGGAACTGTGACGATCAGAAATCATCAGTGTAATCGTACGCGGCCACGACATATCATCGAGAGAACCAGCGAGCCAGGATGCCGCTGTCTGCGCCTGAGTCAGTGATGCCCGAACTACTAACAGCGAGTTGAACGCCGCAAGAGTCGATCCTACACCAATACCCACAAGCACTAGGCGGAACCCGCGTAAACCTGTATGTCGAGTCAGTAACCACACCGTAATGGATGTTGCGATACCGCCAATGAGGGCACCGATAGCAACTTCTACCGGGCCAGAGTCGAAGACGATAATCTGCAGGAGTGCACCAGTTGCAGCACCGTGTGTGAAAGCCGATAATATCCGGTGAGCCCAGCGGGTTACCTGAGATTACCTGGAACAGAGCCCCTGAAAGCCCCAGAGCTGCGCCCACAAGCAGAGCTGCCACGATGCGCGCTTCACGCTTCTGTACTAAGACCACTGTGATGCGTTTACCCCGCCCAACGAGGGCATTGATGACGTCCATCGTCGTCACTTTGTATTCGCCCTGTTGCAGCCCCCACAGGCTTAGTGCCACGATGAGAGCGATCAGCACAATGTTCAGCGTCAAAACCCGCCAGGGAACCTGCGCCTGAATGAGTCCGCGTGAGTTAAGAACAAGCCTGCCAGCCAAGTCGTGGCCGCGCCGTGCGCTTCGAGGGCGCGAAGATTCCTGTTTCTGAGTCTTGAGGTTCGTCGCCTTAGTCTGTGTATCTGTCATCAGAGAGCCTCCACCTTACGACGAGTCATCAGGAATAGGAAGAGGGGTGCCCCTGCAAGGGTAGCGATAATTCCTACCTGAGTTTCCTGCGGGTGCTCCGGGGTCGCCATAATAACACGGGCTAAGACATCGGACACGAGTAGCCAGACAGGACCTAGAAGTGCGGAGCCGTAGTTAACCCAGCGCACATCATTGCCCATTATGGCACGCACTACGAAGGGAACTGCCAAACCGACGAAGGAGATTGGTCCGATGGCAGCGGTTGCCGCACCTGCAAGAAGCGTTACGGCAAGAAGTGTGAGGTTTTGGGTTTGATATACCCGTACGCCTAGGGAGATAGCGGCTTCTTCACCCATACTTAGCGCGTTGATCGAGGGTGCTACAAAAAACGCTACAAGCAGACCCACAAGGATTACGGGGGCAACGGCCTGTGCAACTGATATATCGCGCCCTTCTAAGGACCCAGTAACCCACACACGAAATTCGTCAAAAGCATCTTGGTTCGAGAGCATAAGTCCCTGCGCTACAGCGGCAAGGGCGGCAGAGATAGCCACACCGGCGAGAGCTAACTTTAACAATAGAGCCGTCTCGACCACGCCCGAGGGTATAGACGACAGTGGCGGCTAGAGCGCCCCCAACAGCGGCGGCAATCATATATTGCCAGATACCGAGAACACCAAAAAGTACAACAGTGAGGATGACTGCAACGGCGGCACCGGCGTTGACACCCATCAGACCGGGTTCGGCGAGTGGGTTACGGGTGAGTGATTGCATGAGTGATCCGGCAACTGCGAGGGCCGCCCCGCAGGCTATCCCGATGAGTGTCCGCGGAATGCGCTGCTCAAAGATAATGGCATGACTTTCGGGGGTTGATTGCCCCGCTAAGGTTTCTACGATGCTGTCGGGGGAGAGTGATTTTAGCCCAATAGTTAGCGAGGCAAGAATACTCACGCCGAGCAGAACCGCAAAAATAATAAGCCAGGTTATTCGTCGGCCATTTTTTTCGTTGCGCCCACTTTTCATGGTTCGTGAGGCTCCTGTGCGTTCCAAGGTTACGCTCAACGAGACTCCTTTATTATGTGTGGTCTAAGATACAGTGCTATCAACAACGCTACCGTAAAGATAGCTAAGACCGCCTTATCTCGATACCGTGTCTTGTTCTTATGGCGTTAGGGTACCTTTGGTTCTTCTCCTGAGCAAGAGTGCCAAACGCGCGTCGCAAAGGAACGTTACCTCCCCTGCGGCGCGCGCTTACCACCATTGTCTATGGACGCTTCCGAATAATCAGTACAGCAATAGCACCGATAATAGCAACGCCAAGCACAGATACGCCCAGCCACGGGAATTCCTGCCCGTACGTTACCGTTGTGTTACTGGTTTTATGGCTATCTGCCTGTGTCTTTGCGGAGCTAGAGGCCGACGCGCTGCTCTTCGCACTGCTGGATGCAGAGGCGCTGGCGGTCTTCTTCTGCTCGCTCTTGTTAGCGTTCTGGTCGTTTTTCTGATCGGAGGAATCTTTATTCCCGCCCTCGTCAGCCTCAGCGTTCAAGCGATCATACTCTTCTTTAGAGATAGGGTTGCCATCAGCATCAAGATAGACGGTCTCTTGCTCAGATGAACCACCGTTCTGTGCCGAGTTACCGCCGTTACCTTCGGAACCATTATTACCCGAACCGTCAGATCCGGCGTTATTGTCGGACGAAGAATCGGAGCCGCCCTTAGAGGACCCTCCGTTATTTGACGAGCCGCCATTATTGCCGCCCCCGTTATCGGGTTCTCCAACGGTAAATACAGGACTCTTATTGGTATACCGCCCTCCCGTATTACCTTTATTACGACCGTTGGCGTCTTTACCTCCGCCTCCTCCCGTTGCAAGGAAGCGAAGCGTATGGTCGCCGGAGCCTGCGTTAGAGAGCACAAATGAACCGTTTAGGTTCCCCTTGCTATCCGTTGTTTGCCTATGCACGACGCCGTCATCATCTAGTTTGACGGTAACCTGCGTGTTTTCAGGGAAACCTGTCAAAGTGAAGTTAACTACGCCTCCGGGAGTCACATGAGGACTTACAGTTGAGCTGGTTCCTGGGGTATTCTCTGATGCTCCTCCAGGCGGGATCGCATTCGCAGCTCCCATCCCCAGGCCAAGACTAAGGGATATTGCCGCGCAGGCAGTGAGCGCCTTTGATACTGTCTTTGTGGTTCGCATGAGTTTCCTCTTCTGTGCGACTAGTGGTAATTTATACCGGTTCCCTCCCCCACCGACGGTGTGAGAGGGAACCCTGATGTTTGAGATATTGTGTATATTTCCTCAGGTGTGAGAGGTGATTACGCCCTCTTGCGGAAGGTTAGTGCAAGCACCAAGATAATCAGACCCGCGATAGAGAGCAACACGTTATTTGCATTGTTCGCGAACCAGCGGGAGAAGCCGCTAAGCTCAGCGCCAATGATATTGGGGGCACTATTGCTGTCGGACTGTGTTGCTGCGGTAGTTGCATTGCCCTGGGTACCGTTTTTACCGGGCGCGGCCTTGGCCGTGTGAGTTTTCTTGGGTGCGCTCTTGGCGTGGGCACCGTTGTTACTACCGTTCTTCGCGGCAGCTTTAGCGCGTGCCTGCACACGGTTAATGAGCGTATCGTTTTCCAGTTCAGCAGCAGCCCCAAGAGAAGCCTGCTTCGTAATGCTGCCTTGACGGGCTGCATAGTTGATTCCGGAACTCTGGGTGGGAATAGGTGCCACAGAGCCATATCCTGATCCGTTGTTACCCGACCCGGCACCATAGCCGCCTGCGCTGTAGCTTGAACCACTGTTAGAGGCATTATTACCTACAGGGGCTGACGTGGAGCCGTCAGCGCCAGCAATCGTAACGGACAACGTCACCGAATGCTGCTCGTCGCCCTTCTGCAAACTGCCGCTCAGGAACGTGATATCGTGAACGGTGCCCACTCCCCATTTATCACTATTTGGGAACGGCAAAGTATAGGTAAACTTGCCATCAGCATCAGCCTGAATAATGGCCACAACACCACGAGAAGCATAGTCTTTACCGTTATAGATCACGGCACGGTCAAGTTTAATGTCACCACTATCATATTTAACGGCGATAACGCTATAGGGGCTCCATCCAGAACCTTTAACGACGATTCCCTGACCGTGGGTCACAGTCTTAGGACCGGTTACGGTAGCATCACCGTCGGACACAGTCTGAGTCTCAACGACAGGAGCAGCAGGTGTAGGTGCAGGTGCATTATTTTGTGCACCCTGGTTCGCAGTATCGCTTTGGTTATCTTCTGCACCGCCCTGATTACCTGCTGGGCTAGGCTGAGCGCCGGTGTTACCGTCTTTCTGCTGATCCTGTGCAGGAGAATCTGCAGGCTGCCGAGGCTCTGGTTCCTCGGTGTCATTAGCTGAAGGGTTACCTGGCTGCTGACCGTTATCCTTTGGATCCTCGGCAGTGGCAGGAGCATCGCCTACGGTCACCTTGAGAGTCACCGAATGCTTCGCAACGTCGCCCTTTTGCAAACTGCCGCTCAGAAAGTTAATCTCGTGCTGTGAACCATCCGTCCACTTCTCAAACCCGGTTGAATTCTCAGCGTTCGGGAATGGCAGCTTTGCGGTGAACGTACCATCAGGATTAGCCGTAACGACGGCTACAACACCGCGTCCAGCCAAATCCTTACCATCATACGTTACGGGATTCGTAGACTTGACTTCACCGCCGTCGTACTTCACGGCGATCACAGAACCAGTACCGTCGGCATTCTTCCAGCCGGTACCGCTAACCTCGATTTCCTGACCATTTTTCGCGTATTTCACACCGGTCACGGTAACGCCGTCGGACTCAACAGTCTGCGAGTTCTCAAAAGCGGCAGGAGCAGGATTATTTTCTGCCGGTTGAGGAGCTGGTTTCTCTTCTGCCTTAGGCTGCTGCTCTGCTTCGTTCTTAGCAGCGTCGTCAGCTTTGGGCTGTACCGGAGTTTCCTCAGCTTTAGGGGTCTCTTCTGCCTTCGGAGTATCAGCAGGAGTCTCATTCTTAGCTGCCTCATCAGTCTGAGGCTGCTGTGCAGGCGTTTCTTCAGCCTTTGGAGCTTCTGCAGGGGTCATCAGTTCTTGGGGGTTTCTTTCACCTGAGGCTGCTCGGGAGTCTCCATCTTTGGAGTCTCTTCCGCTTTCGGGGCTTTCGGCTGCCGGGGCTTCTTCGCCCACAGTTACCGTGTGAGTTGCTGAGTGCTTTTGATCGCCATCCTGCAGGCTGCCGCTCAGGAAGTTAATCTTGTGTTCTGAACCGACGGTCCAGTTAGCTTCGGTGGGGAACGGGATGGGTTGTCGGTGAAGTTACCGTCCGCATCTGCATGAATAACCGCTATAACACCGCGTGCCGACAGATCCTTACCATCGTGCGTCACCGGTTCTGTGGGTTTAACCTTACCGCCATCATATTTCACAGCGATAACGGCGTTGGCACCCCACCCCGAGCCACTAACCTCAAGGCCCTGACCGTTCTTAATCACCGTGGGAGCCTGCAACGGTCGCAGTATCGTTTGCTTTCGCGGCGGGTTGTTCTACCTTACCTTGAGGCATTCTCTCGTTGCCTTCACCCGGAACCTTCACAGCAGGATCCTGTGCCTGCACGTTATTACCGGCTTGGGCGGGGGTAGCATCCGGAGTTTGGCCCGGATCTTCAACAGCGGTTGCGGGGGTTGTTACGCCGGGTGCAAGCAAAGCACCCGCAAGCGCTACCACGGCACTGTAGCGGGCGGCATGATGTGCGTGCTGTGTCATCGTTATGTTCCGTTTCGTGTATAAGGTTTTCAAACTCTTTCAAGACAGCCCCAGGGGCATGTTGCTGTCTTTCAAAAGCATTTTGTGTATCTTCAGCGTATTCGTCGTTGAGTATTCAAGAGCCTAGATGCGGCACCTCCTCAAGCGAGGTGCCGCGTCTAAAATCTAATCCTACTGTCCCTGATTGTTGTTTTGATTTTCAAGTAGTTTGCTGCGAACATCCGCAACAATACCGTTCATCAACAGGGGACCACCGGTCGAGGTCCATTTAGAACCCTCAACCGTAATAATATGTTCGTTCTGGTAGGCTTTCAAATTCGTGAAGCCAGATGTGGCCTCTGCCTTCTTCAAAACTTCTGATGCACCATTGGCGCTAGCATCACCTTGAACATTCGGGTTCTTCTGGCTTGCGCCACCCAAAGTACCGATAAACATGTAGTCGGCGTCAATATCCGAGAGGTTCTCCAAAGAGACCGGCTCTGAGTGACCCTGCCCTTCACGATCCTGTGCCGGGGGACGCTGCAGCCCCAAATCTGAAAGCACCTGACCGGCTGGGAGTTCCTTCAAGATCAGTGCAGGACCGTTACCCGCCCAACGCACGATCGAGAAGGTCTTATCACCGTACAGAGGTTCTAGCTCCTTCTTGAGCTGCTCAGTAAGTTTTTCGTAGTCTTCCTCAACCTTCTTACCCTGGTCTACCAGGTTAAGAGCATCCGCTACCCGCTCAAAGTTGATGGTCCAGTCGCCGCCAGCGTATCCGGTGTACACCACGGGAGCAATATCCTGCAGAGTCTTGTATGCCTCTGAACGTTTATCCACGCCTGTGGAATCAGCCAGAATAAGGTCGGGCGTGAGGGAGGCAACCTTATCGTAGTTAACCTCAGACACAGAACCGACAAGTGTAACGTCGTCTCCTACCTTATCTTTGAGGTAGTTAGGCACAGTCTGCTGACCGCGACCAGAAATAGCACCTACAGGCTTAACGCCAAGTGCGAGTACCGCATCCAAAGTAGGTTCTGAGAGAACTACAACGCGCTGCGGTTTAGTAGGTACCGTAATTTCTTCCTCATCTACATTCTTAACAACGCGAGTCTCACTTTCGGGAGATTCCGAAGAGTCAGAAGTCGTAGATTCCTGGCTGCATGCTGCAAGTGTGAATGCAGTGCCTGAAGCAAGCGCCATACCTAGAAAGTTACGGCGATTTACCATGAACTGAGCTAGTGACGCTGGGTGTTCAAAAGACATATTTCTCCTAAGACAAATAAACTCTACCTAACCTTACCGTCATATATGCCCTACTTCAAGGAAAAACTCTCATGGTTAACGTTAAGAATCGTCAATCTTTTTACCGATATGTGGTTTTTTCATTGGAAATACAGGTTTTTATAGTCATTACATAAAGCTATAAAGACGTTATGTCATCAAAAATATTTCACGCTTTAACCGTTTACAGCGTCACAATACGCGCACAATGCACTCAAATTTTTAAGAACAACTGCATCCATCAGAGAGATTTATCCCGGTGTGAGGATGTGACCTCCACGTCTTTCGTGCACTCTCCCCTAGAGAACGCAAAGCAGCAATCGCGGTCTGCGGATCTTCTGCCCCATACACCGAGCTGCCTGCAACGAAACAGTCCGCTCCGGCTTCCGCAGCTCGCACAATCGTTTCCTCCGTAATCCCGCCATCAACCTGAAGCCGCACCGGGATACCGGACCCTTCAAGCGCTGATGCGGCACGACGGATTTTAGGCAAGTGACATCAAGGAATTTCTGCCCGCCGAAGCCTGGTTCCACCGTCATAATCAGGAGCATATCTATTTCTGTGAGCAGATCGAGGTATGGTTCTACGGCAGTTGCCGGGCGTAATGCCAACCCAGCTTTTGCCCCGGATTCTCGCAGAGTACGCGCCAGCTTAATAGGTGCGGTAGCCGCCTCCGCGTGAAAAGTTACCGATTCGCTGCCCACGTCGGCATACTGAGGGAGCCCAACGATCAGGATCATCAATCATCAAGTGCACGTCAAAGGGGACGGGCGAAACTTCGCGCAGACGCTTAACAACCGGAGGTCCCCACGTCAGATTCGGTACAAAATGGTTATCCATCACGTCAATATGTGCCGCATCCGCAGTCGAAATGCGTTCCAACTCGTGCTGTAAATTTGCAAAGTCGGCAGAGAGTATAGACGGATTAATAGCAACAGACATGAGAAAACCTCCTCAACATGACATACGGATGTTCGGATAACAATAATCGCCGCACTAAAAATACGGTTGTATTGCGCGATTCTAATTCTTACGGAAAAGCGCGAGGAACATAGCATCAGTACCATGAGTATGCGGCCACAGCTGTGCAGTCGTTGATGCTTCATCAAGAATATCTTCCTGACGAACCGAGGAGGATTTTTTAAGGCGTACCTGTGGACGATAGCCGGGAGCCTTATCGCCCGCAAGAGTACTTTGTCCTTCAGCGCTCGGCAGGGCAACGCTTTGAAGTATCGACTGTGTATCCAGCAGACGCACTTTTCCAGTCTCCAGTATCTCCGCAACAATATTTTGAGTCTCAGCAGCATGCGGTGAGCAGGTTACGTACGCGATCACACCGCCAGGCCGCGTAACTTCACACGCAGCCTCCAGAAGCTGACGCTGCAGAGGAAGCAAATCGGCAATATCACGCGGGGATTTACGCCAGCGTGCCTCCGGACGCCTGCGAAGGGCACCTAGCCCCGAGCAGGGAACATCAACCAGCACACGGTCAAATTTCTGTTCCGGCTTGATGCCCTCGGGTAACCGCTCAGCATTTTGTGCAAGCGTTTGGGAGATCTCACGCCCGTCCCCGGTGAGAACAACATACTCGTTGTGAGAAAGCGGCCGTAAAGATTGTGAAACCAGTTTTGCACGATGCGCTGCCGACTCATTTGCCACCACCCGAGCACCACGCTGCGCGCCCAAAGCCGCCAACAGTGCAGCCTTACCGCCCGGACCGGCGCACAGGTCAAGCCACGCAGAGTCTTGCCCTTCAAGAGGAGCTGCAGCAAGCGCGCGAGTAACCAGCTGCGAACCTACATCCTGTGCACGCACGGTACCCTCGCGAACACTTTCCAACCTGCCCAAATCGCCAGCAGAATATAAAGCGGAGTCCTCCACCAGTTCGCCCTCTACCGCACCTTTCTCGAAGGCTTCCTGCAGGTCGCCTATTCCGGGAAGTGCTATAAGGTTTACCACAGGTGCCTGGTTATCGGCCTCAAGAAGCTCCTGGATTTCGGCCGGAGACCTGCCATGAGCTGCAAGCGCTTGGCGCATGGAACGCACAATCCAGGTTGGATGCGATTTTGCGAGTGCAAGTTTTTCGGTATCGTCCTTGGCATCAGTCTCCAGACGGGCGTACCAGTCATCACGGCTGCGTTCGCTGACGCGACGCAGCACCGCATTCACAAAGTTCGCGGGACCGCCGCCGATCTGTGCGCGGGATAATGCGACGCTTTGGTTAAGAGCTGCATGGGCGGGCACGCGCATGCTTAAGAGCTGGTGAACGCCCATACGCAGTACAACCAACGTGGTTGTACCGATTTTCTCCAGCGGACGATCCGCGCAATGCGCCAAAATGGCATCGTAGGTGCCTTGGCTACGCAGGGTTCCGTAGGTGAGTTCGGTAGCAAAGCCCGCATCCCGATGATCAAGATGATGGGCACGAATCATGCCGGGCAACACGAGATTTGCGTAGGAGTCGTTTTGCGCTACCGCATTGAGAACCTCAAATGCGACGAGGCGCGCGGGGTCTGCCGAGCGTGAGCGCTGCGAGGGCGCGGTTGCAGAGAAATCACGGGATGAAAGCTTCTTACGGTTGCGCTCATGTCCGCTCTTATTGCGCTTGGAAACACCGCCTCCGCCGCGTTTCATGCCATCGTGGGAGCGCTGGGCGCGTTCGTTTCGGCGTTGTTCGCTGGTCTTACCATCAAATCGTTTTGATGATACACCGCGATTTCGCGGATTCCGTGAGCCATTCTTGTCGTTATAACGTCGCTCCGTCATGAGAGCATTACCTTTCCTTCGGCGAGGTTATTACCGAGACCGCGTGCCCAGGCGAGCGCGTCCATCATTTTTTTACCTGCAGGTTGTACACGTACCAGTTCTAAAGCGCCGTCCGCCGTACCCACATAGAGTTTTTTACCACGAAGTTCAAGCTGTCCAGGAGCCAAGGTACCGGCCTGATCGCTCAGACGCACACCGCCGATCTTAAGTCGGTTCCCCGAAAATTCACACCAGGCGCCAGGTTCCGGGGTTACTGCGCGAACTTGAGCAAGAATTTTGTGGGCGCTTTGGGTGAAATCTATGCGCGCATCGGCGTTGGTCACCTTTGCCGCGTAACTGACGGATTCGTCCTCGCGCTGCGCGGTTCCGTGCTCGCCTGCCTCAAGCCGTACAAAGGTATTCGCCAACAGCTCTCCCCCGCTTTGCGCCAAACGTGTGAGAATGCTCCCGGCAGTATCGTCTTCCGTCACCAGCGTGGATTCTTCTTCGAAAGACCGCGCCAGTATCCAACCCGGCTTCTAGAAGGAAGGTGTTCGAGAAAATCTCGTTTTCTCCCGCCATGAGGGCACGCTGCACAGGTGCGGCACCTCGCCACGCAGGCAGCTTCGAAAAGTGCAGATTAATCCAGCCGTAGGGAAGCATATCTAGTGCTTGCTGGGGCAGAATTGCGCCATATGCGACCACGGCAGCAGCTTCGGCTCCCAGAGGGGCTATCTGCTGTTGGGTCTCCGGCAACCACCGGTTCGCTTTAACGATAGGCAGCCCGAGCTCTTCAGCGCGTTGTGCTACGGGCGAGGGGGTCAGGATGCGCTTTCGACCTACCGGCGCGTCCTCGCGCGTGAGCACTCCAACCACCTGAACCCGCGGGGACTGGACAAGCGTATCGAGAGGATGCACAGCGATCTCGGGGGTTCCCGCGTAGAGAATTTTGAGGGTCATGGGGCCTCCTTAAACCTGGTGGAATACGGTATGTCTATGCTCTGAAGCTGCCTAGGGAGGCACCGAAGCTTCCTCCAACCCGCATTGCTCGTTCGGCAGAGGTCTGCGCTGCCACCTTGTTGTAGTCTGCAGCTCGGATGGCGCGCATAACCCGTTTACGATCTTCGCCGATAAGGCGGTCAATAAAGAGCTTGCCGTGAAGATGATCGGTTTCGTGTTGGAGCATACGCGCGAATAGACCTTCCCCTTCAAGCACTATGGGCTTTCCCGTCTTGTCTACGCCTCTCACCCGTGCCCAGTTCATGCGCGGAGTATCTGATTTTATACCGGGTACCGACAGGCATCCTTCCCCTCCCTCTTGAGGCTCCGTTCCGGTCTCAAGTACGGGGTTGATAATATATCCTTCGCGGTCGTCAATACCACCAAAGGTAAAAATTTGTTTGGAGATACCAATCTGAGGCCCAGCCAGCCCGACTCCTTCAACGTCATACATGGTGTCAAGCATATCGTCGATCAGTTTGGCAAGCTCCCGATCAAAAACGGTGATAGGCTCACATTCGCTGCGAAGAACGGGGTCGCCTACGGTACGGATACTCAGAATTGTCATATGTCTCCCTGACGCGCTTGTTATGGTACGCAGATATGCTCCGATTCGGGTGAAGGGCTGTCAAATACCAGCATTCTATTGTACCGGCTGAGGTATTCGTCCAAATAGAACACTCGTGATTATTTTGTTTTTCTTCTACCGGGTTTACTAGGCTACCTGTGTGTGATCTCCCGAAGGTGGTTGACCTGCCACGGGAGGCGGAACTACCGGCATGAGAGCGTCGTCCGGGAATTCGTGAACTGTACGGTTATATTCCCAGACCCTCCGCAGTGCACAGAATTTATACCAGTTCTGTTCAAGAATCTTTGGATTTGCCTGATGCGGCACCACCTGCGTTTCGCCCAGTGCCACGCCCATCAGGATGGGGGCATCACCGTATTTCCAGGGTTCCCAGGTTCCCGCGACAGGGTCTACCAGCGATTCTTCGGCTTTGAGCCCAGCAACCAGCTGCATAACCACCTTGTCGTCAAGGGGTTTAACACGCCCTCGCCGGTCGGTGCCTTTAGTTTTATAGTCAATAATGCAGGTTCGTCCGGCGATCTGGGCGACAAGGTCCAGCGTTCCGGCGTAACCTACGGACTTATTCCAGATAGTAATTTCTGCGGCGAGTGGTTGAGGGCGAAAAGCGTCCCACCATTCATCGAACCTATCCGCATAGGCTTGTTCGCCGTTGAGGATAAGCTGTTCTCGACATTCTTCGACATTGTGTTCCGCTCCCATGGCGCGTAACGCAATATTCTCGGCGTAATTATGTACCCTGTCACCGCGCTCGGCTGCAGCATCTCGGTACCGTTCGGATGCGGCCGCCGCGTCACGAATAATAGCGTACTTGAGCCCCGAGGATCCGGCAGCACGATAAGCTCTCTGGTCTTCGAGAGCAGCTTTTGCAGCCATATAACCGTGCCATCCGCTCATATCGGTAGCGTGCTGACCGATAACGGTCGTGATGGAAGGAACTAGCAGCTCTCCGCCGCGTTTACGAGAGTACATGCGACCGTAATCGGTTGGATTTGCTAGTTCTGGTGCTGTCACCGAGTACCTTCTTGATCTGCGGATAGCGATTGGGGCTGTATACAAAAACCCCCGTTGTGGATGTACAAACGGGGGTGGCTCGTGCGTGATACTGGGTTCGAACCAGTGACCTCTTCGGTGTGAACGAAGCGCGCTACCACTGCGCCAATCACGCCTACAGGTAAACACTATACCGAGTGGGAAGATAGCGCGTCAAATATGGGTTGTTGCCCTTGTTTGAGGCATCAGAAGGGCATTTGGCGTCCCGCCAGAAGCAACAAAAAATCCCCAGATCTCCGTGATCTGAGGATTATTCCTAGTGTGACCCCAACCGGATTTGAACCGGTGTTGCCGCCGTGAGAGGGCGGAGTACTAGGCCGCTATACGATGGGGCCATAGCATCGAGTGATGCTCGCTGGGGTACCAGGACTCGAACCTAGAATGACGGTACCAGAAACCGTTGTGTTGCCAATTACACCATACCCCACTATTTCATTATGTTGTTCCGGTAAAACCTCAACGATTTTCACCGCAACGAGTAATAACTATACCGGTGCTTTGTTGCATCATGCAACTTCGTACCTTGAGATGGTCGTCACAAAAGTCTGCCCAAAATTTATACCCCGCCTCCAGAATCTCCGAATACACGCCAATCGGGTGAAGGCATCCAAAAGATGCCTTCACCTGACGCATACATGTTATTCAAGCGGCAATATAAACTTACCGACTAAGCAACGATAGTCATCTCACCTGCTATGCGCTATTTTGCGGGTGCGGGCACTGAAACCTTCACGGAATCGAAATTACCCATGTAACGCATCATATAGGCTGCCATAGCATCGCGCTTGACCGAGTCATGCGGACGGAACGTACTATCAGGCCAACCGGTGGAGAGCTTCGAGAACTGGAACCACGAAATTTCCTTGGCAAAGGGGTTTCCCGAAACATCCGTAAAGGTTGCTTTCTGCTGAACTTCCGGGGATCCTGCGGCACGATAGAAGAAGGCCGCCATAGCCTCGCGGTTTATTGAGTCTTCAGGACGGAAGGTACCGTCTTCCCAACCTGTCGTAATACCGGTTGCCTTCAGCCACGCAATTTCCTTATAGAAGGGGTGGGTTGTAGGAACATCACTGAAAGGAGATTCCGCGGGTGCCTCAAATTCAGGAGAACCCGCCAGGCGATATAGGTACGCTGCCATTGCTCCACGCTCGATACTTTCTGCGGGATGGAATCCGCCATCGTGGTAACCAGTTGTAATACTCTTCTCCCCGAGCTTGATGATGTCGTTCTCAAAGAGATTACCGGCAATATCGTTATACGACACGTTGGTCAGGGTCCTGTTATCGCCGCCCGTCAGAGGGACGGGGTAACCCGCAAAGGTTTCCTGCTGCGGGGTGATCTGCTTGACCTCTACCTCTGGATTTTCCGCTGTCATATTCTCCGGGGTAACCTTCATCTTGGTAATAGAATCAGCAGTTTCTTCTTTGGAGGTTAGAGTTCCCTGGGCGTAATCCATGCCGAAGGGAATGGTCGTATCGGGAGCAAAACCATCCTTATTAGCGATATAGACCTCACCATCAACACCCAAGGTAATATCGTTGGCGCCCTTAGACGCTGACTGCACTTCTCCAATAAGACGATCAGCGCGACCATCAATCACGCCAACCTTACCGGTAGCAAAATCCGTAACGTATACGAGGTCACGATCTTCATCATTGACAAGCGAAAGTGCCTGCTTACCGAAAGGAATAGACTTCTTATATTCTCCAGTCTTGAGGTCATACACGGTTACCCCGGAATTACCCTTAGACTCGCCGCTTTGACGGTCATAACTTCCCTGCGCGGAAACGTAGATCTCCTGTTCAGAAACATCAATGGCAATATCGGAAGGAAGAACATCAACGCCTTCGACATCAGCGTGGGTCTGGATTTCCTGCAAAACCTTAAAAGTGCTCGTGTCAATCACATAGACTTTGCCGGTGGTACGCTCGGGAACGTAGAGTTTACCATTATGAATAGTGGTATTCATGCTGATGTAGCGTTTACCTTCTTCGTCTCCACCCACTTTGATCTTCTCGACCTTACGGGTCTTCAGATCAATGGCAGACACAAAGAAACGGCCCGTTACGAATGCTTTGCCGGAGGCAGCATCCACCTTTACCTCACGCGGATGCTCGATCCAGTTTTCATCTCCCTCTTGAGCGCCGTAGTTGGTCCACAAGAGATTGAGATTATTCTGGTCGTACACAGACACAGCGTTATCACGAGTATTTGTAACCCAAATGGTGCCATTCTCATCATCCACGTCAATACCAAAAGCACCCAAATTCTTATACCCAGCGTTGTATCCGGTACCGGCTCGGGTGATAGGCAGGGTAGCTATAGCTTCTATCTGGAGAGTCTTCTCATCCAGACGCGCAATAGTCGATACGGACATATCGCGGTTAGAGCCAGCAATGTAGATTTTGCCGTTCTTTGAATGGCGAATCTGATACTGCCCTGGAATTCCCTGAACCTGTTGAGCCTGAGCAGCAGTAATCTGCTGCGGGGCAGGAGACTCTACCGCAAAGGACGCGGGCACTGCAAAAGGTGCCCCCATGAGCGACATCGATAGTACCCCAACGGTAGCAACCTTGAAAGACCTATGCTGAGCTGTAGCTGATAAAAGAACCATATGAACTCCTTGAGGGGATGACGAGTAACAAAAATTAGTTACCCTATAGTTAAAACTTAGGGTAGGAGTACCTAAGAAGGTGTACCCCCTATATTCACGCCTTTCCTCCCAAAAAGCAATAGAAATATCATCTATGACGTTTATTTTCTTAGAGACTTATCGTCATCAAAATCTTGGGAACGCAGCATATTCCCCGTTTTTTCTTCGAAGAAGCAGCAAACATATACGCCAGCACGCTTTCATGAGATATACAAAAAAAGCCCTGAAGATTACTTCAGGACTTTCTCAGAGCGGTTGACGAGACTTGAACTCGCGACATCCACCTTGGCAAGGTGGTGCTCTACCAACTGAGCTACAACCGCAATATTCTGTTTTCACAAAATAACGAGCCGGAATCTTTTCATTCCGACGCGCTCACAGGTAAATACTATACTGTACCGTTTGATAGCCCGCAACTCTTACACGCATAAATCTTTTCTTGACATTCTCCAGCTCACTATTTTCCTCAGACCTACATCATGCTGACTAGGGCTTATAGACATGAGAGCAAGCACGTATATTTTCTACATGATGCCCTTTACAGGCGTTTAGAGCACGCCAATACGCTGCAGGATGTTACGAGTTTCGAGGATTCCTGCCGACGATGATGCTGATGTCCCAGGTGATGCGCATGCTCAGCAGAAGACTCAACGGCAGCATCCGCGATGGATTCCGCATGCGAATTACGTTCGGAACCCGTACCGACCCCAGTGCGGCGCTCCCCTTCGCTGGGCGTTACTCCATCCTCAGTCATCTCATCTACCATGCGGATTAGGAACGACTTCGCATAAATAATGCCAAACCCAAAGAGAAGCGCGGCCAGAACCCAAATGACGAAGGTTACCCAGTCCCAGTGACCGCCCAACCAAACCTTTACGCCTACGTAAACTGCCAATGCTACGGCAGACATGATGGCGGCAAATGTTACATCGCGTCGAGTCATGCTTTATCCTCCTCACCAATTTCCAGCCGCTCTTGGGCGTTTTCTATGGGTTTGTCCCCCCACCAGGGCTTCACCTCCCGGCTGGTGGCCGCCTGCTTCGCGTTCACGCGCAATCTGTTCATCATCAAACTTAGCTTCATGATATGCCGCGAAATACGCTAAGGCACTGGCTAACACAATTATCACAATGGTCCAGATAGATCTCACTGCATCCGCAATAGTGGCAATAAGCAACACAATTGATGCATTCGCAAATGCCATCACGGTTCCTTTGCGCAAAGCACGCACAATGTATTTGTTATGGTTCACCTTCACCTCCCACGATGCACGACCGTATAACCAGCATAAGCCGAGAACCCTACATTCCTCTAGCGCACAATGTGTAGGCGTCTCTTGCGCGCAGAAAAACCCGGTGGCTCGCGCAAACTCGTGAACCACCGAGTTCTTCTTTTCAAAAAAAGATACGGCTATGCGTTCGGGCTACGCCCCGAGCTCAGCAGCCAAAGCCCGCACGCGGTTGAGAGAAGATTCCTTCCCCAGAATCTCCATGGATTCAAAGAGCGGGGGCGAAATACGCTCACCCGAAACGGCGATACGCACCGGCCCGAATGCCAAACGCGGTTTGATCTCAAGCCCCTCCACGATAGCGGAGCGCAGGGCAGATTCGATACTTGCCGCATCCCAGACTTCAAGGGGTTCAAGCGCTTCTAAAGCGGCAGCAAGAACCTGAGGTGCAGATTCTTTAAGCTGTTTACGGGCGTCATCGGCAACCGTGATCTCTTCATCAGCTTTGAAGAGGAATGCCAGAAGCTTCGGGGCTTCACCCAAGAGCTGCATACGTTCCTGCACCAAGGGAGCAGCCTCTGTCAGAATCTGCTCTTCACGTGCTGAAAGTTCCTCACCAACAACACCAGCGGCCTGCAGATAGGGCACCAGGCGGTTTCGAAATCGTCCGCCTCCAAACGACGAATATGATCGCCGTTAATAGCTTCTGCCTTCTTGACGTCAAAACGTGCCGGGTTGCCTACCACATCGTGAATGTCGAAGTGAGCCACTAGGGTCATCAACTGAGAAAAACGTCCTGATCTGCGGATAGTGACCAGCCCAGCAGAGACAGGTAGTTCAGCAGACCTTCTTGATAAAACCGGCATCGCGCAGCAGGAAGAGATTCGATTCGGGATCGCGCTTCGACAGTTTCTTATTCCCCTGCCCCATCACATAGGGAAGATGCCCAAACTCGGGGATAAATGTGGTAACGCCCGTATCAATCAGTGCCCGGTACAGTGCAATTTGGCGCGGAGTTGAAGACAATAGATCTTCGCCGCGAAGCACGTGGGTTACGCCCATCAAAGCATCGTCCACAGGGTTCACGAAAGTATACAGGGGGTCACCGCTAGAACGCACTACGACGTAGTCCGGGACAGACCCGGCTTTGAAGGTAATCTCACCACGCACAAGGTCGTTGAACGTAATATCCTCATCGGGCATACGCAAACGCCATACGGGCTTTACGACCTTCGGCGCGGAAAGCCTCTTTCTGCTCGTCACTCAGGTGACGATCGTAGTTATCGTAGCCGAGCTGAGGATCCTGCCCCGCTGCTTTACGGCGTTCCCGCACCTCATCGGGGGTCGAGAAATCCTCATAGACATACCCGCCCTCAATGAGCTTCTCGAAAAACCTTCTGGTAAATGTCCTCACGTTTACGTTCAGACTGACGATACGGTTCATGGGGGCCGCCTACACCCACGCCTTCGTCCCAGTTAATGCCCAGCCAGTGCAGACTGTCGAGCACTTGGTTGAACGATTCTTCCGAGTCGCGTGCCGCATCGGTATCCTCAATACGGAAAATGAGCTTACCGCCGGTATGGCGCGCATAAGCCCAGTTAAACAGGGCTGTACGTACCATGCCCACGTGCGGGGTTCCGGTCGGTGAAGGGCAAAAGCGTACGCGAGTTTCGCGTGGATCGTGCAGATTAGGGACCGGGATATTCGGTCATAGTAAGTTTTCTCCTGAACTTGTGTATCTCAAAATCATGCTGCTGTGCGGCCTATAGCGCTGAGGAATCTATGTTTAGCACTCTCAGCCTAAACTGGGCTCTAACTGCGGATGCGGGTTACCAGAGCCCCAATGCCTTCGACCTCAACCTCGACCTCATGACCATCACGAAGGACGCTGATACCCGCCGGGGTTCCGGTCAAGATAATGTCTCCGGGAAGAAGCGTAAAGATCTCGGATGCGGCGGACACGAGCTCCGCCACCGAGTAGTGCATATCAGAGGTGTTGCCTTCCTGCACCACGTCACCATCAACCCAGCTCGTGATATTCAGCGAGTCGGTATCAAGCTCCGTTTCGATCCAGGGCCCCAGTGGGGTTGAGCCGTCAAAGCTTTTCGCACGAGTCCACTGCGTGTCCGCCTCCATAACGTCACGTGCCGTCAGATCGTTGGCTACGGTGTATCCAAAAACGACCTCATGCACACGTTCCAGCGGCACCGACTTTGCAATACGACCGATAATAACCGCCAGCTCGCCTTCAACGCTGACCGCCTCAGAATACTCGGGGAGAGTCACTGGATCACCAGGGCCGACTACCGTCGTATTTGGCTTGATGAAAAACTGTGGGGCAGCAGGAGCCGGGGTACCCGCCCAATTAGCAAGAGCACCAATCACCTTGGAGCGTGGAATGATGGGGGCAAGCAGGCGAACGTCCTCAAGCTGATAAGTCTTCGAGGTGGTTTCAACACCGGAGTAAAACGGATCGCCCGCGAGAACATGCAAAACTTCGCTGCCGTCCTCTCCTTCAACCACACCATAATGAAGATCGTTATCTACGGTAAATCGTGCAATACGCATACCTTCTAGAGTACCAGTCATTCATACCCCTCTCGATACGCAAAAAGTGACTTTCCGATTGAAAAGTAGAGCTTATCGTCGGAAAGTCACTCTCTGGACGTTTCACGGATGCGCCCGGCGCAGTAACCGGGAGGGTTATTAGACGAGGCGGGTCAGCCAGCCATGACGGTCCTCTACCGTACCGGTCTGAATGCCCACGAGCTCTTCACGCAGGCTCTTGGAAATCTCACCAAATCCTTCGGAAGCCGCGGGAATCTCAAAATCAGTAGCCTTGAGCTTTCCAATAGGGGCAATGACCGCTGCGGTACCGCAGGCACACACCTCTGTAATATCGCCGGATGCCACACCGTCACGCCACTCGCTGAGGGTGATGGGGCGTTCCTCAACAGTCATTCCGCGATCCTTCGCCAGCTGCAAAATTGAGGAACGGGTAACGCCCTCTAGAATAGTTCCGGTAAGTTCGGGGGTTACCAACTTATTCTCTTTACCGTAGATGAAGAATACGTTCATGCCGCCCAGCTCTTCAAGAGCATCGTTGCGGTGCGGGTCTTTGAAGATCACCTGTTTACAGCCGTTTTCTTCACCTTCAAGCTGGGCGATCATGGCGGCAGCATAGTTACCGCCGCATTTTGCGGTGCCAGTACCGCCTTCACCAGCGCGGGCGTACTTCGTGGACAGCCAGATATCCACCGGCTCGGGGGTGCCGAAGTAGTTGCCAGCAGGCGACCCAATCACGTGATACTCCACGTGACGAGCAGGGCGAACCCCCAGATATGCCTCGGTCGCAATCATAAACGGACGGAAGTAGAACGCTTCTCCCTCACCGCTGGGAACCCATTTTTCATCTGCCTGCACCAGCTGTTTTCAGGGATTCGATAAAGGTCTCTTCGGGCAGCTGAGGCAACGCCATACGATGCGCTGAGCGGTTTAGGCGCGCCGCATTCTTCTCGGGTCGGAATGTCCACACTGACCCATCCGAATGACGGTAGCCTTTAATACCCTCGAAGATTTCCTGGCCATAGTGAAAAACCGCAGCGGCGGGATCTAAACTGAGCGGACCGTAGGCATGCACCCGCGCGTTCGACCATTCACCGCCGGTTTTATAATCACCGTTCCAGTCGATGCTGACCATATGATCCGTAAAATAGTCACCAAACCCGGGGTCGGCAAGAATCTCGGCTCGGCGTTCGTCACTCGCGGGGGCGGGGTTCTTTTCACGGCTAAATTCAAGTGCCATGGTGTAATCCTATTCTGTCAATTCTCTCTGCCAATAGCATCGGCGGCGCGAACCTCAAGGTGGGAGGCAGAAGCGGCATCGCTTACGAAGCTCATCAGTGCGGCTTGTGACCACGCCAGTGGACGACGGGGCGGATGTGCCCGTTGCACCTGTTTTAGAGTACCTGATGAATAGGCACAACGCACACGCAACCCACCGCCGCCCATATCGTGAAAATCGAAGGCGGGGCGTAAGCTACCTCAGCCCTAACTAGCCTAGGAACCCTAAGACATCGTTACCAACTTCGTCGGTGCCTCGGGTGCGGGCGCCGTTGGCACGCATATCAGCCTCGACCGCATCCTCAATACGGACCGCCGTCGACTCATAGCCTAGGTGCCGCAGAAGCATTGCTCCCGCGAGGATTGCGGCGGTCGGGTTCGCTTTGTTCTGCCCCGCGATGTCGGGGGCTGAACCATGCACGGGCTCAAACATTGAGGGGAACTCCCCTACCGCGTTGATATTGCCTGAGGCCGCGTAGCCAATACCTCCGGTCACTGCACCCGCCTGATCGGTCAGGATGTCGCCAAACAGGTTATCGGTTACGATCACGTCGAAACGTGAGGGATCGGTGGTCATGAAAATTGTTGCCGCATCAACATGCAGGTAATCGGTTTGCACTTCGGGAAATTCGCGCCCGATCTCTTCAAAAAGACGGGTGTACAAACGACCAGCGTGTACGAGCACATTTGTTTTGTGGATGAGGGTCAGCTTCTTACGGCGAGACTGTGCCAGTTCGAAGGCGTACCGGATTAGCCGACGAACACCGTGTGCGGTATTGATGGATACTTCGGTTGCGATTTCGGCATCGGTGCCGCCACGAATCGTTCCTCCATTACCCACGTAGGGTCCTTCGGTACCTTCGCGTACCACCACGAAGTCGATCTCTCCGGGGTTGCTCAGCGGCGACACTGCCCCTGGGTACAGCCGTGCGGGACGCAGGTTAATGTAATGGTCAAATGAGAAGCGCAGCTTCAAAAGCATTTCACGTTCGATCAGCCCTGAGGGGATCTTGCCGCTGCGCGGATCGGCACCAATAGCGCCGAAAAGAATCGCATCGTGCTGTTTGAGAGACTCCATCGTACTCTCGGGCAGGGTCTCGCCGGTTTTAAGCCAGTGCTCGGCGCCAGTTTATAGTCGGTGGAATCTACGCGAATAGAATCAAGCTCGCAGGCGCGTTGAAGCACACGCTGCGCCTCGGTAATAATTTCAGGCCCGATGCCGTCGCCAGCGATCACGGCAAGGTTGATAGAACGTTCAGTAGTCATACCTCTACCCTACTGCTGGCACGAACAATTGCGCAGATTTTAGGCCATGATTCTCAGAGTATGGGCATATATATTCCCGCATAATCTCGCAGTTTTGAGAGACCTCATTCCAGATTTCGCAGCCTCATGACTTACACGAGTACGCGCAGAATTCATCCTTCCGAGTGATTACCTGTTTTGAGGGCGAACGTTACACTTAACCCATGGATCTAACGAGCCGAATTAACAACTACATAGATAGGAACTACCGCTGGTTTAATATCACGGTAGTTGCTTTCATGCAGATGTTTGTTCTGCTCATAGCTCTTGCAATGTCCTATAAGGATAGCGGCATTACTTTTTTCATTGCATGCATCAATACGACCGCCCTTTATTTTCGGTACCGGCATCCTTATGGGTCAATCTGGTTTGTTCTCGTCTCCACCGCTCTCACTCTATTTATTCCGGATGTTTTGCCCGTTCATCTGTATTTTCCGGTAGGCGTAGCGGCTTATCATATCGGCAGGCACTGGAAGAAGAAGCTGCGGGTTCGCATGTTTATTGCGGGCTGGGTTGGTGCCTTTGCGGTAGGGGTTCAGCTTTTTCGTCATGCTGCTTCCGCGGGGCGAACAATTTGCCGCTGTTATAAGCTCGATTATCATTACAACCTTATGCGGTGCGATTTATTCCGTGCTCTGGTTTATCGGTGATTCAAGGCGTACCCGCATTATTCGCCAGGATGAGCTTCGAGAGCGAGCGATGCGCCTCGAATTTGAGCAGGAACAGGAACGGCGTCTTGCGGCACAGGATGAACGCACCCGCATCGCCCGCGAAATGCACGATATTGTGGCGCATTCGCTCTCCAGCATCATCACGCAGGCTGACGGCGCCAGGTATGCCGCAGCCGCGATACGGACCACGACGACTCAGCCCGCCGAAGCGACTAACCTTCAGGAGCATGACGCCTCTATCGCGGAGCAGACGCTCGAAACTATTGCGGTCACCGCACGCGATTCTCTCACGCAGATGCGTTCCCTCCTGGGGGTTCTTCGTACCGATGAAGACACCATGTACGCCCCAGCGCCTACAATTCACGAAATTCCCGCTCTGGTTGCGCAGGCTCGCAGGTCGGGAGTTAATATCGACTTTGCTGGCATTACCGGTACCATAAACGGCGCCCTCCCTCAGGGAGCTGATCTAGCGGCATATCGTGTAATCCAGGAAGCGCTCACCAATATCGTTAAACACGCCCGCGATGCTGAGATCGTTACCCTCTCGGCTGCGTGGAAACGAGATGGCCTGTATTTGGACGTGTACAACAGCGCTCCGGCGCATCACAACAGCTCGGATGCTCCATATTCCTTCGTGCCGGGCAGCGGTAACGGTCTCTTGGGCATGCGCGAGCGCATCACAATGTATGACGGAACCCTGCATTACGGCCCGGATCTGCAGGGTGGTTTTAGCGTGAAGGCTTGGCTGCCGTACCGCGAAACGTAACAGGAAAGCCAGTATTGTAAAAAATGACAGAACATTTTGAAGGAAATCCTATGAACGAACAGATTACCGTGATGCTGGTTGATGACCAGCAGCTTGTACGCGGCGGTTTGAAGATGCTTATCAATTCTCAGCCCGATCTGCAGGTTGTTCTCGAAGCTGATGACGGCGCAGCGGCGGTTGATAGCTATGCCCGTATGGCTGAAGAAGGTACTGCCCCTCAGGTGGTTCTTATGGATGTTCGTATGCCTATTATGGACGGGCTGGAGGCTGCAAAAAGTATTCTAGAGCTCAACGTTCCTGATTCCAGGGTTATTATGCTGACGACCTTCGACGTCGACGAATATGTCTATGCTGCGGTACGTGCCGGGGCAAGCGGTTTTTTGCTGAAAGATGCGCCTCCCGAAGAACTTCTGGGGGCTATTCGAACAATACATCGCGGTGATGCGGTGATCGCCCCTTCCGCTACACGCCGCCTGCTGGAACATATGATTCCGGTGTTGGAGGTTCATTCGGAACAGGATTCTGCCAGTGTTGCCCCCACTTCTCAGGAGGAGCCGCAGCTTCTGCACCAGGAACTCATGCAGACTCTTTCTCCGCGTGAGCATGAGGTACTTCGTCTGATTGCGCAGGGTCTTTCCAATGTGGAGATCAGCCGTGCGCTCGTGCTGTCAGAGGCCACGATTAAGACCCACGTCTCGCATGTTCTGTCAAAACTTGATGCCCGCGATAGGGTTCAGGCCGTGATTATGGCGTATGAGGCTGGGATCGTTTCGTAGGCTCCTTGTCTACATCTACCGTTGAGGACAGAACCTGTGAAAAGGCTGAAAAATCATTCTTGAGAATGATGAATATCCGTCAAGCCAACATTTACGGTTATACAGTAGACTGATATTTATGATGTAGTACGCCACAGGATTTTTACATGATCTCCTCTCTGCTCTCGTTGATATACGCAAATCTTCGTGCGTCCTGGCGTAAATATATTTTGACGGGACTGGGTATTGCGGTTGCAGCTTTTTTCTTGAGCGCAGTGCTTCTTCTCAACACAATTATTTCCGCCACATATATGGCACACTACGGCAATCAGGTACGTAATAGCGATGCGGTGGTTGCTACCAATATCTCGGGACAAGCCAAGGAGAACTCGTCAGGCGTTCTCTCGGTTGAGGAAGTTGAAGATATCCGTCATAGCCCCCAGGTGGCTGGTATCCGGGAAGACTCAGTAGTTTCAGCTATGTATCATGACGCGCCGGGCGACCCTGTGCCCTATGCGATTTCTCAAGCTCCCACTGACCCGGATTTGTTTCCTTATCAGATACAGGGGCGAATGCCACAGAATGATCATGAAATTCTGCTCCCAGAGTCGCTTCGTGAGTCTTTGCATCTCAATATAGGCGATAAATTTCACGGCATTGACCCGGTCGCAACAATAAAGCTGCCCACTCCCACATCCATTACAAATTTTGAGGGCGGCACACTATCTTTAGAAGATTCCTTGCCCACCAAGGAATATACGATCACTGGTACTTTCCACTCTCCGCCCCTGGGATCTGAAGATTCAATAACAGTTTTTGCCGGTGGCACTATGCTGACAACGACATCTAAAATTGCTCATCGCGAGCATAAAACAAATATTGTTCATGATGCGCATATAGTTGCGGTCAAGCTTCGTGAGGGTGTTTCGGTTGAAGATTTTAAGCGGGAATTTACCGCGCACCACGACAATCATGGGCGTGTGGTACCAGCGCATGAATATGCCCACAAATTAGAACCGGACATAGGTTTTGCCAATGATCTGCTCACCGCAGCCCTTTTAGGTCTAGCAGCGTTAGCCCTCATGGTCTCTGCTTTTGTTATTACCAATACATTCAGCGTGTTGCTTTCTCAGCGCACCCGCAAGCTTGCTCTCCTACGCACTTTAGGAGCCAGCCGCTCCAATCTTCTCACTATAGTGCTGGCAGAATCTACGGTTTTGGGAGTTCTTGCAGCTTCTTTAGGTATTACACTTGCCTATGCTCTTTGGGCGGTTATCACGTCGTGGGCCGCTCATACATTGGTTTTCACTTTTTCCCTGGTTCCTTTGGGAGTTACTCTGCCAGTGTGTGTTGCCGTCACCTGGATCGCCGCTCTTAAACCTGCCTATGCTGCATCAAAAGTATCGCCTGTGCAAGGGCTTCGTGATGGCGTAGTACAGCAGGTTTCTACCTACGGTAAGCGTCAGGGGATTATCGCTCTGTTATTGCTTGTGGCGAGTATTGTGGCGTATGCAGTCTTCATGAGTAAATCCTCTGAGCACGTGCCTGATAGCATGGAGGGCACCCATAGCGTTCAAGTGTTTGTTGTGGGTATTATTGCTGCTGCTCTCTTATGCTTTGCTATTTTGACGGCAGCCCATAAAATACTTTCACCGCTTGTGAAGTTCTGGTCCTCTCTGATAGCGCGTACCCTAACGGGGTCTATCGCGTGTAAAAATGCACTGCGTTCTCCGGCACGTATGGTGTCGACCGGGCGAGCCCTCCTCGTAGGAATGATGCTTATAGCTATGGTGCTTACAGGTTACGTGACCCTTAAGGCATCTGTCACAGGATTTATACAGCAGACAGACCGTCCGGCAGCGGTTCTAACGTTTAATGGCTCCAAGGATACGGAGGGTAGCTCCTCTACTGCACGCAATTCTCAGAATTCTGGATCCACTGCAGAACGGTATATGCGCCAGGCACAGGATGCGCAGCGCAGAATCCAAGAACTGCCGTCCGTACAGTCTGAAGCGTTTGTACAATATGCGGGAAACCTCACCGGCGATGATGATTCTCATACTCCCACAACTTCAGATGGGCCGGTGAATGAAGCAGGCAGTAATCCCAGCGCTGCAGCTGGCGCTCCTGACCATACTGATCTTCCCGATGCCTATGCGGTTTCGCCCCAGGATATTGACGTAGTATTGCCTGGTACCTCGGAAACGATATTGCAGGGTGATGTGGTGGTTCTGCCTCGCTCAGAACAACATGCCTTGCAAGGGCATAAGCCACCTAGTTTTACACTTCACGGTCCACGTGGAGACCTACGGCTTACTGCGGTGTACTCGCAAACTGATGACCATACCCCCTATATCTCACGTGAGACCGCCGCCAAGGTCCAGGATCTTGATCATCCCCAGCTTCTTGAAGGTTCTTCTTCCACTGGAGAGTCCTATGTGGTAGTGCGTGCCAAACAGGGATTGAGTTCTGATGAAAGTACAGAATTACGGAATGATCTAACGGATATTGCCCGTACAACACACGGATTATATCTCGCGGGCATTCTAGAGATGCGTGCAGCTGTCGAAATTTCCCTTATCGTTATCATGTATACCATCCTGGCTATTATTGCTCTTATGGTGCTGATTTCGGTGTTAGGGGTAAGTAATACCTTGATGCTCTCAGCCCATGAACGAAGCCGCGAAAATGCGCTCCTCCGCACTCTAGGGCTTTCTCGCCAGCAATTACGTTCCGCCATCATGATGGAAGCTATTCTTATCACGCTCTCAGCGTTGCTGGTTGCTCTCATCGGCGGCACGCTTGCCGGGTTTATCCTGACACGCGCTATCACGCCACAGAACATTGAGATCATCTACCGAATTCCCCTGACGGAATACTGTATAGCATTCTTCGGCGCTTTAGGAATTGCTGTCTTAGCTTCGTGGGTTCCCTCCGTACGCGCCTCAAAAGTCTCACCAGTTCAGGCGCTTCGAGAAGACTGAGTCTGTGCAGATTCTATGCAGCATATAAAAAATTACTGTACTATACCAAGTATTTAATAGAAAATATTCCTATTCATATATATTACCTTCACATACATTCCTGAGAAAGTACTCTATTTATAATATTGCCTGCAATTTCACTAACTTTACCTTGAAAATAGTTACGGTTATTTTAGAGACAGAACTCCAAAATCACCCAAAAGTATGATAAAACCTCCCACAGGTTTTCATTCTAGTTTGGGATAATTGGTGTTATGACTACTACATTAGATACTTCTGTCAAACCAGCTGTTACCACCCAAAACCTGAGCAAGACTTACGGCACAGGTGAGGCGACGGTACATGCCCTCAATAACGTAACAGTTTCTTTGAACAGGGTAAATTTACCGCTATTATGGGGCCTTCCGGTTCCGGTAAATCTACCCTTATGCAAACTTTGGCCACCCTAGATACCCCGGATGTTAACCCCAACACCAGCATCAAAATTGCCGATACCGAGCTATACGGTCGGCGGGATAAAGAGTTAACCGAGTTTCGTCGCGAACATATCGGCTTTATTTTCCAGGCCTTCAACCTGGTACCCACCCTCACCGCCGGGCAGAATATCGACTTACCGCTTGGCCTGGCAGGCAAAAAGCCTGATCCTATTTGGCGCGATTATCTTGTGGAGACTTTGGGTCTAACAAAACGGCTCAGCCACCGTCCCGAACAACTCTCCGGCGGTCAACAGCAACGCGTTGCTATTGTGCGCGCACTACTCTCCCGCCCGGACGTCGTCTTCGCCGACGAGCCCACCGGCAACCTCGATTCAAACTCTGGCACCGAAGTACTCAAGCTCCTGCGAACCGCAGCAAACCGAGCATCAGCAAACCATCCTCATGGTGACCCACGATGCACACGCCGCATCCTACGCAGACCGCGTAGTCTTCCTCAAAGACGGTGCCATAGCTGGCGAAATGCTCAAACCTACCCACGATGCTGTTCTAAACGCCATGGGACAGTTGGAAGGTGAATAACATTGGCTACAACGCTTAATACGGTGGGACGCGCTAATTTACGCGCGTCTAAAGGAAAATATATTCTTACTGGAATCGGTATCGCAATTTCTTCATTTTTTATTGCTGCCGTTATTGTATTAGTCAGCTCTTTGCAGGGAACTCTAAATGCATCGGTAAATGGCATTCTTTCCAAAGCAGATAACGTTGTTGTCTCTTCCTATGCGCGCGATAACTCTAACACTGAAGCAAATATCTATCTGGATGAAGAGAGCATCAAAAATATTCAGAATGATGATTCAGTCGATCAGTCGTGGATTGTCTACCAGGGCCGGGGTAAGTTTGGTCCCGATAAAACTCAAGTTTCTTATACCCAAGCGCCTAACAGTGCAGATCTTTTTCCCTTCGACTTTGAAGGTAAATTGCCGACCTCAGACACCGAGCTGATGGTCTCGAAAGATTTTGCTCAGAAAGCATAATCTTCAACTTAACTCTAAGGTCAGTTCCCCCGATGTAGTCGCATCGAGTCTCTGACCCAAATACAGGAACTACGCGCGAGTACACCATCACCGGTATTTTTGATGTCGGATTCTCAGGCTCCGATACGAATAACGCTATGTTTATTGGCGGAACTTCCTATGGGGAGGCAGCTAACAAGGCACTCAAAAATGCTGGGGGTGCTTCTTCTGCAAACTACGCCGTTCCCGGTGCCAGCATGGCATACGTCAAGTTCAAAGGAACGGACGACGCTGCTGCTCGCGCAGAGCTGCAGAAGAAACTCAACACGGGTGACAAAAAAACTGAGCCTTCTGTTATGTCCGGTCCTGAGTACATGGAGGTTGTGAAGAAACAGCTCTCCACGATGTTCACATTCCTCGGTGTCATCTTAGGCGCCTTTGCCGCACTAGCGCTGCTGGTTTCTTCGTTCGTCATTTCGAACACCTTCGCGGTGCTGGTGGGACAGCGCATCCGCGAGCTGGCGTTGTTACGTACTCTAGGGGCACAGGGCTCGTCCTTGGTACGTATGCTTGTGGTTGAATCGCTTGTTGTGGGCGTCATTTTCTCCACTATCGGCGCGGTTCTCGTGTATCCGATCGCGGCATTGCTGAGTGCGCTATCCAATAATAGTTTCATGGTTTCTTACGATCCAATGGCTTTTGTTGTCGGTGTTGTACTGTGCACCTTGGTCACGGTTATTGCCTCGCTCGCTCCAGCACGTACCGCTTTGAAGATTTCTCCCATCAGCGCGATGGGCGAAACTACGGCTCAGGCGGTCAAGAAGCCGAACATCGCAGGCCTTATTGCGGGTCTTGTTATCGGTGCTGGCGGCGGTGCACTCATGATCGTTGCGTTCAACACCATCACGCAGAATAACGATAGCTCAAATGCAGGAACCTCTGTTCTTCTCGTTATGATTGCCGCGCTTCTGCTGGGCATTGCGGTCTTTATGCTGACCCCGTGGCTTCTTCTGCCCCTTGTTCGTGTCCTGGGCTCAGTCTTCCGCAACCAGACCGGAAAATTGGCGGTAGCAAATGCATTGCGTTCCCCGAAACGTACCGTTTCGACCGGGCGCGCGGTCTTGGTAGGCGCGCTTGTCGTCACCGCAGTACTGACCGGATATTCCATCATGACGTCCACCGTGGCGAACGCGATGGATAAGCTATACCCGATCTCTGCGGCAGCCACCTACGGTACCGGACCTACAGCAGGATCTGAGAGCGTCAATAAGGCGCGCTCTGTCGCTGATAAAGTCCGCGGTTTGGAAAACGTCGATAGTGTTGCTGTGGCTTCTGCAGCGGGTACCGTTGATTTCACGGTCCCTCCGAAAGACGGTGGTGAAGCACAGAATCGCACCGAGAATCTGGTAGCACTCAGCCACGACGATCTCACAAAGGTCATTCCGACTGAAGGGTCACATCAGCTTGAAGATGATACCGTGCTTGTCTCGGCTGCCCTTTATGATAATGCCCACTTCAATGACTCCACTCGCCTTAAAGCACGTGGTCCCTTGGGGACGGTAGAGTTAAAACCCATCAAGTCCACCAGCAGCAATATGTCGCTATATATTGTGAATCCCACGACCGGTACCAAGCTGCAGAACGCCTCAGATCCAAAGCCTCTGCTGGATTCATCACAGGCTCCTGAAAACGCTCAGGTTCCTGCAGAAGCTACCCCAGATGCTGGGGAGCAGGACTCTGCTGCATCATCGACAAGTGGTGCTACCGGTGCCCAGACTATGGTGCTCGTTCACGCCAAGTCACCGCTTTCCTCAAGTGCAAACTCGACTCTTCAGGAACAGCTCACCAAGGCTAATGACGGTAACGAATTCACCGGTGGTTTGCAGGGACGCCAGCAATTTGATCAGATTATGATGATCATGCTGATCTTCACATTAGTTCTTCTTGCTCTGGCCGTAGTCATCTCGATTATCGGTGTAGCCAATACGATGACTTTGTCGGTGAACGAGCGTCGCCGCGAGAATGCGATGCTTCGCTCACTGGGTCTCTCCCGCAAACAGCTGCGTCGCATGATTTCAGCCGAGGCAATTCTGATTACCTTAGGAGCCGTGATCCTAGGCATCCTCGCGGGTGTTGGAATTGGTATTGCCGCCGCTAAAGTTGTGATTGCAGGTACCAGTTCTTCTACTGAAGTCGTCATTGATCTTCCTTACCTTGGATTGTTCTTTGTTCTGCTGGTAGGTCTGGTATCGGCGTTCGTTGCCTCGATATTACCAGCGGCCCGATCGGCCCGTCTCTCCCCTGTGGAGGGCATGCGAGGCTAGTCGATTGGCGAAATAACCTGCATCGAAAAGGGCGAACTCCCCACATTAGGGAGTTTGCCCTTTTATGTGGTTCGTATTCCCGAGTTATTTTTACGTGTAGAAGTCCCGGATATAAAACTTAGAAAACCCACTTTTATAGATCTAAATAGTCTATATATTCTTACTTTCTAGGGATCAAAATACCGTCCATAGTTACTACATAGACTCTAAATTTTTTATTTTAATTATTTTTCTTCTTCGTGGGTATTTTCATCCTTAAGGAGGCTTGCTTTTTTCAATCCCTAGTATTTCTCATCCAAAAGTATGAGTGCCATTTATTTTCGCCTTCAAGAATTTCAGCTCAAAGGATGACAAATGTCAGGGGATATATTTTTGCAATCTTGAAACAATTAAATCATGAGCACATCAACAATTCCCGCATACGAACCTGCGGTAGCAACACGTAATCTGTCCAAGACCTACGGCACGGGCGAAGCCATCGTTCATGCCCTTAACAATGTGAACATCGACTTCGAGTACGGCAAGTTCACCGCCATCATGGGGCCTTCCGGTTCTGGTAAATCAACCCTGATGCAAACTCTCGCCACGCTCGATACTCCTGATCGTAATCCAGAGACGATTATTCGCATCGGCGATACCGACCTCTACGGCCAAAAAGACAATCAGCTTACCGAATTCCGCCGTGAGCATGTCGGGTTTATTTTCCAAGCCTTCAACCTAGTTCCAACCCTTACCGCCGGGCAGAATATCGATTTGCCGCTCGGCCTGGCCGGCAAAAAGCCCGATTCGGTGTGGCGCGACTACCTTGTTCAAACCCTAGGGCTGCAAAAACGTCTGGATCACCGTCCCGAACAGCTCTCCGGTGGTCAGCAACAACGCGTCGCCATTGTGCGTGCACTGCTCTCCCGTCCGGACGTCGTCTTCGCCGACGAGCCCACCGGCAATCTCGATTCAAACTCCGGGGCTGAGGTTCTGCGGCTTCTTCGGGATGCAGCAACCGAGCACCAGCAGACCATCCTCATGGTCACGCACGATGCACACGCCGCATCCTACGCAGACCGCGTGGTCTTCCTCAAAGACGGCATGATTGCTGGCGAAATGCTTAATCCCACCCACGACGCGGTGCTTCAGGCTATGGGTCAGTTGGAAGGTGAATAACATTGGCTGCAACACTTAATACGGTGGCGCGGGCAAATATCCGCTCCTCCAAGAAGAAATACATTCTCACAGGTATTGGTATCGCCATTTCATCATTCTTCATCTCGGCGGTGCTGATGCTTACCGCATCGCTTCAGGCCACGATGGATGCGACTATCGGCGATGTCTACGCTAACTCCGAGAACATGGTTGTCTCTGCGGGTGTCATGGACCAGGATAATCAGAACTCAACCGCTAAGTTCCCGATGTCCAATGACACGGTTAAGAAGATCCAGGAATCTCCTGAGGTTAGCTCATCCTGGATTCTATACACTTTTTCCGGCACCTACGGAGCCGATAAGGAGAAGGTAGCATACGGTTCTGCGCCACCGTCAAAGGACCTTTCGCCCTTTGATATTGAGGGGAATCTCCCGTCCACAGACACCGAACTCCTGGTCGCTAAGAGTTTCGCCGAGAAACACAACCTGAAAATTGGCGATAAGGTGACCATGCCCAATATCGTCGCCTCAGCCACCGATAAGGATAACGCGAAAGACACCGAGTACACCCTCACGGCTACCTTTAACACCGGTATCTCAGATTCACAGATGAGCGACAATGTTTTTATTGGCGGCACCGGTCTTGCGGATACCGCGCGTCAGCTCGCCGAGGAAGAGGGCGGGATCGTCTCAGACCCCGCTAAACCCATGGCGCCTCAGGCGTTCATTAAGCTCAAGAACAATACCCAGGACTCGCGTGACGCCCTGCAGAAAGAGCTGAACACCGGTGATAAAAACACCACCCCTAAGGTGCTCTCTAACACGCAGATGATAGATCACCTAAAGAAACAGTTCTCAACGCTCTTCAACTCGCTGAATACCATTCTTATCGCCTTCGCAATTCTGGCTCTGTTGGTTTCTTCGTTCGTCATTTCGAACACCTTCGCGGTGCTGGTGGGGCAGCGTGTGCGCGAACTCGCCCTGCTGCGTACTCTAGGTGCCCGCGGTGGTTCGCTGGTACGGATGCTTCTCATAGAATCACTGATAATTGGGTCTTCTTCTCGGTCATCGGTTCAGGACTGGTATACGCGGTCGGTGGCATTCTAAACGCGATGTTCAGCTCGTTCATCGTCAATTTCTCCCCCACGGCGTTTATTGCAGGCGTACTCATGTGCACCGCTGTGACCGTGCTCGCTTCACTTATACCGGCGCGCACTGCACTGAGTATTTCCCCTATTAGTGCCATGAGCGCAAGCACAAGCCAGGCGGTCAAGAAACCTAGCGTTTTAGGAGGAATCTTCGGTATTCTCTCCGCTCTTGCAGGCGTTATTATCGCTATCGCGGCTATAGGGAATAAAGACGGCGGATCCGCTATCTCTTCCGTACTGCTGGCATGCCTCTTCCTCGGCATAGCAGTCTTTCTTCTCACCCCGTGGGTTCTCATCCCTCTGGTTCGTTTTTTCGGCGTAGCTCTGCGCGGGCAAACGGGTAAACTGGCGTTAGCAAATTCCTTGCGCTCACCCAAACGCACGGTGTCCACTGGGCGAGCCGTGCTGGTAGGAACCTTGGTTATTTCCGCTGTTCTCACCAGCCACTCAGTGATGAGCGCCTCCATTGCCCAAGAGATTGATAGGATATCGCCGATTTCGGCATACGCTCCTTTCGGTGAATCTACCGCAACTAACGGCAGCGCAAGCGTGACAAAGGCTCACGAAGTTGCTGATAAGATCAGGGGCACGAAGAATGTTGAGGCTGTCAGCGTCGGCTCGGCTGCGGGCGTTATCGAATACACAGCAAAGCCCGATAACGCAGACTCCGCCAATCTCAAAGACAATGTAATCGCACTTAGCAACGATGATCTGCACAAGGTAGCAACCGGAGAATCAGGTACCAATTTAAAGAATGATGAGGTACTTGTTCCCCAGGATATTTGGGATCTGGGTAAGTTCGATAACAGCACTCGTCTTAAGGTCAGCGGCCCTCTTGGCGAGATTGAGCTCAAACCCGTCAAGGCAAACACTAAGGAACCATTCTTCGTGGTATCACCGGAAACCGGTGCCCAGGTTCAGAATGCATCTGATCCGCAGGCAGCTAGTAATCAGGCATTGCCGGACGATCCCGCCGCCCAAGAAGCGCTCATGAAAGCGGCTCAAGAAAACCCTGCTTTGGCGCGTAGTTTCGCAGCACGCGGTACAGCAACCATGGTTCTGGTGCGGGCAAGCACTCCACTGTCATCAAGCGATAATACCGAGCTTCAAGGGGAGCTTGCCAAGGCAAACAACGGAACTGACTTTCAAGGTGGTCTTCAGATTCGCAAGAATAATGACCAAATGCTGACTATTATGCTCAGTGGCGCCTTGATCCTGCTGGCACTGGCTATTGTGATCGCCATTATCGGTGTGGCGAATACTATGACCCTATCGGTGAACGAACGTCGCAGGGAGAATGCGATGCTCCGCTCGCTGGGCCTGTCCCGCAAACAGCTGCGGCGTATGGTTTCGACCGAGGCTGTCATGATTACTCTCGGCGCGTTGGCGATGGGTATCGTTTCGGGTGTGGGTATAGGCCTTGTACTTTCTCAAGTACTGGTACACGCTACTCGCGAGTCCATGGCAATGGCAGTAGTTCTACCTGTCAGCGGTCTGGTTCTCGTGCTCATCGTGGGTATCATCGCTGCGTTTGCAGCGTCGGCTATCCCAGCCTTTCCGGTCAGCGCGACAGTCCCCGGTGGAGGGGCTGAGTTCCCACTAATCAGGTAGGCTAGATCCTGCAACAGGTAAGGGCTCCCGGTGTTTTAGATAATACCGGGAGCCCTTACTACCAAAAATATCCCGGAACCTCTTTGGAAGTTCCGGGATATTCTGTACTTTATAGTGTGATTCTATGCCTCTTTTGGCGCTTCGTATCGCGGGAAAACCGGGGTCGGTGCAGGAAGCTCCTTCCCAGCTGTCAGGTTCTTAGGGAGCGCAGCGAAAAGGCGTCCCTCCCCTTCTGCTACCCCCAGCAGGTCAAGAAGTTTCTCCATCGAATTGGGCATCACCGGCTGCATCAGAATGGCAACCTGACGGACCACCTCAAGAGTCACGTAGAGTACGGTATTCATACGCTCAAACTCGCCGTTCTTGCGCAGAGTCCACGGTTCCTGTTCCGCAAAGTAAGCATTCGTATCGGCAAGCACAGTCCAGATGCGCTCTAGGGCACGGTGGAACGCCTGCTCATCATAGTCCGCGCGAACCGGCTCATACAGGGCGGCAGCATCAGCCAAAATCTTACGATCAGCCTCGGTGAACTCGCCGGGGGTAGGCACCCTACCGTCACAGTTCTTCGCCACCATCGACAGTGAACGCTGCGCCAAATTCCCCAGGTTATTCGCCAAATCAGAATTAATACGGTTGATAATGGATTCTTCGGAGTATGAGCCGTCTTGTCCGAAAGAGACCTCGCGCATCAGGAAGAATCGGACCTGATCCAGCCCGAACGCTGCCACAAGATCCGCGGGGTCCACCACGTTGCCCACCGACTTCGACATTTTCTCGCCATTGACCAGAAGGAACCCATGCCCAAAAACACGTTTGGGCAGCTCAAGACCGGCAGACCAGAGGAAGGCAGGCCAATAGATAGAGTGGAATCGAGTAATATCCTTACCGATCAGGTGCAGATCAGCGGGCCAATATTTCGTGAACAGTTCCCCGTCCGTATTGGGGTAGCCAAGCCCGGTCAGGTAGTTAGTCAGCGCATCCACCCACACGTACATGACATGTTTATCGTTGCCAGGCACAGGAACGCCCCAGTCGAAGGTGGTGCGTGAAATCGAAAGGTCGTTCAAACCACCCTTGACGAATGAGATCAGCTCATTGCGACGTGATTCAGGGAAAACATACCCTTCATTCTTATAGAGATCCAGAAGTTTATCGGCGTACTTTGAGAGGCGGAAGAAATAAGATTCTTCCTCAGTCCATTCGACTTCCGTTCCGGTAGAAATGGCGTAGCGCTGCCCGTCGCGTTCTTCGGTCTCATCCTCAGCGTAATAGGCCTCATCTCGCACGGAGTACCATCCGGCATATTTATCGAGGTAGATATCCCCGTTCTCTTCCATACGCTTCCAGATAGCTTGAGATGCCTCATAATGGTCCGGATCCGTAGTGCGAATAAAGCGATCGTAGCTAATACCGAGAGCATCGTTCATCGCTTTGAAACGGGCGGAGTTCTCATCGGCGAGTTCTTTGGCGGTTTTCCCCTGTTTCTCAGCGGTGGTCTGCATCTTCTGCCCGTGTTCGTCGGTGCCCGTCATAAAGCGCACGTCAAAACCGTCGAGTCGCTTGAAACGTGCCAACACATCGGCGGCAATGGTCTCATAGGCATGACCGATGTGGGGGTTTCCGTTGGGGTAAGAAATCGCAGTCGTGATGTAGAAGGGGGTAGCACTCATAATTATTAATCTTACCGCAGTTTTTCAGCATAGATGCGGCGAAACAGTAATGCGACAAGCCGCCGTCATGTACCCGCGCACAACCCCAGCTGCAGTAGCAGATCCCCTCGCACATGTTGCACGCTACACCCCGTGACGGTGCTCAGCACGCAGAATGTGCGAAGGGGTCGCCTGTGTTTACAGCAGCACGCCGAGCCCGCTAGCCGCATGACCACTCATAGAAGACCTGCGAGAAGTCACGTGCTGCCAACCGGTCCGGGGCGATCACCCAGTTCGCTGTACCACAATCACCCCAGAGCACGCCTATGTTCGAGTTTATCGTTAACAGGTTAACGGTACGCCTGCGGATATCAGAGCTCTCAGGGTATTTGCGGCGTGGATCACCCTGTATAAAGTCCGGTAACCCACCAAGCCTTGAGTAGTCCCCTGAACCAGTAAATTCCTCAATTTCTTCCACCTCAAAATCTTCAAAGTCATCAAGACTCGTAATAGCCTGTTCCGGGTATGCCTGGTTCCACTTCTCAAGCAGCGGGTGATTTATCGAATCGTTCGGGGCAAATATTTCCCGCCCAGGCGTCGTAAATTCGAGTGCACACTCACTTTTGATAGGCCACCAGAATTCCCGCTCACTGATCCTCCCAAGTCGCTACCGCATCCGGGTTTGCTTCACCCAGCTGAGGATAGTAGATCACACGGTGGTTCTCTCCCTTATATATCCCCCACTTATCTATCCCCCACCCTGCGTTTGTGCTCACCCAGAACTGCACCATGCCGGTGGGCGGATAAATAGGATTCTCCGGCAGCTCAGCACAATTAATCTGCGCAATCATGCCCATCGGCACCCCGTCCGAGTCGGTGGGTGCCTCCACGCCGACGGGAAGATACGGCACTCCCCCGAACTTCGAGACGGTCACCGGCAGCGGCTCAGCGGCCTCAGAGGGCTTAATCCTAATAGTGGGTAATGGGTTCTCAGCATAGAGCTCTTCAACAAGGGCAGCAGCTTTCTCAACAATATCGCTCACAGGAAGCTCTCCTTCAACGGTTCTATCTATGGTCATTGCTGGGTTGTGCAGGTGTTTCCGCCTGCGCCCTAGTTTAATGAGAGCACTCTCCCGAGCCAATACACAACCGATTTCGTCATTACCTGTTTTGTCCAGTAGCAGGAACAGCACCATATAGCTCCAGCCGCTCAGGTAGGTGGTATATACGGCAGGAAAGAAATTTCAGGGCGTTACTATTAGTCACCGTGAAATATCTCAAAGGCCAAGCACACGCGAAGGGGTGCCTACCATCATGATAGACACCCCCAGAAACGCTAGTAGCTTAGTGCTTAGCGAGCCACCGAACCTTCGGTATAGTCATCGTCAACAGTGTTCCACGAGAACAGCTCGCGCAGTTTACGACCGGTAGCTTCAATCGGGTGAGACTCGCCCTTAGCGCGCAGTTCCTTGAACTCGGGTGCGCCTGCGGCCTGGTCGTCCATGAAGCGCTTTGCGAAGGCGCCGTTCTGGATATCGGCGAGGACTTCCTTCATGTTCTCCTTGACCTGAGGAGAAATCACGCGAGGACCGGAGACGTAGTCGCCGTACTCTGCGGTGTCGGAAATGGACCAACGCTGCTTAGCAATACCGCCCTCAATCATCAGATCCACAATGAGCTTGAGTTCGTGCAGAACCTCGAAGTATGCAATTTCAGGCTGGTATCCCTGCCTCGGTAAGAACCTCGAAACCGTACTGAACCAGCTGTGAGAGCGAACCGCACAGCACCGCCTGCTCACCAAAGAGGTCAGACTCGGTCTCTTCGGTGAAAGTGGTCTTAATAACACCTGCACGGGTTGCACCGAGTGCCTTAGCGTAGGACAGAGCAAGTTCCAGAGCTTTACCGGACGGATCCTTCTCAACGGCAACGAGAGCGGGCACACCACGACCTGCTTCATATTCACGACGTACGGTATGGCCGGGACCCTTCGGCGCAACCATAGCTACATCCACACCTTCGGGAACGGTGATGTACCCGAAGTGAATGTTGAAGCCATGTGCGAAGAACAGAGCATCGCCGGGCTTCAGGTTAGGTTCAATGCTCTCTTTGTAGACCTGAGCCTGTACCTGGTCCGGGGTCAGAATCATGATGAGGTCCGCTTCAGCTGCAGCTTCAGCAACGGTAGCTACGCGCAGACCTTCTGCTTCAGCCTTAGCGCGGGATTTGGAGCCCTCAGACAGACCAACAATAACCTTGACTCCAGAATCACGCAGGTTCAGAGCGTGTGCATGTCCCTGAGAACCATAACCGATAATCGCAACGGTACGTCCCTGGACTGGGGCGAGGTCTGCATCGTCGTTGTAGAAAATGGTTGCTGCCATTTTGTCTCCTCAAAATAATAGGTTTAGCCCGAACTCAGGCTCAGGCGTTAAGTTTACTAGACGTGGCGCCGCTCATGGGCGTTCTGTGATAAATCTCAGGATGCGGGAAGTATCAAACCGCGGGCGGTGCTTCCCACATCCTGACAGGGTTTTAGCGTTAGATACGTTCACTCATGGAACGTGGACCACGAGAGAGTGCAATGGTCCCAGCACGCACGATCTCTCGCACTCCGTAGGGTTCGAGAACATCAAGCAAGGCGTTGAGCTTTTCGGGAGAACCGGTTGCCTCAATCACCACGGACTCGGTAGAGACATCAATAACCGAAGCACGGAAAAGGTCAGCGGCCTGCACAACCTGCAGGCGAGCGGCGGCATCCGCCTTGACCTTAACCATGATGTGATCACGCTGTGTTGAAGTCTCTGGGGCTAGCTCCACCACCTTAAGCACATGGATCAGCTTGTTGAGCTGCTTAGTGAGCTGTTCCAAAGTCTCAGGCTCACCATCAGCAACAATTGTGATGCGCGAAACGTCGGGAACCTCAGTGGGACCCACCGCCAAAGACTGAATATTGAACATGCGGCGAGAGAACAAACCGGTCACGCGTGAGAGCACACCGGGTTTGTCTTCAACTAAAACGGATAGGGTGTGCAGGCTCATTAGTTTTCTCCCTCTTCTCGACCGAAATCGGGTGACGTGTTTTTAGCGATTTGGATGAGGTCGTTCGATACGCCGGCAGGCACCATCGGCCACACCATGGCATCGGGGCTCACGGTAAAGTCAATCACCACGGGACGGTCGTTGATAGCGAGCGCTTGTTTGATAACCTCGTCCACATCTTCGTCCCTCTCGCAGCGGAAAGTGGCGCATCCATAGGCGTCGCCAAGCTTCACAAAGTCAGGGATGCGGTCGGTTCCGTGCCCGGTGCGCAGGTGGGTGTTGGAGTATCGACCATCGTAGAAGAGTGCCTGCCACTGACGCACCATACCCAGCGAGGAGTTATTGACCACGGCAACCTTGATGGGAATGTTGTTCTGTGCGCAGGTGGCAAGTTCCTGGTTGGTCATCTGAAAACAGCCGTCACCGTCAATAGCCCACACGACGGAGTCTGGGTTGGCAACTTTCACGCCCATAGCGGCGGGAACGCAGTATCCCATAGTGCCGAGTCCTGCTGAGCTGAGGAAATGCCGCGGTTTCTCTTGGCCGATGAAATGTGCGCCCCACATTTGATGCTGTCCCACGCCGGTCACGTAGAAAGCATCGGGACCGGTGAGGGCGCTCAGGCGCTCCAATACGTGCTGGGGGGATCCCAAGCCGTCGTCGGTCTTGGTGTACCCAAGGGGGTAGTCGTTCTTGATGGTATCAAGTTCAACCCACCACTCGCCCAAGTTCGGCAACTTGTTGGCGAACTCGGTGGAGAGCAGTTCGTTGAGTTCGGGGAGCACATAGCGCAAATCACCCACGATCGGCACGTCTGCGAAGCGAATCTTGGAGATTTCTGCCGGGTCTACGTCAATGTGGATGACCTTGGCTTCAGGGGCGAAAGAGTCGAGTTTACCGGTCACGCGGTCGTCAAAGCGAGCCCCTAGAGTAATCAGCAGATCGGATTTCTGCATAGCGAACACGGCGGGAACGGTGCCGTGCATACCAGGCATGCCCAGGTTTTGCGGGTTGGAGTCTGGGAAAGCACCACGGGCGTTCAGCGTGGTCACCACGGGAGCCCCGGTAATTTCGGCGAGCTTTGCCAGCTCCTCGGATGCACCGGAGCGGATAATACCGCCGCCAACGTACAGCACGGGACGTTTGGATTCACTGATGAGCTTGGCCGCTTCACGAATCTGCTTGGAGTGACCACGGGTTACGGGGGTATACCCACGCACCTCAACCTTGGGAGGCCAGTTGAACTCCATCATACCGACCTGCGCATCCTTGGTGATGTCCACGAGCACGGGGCCGGGGCGTCCGGTGGAGGCGATATGGAACGCGGCAGAGAGTGCACGCGGAATATCCTGCGGATCAGAAATCATGAAGGAGTGTTTGGTAATCGGCATGGTCATGCCCACCACGTCCGCTTCCTGGAAGGCGTCGGTGCCCAGAAGTTTGGTGGAAACCTGACCGGTGATGGCTACCAGCGGAACGGAGTCCATATTGGCGTCCGCGATCGCGGTGATCAGGTTTGTGGCGCCCGGTCCCGAGGTTGCAATACACACGCCGACTTTGCCGGTAGAAGTTGCATACCCTTGAGCCGCATGCCCTGCCCCCTGCTCATGACGAACGAGGATGTGGTTAATTTTGGAAGAATCCATCAGGGGGTCGTAGGTGGGCAGAATTGCGCCGCCTGGCAGACCGAAGACATCGGTAACACCCAAAAGTTCGAGTGTACGAATAATCGCTTGCGAGCCGGTCATGCGTTCGGCAGCAGGGGCTTTTTCTTCAGCCTGCCCACTACCCGCGGAGTTAATCGAAAATCCCGTGGTCATAATAATGATGCCTCGTTTGTATTGTTTTCTAGTTCTCGACAGATGCGCGTGAAGCCCGCCTGTTCGGGTATCTTACACACTGTTTCGCTCGCTGTAGGCTCCGGTCGGGTGCCTTTAGCTATAAAAATACCCTTCGCTATGGTGTTGCGAAGGGCGCACATTCTATTCACAGAAAATCTACCTTGTGAAGCGCCCTAGGCGACGACGACAAGGCCAAGAATTCGCTGCGTCTTGCGTGTTTGCACCTTTATATAGTCTCGCTCTTGATGTCATGAGTCAAATTTCCACGCCGTTTTTATGAGAGTTTCTCTAATTTCTTCGCATTGCGTGTACTTTCGATATATTTTCGAGCGCTTACTCAACGCTTTGGATACCGTGTTGGGGTCCCTGCGTTCGAGATAGCTGTAAAGTATTCAGTGCGGCGCAGGCAAGAGTCTCGTATCCTAGACTCTCACGGTAATCTGCGAGCTCCAGGAATCCCCCAGGTAAATATGTGACATGATACAGTGACGCAGAACGCCTTCGCCGGTAAGATGAGTACATGACCGACTCGCAAAACCTGGCTGCTTCACCCTCCCCTACACCGGAGCAGTCTAACCAACCACAGAGCGCCGAGGCTCTTACGGGAGGACAGCTTATCAAGGTACTCCACCCTGCATTCGATGAGCAGATTATTAACTATGGGGCCTACGACTTGGTCTACGCTACCGGAAGCGCCATCTACCGCAACCCCGATATCGACCAACACCAAGAACCTATGCAGGAGCATTTTTTGGTGGGCTACCAAGAGGTTCCTGACGAGGTTATTATCGCCCCTATCCGCATGCCAGATGTTACGCCTGCTGGCACCGCATCCACCATTGATAACACAAATGCGCTGCACGCATACCGGGTAGGTGAACATTCGGTGGCTATTGAATCGGTGAACGGCAGCTCTTTCCTGCTTATTTTTGAGGATGCGCCTGAGATTACCACCATTCACGGGACCGGTGTTCTCAACCAGAGTCGCGACGTCTCTGCTTTCCGCGAGTTTGTAACCTCACGCTGGCCTGTTCTCTAGGCTCTTAAGCGGCCTGTACCATACAGGGCTGTCTCGGATAATGCATATACACTAATCCAGCCGGACTGTATAAAAAGCAAACCCCGTCACAGATAGTGACGGGGTTTATTCTGTGCGCCCTCTGGGACTCGAACCCAGAACCCATTGATTAAGAGTCAATTGCTCTGCCAATTGAGCTAAAGGCGCTTAGGTAACAGATATTGCAGCTTCGCAACGGCAACAGATAAATACTATACGAGCATCAAGCGCGTTTTGCAACTTACGAATACGGCTGTAGTCAGCGATTTTGGCGAACATCGACGTCCAGCATCACGACTGCAAATCACCATGGTATACAACAAAACCCCGCCATAACCGACGGGGTTTATTTTGTGCGCCCCCTGGGACTCGAACCCAGAACCCATTGATTAAGAGTCAATTGCTCTGCCAATTGAGCTAGAGGCGCTTACTTGGGGTGATGTATCGCATTCGTACGACAACAGATAAATACTATACGGATAATTAATATTTCACGCAAGTTACATATAAGTGACGTTTCACACAAACTCTCATTTTTTGTTTTCGCTCATGCTCTCGATGGCACCGCAGTACCTCATCTCATGGCACGCCCTCACGAAAAACCTCCCAGAGATCCTATAAACCCCGTACACTAAATAGAACGTTTACGGCAACACATGCAATACCGAGAACATCTACTTTTAAGGAGAAACCATGAGCACCCGACTAGAACCAGGCACAAAAGCCCCAAGTTTTACCCTTGAAGATTACACCGGTCAGCAATATTCCCTAGCGGATTACGCAGGGCATAAGGTCATTCTCTACTTCTATCCCAAGGCCTCAACACCCGGATGCACTAAAGAAGCTTGCGATTTTCGAGATAACCTTGCCTCTTTGAAAGCACTCGGATACATTGTCTTAGGTGTTTCCCCCGACAAGCCCGCAGCTTTAGAGAAGTTCACCGCCAAAGAGTCTCTCACCTTCCCCCTTCTCTCCGATGCCGATCACGCTGTCGCACTCGCCTACGGTGCATGGGGCGAAAAGAAAAACTACGGCAAAGTCTACGAAGGACTTATCCGATCTACATTCGTCATCAATGAGCAGGGCATCATAGAGCTGGCGCAATATAACGTACGCGCCACCGGCCACGTTGCTAAGCTGCGCCGCGACCTGGGGATTGACCCCAAATAACCTAATTTTTCTGTTTGTATAGTCTTATATCCTCGTGTAGACTTTCCTAGGTAGCTTTGCTCACCGCGCGCGAGTGGTGAAATTGGCAGACACGCAGGATTTAGGTTCCTGTGCCTTACGGCGTGGGGGTTCAAGTCCCCCCTCGCGCACCAATCTTGAGTCCGCAGCGTCTTCCTTACCGAAGAAGTTGCGGACTTTTTGTTATATACCGCACAGCAGAGTACCCTGGCGCTATACCCCCAAGCTTACAATTCACTGTAAGTCGTGCCTAAAACCCTCTTGAGTATCGCGGCGTTTAATCGTGACGTTGTATTCTAAAAGAATAGTGTTTTCGCCCAGACATAAACGCCTTATCAACCACGCATTACCTATCACGGTTCAGTATCACCATGAAAGGGCTTGTCCGTGAATCATCTTTCCCCAACCGATGCCTCCGGTATCAGCTATAGCGGTATCAGCCGCCGCACTGCGCTGCGGTTAGGGTCTCTTCTGGCAGCAGGTTATACCTTGACGGCCTGCGGTGATTCGACGCCTAATAACGATTCAGGAGACAGCCGCAGGATCTTTAGATTTGCTCAAGGCGCGGCACCCTACTCTCTAGATCCCGCCTTTGACCCAGTCTCCCCAACGTACCGTGTAACAGCACAGATTCTTGAAACTCTCGTGGGCGCCGACCACTACACAGGTACTCCACAAGAGGCGCTCGCCTCCTCGTGGACGATTAGCCCGGATGGTCTGACCTATACGTTTACGCTCCGGGAAGGGGTCTCATTTAGCGATGGCACTCCCCTCACTGCAGAAGCCGTACTGCGTAATGTACAGCGGTGGCAGGCGTTAGCAACATCCCCAGAAACGGCGGCACGCTGCGTTCCCTTTCAGCCGCTCTACGGCTGGGGTTTTGGTAACATTGTGCACTCCAACTCGCCACACGCAGGTAAAGCATCACAGGAGGCAAGCTCTTCACCGTCTGCCGCCGCAACGCAAACCCCTTCGGCTCAGGAAGACACAGATACACCCAAGGCCGATACACCAAAGACTGATGAACACACCGAGCAGATACCTTTACGTTATGCTCCCCTCGTTTCCGATGTGCGCGTCACCGACTCCAAACTTGTGTTTACGCTTGTACGTCCTTCACAAGCGTTCTTGCGGATTCTGACCCAACCGGCTTTCGGCATCGTTTCACCCTGAGGCACTTACCGAGAACCACCGTATCAAAGAGATGCCCATCGGTACTGGGCCCTTTAAAATCTCAACGCCCGCTTCGCAAAATACCGATATCGTTCTCATACGCAACGATAAATTTGTGAGTATCAAGCAGGAAAAGATTGAACTCGACGAAATACATTTCTCGACTCTCAATTCTTCCGACAAGCGTTACTATGCTCTCGTAGACAATAAAGTTGATGCCTGCGATCAAGTAAGCGGCAATGACTTAGGGCCTCTAGGGGCGTGAAGGGTTCCTGTACCCGCTGCGTGATCCCTTCTCGCTTCTTTATCTGGGGTTCAACCTTGCGCATCCGGTTCTCAAAGATATTTCGGTGCGCCGAGCTATCGCGCGAGCTGTCGATCGCGGTGCCCTCATCCGATATTACCTTTCTGGAACTTCTGAAGCACTGCACCTTATGCCTAGGCTTTTTCGTACCTCGGATGACTCTCTGGAACGTCTGTATAAGCGAGATGTTGACCAAGCAAAATCGTTGCTCGCAGCCTCAGGTTACACAGGCGAAACTATCGAATGCTACTACCCTATTGATGTTTCGCTTCCGTGGATTATGTCACCCCAAAAAGTCTATTCTGAGATGATCGGAGCTCTTCTCGATATTGGGCTCAATATTAAACCTATTCCGCTGAACTGGTCCGATTATCATGCCCGCGCTACGGAAATAAATACTACTCGCGGCATTCTCCTCGGTGGTTTCTACGGAACCTATCGTGATCCTTACGCTTTTCTTGGGCCGGTTCTTGCACCTCTTCTGGTGGCGCAGTGGATCGATGCTATGGGATTAAACCCCGTATCGCACGATACCCCCGAGGCGAAGGCGCATCCCGCCGATTCTCCGACTCCATCACCGTCAGCAAGCGCTGCCCCGAAAGACAGTTCCGAAGCCGAGACATCGCCTACCCCGTCTCCCAGCATTACTCCTGCAAAGGTAGAACCTGCGCCTACGCTAGAACAGATTATGAGTAAGATCCGCGAAGCCGACAGCGCCACTTCTTTAGACGAACAACGTGAAAAATATCGTTCCATCAACCAGGATTTAGCGGCATTTATGCCTGCGGTCCCACTTTTGAACGTTACGTCTAACATAGGTATTAATCGACGTATTATTGGTTACGAAACCGAACAAAGCGCTATCGAGCTCTTTGCTAAAGTGCGAATTTCCTAAGGCTTCTGTTGTGGAATTTAATGTATTTCGCAGAATTTCCTCACTCTTTTGTGAACTACATTACTGATTCTGGATTTTTCTCAGTGGAATGTGTACCTGCAGACCCTCAGGGAGTACGCTAGAGTCATATAACTGTCATATGACCGTGCCCAAAGCTGGGCACCAAACCCCTGGGAGTATCAGTGGTAGCACGTACTGAACAGACCGATGTCGTCCTTGTGGGCGGCGGTATTATGAGCGCAACGCTTGGTGTCTTTTTGAAGGAATTGGAACCCACCTGGAATATTACTCTTCTGGAACGCCTTGATAAGCCCGCACAGGAATCCTCGAACCCGTGGAATAACGCTGGCACCGGTCACTCTGCACTGTGCGAGTTGAATTACGCCCCCGCTGGTCCCGACGGAAAAGTAACGCCGATAAAGCCTTAGGTATTAATGAGCAGTTCCAGATTTCACGTCAGTTCTGGGCTTCCCTTGTGAATGAAGGTATTCTGCCCAATAACGATTTCATCCATCCTGTACCCCATATGTCCCTTGTATTCGGCGAAGATCATTCCAACTACCTTGCGGCACGTTACGATTCTTTCCGCCAGCAGAAGCTCTTCGAGCGAATGCAGTTCTCCAAGGAACGCGACCAGATCGCTCAATGGGCACCCTTGACGGTCAAGGGCCGCTCCGAGGGAGAATCAGTCGCAGCTACCTGGGCTCCGGAAGGTACCGACGTTGATTTTGGTGCGCTTACCTCCGGCATGATCGACTATCTGCAATCTCAGGGAGTCGAAGTACGCTACGGCTACGAGGTTAAGAACCTTGATCGTGAATCTGACGGTATGTGGACTGTCTCTGCCATTAACCGCATTAATACCGAAGAGCCCCTGAAAATCCACGCTAAATTTGTTTTTCTCGGCGCTGGAGGCGGTGCTTTGCATCTGCTCCAAAAGTCTGGGATTGAGGAAGGTAAGGGATACGGCGGCTTCCCGGTTTCGGGTCTGTTCCTGCGCAATACCAATGAAATTACCGCCGCTAAGCATAATGCAAAGGTGTATGGTCAGGCATCCGTAGGCGCTCCTCCGATGTCTGTTCCGCACCTGGATACTCGATATGTTGATGGTAAGCGTTCTCTGCTTTTTGGACCTTATGCTGGGTTCAAGACCAATTTCTTGAAGCAGGGGTCTCTCCTCGACCTGCCCCTCTCACTTCGTCTGCACAATATTTATCCCATGACTCGTGCGGGTCTCGATAACCTGTCGCTCGTCAAATATCTGCTCACCGAGTTGGTTAAAGATAAGAATGCGCGTCTGGAGTCCCTGCACCGCTACTACCCTGAGGCTAACGGCGACGAGTGGGAACTCATTGAAGCGGGTCAGCGTGTGCAAATTATGAAGAAGGATGCGAAGAAGGGCGGAATTCTGCAATTTGGCACCGAGGTTGTTTCTTCGGCCGATGGGCTATCGCCGCTCTGCTTGGCGCATCACCGGGGGCTTCAACCGCAGCACCCATTATGCTGAACCTACTCAAGAGGTGCTTTCCCTCTCAGTTTGCGGGTTGGGAGTCGCGCATCCGTGCTCTGGTTCCGGGGTATGGGGTTAAACTCAACGATAATCCGGATCTCGCTGACGAAATTATGGCTCACACTGCACATACCTTAGATATCGCCAACTAAGATACACTTGAGGTGCTGACTCGAAAACCTTCGTCCTGTTCCCTGCCATACGCAGGTTTTTGGATGGAGGTTTTCGCTGTTAAGTAATAGTACAACTCTTCAGTGGAGAGAACTCATACGTGCCGCGCTCTATCGTTCCTCCTCATGAGAAAAACTATTTCCTGTATTATTGCCACAAGTACTTGGTACTCCTAAGCGCCGCAAGCAAACACCAAGACAAGGAACGCTCCTATGGCACGACGCCGCAAAAAATCACTTCCTCATTCAGAATATGTAAAAATACGCGAATTTCCTCAGGGCAGTATCGCCTATATTTTTCGACGCGCGGGTTTTTCCTTTGGAGCGCACGGGGGAACAGATCTAGCCGCAGCGCTCACCTATTTCACGGTGCTCTCTGCATTTCCTGCTCTGCTCGCGATCCTGTCACTCCTGGGAATTTTTGGGCAGGGAGAAGACAGCGCCAAGGTAATCTTAGAGTTCCTCCAAGAGCGTGCCCCTCAGCAAATGTACTCGATTCTGGAAGGACCTATTCATCAGCTAACCAATGGACAAGGCGCCGGGTTTGCATTAATCATTGGTATTCTCAGTGCGCTCTGGTCTGCCTCCGGATATGTAGGGTCTTTCGGGCGTGCGCTCAATAACGTATACGGAGTACGCGAAGGACGACCCGGGTGGTTCCTCAAACCCTATAACGTACTCATCACTACCGGGGTTATAGTGCTTGTGGTTCTCATGATGCTGATGTTCCTCTTGGGAGCATCAGTTCTCGACTGGGTTGCGCCCTATATGCCTGGAGTAGATATAGAACTCATCAAGGTTCTGTGGCTCAATGGACGTTGGGTTTTAATTCTCATTCTTGCGGTATTTCTCATTGCGATGCTCTACACTGCAACACCCAATGTGCGGCGTCTTAAAATTCGGTGGACCTCGCCGGGAGCCGTTATCGCCTTGTTTGGCATGGGATTAGGCGGATTAGGCTTTACCATCTACACCAATAATTTCAGCAAATATAACGCTACCTACGGACTTATCGGTGGTGTCATCGTCATGCTGGTGTTCCTCTGGATCATGAACAATATGCTGGTCTTTGGCGCTCATGTCGATGCTGAATTTGAACGGATGCGCCAAATTGTGGCGGGTGAGGATATCGACGGAAAACTACGTGTAGAGCCCCGCGAAACCCGAGCCATTACCAAGTACCAGGAAAAATTAGAGGCCCTAAGCTCAAGTGCCCAAGAGATCCAAGACCTTGCAAGCGGTCAGCAGACGCTGCCCAAACCGCCCGAGCCCTCAATCCTCGAACGGGTGCAGACTGCTGTTTCTACCAACACTGAGATGCTTCGACAGGCTGTTTCCGATACCCGTGCAGGGGCGACGGAGGCACAATCCTCTGAGGATTCTAGGACGTGAAGGAGAAGGCTTCGCAGTCCTCTCAAAAACATACCCGCGATTCCATGCCACACAGCGATAATCCTCAAAACGGCAGCTCCAAGCGTCAAGACTCTTCGCGAGACACGCTTTTTTAAGTGCAGCATGAGCGGCACATGCACTACCGGATAGACCTGCGGTAGTTGGCGGAAATATACCGCACCCACCACGATTGTGATTGTCATAAACGCGATTTTTCGCCCCACACGTCATATATATTTTCGTCTACGCAATCAGCGCGCGCAGGTGCAAAAATATACATATGTGTGAGACTCCCATACCGCCTTTTGAATACACCCGCTACACACCTGCAGACGCGGAAAAAGGTACAACTCCCGTTCTGTTTCTACACGGCTTTGCAACCCGTAGCGACCAGCTCTGGGGCGGTACCGGCTGGATTCGCCAGTACATTCGGGCGGGTATACCCGTGCTAACCGTCGATTTACCTTTTCACGGGCGAAAATACCTCAAAGACTCCAACTTTACAGTACATGCCAAACTCCCGGTGGGAACAATCGAAGAACACGGTATTTTTCCGGTCGTCCAGACCACAGTGTCAGAGGATAGTTCACCGCAGAACGGCATGGCTCTCTCGCTGATACGCTTTCTGCTCTCCTTGACGAACTTGCTATCCAGCAAGTACATGGTGTGGGTTTTTCCTTCGGATCTAGGGTAGGGTGGGAGCTCGCTCTGAGGCACCCATCTCGCGTTGCATCGCTTATTCTGGGCGGTATGCCCCTGCACAATCACCTCGAAGCCCTGCGCTCTATGCTTTCTGCCTCGTGTGCTGATGATGCCATTACCCAAGATCCTGCGACAGAAGAAGCCTTTACCAGCATTATTGAATCCTCACCTTTGCGCACCGATGCTCTTCTTGATTTTGTGCATATACCCTTCGGCGAGTTCTTCTCACTGCCGTCTGTGCTTGCAGACTCTACGCGCATTCCCGTTATTCACGCTGCTAACCCGCCTTTCCCGTACCCTCGTGTTCCTCTGCTGATCGCAATCGGTTCCGAAGACTCCATCGCTGCCGACGGGCGTAGGCTATATCCCCTGCTCCAGAGGGTACATCCGTATCTAAAATTTCTTGATATTCCGGGGCGGGATCATGTGAGCGCCCTGACCTCAGGCGTTTTTAGGCGCAACGCTTTAGCCTTTGCGCGCGATTCTCAGGGAAGTGACCGGCAAGCAGTATAAGCTTTCTGCGCACCAACACGCTTAGCTTATAGCTATTCATATGTACAGACCCTAGTGATAGCCCTAGAATGGAAAGACGTATCAAGAAATCTTGATGCGTCAGAACATGTGGTCATACATGCTCTATGCGACGGGTAAAGCCGCACGAGGTCCCGAAAACTTCTTCAACGATCCCGAAGGGAATAAGCCAAAGCATGCACAAGGTTAAAGCTGTTGTAGCGCTCACTAAGAACGAGCCCGTTACCGTAACGACTATTCACGTACCCGATCCCGGTCCGGGCGAGGCTCTCGTGAAGGTTCTTACCTGCGGTGTTTGCCAGACAGATCACCACTATGTTGCAGGCGGTGTGGGCGATGATTTCCCCTACCTGTTGGGGCACGAATCAGCAGCCGTAGTGGAGGCAGTTGGCGATGACGTAACCGATATTGCCCCCGGAGATCTTGTGATCCTCAACTGGCGTGCGGTCTGCGGTGAATGCCGTGCATGTCGTAAGGGCGAGTCACAGTATTGCTTTGCTACCCATAACGCTACCCAGAAAATGACTCTAGAGGACGGCACCGAGCTCACTCCTGCTTTAGGTATTGGCTCTTTTGCTGAGAAAACCCTTGTCGCAGCGGGTCAGTGCACGAAGATTACCGCCGATATTTCTCCCGAGCAGTACGCCGCTATTGGACTGCTCGGGTGCGGTGTGACCGCAGGCCTGGGTGCCGTTCTCAATACGGGCGCACTCAAACGCGGAGAATCCGTGGCCGTTATTGGGATGTGGCGGTGTGGGTACCGCAGCAATCGCTGGCGCGCAGCTGGGCGGAGCAACTACCATTATCGCCGTTGATATTGATGACGATAAGCTCGAACGCGCACGTCAGCAGGGTGCAACCCACACCGTAAACTCAGCCAAGGTAGACCCGGTCGAGGCTATTCGGGAGCTGACCGGCGGGTTTGGTGCGGATCTGGTAATAGATGCAGTAGGTATCGCCTCCACCTTCAAACAGGCTTTCGAGGCACGCGATCTTGCCGGGCGCGTGGTACTTGTGGGAGTTCCTGAGCCTGGCACCACCTGGGATATTCCCCTGGATGAGGTCTTCGGGCGCGGCGGCTCTATTAAGAGCGCCTGGTATGGTGATACGCTGCCTTCGCGCGACTTCCCCGAGTTCGTGGACCAGTACCTGCTCGGTCGCCTCGATCTAGACGGCTTTGTCTCCGAGCGTATTAAGCTGGAAGACGTCAATGATGCCTTTGAAACCATGAAAACCGGTCGAGTGCTGCGTTCCGTGGTGGAACTTTAAAACCGGGAAAGGAACTCTCAATATGAATGAAATTATTGAACGGGTTGTTACTCACGGAACGTTCTCGCTCGACGGCGGCACCTGGGAAGTCGATAATAACGTGTGGATTATTGGTGATGACCAGCGTGTGACAATCATTGACCCCGCGCATGACATCGATAAAATCGCAAAAAAGGTTGCCGGGCGCACGGTCGAGAAGATTCTACTTACCCACGCTCACGATGATCATATTCGCTCCGCGCAAGAAGCCGCCGAGCGTTTTAAAGCATCTGTCTACCTAAACCCTGAGGATCGGGTGCTCTGGGAAATGGTGTACCCCTCTTGGGACTTCGACGAGCCCCTGCATGACGGGCAGAAAATCAGTGCTGGTAATACCGAGCTACATGTGATCGCTACCCCCGGACACTCTCCCGGGTCGGTCTGTTTCTACGCGCCCGAACTCAGCTGGGAAAACAGCGAAGGCGTACTCTTTTCAGGCGATACTCTCTTCAAGGGCGGTCCCGGAGCGACTGGGCGTTCCTACAGCGACTTCGACACTATTATCGACTCCATCGAGTCGAAGCTGCTCACCCTGCCCGAATCCACTGCGGTTCTCACGGGTCACGGAGACTCCACAGGCATCGGTGTAGAGGCACCCGATCTAGACGCTTGGAAGAAACGCGGGCACTAAGAACCTCACGGCTCTTTTGCTCATATATGAGGTGGTACAGGTTTTCCCTCTCGAAGACCCTGTACCACCTCATTATTATTCATATGGGTAAGTCCTGCTTGCTGATCAGCCGTCTAATGGCGCCAGTTGTTCCTCGTAGCGGCGGCGCCAGAGATACCCGTAAAGATGCCCCATGCAGAAGTACAGGCAAGCGGCAACGATCGGAACGATAAAGGCGTTACGGTAGTAGGGCCCGCTTCCCAGGTACCCTCCCCAGGTAGCGCCAAAAGTAAGCCCTAGTGCCATAGCACCACTAATATAGAAGCTCATCTGGGTGTCGGGAGTGCGTACCAGCACATGCGCCAAAGCTAATTTATGGCCGCCAACAACAATTCCTAACGCCACGCCGTAGATTGCTAGGCCTACCATCATCATTGATATTCGATCGACAGTAGGCAGTAAAAGTGCAGCCAATGTGAGCACAACGCCGCTCGAAAGCCAACCGTGCCAAGGAACAATTTTATCTGCGCCTAAAAGCACCGGAAAGCATAGTGATAACAGCCGTTCCCAGACATATCGTAATCATCAAGGGGTAGAGCGATAATGCATTGTGATTGAGAGCGAATCCCAGCAGGGCTGAACCGATAGATCCTATACATCCGCTGATAACCATGAGTCCCAAGATCAGAACCATACTTATAGAATCTGAGGGTGTCTCCTGTACATGCGGTTGTGCGGTTCCATCTGCTCGCGCCACGTCTGAATCTGAGGGGAGCGACTTTGGAGTTCTAGGAAGTACGGTGGGGATAAGAACGACAACAAATATTAACAAACCAGCCAATAAAATAGCCGCCCAGAACCCAGCGTTAATACCCATAAGGCTGTTCAGAAGCACCAAGACAAATGCAGCCAGAGGATACAGCGCCAGCTTTTCGACATTCGTCCATGCAACCATGGCAAAAAGCCACTCAGGATCAGAAGTTTTTGTGGGATTATACCGAGCTTCATGCACAATCACAGGCCATGGCGGAAGGGTGTAGCCCGCCAGCATACATGCCGCCGCATACTCAAAAGTCGTGACCGAGGCTGCGGCCTCCGTAGCCAGCATATTTGACAGATGCATGAGGTACAGTACCGCAGGAATATGCAGAACCGCACTGCCTCCTAATACGAGTCTAAGCCCGCAATAACGCTCCAAAATCGGGGTTGTCGATATCTTGAGGGTATAGGCAAAGGCAAGAGCCCCTACAGCATAGCCGCCATCATGCACTGTATGCAGATTTCGCGCAATTACCAGAAAAAGGGTCATACCGATCAGGGCAACAGGCATGTGCATCATAACGTCAAATGCGCTGTAAAGAAATCCTTCTTCGCGCCGTGTGCGGATAAGGTATCTTAGGCGAATCCTCAACATTCCCAGAAAGCTGCGACCGTGAGCACGAGTTGCTTCTCGCAGATCGTATTCTTCGTGAGGAACCACGGTGTTTGTCTGAAGCCCAGAGCTCCAGCGGGGTACTCCGGTCCCTAAAGAGCTATGCCGCTGTTGCGAGGGCTTGTTAGTAATGCGCGTACCAGACGCACCAGAACCTAACGGTGTAGGTGAGGTTCTCTCACCGCCGTCTCTTTCGGATGTGGTGGGGCGGCGCATCCTGTTCTCCTTGGGGGTGTTTGAGGCCGGTCTTCTCAACCGTCTAAGTGATATCTCTTTGGATAGTTTACCCCCGCATTCGTCCAAACCTAAACGTTAACTCGAAGAGTCGAGCCATTTTGTCGCTTTTCTATACTGACTTGGGCAGAAATACGCTCTTTCATATCTTCAACGTGTGATATAAGTCCAATAACACGACCGTTCTCTCGAATATTCTCCAGCGTTTCCATTACAAGCTCCAGAGTCTGCGCATCGAGAGTTCCAAAACCTTCATCAATGAAAAGTGTTTCAATCTCTATACCGCCGTTACGTGCTTGAACAACTTCGGCAAGACCCAAGGCTAATGAAAGCGATGCGAGGAAAGACTCGCCGCCGGAAAGAGAATTCACCTCACGCTGGTCGTTATTCCAGTTATCCTCAACGCTAATACTCAGACCACCGCCAATACGCGCTCGTTTCTCTCGCTTGTCGCTGAGTACCAAACGGTAACGATTATCGCTCATACGCTGCAGATGCTCAGAAGCCACTTGCAAGACTTGCTCAAATTCACCGCCGAGCACATAGCTCACAAGATCTATCTGATGGTTTTTATCAGGATTGTCACCCCGAGCGATGCGCGCCAGTCCAGCGTAAAGATTGGCCTGCTCCACGGCGTGGGCTGATTCCCCTTGCCGTTCTTGGTAGTCCTGAAATAGAGCTTCTAAAGTTTCAATACCATTTGTACGAATACCCTCGCGTGTCATCAAAGTTTCATACTGTTGCTCAACATTATCGCGTTCTTGCCGTATGCGGGTAAGTTCTTCTTGGGAAGGAGCCTTCTGTCCATGCTCAATAAGCCTGGCAACGGTACGCATGGCTGGTCGGTCAAGAGAGGCTTTGAAGAGTGGCATGTTCTTCTCGATAAGCCGAAATAGCCTGCTCAAGATGCTGTTGCTGTACCTCCGTGAGAACCGCCTGCTGAACCGCCTCGAAAGTCTCGAAAACCGACCGTTCCAGACTTTGCTGTGCTTGATGCGCGCTCTCTGCGGCGCTGATTGTGGCATCGTCAAGACGACGGCTTGCATCAACGGCACGATGCGCCTGCTCCACGTAGCTTTCAAGCTTGCATACCCGGTCGGCAAAACTTATGGTAGCCGCCACCTGACAAAGTTTTTTCTCAAGCTTTGTCAGGGTTTGCTGCTCACTCGCCTGCTGAGTCTGCAGTTGGGTTAAAGATGTACGTGCACGGGTCTGCTCTTCCAAAATTTTCTGAAGTTCAAGCGTCTCTTTTTCCTGTTGATGCTGCGCTTCACGCTTGTTCTCTAGGCTTTCTTGAGTTTGGTTATAGACGTTTTGTGCCTCTGCAACTTGACGCTGCGCTTCTTGAGAATCAGGCATGTGAGACTCGTTAAGTTGGTCCAAAACGGTCTGGGTTTGCGCCACGGAAGTAGCTGCTGCCGATGCTTTCTGCTGCTCCCGGTGGGCACGCTTCTCGGCGGCATCAATCTCAGATTGTTCCACTAAGGTAATGCCGTTGACACTAGGCTGGGCCGGTTGCGGATGCTCCCGAGAGCCGCACACCATGCAGGGCTGCCCCCTCGTCCAACTCCTCTGCAAGAGTGAAAGCAACCTGTTCTAAGCGCCGTTTTTGAAGCCTCGTGTACTCTTCTGAAGCGGTGATAGATACTCGCTGAATTAGCGCATACGCCTGCACGGCCTGGTCGTGAGCAGTTTGCGCCTGCTCTAATTTTTCTGCATGGGCAGCGACTTCTTGCTGGGTCTTTTTCGCAGTTTCTAGGGCAAGTTGGGCCCGAGCGTAGTTCTGTTCAACATCGTGCAGGGAGCTTAGCCGCTTGCTAATATCACTGAGTTTTTGCTGGCTCTGGAGCTCGCGTTTCGCAATTCCTTCCACCGTCCGTTGCGCTTTCTCGGAGTCCCGCTTGAGCGCTGTAAGGGCTGCTTTTGCCTCTTCTAAAGCTTGTTCATCGTGCTGGTATACCCGAAGCTGCGCCATCACGCTTGGAGCTTGATTGAGAACCCGTTGAAGATCCTGCGCCGTGTCTATCCGGTACAGTGAAGCCTCAAGGTGCTCGGTGCAGTCCCCTAGGGCTTCTAGAGCTTGTGAGGCGCTGCTCCGAGCCATGTTCAGCGTATCCTGTGCGTGCTCGGCGGCGTGCATCCGGCGTTCCTCATCACGGCGGGAACGTTCCAGTTCAGCCTCCACAGGGGCTGCTGCCCGAGAGTTACTGAGCGTTCGGCACTGTTTCTTATGTTCCTCTTCCTGGGATTCGTGTCGCACCCATGCCGACTGCAGTTTCTCATATTCCGTCCAATCCTGTATTCGCTGGGCTATGTCCTGCTGTTGCGCGGCAAGTTTTTCACGTTTATCTTTGAGGTCGGTCAGGGCGTGCTCATCCTGCTGTTCTTGCCGGCGTACAGCGTGAAGATGCTCCGTGAACCACCCCTCGAAATCATGCCGTGCAGTCTCAAGATCGGTCGCTAGGTCAAGCTTGGTATATGCTTCAGAAACTTCACGCTCCTGCGCATCAACGATATTTTTGTTGTCGTCAAGGTCTGTGCCGCTACGCGAAAGTCGTTCACATAGTTTTGTGTACGTCGTGACGGTCTGCTCAAGAGTCCTGTCTAAAGCATGTTTAATATCCTGTACAGCACGCTCACTAATCTGTTCTTCCTCTCGAAGCCTATTCATTACCTGTTCATAGGTATCAACCGGAAAAAGCTGTTTAAGCAACGGAATTCGGTCTTTACTGCGAGCTTTAAGAAAATCGGCGAATTGCCCCTGCGGTAAGAGCATAACCTTCAAAAACTGTTCTCGGTTGAGTCCTATAAGTTTTGTCAGGTAGTCCGCCGAGTCTGCCATGCCCTCCGCGGCTTTACGCCAGGATTGTTCATCCTGCGGGTCTCTACCCGAAATAAGTTCAGAAACTAAAGCCTGCGGATTTTCGAGGGTGGGTGTTCCTTTATTTTTCCCGCGTGTGATGAGCCGACGATACGCTGGGGTTCGGTCGATCCTTAGACGACGATTCTGTATGCTCAACTCCAGAAAAATATGGGGTTTTATTTCTCCAGGGGGCACATGGGTAGAGTACAAAGATCCTATATCACGCTCGGAAGAGGGCATTCCGTACAGCGCATAACAGATAGCGTCGAGTACGGTCGTTTTTCCCGACCCGGTGGGACCATTAAGAAGAAAAATACCGGCTTCGTTGAGGGCATCAAAGTCTATGACCTCTCGCTTGGGGTAGGCCATGAATGCTTCAAATTCTAGGCGATGAAAAATCATGCTGACCTCCCGCTGCTGATAACCTCATCAACAATATGTTCAAGGGCTCGGGTTTCTGCCGCCTCCAGCGGATGCGCCCGCACAGTAGCGTAGAATTCCTCGCACACATGCGCCGGGTTAGTGGTTTCGGTGATGCGCGGGCGAGTATTTGCGCGCGGTTGTTGATGCAGAGGCTCAAAAACGAACGAGGCAATATTCTCATATCGTTTACGGAGCTCGTCGAGAGTGCCTACCGGCTGCTTATCATCGCGCAGGATAATACGGCAAAAATACTCGGTTTCGTAGGCGAGAATTCGTCACTTTCCATCAGTTCATCGAAAGTTCCCGTCAGGGTCTTGAGGGGCAGCCGAGTGCGCCATTCATGAGATTCAACCTGCACCTTCACGCACCCTTCGCGTGCTGTGAGGTTCAGCAAATAGGCTCCGTTCTTATTAGCTTCTTCGCTAAAGGAAAAGGGCAACGGCGAGCCGCTGTATCGTGTAAGATCCGTCACCGGATAGCGGCGATGAATATGTCCCAAGGCCGTGTAATCGAAGCCGTTGAAGAGCGCAGCTGGCACCCAGTCCACGCCGCCTACGCTGATATTTCGTTCCGAAGAGGAACGCACAGATTCATTGAAGTCACCGTGCTCGCTCACGGTGGCATGGGCCATGACAATGGTGAAATCTGCGGGGTTCTCCCCTGCGTTCCGTTTCTCATTGTCTTCTCGAATTCGTGTGCAGACCTCTCCCAGCACGGCTGCATGGGTAGGGTCGATATCAAGCTGACGCCCATAGTATCGCGGGTTTAGGTAGGGTATGGCGTAAATACGCACTCGTATATCGTCTCGGGTAAGTTCTACCGGTTCAAATGTTTCCTTCAAAGTCGTCACAGGATATATACCCTGCCGCGCTAGAGTACCTGCCCCGTACCCTAACCTACGAGCGGAATCATGATTTCCCGCGCTCAGAACTACCTGAATTCCCCGCGAGCCCCAGGCGGTCTAAAGTCTTGCCAAGAAGTTCGGTGGTTTCGGCGCTGGGGTGGGCACTATCGTACACGTCTCCGCTGATGAGGAGCACATCAATCTTTTCGGCAGTCGCATAGTCGATAAGTTCATCGATGAACTGCTGGTGCCATTCGTGCAGGCTGTGCCGGTGGAAGGTACGCCCTAAATGCCAGTCGGAGGTGTGCAGAATCTTCATAGTTTTTAGTATTGCATTGGGTGCTGGAACATGCACCCTGATTTCATCATGTACGTAACTTATGCCCGTATTTTGGCATTGTAGGGTATGGGATAATGTGCGTTATGGGTGATTTTACTCGGGTTCCTCATATTTCCTCTCCAACGTATGCCGAACGCCTTCGATCTGCCTTGATTGCGGGTACACTAGGCGATGCGTTCGGGTATCCTTTAGAGCTTCTGAGCGCCACCGAGATCGCGGAACGCCCGCAGAGCATCACAGCGGAAAATACCCCGCTGGTCTTTAGCGATGACACCCAGCTGATCTGCTATACCGTTGATGCCCTGACCGAGGTTTTGGAATGGAACAACCAAGGGGCAGCTGCCGATGAAGCGGCATGTCTGTGGCTCGCCTATCTGCGCTGGTACCGAGGTATGGGTTTCGTTTTACCCGAGAATGCTCCTTATGCTCTGCCTCGTACCATCGATCATGGTACGTATATGACCCGGAGGGAGGGTCCAGGGAAAGCAACTCTGCGTGCTTTAGCAAGTGGAGAGATGCAGACCGCTACGCAGAACATTAATCCTGAGGGGCTAGTTCTGGTGCTCTTGTACGGTCGGTTGCCTTCGGGTTTTTACCGGTGGAGCAGGAGCGTACAGTCGTATCGTTGGCGGTACGTGGTGCGGCGCTCACGCATGGGCATCCGGAGGCGCTAGTTTCTGCAGCGGCATATGCTCTGCTGGTTCGTGATGTTCTGGGTCGGGTAACTTCGGACCAACCTTCACGATCTTCAGACATACTCGCCGCATCAGTAAAGACAATTATCGAGTGGTGCGGCACGGTAAATGCGGATGATGTGTTTCCCGGTGACGGTTCGCAGACCCGCGATGTTCTAGAGCAGGCGCTTCGTCTCGGGAGCGGAGAACATCCTGTAGAGCCCTCTGCGGAGGCAGTAGCACAAGAGTTCGGCACCGATTGGATGGCTACGACGGTGTTGGGGATCGCCGTGTGGGTGGCGCTCTACGCGGAGTCGCGCGCCCGCGCCTCCTCCGGTCTAACCCGTCATATTTTGCTCGACGCTTACACGCAGGCCGTATCGGTAGATTCCGATTCGGATTCCATCGGGTCTGTGATGGGGTCTCTCGTGGCGCTCTGTTTTCAGCTCGGCGACTTGGTGGAACCGCAGATAAAACGTGTTCGGGGTCTTGATGAAGTGCAGGCCGTTGCTGAGCGGTTTCTTGCTCAACTTGGACTGTAGACTATAGTTCACGCAAAAAATCGGTGCGAAGCAGCTAGCCACAGGACCATTCAAAAAGGACTTTCGAGAAGTCTCGGTTCTTCAGCTGTTCCGGGGTTATTAGCCAGTTTGCAGTGCCCTGATCTCCCCAAACAGTAACAAATTTATCGGCGTCCTCAGAGAACAGGGTGAGCAGGTTGATTGTGTAGTTATCGAACCCATCATGCTCTTGACGCGGGTCCTGCTGGGTAAACTCTGGGTGTCCGCCAAGTTTGTGGTAACTTCTCTGATCTATGTCGCGGTAGAACATCGCACTCGGGCGTTCCTCATCTGCGGGCGCGTATGCATCAATACCCGCGAAATCACTGATAGGCTGCTGGGGGTGTAGTTCATTCCATAACTCTACAAACCGGCTCTGGTAGACCCACCAATTCTGTGGGGTTATTCCTTCTGAGGTTTCTTCAAAGCTGAGTCCGATTTCCCAGCCCTGATCCATGTGTACTGGCCAGGCCATAAATTCCATTTCGGTTTGTTTCTCTTGATCTGGCATAACAAGAGTGTGGGCACATGGGTTTGTTTCCTCAAGATTAGGATAATAGATCACGTGAGTATTGACCTGCGATACCGGGTTCTTCAGGTCGATGCCCAGTCCCAGCTCATCATACGGATCCAGCCAGAACTGAAGTATCCCGGTCTTGGGGTAAAGCTCATTTTTGGGTAACTCAGCACAGTTAATCTGCGCGACCATACCCAGCGGCCTACCGTCCTGGTTGGTGGGGGCCTGCGCCCCGGCGGGCAGGTACGGCACTCCCCCAAATTTAGAGGCGGTCACTGGCACAGTTCCTTGAACTGCGCGAGGAATGATGCGCACAGTGGGTTTACGATCCTGCTGGCTCAGCAGATGATTAAGGTGCTTGACCCGCTCAAAAATAGTGCTCACGGTGTATTTTCTTTAGCTACTACTCCACGAATAAAAGACCTTCGAGAAATCTAAATTCTCCAGCTGCTCTGGGGTAATCAGCCAATTTGCCACTCCAGCATCGCCCCACATGATGGTTATGGTGTCAGCTTCATATGCAGAGACAAGAGTGAGCAGATTAATCGTGTAGTCTTTCCATTCTTCCTTGTCATCGCGGGGGTCCCAGTCGATATACTCGGGAACACCGCCCAGCTGGTGGTGATCAAGATCTTCATAAAAGGTGCTCGCAAGGCCATCGCCTTCAAGCCCTGCAAGCTCATCAAGATCCCAAGGACTTTCAATCTGCTCCTGCGATAACGTTCATTCCACAACCGCGTAAATAACTTCTCGGTACTGTACTGTTTGAAGTTCAGCCCGGGCTCTAGATTTTCAGGCTCGAAGCTTAGGGCGTATTCTCCGCCCACAAGAGGCCATATAAAGCCATTATCCTCGGTAATAACTAGTTTATGAGCCTTCCTGTTCGCTTTTCCCAGCTTGGGATAGTAGATCACGCGATCATATCGTGATGAGGTGTAATCTTCCGTATCGGTCTCGGTCGGACTAATCCAGAACTGCAGCAGCCCCTCCGCCGGGTAAATACTATTCGGTGGCAGGTCGGCACAGTTAATCTGCGCAATCATATGCAAAGGTTCGCCGTCAACGTCTACGGGTCCGTCCTGACCCTTGGGCAGGTACGGTATTCCCCCGATTTTGGAGGCGGTGACTGGCAGCGTCTTGTACTTAGCGAATCGTGTGTTGATACGCATTGCGGGAACTTGATGTCCCACGTTCATCTCAGCCAGTAAAGCGCGAGCCCGTTCTAGTATTTCTGCCTGTTTATTCGTCAAGCGTTCTCCTTGTTGGGTTGGGTGCCCAGTATTATATAAAGATGAATCACACCTTAGCATGAAGCATTATCTTTACACCCGGTCGGAGAAGATACACGCCGGAGAAATTTATGCGTACAGCCAGCTGATCCTAAGTATTGGACCTTATGACCATTCGAAGAGAACCTTCGAGAAGTCTCGGTTCTTAAGCTGGTGCGAGGTCACCATCCAGTTTGCGGTTCCCATATCGCCCCACATAATGCCCTCATGGCTCCCTGACTCCACCCGTGATATAAGCGTCAGCAGATTCACGGTGTACTGAGTAAGAGCCGCATCACCATTACGCGGATCGCGTTGCTCGAAGAGGGGGTAACCACCAATTTTGTGATGGGTATAGCTTTCGGGGGTGCCCGTCATATCGCGTAAAGTCTTGATGGTATCAGCACCGCCGTCGAACTTTCGAAGGTCCCAAATACTCGCTATAAGCTGCTCGGGGTACATATCGTTCCAGATTCGAGTGAATTCCGAATGTGGGCGTCCGTCAAAAATCCATTCTTCATTACTCTGGGTTTTAGCGATAAGACCATACCCATGACGTCCGCTGACCGGCCAATATAAGTCATCATGAGGATTATTAACTATAAGTTCCGTTACGGCGGTACCGACCCCGGAGTCTGGCGCATCCAGAGTCGGATAATAGACAACTCGAGTTTTTTGTTGGCTGGTGGGATCGTCTAAGTTTAGCCCCCACAAGTCTTCGTGTGGATCAAGCCAGAACTGTAGGATTCCGGTTTCGGGTAAATATCGTTTGTGGGAAGCTCAGAACAATTAATCTGGGCAATAAGCCCCAAATTCTGTCCACTGCCGTTGGTCGGCGCCGCAGTACCAACCGGAACGTAGGGAATGCCTCCAACTTTAGAGGTGGTCACTGGCAGAGGTTCTGATGTCTGCTGAGTGTCAAAGAAAATAACAGGCGATATCTGCTGTGCATTGATGCGGTCAATAACGTTCAGGGCTTGTTGTTCAAGAGCGGTCTTTTCAAGAATACTCACAGTATCGTCCCCTATCGGTGATGTGGATGTGGGATGCGGTTGTTGGCTGCATTTCCGGAAAAATGCGGGTTCGTTATCTTGTGGTAACCACTACTTCTAGGTAATCACAGATAAACACGCTATGCCATACCTTGCGTTCCGTGTCGTGTACTTGCAGGGTCGACTTTATACGCACGAACATGCCTTAGATTTGCGTTGTTTACCACCGCCTTGTTAGCGGGCCCTCCCAAGCCGCAACAGCGCGGTATTCAAGGCTGCGAGTTACGCTCTTTCACCCTCAAGATAGATTTCAGTAGGGGTGTTTTCTATTCGCATACTGCTTAATTGTATTAAGTGTTATACGTAAGTGCGCCCATCAGAAAGGTCTGATGGGCGCACTCAACACGTTACGACTAGGGGTATTGTCTCTAGTCTAGATAGTCACGTAAAACCTGCGAACGCGAGGGGTGACGCAGTTTCGACATGGTCTTTGATTCGATCTGACGAATGCGCTCACGCGTCACGCCATATACCTTGCCAATTTCGTCTAAAGTCTTCGGCTGACCGTCGGTCATGCCGAATCGCATAGCAACCACGCCCGCTTCACGTTCGGAGAGCGTATCGAGCACCGAGTGCAGCTGCTCTTGGAGAAGAGTGAATGACACCGCGTCAGCCGGAACGACAGCCTCTGAATCCTCAATCAGGTCGCCGAACTCGGAATCGCCGTCCTCACCCAGCGGCGTGTGCAGAGAAATAGGTTCGCGCCCGTACTTCTGCACCTCAATAACCTTTTCGGGAGCCATGTCCAGCTCTTTACCGAGCTCTTCGGGGGTGGGTTCACGCCCCAAATCCTGAAGCATCTGACGCTGCACACGGGCGAGCTTATTAATGACCTCAACCATGTGCACAGGAATACGAATAGTACGTGCCTGATCCGCCATTGCACGGGTAATCGCCTGACGAATCCACCAGGTGGCGTAGGTGGAGAATTTAAAGCCCTTCGAGTAGTCGAATTTCTCGACCGCACGAATCAGACCCAGGTTACCTTCCTGAATAAGGTCAAGGAATAGCATTCCGCGGCCCGTATAGCGTTTAGCGAGTGAGACCACGAGGCGCAGGTTCGCTTCCAGCAGGTGGTTCTTCGCACGCTTACCGTCATGGATCACCCAGCGCAGTTCCTTCTTGAGCTTCGGATCCATGTCGGGGTTGTCGGCGAGTTTGTGCTCCGCATACAGGCCAGCTTCAATGCGCATCGCAAGATCGACTTCCTGCTGCGCGTTCAGGAGCGAGACTTTACCGATCTGCTTCAGGTAGTCTTTCACGGGGTCAGCTGTTGCTCCGGGGGTAACGACGCGTTGAGCAGGTGCATCGTCATCATCGCTGGCGGTCAGCACGAAGCCAGAGCCTTTAGCCGCCACTTCTTCGGCAGCTTTCTTCTCTTCCTTTTTGGCAACGGCTTCTTCATCTTCGTCAGCGTCTTCGTGCTCTTCGCCGTCAACGTTCTCGGGATCTAGCTCGTCGTCAAGGTCAAGATCAAACTCGTCCTCGTCGGTCTTCTTCTTACGTCCACCGGTTTTACGTTTAGTGGTTGTTTTACGCGCGCGCTTAGGTTTCTCTTCAGGCACGGCCTCGGCAGTGGCTTCGACCGAGTCCTCTGCATCAGATTTTGCGTCTTCTTGAGTTTTGGCTGCTGCGCGTTTCTTAGCAGGCGCTTTTTTTGCAGGTTTGGATGTGGCTGCAGTTTTTTTAGTGCGGGTTGTCTTTTTGGGGGTTTCGGCTACAGTCTCTTCAGAGGTTTCACCGGTCGCGGTCTTCTTGCTGGTTGCAGGTGCCACAAGAACCCTTTCTAACTCGTGTTGGGGTGCTTTGTCTGCAAAACACCTAAGACCCTGTCAAGTCTTGCTCCTCACATTATTGGTGAAAGCAGGGTTAGCGGAATAAATATAACCGCTAGATACTGGGGATTATTCCCTGCGTTTTCACCTCATGAAGGCGCGCGCAAAAGCACAGACTTTACGGGGTCATCATCAAGTATGGCAGAATCTTATTTTCTTTCAAATAAGGCTCGCCTAGACAACCCTGTTTTATTCCCTGCAAACACAACGTTCGCTACCCTGCCTTTGGCTCAATCGTCTCTACCTTGGCGTCGGCTGCCTCGTGAGGCAATAGAGTACTGAAGTAAAGGTCACCGCGCCAACACCGCACGGGATCCGTAATCCAGAGCGGAAATACAGATTCTGATAGGGCCTGAAAAAGAGGCATATCTTCATCACAGTGAAGCCTGGCGATATCGGCGAGAATACCTGCATAGGTATTTCCGCCACGTAGCCAATTTATCCAGGCTTGAAGAAGCCTCAGTCGACCATACTGTTCACCCGATTGAACCGCATGCACCAACAGATTACAGAGAACTTCGAGAGCGTTAAGACGGCTCCAGGCCGGTTTATAGTCCTTTGTTAGACCGCTCAGAAGTTCCACCATCCGGTCTATCTTCGTTATGTGTTCTTCCGGTCTGGTCTCAGACGAGTCGCATGTGTCGTCTAAAATCTGCTGTTGAAGTATACGATGCGTACGCCGTATCCAGTCGTGCCAGCTCACGCGACCGTGTCCGATACCTCCGATACGGGGGCTTTCGCCCCGAAAAGTTTGATAAAAGGTCTCCGGCAGCGTCGTGCGCCGACGAGTTGTTGGTTTGCCGTAGCATAGAGGTTCCACCGGTTCGTATGATCCTTCACCGCATGCGGCATGCATACAGTCATATCCGTCTAGTACCCCCAATGCTTCCGGCAGGTCTTTAGCCGCTTGGTACAGTATAAATTCTGGGGTTGCCTGGGTATTCATGCTGCACAGCAGATAGCCGGCTATTTCGGGCGATATCAGCGAACGTAAACGATCCCCAAAACTTATGGCGTTATCGTGCTCTTCGGCGTTTTCAGGCGGATAGGTACGCATTACCCAGCGTACAGCCTCAAGGGCACTTTCCCAGTAGCAGAGTTCAATACTTTTCTGACGGTAGTAGCCGGGATGTTCTAAAACAGTATGCCGACCCGTAGCTTGGTTAAGTTCTTCTTCAAAGGTATGCATCCACAACAGACTTGCTTGTTCCCATTCTGTCACCTCATTCGTGGAGGCACTGGTTGCAGTATCCCAGAGGCATTGCGTATATGCAGACAGGGGTTCTGCGGATACTCGGCGTCCCTCATACACCCGATCGAGATAGTACGAGCTATGCATAATGTCTTCAATAGGGCCGCGGTAAGTGAGCGCAAGCTGGTTTCGATCAAGTGACCATCGCGATACGGACCCGCAGTACAGCACATCGTAAAGATCAAGATGAACATTGTTGCAAGCTGCGTAGAGTGTGGGCAGCCACTGGTTGAATGAGATTCCAGCGCGATTATCGATATACAAATCCGTATTGTGTAAGACAGTGCGTGTAGCAGGTGAAAGTTGCCGCTCTCGAGTTGCCGCATTGCCGCTAAAGATCAAAGCAAAGACCCCAGTAATGGGCTCGAACCCGTCAACGGTGGCGGGTACCAGATTCGCTAACTTATCAAAATATTGTTCTAGATCTTGTTGCTCATCAGGAAGATTAACGCGTATACACGGCCCTACGGCATGCTTCGTCACGCTTAAAAGCACCAGCGATTCTTGCGGCCAGTATCCAAACTGATGCAGCACGAGAGCTATCAAGTCTTCTTCGGTATGTAAGCTATAGGTTGTCGTTAGGTTACTCGTTGTTGTCATATCTTTACTATGGCAAGATTGCTCACCTTAAAAGTTCGCAGACCAACTAACCTGTGGATAACCCAGGTGCATTCGCTTCGTTAGGACACATATTTCGCTTCTGTGGATAAGAATTAGCTGTTTTCTATCCAAATATTACGATCCATACCCACACGAGCAACACAAGGCATATGTGACCCCTAAAAGTTTAGGGATGACCCACCATAGCTTGAATTTTTCTATGTTGCGTGCACCCCTGAGTTAAACCATGGGATCTTTTGAGCCTTACTTATTCTTCATGCTCCTCAAGGAATCGCTCAAACATGGCACCGATTTCATCACGTCCAGGAATCTTATGGGCGTCGCGCTGCGAGAGCGGAATAGCGACGTTTGAGGTACGGAAGTTTTCATCGTAATTCGCTTCCATCGTCGAAATCATACGCCCAATCTCTGGGTTCTCCTTGACCTGCTCATTAATTTGCCCATGAACAGCCCTCGCAGCCTCCCTAAGCTCATCACTCGGAAAAGCCAAATCGGGTTGCCATACTCACGTGTTCAAGCGCGGTCAGCGTTCCCTGCGGTAAATCAGCATCAGAAACATACTGGGGAATATTAATACCGAATCCCACAGTGTCGAAGCCGTTCTCGGTGAAAAGAACCTCTAAAAGATTCGTCATATTAGCATGCAAATCAGCTTTAGGACGCCATGGCGAAATCCCTTCAATGAGGTCTTTCCGAGAGCCATGCGCCGTCACCGGCATAGGACGTGTATGCGGCACAGGCATTGGAAACGCCGACACCAGCACCACAAGTGAAGGATCCAGCGTCCGCACAATAGACAACAACGCCTGCTGAAAACGCTGCCATTGATAATCAGGTTCTGAACCGGTCAAAAGCAAGAAAGGCTTATCAAGGGTATCTTCGACCGCATAAAGCTTCAGAGCAGGCATAATTGGCTGCTCAAAATGGTCTTTATTGAAGAAAATATGTGGTCTGCGGCTACGGTAATCATGAAGCTGATCCGTATCAAACTCCACAACCTCAATATTCTTAAGTTCCTTGAGAAGAAAATGCCCCAGCTGCCCCGCTGTGGATCCTGCATCCTGTGGGCTTGAGAGAGCAATAACCAGAGTGAGATTTTTCAACCGTGCATCATGAAGAATTTTATTATTCGCCAAATATAAATCTTCAGGGTTTAACATCTTCACTCCTTTCCCTCGCCGGGTTTAGTCTCTGAACTTTTTATTTTAATGTATGTGTCTAACCGCAACAGTACTATTTCCTAGTCTCTCGCGCGAGGCGAACACTCGTAAAAGCGATAGAAGGGTATTTTCACCGTACTGTTCGTCAAGATTTCCGATACCCGCAGTGTACAGTAGAAACACATTACCCAATATCAATATTCCAACCCATTCGCGGAGGAACTATGTCGACAGCACTTTCTCTTCACACCAACGACCTGCAATCGCTGAATGCTGAGATACTTGTTCTCGGTGTCTTTTCGGGAGAAGACGGACCTTACCTAGCCTCAAATTCACTTCCTGATGATTCGGCGCAGAGCATCAATAAACTTCTGGAGTCTCTAGGTGCCACAGGTGCTCTCGACCAAATACTTCGCCTCCCCGGCGTAGAAGGGGCATCGTCCGACATCATCGCTCTCATCGGCTTTAGGCTCAGACACCACAATTGACCAGGAGCGCCTAGATGCCCTTCGCTTCGCTGCTGGCTCGGCAACCCGTCAGCTTTTAGGAACTGCACATATCGCGCTCGACTTCGGTAGTACCTCACGCGACGAAATTGAAGCTGTAGCTCACGGTGCCGTTCTCGGATCATTCTCCGAAGAAGGAGTACGCAGCAAAACTGCAGATTCTGTTCGAGACGAAGCGGAGTCCATCACCATTGTGGCAAAAGCCGATGCCAGCGAAGCCGAGCCCGCCCTTGTGCGCGCCGTTATTCTGGGCGAAGCTGCCAAGGATGCGCGCCGCCTCGTCAATATGCCCCCTTCACACCTGTACCCGGAATCTTTTGCAAATCTCGCCGCAGAGCTTGTCAAAGATTATTCAGATGTCAGCATTGAAGTCTACCCTTATGACCGTTTGCTCAAGGAAGGTTTTGGAGGCATCGCAGGAGTCGGTCAAGGCTCCCCGCGGAAGCCCGCACTCGCCGTTGTTAAGTACACCCCCGAGAGCCCTTCTGCACATGTGGCTCTCGTTGGCAAAGGGATTACTTTTGATACCGGCGGAAACTCCCTAAAACCTGCGGCATCTATGATGACGATGAAATGCGACATGGCAGGTGCAGCATCGGTTCTGCACGCAGTTCTTGCGGCGTCCGAGCTGGAAATTCCGGTTGAGGTCACCGGATACCTTTGCCTCGCTGAGAATATGCCCGGCGGCGCTTCCCTGCGCCCCGAAGACATCATCACTATTCGTGACGGCCGCACGGTTGAAGTTCTCAATACCGATGCCGAAGGACGCCTAGTCATGGCGGATGGTATTGCTCTTGCATCCGAATCAAACCCTACCGTAATCCTGGATATTGCAACGCTCACGGGTGCAGCCATGGCGGCGCTGGGATTGCGTACCGCCGCACTTATGGGTGATGAGGATATTCGCGACCGTGTACAACAGGCAGGGAGCAAAATCCGGTGAGGCATACTGGCAAATACCACTCGAATCATATCTGCGTGCCTCTATGAATTCCCCAGTAGCTGATATTAAAAATATGGGTTCGCGCTACGGTTCCATGATGATCGCAGGGCTCTTCCTGCAAGAATTTGTAGGTGAAGGCATTCCCTGGGCACATCTCGATATTGCTGGTCCTGCCTTTAACGAAGAAGGTGCTTATGGGTTCACCCCTAAGGAAGGTACCGGTTTTGGCACCGCGACCCTGGTGAATTTCATCGAATCGTACGCACGGTAAAGGAAATATCCGCCTTATATCGGGGTCCCTAGACTGACGGTCTCAGGGCCCCGATACTGCTCTTCTTCTACGTGCAAAATCTCACATCATAAATTCCAGGATGGTTACGCTCTTCAAAAAATTTGCACAGTTTGTGCGATTATTGCCCCAAATTAGCGTCAGGTGAACTTAAAGGGTCTAAAACAGGGGTATTGTTGTAGTGAGTGTTTTTCTGCTCTCTCATAGATGCGCGCCCTCACGCAAACCGGAAGGTGCGGGTCTGCTGTTTGACAGAAAAGCAATATAGATAAAGAACGCATTGCACCGGGGTTACAGCCCCACAATCTATGCAAGGGAGCAACATCGTGGCTCAAGAATTCGACATCCTCATCCTTGGCGGCGGTTCCGCTGGTTACTCTGCCGCTCTGCGCGCGCGCCAGCTGGGTTTTACCGTTGGCCTCGTTGAAAAGGAAAAAGTAGGCGGCACCTGCCTGCACACCGGTTGTATTCCGACGAAGGCATACCTACACGCCGCAGAATTGGCGGAGGACGCTCGTGAAGCCTCTAAAGTAGGCGTAAACGCCACCCTAGAGTCCATCGAAATGGGTAAGGTACGCGATTACAAAGATGGTATTGTCGCAGGTAAATTCAAGGGTCTCTCCGGTCTTTTGAAGATGAAGGGCGTAGAGGTTATCGCTGGTGAAGGCAAGCTGACCGCTCAAGATACCGTGACCGTCAACGGTACGGATTACAAGGGCAAGAATATTATTCTTGCTTCCGGCTCTATTTCTAAGACTTTTGGCCTGCCTATTGAAGGTCGAGTTCTGACCTCCACCGAGGCTCTTGAAATGGACTACCTGCCGAAGAGCGCTATCGTTCTCGGAGGCGGCGTCATTGGCTGTGAGTTTGCCTCCATGTGGAAAGCTATGGGCGTAGACGTCACTATTATCGAGGGTTTGCCCAACCTCGTTCCGAACGAAGATCCCGCCATCATCAAGGTTCTTGAGCGTGCCTTCAAGAAGCGCGGCATCAAGTTCAATACTGGTACTTTCTTTGAGAAGGTTGAGCAGGACGCTAACGGTGCAAAGGTAACCCTGGCAGACGGTAAGGTATTTGAGGCCGACATCGTGCTCGTTGCTGTTGGCCGTGGCCCCAACACTGCAAATATGGGTTACGAAGAGCAAGGTATCCCCATGGATCGTGGCTTCGTGCTTGCTAACGAGCGCCTGCACACCGGTGTTGGAAATATCTATGCTGTGGGTGACATTGTTCCTGGCGTTCAGCTTGCACACCGTGGTTACCAGCAGGGCATCTTTGTTGCCGAAGAAATTGCTGGTTTGAACCCCACCGTTGTTCCCGATGTTAATATTCCGAAGGTGACCTTTTGCGATCCTGAGATTGCTTCTGTGGGTTACTCCGAGCCGAAAGCGAAGGAGAAATTCGGTGAGGACAATGTTGAAGTTGCCGAATACAACCTAGCTGGTAATGGCAAGTCCTCAATTTTGGGTGCTTCCGGCATCGTCAAGGTCGTGCGTGAAAAGGACGGTCCGATCGTAGGCGTTCATGCTATCGGTAAGCGTATGGGCGAGCAGATCGGCGAAGCTCAGATGTGGGTTGATTGGGAAGCATTCCCCGAGGATGTTGCTAAGTTTATCCACGCTCATCCGACTCAGAATGAGTCTTTGGGTGAGGCTGCCATGGCTCTGAACGGTACCCCGCTACACGGCTAATTATCGCCTTATCAAATTATGGGTATGTCACAATAGACTGAGATGCCCTATCACCAGGGCAGAGAGTTACCCCGTGTTTTGTTATCACACGAAAATTATGCGCGGGTGGCCTTGCCCAGTAAAAGTTTTTCTAGTTCAAGCATTCACAAGGAGAATGGGAAGAGATATGTCCCACACCGTAGAATTGCCCGCATTGGGCGAATCCGTGACCGAAGGCACCGTGACCCGCTGGCTTGTAGCTGTCGGCGACACTGTAGCTGTGGACGATCCTATTGTCGAGGTTTCTACCGATAAGGTCGACACCGAGATCCCCTCGCCCGTAGCAGGCGTTGTTGAGCAGATCTTGGTGGAAGAAGACGAAGATGTTGAGGTTGGCGCTGCTCTCGTTGTCATTGGCGATGGTTCCAGTGCTCCCGCAGCTGCACCTGCCGCGCCCGCTGCCGAGGCTCCTGCAGCATCCGCTCCTGCCGCTCCTGCTGCTGCCGCTGAGTCTCCTGCTGCGGGCTCTGCAACCGGGCAGGAAGTGACTCTTCCGGCATTGGGCGAGTCCGTCACTGAGGGTACCGTGACCCGCTGGCTGAAGGAAGTCGGCGAGCAGGTCGAGGTTGACGAACCTCTCGTAGAAGTTTCTACCGATAAGGTTGACACCGAGGTTCCTTCGCCTGTAGCAGGTACCCTACTCGAAATCCGTATTCAGGAAGACGAAGAAGCAGAGGTCGGTCAGGTTCTCGCCATTATTGGTGATTCCTCCGCAGCTGCTCCTGCTGCGCCGGCCGCCCCCGCACCTGCTGCGGCAGCACCGGCTCCTGCAACTCCCGCTGCGCCTGTAGCTCCTGCTTCTGCGCCCGACACCCCCGCTACCCCGGCGGCTCCCGCCGCCGATGGCGAAGCATACGTAACCCCGCTGGTTCGTAAGCTCGCCAAAGACAATGGTATTGACCTGTCCACTGTGAAGGGCACCGGCGTAGGCGGTCGTATCCGCAAGCAGGATGTTCAGGCAGCTATTGCCGCTAAGGGCTCGGCGGCTGCTCCTGCTGCTCCCGCTGCATCGGCAGCTCCCGCCGCAGACGGTGCTCCCAAGGCAGCACATACCTTCGAAGTTTCGCCCAAGCGTGGTACCGTCGAAAAGACCGCACGCATTCGCCAGGTTATTGCAAAACGTATGCGTGAGTCCCTTGATATTTCCACTCAGCTGACTCAGGTTACCGAAGTGGATATGACTCGTGTGGCACAGCTGCGTGCCAAGGCTAAGGACGGCTTCCTCGCTCGTGAGGGCGCAAAGCTGACCTTCCTGCCTTTCTTCGCACAGGCTGTTACCGAGGCTCTGCAGCAGCACCCCGCACTGAACGCTTCCATGACCGAGGACCTGAAGCAGATTACCTACCCCGATTCCGAGAACGTCGCGATCGCTGTAGATACCCCCAAGGGTCTGCTCGTTCCCGTTATCAAGAACGCATCGGATCTCGGCATCGCTGGCTTGGCTAAGGCAATTGGCGACTTAGGGCGGACGTGCACGCACCGGCGACATTGCTCCCGAAGAGCTGACCGGCTCCACCTTCACCATCACCAATATTGGTTCTTTCGGTGCTCTGTTTGATACCCCGATTATCAACCAGCCGAACGTGGCGATCTTGGGTACCGGCTCTATCGTGAAGCGTCCCCATGGTGGTTAAGGACGTTGATGGCAACGATTCAATTGCGATTCGCTCTATGTGCTACCTCTCCCTCACCTACGATCACCGCGTGGTCGATGGTGCAGATGCAGGTCGCTTCCTGTACACCCTCAAGACTCGCCTGGAAGAGGCAAACTTTGAGGCTGAGCTCGGTCTCTAAAGGGGTCCTGGCATGATGTAGCATCGTGTTTCAAGGGGTGTGTTGGCGTATAAGCCAACGCACCCCTTTTTTATTTTTATTCTTCGTCGTTATGCCGAGTTTTTATTAAAGTAGACATTATAGTGACAGAGTGTCAGAATATTAGCTATGTTTCTTCTCAACAACGTTCTTGTGTTTTTGCACATCATAGGTGCCGCGATTATTATTGGGCTCTGGATTGCTCATTTTCGCACACCTAAAGTTCTGCCCGGGCAGTTTCACGCATCGCTTCTGATGCTCGTAACGGGCTTACTCCTGGTAGGAATTGCTGAGGTTACCGGCAGTCCTAACCACATTAAGATTGCGGTCAAAATTCTTATTGCATTGAGCATTGCTGCTGCCGCATTCATCGGTCAACGCAAGTACAAGGCGGGAGAACCAATTTCAACAGGCTTAGCGCATGCAGTGGGCGGTCTTGCCGTCATTAATGTTGCCGTTGCCACCATCTGGCACTAAACAGCTCTTCACTTCGGCACAATGCTCTTGCCCATGTTCCCGGTAGTTTTTATAGACCTACCGGGGATATGTTTTTAAGAGCTGCACGCTTGAACTCGCAGCTGCTTCATCTATATGCAGCTCTCCCCTGGTGGTTATTTATTCACGGCTCACGGACGACCGTAGGCTGCGCATCGGGCTCGTTGAGTGTTTCATCCGTGACTGGCGTTGCCGTGACAATACGCCATACCCCCTCGTCGCGATGCAGCTCAAAGATAACTGTCTGCACCGGCACGCCGTCCACAAGGTGAACACCGGATTCTTTCTGCTCCGCATCCGTTGGGGCGTATCCGGGCGACTCTACTTCTGCGGTTATTCCTAAAGAGTCAGAGTCTCTGTGCAGAATACGGGTCAATGAGCGCAGTTTCAGCGTCGCCGCCCCCTGGGAGCTCAACGACTGATTGCGCTCCTCTATAACCTGAGTGAGAATAGCCTGCTCATCCTGCGGAGTACTCACAACGGCAGGCTGAGTAGCGTGAGACTCGTGATGATGCATAGCTTCCGGAACCCAGGTCGCCCCGGCTATTGCTCCAGCTCCTAAGATTATGAGACTCCCAACCCCCAGAATCACGAGTTTGCGGGTCGTAAAATTACGAGCCTTTGAATGTCCACGGCTATGCCCAACTTTGAGAGTACTCTTCCCTATAAGTTTCTGAGCGTTCTGATGTCTAACCTTGGGCAGGGTCTTAGTGCTTTTAACGGTATTCGGTTCTCGCGAAGCAACAGGGAGTTTAGACCGTACTGACTCAGGCGCGCTGGTATAAGCATTGAGAGGCTGCGTCTGGAATGCGCTGAATGCGTCAAGAACCTCCTGTACAGTGGCCTTAGGATCATCAAGCAGACGCTCAAGCTCGGTTCCCAATGTCTGCGGTACATCGGCAAGGAGCGGCAGCGGAATGCGTTGATGAGTCTGCCGAGGCGACTCTCCGGTGAGCGCATACCACAGAAGAGCCACAAAATCATAAACTCCGACATGTTCATGTTCATCCGGCTGGCGTTTACTCGCTTTGACAGAACTGGGCAGACAAAGAAACTCGGGGAGTCCAGCAACGGTTACCATCACGTGCTGAGGCTCTAGATGCTCAGGATAGATATGCGCCGCGTGTAAGCTCTTGAGACCCCATCCTATGTGGTGTGCCAAGGTCGCAACCTCGGCGAGCGGTAAGGTTCCACGTGCCTGCACAAGGGATTCGAGTGATCCTGCCTCAACCGGTTCGTACCAATAATAAGTTCCTGTCTCTGTGCCAGACGACTGCCTTTCGTCCCGCGTTACGGCTAGTACAGTGGCGACACCGGGTAAGGGCGGTAAACCGCAAAGTTTTTTGATCTGGTGCGATGGTATTTGCTGAGAATCATGACTTATCGCAAGGGTGTAAAGCCCCGGGGCTAATTGTTTGGGAAGTATACGATTCTTAACCGATGAATCTCTATTTGCATGTATCTTAACTGTCCAAATACTCAGGTTTGGTTCTTCGTGAAGATTTTCAAGGTATGTGATGCTATCGGTGTTCATACTCTAGATGTACCGGATTTTAGAAAAGCACCGTGAAAGTTATCCACAGGAACAAGGTTTTTAGCGATTTTCATGCTGTATAACGCGTTTCTGCTCGCCTTCTGCCTTGTTTATGACGTCATAATCTGTCACACAAAGTACGAGTTGTTTTCCTAGAGCGATGCTGCTGCCCAGAGCACGTGTAATCAGGAAGCCCTAATTTTTATCGTGGTCGTTCCGGTACTAAGGTAGAAGCTATGTCCGTAATACTTGAACGTGTGGGGTTTGCCCCTGACTATGTGAATTATGTTGAGAGCCTTGATATGCAATCTCGCCTTCATGCAGAGGTAGCGGCACGCGCTCGGCAAAACACTATTCTTCTGCTCGAACATGAGCCCGTGATTACGGCTGGCAAGCGCACTGAAGATCATGAGTACCCCACAGACCGTTCAACTCCAGTCGTGAAATTGACCGCGGCGGAAAACTTACGTGGCATGGTCCCGGCCAACTGACCGGGTATCCCATTCTGAAACTTCCTGAACCTCTTGACGTGGTAGCGTATGTGCGCCTCCTAGAAGAAATTATTATGAATGTGCTCGCTCAGCTTGGCATCAAAGGCGAACGAGTGGAAGGGCGCAGTGGCGTATGGATTCTGGGCGATGGTATTACACCAGATAAGAAAATCGCCGCTATTGGGATTCGCGTTTCAAAGCAAACCACAATGCACGGGTTCGCCATTAACTGCTGCAATGAGACCGCGCCGTTCATGCAGTTCATTCCCTGCGGTATTACGGATGCTGGTGTCACAACAATCTCAGAGCAGCTCGGTCGTACAGTAACCCCGGCAGATATTCTAGAGACCCTTGAGCGTGAGCTTATTAAGTATCAGGATCGTTTGGCAATGCCTTTTGAGCCCCTTGTTCCGCAGGAGCACAAGGTGGCACACGAGACGGCTGCGTAGCCACAAGGCTCAAGTATTTCACCTTGTCAGTGCTGCTTATCGATATTCGGCGGGTAATCCGAATAGAGATTTGTGTGCGTAAACAAGACTTAAAGACAAATAAACCATAATCCACGCCACAGTGTTTTTCGCCTGCACGATGCGGGCGTAAAATAGGTTTCAGCCCGTTTTAAACCGAGGGCGCATCCAGTTAGAAGGAGCAACACACATGAGCATTAAGCCTGAAGGCCGCAAGCTGCTGCGCGTCGAGGCTCGCAATGCTGAGGTTCCCATCGAGAAGAAGCCTCACTGGATTAAGACCAAAGCCGTTGTGGGGCCTGAATACAATGAAATGAAGGAACTGGCCCGGGGTCAGGGGCTTCATACAGTGTGTGAGGAAGCTGGCTGTCCTAATATCTACGAGTGTTGGGAAGACCGCGAGGCAACCTACCTTATTGGCGGTTCCGAATGCACTCGCCGCTGCGATTTCTGCAATATTGCCACTGGTAAACCTGCTGCAGTTGATTACGCTGAGCCCTTCAAAGTCGCTAAAAATGTTAAGGTTATGGGTTTGCGTTATGCCACGGTGACCGGTGTGGCACGTGACGATCTTGAAGACGGCGGTGCCTGGCTCTACGCAGAGACTACACGTCAGATTCACAAGATGTGCCCCAATACCGGTGTTGAGATGCTGATCCCTGATTTCAAGGGTAAGCCAGAGCATGTGCAGAAAGTCATTGATGCACGTCCAGAGGTTTTTGCGCACAACTTAGAGACTGTGCCGCGTATCTTTAGCAGATCCGCCCGGCATTCCGTTATGAGCGATCACTCGATGTGATCACCCAGGGTAAAGAGGCTGGCATGGTCACGAAGTCCAACCTGATTCTGGGTATGGGTGAAACTAACGATGAGATTTACGAGGCGCTCTGCGATCTGTACGACGCCGGATGCGATATTATCACCCTGACTCAGTATCTGCGCCCCGGTCCCCTTTTCCATCCCATTGAGCGTTGGGTGAAGCCCGCCGAATTCCTGGAGTTCTCAGCTATGGCAGAATCCATCGGTTTTGCTGGCGTTATGGCTGGTCCGATGGTTCGGTCCTCATATCGTGCCGGTCGTCTGTGGGCACGCGCGATGAAGAAGAACGGCTATGAGATTCCAGAAAACCTTGCGCATATCGAAGATGGTGGTGCGGCTTTGCAAGAGGCTTCTTCCCTCGTCGCAGCGGGTTTCTAGAATAGTTCAGTCCGCAGAGACATAGATTTAGAAGGTTCCCCGGCTCGTTTCTTCCTAAAGATTACAAACCGGGGGACTTTGACTTTGTTTACCCAAAAAAATGAGGGCCAAGCGCCAAGCCTTAGGCGCATCTGCAGGGTTTGGCTGTTAGGTGAGTTTTTCCTTAGGAGAATGCACGGGCATCCAGGTCAAGAACAATCTAAGATAGAATAAATACTGCAGTCTTATACTGCATTTTCCTACCCGTTGTCCAGAGGAAGCACCGTGGCAGAAAAGCGCGAAGAGAAGAAAAAGCAGAAGAAAGATAAATCCCCGGGTACGTTTGCCCAGATGAAGCAGGTCTACCAGATGACCAAAAAATCTGACCCGAATATCGGGTGGATTCTGCTTCTTGCAGTGGTCGTTACCCTGCTTGTTTGTCCTGATCGGCGCGTTACTCAACAACATCATCACTTTTATTATTCTTGGTCTTGCGGTTGGCGTTCTTGCCGCCATGATTATTCTGGGTCGTCGCGCGCAAAAAGCAGCATTCACGCAGATCGAAGGACAACCTGGGCGTGCGGGTGCCGCCATGAACTCCGTGCGCCGTGGCTGGATTGTGGAAGAGCAGCCTGTAGCTGCGAACCGCAATCAGGATCTTGTTTTTCGTGGTCTCGGTAAGCCGGGGATTGTGCTGGTAACCGAGGGCCCGTCATCTCGTGTGCAGAACCTTGTGAAAAATGAGAAGAAACATCTTAACCGCGTAGTTCCCGGTGTTCCCGTACACGTGATTGAGACCGGTCACGACGAAAATCAGGTTGAGTTGAAAGATGTCGTCAAGACTATGAACAAGCTGCCTAAAGCCCTGACTCAGCAAGAAGTTCAGGGAGTTTCTAATCGTCTTAGTACCCTCAACCATGTGCGTAACCCCATGAACAGCATTCCAAAGGGTATAGACCCGAACCGTGTGCGCCCCGATCGTCGCGCAATGCGTGGGCGTTAAGAAACGGTACATCCTATGGTTGAGCCCCGACATCATGGTGAGGTCGGGGCTCAGCTTTTCTGTCTAATACCCGGAAAACAATATAAGCTCTTCGGCAATACAGTTCGCATCTAGCGGATGCGCACAAGTATAGTTCCTGCCGCGCGATCGTGAAGACCGCGTGAATTCGCATCCAAAATTACGGTGGGCAACACCAGCATGGTCAGCACAGCTCGGATAAGGGCTCGCTTCCAACCAACGGGCCTGCCATCTAGAGTTTGCACCTGGACTCCAACCAGAAAATGCCCCAGAGTGTGCCCCATAAATCCCACGAGTACGATCAGGTACAGCAGAAAAATTCCTAGTGTCGTTAGACCATGTATTTGTACATTTTGGCCTCCGACTAGCAGAAACGCAAGACCCAAGCATAGATACCAATCTATGATGAAACCTAGGAGGCGGCGCATTGGACGGGCTATAGCACCAGGTCCTGTTTCTGGTCTCCCCATGATCTCTCCGGGGTATTTTTGGTTACTGGGCGCGCCATTGATCCACGACCCAAGATCGTCACGTTCAATCATGGCTTCTATTATCCTGTATCTCTTTCCTAAACGTACGCCACCCTACCACATCTGCAACTTTGTAACACTACCGAAACATAATAGACACGACAGAGCAAAAAATACCCCCTATGCTAGATAGTGGTGCACAACTCATAAACTGGGCGCCACACCAGACACCAAGGACAAAACACCACGAGGAGCAGTCCGTATGTTTACCAGTCCCCAAGAAGTTCTCGATTTTATTAAGAGCGACGAAATTGTCTTCGTCGACATTCGATTCACCGATATGCCCGGGGTGCAGCAGCACTTTAACCTTCCGGCGAAGGCGATCGACGAGGATTTCTTCGTCAACGGTCAGCTTTTCGATGGCTCGTCTATTCGTGGTTTCCAGGGCATTGCCGAGTCTGATATGCAGCTTATTCCCGATGTTAAGTCGGCGTATGTTGATCCTTTCCGTCTTGAAAAAACCCTTGTTATTATCTGCTCTATCGTGAATCCCCGCACCGGTGAGCCCTACCACCGTGACCCTCGCGGTGTAGCCGAACGCGCTGAAGCATACTTGCAGTCCACAGGTGTTGCCGATACCGCGTTCTTTGCTTCTGAAGCCGAGTTCTTCGTCTTTGAGGATGTCCGTTACCAGGTAGAGCCCAATTCCGTGTTCTATAAAATCGATTCCGATGAAGCATATTGGAACACCGGACGCAAGGAAGAAGGCGGCAATCTTGGTAATAAGACCCCTATCAAGGGCGGTTATTTCCCGGTCTCCCCTGTCGATAAGCAAGCCGATCTACGTGATGCTATGTGCGTAGCGATGGATCAGGTTGGACTCGAAGTTGAGCGCAGCCATCACGAGGTCGGTTCCCCTGGACAGGCAGAGATCAACTACAAGTTCTCAACCCTCACCAATGCCGCCGACGACCTGCTGAAGTTTAAGTACGTTATCAAGAACACCGCCGATGAGTGGGGCAAGTCGGTGACTTTCATGCCGAAACCTGTCTTCGGCGATAACGGTTCGGGGATGCATTGCCACCAGTCACTGTGGTTAGGCGGCGAACCGCTCTTCTACGATGAACGCGGATACGCAAACCTCTCCGATATCGCTCGCTGGTACATTGGCGGGCTGATTGAGCATTCCTCCGCTGTGTTGGCGTTTACCAACCCGACCGTTAACTCTTACAAGCGCCTTGTGCCTGGCTACGAGGCCCCCGTAAATATGGTGTACTCGCAGGGTAACCGCTCTGCCGGTATTCGCATCCCGATTACTGGCGCCAATCCGAAGGCTAAGCGTCTTGAATTCCGCGCGCCCGACCCTTCGTGCAATCCCTACTTCGCTTTCTCGGCACAGCTTATGGCTGGTTTGGATGGTATTCGCAACCGCATCGAGCCGCCCGCACCGATCGACAAGGATCTATACGAGCTGCCCGCCGAAGAGGCCAAGGATATCAAGAAGGCTCCCGCTAACCTTGAGGAGGCGCTGGCCGCGCTTGAGGCAGACCACGACTTCCTGCTCGAAGGCGGCGTATTCACCGAGGATCTGATTCATGCGTGGATTGACTACAAGCGCACGAACGAGCTTGAACCGCTCTCGCTGATTCCTCACCCGCTGGAATACCAGCTGTACTACGGTGTCTAACCGTTAGTTATAGAGGTTAGAATGCTCCGTGTCTTCATATATGAGGGCATGGAGCATTCTAGTTAATATCGGCGTTATAGGAATAGTTCTGTACCTTTGACTCTGAAAATAAAAGGGCAAAAATTTATCCCTTTTCCTGACATAGTCGATTCTAATTTTCAATATAGTTGTATATCAGAACTCACGATGATAATTCCTAAGGATTCTAAGACTCCGACCTCTGACAAGCATATTTATTAGCTTTATAATAATTTTGAGATATTCTTATAGTTTTTTATCTACCTTTGCTTCATCATAGATTATGCTCATGGCGAGCATACACATACTAACCTTTCCAGAATTTGTATATTCCGGTTGTGCTTTCATATTGACAATACACTGCGGCACTGCCTAGCATAGTAGCCTTCCTTAACTAGTAAACACTGAGAAGATAGACCTATTCGCAAGTTTCCCCACTCAGAAAGGACAGCTCCACAAGGTACTTGACTCCCTCAGTGGCCATAATGTGGAATACTTACAAAATCTGGAATTAAGGCTTAACCTTCACGTATGATGAAGCCGCAAGTAAGTTCTTAGGGGATTACTGCCTCCACGTTCTAAAGGAGTTTGACGTGTCGCATGTACTATCACGCCGTACTGTATGTCTATCAGCTGGTCTTACAGCAGGTGCAACTTTCGTAGGTTGCGCTTCCAGCTCGCTGTCGTCCGATGAAGCACTATATAAGAATGACCAGCTATTACCCTCTGCACCAGGCGAGCCCTATACAGGTTCCGATGAACAGCCTATTCGCACACAAGAGCGTATGTTTATGGCGATGATGGATGCTGACGCCGAGTCTCTCCGTTCCACTCTCACTGAGGATGCTACACTCACCCACATCACAGGCCAGATCCAGACTCGCGATGAGTGGGTACAGTCGGTTGCCGACAAAACTATGTCCTACAGCAATATTGAGGTAGTATCTGCTCGCGTGGAACGAAGTGACAATGGAGCTCAGCTCGTAGCACGCACGCGCACGATCGCAAATATCAATGGGAGCGATGGAACCTGGAATCTTCAGCTTGTATCGCAGATACACCCCGATGGTACGCACTTTACGAAGACTGTCGCCTCCCTATGGTCTTAAAAGCTCGACCGAAACTATCCTAAAGATGCCCTTATGCAAGGAGGGCATCTTCTGTTTTAAGATCTCAAACAGGATGTTTACCTGCCGGGCTCGAATTTTATAAAAACACGAGATAAGCTGGAGTGAGCTTACAGCGTTATAGACGTTTCTAAAATGGTAATTTACTATTCTTTCCACGGGACAGCTGTATATTTTATGTTCTCATAGTGCCTAAGGAAATATTTCCATGAATATCCTTATCGGTCTTATACCCGCGCTATTCTGGGGCATTCTGCCTCTGTGCGTATCTAAAATCGGTGGTAAACCGACTCAGCAAATTATGGGTACCACGATGGGCGTGCTCCTCATGGGTATTGCCACTTCCCTGCTTTTCTTCCCGATTCGCCTTGACGCTTGGGCATTTTTTCTGTGCTTCCTCTCAGGGGCAAGCTGGGCGTTCGGGCAGATGAACCAATATCGCGCATTTACCCAGATCGGTGTTTCTCAAACCATGCCTTTATCGACTGGTATGCAGCTGGTAGGTACTTCGCTGATGGGCGTGGTGGCGTTCGGTGACTGGGGTACCGTTCAGGCTAAGATTATCGGTGCAGTGGCTCTGACGCTCATTATCATCGGTATTTGGATGACCACGAAGCAAGAGAATCCTGACCCACAGTCTGGCGGGAATATGCGGGCCGGTATTATCACACTCTTAATTTCTACCATCGGATATGTCGGATATTCATTCTTTCCCAACTATGTGAGTGTAGACGGGTGGTATAAATTCCTGCCCCAATCAGTGGGTATGGTGGTAGCGGCTATCACGATGTCTATGCTGACCCGTGACGGTACCCGCCTTTGGGATAAGAAGTCTTTACAGAACATTATCTGTGGCGTGATTTTCTCGGGTGCTGCGTTAGCCTACCTAGTGTCTATTGAGCCGCATCGCAACGGTGTTGCCAGCGGGTTTACACTCTCACAGATGAACGTTATTATCTCCACTCTGGGCAGTATCTTACTACTGGGAGAGAAGAAAACGAGGCTGGAGCTGCTGTATGTGTTAGGAGGACTCGCCCTCGTAGTTATTGGCGGCGTTCTTATTGGTACGCTTTAGCTGTACACGCCGCACATTCTCACCGTATATTCTCTAGATTTCGTGTGATTCGCACACATCACGTTAGAATAATGAGAACTGTCTTTTCACCGATATGACCAACGCAGGAGAGCCCGTGTCCAAATTCATCGCCAAGCATTTTGACGAGCTGACCGCTCACGAGTTGCAGCAGATTCATATTATTCGTTCGCTGGTGTTCACAGTGGGTCAGCAATCAACTGATCAGGAGCCTGATGACGCTGATTTCGAATGCATCCATATGGTGAATGAGGACGATTCGGGAAAAGTGCTCGCGTATCTGCGTCTATTCGATCTTGAGAAGGTTCAGGATGCACGCCACCGCTACATTCCGGGCGCGTGGACATTCGGTCGTGTGGCAGTTCACCCAGATGCACGTGGTACCGGCCTGGGACGTAAGCTTTTACACGCAGCCTTGGAATGGATCCGGAATAACACGGACGCAAAAGAAATCGTGATCGCCGCTCAAGCATATCTGAAAGATACCTACTACAGTCCTGAGGGGTTTGTTGAGCGCGGTGAGCACTACATGGAGTCTGGAATCGAGCATGTCGAGATGGTGCTCGATCTACAGCGCTAACCACCGTACCTGCAAAACTCTTACTATGAGGCTGCAGGGTTTAAGGTTCGTGGTGCCCCTTTATCAAGAAGCCGGGATTGAGCATCTCGACATGGTACTAGAGATCGAGCGGTAGGCTCCATCAAGCTTTCTACTGCGTCCCTAGAACGCACGCACCGATAAGCCGATCAAGTTTACGAATATCGGTGCCTCGCCCAACTTTAATCTTGATGTGGCCTGCTCGGGTCCACAATTCAAGTTCAGCGTTAGTATCGAATAGACCCCGAGCGTTCTCCGATGACCACATGTTAATAGAGCTATAGGGCAGAGAATACATTTCTACTTTCTTCCCCGATAACCCCTGAGAGTCACGCACGATTAAACGCTTCGTCGTAAAAATTGCTGCGTCTCGAAAAGTCTTATACGCAATAATTGGTTCTTCCCCTGGCACCATCAGGTCAAGAGCATCTTGCGGAATGGAGCACTCGCCTATGAAAGTCCAAGCAGCAATAGAGTGTAATGATGATTCCAAAATATCTCCTATGACATGAGTGAGCTTATCAGTATCATACCGTAGCGTTCTCGCCAGAGTTCAATCTATGTCGTGAGCATCCAGAAGCAAGCGTAGAATATGGAAGAGAAGGACGCGCCTGTTGGCTTTTTGATAGCGCGCATGGACAGGAAAGAAGGCAAAACGATGGCATATCAGCCGACTCAGCTCAATGGAGAAACCGTATTCCGCAACGAGGTCTTCCAGACCGGTCTTATGTCGCAGCTGCTCGACGGTGTGTACGACGGCGAAATGACAATTGGTGAACTGTTGAGCCACGGTAACTTTGGGGTAGGAACTTTTAACGGCCTTGATGGGGAGATGGTGGTGCTCGACGGCGATTGTTACCAGGTGCGCCATGACGGCTCGGTTTCTATCCCCCAACTTACTGATCGAACCCCCTATGCAGTGGTCACAAACTTCGTACCCATGATCCGTCGTGAGCTTCCGCAAAACATGCTGCGCACCTCCACCTCACAGGTTCTCGATAATTTTACGGTGTCGAAGAACTACATGTACGCTATCAAGATTTATGGCGAGTTTGAGTGGGTTCGTACTCGTACCGTGGTCAAGCAGGAAAAGCCCTACCCGAAAATGGTGGATGCAACCGAGAATGAGGATATCGTTCAGTTCGATAATCTGACAGGAACGATTGTGGGTTTCCGTACCCCCATCTATGAGCAGGGCATTTCCGTTCCGGGGTGCCACGCCCACTTTATTGACGATGACCGTACTCATGGCGGACATGTAGTCGATTTCAAATTAAAGTCAGCAAACGTAGAAATCTGCCCCGGTACCGGTTTACAGCTGCATCTGCCGCTGACCCCCGAGTTCTCTTCCGCCAACCTCTCCCCCGAAGATTTGGCAGATCAGATCTCAAAGGCGGAAAAACACTAAACCTACCTACGGCGAGGGCGAGCCTCCGAATACTTTTTTGCGAGTATGCGGAGGCTTTTGCCTGTTTCATCACAGCAGCAACAACAGGGCAGCATGCACCGTTCAAAGCGTACCGCTGAGGGACGCTAAGCTGTGCATCATGCTCACCACAGACATGAAAAAGTGCCTTTATCTGAATAAAGGCACTTTTTAATGTCTGTGGTGAAACGGAATAATAAGAGAATCAGGCGCTCCTAAGCCTCCGGCACAAATTCACCGTGTCCGAGGTCGCGCAGGGCGGTACGCACCGCCTCCGCGTCAGCATCCAGTTCCTCGACAGTCACGTTAGCGAGCGCATTCGCTGGGTCATATTCCGCCATACTATCCGCTGGGAACAGATGAATATGCGTGTGTGGCACATCGAACCCGGCAATCATAAGCGCCACCCGGTCTTTATCGAAAGCTCGATCTAGAGCACCGGAAATCTTATGCGCTACTGCGAAAAGATGCGCCGCAAGCTCCGCCGGCAGCTCAGGCCAACGGTCAATCTCTTCACGCGGAACCACAAGCAGATGCCCGTGCGATGCCGGCTGAATATCCATAAACGCCACGCATTTCTCATCTTTCCAGACAAAACGGCCCGGAATCTCGCCGTCAATAATCTTGGTAAAAATACTGCTCACTCTATCCTCCAAAATCTAGAGCTTGACCGTGTCACCGGGGTTTAGATGCGAATATTCGGTACCGTACTTGTTGCTAAAGGTAGTAATCAAACCCTCGATAATTCCCGTACCATTCTCATTAATCATGCCATTGTGAATGGGGTACGCATGCCGTGCTCCCACCGCGATCACAAAATCGATAACTTCTTGAACCTTGCTCCAGGGCGCGTGCACCGGCACCAAAACATGAGGAGCTTTCGCACCATGTGGCACCACGAGGGAATCACCGGGGTGGTACACAACACCGTTAATGAGGTATCCAATATTGGCGATCGTAGGGATCAGAGGGTGAATCAGCGCGTGCTGACCGCCAAAGGTCTGTACATCAAAACCGGGCACCGAAAATTCGCTATCTGCCGATACAACGGTGATGTGGGCGTTTGGCGCGGTATCAAGAATTTTCTCTGCGACAGCTCGCGGCGCCCAAATACGTAACTGTGGCTTTTCGGCGATCAAAGGCAGCACACGATCGGCATCGAAATGATCGGGATGCTCGTGTGTAATCAAGAGGTAGTCCGCGCCATCAAGCAGCTGAGCATGTTCTCCCTCAGGCGCGAAATTTCCGGGGTCAAACACTAGTACATGACCGTCGTGCTCCATCCGCACACTTGAATGGGTATATTTTGTCAGTTCCATGGTTCCAGTCTACTCGCCAGAATCGAGCCTGCTCTAGTGCTGTACCATGGCTAACTACAGGGTAATCTAGAATTTTCACCACGTGAGAGAATTAATAACTCGCACTTGATATGCAAAATTTTAGTGTAGAGTCATTAGAAAAGGCTCACAAACCCGCATACTACTTGGGTGTGCCCCACCCGGAAGGTTATGTTTTGGATACTCATATTCCCGTCCGCAAGATCGTGAAACAGGCAGAGGCGCGCAACACCAAGCAGCGCCGCATTATCAAGGCCACGATGGCCGAACTGGGCGATTTTATTTCGGCGCAGGATTTGCACCTCACCCTAGCTAACCGTAAAGAACAGGTGTCTTTGGCGACGACCTATCGTGTGCTCCAGTCTCTCGCTAATTCGGGAGAACTGGATGTCGTGAAGGGTGTCGAAGGCGAGTCACTTTACCGTCATTGTCAAGGCGATACGCACCATCATCATCTTCTATGCCGCCGTTGCGGTAAGGCCGTGGAGCTTGAGGCACCCGCTATTGAGGATTGGGCCCTTGATATGGGGAAAAAATACGGGTTCTCGGAATTGGAGCATGTAGTTGAAGTTACCGGCTACTGCCCTGAATGCACTCTGGAACTCCGTGATGAAGAAAATCGGTTGACGGGGCGCCAGTAAATAAGACCTGAATCCTGGTTCATCCCGCAGAGTATGCGCTACTCTTAAAGTCTGTTGCCCACAACTCTTGGTTGAGTTGTGGGCAACAGACTTTAAGATTCTCTAGAAAAGAGCCGCTACTAGACGCTCGCAGGGTGATGATGTGCATCCCCTGTGTCTGCCGGGCGATGCGACCCGATGCACTGTGCCGCCTCCTAATTCCACCAATAATGCGGCAGATAATATAAATTACGAAGGAGACACTGGTGACATAAGGGCTAATCGGTAGCGAACCGGCAAGCGCAAGCAAAATACCGCCCACGATAGCCATTTCCGCAAAAATCACCGAGAGAATAAGCGCTTTAAGCGGGGATGCGGTTACCTGAAGTGCCGCGGCAGACGGAGTAATCAAGAGGGCCAGCACCAGCAGAGAGCCAACGACCTGAACCGAAAGCGCTACGGCGATACCCAGAACCACCATAAAAACCAGGGATAGGGTACGCATAGGAACGCCTTTTGCCTGAGCCACTTCGGGATCGAGTGAAGCGAAGCTCAGTGGCCGCCAGACCAGAGTCAGGATTGCGATAATTACGATGGCTCCAGCGATCATGGCGTTCAGCTGATCGCCATCGACCGAAACAATCTGACCGGTTAAAAGCGAGAATTTATTGGCGCTCCTGCCCTGGTAGAGCGAGAGAAAGAGAATGCCTAAACCCAAGCCAAAGGGCATGAGGGCACCAATGACCGAGTTTGATTCGCTTTTCTTTACGCCCATCATGCCGATCAGCAAGGCGGAGACAATAGATCCGATCATCGACCCGGTAATGACATCGTACCCCAGCAGAAGTGCCAGCGCGGCACCCGCAAACGACATTTCAGATACACCGTGCACGGCAAAGGCATGATCGCGCATCATAACAAACATGCCGACGAAACCGCCGATGATACCGAGGACTGCACCCGCAAGAATAGAGTTCTGCAACAGCTGAACCAGTTCGCTGTATCGGTCGAAAACAAAAATCCGCGAAAGTAAATCGTTCTGCTGCTGGCTTGCCGCAAGCACCGGAGAGATTACTGTGGAAAGAATCATTGGGGTGTCCCTCCGCCTTTGTGCTCGGCATGATATTTCGTTGTGTTAGAAGAATCTTCTAAGGCACCCGCCGCGCTCGCGGTTTTGACCGGTTTGCCCGAGGATGCATCATGATCCGTCCCGACTGCAATTTCTCGAAGGTCTTGATGCGCACCATGAAGGTTCTGCTCCCCACCTACCACATGGCAATGGTCGCTGGCATGGGTCTCCCCTACTACAACATAGCGACCGTTGGATTTCAGCACGTTGATGGGGGTGCCATAAAGATCACTCAGAGTTTCGCTGTTCATGACCTCGGGTACAGTTCCTACGGTAAATCGCCCGTTGGCGAGATATAAGACGCGATCAACATGCTCAATGATGGGGTTAATCTCGTGAGTTACGAAGATAACAGAACCACCCTGATCGCGGTTAAACCGATGAATCAGATCAGCAACCGCGTATTGATGGTTCAGGTCGAGAGAGAGAAGAGCTTCATCAGCAAGCAGCATTTGGGGGTTATTCGCGAGAGCTTGGGCTATGCGCAGTCGCTGCTGTTCGCCCCCTGAAAGCAGACCAACCGGAACATTGGCGTATTCTAAAGCGCCGACGGCCTCTAAGAGTTCATTGACTTTTGCACGGTACTTTCTGCCGCCCAACCGGATTCCCCAGCGGTGGCCGTCGATGCCCAAGCCAACGAGGTCGCGGGCACGCATCGGAGTTGATGGGTCGATTGCTTTTTGCTGGGGAATGTAGCCTACGCCGGGGTTTCCGGCGCGAGCTGGCTTTGCCCAGAACAGAGATCGTGCCGGTATTCATCACGGTGAGTCCGAGGGCTACTTTGAGGAATGTAGATTTTCCGGAACCGTTCGGCCCAAGGACCGCGAAATATTCTCCTTGAGCAATGGACAGGTTGAGGTCATTCCAAAGGGTACGGGTTCCAAAAGCGAGGTTACCCCCGCGTATTTCTATCGCGGGGGTGCCTGATGGTGTCGTATTTTTCACTTAGGAAAGTGCCTTTTCGAGATTTGAAACGTTAGTCTTCATCCACGATAGGTAATCGGTGTTTTCGGGGAGAGTTTCGGTAAAGGAAACGTGGGCAACCCCCGCGTCTTTAGCCGTTTGAAGCACTTCCTTGGTTTGTGAGGTTTCGGTTTGCTCATTGTATGCCACCAGGGAGACCTGCTTCTCAGTCACCAAATCTTGGGTTTCCTTAAGCACAAGTGCCGGAACGTCTTTCTCAGCTTCGATTGATTCCGCGAACTCCTCAGGGGTTGCATTCTCGGCTCCCGTGGAGGCGATCAGGTAATCGGGCACGGGCTCAGTCGAAATATATTTCTTGCCTTTGCCGTCAATCTTCTTCGCTGAGGAGTCCAGAGTATCAAGTTCTGTGCCGAGTTTCTTAGCATTTTCGCGGTAAGAGTCTGCATGTGCGGAATCCAGCTGTGCCAAGTCTTCTGCTACTTCGGTGGCAACTTTCTTCATGGTGTCGAAGTCGTACCAGAGGTGTTCGTTAAACTCGTGGGCGTGTTTATGTTCTTCACCGTCTTCATGGTCATGATGACCGTCCTTGTGGTCTTCGGCGAGATGATCATATTCACTGTCAGTTAGTTTCCCGCTCAGCTTGACAGCGTTGACAACCTTCTGTGAGCTATTGTCTTTGCCTGCCATATCTTCAAGGAACTGGTCGTAGCCGCCTCCATTGACGACAACAAGACCTGCGTCCTTCGTTTTAACACGGTCTGCTGCGGTTGCTTCATAGGAGTGAGGGTCAGTGCTAGTTGACGCAATAATAGGGGTAACGTCTACGTTGTCCCCTCCCACCTGCTTGACAATATCGGCATAAACGTCAGTGGTTGCAACAACTTTTACTTTCCCGCCGTCATTGCCTGATGACCCGTTGGAACCCGAGTTAGCGGTTGAGCAGCCACTCACCATGAGAGATACTCCAGCCAATACCGTTATGGTGCTCATGAGTTTTTTCATGTTATTTCTTCTTTCGACTGCGGCGCGAATATTTTCCGAGCGAGTTTTACCAGGCTACGCAAGGTGAAAACGATTTTCAATTACGACGCGCCGGGTTTGCTGATGCATTACCACTAAAATCACGCCATATACCGTATAAACAACTCTTTATTGTTCATCTTGGCTTATCCCTTCAGAGTGCGATGTGCCGGCTTTACGCCGCTTCGAGTCCTGTGTCGTATCACGAATTTCGCCCACAAGTTCTTCGATCACATCTTCCATGAAGACCACACCTAATAATGTGCCCGAAGTGTCTACGACCTGCGCCAGATGCGAGCGATTCTGCTGCATGGTGGCGAGCGCATCGTCAATTTCGGTCGTCGGTGTTAGAACGGTCAAAGACCGCAGTTTATACCAGGGAAAGGGCTGGTCTGTGCGTTCAGGGGCTACGTCCAGGGCATCCTTGAGGTGCAGGTACCCCATATAGATTCCGGCTTCATCGTGGACGGGAAAACGAGAATATCCGGTGCGTGCTACGGCGTGTTCTACCTCTGCCGGAGTACATCCAAAGGGCAGTGTATGCACGTTGTCCCGACTTACCATAATCTCAGAAACATGCTTCCCGCTAAATTCGAGAGCGCCGCCGATAACGCCGGCCTCGTCCTCGACGGTGCCTTCTGCCGTGGATTGGGCAACGATAGACTGCAGCTCGCCTAGGGTAAAGGTAGAAGCGACCTCGTCTTTAATATCCACCCGCATCCAGCGTAAAAGCATGTTTGACATACCGTTAAGAAACGCCACGATGGGAGCAAAAACATGCGAAACCCGTACCAACGTAGGAACAATCCACAGGGCAATACCGCGCGCTGCTAGAGTAACCGCAGCATTTTTCGGCACCATTTCACCAAAAATAACGTGCAGATACGTCACCACGATAAGGGTAACGACGAAGGCAAGAATATTGACCGTGGTGTGCGGAAGACCAAGTAACTCTAAAGGTGACCCCAGCAGATGGTGCAGAGCAGGTTCGGAAACGTTCAGAATCAGCAAAGAACAAATCGTAATACCCAACTGGCAGGTAGCCAACATTAGAGAAACGCGTTCCAGTGCGTAGAGCACCACTTTTGCGCGTTTATTTCCCCCATCCGCCAGGGGCTCTATTTGGGCTCGGCGGGTAGACATGATGGCAAATTCACCTGCGACAAAAAATGCATTGCCGATAAGCAAAATAACGAGGAGTGCTATAGCTATCCAGTCATTCATGAGCGCACCTGCCGATTCTGCAAAACCGCTGGCTGCGATACGAGCCCTTCCCCGATGCTGTCGGGAATAAAGCGGATGCGGTCTACCCGGCGCCCCTCAACATGGTCTACGCGCAGAATACCGCCAGGGATCGGTACCTGGTCACCCTGTTCAGGTATGCGCCCCAGCTGCTCCATCATAAAACCGCCCACGGTTTCGTAGGAAGGATGCTCGGCGATGACACCGGGGATAAATTCGTTAACCTCATTCGGGCGACGCAATCCTGAGAACACCCAGTCGCCGTTACCAAAACGTAGAGGCCGTTCCGTTCGCCCTTGATCGTGCTCATCGGATACCTCGCCCACAATCTCTTCAACAAGGTCTTCAAGAGTCACAATTCCCGATGTTCCGCCGTATTCGTCGAGGACGACGGCAAGTTGTAATGCTCCTTCACGCAGCTGAGTAAGAAGCGCATCCACGTGCAGCGTTTCAGGAACCTGCAGCACGTCATCAGCCAATGCACCGGCTTCCAGGGTTTCACGCACATCGGTTGGAACCCCGACAGCTTTCTTCACATGGATAACGCCCACAATATTGTCATGATCTCCACGATAGAGAGGAAAACGCGAATGCCCGGTCGCACGGGCCTGCTCTATAACCTCTGTTACGGGCGCCGTATCTTCGAGCATCGTAACCCGCCCTCGCGGAGTCATCACCTCGGAAGCGGTAAGTTCAGCAAAACTAAGCGTGCGATCCACAAATCGAGCCGTATCTGAATCCAAGGTTCCCTGCTCCGCAGAGCGACGCACCATTGCCGAAAGCTCTTCGGGACTGCGGGCAGCAGAAAGTTCCTCCTGAGCCTCCATGCCGAAGAGACGAAGAATTCTATTGGCAGACCCGTTCATCACGACGACCGCAGGTTTCATGATGCGCGTAAATATAAGCTGCGCAGGCGCGACTTGCCGCGCCACCCGGTAGGGTTCAGCGATCGCAAGGCCTTTAGGCACCAGTTCACCGAGGAGCATCGATAACAGGGTGGCAATTCCCATAGCAAGCACAAGGGTCAGGGTGGAAGTTACAGCCCTAGGAAGACCCCACGAAGAGATAAATCCAGCGGTTAACGCATTAATGGAAGCGTCGAGTGTGTACCCCGTGAGCAGAGTCGTGATCGTAATGCCAATTTGGCAACTTGAAAGCTGTGTTGAGAGAGTACGTAAGCATTGAAGAACGGCGTTAGCGCGAGTATCACCTTTTTCCCGTTCTTGATACACGGTCGCGGTCTCAAGCGCCACAAGTGAGAATTCGACAGCTACGAAGAAACCGGTTCCTAGAATGAGTGCGATGCCGAGAGCAAGAAGTATAAAGTTCATGCGTTCACCGCGCACCCAACGTCATCAGGACGACGAGCGTCATAAAAGTGTAATATTCGACAGTCTGTATTGGGGTAACTGAAGGGGTCATCCATAGCCCATATTCTAGCGAATGTTTAAGGCAATTTTGCAGTGGTTGCTACGCTTTCCTTTAGATATCAATGTAAAACAGAGATGCATAAGCTCCCATGAGTACAATATCTCGCAGAACTTACCCACCCTCAAGGCATGTTTGCCTTCCCACAAGCGTGTTCCCGTGAAGAACAACTCACCGTATCCGCCGGGTTCAGCTGGAAAGTTCGGGTGAGTTCTCACTAAACTAGGTTATAGAGTATTTGATGCGTTGCAGCTCTTGCAGTCCGCAATGTGTGCGAGACTTGAAGAGGCACACACAAAGCCAACTTATACTCAGCGTGATGATTCGCCCCTCGAAGATGCGGGTCGTCTGTGCCGGATTTCTCCGGACGCGACGGATAAATTCACAGTCAAGGAAGAGGCGTTTACAGTGCCAAATCTGCCAGATCACCTGGTACCTGAGGAATTTGCCGGTAACGAATGGTTCGTCGAAGAACAATATGAACGTTATCAGCAAGACGAAAAATCTCGTGGATCCTTCGTGGTGGCCCATTTTTCAGTCCATTGATAAGGCCCTTCAAGGAACTCCGACGGCTTCCGCCCCGGTAACAGCTACCCAAAAAGCCGAGGCGACACCTTCTGCTCCAGCCGCTGCAGCATCTATTACTACCCCGGCGCCTCAGCCTGCCGCACCAACAAAGTCGACAGCATCGCCCGCCCCTAAAACCTCATCAAAGGCAGAAAACGTGGAACCTGTAGAAGATAAAATTGTGCCCTTACGCGGACCGGCTAAAGCTGTTGCCGCCAACATGGAAGACTCGCTCACCGTTCCAACCGCTACGACGGTGCGCGCGGTACCAGCTAAGCTGCTGATTGAAAACCGTTCTGCCATCAACGCTTATTTGGCTCGAACCCGCGGCGGCAAGATTTCTTTCACGCACATCATTGGGTACGCCGTTATTCGTGCGCTCGCTGCCATGCCTTCAATGAACGTCACCTACGGTCATGATGAAAGGCAAACCGATTGCTATTCACAATGCGAATGTGAACTTCGGGCTGGCTATCGATCTGCCCCGCCCTGATGGCTCCCGCAACCTCGTGGTTCCGAATATCAAGGGTGCACAGACCTTGAGCTTCTTGGAGTTCTGGCAGGCCTACGACGATATCGTCAAACGTGGTCGTGCAGGCCAGCTTGGGCTGGAAGATTTCCAGGGAACTACGGTTACTCTCACGAACCCTGGCGGTATCGGTACCGTACACTCTGTTCCTCGTCTTTCGAAAGGGCAGGCCGCAATTATCGGTGTGGGTGCTCTTGAATACCCTGCTGAGTTCCGTGGTGTGGCGGAGACGATGGTAGCCCAGCACGCTATTTCCAAGGTTATTACCCTTACGAGCACCTATGACCACCGCGTTATTCAAGGTGCTGGTTCCGGCGAATTCCTTAAGATAGTAGAGAGCTACCTCTTAGGCGCCGAAGGATTCTATGACGAAATCTTCCAGGCTATTCAAATTCCCTTCGAACCTGTTCGATGGAGCCAGGATAATCAGGTTAATCCTGATACTGAGGTTTCTAAGGTCGCCCGCATTCAGCAGCTTATCCACGCGTACCGCGTGCACGGTCACCTTATCGCCCGCACCAACCCAGTGGGCTACCAGCTACATTCAAACCCCGATTTGAATGTAGAAAGCTACGGTCTGACTCTGTGGGATCTGGATCGAGTATGGCCTACGGGAGGGTTTGGCGACAAAGAACAGCTTCCTTTGCGTACTATTCTGGCGCGTCTGCGTGAGGCATATGCGGGTACTCTCGCGGTCGAGTACATGTACATGGAAGACCGTAAAGCCCGTGAATGGTTCCAAGAGAAGCTGGAGCATGGCTACAGCAAGCCTAGCCGCGAACGTCTGATGCATGTTCTGGAGAAGCTTGTTGAGGCCGAGGCCTTTGAGACCTTCCTGCAGACCAAGTACCTGGGTCAGAAGCGTTTCTCGCTCGAAGGCGGAGAGTCGCTCATTCCTCTGCTGGATGCGATCATCAACAAGGCGGCAGATAATGATATGCACGGGGTCGCCATCGGTATGGCGCATCGTGGCCGCCTCAATGTTCTGACCAACATCGCGGGTAAGTCTTACGCCCAGATTTTCCGTGAGTTCAGCGGTACTGCGGCACCATATGAAGGTGGTTCTGGCGATGTGAAATACCACCTTGGCACCGAGGGCACGTTCACCTCTACCTCAGGCAAGCAAACTCAGGTGTATTTGGCTGCTAATCCTTCACATTTGGAGGCTGTTAACACCGTTCTGGAAGGCATCGTGCGCGCCAAGCAGGATGTTCTTAACGACCAGGGTATCGAAGGTCATCCCTATTCTGCCCATCTTGATTCATGGTGACGCCGCGTTTGCCGCACAGGGTATCGTCATGGAAACCTTGCAGATGGCTAATCTGCGTGGCTACACTACCGGCGGTACCGTACATATCGTGGTGAATAACCAGATCGGCTTCACGACATCTCCGAAGGATGGCCGTACCGCCACCAACGCAACCGATATTGCTCGGATGACCAAGGCGCCTGTCTTCCACGTAAACGCCGACGACCCCGAGGCCGTAGTTCGGGCAGGTCGTCTCGCATTCGAGTATCGCGAGCGCTTTGGCCGCGATGCCGTAATTGATTTGCTCTGCTACCGTCGCCGTGGTCACAACGAGGCTGATGACCCGTCGATGACTCAGCCGAAGATGTACCAGGTGATTGATAATATGCCTTCGACCCGCACCAAATATGCAGAGGCTCTGGTGGGTCGCGGCGATATCACCCAGGAAGAAGCGGATGAGGCATTGAGTGCATACCACTCGAAGCTGGATGCGATCTTCAGTGAGACCCAGGCGGCCGTACCCGCTCCTGAGGCGCCCAATGTCGCTGGGCTTGAGCTGCCGGCCTCTCAGCAGAGCACCGAAATTGTTCATGGCGGTAACACCGCGATCTCTCGCGATACCTTCGAGCACATCGCAAAAGCATTCGGCAAAGTTCCCGAGGGCTTCACGGTTCACAAGAAGCTCAAGAAACTGTGTGAACAGCGTGTTGAGATGGGCACAAACGGCAAGGTCAATTGGGGCATGGGCGAGCTTCTGGCCTTTGGCTCTCTGCTCATGGAAGGCACCGATGTGCGTATGAGCGGCCAAGACGTTCAACGCGGTACCTTCGTGCAGCGTCACGCGGTGCTGCATGATCATCTCACCGATGACGAATGGTCACCGCTGCAGCATCTCTCGGATCATCAGGGCAAACTACGTATCTACAATTCACTTCTGTCTGAGTACGGTGTCATAGGCTTCGAGTATGGATACTCGGTTGAACGTCCCGATTCGATGGTGGTGTGGGAGGCCCAGTTCGGTGACTTTGCGAACGGTGCCCAGACGATTATCGACGAGTTCGTGTCATCGTCTGAACAGAAGTGGGGTCAGCGTTCTTCGCTGGTTCTTCTGCTCCCCCACGGTTATGAGGGGCAGGGCCCGGACCACTCATCAGCACGTATAGAGCGGTACCTGCAGTTGTGCGCTGAAAACAATATGACGGTTGCTGTGCCTTCTACCCCGGCATCGTATTTCCACCTGTTGCGTCGTCACGCACAGCACCGCCCGTATAAGCCGCTTGTGGTTATTAGCCCTAAACAGCTCTTGCGTTTGAAGGCTGCCTCATCCTCAATTGAGGACTTCACGGAGGGATCGTTCCAGCCCGTTATTGGCGATCGTTCCGGTGTTACTCCGGCTCAAGTTGAGCGTGTAGTCTTTGTCTCTGGTCGTCTCTACTACGATCTTGAGGCTGAGCGTGCAAAGCGCGGTGATACGAAAACCGCTATCGTCTCCGTTGAGCAGCTTTACCCCCTGCCCGAGTCAGAGGTCAAGGCACAGCTGGATTTGTACTCGAACGCCACCGATATTGTATGGGCACAGGATGAGCCCGCTAACCAGGGTCAGTGGCCGTTTATGGCTTTGAACCTTCTGCCACTTATTGACTACCGGATGCGTTTGGTGTCCCGCCCTGCGTCGGCATCTCCCGCAGCAGGTACGGGTAAACGCCATGCCGCTGAAGCTGAGGCACTGATGAAGCAGGTCTTCGAAGGCTAAATCCTTTGTGGGGTAAAGCCCCATCACAACCGTAGCTTCACAGCGAGTTTTATAACTCGTGCGATTGTGGAAGACTGTAGTGATGGGGCTTTTCCTATGCCTCAAGTGGATTTTTCATCACGATTGGATCAAAAATTTTCGAGGAGTTCGAAAACATAACTCGAACACCTTATGCTTAAACAAAAGGACAGAGCGTTTACGTACTGCAGACGCAAGATATCAACGGAAGAAAGAACCCCGTGGAGCAACGCAATATTCGACTTGTAGCGGTTGGAGACGACCTGCTCGCCGGTGTCGGTGACCCCCGCACCCTAGGTTGGTTTGGTCGCGTGATGGCACGTACCCCGCAAACTAGTGCATCCATTTCAGCCTATAATCTCGCCGCCCCGAATGAAGGAAGCGAGCAGTTGAGTACTCGATGGTTTGATGAGGCACGCCGCAGGTTCCTTCCCGGTGCCGATAACCGTTTGGTCATAGCTCCCTCAACTTTTGACATTGATTTGGGACTCACCAGTGCACGTTCACGCTTGAATCTTGCCAATATGGTGGACATGGCGTCTCAGAACAGCATCCGTGTACTTGTGGTGGGTCCTCCCCCGACTCTCGACCCGGAGCGTAACCGTCGCATCGCTGATCTTTCGGCGGCTTATGCAGATGTAGTAACCCGCCGTAATCACGTGTATGTCGATACGTTCAACCCTCTTTTGCACCACGAACAATGGCGCAATGATCTGGCCGCTAATGATGGGCGTCCGGGGCAGTCTGGATACGGTCTCATGGCGTGGCTTGTGCTCCACCGCGGTTGGTACAGCTGGCTTAACCTTCCCGAGCAGTAAGATCTTACGCAGACAGAGTATCTAGATCTCCATATTTTTCGCATCAGCCTGTTGGTAAGATGCATTCAAGCCGTTTCTATGAAAAAATAGACGGCGTTGCCCTATGCGTTTAAGCCTGTGCTAAGACTCGGGGCGGTTAGTTTAGAGCCTTGCTGGCTTTCTTTGAGCAGAGGTTCACAATTCTGAAGGAGGCTCCTATGAGCAAGCGCGGTCGTAAGCGCAAGGACCGTCGTAAAGGCGGCGCAAACCACGGTAAGCGCCCCAACGCATAAGGTATCTTGCTATACGTAAGAACCCCGGTGGTCTTTCACCGGGGTTTTGCTTTATCGAATTATCTAGCCTTTCAGCTAATGATCGTGCTGCGGATACCGGGAATAATTCATTCGAGCGAGCCGTTACATTCCCCGAAGCCTCACACGAAGGTATGCTGTACACAGACCCCCGAAAGTCATTACGCGACAGAAAAGAGCACCTATGAGCGAGTCCAACGCCGCAGAAGCGACGGCGACTCTCACACCTCGTGAATTACGTGAGCGCTTCACTGCAGATGCCATGCAATACGTCGATCAGCTTTATGCCGCTGCCTTACGCATGAGCAGGAATTCGGCAGACGCCGAAGACCTCGTTCAAGAGACGTATACGAAAGGCCTTTGCCTCTTTTCACCAGTACAGGCAAGGTACCAATCTCAAGGCGTGGCTGTACCGTATTCTGACCAATACGTACATTAATCTGTACCGTAAACGCCAGCGAGAGCCACAGCAGGCACATACGGAATCCGTCGAAGACTGGCAGTTAGCCCAAGCGGGCGCTCATGATGCTTCAGGGCTACGCTCAGCCGAGATGGAGGCTCTGGATGCGCTCCCGGACACCGAAGTACGGCAGGCTCTCGCCTCACTCACCGAAGACTTCCGCATGGTGGTGTACTACTCCGACGTCGAGGGGTTCTCATATAAAGAGATCGCCGAGATTATGGATATTCCATTAGGAACGGTCATGTCGCGGCTGCACCGCGGACGCCGCATTCTGCGCGAAAAATTACTGGATTATGCTCGCGAGAATGGTTTACGCCCTTCGACTATCGCAAAGGTCGAAGCAAAAGCGGCGAAGAAGAAATAGGCTCAGTTTTATAAACTCGGAAGAAAGGAGTCTGCTATGGAAGAGCAAACACCCGAGAATAGCACGGCACTTACCGAAGATTGTGGCGGCAACCCCTGTTCCACAACACTCAAAAACCTTTATGAATATCTTGATGGCGCTCTCACCGCTGAGGAAATACAAGAAATTCAGAGGCACCTTGATGCTTGCTCGCATTGCGCCGAAGCGAAGGATCTTGAGGTCCTTTTGCGTGCGAAGATCAAATCTTCGTGTGACGAGCAGGCGCCTGAATCCCTCAAAGCCAGGCTTTTGGAACATATTGATGAATTTTGTTCGGCGAGTGCCTAAGCCTTCACCGCCTTTGGTCTAAGTTCGCGGCATACTACGGCGAGGAGAAAACTCGACTACCGGGTTTCTCCTCGCTATTCTTCTATAAACCCGCATAATATTGTGTGTTCACCGCGAAAAATGATATACCGTTTTACCTGGATTCTCACCCGTTTGGGGTACCCACCCGGTAGAATGGTTGAAGTGTATGGGCGCGAAGAAGAGCGTCGTCAGGTACAGAGAACCGGCGAGTTCCAGCGCAAACACCAGACAGATTATGGGAGGCAGAGAGTTATACCGATGAGCGAATTGAGTACGGCGCAAAATACCATGGCACATGCATGGGAAGCCCCCACGTACCGGGGTGCGCCTGGGATGAGCGCACGGATGCGCATCCCCGGCTCCAAATCGCTCACCAACCGTTACCTGCTCCTCGCGGCTCTTGCTGATTCTCCCTCACGGTTGCGTTCTCCCCTGCACTCGCGAGACTCGGCCCTCATGATTTCCGCTTTAGAGGCACTCGGAGCCCAGTTCGAGCGTATCGAGACAGGCTCGGAGTTTGGTCCTGATCTTCTTATAACCCCTCTAAATCTTGCTTCGGCTCCCCCAATGGTAAAGATTGATTGTGGACTTGCGGGAACGGTCATGCGTTTTGTACCCGCTCTTGCTGCTTTGCTTCCGGGTGATTACAACTTTGATGGTGATCCACAAGCCCGCAAACGGCCGATGGCGGCGCTCTGCGATGGTCTGCGTCAGCTAGGGGCGCGTATTGAACGATCGGGCAATGATTCCGTAGATACCTTGCCTTTCACCCTGCATTCCCCCGGACTTGCGGACGCATCCGGTACTCCCGCAGAGATCTTTATTGATGCTTCGGCTTCATCGCAATTTGTATCTGCTCTGCTCTTGATTGCGCCTAGGCTTCCTAAGGGGTTAACGATTCATCATCGGGGAAACGCGATACCTTCGGTACCTCATATTGAGATGACTATGCAGACTCTCCGTAACTTGGGTGTACGCGCGGAAGCTGTTGCTGGTGAATACGCTTGGCGTGTATTCCCGGGCACTATTTCCGGGTTTGATGTCACGGTTGAACCGGACCTTTCTAACGCTGGTCCTTTCCTTGCAGCTGCGATGGTAACAGGCAACTCAGTGACTATTCCCGGTTGGCCCGCTCCTACAGCAGACGGTTCCCCCGGAACAACGCAGGGAGGTGATGAGTGGCGTACCATTCTGCCCCGTTTAGGCGGTGCCGTTGAATTCTCTAATGGTTCGCTCACAGTCACCGGGCCCGAAGATATAACCCGGCTTTCCGGGGTCGAGTTTAACCTACAGACTGCAGGCGAACTCGCACCCACAGTTGCCGCTCTCGTTGCGCTTCTTGACTCTCCGAGCACTCTCACTGGCATTGGGCACCTGCGTGGGCATGAGACTGACCGCCTCGCGGCTCTCGTCGCTGAGATTAACCGTTTGGGCGGGCTTGCCGAAGAAACAGCCGACGGTATTCGCGTTCTTCGCCCCGTTCGACGTCTGCCTCAAGACTCTCCTGTGACGGTACAGACCTATGAAGACCACCGAGTAGCAACGTTCGCGGCGGTTATTGGACTTCACGAACCCGGAGTGCGCATCGAAAACGTTCAGACAACCGCAAAAACACTCCCACAATTCACAGCGCTTTGGCAAAAAATGCTTTCGCAATGGAAAGGAGCGCGCTCGTGAATCCATCCCGAAACCGGTCTTTCGACGAGTGGGATGAATCCGACGTTCGAGTTCGCCCCAATAAAAAGGGTTCTCGACCCCGCACTAAGGAACGCCCCCGGTACAAGCACGCTATACGCGGTCGCGTCGTCACCGTCGATCGTGGTCGGTGGTCAGTAGTTGTCGATGAAGGCACCCCACAGGAGCGGACTCTTATCGCGGCACGGGCACGCGAATTGCGCCGTACCCCCATTGTCACTGGAGACTTTGTGGATGTAGTCGGAGATATATCCGGCGCAAAGACACCCTAGCGCGCATCGTTCGTTTGGGAGAGCGTTCTTCGGTACTGCGCCGCAGTGCCGATGACACAGATACAACCGAACGTGTGGTGGTGGCCAATGCGAACCAGCTGGTCATTGTGGTTGCTGCTGCGAATCCGCAGCCGCGCACAGGTTTTATTGATCGAGCCGTCGTTGCCGCATATGATGCCGGGATAGAGCCTATTTTGTGCATTACAAAAACCGATGTTTCTCACCCTCAGCAACTACTCGATTATTACAGTGCCTCGGGGCTAAAAATTGTACTCTCGGGGTCAGCTGACGGTCGAGCCCCAAGTGAGTCTGGAGCCGAGGGTCTTCTGCATGCACCCGTTCATAAGCTTCTCGAAGAGCTTGTGGGTAAGGTATCTGTGCTTCTCGGGCATTCGGGGGTCGGTAAATCTACTTTGGTGAATGCGCTCACTGGTGCAGACCGTGCGACTGGGCACGTTAACGCCGTTACGGGGCGGGGTCGTCATACGTCTTCGTCAACTCTGGCCTTACAGCCCGTATCCACGCCTGAGCTTCATGTACCACCCGGAACCTGGATTATCGATACTCCGGGTATACGTTCTTTCGGACTGGCTCATGTTCCGCCGGAGCAGGTTGTACAGGCGTTCCCCGATCTGGCTCCTGGCGAGCAGGACTGCCCTAAGGGCTGTCTTCATGCGGCTCAGGCGGTAGATTGCGGTATAAATACTTACGTGCAGGCGGGTAAAGCGGGGGCCAGTGGCGCGGCGCGTTTGGATTCGCTGCGAAAACTTTTGCAGGTTGTTCCTGATGAAGAAGCTGATTCCGATAAAGAGCTTGGGGCACTCGTGTAATCGCTCGTATCCTGTACATAAGTTCCTAAGACCACACACGGTAACATTTGACGACTAATGAGAGATTCATGAACTTTACGACGTCATACACTGATGATTTGAGGCTGGCGCATATCCTGGCGGATAACGTGGATCGCGTCAGCATGTCCCGGTTTAAAGATCGGTCTTTTACCGTGGAGCATAAAAGCGACGGTACTCCGGTGACCGAGGTGGATCGTGAGGTCGAGGAACTGCTGCGTGCACAACTCTCGCGGGTACGCACACGCGACGGTATTATCGGTGAAGAGCTAGGCTCAACAGGTACGGCTGCCAGGCAGTGGGTTATCGATCCTATTGATGGTACGCAGAATTTTGTGCGTGGTGTTCCGGTGTGGGCCACACTCATCGCTCTCCTCGATCAGGGTGAGCCGGTTATGGGCCTTGTATCTGCCCCGGCGTTACAGCGACGTTGGTGGGCTGCGCAGGGTACGGGTGCATACGCAGGCAAATCGCTAACTCAGGCTACACGACTTCAGGTGTCGAGTGTCCCCACGCTCTCTGGAGCCTCGCTCTCCTATGCCGAGTTCAAAGGATGGGAGGGGCTGGGGCTCGAGCAGAGTTTTCTCTCGCTAGTCCATGAGGTTAACCGTTCCCGTGCCTATGGTGATTTCTGGTCATATTGTCTGGTGGCCGAAGGGGCTGTTGATATTGCCTGTGAAGCTCAAGTTGCACTCCACGATATTGCCGCGCTAGTTCCGCTTGTGCATGAAGCAGGCGGGACCTTCACAACAGCAGCTGGTTACGATGCAGTAGCTACAGCGCAGGCGGAAGGTACCGCCAGTACTTTGGCTACTAATGGGACCTTGCATCGTTCTGTGATAAGCCAGCTTACGCCCGAGTAACCATTCGGGTCCTGTGGTAAGGGACGGCGAAGCCCCGGCGGGTCACCAGATTTATGTGTGATAATCCCATCGGGGCTTTTACATAGGCTTTGGCTTCGGTGCACGGGTAAATATGCACGTGTTGGCAGGCTAATTTCTAGGAAATCGCAAGAAGGTAGAGGAAGAAGTTTCCAACTATTCCTAAAGCTCCTAAGGCTCCCATGACGATGCCAAGGGAGGCAAAGGCGCGCATCCTGCCCGTCATGGGGGTAATACGTCCTTTGTTCACAGTAAAGGAAAAAATCCCCAGCCATATTGATATAACTATAGGTACCAACGCTAGAAGCATGGTATTTGAGATTGTCGTAAATTCATAGGCACCATAGCCCATAGAATCGTAGTCATCGTGGAGTATAGCGATCCCCAGTACCTGAAAGCCACTAAATCCGGTAAGTACAAGTCCACAAAGCGAAGCAGCAAAAGAACCTATCGAGTAGAAATATCCAGGTCCGCGAATTTCGCCGGTAGGTTCCCCGTAAGGTCGCCTGTCCTCGGGTGGAACCTCATATTGGCGAGGAACCCTACGGTAGCCAAAGTCGTAGGCGGCAGCCACGTTTCCAACTGGGGGTACGGCTTGCTGAGCCTGAGGATGAGACGCTCCATCCGTTGCTGAAGCATAAGCTGCCAATGGCGCGTCTGAAGCTGCAGAATTCTGCATATCGTGACCCTCCTGTAGCGTTGGAGCTTCGACTTGAGGATATGATGCCTGAGGTGTGTTTGAATCTGGCATAGGATCCTGTCGCGGGTTTTCTGTCATCTTTTTCTCCATACGCGCTGAGTCTTCTTTCTTGATATTACGTTATTCCGGGCTGAAAATCATGCTCTTGCGGCTTTAGCCGTTGCATACTTCCCATATTTTGTTCGGCGCGAAAAAGGTCAAATATAACTGAGCCGCCCACCAGCGATTCTGCTTGTGGGCGGCTCAGTTATCAGGTTCGGGTTTTAGTTCCCTGCCCTTTTTAAGGGCTTTTGTGGAGCTCAGGGGGCACGTGTCGAACTCGTGCCGACTCGCGATCACCTTTTGTTGGTGGCTATGGCAGCGTGAGGCGCGCTCATTTCCGCTCATACACGAGCAGAACCAGAAAGCTCCGTGTAAAGGTGGTCAAATCATTGGATTCGCGATAGAATATCACTGCCCCGCATGGAGCCCACGCGGGGAGGCGCAGCCGCCGATCTCGTTTGAGCGAGATGAGGATCGGACGTTAGGGACCTTATCGGGGAGATGTACCCCGGAGACATCAGGACAGGTCTCACCTGGTGCGAGTGGTGGGCAATGATGCCACCACTCTTGGAGGTCCAAATGGCTGCGATTGCCAAAACTACCCTACCTCAGCTGTATTCGCTGAGAACACTGTCTGAAGCCGGATACGGCTCAATTGCTACGCTCCGCCGCGCTATTCGCAAGGGACGTCTAGATGCTGTCCGCGTCGGCGGGAACGTCAAGGTCAGCGCCGAGGCACTCGATGCCTATATGCGCGCTTCAACCGAGCGTTTCGCCTCCAACGGGGGTGCAGTTCGATGAGTATAAAAAATCACCCCGGCACTCCCACTGAGGAGAGCACCGAGGCGAAACGTTCTGTCGACACCCATTCTACTACGCCGTTGGTGAATGACGCAACGGTGCCAGCGGTCAATCAGCTCATTTCTGAGGAAGTCTCAATCTTCCTTAACAAGGTGGAGCAGAGCTTGTGCAGCCCTGCGGACGTGGAGACTTTACTGCTTGACCGGATCAACAAGCGTTTGAGCAGTGAGAACACGAAGCATGGTCTCAAGGGCGCGCTCGCTTATCGTCCGCTTCAGGTGCTCCCACCTTCGGAGATCGCAACGTGCATTCTCAGACGCGAGCTACTACATACGGGTCTCATCGGTGAGTCGGAAGAGACGGCTGAACTGATGACTTATCAGACCACAGGGCCTGATAAGGGCTTGTACGTGCCTGCTGAGCGGGATATCCGTCGTCTGGCTCGTCAGTACAACCGTACGATCTCGTCTGGTGCTCTCAACGATGTTGTGAACTCTGTACGTGATTCGGTGGATCTGCTTGATGAGAACAAGGACGGCGATGTCGTGGCATTGGCGAACGGCTTGTTCGATCTACGCACTAAGGAGCTACGCCCGTTCTCACCCGATGTCGTCCTCACGTCAAAGGCTTCAGTTGCCTTACGTGAAGATGCCACCACGTGCCCTGTCATTGACGGGTGGAACGTTGACGAGTGGATCAGGGAGTTTGCAAACGATGATCTTGAGGTTGAACGCCTGTTCTGGCAAATTATCGCGGCCTTGTTCCGTCCTGAACATCCGTTTAATAAGGCGATGCTCTTGTACGCCACTACCGGATCAAATGGTAAGGGCACTTTTATTGATATGCTGCGCAACCTCGTCGGGTCTGAACGAGTGGCTACTCTTTCGATCTCTGACTTTGGAGAGCAGTTCCTTCCTGAGGCACTGTTCAAGGCATTTGCTGTTCTTTCGGATGAGAACGAGGTTGGCGATTTCGTGCGGAAAGCGGGAGCTTTCAAGGCATGGGTGACTCATGACTGGATCCGGGTCAACGTTAAGTATGGCCAAGCAAGGAGCGTTAAGGGCCGTGGTTTGTGCGTCTTTTGCGCCAATGAGCTGCCCGCGTCTAAGGACAAGTCTGAGTCGTTCTATCGTCGTTTTGTTGTCATTCCGTTCCTCAAGCGCTACGTGGGCAAGGATGAGAACCCGGCGATCAAGAACGACTACGTGAAGCGTCCTGAGGTTCTTGAATACGTCGCTCGTAAGGCTCTGATGATGCCTTTGTTCGACACGTTCATTACACCTGCTGTGTGCGAGAAGCTGCTCGGCCAAATGCGTGTTGAGAATGATCCGGTCCTTCAGTTCGCTGAGGAGTTCTTAGATCAGTTCAGGTGGGATTTGCTTCCGTGGAAGTTTACTTATGGGCTGTATTCAGCGTGGATGAAGAAGGAGGTTCCTTCTGGGCGTCTTGTGAGCAGTAAGGAGTTCATCAAGCGTATGACCGACTACGTGGACAAGAACCCCTCGTGTGGATGGTTTGTTCCTCGTGGTAAGGACGGTAACCAGAAGGCCATCAGCACACGAAATCGTATCGTCAAAAACGAACCCCTGGCAGTGGAATACGACATCCACGAGTGGTTCGATATCAGACCCGTAAATGGTTCTGTTCGCAAGATCGGGATCCCGCACAACATCCCGATTAATGCACGTGGTCTTATGCGAACTACCGCTATTGCTGACGATGACGCTCTAGATAATGCCGTTGCTCAAATAGTCGGTGATTCGGAATCCACGCTTGAAGAAAGTGAGACTGAACTGCCTTCATAGTATGACCCTCAGCCATGGGATCTTGTTTAAAGCCGAAACCATTCAAGAAAAGGAGAAATAATCATGGCGAATATCGACAAGGAAATCGAAGACGCTCGTGCGAGAGTCGAGCGTCTGAAGGAGAAGAAGCGCGTTGCCGAGGCGAAGGAGTGTGCGCGTTTCGCGGACGCGATCATGAGCGTTCTCTATGAGATTGGGAGCGCCAAGGAGGTGAGCGTTCGTACGCTCGTCGATCGAGCACAAGTGCGGCTCGATGAGCAGGACGCGAAGCGTCGCGAGGCTTCACGGAAGGCCGCTGCGAAGCGTCGTCAGGCGGCTCAAGGCATGAGCGAAGCACACGACTCTGAGTCGCATAACGAGATGAACGAAGCAACAGAAAATCAGACCGTTTGGGGGTGATTATCGTGTCGATTCGTGAAGCGAAGTTGTCGGGGGTTTCCAAAGGGGGCGGGACGCCACCCTTTGGCCAGCACGGACTGTCGTCAGACAGGGCGTCTGCTGGCCGACGGGCGGTACCACCTCGAAGCTCGACTCAGAACGAGTCGAACGATAGGGAGCCGCCCGTCCAGCCGGAGGTCACCACAACGGACGAGGTCGAAGACCAAGTCCGTGGCGGGGACCGGAGGATCGCGAGACGTGAGCCTCGCGAGTCGCGGGTGACTGTCAGGTTCTCCCAAGGAGAAGCTGCACAGCTCGCCCGCGTTGCGCAGCGCTACCGGCTCGCAGAGTCGGGAGCGATCAGGGCCGCCGTCGATTACCTCGACGGCGCGCCCGCGCCCCGCGTGATCGACCGCGACGTGCTTCATCTCGTCGCGGCGGTTAACGCCGTAGGCGTCAACGTCAACCAGCTCGCCCGGCAAGGGTGGGCTGGTGTCGAGCCGGACGTCGACGACTTGCGTCGTGCGACTGCGACGTTCCTCGCTCTAGCGAAGGAGTTGTCACGATGAGTATCACGAAGCAGACGACGACGGTGCGAGCAGCAGCGGCGATCATGTATGCATACTTCGGGAAACCTGCTGACGTGAAGCAGTCGCGTGCGGCTGCATGGCGTTCGGACTTCCGTAACCCGTACGACGCGATTACGTCTATCGAGTCAATGTTCCGAGGGAGTGGTCGCAAGAACCAGGCGCTCATGGTGATCCAGTCGTTTTCGAAGGACGAGCTTGATCCTCGTGATCCGATGACGCCGACAATCGTTGCTGATGCTGCCTATGCACTCGCGAAGGAGGTTGCACCGAACTCACCGTGCGATGTCGTTGTTCATCTGGACTCCGACGGTGGTAATCCTCACGCGCATATCACGATCGCGAACGTCGATCTCGTGACGGGGAAAGCAGCGAGGGAGAGCGGTCTTGCTCACTGGGTCTTGAAGAAGGCCAACGACAAGATCATGCGAGAGATGGGCTTGCAGGTCTTGGAGCCTCACGCACTCGCTCACGACGTGAATAGATCACGTTCCGGTGAGCACGCTGAAGGGCTCACGGTGGACGAACTCTCGAAGAACACGTGGAGAGAGTTCCTCGCCGATTGTGTCGATGAGGCGCTGCTCGATCCTCGCTCGGTCGACTTCGATTCGCTGCGCACCGTCGCACGCGAGCACGGCGTGAGTATCGAGAAGAAGACCAGTGCAAAGAGCGAGGCCGAGGGTCGTGATCCGAGCGTCACGTATGCCCTCGTTGATGACAATGGCGAGGTGCGCAGGTTCGGTCGTTCGAAGGCTGCGTGCACGGCCAGGAAGCTCGGTACCGATTACCAGTGGAACGCTCTCCACAACACCATGAACGAACGCATTATGCGAGAACAGGAGATAGAAGATGTCCAGGGCTATGGAGAAGATGACCGCCAGCTCGATGCCGCCCTCCGCGAGCTCAGAGCAGTTGAACAGGATCGACGAGACGCTCAGCGTCCTCATCGACACGTTGATGAACCAGAGCGAGCGGCTGACGGCGATCGAGAAGACGCAGAGCAACCTTATGAGAACATTGAGCTCGAAACCTTCGATCTCGGAGACCTCAGAGCTCGACTCGCTGAGGAACGGCGTGAACGAGATCGTCAAGACAATGAACGCGCACAGCGAGACGCTGAGCGCGCTCGCCGAGACAGTCTCAGACAAGCGCGTCGTGAAAGTGAGCGACGGCTCCAGCGTGAGCGCCTCCGAGCTGCAAGCACACTCGATGATGAAGCAGCTCAGCAGCGATCTGACGAAGACGACTTCGGCCTTGGGTGAGCTCACCGCCCAGGTGAAGGCGAAGAGCCATGTCTCGCTGAACGCTGAGAAGGTTGCTGGGGTCATGTCTCGGCGGGTCACGCAGCACTTCGATCACGTCGTCCAGGAGCTCGTGGACGGTCTCAGGAGCGATCTTCAGGGGCTCGGCGAGGAGATGAGCACACTCGGGGTTGAGAGGCTCTCAGAGGTCCACAGGGCGGTCGAGGAGTCACTCAACGAGCTCAACGAAGCCCGACGGAATATCGAGGCGATCGAACGCCGGGTGACCTTCGTCGGCATCTCGCGGCTCGCCCTCGCTGTGCTGCCGCTGTTCGCCTCGCTCCTGTTCGTCGGCGGGCTCGTATGGGGCCTTGGAAGCATGTTCGGCATCGGCCCACTCTTCGGCTGGGCATGGGCCTCGTTCTCTGCGACCTCGGCATGGTGGGCAAAGGGTCTGATCGCTGCTGCAACGCTCGGTGGGGCAGCGTTGTTCATCTGGGTAGTCCTGCGGGTGAGCCGATGGGTCTACGAGGAACTCAGGTGAGGAAGGAGGTGAGAAGAATGGTGAAACCTGTGATTGGAACGGGCATCAAACTAGGCAAGCCTAGCGTCAAGGTCGATCACTCTCGGTCGATCAACAAGAGCGCTGAGCGGCTCGATGGAACGGTGCGCAAAGGCGAGAACGTCGCTGACTACGAGCGGCGAGTTCTCGGGCAGATTGAGGAGCTCGACCGAGGCTCGGAGGAGGAGCCCAAGCTGTGAGCGCGAAAGAACAAGACCCCGGTCACATGGTGACCGGGGTCATTCTTTGGGCGATAGATGGTCACGAAAGAACAGTAGCAGCGCCGAGCACTTTCCGGGCGGTTCCGGGACCAGAGAAAGGCACTTTCCTGGCCAGGAATGAACCATGTGGAGTTCCAGTCAATGGTGGATCAACAATGGGCGTTATGCGACCGTCTTTGTGCCCGATGATGGCTCCAGCGCGCGATAGATCGTCTGCCGCGACACGTTGAACGAGCGCGACAGTGCAGTGATGCTATCGCCCTGGGCGTGCAGAGCTCGCACCTGGCGTTCTTGCTCGTCACTCAGTGCCCGAGGGCGACCACCCACTCGCCCCTGGGAGCGTGCGTGTGCGACGCCCTCCTTCGTGCGGGCGATGAGCAGGTCGCGCTCCCACTCTGCGAGCGAGGCCATGACGTTCACGACCACCTTGTCGGTGGACTTGGCGGTGTCCAGAGCAGGCTCAAGCACGCGCACGTTGATGTCACACTCGGCGAGGTCGGCAACGGTCGTCACGGTCTCCCGCAGGGAGCGCCCAAGGCGGTCGAGGCGGGTCACGACGAGGGTGTCGCCCGGTCGCATGTACGAGAGCGCCTTCTGTAGCCCGGGTCGCTGCCACTTGCTGCCCGACACAGTGTCTGAGAAGAAGTGAGTCGGGTCGCAGCCCACGGCGAGGAGAGCGTCACGTTGAGTGTCGAGAGACTCGCTCTGGCGGGCTGTAGAGACTCTGGCATAGCCAATGAGCATGAGGGACCTCCTTCGTGGCTTGCTATGGTCAGTCATCCGCAATAGCAGCAGAGAAAGGCAACCCCTTCATGAAGGACTCCATGAAGCACCAGTCCGGGTCACCTGTCGAGGTTGCAGGGAGTCTGATCGTCGTCTTGCGCATCCGAGCCATGTGCCACTTATAGCCGTAGGTGAAGCGACCCTTTTCGTAACGAACCATCGTCGCGATGAAGAGCAGCACCCACTTGTTCATCGGGGTTCTTGGGACGAGCACTTGGATGTCATCACATGCGAAATATGACTTGTCCTGATAGAAAGCGAACCCCACGGAACCGTTGTATGGCACGGTGAGCGTTCCAGCTTCGAAGTTGGGCACGAGGTCGCAATGGTCGGTGATGCCATTGCGCTTGTCGGATGCACCAATGAAGCGTGTAGACCCCGCAGTTCGGGCAGCTTTAGTGACGCGCTTTCCCTTCTTGACCTCGAAAAGCTCGTCGAGAGCGAAATCTGCCCAAGTCGAGAGGTCGGGAAGTTGCACGTGGGAACCAACGGGGGCAGAAAGGCCATCATGAGTTGGAGCCACCATTGATGCGGCCCACTCAGGCATCTCATCTGGTACGAGCAACGACGCAAGCGTGCGGTTGGCTTGACGCCCATAGGAGAACCTGTGTCGGTTCTCCCAAATGCACCGGCACCACCACAACTTCTCTTCAAGACTCATCTTCGGATCGCGAGCCGTAAGAATCATGACATGAAAGCCCGTGACGAAATCCTCAGGTTGCACGAATGACGACAAGACGCCATTCCCGCTGAGCGCGACTGTAATCTCCCCCGCCTTGCCGAGAGTGCTTGTGGGAATGACCCGAGCTGTCACACCGTTGTTCCGCATTGCGCGTGAGACGAAGTTCACGCCTTCAGGAGCCGAAACTTGCTTGAGAGCATTGAGTTCGAGCGACTGTCCGTAGCGAAGGTCGAAGATTGAGTCGAGGCGCTTCATTCGCCATCACCGTCCTCTTCAGCAGACGATGCACCACGGAGAGTGAAGAGAGCATAGTCGAGGAGGACCTGGCGGAAATCGTCTTCGGTGATCTTCGAGTAGTCGGTCTCCATATAGGCCTCGGCAACCCATTCGTCCTCAGGCCCGACCTTTTGCATGACAGACTCGCCGGGGACGACTTCTCGATTACGGAAGGACTCGACCCAGCGGTCTCGTATCTCGGGCCAGACGTGATTACGGTCGATGCGTCCGAGATTCTTGACCTTGACAAAGCCGTCCTCGCGCCAGTACCCGAACCAGGTCTTACGGTCAGATTTGGCATGGGGTACCCCTGCTGTGAAGACCATAATGCAGGTGACGACACCGACGGGATAGAAGACCTCTGGCGGCATGGACATGACGGCTTCAAGGGTGTGGCGCTTGAGGAGATTACGCTTGTCGTCACTCGGTGCCGTGGCACAGGAGATCGGTACGATGGCGATTCCAGTTGCGCCTGGCTGTAGACAGTCAAGCATGTGAGCAACGAACTTGAGTTCCGAAAGGTCTTCCTTGCTCTTGGCATAGGGAGGATTGACGAAGCCAACGGTTGCCTTATGTCCTCGCACACCACGGGTGATAGCAGTATCGAAGCAAGAACCCTGGTAAAGGTTCGCCTTGCCATCACCGCGCAGAATCATGTTCGACGCTGCGAGAGCGTACATGCTCGGACTCTGTTCAACTCCGACGAGCTGATGCTTCTTAATGTGGTCGATTTCAGCCTGAGTAGTGGTCGAACGGATCATCTGATTCATGGCGGAGATGAGGAACCCGCCGGTACCGGCACAGGGATCGAGAATGGTCGAATCCTCGTCGACGTTGGCGAGAAGACTGAACAGCTCAGTGATGTGTTTGGGGGTGAGGACGATTCCAAGCCCCTTGCCATCGCCACCCGTGTACTTGAGAAACTCGCCGTAGAATGCACCAACGACATCGAAGTCGTGGTAGATGGTCATGAACGGCATGACCTGCTCAGCCAGCATGGTGATAATCTCATTGAGAAGACCCTTCGGATAGGCTTTCGTTGCCTTGGAGAGTTCAGGGTGAACCTGAATGCCAGAGAAGGGCTGAGTCATGTTCGTGACCTTGGCGTTGGGAATCTTCGCACGCTCGATCACCTTCTTGATTGACTGCATCCAGAAGTCAGGCAGTTCCTTCGCGCTCGACTCACCGTAGGTTTTTGCGAAGAAGGGATCGTTGAGGGCGATGAGAGTACCCGCCACAGCGAGAGGCTTCTCCTTCTCCTCCAACTCAGCCTCGTCACGCATGAAGGCATGCATTTCCTGCGAAAACGCAATGAGATCATCGGTACGCCTGCGCTGGACAAGCGGATCGAACGAAGCAGCACGGATGAGGTCGTCCATCGGAACGAGATCGACAATCTCCGCACCTGACGGCGGCAAGAGAGGCTTAGCTTCAATCTGCCCTTTCGGCGTCACAAAGAAGGACCATCGGCTTGAACTCTGGGTGCCAGATACCGCAATGGAGATAACTGTGTAGAGCGGAGAGAGGAAACGCGCGTAATGAAGGACGCCATCCACTGCGTAATCACGCGGGTTCGAGAGATCTGATGACTCGTGACGCCTCACCTCCGCCTTGCACTCAACAATGACAACCATGTCAGGGGTGCTGGGAGCTGTGATGATGTACTCGGGATAACCCGCTCCACCGCGACCTTGCTTGGAGGCTCTCTGAAGCGCCTTACGGATTGCAGCGATGTTTGACTGCTGCTTCTCGACAACGACTGCATCTTCATCGTTATAGAACCCGAGAGCCCTCAGTCCATCATCAACCATGTCCTCTGTGATGCGCTCATTCGCCATACTATCTGCCCTGCTCGCTCGCTTGTCCGTTATCGCTCGATTTCGGACACGACGCTTGGGAGTCATCCTCAGGCTCGCAAGAGCCCAGCAAAGTGTTCCAGAAACGGTGTCCGTTATTTCAAATGCACCAAAACACATGAACTAACGGAAGCGGACACGGCGACGGAGAGAGCAGGACGAAAGACAAGGCCCCGATCACTATGTTGTGACCGGGGCCTAGCCTCACAACGATCTGTAGATGAAGACGCCGCCGTCAGGGGCATCCGCGACGGTGTAGTCGAACTTGAGGTCATGAATCCATGCTTCCCAGTTGAAGTAGCGCTGCGCCTCCTCAGGCCATTCGTCAAATAAGCTGATGTCCTCAGCCAGCTGGGTAGCGTAGTCAGTGAACGACTCCCAGCAACCGCAATACCTCTCCTCAAAGTCGGACGCGCTCGGCAGGTTGTCGCCGCTTGCGATGTAGCAGCCGGTCTCCACCCAAGCGAGCAGTGCAGGCCACTGCCCGTCTCCGATCTCATCGAACACCTCACCCCATTGCACGGCAGTGGTGGGTGACATCTCGCCGGTTCCGACGGGGAACCCCTCATGATCGAAGACCCATAGCTCTTCGTGATCTGTGGGGTTCTGGTGCAGGTCATCAGGCGTAACCTCATCGGCATCTTCTGCAGGAAACCACCGTCCATTAAGTACACCCGTGTTATAGCAGGCAAGGCAACCGATCCAAACCGACGGATGAACAGTAGTTTGAGTTGTCATTTCAACCTCCCGAGTAGGTGGAGGTGAGGCCGGGCAGTCCAGCTCGGGTAAGGACGCTCACAAACGACCCCACCTCCAACGAGTGGCCCGGGGTCGCATTGCGACCTGTATCAGGACATGAGCGGGAGGAGGATATTTATCGCTCTCATATGATATCTATCGCTCTCATACGAGCTCATGAGGTGGGGTTTGCACATCAAGTAGCACATGTTATACCGCCTGTTTGCTGTTTTTAGCGCTTGTTCACCGCCTGTTTGAGGCCAAGCGGTATATCGAAAACGTTGGTATATCAGTTAAAACATGGCGTGTTACCGCCTTTACCGCCTGATTTCTAAAAAGTGTACGCGTGTGTGTACATCTCCTATATATGCGTGCGTATATATAAAAGTTTTCGGTTTTAGGCGGTAAAGGTGGTAAAGGCTCGGGATTCGGTTGAGATACGAGGGAAAACGCTATACCGCTTTTGTATTTTTACGCGGTGAACAGACGGTATCAACGCCGATTAGGCGGTATAAATCCTCTTCTGCCACCTCCTCCCATGAGGTTATGCATGAGCGAAGATGACCTTACGCCCCGAAGGGGCGTTGATTGATAGCCCCCAAGGGACGTTTACTCATAGTTCTTCTTTTCCTTTCAATTTCTATGGAATAAGAGGCTCTTCAGAGTTGGGTGTGGGTGGAGGCGTCTAGCCTCCTGCGATGAGGAGCATTCGGAGTCTGTAGTTGGTGGGGTTGCGGTAGCCTCTGGCGGTGCGTCTGCCTCGTTCGATAATGTCCGTTGATGGCTTCGGTGGGGTGCGTTGCTGGCTCCGCCTGTGTCGAAGTAGGCCACGAAGGCGTCCGTCCACGTGCGTAGGGTCCGGCCCAGGCGAGCAATTTCGGGGATGGGACACCTTAGTAGGCGCTCAACGAGACGAGTGGCCAGGTGTCGGCCTTGGGCGGGTGTGGCTTGGTGGAAGACCTCGCGCACTTGCTGGGTGAGCAGGTAGGCGACTTCGACACTGATATGCGCTTCATCTGCCGTGAAGGCCTCATGGAGTCGTTCTTGTTGACGCTTCGTGAGCCGATCACGCGAGGCGCGCAAGAGATTGCGGATCTGATAGAGGGGATCGCCTGTGCGTCCACGGTGTCCGGTCGTGTCTTGCTGGACGCGGCGGCGCACCTCACCTGGGGCATCACCGGCGAGTGTGACGATGTGACAGGCGCCTGGCACGCTGGTGGCGTCCTTGGAGCAGGCCAAGCGATGGCGTTCTTGCTGCCCCTTGGAAGGGGATCCAGCGTCGCGATTCGCACCCCCGCACGGAAGTCTTTTCCGCGCTCGGCCAGCCAGTTCTTGTACACGGTGCCAGACCTGCCCGGCACCAGGTCCACTCAACCTTGCCGTGGGATGATCCTTCCCGCGAGTCAGGTCCACGATGCCGGTGATCTCGTGGGCCCCGGCGGCGTCGGTCTTGGTGGTGCCACACGTGCTCATCAACCCCCAGCACCTGAACCCCTGCGAAGCGGGCGGGGTTCAGATGCGGCCGTGCAGACACGGCTTGATATGGGACCACACGGTATTCCATGTGGTTCCTCACTGGCGGGCCAGCCCCACGATAGTGGCTCCCTCGACGCGCAACTGTCGGATCGCCCAGCGGATCGCCCACACACCCAGACGCGCCCGGGGAGCACACACCGAGTGGTTCTGCTCAATGAAAGTCACGATCCGGCAGGTGCGTTCGCGGCACATCCAGCGCCGTATTGTGCCACCAGATCCGCACAGGGACCCCGGCCCAAGGCGCGTCGATCACCTCCACCACCACACGCCCGTGACCTTGAGCGATCACCCCACAACCCGGGCAGCCAACCAGCTGGTTGCACGACTCAACATCGAGCACCAGAGCATCTGGGGTGCGAGCCACGCCCATCAGATGGAAGCCCTCCAAACCGACGAGCAGATCACACCGATCACAACGATCAAGCGACACGGAGCAGCAGCAGGTAGGGTGAGACACCGCCCAAGGTCCTTGACGACAGCGGGGGTACAAGTCCGCTCATCATCAAGGACCTCGACCCCTACCCGCAACCCCCGACCAACACCCACTCACCCACACTCAACTCGGAAGAGCCGGAATACCCAACCAGGCCATCAAAACCAAGACCAGGCACATGCAACACGTCATGAGGAGTCATGCATACGATTTTGTATTCGCCTGCTGGTTCGTCCCACGATGTTTGATACTCGTAATACAACTCCTTAGTATCAAGGTCGCGCCCAACCGTCATTCGATCAGGCATCAACGGATACAACGCCACCACCTCACCCAGACCATTACGAATCACCTGAGCAAATGCGTTACCCCACAGAAGTAAATGGGTCATGAGGGTTTCGCGGAACACAAAACTTGTCATCTCCGGGTTCGGCTCATCATGCAACAGGTGGTACAGGGGATGTTCTAGGGCTTTCACCCGCGAACCATTCCTATCTGTGCGATACACATGCAACGGCAACCCCGCGATAGCTTCAGCCAGGATCCGCACACACGAATACACCGCAGTCATCTGCATCGCACCCAGTTCAGTCACCGTCTTACCGAAGGACGCAGTGCTGGCGAAGAAACCGGTGTTGAACAGCAACCAGCTATTCTGCGGTGCTGGTCGGGCTAGGGTTTTGAGGCCGAGCCAGGAGAAGAAGCCCATGAAAGTCACCCACTTTCTGGTGTGAGGAGGGACATATGTCTTATGTGTCCTGGTTTACTTTGACAGCTGTTTTGGGGACCTAACCTGGAGTCAGGCTTGAGAGTCAAGTCGATAAAACTAGTGAAGGAGTTCAATTATGAACGTAGAAGCTTCGTGCCAGATTGGTGTGAAAGGAACTGTAGTCCAACGCCTGTTGGCGGGGGCAATCGGAGGTCTGGCCGGTGGCATGGTCTTTGGAATGATGATGTGGAAGATGGGGATGCTGACCATGATCGGATCCATGATGGGGGTGGAGTCCGCGCTAGTTGGTTTTGGCATTCATATGATGATTTCGGTGATATTCGGGCTGCTTGCCGGGATTTTACTGAAATTTATGCCTTCCTGCCCCGGGCAGGGGATGCTGTTCGCCGTCGTTTTCGGTGTGGCCTTGTGGGTGATGGGCCCGCTGGTGGCTATGCCACTGATGATGGGCGGTGCCGTCTTCCAAATCACCCAAGCTTCGATGATGTCCTTGATGGGGCATGTCATCTACGCCCTAGTGACGCTTTTCGTAGCGAAGGCTCTTCTTCCTCGTTTTGCAGGCAAACGGGCATGACCTACTCTTGTAGTGTGAGCATCTTGGAAAACATGGAAAAGAATCTAGGAGGCCAGCCGTCACTTAACCCGAGGCACATGGCAGAGCAAGTACAGCCGTGTCTGCGGGAGGTGGAGTTGTTTGAACAGATTCCTCCTGCAGAGTTAGCTGGCCTTAACCAGATGCTCCCATTCAAGACCTTCGCTTCGGGGGACATGATTTACGACCCGCTACGCCCTTCTCAAGTGCTGTTCATCGTAAAAAGCGGCCGGGTTCGTTTGTTTCAGACCAGCCCCAACGGCAAACCTTCACACTGGCGATTTATGAGCCTGGTGACGTGTTCGGAAACATGTCGATTGTCGGCCAACACATGGGTGCAAGCTACGCAGAAGCCTTAGAAGACAGCAGCATATGCCAGCTAACACATGAGCAGGTTGAAACCTTTTTCCTTGCCGACCCGCGTATTTCTCAGCAGGTCACCGCCATCCTCGCTAGGCGTGTAAAGGAACTGGAAACTCGCCTCAGCGATTTAGCGCTGCGCCCCCTTCCCCAACGGATGGCATCTTTGCTGCTGTCTATCGCGCGGCCCTCCCACTTGCCCTGGAAACATGATCTGATTGTTCGCATGACCCACGAGCAGCTCGCCAATGTCGCGGGTTCCACCCGGGAAGCAGTCAGTAAGGCCCTGGCAGATCTGGCCAAACAGGGCATGATCATCCAAAAACGCGGATCGATCATTCTGACCGACCCGCAACAACTAGAAAGAACTCTTACATGAGTAGCCAACAATTACTTAGGTTTATAGGCTCTTCCGAGTTGAGTGTGGGTGAGTGGGTGTTGGTCGGGGGTTGCGGGTAGGGGTCGAGGTCCTTGATGATGAGCGGACTTGTACCCCCGCTGTCGTCAAGGACCTTGGGCGGTGTCTCACCCTACCTGCTGCTGCTCCGTGTCGCTTGATCGTTGTGATCGGTGTGATCTGCTCGTCGGTTTGGAGGGCTTCCATCTGATGGGCGTGGCTCGCACCCCAGATGCTCTGGTGCTCGATGTTGAGTCGTGCAACCAGCTGGTTGGCTGCCCGGGTTGTGGGGTGATCGCTCAAGGTCACGGGCGTGTGGTGGTGGAGGTGATCGACGCGCCTTGGGCCGGGGTCCCTGTGCGGATCTGGTGGCACAATACGGCGCTGGATGTGCCGCGAACGCACCTGCCGGATCGTGACTTTCATTGAGCAGAACCACTCGGTGTGTGCTCCCCGGGCGCGTCTGGGTGTGTGGGCGATCCGCTGGGCGATCCGACAGTTGCGCGTCGAGGGAGCCACTATCGTGGGGCTGGCCCGCCAGTGAGGAACCACATGGAATACCGTGTGGTCCCATATCAAGCCGTGTCTGCACGGCCGCATCTGAACCCCGCCCGCTTCGCAGGGGTTCAGGTGCTGGGGGTTGATGAGCACGTGTGGCACCACCAAGACCGACGCCGCCGGGGCCCACGAGATCACCGGCATCGTGGACCTGACTCGCGGGAAGGATCATCCCACGGCAAGGTTGAGTGGACCTGGTGCCGGGCAGGTCTGGCACCGTGTACAAGAACTGGCTGGCCGAGCGCGGAAAAGACTTCCGTGCGGGGGTGCGAATCGCGACGCTGGATCCCCTTCCAAGGGGCAGCAAGAACGCCATCGCTTGGCCTGCTCCAAGGACGCCACCAGCGTGCCAGGCGCCTGTCACATCGTCACACTCGCCGGTGATGCCCCAGGTGAGGTGCGCCGCCGCGTCCAGCAAGACACGACCGGACACCGTGGACGCACAGGCGATCCCCTCTATCAGATCCGCAATCTCTTGCGCGCCTCGCGTGATCGGCTCACGAAGCGTCAACAAGAACGACTCCATGAGGCCTTCACGGCAGATGAAGCGCATATCAGTGTCGAAGTCGCCTACCTGCTCACCCAGCAAGTGCGCGAGGTCTTCCACCAAGCCACACCCGCCCAAGGCCGACACCTGGCCACTCGTCTCGTTGAGCGCCTACTAAGGTGTCCCATCCCCGAAATTGCTCGCCTGGGCCGGACCCTACGCACGTGGACGGACGCCTTCGTGGCCTACTTCGACACAGGCGGAGCCAGCAACGCACCCCACCGAAGCCATCAACGGACATTATCGAACGAGGCAGACGCACCGCCAGAGGCTACCGCAACCCCACCAACTACAGACTCCGAATGCTCCTCATCGCAGGAGGCCTAGACGCCTCCACCCACACCCAACTCTGAAGAGCCGAATAAGAGGAGATCTTTATCGCTCTCGTATATGCACAGGTTGTGAGTTGGGGCGGGGTGAGGGCACGCGTTAGGCTTGCTCGGTAGACTTGACTGGTATGAGCACCTGTGATCTTGAGGAGACGACACGGTGAAGCTACATTCCGAATACAACGACAACCAGAGGGTCGTCGCATATTACAGGTATTCATCCTCCTCGCAGAACGAGGCGAGCATCGAGCAGCAGCGTGAGATGGTACAACGTTGGGCGAAGTCACAGGGTCTCGTCGTAGTCAATGAGTACGAAGACGCGGCGAAGACCGGCACCAACGCTGACAGGCCGGGCTATCAGTTGATGCTCCGCGAGCTACCCAAGATCAAGCCTGCCTACGTCGCGGTGTGGAAGAACGACCGCCTTGCTCGCGACCGCGCCGAGCTGCTCCTCGTCAAGCAGGCGATCCGCTCCGTCGGAGCGCGTGTCCACTACATCGAAGGGATCTCCCCCACCGACTCGCCAGATTCTGTGCTCATGGAGGGTGTTGCAGATGCATTCGCTGAGTACTATTCACTCCAGCTCTCAGCTAACATCCGACGAGGCCAGCGCTACAACGCCGAGCGAGCGCTCTCCAACGGTCACAAAATTTTCGGTTTCACTGTGGACCAGGACAAGCGCTACATCCCGGACCCGGAGACGGCTCCCATCGTCACGCAGATCTTCCACGATTACGCCTCGGGCGTGTCCATGCAGAAAATCTGTAACCAGCTGAACGCCCAGGGAATCCGTACAACGCGCGGATACAGGTTCACGCCGAAGAATCTCAACAAGATGCTCAAGAATCGCGCCTACATTGGCGAGTACGCCTATGGCGGGCACGTCCATGAGGACGGGATGCCTCGCCTCGTTGATGACCTCACGTTTAATGAAGTCCAACGCCGGTTCGCGATCAACAAGCGTCGTGGGGCGAAGACCAAAGCCGAGCTCGCTGCTCAAGGCGAGAACGCACCCGACTACTGGCTCACAGGCAGGGCGTACTGCCTCACCTGTGGCGGGCCGATGGAGGGCGTGAGTGGCACCTCGAAGACCGGCAAGACATATCGGTATTACTACTGCCTCAATCAGCGCAAAAAGAAGTGCTCAGCCAAGACCGTTCGCAAGGATGAAATCGAGGTACGGATTGAAGAGATCGTCGCCTCTTTCCTCGCAGACCCTGAGATGCTGGCCTCGCTCGCTGTTGATCTAGCCGATCATTACCAGCAAACCCATGGGCGTGGAGATGACATCCTCAAGGCATTGGAAGCTCGGCGCGCAGACGTGGAAAAGAAGCTCGCCAACTTCGTCAAGGCCATCTCCCAAGGCATCTTCAACGAGACCACCGCCGAAGCCATGCGTTCCCTGGAAGAGCAAAAGCGTGAGCTTGACGCAGCGATCCAGGCCGAGCATGTGAAGGCCACACTTTACGAGGACGAGGCGAGCATCGGCGCGTTCTACAAGCGCTTCGCTGAGGCCACCATTGACACACCCGAGACCCGCGACCAGCTCTTCGAGTACTTCGTGGATAAGGTATTCATCGGGCGCGAGCAGATCGTCATCGCGTCCTATTTCCATGACAGCGCAGCGCCCATCGAGTTCGAGGACCTAGAAGAAGCGCTTACCAGCGGACACAGAGCGGGGGAAGTGCGAACCTACGCTCGAAAGCAAGAGTTCGACACTTCCCCCTCAGGTGGAGATGCGGGGAATCGAACCCCGGTCCGATGTGGCTTCAACAGGGCTTCTCCGTGCGCAGTTTGTGAAAGCGCTATTTCTCGGCTCCGATGTTTGCACAAACACTTACATCGACAAACCTATTCGTAATAAAAGTCCCATCAGCCCCTACGACGAGGGCTAACAGCAGTGGCCTTTTAAGTCGATGCCGGGTTCTGAGCCAAAGGCATGCTCAGACCGACAGACTGCAACTCGCGCTTAGGCAGCGAGTGCGAAGTCAGTGCGCTTAGATTTTGCACTTATTTTTTTGCAGAGGGCGTTAACGAGATAACCCTGCGTCCTCGGCACGCTTCACCCATCTCAACCCACATCGTCGAAACCGATCATCCCCCTATACTTTTATCAAAAAGCACCATCTACAAACGTTCTCTGCATTGCCTTGAGACGCACAGTATACCGCTCGCGATGGTAACGGTTAACTATATCAGAGGGTCTGTCTCTACACAACCACCAGGTTCTTTTACTACCAACACACCAGCATTATTTTACTTATGCGCAGGGGGCGGAACACATCCGTAACGAGGTGCTCCGCCCCCTTCATTCAGCGAAAGACTGATACCTGCCTGTTACTGAGCGGGAACAGTCATACGACTATCAGGGTTATCCCCTACCTGGCATACCTTATTGCCGTTACCATCCGGAGTACCGACCTTCTGGCATTCCTGAAGAGTCTGCTGTCCAAGTACAAAAGCGATAGTCGCGATAATAGCTATGATAATGCCCACACCACCAGTAATAATACCAGCGATGGACATTCCTTTGCCTTTGCCCAACTGGCGCGACTGGCGAAGTCCAAGAGCACCCAAAATAATAGCGCCAATGCCGAGCAGACCTCCAACGATGAACCATCCACCCACAATGGCAAGCACACCAAGTACCAAGGAAATAATTGCCATAACCGGAGCGGCCTGCGAGGAGCCACCTGTGTTCTGAACATTAGTATCAAACTGAGAAACGCCGTAGGCAGACTGCCCATACTGCCCTTGCTGACTCTGGGCACCGTAATAGTTCTGCCCCTGACTTGTGTATCCAGAATTTACAGGCTGGTTCTGATACCCGCTAGGCTGCGAGTAAGAGTTCTGCTGACCGTAGCTCTGCTGAGCATTTTGCTGTGCAGATTGAGAGCCAGAAGTTCCGTTGGGGGCTTGCTGCGCCTGCTGAGTGTAGGAAGAATTTCCGTTATAGACAGATGATCCGTTCTGCTGCGTCTGGGCAGAATTCTGACCGTAGCTGTTCTGCTGTGAAGATCCCTGTTGCTGGACGTTCTGGTATCCCGCAGAGCTTTGGTAATTCTGTGTCGGATTACTACTCTGCTGACCGGAGTTCCCCTGCTGAGAGTAACTCCGTGAATCCTGAGTCTGCTGATATTGGTTGTAACCTTGAGCTGAATTATAGTTCTGCTGTGAGGCGTAGCTCTGTCCTGAGGCATTCTGCCCGGTCTGCGAAGAGTGCTGGGGGGTAGAATACTGTTGCTGCCCCGAAACCATGTTCGAGGAGCTAGAGTACTGCGTGTTATAGGAGGGCTGCCCCGCTGATGGAGTAGGCTGCTGATTTTGTGCCTGACCACCGTAGAAAAGATGCTGATTGCCCGAGCCCTGTTGCGGCTGCTGAGGGTACTGCTGCTGGTATGAGTTCTGAGTGCCATTGCCCTGGTAGTTCCCCTGCTGGGAACTATTATTCTGGGGCACCTGTCCCTGATACTGCCGTTGCGCTTGTGAATCCTGAGTTTGAGAGTTCTGATCGTGACCAGGCTGTTGCGACTGCCCTTGTGGCTTGTTCTGACCGTAAAGGTTTTCTGACATGCTTTACTATCCTTTGTCTTCGGTGAGGCCGTCGGTTATCCCGGCGTTATTGCTGAGTACCAACTTTCATTATACGAATTTTTATATCGAAAACCATTGGTTACGACACCCTAAGCTTCATAAAATTAGGATGCTCTTCTCACCTATTCCACTATCCTTGAAGCACAAACGTGTGGGGGTGGGTAGCTCAAAAAGCTACCCACCCCCACACGATGAACAATATATTTGGCTACCGAACAGAAGTAGTCCCGTCGGTACGGACAGTCATCTTCTGGCCGTTAATCGAACAGGTGACAGAACCGTCACTATTCTGTACACCAGTATTCTTACAATCCTGAATCATCATCACACCGATAACAAAGAAAACTGATATCAGTACCGAAATGATAAGAGCAACAGCGCTTACAACCACACCACCGATAGCCAGGCCCTTACCGCCTCCAGTACCCTTAGCAACCTTACGAAGAGCAATAATGCCAAGGACAAGACCTGTGATGGCAGTAAGGCAAGCAACAAAACTAATAACGGGTATAATGCCAATCAAGCTCACAATGCCCAGCACCAACGATGCAATCGCTAAGCCAGCGGGGAGCTTCGTCGGAACGTAACCGGCGTATGCATTCCCCGCAGGCGCAACGGGTGGCGCAGCAGGGACAAATTTCGGTTGCTCGGGCTGTCCTTCAGAGCGACCGGGTGTATTCTCAGACATAAAACTCCTCCATATTTCTGTCTGTTGTGTTGTCGCATACTTACACGTCCCATCGAGTAAATACGCGTTTATGTCTTGGTAGTAAGTATATCCTACATATGCATTAATGGTGCAGATTTCTAGCTAAAACAGCTAAGTCTTGATGTCTCCTAATGGCAGTGTTTCAGAGACATCACCCAATAATGCCTAACTCATCTAGCCTAGATAACTATCCCAAGTTGCGGTACCGCATGGCACGTGCCGCCTCCAAATTATCCTGCCTCTCACGCAGCGCCTGACGCTTATCGTACTCACGTTTACCTGTTGCCAAGGCAATCTCAACCTTCACACGCCCACCGCTAAAATACAGCTTGAGGGGCACCACTGTATACCCGGTTTCTTTGAGTTTCTGCTCTAACCGGTTAATCTCTGAACGATGCAGTAACAGCTTACGGCTGCGGCGTGCCGAATGATTCGTCCACGTACCATAGCCATACTCAGCAATATGAATACCTTCCAGCCAGAGTTCATGATCCTTCACATGGCAGAACCCGTCAGTGATAGAGGCTCCCCCATCGCGCAGAGATTTCACCTCTGTTCCTAAAAGAACCATGCCCGCTTCATAAATGTCGACAATATTATAGTTATGTCGTGCTTTCTTATTCTGCGCAATAATCGAATTATTCGGGTCTGTTTTAGCGCCTTTTTTCTTTTTCTGAGCCATGATATTCCTTATGTTTAGCCTTCGTTAACACGGCGACCGGAGGCGCGCCAACGAATACCTTCTTCAATAAATCTATTGAGCCCCCCATCAAGCACACTTGATGTGTTGCCTTCCTCGTATCCGGTACGCAGATCCTTCACCATCTGGTACGGATGGAGCACGTAGGATCGCATTTGATCGCCCCAGCTTGCTTTAATATCACCCGCTAGCTCTTTCTTTTTGGCGTCCTCCTGCTCTTGACGAAGCATAAGTAAACGCGATTGCAGCACGCGCAGAGCCGCAGCCCGGTTTTGAATCTGCGATTTCATTCTGCATTGACACGACAATACCCGTCGGAATATGCGTCATACGCACCGCCGAGTCCGTTGTATTGACGGATTGACCGCCCGGTCCAGAGGAACGAAATACATCAACCTTAATCTCAGACTCGGGGATCTCAAGCGCATCGGTCTGCTCGATCAGAGGAATAACTTCAACCGCGGCAAATGAGGTTTGCCTGCGCCCCTGATTATCAAATGGAGAGATACGTACTAGCCGATGGGTGCCCGCTTCAACAGAAAGGCGGCCAAAAGCGTAGGGCGCGTTGACCTCAAAAGTTACGGATTTCAGCCCTGCTTCTTCAGCATACGAAGTGTCCAGCACTTTCGTCGGATAGCCATTCTTTTCAGCCCACCGCAAGTACATGCGCAAAAGCATCTCTGCAAAATCTGCCGCGTCCACACCACCCGCGCCTGAACGAATCGTTACAACAGCCTCACGCTGATCGTACTCGCCAGAGAGCAGCACCAAGACTTCAAGTTCATCCAGCTTCTTCCTCAGCTCTTTACACTCGGCTTCAGCCTCCGCCAATAGGTCCTCTGCGGATGATTCATCTTCGGTCTGTGCCAGCTCGACCATGACCTCAACATCATCAATACGAGACGCTAAGCTCGTTAGACGATTCAGTTCAGCTTGCTTATGGGAAAGCGCGCTTGTTACCCGTTGAGCGTGCTCAGGATCATCCCAAAGCTCAGGTGCTGAAGCTTGCTGAGATAGGTCTTCAAGAGCGCACTTGATACCCTCAAGGTCACTCACCGCAACAATTGAGGCGTATATGGAACGCAGATCCTTAATCTCAGCCGAAAAGTCGAAAGATGCCATAGCATTTAAGACTAGCGTGAATCAGGCGGAAAGTCCCGCCGAATTACTTTACAACGCTACAGACGCATTTACTTTTCGTCCTTCTGTTGCTGGTGGATGCGGGCGCGAGCCTGAGCCTTCACCTCAAAACCATCAGGAACCACAGCCGAAACGATCGGAGGATGAATCCTAGCACGTAACGTGACATGAACAGTACGGTCATCGCTAATCTGCACCGAGTCTACCTGCAAGTTCACGAATTCGTGAGAAGCTCCACTCTCCTCCAGATATTTGGCAGCAAGCTGCCTAGCTCGAGCGTTGTCTGCAGAGTTATCGGAATATTCCGAGAATCCATGCTCTATAGTTCGTGCGATAGAAATGGCTTGCGCATCCGCAAGGTCTTCGAGTCTGTGGGTTTGTACGTGAGCACCCGTGACCGCTAAAGTCACTGATGCTATCAACAGTACCAGAGCGCACATACCAACGATGAGCGGACTAATGCTCCCCTCATCATTATCACCGTCATGGCTCCGAACGGCATGAATATACAAAACTACCATCTAATTTCCCTTACGGAGTTTCCCGGGAAGCGGATGAAGCAGCAGAACCTATCTCAGCCTGTCCCCAGGTCACCGATTGTGAGGATACCGGGATAACGCTTGCTCCTAGCCCCTGCGGAATTAGGGGAAAGGTGTGCATTTACCTGAACCTGGACTCTAATACTCTCCCGCGCGCTACACGACCCTGAACAGCTCAAAGATACCGAGATATCAGATTCTGCAACCCCAAAATCGCGTGCCACAAGCGCGCTCAAACGTTGAGCCTGTTCCTGCGACATCGAAGTCTCAGGCGGCAGCTCCTGAATATATTGAGCTACCTGCGCGCTTGCGGCGTGCGCCCCCAAGATCGAAGCCTGCACCGAAAAAATTGTCAAAACCCCATACATGATAGGGAGCAGCAGCGTAACACCGAGCCCGAGAAATTCAACAATTGCGCTCCCGCGCTCATGTTCATGATCGGTATTCTCTGAATCCTCTGCACGAGTCCACAGACACAGCGCCAGGTTTCTAAGACTGAATATATGCAGCATGACCACTCACCGAAATAGAACCTGGGAACCCCCATGGCCCCAGTACTGGCAAAGGAGCGGTAATGTGAACCTCAAGAATACGAATTCCAGACGGATCGACATATACCGATGTATGTACATCTTGTGCATAACTCTCAGGCAAGTTCCCCCGAATAATCTGCTCTGCTCGTTCCTGGCCTTCCTCAGGGGTGCGATCATACAGCGTGCCGTAGCGGGCGCCTGCGCTTGCCGCATCCAACAGAACATTACGTGTGTAAAACGCATAGGAAACCTGCAAAATTGCGACGGTCAGCAGTACTAAGAGAGCAGAAACCATCACGAACTCAGTGCTGGCATCCCCTCGTTCTGACGGCGATGCCGCAAGCTCTTGTTTTTGATGTCGGCTCATACGACTAGGGACGAATAAGCGCAATAGCATCGTTAAACATCTTGATCAAAGCTGGTTGGGCAATAGCTAAAATCGCGGCGACCAAGATGGCGCTCATCATGGTAATCATGACCCATCCGGGTACATCTCCGCGTTCTGGGTCGTCGTGCAAGCCTCTATAAGAGGTAAGCAGAAAAGCAATACCGGGAACAGACAGAAGCAACATACGAAGTCGAGTAAACATAGTATTTTCCTTATGTGATTGAGCTATTTGGAATCCGCCTTAGGGGCGCGGTTGTGATGCGTTAAAACGCAAGTTTCATTAGCGAAAGACCGGGGAAAATCGCAAAGACTACGGTCAACGGCAGAATTAAAAATACGACAGGCGCCAACATGGCGATCTCCTTTTTCCCGGCTACTTCGAGAAGCTCGCGTTTCGCGTTGTCGCGCACATCTTGGGCCTGTGCCCGTAGAACATCTGCCAAAGGAGTACCGCGTTCGATGGCTACGGCTACACCATCGACAAATCGGCTAAGGGCTGGAATTTGTGTACTCTGTGCGAATTCGTTGAGCGCCGCCAGTAGGCTGGATCCGGCTCGCGTTTGCGCAAGAATATCGTTAAATTCTCGGGCCAATTCCCCGCGAGAAGTACGGCAAATGCGCTCCAGGGAAGCAAGAGCAGATTCACCCGCCGCAACCGAAAGCGCCATCATCTCTGCAAGCGCGGGAAACTCCGCAATGAGCTGTTTCTCACGACGTACAATAATCTGACCCAGCCACCAGTCTCTCGCCAGAAAACCGGTAACACCACCCAGGATAATGAGCATCAGGCCGCTCCAGAGTGACAATTGGTTTTCCAACAGCCCGATAACGCTCAATACTCCTAAAAGGGCCACCGAACTAACCGCCCAGAGGATTTGTTCGGCACGAAAAGCACTTACAGTCTGATCACTTCCCGCGCGGCGCAAGCGAGCAGCAAGGGCTTCGTCCCTAGACTCTGTAGAACGTACCCGCCCTAGGAACGACTGCATCATAGGTTCCAGGAACGAATAAAGGGCATCTAAAACGCTAGTTCCTGCGGCCTGATTCTCACGGTGCAGGGATTCGCGTATCGAAACGGAGCGCATCTGCGGCGCAATACGTTCTCCAAAGTTCGGCCCACGTCTCTTACGCAATGAAGATGCTATGAGCATTACACCAAACGCGAAGAAAAGCCCGAAGATAATAGCAAAGTTCATGCAAAAACCCTCCTTTCTTGAGGTAGCGCCCCGATACGGAGCATGATGCGGTACGCGATTACCGACAGCCCAGCACCCGCGAACATAAGAACGAAACCGGCAAAAGAGTTATAAATATTTCGAACCGCAGGCTGTGTGGCCATCAGCATCAGTACTACCCATGGAGCAACACAGGCCAACCGGGCGGCGTTGACAGTCCAAGATTGGCGTGCTTGAAGTTCTGCTCGGGTACGCGCATTTTCTCGTAAGAAATTACTCAATGTGCCCAGTAGTCGTCCCAAGTCACTGCCGCCGACTTCACGTGCTATTTTGAGTGCTTCAACGATATTATCGGCGACTGGATCAGCAACATATTCCTTGAGCCTATTCAAGGAAGCTACAAAGTCACCGGTTGCACGATAATCCGATCCAAAACGTGCAAAAGCCTCTCGAAGTTCATAAGGTCCGCGGTATGAAAGCTGGATAAGAGCCTCTGGCAGTGAAAGCCCAGCACGAATAGCCGATCGTAAGTGATCAACGGCATCCGGCCAGAGCTGCCAGAGCTTACCCTCACGTACTTTCGCACGGTGATTTACGACCACGCGAGGCATGATGAAACCACCTCCCATCCCTAGAAAGGCGAAACTCCACAGCCCGGTCAGGGCGAAAAGAAGCACTCCTGCTAAAACCCCACTGAGGATACTCACTCCGGTAAAAGCCGAGGGAGTAATAGTGTGCATCCCAGCTTTACGAAGAGTTACCGCTATCTTTGGTTCCCGTCCAGTCTTGACGGTTCCTTGCGGCATACTCCAGCATGACCACCATACGAGGAAAACCCCGGTCCCCATTGCTAAGCCATAGATAACACCCATTAGCGTCCCACCTTTGCTGCTGCTAATACTTGTTCGGGTCGGTGCCCGGCGCGAATCCATTTCTCGGGTGTTGGGATTTCTAAGGCTACGCACACCAGTTCGCCTTGTTGACGGGTAAAAAGCGGTGACATCTCAATAACGCCGTCTTCTACACGACCGCCCAGCATATAAATCTCTTCTACCTGACGATGCCCGTGAGTATCGCGGCCACAATGAATTACGAGGTCGAAACAGCTCGCTACAGTGGGTACCACGAAGGCGGATGAGATGTTGTCTCCTGCCAGCAACGGAAGAGTACAAATTTTAGTGACTGCATCCCGTGCAGAATTCGCGTGAATAGTACACATACCCGGTAAACCCGCGTTAAGAGCGATGAGCATATCGAGGGATTCCGCTTCGCGAACCTCGCCAATGAGTAGTCGATCCGGTCTCATACGCAGAGCCTCTTTGACGAGGCGGCGAAGAGCTATTGCGCCTTTACCCTCCAGATTGGGCTGTCTGCATTGCATTCCAACGACATCGCGCAGAGGAATAGAAAGCTCAAAGATTTCTTCACAGGTCACCACCCGTTCGCGCGGCGGTATGGATGCCGCCAAACAATTTAGCATTGTGGTTTTACCCGCTTGAGTAGCCCCGGACACTAAAATATTGACTCCACTTTCAACAGCAGCGTGTAAAAACGATGCAGCCCCTGCGCTCAGGGAACCAAGCTTTACGAGGTCGGGAAGACGTTTGGCGCGCACCACAAATTTACGAATGTTGAGGGAGGTGTGGGCTCTCGTAATATCGGGAATCACGGCGTGCAGACGAGATCCATCCGGTAACGAAGCATCGACGAAGGGAGATGATAAATCGACACGTCGTCCCGAAGGCTTGAGCATACGTTCCAAGAGCTGTTGAATAGCCTCATCGCTGAGGTTCAGCCCTGTCAGTTCACTCTCGCCAGCACGAGCCACAAAGATTTCATCGGGTGAATTGATCCAGATTTCTTCGACCTCTTCATCATCAAGATAAGGCTGAAGCGGGCCATATCCGCAGAGATCGTTACGCAGTCGATGGATAATCTCTTCGACGTTCTCAAGAGGAGGAAGGGAAGCGCGTACCATCCGTCTTTCGTAGGCGGAAACAGTACTTCTAATGAGCCCTTCGACGGCATCCTGTGACATGTAAGGGTCAAGGTCTCCGTCGCGAATCGCATCACGGATCTCGGCATCGAGCAGAGAATAATAATCTGGCACGACAGCAGATCTCGGGGTCTCCATTGATGTTCTCCCGGTGAAGTTTAGTGTGGTTGGTATTCTCAACGCTCTCTTAAATCAAAAATTTCGCGTTGATGTCACAATATATCCACTGGAAAACATTCACCAAAACTACATATATTTTATGCGTAATGTTCCTCGAATAATTTCTGACTCTCCTGCTAAGACTTATAGGGCTGTCAATTAATGCGTAGACGGGGTGAGGGGGAGAACAACCGTTACGGTTGTTCTCCCCCTCACCCCGTCTAAACATATTAGAAACCTAGGTGTACTAGCCACGAATCATCTTGACCGCATCCTTGATGTCCCCGTCGAAACTTAAATTACCGTGGTCAAGTACTACACCGCGATCACATATCTGCGACACTAGGTCGAGGTCATGACTTACGACAACCAGAGTCTTGCCCGCTTGGATGAGCTCTTGAATCCTTGCAATACATTTCTTCTGGAAAGGTTCATCGCCAACCGCCAGAATCTCATCCACCAAGAAAATATCTGGGTTAGTATGCACAGCCACCGAAAACGCAAGACGCAGGTACATACCGGATGAATAAAACTTCACCTCAGTATCAATAAATTCCTCAATTTCAGAGAATGCCACAATATCGTCAAAGGCATCTTCAATCTCTTTTTTGGTCATACCCAGAATAGCGCCATTGAGGAATACATTATCGCGCCCCGTGAGGTCGGGATGAAAGCCTGCACCCACCTCAATAAGGCCCGCGATTTTACCGCGGTTGAGAACCTGCCCGCCTTCAGGCTGCATCACACCGGAAATCAGCTTCAAAAGGGTTGATTTACCGGAACCATTGAGCCCCAAAAGTGCCACACGTTCACCCTGTTTTACATTCAGAGTAATACCATTGAGAGCGTTAAACTTCTCAGACAGGTCACCTTTACGCCCCTTCATAAGCCATACAAAGGCTTCTTTCATAGAACGCGTATGACGCAGCACAAAGCTTTTAACGAGCTCATCGACTTGAATAACAACCGGAGCATTCGGATCAATCTCAGGCAGATCTATTTTCTCAATCTTCACAAGAATCAGAGCTCCTGAGCGAAGTTGCCCTCAAACTTACGGAAGAGCAAATCGCCGATTAGAACGGTCAGTAAGGAAATACCAATACCTACTGGGGTCCAGAAACTAAACAGATGCGGAACAATCTCAGCAAAATGTCCCGACTTTTCGAGGTCTGCCGTAGGGCGCCAAAAACCGTAGTGGAAAAGTTCAACCGCAACGGTCAGCGGGTTCAACATAAACACGTTGAAAACCCACGGATATAGAGTGTCACGTACCATGGTCCAGGAGTACAACACCGGAGAGAACCATGTTGCTACCATCAGAAGCATATCAACGATATTCTCGGAGTCGCGGAAGAACACGTTTGCCACACCAAAGATGAGTCCCAGGCCGTAGGACAGAAGCATCACGATAGCCATCCCGGCAAAAATCGCGGCAATATTGCGCAGCCCAGGCCGCCACCCCGCAAAGAAGCAAGCGATGAGCATCACCACGATTTGGGGTATGAAATGTACTACCGCCACCCACACAGTTGAAAGTGAGAAGAGCTCCCTCGGAAGATAAATCTTCCGAATCAGGGCACTGTTAACCACCATCGTGCGGGCACCGTTCCCGAATCCTTCTGAGAAGAAGTTAATCACGATCATGCCCGAAAACAGGTAGATCGCATAGTTGTGCATTCCTCGTTCCAAGCCTAAGAATAAGCCCATGGCAACATAGAACACGCCGAACTGGACGCCCGGCTTAATGTAAGACCACAGGATCCCTAGAACCGAGCCACGGTAGCGAACCTGGATTTCCTTATCAACCAGTAGCCTCAAAAGGTACCGATTACGAATGGCATCCAGGATTCCCCGCCCGCGGCCGGGGGCTTTCAAAGGTTCATCGTGCAAAGTGCTCATCGCTTAAGTTCAGACTCCGTATGCTTTGCAAAAGTTTCTGCCCATGCATCATAGGAAGCGACATCGGCTGCAGCATCTTGATACCGCTTGCGCAACTGCTCCCAATCTTTAATGATCTTCGCGTGCAATCTGGTAGCGTGAATCAGCTTTGACCGCAGCTGCTGGGGATCACGGCGATACCAGAACAATCCGGTTCCCTCCGCGTTCGTGGCCAGTGCTGAATCAAACTTAGACAGCGTCCACCAGTTAGTTTCTCCGTAGTTAAGTTGAATCTGCGGATGTTCTTTCGCTTCATCATCTACGGGTTTGAACAGCTGACGTGCAACCGTTCTTGCGGTCCACGGCACAAGTTTCTTATATCCCGGTGACTTGAAATTGCGGCGGCCGCGGAAAGGCGGCTTCTTCGATTTAACTGTGGGAAAGTCGTCCACATTCGGCTTCATCTGGGACTCCGGGTACTCCCCCGCCAACTGACGAATTACCGGTAAACGAGCCGAAAGCGACTCATGCAGGTGCTCCGGTCCGGCCAGCAAATCTTCCAGCGCCATGAGGCGGCCTGCTTGAGTGTAATACTGCATTGACAACGTGTGCTTGACGTCCAAGAACATGGAGTCAACCAACACGCGGCCACCCTTATCGAAGGGAGAATGCAACAGCGCGGTAATCAGGCGGTTACGTTCATGATAGTAAGCCTGCCAGCCCACCGAGTCATCCTTATCGGTCCATGAAACGTGCCATACACCTGCTCCAGGGAAGGACACTGTAGGGATACCAGCAGCCTTCGCGCGCAAGCCATACTCAGCGTCATCCCATTTAAGGAAAAGCGGTAACGACAGGCCGATCTTGCGGATTACCGAAGTTGGGATAAGGCACATCCACCAACCGTTATAATCCACGTCCACACGACGATGCAGCCAGTGCGTGCTGCGCAGGTTGCTGCGGCCTAAGTCGTGACCCATCGCCATATCCTCGTGAGGCTTCGCGTAGAAGTTACGCCACGGATCAACGACTTCGCCGAATGCATGAAGTACCGAGCGATCGAACATATCGAACATGTGCGCACCCACGATTGTGGGGTCTTTGCAATAGTTCGCGAAAGTCACCATGCGCAAAATTGCTTCTGGCTCCACGATCACGTCGTCATCAAGCAGAAGCACATAATCGCTGCCGTTCTTGACTGCCTCGAACATACCGCGCGAAAAACCGCCAGAACCACCTAGATTCCCCTGGTTAATGATGCGGAACTTACCAGCAAGAGGCTTAACGACCTCCTCGAATTCTTCGTGATCCTGCACCTTCGAACTGCCCTGATCAACAATCAGGAACTCGTGGACAGCATCAAAAATTTCGGGGCTGTTGCCAAGCGTGCGAATATTGTCAATGCAATAGTCGACTTTGTTCATGGTTGTAATCTGAACCGTTGCTTGACCGGACTGAACGTCGGCACGGGGCTCAATATTACCTAGCCAATTAGCCTCAACCAGTTCAAGATCTTCAGTTCCAGAAAGATCAAACCAATACCAACCGCCATCGCCGAAAGGCGCTAGGGGCAGGGTAAAGATTGATGTTTCGTCCCCCGAAAGGAGCTTGCATCCACACGCTGAATAACACCACGCCCGTTGGATTTGTATACGATCACCATGCCTTCGCCACGGGTTTGGACGCTCAGTACGACCTCTTTAAGATCGGTCCAACGGCGCCAATACGATGCTGGGAACGCATTGAAATAGGTGCCAAATGAGAGACTTTGCCCGGGATTAACGTTGATGGAGCGACGACCGATAAGGCCTTCAGCTGCGGTTCGGTTAGCAGCGATATTAGCGGCGCTTTGTTCCTGTACCTGCGCCGCCTCTGTAATACTCGTGGTAGCGTCACCATCAATACGGGTTGGCAGCTGAACGCCAGCGGCTACGCCAGCATCCACATACAGGGGTACCACGTCGGTTTCAACCGCGCTAGGGAAAATAACGCGCTGCAGGGTTTTCAGAGTTTGAGTTTCAGCCATAATTATGCGTCAACTCCACCAGATTCAATCTTGGCACCCTGTGCAAAGTGCGGACGAATCTTGTTATCAAACATCGACAGCGCCGCGCCGATCGCCATATGCATATCGAGGTACTTGTAGGTACCCAGACGGCCCCCAAAAAGAACGTTCTGCTCGCCCTTTGCCAGATCACGGTACTTCAAAAGTTTTTCACGGTCTACAGAGGTATTTACCGGGTAATAGGGCTCATCGCCCTTATTTGCAAAGCGTGAGTATTCGCGCATAATAACGGTTGCATCCTTGGTGTAATCACGCTCGGGATGGAAGTGACGGAACTCGTGAATACGGGTAAAAGGAACATCCGCATCAGGATAGTTCATCACGGAACAGCCCTGAAAATCTTCAATTGGCAGAACTTCTTCTTCCAGATCAATGGTGCGCCACGAGAGGTCGCCCTCTGCATAATCGAAGTAACGATCGACAGGACCGGTGTAAACCACAGGAATCTGCCCCAGAACTTTCTCACGAGAATACTCGTGATCATCCGAGAAAGTCCGTATTCAAACGAACTTCAATATTCGGATGCGCCGCCATGCGTTCCAGCCACGCCGCATACCCGTCGACCGGTAGACCTTCATACTTATCGTTGAAGTAACGGTTGTCGTAGGTGTACCGCACAGGCAGGCGCGAAATAATGGATGCAGGCAGTTCCTCCGGCGGAGTCTGCCATTGTTTGGCGGTGTAGTGTTTAATAAAGGCTTCGTACAGTGGGCGCCCGATGAGTGAAATACCTTTGTCGTTGAGGTTTTGCGGGTCGGTACCTGCCAGTTCGCCAGCTTGTTCTGCGATGAGCGCCTTTGCTTCCGCAGGAGAGTAAGCAGCGTTAAAGAACTGGTTAATGGTGCCCAGGTTGATAGGCATGGGGTACACAATACCGTTGTGACGAGTGTATACACGGTGCACGTAATTGGTGAACCCAGTAAATCGGTTTACATATTCCCAGACACGCTCGTTGGAGGTATGGAAAAGGTGAGCGCCATAGCGGTGCACCTCAATACCAGTCTGCTCTTCATTCTCGCTGTATGCATTACCGCCGATATGAGAACGACGATCCAGCAGAACGACCTTCAGGCCCAATTCGGTCGCTGCCTGTTCTGCAATGGTCAGACCGAAAAGGCCGGATCCGACAACCACGAGATCCGCAGTCATTATTTACTCCTGTATGTCATGGGAACTCGCGTTATATCAGCGAATTCACCTGCCGTAGACGCCCTGTGCAAGGGAGCCAATTTTGTTGTGTTTACGGCATACGCTGCCAATGACACAACGATTTTAGTCATTATCTAAAGTTACCCGATAACACCGTCAGTTGCATATTTTCCCGGTACAGCAGACTGGGGTTTACCCTACAACGCACACGGTATAAGTGATAATTCCGAAATTCGAGTGTACCAATCCTACCGAAGAACCGGGCTGAGATATACGGAGTGTCTCAACTTTTGGTTCAAACTGCACGTCTATGCAACCTCTCTCCGAGACAATCACGCGAGCCTGCACATCACGTAATATTTCCGGTTTTTCGCCGTTATTACCGGTAAATTTCCAAAATATCTGTGGATAACCTGCTCATCACGTCTGAATCTCACACGTTATCCACAGAACCACGACAAAGCGGTTGAAAGCACATGGCATACCGAACTGATATAGAAATATGAAACTTCGGCTTTTCCACACCCCTGATATCGCAGATGCGAGCGCCCAGGAGCGATTGACTGATCACGGTTTCTATCCAAGCCTCTTATCTCTTGAATGTTCCGAACAGACCTCGGGGGCACAGGTACAACACATAATTTCGCCCGCTAAAAATGCATATAGTGTCTTTTCTCCTAGCGGTGATTCCGCTCGTTTAGAAGATTGCGTGGCTGCAGCCGCACCTATGGTATATGGAGCCTGGCTCAAACCCGAGCAACCTTCCGATGAGAGACCAGCATCGGTTAGTACTCTTTGCGTACTTCGGGGACCGGATGCGGGCCGCTCCTTCTCACTCCCTCGTGGGTTAACCGTTCTAGGCCGCTCCGAAACGCGTAGCGGTATTTCACTCAATGATCCATATATCAAGCCACGCCACGCCGAATTTGATGCTTCTGGTTCAGGGGTGACTCTCAGGGTTCTAGAGCCGGAGGGGACTGCGCAAAGAACCGGCTCCCGTGCGCGCCCAAAGCCTCAGATTCTACAGTGGAACAAACCTTTTATGGTAGGTACTTCACTGTGTGTCATCTGTCCTCCTGGAAAAGCCCCGGAGCTTCCCATGCCCTCACACGATTCTTCGCCTTTTACTCCGGTTATTGTTAATCCGCCCGCTCCCCGAAAACTGGGCATGATGCTGATGACTATCCTGTTACCGCTTGTGGCGGGCGTGGCCTTCGCCCTTTTTACAGGTATGTGGATTTTCTTGCTCATGTCTGTGGCTTCTTCACTTTTTATGCTGATGCATTTTTTCGGGGGCAGAGCGGAAAACCGCAGTGCCGCTGCGTTGGTGAAGAGCAGCGCAAAGCAAGAGTTAGAACGAGCACAGGCACTGCCGACAGCAGGAACACTGTTGCACGCAGCGGCTCCTGACGCTGCACGGTCACCTGCTGTAGTCCTAGGATACGGTCCTCGTCTCCCCTATATTTCGGGGCGAAACGTACGATTTGAGAAGATTTCTCCGCATCCACAGGCTCCACATTATATTCCGGTCCCAGTACCAGGCTTACCTCACGACGTATCGCTGCGTGCCGAACATCTTCATGCTTATTTAGTACAGCTTGTAGCCCATGCACGCGATACCATCACGGTCATAACCGATGCTGAGCATGCCGAAACACCGCTTTACGGTGCTTTGCGTTCCTTAGGTGTCTGCCCCCGTGTGTTTCTTCACGAGGGTGCGTCTCAGGCTCACCATATTCTCGAAAAGATATGTGATGCTGCAGAACGTCCAGGAACAGCCTTATCGACTTCACAGGAGGCTGGAGACGACCAGCTTTTCATCATTTCTGCATCACTAGTGCGTTCCATACCGGCTGCGTTGATTAAACGAGCCGCGCAGGGGGCAAGGTTATGCATTGTTCACATGCCTATCGCCCGTGGAACCATCGATTCACCTCGCTCTGCTTCGGTATTCACCCATATATCCCACCTGCAGGTACATACCCACGGCGATTACCTAGAATCTGTGCAATATCTGCTTCGCGGCAGCATCACTGATGATACAGCCCACAAAATCACCGGCTCTTCTCAGCACGCAGGACTTATGCCTCACGAAGGGATCGTTCAGAACCACCCCTTAGACCTGCACGATATATGTGCTATAGCAGATGGGCTCAGTACTAACACATACATTCGTACTTTGGGGGCTTTATCTGCGGTCCAGGCGTCATCTCCCGCAGGGTCAGGACACGGCACCGGTTCGGTCCATGCACGCACGCTTGCTTTCTCTGAGCTTACCCAGCAGTCTACGAATCTCCTCTACGAGCAGTGCCTTCAGCGGTGGGAACACAACCGCTACGCAGAGGATATTCGTTGTCTTTTAGGGGTCACCACCGAAGGATTTTGCGATATTGGGTTCACAACGCACGGCCCACATTGGCTTCTGGGAGGCACCACCGGCGCAGGAAAATCTCAACTTTTGCGTTCGCTCATCCTCAGTGCGGCTCTGCGATATTCCCCAGAACGGCTGGGGCTTATTCTGGTAGATTTTAAAGGCTCCGCCGGGCTTGGCCCTCTGGCTGAGCTTCCCCATACCCTCAGTTTGCTGAGTGATTTCGATGTTGCCGCCGTTCGCCGCGCGCTTGAGTTTTTACGTGCCGATGTGAACCGACGTGAGCTTGATTTACGCAACTTAGGGGTAAATTCTTATCATGACTACCTGCGGTTGTGCGCTTCAACGGGCGAAATACCACAGTACCCGGAAGTTGTGATTGTGGTCGATGAGTTCCGTATGCTCGTTGAGTCTATGCCGGATGCTATGACCGAGCTAATGCGCATCGCTACTATTGGTCGGTCCTTAGGTATTCACCTGCTCTTGGCAACTCAACGACCTCAGGGAAGTATTTCACAGGATATTCGGGCCAATATTGCTACAAATATCTGTTTGCGTGTGGCATCTGCACAGGATTCATACAATCTCTTAGGGCATGAAAAGGCCGCGCATATTTCCGCGTCCTCTCCCGGAGCGGGATATGTCAGTCTTCCAGATGGTCGTATTCTAGCTTTCCGTGCCCCACTTGTGGACGCTCTTCCGCAGCAACATGCGGACTTCCAACAGGTGTATCGGTGGGAGACTCCGGGATGGGTTCCCCTAAACAAGACACCCTCCGTACAACAAGTTCCAGCTGAAGGTGAGGATAAGCTCCTAACCCGTGCCGTGCACAGTATTCGTGACTTATACCTGTCTTCACACAAGAGCCCTGCGTTTGTTGACCATTCCGAGCAAAATTCGAGCAGTGTTACTTATACCTGCGCACGGTATACTCCTATACCGCAAGCATTACCGGAGAATTTTCCTCTAACCCGTACCCTGCTTGATACCAGTCTTCATCAAATCCTCGGCTCAGACGGCGCACGTAGACGCGGTTACCTTTTGGGCACCATCGAGATCCCACAGTACGGTAAACGGCAGCCTATTCGGCTGGATTTGGAGGCGCATCCGGGCGCCCTTGCCGTGCTAGGAACTGTTTCCGAACGCACCGCAATCACAAACGCGCTCATAGCCCAAGCTATTGAGCGGCAGAACCCTGTCTATGTTTTCACCTCAGATGCAGGGTATCATCGACGCCTGCACTCGTACGCAGATAGTCTTGCCGTACTCGTTGGCCCCCATGAGCCTCAGCATCTTCGATTCTGCCTCGAAAAAATACGCTCGACTCAACATTCTGCAGAACAGAAGGCTCAACAGCCTCTGCTCATCTGCGACGGAGTTGACGGATGGCTTGAAATGCTCATGAGAGACCCCCAGACGGAATCATATCTCTACGATGTATTGGCTCAAAGCCACCGTGAGGGCTACCAGGTTGTTTTTACCTCAGCTCTTCCTCTGCGAGGCAGGTTCAATTCGGTCGCATATTCAACCCTTCTCAGCCGCAGGTTTGTGGAATCGGATTTACTGCGCAAGTCTTCTAAGAGCTATCCTCTACCGAACGCCACACATTTTGCGATCGAAGGCGGGCTCAATACCGCCCTTGTGGGTGATGTTCCTCTGGAAGCATCAACGTTGTGCCCTGTCGTGACCTCATGTGAAAATATCATCGAGCTGCAATCGGGTAACTCCGACTTTTCATGCGATAAGTCGCTCTCACTCCGTCAGTTCCCGCGGACTTTTCCCATGCCACAGCTAGAGACAATCGTCACGTGGCATAGAGGCTACAACGCCCAGGGAACACATATATTGTGCGGCTACTCCCGTACGGGCACTCCTAGCTTTTCTTCAGGCCAAGGAAGGCGTTTTTTTATACCCGTTGTGGGTTCCCGGGCCTCAGGTAAAACGCATTTTTCTCTGCGCTTCGAATGCTTTAACCCGCATCTGGGAGCTCTCTACATCAATGGGAACACCCCACCCGACGCCCAGAAAAATTCGCCAGATGTGCAAGTCGGTACAAGATCCCGAGAAAAACTCTGATTCTCATTGATGATCTTGCCTATATACCGGCAGCCGCTCAGCAGGTGCTTCTTGAGCTCGGGCCGCGTTTCAGGGCTGTTTGGGTAGCATATACGCCATGGGCCCGGTGGCATTCATCCCCCATTTTGACGGCACTTTCTGGATGCTCGCGAGCGGTTCTTCTGGCTCCTGCCTCTATCTCTGATGGGGACATTTGTTCTTTGCATGAGATCCCACGCGATATGTATACCGAGGGGATGTTACCGGCTGGGCGCGGAGCACTTGTGGATGCGGGCCGTGTACAGGCTTTTCAGGTTCCCGATGAGGTGTATCAGTCTGCACATGATGCCGTTCAGGCTTATCAAGAGTAAATTTATCGACCCGCATAACGGGATAATTCTCGTTCCTCTTCCTCAGTAACTTTGAGTGTATATTCTCGGGTTGCACGGGTGAAGAGGAGCGCGAATGCCGTTCCAGCTAAGAGAATTTCCACACAGTTAATCACTAAAAATGTTACGGCAGCAGCTTGTACTTCTGGGGTAAGACTAAAGTATATGGAGAGGTTAGAAGCACCTACAAAAGCAGCACACAGGCTGATGAGCATCACCCAGACACGAGCATGTCCCTGATAGAAACGAACAGCACAGAACATGATGCCTACCCCCAAAGCAACTTGAATGAGACTGTTGACGATACGATCTGCGTTCCTCTCAGAGTCATTCATGATGAAGGGGGCGATAATTCCGCGGTACACAAGCACGACGGCAAAAAATCCTAATATACCGGAGGTTATTTTTACAGTAATCGGTACGGTGACGCGTGCTTTCATCATGTTGGTGGTCTTCCCCATCGTACTCTCCTTGCGGTGGGCTCAGATGCGAGGCTTATAGGCTTTTAATTCTAACTGGCAGTCGTTAAGCACGCATGGTCTGACGTTTTATGTCGTGCATTCGTAGAATTTCATGTAATTTGCTCTTTTTTCATGATTTTTGAACATAGTTATAGGAGTTTCTTAAGTATTGAAACTTAGATGCAAGGAGACCCTAAGTGATGCAAACCTCCAAAATTTTAAGATTTTTTTCGGAAAACCCCTTGTCAGAGAGGAATATCCATGCGAAAGTTGATAAGTCAAATTTTTGCACCACTCATTGACGTAAAGATTTGCCTACACGCACACAGAACAAGTTAAGTTATCGCTTGTTGTCAGCTACCGTGCAGTAGCGAAGCACGAGCAAACCATAAGATAGAAGGAGGTCCAGCTGTGGATTGGCGTAGCCGTGCTGCTTGCTTGGATAAGGATCCAGAACTATTTTTCCCTGTTGGAAACACCGGGCCTGCTCTCTTGCAGATTGAAGAGGCAAAAACTGTTTGCCGCTCGTGCGAGGTTATTGACGTATGCCTCAAATGGGCTATCGAAACCGGTCAAGATTCTGGCGTTTGGGGAGGTACCAGCGAGGATGAGCGTCGTGCAATGAAACGTCGCGCCGCTCGTGCCCGCCGTGCTTCCTAACTATAAGCGCGTATTCTCAGAGCAGAAGCTCGGTGTCACTCCTACCGGAAGTAGGAGTGACACCGAGCTTCTGCTATTTTCTTCATACCACAGTGCTACGTCGTACTAACTCAAGACGGCGCTGATAATAACGCGCGTGCCAGAAGGCTCATTCGCTTCCCAACGGATCGAGCCGTTAAGCTCACTGGCAACTAGAGTACGTACAATCTGCATTCCTAATCCTTCATGCTCCGCTGTAGGCCGGTATGCATCCGCACCAGATTCTTCGATGGGGTCATTCCCCATACCTCTGCCGTTGTCCGTAATAATAACGGTCAGGGTATTATCCCCCTGCTCATTGATATTCCGGCACCCTTCAAGAGTCACACGCCCAGTTTCACCGTTCAGCCCATGCTCTACAGCATTTGCAACAACTTCGTTGATAACAAGGGCGAGCGGAGTGGCAAATTGACTGGGAAGTAGCCCAAAGTGTCCCAAGAGCTCTGTATCTACGGTCTGCCCGGGAGAAGCGAGCTCGGCAGCAATATGGAATTGCCGCTCGATAAGCTCATCAAAATCTACACTCTGCGTTAACCCCTGCGATAGAGCTTCATGCACCGTTGCAATTGTAGCCACGCGTCGCATAGCTTGTTCCAGTCCCTGTTTTGCTTCAGGTGTTGTCATGCGCCGCGACTGCAACCGTAAAAGCGCCGAAACCGTTTGAAGATTATTCTTGACACGATGGTGAATCTCTCGGATTGTTGCATCTTTTGTCATAAGCTCCAGCTCGCGACGACGCAGCTCAGTGACATCACGGCACAAAATAAGTGCACCACGACGTTCCAGCCGAAAAGTAGTACTATGTACGAGTGGAATAGAGCGCATCGTCACTCGGGTGCGGCCAATCGTAAGTTCAGTACGTATATCCGCACGGCCCGCTAGAACGAGCTGCAAAGTCTCATCAGCTTCCTCCCCAGAAGGAAGCATATCTCGGGTAACATCTGCCAGGTTGAGGTTCTCAAGATGGTCACCGAGCCCCAAGCGCGCATACATTGAGTTTGCATTGGGTGAGGCCAAAACGACCTGACCTTGTGGATTAATGACGATAATTCCATCAATGGCACGCGGATTACCACGAGTATTATTCTCCTGCGCCAGCGGATCAGGCCAAATACCAAGGTGAATCATCTCAAGCATATTCTCAGTAACCCAGTTATAGATTTCTTCAGCTTGAGACGACGCCCGTACTACAGTGGGAATCGTATGCATACTCAGAAGCGCAATAGTACGGCTATTACGCACTATCGGCACAAAGGTCACTTTTACTCCGGGGCGCATACTGGGCCCGGCTTCCATAACATGGTGAACAATCTTTTGGGTATGCCAAGATTTACGTGCTTCATCGCAGATATTATCGTCCATGGTGTGGTCCACAATATCGTGATGAAACAGAGTGTGAACGTTAGACGGGCGCACATGTGCTATTGCTGAAAACCCGCTGGACGCCGATGGTCCAGAAACGCTATCCGGCCCGCTCCCATCAGCCACCACATAGTCAGTGGGGAACCATACAACAAGGTCACTCTGAGCAATATCGGCAATAATCTGCCACTCCCCGATGATGAGGTGAATCCACTCGGTATCACCAGGACCGAAACCACCAGGGCTGAGATTACTCTCTGTAAAAGACATTGGGCTCTCCCAAGAAGTTGAATACGTCTAACCTATTCTACGGTTCAACCATGTTTTCTGGATATATGACGTGGAGAGTTTATAGTTTTTACGCCGTATTCATGCGCAATAGACCCTATTGTTACTTTTCGGTTTCGTATCCCGAGAAAAGGCTCACCTCAGTTTCCTAAGACCCAACGATGTGTATAGCTTGCGAATCCCAACAATAAGCGGGCTTCTGGGCGCATACTCCAGAAGAGTCTGCCCACGAAACCATGCCCGATCCACGGTTTTCCGGTCATACGGTAAAAACCCTGAAATAGGGTTTCGCGGCCCAAACGCTGCCAGGTATTCGCCAGTTCTCGTTCCGCGTCCCGTCCGGTTGCCTCAGCACGAACCTTGTTGAGCCAGATATGAACCTTGGCAGTATCACGAAGCGTACAGGCGCCTTCACGCATTTGGTCATACGCACGGATCGTTCGAGGGATACCGATAATATCGGCGTTTCCCAGTAATACAATATGATCCGCCATTTCAAGAGCCGTTATAGCAGCACCATTGCGGCGGGGACCAGACTGCGCAAAACCAAGCTCGGCATCTGACTCAAGACATGCTGCTGTGTCAAGAATAATGACATCATAGCGATGCGCAAGCCACTTTATACTATCGCGGAGCGCACGCGTTCGCAGCTCAGGCCAGCGATCGGGACGAGTGATACCGCTCAAAAAATCAAGATAATACTTTCCCACCCGCAGAGTGCTAATTGCCTCATCGCTAATCTGGGTGTCAAGCTGCCCACGCTCGATAAAATGACACAGCTGTGCGATACCAGAATAATCGTCTAGAAGACCTAAAAGAGGACTTAATGAGGGATTATAGGTATCGGCATCGACTAAGCATACACGCATCCCCTCAGCGGCAGCGCAGTTCGCTAGATTAAGCGCTAAAGTGCTACGCCCAGGCGCTCCCCCTGTACCCCACACAGCAACAATAGTTCCTCGATTTTCAGCTTCTACGGCCTCGGGTTGAGGCCCAGAAAACTGTGGATAGTATTGTCGGGGCGAATCTCTAAGTTCGTTCAGCGTCGGCTGCTGCATATTACTTTCAAAGTAAACAGAGGCTTCGTAACCCTCCTGAAGCTGCGACGCTTTTAATTGCTCTTGCGAAGGGCAAGACAATGGAAAGTCCATGCTGCTTTGTTCAGTCTGGCTTCTATTCGAGTTTACTAGAGCATAGCCGTATCCAGAAGTATCGGGATGCAGGTATTCTCCTGACCCGTTGTAGAGATTCTGCGTATCATATCCGTAGTGTTCGGAATATCCCGAGTCGTACCCATACCCGTTCTCCGCTTCTTGAGGAGTTATGCCGAGTTCCTGTTCAGGCTCAGCAGATGCCTCATCAAGTAGTTTCCACTATTGCTGGCAGTTGATGCGGTTCCGTATCTGTTGCAAGAGGCATAACAAGATCCGGAAGCGGAGTATCTTCAGGAACCAAAGCAATAAATTTTACATCTGCTTCGTCCAGTTCGTGCAGAATAGATACGGTAGCTTCCTGAGGCAGACCCACGCTGAGAATAGCACACGCTATTCCGGCGTGGGCATAGCCTAAAGCATCTGCAAAAGTATGAGCGCTTCGAGCAACGCTAACACGCCCCCGTTGAGATTCGATAGCGTTCAGGATGGTACCGTCGTCTCCTAAAAGTACCAGAGGGATATTATGGATCACTTAGTTCCCCTCAGATTTATACTCAATAGGCACAAGGGTAATTTTTGTCTCTGATGACATGGCATGCAGAATGTCCGGTAGCTTTTCGGATTCTATCCAAAGCTGTATATTGGCATGCCCGTTCGCACCCAAAACCCCTTCATCAACCGCAATAGTTGATATTTCTGCATTCTGAACAAGAGGTTTTTGTCCAGACTCAATATCCTCGTTTTTGCCTTCGCCCTCAGGCACTTTCTGCTTTTCCTTACCGGAGGAGATGACCCAAATATCCACACGCTCGCCAGCTTTAAAAGTAGAAGCTATTCCACGATCAAGGGTTACCGTAACAAGCCGTCTGCGCTCCTGGATATTCTCGTGTGCAGATGCCGAGCTAATAAGCTCCCCCGCAGGAATTTGCCGCACAGCGATATACTTTCCTGATTCAAGTTGCTCACGTGAAAGATAGCGATCTTTACTATCACCCAGATTAACCTGTTTTTTTCAATCAGCATATCTGGAGTAATCTTTTGCCCAATAGAAATATCATTCTTCGCAGTGTAATATGTATAAGTCTGATTATTAATTCTAATAATTCCAATAACTCCCGCTATTGAAATCAGAATTAAGATAAGACCAACAATAAGCTTCGGGTCTTTAAAACCCGGCTTGTGCATACGCATACTACTTTCTTCAGGTTGATGCATATTCGTTCTGGAGATTTTATTATGCTTCACTGCATAGACCTTTCATCCGGAAGTGTCGCTACCCTAGTGGTTTGTAGCTGTTTTCTGCGCTTTCATCAGGGAACAAGCGTCTAAATTATATAGCACCACACTGCACACCTTGAAAGCAATTATTACAACTTTGAGCGCAATATCATCTCTTTGTGTGCATAATATCTAAACTACAAACCTATGAATATGAGATGTACAGCTAGATAATTTTTTCAGGCTTATGTGCATAAATAAGCTGGCATAAGCCTATTTAGTAGACTATACTGAAACTACACATTAGCTGCTCCTCAAGAGCACAAAGGGACCCAAAGACTCTGTAGCGGAAGGATTTTTACCATGTCTGCACCACGTTTTTTGACACTCAGCGATGTCGCCGAGGAGTTGCAGGTGTCGTTGAGCCAGGTACGAGCACTCGTTCGTAGCGGTGAACTACCAGCAATTCAAATTGGTGGTCGCAACCAATGGCGTATTGAGCGCACACGCTTCGAAGAGTACATTAACGAACGCCACGAACAGACACTAGAAGCCATCGCCTCCGGCAAAATGACGAAATCAAAGCCAACTAATTGACCGTCACAATAGCGCATATACGGGATGTGGGGATTATCCTCACACCCCGTTCTTTATATGCCAGCGCATTGGAGTATGCGGAATAAGGTTCGCATGGAGATAACGTCATTTCGATAAAGTCTGCCCCAACTCGTGCGATAACACCTTCAAACATCGTGTTTATTGGCGAATCACAAGATACCCGCACTGGCTCTTGCGCCATCATCAAGGCGTAGCAAGCATCAGACGTGCTGAACCTATAGGCACGAGCCTGCACATCAACCTTGACCTTTGCCGCCTGATTCTCACATTCCCACCACAGGATGCTCGATTCTGGAATAAGGATATTCTCTCGTCCTGTGCTGAGCTGAATCCACCCCTGACCAATCGCTTCAAGACACCCTTCACGAACCGTCCCATCCGTGCCACAGACCTTTATCCTGCTCCCATGTTGAGCCGCACATCGCTCACGCATGGTCACCGCCAGATACTGCATGCGGGCACGTCGTTGTGCCTGGTTCTCAAGAGTCCGAAGCTGTTCCGCTTCAAACTGTATGTCTAAATCTCGGAATAATCGTTGCATTCTCATGCTATGAGCCTACTGTATTCTAAAGTCTTGAGGCATATTGCACCTCCACAAGCCCCGAAAAATCAGCATTTCTTCGAGAATTATTACTAAATGATTAAGATTCTCCCCTTCAGATTTACACCGACCATGTAGGCGGGGTAAATATAACATATAAGAACATCAACGACTACCAACGCCAAGGGGGAATACGATGAAGTCACAAGCTCAGATGAGCGTCCTTGATGGAGTGCTTAGCATCGGCGTTCCCACGCTATCCGTTCTCTCAGGGGTGCTAGCGCATAGTGTTCGCGTTATATCTGTATCTTTGACGGGTTTGGAAAACGCTATGATGATAAGCGTTGAAGTCCTCTCTGCAGCCGTCATGCTCTGGTGGGCTCTTGGCGTTATCCTCGGTGTTGGATACCTTCTGAAAGTCAGAGCCGGTTCCATACGTCTGCATCACCGTGAGGATCGTGGAACTTTTCTGCTCCCCCGGTATATACGCAACACTATTCTTACTCTAGGCGGTGCAGCATTAGGTCTTAGCGCGGCATTTGCACCTGCACAGGCCGCAGATGCGCATCCGAATATCAGCAGCCCTGCAATATCTGCGCCGTCTCAGCTTTCGGATTCCCCTGCTGCCCACTCGGCTTCGTCGTCGTCAGAGGCATCTGTGGAAATTCTACGCCCAGCACGGAGGCGAATGCTTCACCGCAGGAGTCAGCCGCAGAAACCCCTCAAGGGGTACCGTCTCAGAACTCTCCGTTCTACCAGGCTGCTGCCTCATCTCCGCAGGCTACTGGAGCCTCCGCTTCTCCTCATGAGTCTTCTGAGAGCCCGGCAGTACCCGTCCAGCAGCAACGTCCAAGTCTTTCACCCTACGCGCAGCCCTATGGTACACCGCCGCCAAACATATCTGCCGAACCGGCGGTTCCCTCAACAACCCAGCCTCAAGCAGAACATCAGAATTTGAGCCCGTTCTTCGGCGGTCAACGAGAAGGCGCACCTTCCAGAGAGGTAGCACCAGCATCCCGAAACCACACTACGCGTTCCAGCCACCAAGTTGTTGTGGGTGATTCTCTCTGGTCCATTGCCTGCCACGAGCTGAGCGACGATGCCTCTCCTCCGGAGATTCTGGAATACTCCCTGAGAATCCACTCCGCCAACCTGGACGTTATGGGGGATAACCCCAATATCCTATATCCGGGTCAAACTCTCACATTGCCTGACCGATAAGTACGCTATTTTTCTTCTCGACCGATATGCCCAACCACTATGCAAAGGAGCTAAATCATGACCGCTATCAATATTTCTCTTCACGATCTCTCCAAGAAGATCGAGAGCCATCTTCTCGAAGAAGCAGCCGCCAGAGCGCAACAGGGTGATATTCCCGATGTACCACCATCGACCGCGCCAGGAAATCTTGTCCAATCACAATATGGAGTAGTCCTCTCCCCGATCAATATGTATGCTCAAGATCAACAGAATAGAAAAGCTCACCATATGTTGCCACAGAACACCGCTGTTAGGGCGCGCATTCGTTCCCGGAAAAGTGCATCTCACGGGCGACCTCTTAAGCGTTCCGATTCTGGGACCCTACGCATTGAGTCGCTTTGCGCAGGCATAGGTTTAGCGGTTCTTGAGGTTCTTATGAAAAAGCGATCCGCACAGCAGTTCAAACACTGGCTATCACCCGAATGCTTCACGGCGTTGGAACAGCGCCGTTCCTCGCAAGAGCAACATGCTAGTTATCTCGCTTTTACCAAGACCCCGCACGTAGCGCGGAGCCGTGCTCAAAGACTTAATGACGAGACATATGAGGCATGTATTATTCTCACGGACGGTGTTGTAACTAGGGCTATGGCAATGCGGGTGCAGGCTCGCTACGGCGGGTGGTATATTACTGCACTGCACTTTATCTAAACCGCATAACCAGATGTGGGCACCCCAAGCTTTTGGGAGTGCCCACATGCATGATGAAATAGTGATGAAGCTGCTAGTCAGCGTTCTCTACGCGAACATCGGTGCCACCTTCTTCATTGGGTGCAGAGTACTGCAAGAACTTTGGGCGGCTCGGAGACTGAAGCTGCACCGCCGAGGCCTTGGTTCGCTGCTTCGACAAATCCAAATTGAAGAGGTAACTAACGGTCTCTTCGCGAATAGCGTCAAGCATAGCCTGGTACATGCTGTAGCCCTCACGCTGGTATTCCACTAGGGGGTCGCGTTGTGCCATCGCACGTAGTCCGATACCTTCTTTCAGGTAGTCCATCTCATACAGATGTTCAGGCCAGCGTTCTCCAATAGTCGAGAGCATTACACGACGCTCAATCTCACGCATAGAATCTTCGCCTACAGATTCTTCGCGTTCATCGTAGACAAGATGCGCATCTGCAAGGATCTCTTTGACTATCTGGTCGCGAGTAATCTGGGTTCGATCCCCGGCGTCTTCCGCCAGGTCGTCAGCGGTAATACTGACGGGATAGATGCTCTCAAGAGCCTCCCACAGGTCGTCAAGGTCCCAATCTTCTGCGTGCCCTTCGCTGACACGTTCGTCAATGGCAGTCGTCAAGACCTCGTCCACAAAACCAGAGATCTGTTCCTTGAGATCGTCGCCGTGCAGAATCAGAGAACGATCCTTATAGATGGCTTCACGCTGACGGTTAAGAACATCATCGTATTTCAGCACGTTCTTACGCTGTTCTGCGTTACGTGACTCAACGTTTGATTGCGCAGTCGCGATAGCGCGTGTCACCAACTTCGAATCTAGAGAAGAATCTTCCGGAGCCATCGCCATGAGGCGGGTTGCAGCGCCGGTATTAAACAAGCGCATAAGTTCGTCAGTGAGTGAAAGGTAGAACCGGGACTCGCCAGGGTCACCCTGACGGCCAGAACGACCACGCAGCTGGTTATCGATGCGGCGTGACTCATGGCGTTCGGTGCCTAGCACATAAAGACCACCAAGTTCCGTTACCTCATCGTGCTCGGCCGCTGCCTCTTCCTCACACTGTTCCAGAATGTCGGGCCAGCGTTTCTCATATGCTTCAGAATCGCGGTTCGGGTCAAGACCCAATTCAGCCATCTTGGCGACAGCCTCGAATTCTGGGTTACCACCAAGCATAATATCGGTACCACGACCTGCCATGTTGGTAGCCACCGTTACGGCACCCTTACGCCCTGCCTGAGCCACGATGTGAGCCTCACGCTCATTGTTCTTGGCGTTCAATACCTCATGGCGCACGCCTTCTTTTGCAAGTTGACGCGAGAGGTACTCCGACTTCTCAACGCTCGTCGTACCCACCAGAATAGGCTGTCCCTTTTCATGGCGTTTCTTAATGTCTTTAACAACGGCTTTGAACTTGGCTACCTCGTTACGGTACACCTTATCCGGGTTGTCAATACGCTGCACATCCTTATTCGTGGGAATAGCAACAACACCCAGCTCGTAGGTGCTCATAAATTCAGAAGCCTCAGTCTCCGCAGTACCAGTCATGCCGGAAAGCTTATCGTACATGCGGAAATAGTTCTGCAAGGTTACGGTTGCCATCGTCTGGTTTTCAGGCTTAATTTCGACGCCTTCTTTAGCCTCAATAGCCTGATGGATACCATCGTTATAGCGGCGTCCAGGAAGAATACGACCAGTGTGCTCATCCACGATCAGGACTTCACCGTCGATCACCACATAGTCTTTATTATTGGTAAACAGCTCTTTCGCTTTGATGGAGTTATTCAAGAAACCTATAAGCGGAGTATTCCTGGATTCGTACAGGTTCTTAATACCCAAATGGTCTTCAACTTTATCGATGCCAGATTCGAGAATACCGACGGTGCGTTTTTTCTCGTCTACCTCGTAATCTTCATCTTCTTTAAGAACGTTTTTTGCGATGCGCGCGAATTCACCGTACCAACGGTTCGCTTCACCTGCAGCTGGTCCCGAGATAATAAGGGGGGTACGCGCCTCGTCAATCAAGATCGAATCGACCTCATCAATAATGGCAAAGTTATGCCCGCGCTGTACCTGCTCGTCAACGGTCCATGCCATATTGTCACGCAGATAATCGAAGCCAAACTCGTTATTCGTACCGTAGGTAATATCGGCTTCATACTGTTTACGGCGTTGGTCCGGGTCCATCGACGAGAGAATCACGCCAGATTCCATACCAAGGAACCGGTAGACACGACCCATCAGATTCGCCTGGTATTCGGCAAGGTAATCATTCACCGTCACCACGTGCACGCCTTTGCCACTGAGTGCGTTTAGGTATGCGGGCAGAGTTGCGACAAGAGTTTTACCCTCACCGGTTTTCATCTCAGCGATATTTCCCAAATGCAGGGCAGCTCCGCCCATAACCTGAACCTTGTAGTGACGTTTTCCAAGGGTACGCTTTAGATGCTTCCCGGACAACAGCGAAGGCTTCAGGAAGCATAATATCCAGGGATTCGCCGTCCTCAATTCGGGCACGGAACTTATCGGTCTCGCCGCGAAGCTCGGCATCGGTCATAGACGCGAAACTATCCTCAAGCGAATCGACCGCCGCGCTATACGCTTCTAACTGTCGAAGAATTTTTTTATCGCCAGTGCGGAGGATTTTCTCTAAGAAAGATGCCACTGAGCTTCTACTCCTTGTTGTCTTCGTCCCCTCATGAGGGCGACACAAAATGCGCCCACGGCTTGAGGCTTTCCTAACTATTGTAGGGCAGAGGTATCTATCTGACAGTCACAGTCCACATTTTTACGCTCTGCGCGGGTAGAAATAATAATTATTTTCCTCACAGGAATATAGCAGAACCCGAAACACTCGCTTGAAAGAAAGCATTTCGGGTTCTAAATCTAAATGAGTATTAATAATGAGGAGTGTCGTCTACTCTTCGGTGAGCGTGATAATACCGTAGCTCCATCCTTTACGGCGATATGCGGCTGCCGGCGCTCCTGTTTCTTTGTCAATATAAAGGTAGAAGTCATGACCAACGAGCTCCATACGATCCACGGCTTCTGCCGGAGTCAGCTTTTCACCTACAAAACTCTTGTGACGAATCTCAATTGGTGAAGCTGCTTCATCGACGAGGGTAACTTCGCTATTGTCGAAGGCTGCTTCTTCAACAGGAACATCGGGTAGCAAAATTTCCGTAATCGTCTCGGCAACCGTAGGAAGCGATCCTGTAGCATCTGCGACAGAAACAGGATGCTTACCACCATGTTTGCGTAGCTTACGACGATCACGTGCTCGACGCAGGCGTTCCAAGAGCTTTCCATAAGTCTCATCAAAGACCGCAAATTTATCATGTCCTTGGGCTTCTGCACGAAGCACCGGTCCACGTCCAACAACGGTAATCTCAACACGAATTGACTCGCCACCAAGATGGCCATCTTTAGTAACTTTGACGTCGATATCGCTCACGTTGTCGCCAAGCTGCTCGAACTTTTCGACCTTCTCTTCGACATATTCACGAAGACGATCCGAAATCTTGATATTACGTCCGTAGATGTTGACTTCCACGATATTTCCCTCCAAAGTGTGGGGGTTATGCACCGTACTCGGTTGAGTTCGATACCAGGGAACCCGTCCTTGAGGCTCCTTGTCATTATTTTATTACATTCTTATGGTGCATGTCACCGGAAATGACAATTATTTTCGTAGTACGAACACTGTGTATCAAAACGCAGAATAGCCTTAGTCCGGGTGTACCATAAGGGCTTCCTCGTCCACTTTTTTCTGCATCGACACAGCGGCTACACAGGCTACTCCCAGAACTCTCGCGCCACCCTGGCACAAGACTCGTGATGCTTCAAACACGGTGGCACCGGTAGTCATCACATCATCGCATACAATGCACAGTGCCCCAGCTACACTTGCTCTGGGTGACACCCGCATCGCTCCCTCCATACGCTGGGCTCGCGCGCTAGCTCCGAGCGTTTTCTGTCCTGCTGTATTCGGTCTTATTAAACGCTGGTATATGTTTTCTTTTTCTAAACTCAAGATATGATGTGTCTTCACCCGCACTTTACGTCTGTGCAGAGCTACAGAACGATTGAGCTCGTGTTCTACCTGTCGCACAAGCAACTCAGCCGGTACGTAACCACGACGCTGCACGCTACGTTGTGATGAAGGGACGGGTATCAATAAGATGCGCGTTCCTGCGGGAACCTGCGCACGGTCAATAATCGTTGCCACGGCCCTGCCCAATGCGCGCGCTAGTTCGGGAACCGCATCAGTGCGGCCCGCATTCTTCATGGAAAGGATCACATGCGCGAGTGTTTTCTCATAGATACCTGCTGCAACCGCTCCCGGTACGGGGTGCTGCAGCACAGGAGTATGCACGGCAAAGGTTTGTTTTCTCAGTGAAGTCTCGCACCGAGAGCATAAAGCCCGGCGAGTACCGGCAGCATCTAAAAGTGCCGTACCGCCTACACCGCATCCGACACATGTTGCCGGAAAGAACAGCTCCCACGCCGCGTAAAAGAGCCTTTTTACCTCTCATTCGAGGTGTTTTATTCATTGCTCTTTTACCCTGCGTACGTAATCTCACTCAGCGGACCACTTATGGGTTTCCAGCCGCGCTCTTCCAGAAGATAGCACTCTCCCGTATCAACGTGCCCAATAATATGACCGCTGTCCCCTGCTGCAGACATAGAGCGCAGTCCCTCCAACCGGTCCAGCTTTGTCTCCTCGCTATTGAGAGAGGTTAGTTCTGCTTCCCCTGTGGTTGTATTGACGACGGCAAGGGTCTGTTCCCCCGCCCAATCTACACAATGGGGAGATACAGAGGCGTTAACCCGCACTAATTCGGTAAAACTACGCGGTTTACCGCTCTCATCACGTATAATCCCCGAGATAATCAGCATCGACGTATCATCTCGGGAGGCGATGAATGCACCACGTGTACCATCCCGCGAAATTTTAAGAGAGTTAAAAACAAGGCCATTTCGCCAGGGCACAGAGATATTAAGACCTTTTTCTCTTTCCTCAACGCTATCGGATGCAGGGTTAAAGGCGCGCACCGTTCCGCTATGATCGGTAGCCCATACCCATCCATAATGGTCAATGCTGGGGCGAGATAGGTCGCGTGTTTCCCAAACTTTTGAGGAATTTGTATCACGCACTGTATAAAGCTTTTTACGCCCCTCACTTAAATAAGCGTAGGTAGTGCCGTCATATCCGATAGTTGGTGCCGAAGGATCCTTGATTTTTTCCACTAGCGTGCGCTGCGAATCTCCAGCGTCAAAATCACGCTGTGTTACTAAACGGTCCTCATTAAGCGCCACAACTTTGGTATTAGGCTGCGTTACCAAAGATATTTCATGGAATCCTTCTGGCTTATCTGATGATGAAATTTCGTGACCGTTATAACAGAAAACTACAGTCTCAACATCCCTAAAATTGCTGACAAGATGCACAATCTGTTGGCGTAAACGAGCTAACTGAAGTTCACCTATAGATTCGCCTCCGAAATCAATCTTTATCGTATGCTTTTCAGCGTTAAAGTTGACCTCGTTAATTTTCATGGACTCCTGGGCCGCCGAGAACACAGATTCTTTGAGATACTTTGCTGGTCCCGCTATTAGGGTCTGGGCCAACGTTTTAAAAATCTCATCGCGATGTGCGAACCAGCGTAAATCTGGCACCGCGTAGGTATAACTGGGATCATAATAATACAGACGGTAAGCTTTGAAAGATCGATAAAATTCACTGGTGTCAAGCCACAGCCCTGAGGGACAATTCTTGATACGCCATTCACCGTTTTCCTGCACCATTTCAAATGTTTCCGGCTCTGAGTTAGGAGTATCAGTTGAGAAAGAGGTACTGGTCAGGCCTCGGTCATCCACGAGACCACTTTGTGTAACAGAGACCTTATAAATATCGTTTTCACCGCGCGTAATACGTGCAGTTTCAAAATATACACGAGTCCATTCCAACGGATTCCATCGTTGTGCGAACTCGGTCGTTAGATACTCTCGTGCTATTCCATAATTATCGGAACTATCGACCCCGGCGCGTAAAAATCCTTCAATAATACTTTCCGGAGTGCCACCAGCCTGTGGACTGATAGCCCGCGCTGCAGCCCTCCTCTCTTCTCTGCTGTTGAGATTATCAGAGTGCCGATGAATTCCCTCTGAAGCAGGTAGACCGGAACAAGCCTGCATCAATAAAGCAATACTTCCGACTCCGCCCAGAAGCATCGTGCGGCGTGAAAGAGTGGGCAGGGTCTCTGACAGCATTTGTTTGTGCGAAGAGTTTTGAAATATTCTGCGCATTATACCTGTCCTTCAGATGCATCATCTTGATTTGCATGACGGGTTTTACGCAATGATGTCGAGAGAGTATCGCCCGCAAGAGCGCTGTGAGCATATGCCTCTGGCTCAGGTTCTCCGGTAATCAAGACCGGGGAAGGACCGAGCTCTCCCCCATGAACAAGTGGCAGGTTCATCGTGAAGCAAGCACCTTTTCCTTTCATACCCCAAGCCTCAATACGCCCGCCATGCAAACGTACATCCTCGGCGGTAATAGACAAGCCCAATCCGGTACCCCCTAGAGTGCGTTTGCGTGAGGTATCTGCACGCCAGAAACGGTTGAAGACCTGTGCTGCTTCCTCCTCACTCAAGCCGATGCCATGATCGCGTACCGCCACACCCAAGTTTGTTGCATTGGTAGCGATGTAAATATCGACGGGCTTGGATTCACCGTGCTCAATAGCGTTAAAGAGGAGGTTACGCAAAACACGTTCAATGCGAACCCTATCGATATCAATATCAATATGCGCCTGCTCAGAATGCACAATAAGCCTGGTTCCGGTACGTTCCAGATGCGGGATAACCTCGACCAAAACATCGTTAAGAACACTCATAAAGTCTTCAGCGTCGATGTTCAAAACGGCGCTGCCTGCATCAAAGCGCGAAATTTCCAGAAGGTCAGAAAGCAAGGCTTGGAAGCGATCCACCTGGTTATGCATAAGCTCCACACTGCGCGACTGCACAGGATTGAGGGTGTCACGCGAGTCATAAAGGAGTTCGCTGCTCAGCCGTACCGTCGACAACGGTGTACGCAGCTCATGCGACACATCCGAGACGAATCGCTGCTGCAGCGTCGATAGTCTCTCCAGCTGTGTAATCTGATCCTGCAGACTATCCGCCATTTTATTAAAGGAAATTCCTAATCGCGCAGCCTGATGTTTACCGCGAACACTAACGCGTCGATTCAGGTCACCGGCAGCAAGTTTCTCTGCCGTGATCGCAGTCAGGGTAATCGGTCGCACCGCTAAACGGGTTACAAACCACACAATTGAAAGCACCAGAATCAACAGCACTGTAAACCCTGTACCAAGCACAACGTTGATATATGTAATGGTGGAGGATGATTCGCTAAGATCATAAACCACGAACAACCCGTAATCAGGGTTCTGAGGTATAGAAACACTTGTACCAATAATCAGAGCGGGATAGGGTTCACCATTAGATTTTTCCGGTTCTGATAGGTCTTTCTTCTCCCAAAATACTCCACCTGGAGAATCTCGCACAGTTGATTTAAAATCCTCAGGTATCGTCGCGGCATCTAACGCATTGTCACCGCTTTGTTCAGGGATAAACCCTTTCTTGGACTGTTGGTCTAAAGGCACCAAAACCCAACGCCTCTGGGTATCGCCGCTCGCGTCCAAAAGGGTAAGTGCACGGGTGACGTTACGGCGGATTTCACTATCGGTACGTGCTTCCGAAGAACCATCAAAAACGCTCTGAACATTGTCGAATCCCTTAATAGATTCTTCTAACGCCTGGTTCTTTTTATTCTCAAAAAGCGATGTTGCAATCTGGTTAGACAGCGAGGTTCCTACCGCAATAAAAGCAATAAGCATCATGATGCCCGCGCTGGTCACGGACCGAAATTGCAGAGAATGAACCCACAACCGGTGAATTGCGCGGAATGGGGTTGAGGGTTCGCTTTTTCCGGGGCTTAGACTTAGCGTCCAAGTCCCGACTATCGGAGGCTCCAGAGGTTGCGTCAGGTGTGGGCATAGGCAAAGTTACTTTCCAGACATGAAGATGCGCATAGCGGACTGAAATATCACGTTAGGCGGCACCTCCAACGTTCTCTAGGGGTACTTTATATCCGACGCCGCGCACCGTTTGGATAACCTGTTCGGCACCAATATCCGTAAACTTCGCGCGAAGACGCTGCACGTGAACGTTTACCAAAGAATCGCTCACATCGCTGTAGCCCCAAACAGTCTCTAACAGCTCTTGACGGCTCATGGCCTGCCCCGGACGGCGAACCAAAGCTGCAAGCAGGTCGAATTCCAAAGGTGTCATAGGCACTTCAACACCTTTATACTTGAGGGTTCGGCCATCCATATCCATGATGGTATCTCCCACCCGCACCACCAACTGGCGGCTCTCACGCGGGCGCAAACGAGCACGGATACGGGCCATAAGCTCAAGATGTTTGAAAGGGCTTTGCGATGTAATCGTCAGCGCCAGCTTCCAGCCCTTTTACCACATCTTCAGTATCGCTTTTAGCAGTCAGCATGATGATAGGCACATTAGATGACGAACGGATCTGCTCACAGACTTCGATACCGCTCTTCCCCGGAAGCATGAGGTCCAGCAATACCAAATCTGGTGAATGCCGCATAAACGTCTCAAAGGCGCGAGAACCGTTTTCGCAAAAAACTGCGTTATATCCTTCCTGTGCCAGGACAATGCCGATCATTTCAGCAAGAGCGTCATCATCATCAACGACCAGGACGGTCGAGGTGGTGGTGGTCATGGCGTCTCTCCTCTATATTATTCGGTGATTATAGTAATTATCCTAAGCCCTCAGCCACCATTTCTGCGACTATTCGCGCATACTCTGTGGTTCTCGCCATCTGAAGTGTGGCCTCATGCGGGTTTATATGTGTAGTATTTGCACGATGTGTTAGCCCAACCGAACGTATCTCGGTTTTCTGTAGTCCAACATCATTCCACAGTCTCCACAATCTCTGTGCTTGCTGCGGTATAGCATTCGATTCTACGATGGGCAGCCAAAGCCTTGCTCCGGATTCTAGTACGGCTGCCGCTATTTCCCAGCGATGCGGGTCGCTAAGAGGCTGTGCCTGAATCAGATTCTGGCTTGCCTCGTCCGGGTCAAAAAGCAGTTCTGCAGGATTATCTGCCGTTGAAAACGTACGGGCTATAGCGCAAGCATCTGCCACAGAGCTGAGGTTCGACGTGCGATCATCAGGATACGTCAAAGGAACCTTGGTGAGGTTCAGCATAGGCGTTATGGTAAGTTCGGCAAAGTATTGGCGCAGATACGGTAACTTTCGTAGATTTCGCTAACCGGTACCGCTGGGATAGTGCGAAAACCACTCACCGTAGGGATAGTACCCGAAATAATGCGCCCAAGTTCCGGCTCGTCCAGTTGTACCGTAAGACGGGCTTCGGGCTGGTTGAGGGCTTGACGGATAAGAGAGATGCTCTCCCCTAGCCCTTCTAGAAAGGCATCCCGTATATCGCGTGCCGCCCCCGCATCACTGATGGCACGCTCGCCATTAGGCGCATAGACCCGCGCAGCAAGGGTGTATGGTCCGCACAGCTGAATTTTGAAACTGGGCGCAGCATCCTCAGGCACTGAAGCTCCAGAAGACTCACCGCCTACGACATCGGCGAGTGCGTTAATATCTGAGACATAACAGGATCGCGCACGCGCACTTTCGCGGGTACCGCCGCCTCTAGCGTGAACTAATCGCCATCCATAGGATGCGCCTTCAAGTTCCATTCCAGAGAGCGTGGCAATGGTGCGAGCAAGAGTAGTACCCTGCCAGCCACGCTCTGGAAGCTCCGGTAAGAATGGAAGATGCGGATGCCCCAACTCACCGCGCACACGATGCAGGGCATCTATTATCTGCGTGCCGGGGAATTCGCCTAGTCCGCTGGCTCGTACCGCAACAGTATCGCGCTCAGCAAGCTCGGTAGCGAACTCACGTTCGGGTGCACGATAATCACCCGGTAGCAGCAGGCGCTCGGGCACATACTGTTTTCGGGTGTTTTCGTCCGCAAATCTGGTAGAGAACGAGGTCATCAAATCTACGCTAGCATCTAATCTGTCTGACGGTCGAGAGAATCATCGTTTTGAGCCAGCTCGTCCTTATGCTCGTGCGCTATTTTTTCGTGGTGTCGAATAACCTCGGAAATAATGAAGTTCAAATTTCTCCGCAAATTCGGGATCGAGACTAGACTCTTTCGCCATAGCCCTCAGACGAGCTATCTGGGCTTCTTCTCTTCCTGGATCACCCGCAGGCAGGTTATGCTGTGCTTTAAGAACCCCAACGCGCTGGGTGGCTCGAAAACGCTCCGCAAGAATATGAACCAACGCGGCATCGAAATTATCAATAGAGCGCCGCATCGCGAAGAGTTCTTCGTAAACCTCGGCGGAAACTTCGTCTCCCATGGAGGTGGCACGCGGATCAAATTCTTGCTGGGTCATTATAGGTCCTTAGGGGTACGAGCATTACACGGCTGCGTTTTCACGAAGATCATCAAGGTCTTCACGAGCGAGTGAGTAAGCACGGGCTATAGTGGACTGTCCTAAAACTCGTGTGCCCTGGTAAAGCACCATAGTTTGCCCGGGTGCTACACCAAAGAGCCCATCGTGCAGACGCACCACGGTCTCTACACGAAGTTTTCCGGGGGTTTCGGCATCGGTATCTTCTGCCCATTCAAGATGCGCGGTACCGCGTACCGGGTCTGCATGTGCACGCACTTGGGCGGTAACATCAAAGGTCTCGCTGCGCACGCCGAGTTTTGGTTCCTGCGCAAGAAAATGTTCTGCTTCCGGAACGGGGATTCCAGCCCAGGTGGCCCGAATTCCGCGGATTTCATCGATAGAAAGTAACTCACGAGAACCGACAATAACTTCATTCGTTTTTGGTCGGATTTCGAGAACAAAGCGGGGCTTCCCATCAGGCGCCGGAGTTCCTAAGGCTAGTCCCTTACGCTGCCCAACAGTGAATCCTTGAGCACCAGGGTGTTCCCCCACCACGTTGCCGGAGGTGTCTTTAATCATGCCAGGGCGCATTTGAATGTGCTCGCTAGCCAGGCACGGGTATCGCCCTCGGGAATAAAGCAAATATCGTAAGAGTCCGGTTTCTTGGCAACCGAAAAACCACGCCGTTCGGCCTCCGCACGAACCTCCGCCTTCGAGGGCGTGGTTGCTAGGGGGAACCAGGCGTGTTTGAGCTGTTCGTGGGTAAGGACGCCCAGCACATAGGACTGATCTTTTGCCCAGTCTGCGGCTCGATGCAGTTCTCGGTTACCATCGTCATTCGTGATAACGCGAGCGTAATGACCGGTGACTACCGCATCAAACCCTAGGGAGACGGCACGTTCCAAAAGCGCGGCAAATTTGATTTTCTCGTTACAGCGCATGCAGGGGTTGGGGGTTCGTCCCGCTTCGTATTCGGCGATAAAGTCGTCGACCACATCTTCCTTGAAACGCTCCGAGAAGTCCCATACGAAGAAGGGTATGCCCAACTGGGCGCATACGCGGCGCGCATCCATAGAATCTTCAAGGGTGCAGCACCCACGAGAACCGGTGCGGAGCGTTCCGGGCATACGAGAAAGCGCCAAATGCACGCCAACCACCTCATGCCCCGCCTCAACGGCACGGGCGGCAGCAACAGCTGAATCGACGCCGCCACTCATAGCAGCCAAAATCTTCACAGAGTTTCCTTATAAACGTTGGGTACGGTTTCGTGGTGAGAATAAATGTGAGGTTCTATTGTACGCTTCTTATTGCATGTGCGCAGGTTCGCCGCAATTATCCGCCGTACCAGCGTTGAGCGTCAGGCAGATGTGAGGAAAGACCCGCTTTTGCTGCCTGTGCATAGGCTTTGGGCAGGGCCGTGAGCAACCGAGCAATGTCTTCGCCGGTGCTGGAATGCCCAAGAGTAAATCGTTGCGCACTGCGGGCGGTGTCTTCGTCCAGCCCCATGGCGAGAAGCACATGGGATGGTCTTGTTACTCCCGCGTTACAGGCCGAACCGGTTGAGGTTTGAATCCCCTGCATGTCGAGCAGAAAGAGGATGGTGTCTCCTTCTGCGCCTTCAAAAGTAAAGTGAGCATTTGCAGGCAGCCTTTTTTCACCAGGAAAGGCCTCGGTTGTTGGGTCGATGCCGCTCAGGTGAGCTTGTGGAATAACCGCCTGTACTGCCGCTATTAGCTCATTGCGAAGTGCTGCAATACGGATGGATTCTTCTTCAAGATGCTCAATCACGTGCGCGGCGGCCTCGGCAAATCCCGCGATCGCAGGGGCATCTATAGTGCCGGAACGCACGGAACGCTCTTGCCCGCCCCCGTGCAAAACCGGGGTGAGCTGCGCTGTTCGTGTGGCGATAAGCGCACCGATGCCCATGGGACCGCCAATTTTATGCCCGGAAATCGCCATCGTATCAACCCCACTGTTACGGAAATTAACAGGCTCCGCGCCGAAAGCCTGCACCGCATCCGTATGCATGGGAATACCGTATTCAGAGGCTATGGCGGCAATATCTTGAATGGGCTGTACAGTGCCAACTTCATTATTTGCCCACATAACGGTAACTAACGCAACATCCGCAGGGTTCTGAGCTATCAGTTCCCGCACGCTTTCGGGATCTACCAGCCCTTGCGAATCCACTGGAATCCAGTCGATAACCGCGCCCTCGGCCTTCTGCAGCCATTCGCAGGTTTCTTCCACCGCATGATGCTCAATACTTGATACCAGGATGCGCTGCCGCGCCGGGTCTGTTTCCCTGCGTTTCCAGTACATCCCCTTCCGCAAGGTTGTCTGCCTCTGTTCCTCCAGAAGTAAAAATAACCTCGGCGGCATCGCATCCTACAGCTCGGGCGATACGTTCGCGGGCATATTCAACGGTGGTACGGGCATCGCGTCCGGTAGCGTGCAGCGAGGAGGGGTTACCGCCCGCACGCATCTGCTGTACCATTGCGTCTATAGCAGCTGGCAGGACATCGGTAGTCGCTGCGTGATCTAGGTAGACCCGGTTCACTATTTCCTCCTCTGGCGTATTGCCCTTATTCTATCGTTGTTCCTCGAACTTTCGGGAGGAATTCGTCATAAATGCGCCGCAGGCTAGGCCTACGAGTGCGTTCGGTGAAACATGCGCGGTACACTGGGGTACGTCTTCAAGATTCTTTTCTATACCCCCGAAATTCCGGGGAATACGGGTAACGCCATTCGTCTGGCCGCAGTAACCGGGGCTGAACTTCACCTCGTCGAGCCTCTAGGATTCAATTTTGAAGATGCGCATCTGCGCCGTGCCGGGCTGGATTATCACGATCTTGCGGTCGTAACGGTTCATAAGACCCTGCAGGATGCTTGGAAAGCCATGATGCCTGCGCGTGTTTTCGCCTTTACCACCACGGCAGCAACCTCGTATACGGATCTTGAATATCGTGATGGCGATGTGCTTATGTTTGGTCCGGAGTCCGTGGGCTTACCAGCCGATGTACAGCAGGATGAGCATATTACAGAACGCGTAAAAATCCCCATGATTCCTGGGCGCCGCTCTCTTAATCTAGCGAACTCCGCGTCCATCGCAATTTTTGAGGCATGGCGCCAACACGGATTCACGGGAGGAAAGATTTAGTTGTATGTGTGCCAACCGCCAGGTTCCCCTACTTTTTGAGGATATAGCCGCCGACCCGATGAACGCCGAGTACACGTCACGCGGATGGGAGCCCGTATATTCGGCGAGCGCTCGATCACGCATTATTCTGGTGGGTCAGGCACCCGGGCGTATTGCACAAGAGACTCGTATTCCATGGAATGATGTGAGTGGTCGGTTACTTCGTACATGGTTGAGCGTAAGCGATGACGAGTTTTATAATCCCAGAGCTGTTTGCCCTGATGCCGATGGATTTTTATTATCCGGGAAAAGGTAAGCACGGTGATTTACCACCGCGTAAGGATTTTGCGCCGTGTTGGCATCCGCGGCTGCGCGCCATGATGCCGCATGCACAATTAACCATTCTGGTAGGTGCCTATGCGCAAAAGTACTATCTCGATGGAGTTTCTGCTCCGCGGCTTCGCAGTAACCTTACGGAAACGGTGGCACACGCAGAGGATTATCTGCCGGGTTTTGTGCCTCTGGTGCACCCTTCTCCGCTCAATATTGGCTGGCGCAAGCGTAATCCCTGGTTTGAGGCCGAGAATATACCCGATCTGCGTGAGCGAGTACGTAAAATCTTGGGTGCATAGCCTAATCTTGTGAAAGCGTCCTGGAAACCTAGACTAGGTTTCCAGGACGCTGACCTGTTAGAAACTAGGCGTTGCGGCGCCTCTTAATTTCTTCAACAGCCTGCGGGATGACAGTGAAAAAGATCCCCGACGACGCCGAAGTCGGCGATCTCGAATATGGGCGCGTCCGCATCCTTGTTGATGGCGACAATGGTCTTTGAAGTATCCATGCCAACCTTCTGCTGAAGAGCCCCCGAAATACCCGCGGAAACGTATAGTTCGGGAGAAACGCTCTTGCCGGTTTGCCCAATCTGAGTAGAGTGATCCAGCCAGCCTGCGTCTGTGACGGCGCGGGTCGAACCGATCGCGGCACCGAGCGCATCCGCCAGATCCTCAATGGGGGCTAAATTTCCGCCGATACCGCGGCCAGCAGCTACAACAATAGCTGCTTCTTCAAGGTTTGGGCGAGCAGATGTAGGCTTTTCGGTTATTTCGGTGATGCGCACCGTGTCGTACCCGGGCAGAGTATAGGTGGTGAGTACGCCCTCCCCCACCGCAGTGGGTGCCGCCGCCGTATCTACCGAGTTGGGGCGTAGGGTTACCAACGGCAGACCCTCAACCCGCACGGTGCTGTCGTACTCGCCCGCCAAAACATTCTTACGAATATTGAGCGCATCATCCACGTCATGAGCGCCCGTCACAACGCCTACGGGACGAGATCCCGCCTCGGAATTCCCGAGGCGCACGGCCACGCGCCCCAGAAGCTCAATCGAGTCAATATCATGCGGGGCAAGAACCACATCAGGACCAAACTCAGTAATAGCCTGTACGGCGAGTTCCACGCGGGCAGCAGGCAAAGTATCTGTCATGGATTGCGCTGGGGCAAAGACACGTGCCGCACCCTGTTTAGCGTAAAACTGCGCAATATCAGCGGAGCCTTGGGCGAACGTCATTACTCCCAGTTGAGTTCCGCCCTGTCCAACACCAGCTCGCAGTCGTGCCAACGCTAAAAGTTCTCGGTCCACACTACTAGGTTCGGTCGCAAAATTCGTTGTGCCGCCTATAACCAGCACACGGTATGCAGTCGTCATCATTATCTCCTGTACTGGTTAAATAAGGTTTCGGGATGCCAAGAATTCGACCAGCTGTATGCCGCCGTCGCCTTCATCCACGATGGTTTCACCTGCGGTGCGTTCTTCCCGCGCCTGCGCTTCGGTCACGGTAACGGTCGATGCGCTGCCGCCGAACTTAGCAAGCTCATCCGCAATATCCGCTGCGTTCACGGTCGTAATAGGCTTCTTTTTTGCTGCCATCAGCGCCTTAAAGTTGGGGTATCGCGGAGTGTTCACTTGATCGGTCACAGAAATCAAAGCGGGCAATTCAGTTTCACAATGCTGCGAGCGAGTATCCAGATCCCGGCGTGCCCTAACAGTTCGGCCCGCAACGGTCAGCGATGCCACCTGAGAGATTCCGGTGCGCCCCAAAAGTTCGCTCACCTGAACGGGCACCAACGAAGTCTCACCTTCGGTTGATGCCATACCCGTCAGAATCAGGTCGAAGGTGCCGTGTTCCTGCTCATAGGTGGAGAGTGCAGCGGCTATGATGCGTGAGGTCGCCAGAGCATCAGCCCCTGCGAAAGCATCGTCGAGAATGTGCACGCCTGCGTGTGCACCCAGCTGCAGCGCACGGCGCAGCCCCTTAGAGGCATCCGCTGCGCCTAACGTAAAAGCGATAACTGCAGAATTCGCTGCATCGGTATCTTCCGCTTCGACGATCTGCATGGCGGCTTCTACAGCGTATTCGTCAAGCTCACTCATCACTGATTCGCTGCGGTCTACCCGCAAAGTATCGTCAAGTTTTTGTTCAAATTGGGTGTCTGGCACGTACTTGGTAAGTACGGCGATGCGATATGCGTTTTCGCTCACGCTCATCCTCCTGCGCCTCATGTGTGTGCGGCGCGTCTGTGGGGTTTAGTTAGGTTTGGCTATATTCTACCTTGCCGTGAAATCTTCAGTCAGGAAAACCCGGATATGAGAGCGGTATATTCCTGAACACAGCAGACAAAGGAGAGGCGGCGTTTCTTCATGTGAAACGCCGCCTCGGGCAGTTTTATAGCTCTGTTAATGCTGATTATCGGCGTCGCCGAGCGTCACCTTGATGTTCTTTGTCTCTGACCCCCGTTTAATCTTCATATCCACTGTGGCACCTGCTGCTTGTGCACGCACCACGCCGTTAAGGGTCTTACTCTGTTCGATACGGTGGCCATCCGCCTCGACGATAACATCTCCCTTCTGCAGACCAGCCTTTTCTGCAGGGCTTCCGCTAGAGATATTGGTGACCCGCACACCATCCGGGAAGAACCGAGATTCTCCCTCGTTGGTCTGCCCAGGAGCGCTTTCAATATTCGCGCCTAGGTACCCATGGGTTGCTTTGCCTTTGCTAATAATTTCGTCAGAAATACGCTTAGCGTAGTTCGAGGGAATGGCGTACGCGATGCCCTCATTGCCGCCGCCTTCAGACTCGATCTGAGAGTTGATGCCCACGAGCGCCCCGCTGGAGTTCACCAAAGGACCGCCTGAGTTACCGTGGTTCACTGGCGCATCGGTCTGAATCATGGGAATGTATACGCCGTCTTTTTCTGCTTCTGCAGCACGGTCGGTGTTAGAGATAACACCCGCAGTCACGGTATCCTGCAGATTATGTGGCGAGCCAAGCGCCACCACGGTTTCGCCAGGAACGACCTTCGAGGAGTCGCCAAAGGTAATGGGTTTAAGGTCTAGCCCACTGGGGTCAATCTTAATGACCGCAAGATCCGAGGTTACATCGGTACCTACGATCTTTGCCACGCGAATACTTCCGTCATGCAAACGCACCTCGACTCTAGAGGACTGCTGAGTACCGTTTGTAGAGACTACGTGATTATTGGTGAGAATATGTCCCTGGTTATCGAGAACTTCACCTGTACCAACGCCGTTACCGTCGGTCAGCTTTGATCCTACAGTGACGGTCGAAGGAAGCACCTTCTTAGCTGTATCGGTTACGACTGTGGGATTTGTTGCGCTGCCTCCAGCATTTCTGCCGGTGACGGATGAACTATTGCTGCTTGTAGATGCGGCAATACCGCCTCCAACACCAGCACCTACGCCGCCGCCCACAAGGGCTGCAAGCAAAGCAGCGGTAAGTACGACACCGGTTCCATATTTCTTCTTGGGCTCTTGCTGAGGATTCTGCCCCTGCCCGGAGTACTGGTTCTGATATCCATTCTGGGGGTTCTGGGAGCTCTGTTGATACCCGGAAGTTTGGTAATTTTGCTGGTAGCCCTGCTGTTGATAACCCGTATTCTGGTAGTCCTGTTGAGCATAGGATCCGGGTGCAGACTGCTGCATCGGACGGGTTGCATCGTTATAACCGTTAGCGCCAGAATCTTGGTTCCAGCCACCAGGGTATTGGGTCATTGTGGTCTCTCCTTGAGGGGCTCTCAATAAATCTTAGGTGATATCTAAATAACCATATTGGCGACAGCGCCAACAGGCACGCGTCTTTTTCTACTGTAAACGCAGTTCTTGTTTTATACCTCCGTTTTCTCTGAGGTTGCACCCGGAATTTCCTGGGAGTTTGCTGAGAACCCTCAAATTCCGAGGTAACTCCACAAAAATATTTCAAGAGGTACAGCCTTCCAGAGTCAATTTCACAGCCTACGCTTAAAGACGGGCTCTAAGGTTTAACGAGATCGCTTCAAGAAAGGAACAGACATGCTGACAGCACTCATTATTAGTACCGTGCTGGCCGTTATTCTTGGCTTTGGTACCGGCCTGGTAGCCTGCTGTGCAGGTATAGTGCATCGTCGTTTGGCGCGTGCTCAGTCTTGTTCTTCTGCGCTTGAGCAGCAGCTTAGCTCGGCGACCAGCTTATAAAAATCACGAAGATCTTAGTATTACACGCACCAACGACGAAAGCTCGTAATACAAGCTAAGAGGTGCCGTCTACTAAGTAGGGTAACGGTCACCTTTTCTTAAGTTTCGTAGAGTCTCTAACAACTCGTGGTGCAGCTGAGTCATATCGCAAGGTGATATTTCTTCAGAAAAATTCCCTTAAGCCGCTCCAAAACAGGGTATGTTTATTGGTATGACTATTCATCGCCGAAACACTGTCTCCCAAAATTTTTATGGTGCCACATCTAGACCCCATTCGTCTCAAAGATCTCTGACCCGTATTATGGTCACCCTCATGCTGTCTTTCATCTGCGCGTTGACCGGTATCGGCGCTAGTTTCATTGCTTACCCGACGGCGGCCCACGCTCAAGCACCTTTCGAGGTCACGCTAAATCCGCAAACCCCTATTATTGACCGGGACGGAACTCTTAATGCCTTATCGGATGGACTTGAAGACGAGCTCACCGAAGGTTTGAGTACCAGTAATGCCCTTCACTCGGTAGAAGCCTATATGGTGTTGGTCTCCGGGACCAATGGCAAACCACTCAAGGAGTGGGGTCAAGAATTCCTGAGTCTCAACCATGCTCGCCCACGTACAGTAATTTTGCTTATCGATACGTCTAAGAACCAAGGCACTATTATCAGCAATGACCAGAGTTTTATGAGCGATGCATGGGCACACGCCCTGTATGTTAAAGACAATTCGAGCTCCCAAAACAGCAGTATCAAGCGTGTTATCGCGGATCATGGTCTTTACGGTACCGCCGGACGCATGTTCACTGATATCTTTATCGGGGATCATGACTACTCCGCGAGCAATGACGGAAATATCCCTCAGGGACTAAGCGATATTTCCGAAGCCGATGGCTGGTTCGAAAATTTTCTTGTTGCCGCAGGCGTGTTGGTTTTTATCCTGTTTATTCTGCTTGGAATTCCTGTCCTCATCATCCGCGTCGTACGTAAAAACCGTCGAAAAACGGCAGAATTACAAAAATGGCAGAACGACCTGCCGCTCCGCGATCCTTCGCAGGTACAAGTTCCCCAGCAGTATCAAATGCCGAATCGTCCCGGGCACCATATGGTGACGGATACGGAATATATGAAGAACCGCGGCTACGATCTGAATTAGCCAATATTATTCATCCAATGAGTACCGCATCGTGAACAAAAGCGGTACTCCTGGAGTAAATAGTCGACGATCGTACCCTGAGAATTAGCCCGGAATTTCTTCAGATATGTACGCTCTGTGATGACTACAGCTCATGAGGGGTTGGTGACCGGTAAGATGGAAGTACGTGTGGGTTTATTCCTCCCACGCCGTGGATAGATAATCACCGCGCGGCATATGCGAAAGAATGGGAGTCTTCCTTTGAGTAATATCACGAATGCTGACCGTCCGTTTGGTTCTCGGCGCATCCGACGTGTCCTCAGCGTAGGTGCTTTAGCTTTCGGTACTACAGTGCTATCCGTCGCGCTACCGGTGGCGGGCTCTTCGTTCTTGACGCCCGGTATCAGTACCGCACAAGCCCAAACTCCCATGACTATCACAGGTAGAGTACAAGACACGACCAATGTCTTGGGCGATACCTCAGAACTTAACTCTAAAATCAGCGAACTCTCTAAAAACCACAATATTGATCTGCATGTGCTGACTATTGATAAGTTTGAGAGCCCCGAAGAGGCTAAGGCATGGACTGAAGAGACAGCGAAAAAGAACAGCTACGGTAATGCGGACGCCATTCTTGTCATAGCGACAGAAAGCCGCCGTGCTTACTTCGCGGCCAAGGGTAATAAGACGCTCAGTTCTGAGCAGCAGTCTGAGGTGTACCAAAAGTACATCAAGCCAAAGCTGCAAAGCGGAGATTACAAAGGTGCAGCTCTTGAGGCGGTTAACGGTATTAATGCTCAAAAAGGGGGTATTAGTCCCGCTGTCGCTATAGGTGGCGGCGCCATAGGCGTAGCGGGTGTGGCGGGCGCTGGGTACTACATTATGAAACGCCGTCGCTCCAAACGAGCCGGGAAGTACACCCGCATACTCAACATCTAAAGTACCTGAAGTTTCGTTGGAGGAGCTGCGCACCCGTGCCGGTGCAGCACTTGTTCAGGCAGATAACTCTATGGTGCAGTCGAAGCAGGAACTTGAATTTGCCCGCGCCCAATACGGTAATGGACACGTCAAGCCTTTTGAAGAGGAACTAACGCGCGCCCAAGAGCTCATGCAGGCATCATTCCACCGCCAGAAACTTCTCAACGATGATGTTCCGGATACCGTTGCGGAACAGCGCGCTTGGTTGAGCGAAATTATCGATAATTCTCAGGAGATTTCTGATATTTCCCGAGATCAGGCGCAGAAGCTCTCTGAAATGCGCAATCTGGAACATGAAGCTCCACAGGCTATTGCTAGGCTCCAGGGGCGTATACCGGAACTTCAGCAGATAGTCGAAACCGCGCAGCGTACATACGCGCGACTCAAAGACCAGTACTTGCCGAGCGCGTTAGAACCGATCAATAAATCTGCAGCTCTGTTGGATTCACACCAAAGCCTGGTAACTCAGGAACTTCAGGAGGCATCTCGTTTAGTGGATGCTTCCCGGTCCGAAGCTGTTGTACACCTGCGCAACGCCGAAGAGTCTGCGGCTCAGATTACCTCGCTGGCAGAAGCAGTCAGCAATCACGCATCAGCCTTTGAATCTGCACAATCCAGTCTTAGTACCGATATTTTGAGTATTCAACGTGACGTGGCTGAGGCTAAGAGCCTCGCGGAGTCTCAGAACCGTGCCGAACTCGCCGCGACGGCAGCCGGTATGGAGGCTATTCTTGGGCAGGTTTCACAACAGGCACAAGAACGCCCGAATGATCCTATTGCCCTCACGGAACAACTGCATCAGCTCACAAGCGAGCTGAATCGTTCCATGTCATCGCTTCGCGCCGACCGTGAGCGTGAGCAGGCGGCTAAAGAAAGTCTGTCTCGTACCTTACGTTCTGCAGAGGCTCAGGTGCGCAGCGCATCGGACTTCATTAACAACCGTCGGCGCGGTGTCGGTTCACAAGCTCGTACCTATCTGTCTGAGGCGCAAACCGCCCTGAACGATGCACACCGTTTGCGGGAGTCCGACCCGGTAAATTCGCTCAACAGGGCATATGAAGCTATTTCTTTGGCGAGCGATGCGCAGAACTCCGCAAATCAGGATGTCAACAATTACTGGGACGATAACCGTTATGGTCAAAGCTACGGCGGCGATTCCCTGGCGCAAGGCATGCTCTTAGGTGCTATTTTTAGCGCGATGGGCTCACACTCTGCTTCAGCATCCACCGGTCATCACTGGGGCGGCGGTGACTCCGGTGGAGGCTGGGACTTCGGAGGCGGTGGCGGCGATTTCGGCGGTGGAGACGGCGGCAGCTTCTAACGTTCAAGAGTATAAGCACCAGAAACGTGTTAGGTCTCTCGTTAATCTCATGTTCTTGTACTCGTCATCTTATAGGCGATATTTTCCCAGTAATTTTTCAGGCTGACCCACGATAATAAGAAAAGTTGCGGCGCTGTACGTGCGAATAAGCTCCTTCCCGGTGCCGCGTGAAAGAAAAGGAAATAACATGGTAAAACAGTCCATTTTCGGTCGTATCGCACAGCTAGCAAAGGCTAATATTAACGCCCTCATTGATGCGGCAGAAGACCCGCAGAAAATGTTAGATCAGATGGTTCGTGACTATACAAATAACATTGTAGAAGCAGAAGCAGCTGTGGCTCAGACTATTGGTAACCTGCGTCTTCTGGAGCAGGATCATGCCGAAGACCTGCGCGACGCCGATGAGTGGGGTTCTAAGGCTCTGGCTGCCTCCAATAAAGCCGATGAGTTCCGTGCTGCAGGCGACACCGCTAACGCGGATAAGTTCGATAATCTCGCAAAGATTGCTCTGGGCAAGCAGATGCAGGCTGAACGTGAGGCAAAGGCCGCAGAACCGCAGATCGCATCGCAGACCCAGGTGGTGGAGCAGCTCAAAGACGGTCTCACCAAGATGCGTGCAAAGCTGGATGAGCTTAAGTCCAAACGCGATGAGCTTAACGCCCGCCAGAAGACCGCTGCCGCTCAGTCTCAGGTAAATGATGCGCTCAAGGCATTCGATGTTATGGATCCCACGAGCGAGGTCTCGCGCTTTGAAGAGAAGGTTCGCCGCGAAGAGGCTCGCGTGCAGGGTCAGCAGGAACTTGCAGCTTCTTCTCTGGACGCTCAGTTCAATGACCTTGAAGAGCTTGGTCGTCAGTCTGAACTTGATGCGCGTCTTGCGGCTCTCAAGAACAAGAACGCATAGTCTTAGCCTGATCGCCTGTTAGATTACGCAGATGCTCCCCAACTTTAGGTTGGGGAGCATCTGCGTTTTACGTTCTATGCTGAAAACCTGTTTCTAGAGTTTAGAGGCACGGTACAGGAACGCCGCCATAGCCTCACGTGAGGTAGCTTCGCCAGGTCGGAAAGTGCCGTCAGGCCAACCAGTAGTAATACCCTGATCTGCCATCCATGAGATTTCCTTATAGAACATAGTAGAGGGGTTTACATCAGCAAACTGCTGTGCACCCGGTGCATATGCGGGAGAACCGTTGAAACGGTAGAAAAACGCTGCCAGTGCCTCACGGCTGATAGTATCATGTGGGCGGAAGGTACCATCGGACCATCCGGTCGTAATTCCCTGCTGTTTAAGCCACACGATTTCTTTATATGCCGGGTGGTTCGGCGTAACATCTGGGAACGGAGAAGTCGCGGGAAGCTCCACGGCAGGGCTACCCGCAAGACGGTAGAGATACGTTGCCACCTGGGCACGATTTACAGCGCTGTACGGACGGAAAGTGCGATCGGCAAAACCGGTCATAATGCGGCGATCCGAGTTCCAACTAATCTCTGTGTAGAACGGATTCGTGGTCGGAAGGTCGCTGTACCCTGCGCCAAAACGGTGACCGCCTGTATCGAGGGATTGCGCCATGATGAGCGGCAGGTCATAATCTTGGTGGCTAAAACCTGGGATCAGTTTCATCTGGGTATTGGTAAAGCCGCTGTTACGGTACGCAGCGTAGCCCTGTTCAACAGCCCCTCGGGCGCTCCACGTTGGAGGGTTCGTTGTACCAGAAGTATCGGCGGCGCCGACCCACCAGTACATAGGCTGGTTCTTAATGTTCTGCGGCGCCTCGGTCTGCATGCGCTCATAACCGCCGCCCGCAACGAGGATAGAACCGCCGCCAGAGCGCCATGTGCCCTGACGATCCGCATTCAGCTCATAGGTGATGAACTCGGCGCCTCCGGAGTAACCCATCGTCCACACCTGTGAGGGGTCGATGCCGTTACTCGAAATAAATTGCTGCGCAAAGGAGCGGAAATAGTCGCCGTTGGCGTCAAGGTTTTCCCACCAGGTAATGCCGTTGCCGGATGCATTTTTATCTGGAGACACGACGGGTACAAAAACCATGTTGCGGGCATTTGCGATACGACCCATAGTGGGGAGCATGCCCTGCTCGGGGCTGTGAATCTTAGACTGGTCGTTACGCCAATAGTCGCCGTCAATGTAGAAGACTACGCCCACGGGTTTTGACCAGTCAATACCGTTTGCATACACGTGGTACTGAGAGTTAAGGCCGTTCGGGCGCGGTGTAGCTGCGGTATGTGCCGGATGCGACGGTTGCATGGGCGGGTGCGGTAAGGGTAGCACCCACAATAGCGGGTACGGTAAGTGCGGCCAGGGTTCCGGCACGCATCTTTCTGATGCGGGTCATAGTAAGTCCTCGGTTCTCGATTTTCTTGTCGCTATGTGCTGAATAATGTGCGCTGAATTCAGCCGCTATGTTTGTGTTGTGAGTGATAGACTCCGGCAGGACTAATTCCGCCTACGGAGCAGTGATAATCTGCTGGGACTTGAGATTAGTCCCCTCAGATTTGGGAGCTTTACGAAGTTTGCAATAGCGGAGTAAAGCATTCAATAGAGTTAAATTACCAGTTAAATAATATTAAATAAAAACATAGGTTAAATTTTCGGTATGGTATGCCGATCAAGAGGTTCTTAAGAATTGACGTTTGGCAAGAACATACATGAGAGACAATGTGCACCTACCGCCACAGCAGAATCGCACCATATCGCGGTTTGTAGCTTTTTCTAATTCTCAATAGATTTTTAAAGTAAAGATGTCCTGCTTCTATTCTTATACCATTGCGATAATAGTCACATGGTTATAGAGAATCTACCTCTGGGACGCCCTGAAGGGTTCGCCCAGAAGCTCACGGAAAAATATTTATTCTTTCGTGAACCCCTGAGTTTTACATGTTGGGCCAGGTGGGGTGCAACCGACCCTCACTATCCCCCACCCCCACATCATCCAAATGCCACCGCTGACCCGTATACACATCCACCTTACGCAACTGCGGATTCGGATTCTCAACATCAGGCTCCTCCGCATGACCCGGACACCCTCGTGCACCAGGATCCTCAGTACAGGTCTTCCCTACTGAGTGCACCTCAGACTCCCACACCCGCACCAGCACCGGCTCGCTAATACGGATGATCTCGGTTCCGAAAAACTGCCACGGCCCACCATCAATACTGTACTGACCCGCATACCTCACCGTGACATAGGCATGAAAATTCCCCACCTGCGGATACACATAACTCGTCGACGTCTCATGTAAGGGTTGACCAGAATACTGTGAAGACACCGGGTTACCAGCACTATGTGTTTTTAGGTCGTGCCCGTCTCCATACTCATACCGATACGCCACCGGTACCGCCCGAATCCTGGTGCGTCCAATCGGTAAATCTCCTTCAAAAATATTAGAACTGCCTTCTAGAGTGGTGTAGAAATTCGTTTCCTCACCCTTACTCGTATGTGGTGGATGCGCACTATCCAAGATCAGGTGCGGATGTGCCGGGATCAGCTCCAGCAAATGGGTGTGCATCTCGGTGATAATCCGCTCGTACTCGCTTTGGGCTTGCTGTGCTGCTTCCGGGTCGTTGAGGGTGCATTTGTTTCCATAGAGCTCATTGATCATATCCGGGATAGCACGCCCGGTCTTTGGGGCTTTTTCAAACGTGCCAGCCTGACCATCACGACTGAGGCAGTACGAGCCGTCATTAGCGACATCAAACCCGAACGACTGCTGGTCACCGTTCTTACCTTGCGCAAACCCAAACTCACCATGATGATGCTCCCCATACCACCTCCTATAAGCCTCAGCGTCCTCAACGTTACCAGCCTGACTTGAACTTGTTTCACGCTCGTCATTATTAGCATGTTTGGGCGCATGGGAGCTTCCCTGTTCCCAAAGGTCACCTCCAGTCTGATCTAGACATTGAAAAGAGCGAGTGTCATTATTACAAGTTATAGAAAAAGCCGCAGGAACATGGGACAGGGATGCACTCACAAGTGTTGCCGAGAGAAACCCAGAAAATACTTTGGTTTTTAGAGAGTTCAAGGGAATTACTTCTTTTCTATAGCCAGGGAATGAACATTATCAATGAGCCATCGGTTGCCGTCATGATGAAGAGTCATCATGAACCAGTTATTCTCATAATCTTCATTGCGAATTTTCTTATATGTTTTCCCATCCGAGTCAACATAGACGTAATACGGCCAAGCGACAAAGAACTTCCACTCATACTTACCGTTACCCTGGTTGATGGGTTCACCGTGAAACTCATATTTTCTTAAATCTCCGCCGATCATCCACCCGCCCTCTTTATACAGTCCAGTATTGAGATCGTAAGTATCCCGTTCGTCTTTAAAGTCTTTGCTAATGAATTTTCTGGCCTCGCTATAATCTCCAGTTTGCATGCCATAGTTACGCCATTCCGTCCACGCCTGCACCGTCTTACGCATCCCTTCTAATGAAGCGTTCGTATACCCCTCTTCCGTCTTGGGCTTCGGAACATTCTGCGCAGGACCATAAAAATCCGCAGGGCGATACTCCCCTTCCGGAGCTTTCGATTTCCCCGAATAATGCGGCGGCACACTCGACGACGGCGAAGGGCTCTCGCTTGAAGAAACAGACGCAGAACTGGAGGCACCAGCACCTTCCGCGCTAGAAGAACTCGAACTCTCAGTAGCCGTTCCAGCAGGTTTCGTACCCTCCCCACACGCAGATAGCAACACAGCAAACCCAGAAACGCCCAAAGCGCTCATAAGGGCACGACGAGACAAAACAGGGATACGAGTATTCATCGGTGAACACATCCTCAAAAAGTGGCTGGGTGAATAAAATACGGAAACACGATTCGCCCGTACACACTCCTACTGGCTTATGTATTTCAGGTTTCCAACGGCGGAACCTCAGAGTAAGCCCTGAGTGAGAGTGGCGGGAATTTATCGCTTAGTAGCTACTCTACGATGATTCAAAATATTTAGCGATTCACCCGCGACATATATAACCATTTATTAATAAATAACCTCGGCATGTTTACCTTATGCGATTAAAGAAAGCAGAGTATCAGCTTTACCTTTAAACAGCATCCGCCTACGTTCTGTTCTTGTATAAAGAAAAGTTCTAGGGTTCATGCAGCCCCCCTGTTGCTACAGGGCGTTCTAAAGCGACGAAATACCAGGTAAGCCCGCGACTACATGAAATGGAAATAGGGTAGAAAGGCTTTGCACTAACCCCAAACTTAGATATGGACAAGTATGCCTTTTATCTCAGCGCTGTATCCGGTTTCGGAAATGTAAGCTATCTCATTCTGTGGAGGTATTGCTTTAGAGTCTACTCGAAGGCTTAGAGTGACACTACAGATAGCGCTTCACAGCTGTCGCAACTTGCTAGCAGGAGGTTTGTAACGGTAAGGATTAACCAGCTGTGATGCCATCCATATTTCAACTACCTGAGGAGGATACATGCAGTACGTAACTCTCAATAATGGCGTGAAGATGCCTCAGCTTGGGCTCGGCGTTTTATACATTGATGATCTCACCGAATGCGAGCGCGTTGTGTCCGAGGCATTGGAGGTAGGGTATCGTCTGATTGATACGGCTGCTGGTTACCAAAATGAGCAGGCTGTCGGGGCAGCTATTGGAGCAAGTGGTCTCGATCGTGAAGATATCTTCGTAACCTCTAAGCTGTGGGTGCCAGATTACTCTTATGAGGGTGCCAAGCGGGGATTTGAGGAGTCGCGCCGGAGGCTAGGAGTAGACTATCTCGATCTGTATCTTATCCATCTACCTTTAAACAACTATTTCGGTGCATGGAGTGCTCTAGAAGAGCTCTATCAGGAAGGTCAAGTACGCGCAATTGGTGTGAGCAATTTTGATTCAGTGCGTATAGCCGATATTTCACATTTCAGCGAGGTTACACCGGCCGTTAATCAGATTGAGATTAACCCGTTCCATCAGCGTGTTGATGAGATTTCCTATATGAAGGGGAAAGGTATCCAGCCGGAAGCATGGGCTCCCTTTGCCGAAGGCGCGAACGATATTTTCAGTAACCCGATACTTTTAGAAATTGGAGAAAAATACGGTAAGTCTCCTGCCCAAATAATTCTACGGTGGCAGATGCAGGAAGGGGTTGTTGCTATTCCGAAAAGTGTGCGACGGGAACGTATGGAGCAAAACTTTGACATCTTCGATTTTGCGTTGACCGTCGAAGACATGGCTTCAGTTAAAACGTTAAATACCGATCAGTCATTAATCTTTGATCCTCGTAAGGTTGAGCATGTAGAAGGGTTACTCACGCGCTTTAATTTATAGTCCGCTGGAGCCTATGCGAGGCTATGAACTTATATGAGTATCTCGTAATACCCCATGATTTACTTTGGTTGTGAAGGCTCAGAAATCAGCGTTTGGTTAGCACGTTTCTTCTAGTAGCTACAGATATAACTAGGCACAGCACATTAAATCAATGATGTGAAAATAAAAACTCCCGAAGTCATAATTATGACTTCGGGAGTATTCCGTTGCGGGGGCAGGATTTGAACCTGCGACCTCCGGATTACATGCCCCAATATGGGCCACCACCCAACAGCTAACCCAGCTACTTCTGCATGCACTCACTCAACCAAACACTTGACACGTGCAGCATGAACAAAAAATCAAAGATTGCTTCAATCCCTAGCCCACACTAATCGTTAGACCCTAAAACAACTCCACTTCTAAAATAGCTTTCACCTAGCAAAACCACCAAGGAGCAACCATGACCATCAACATTTACGGCAACAACACCTGCGCACCTTGCGGAATCATCAAACGCAAACTCGATAAATTATCGATTAGCTACAAGTACTTCAACCTAGACTCAGACCCTAATCTCGCTGACAAAATCAAAACCACCATCGAAGAACAAGGTCACGAGAACCAATTGCCCTATATCGAAGTCACCGGCAACAAAAGCTACTCCTTCACAGGACTCAACCCTCACCTTATCGAACGCCTCATCGAAGAACACAGTACCAACCGCCCCACCGTAGCCTAAACAACAGGTCAACCGTGAAGATAAACACCCCACCCGAAGGCAAGGAAAACGATGCTACTCACCCAACAAGGGTTCAACATCAAATTCAACTAAAGTAGCCACAGCAAGGCGCTACCAAAGGACAGATTGGCACTCAATACATTCACTTAGGGCCAGCGCATCTGTCTACAGGGGTTTCATAAGGTCACCATAAATTTAGCCTCAGACATCACGCACCTTGGACGAATTAAGTGAGACGGTACACTGACGCAGACCAGGCGGAGCCTGGGGTGACGCTCGGAGTCCACGTGACTACGAATCGAGTGGTTAATTGACTTAAGAGGGGTAAAACGGGTGATTTATCGGGCAAAGACCTGACACGTGCTACATACTGGGGTGGGCGACCAATTGCCTCAAGTGGACAGGGGTATATTTCGGGACTTAGTGTTTTGCCGCTAGAAGTTCCCTATGATTTATAAATTCAAAAATTGATATTAAATCTTAATAAAAAATGGAATTGTTAAAAATAAGAGGATAATCATTCAATCACAGGCTGAATAAAAAAATTACACAACTGTTTTTGCCCCCAACAAAAAAACTTACTCAGAATTTTATTAATCCCTAATTCGTCCCTAAAACAACCACCATTTCAAAGCATATCAATAATACTAAACATCATCATCCCCCTCTCCAGAAACCATACCCATCCTCATTTTCGACCTTTCCGAGCTACGCGCTTTATGGCCAGGAAAATCCAGACTCTTCCCGCGAAAAATAACTATGCACTGCACAGCCGCAGCAGCCTGAGCAACCCTCACGCTACCTACCATAAAAGCCACAATACCCACTAATAACAGGACAAACATCAGAGCAAAACCAAGCTCTACACCGTCACCCACCACTACGGCCTGGACTGCAAACTTCGGCTGCTTCGGCGTAAGACAGCTTTATTCCTAACGATTTAGCCATCATAGCTAAACAAGCCGCTCCACAACCTGTTGCAGTCAGTTGTTTTATAACAGGTAATCGTTTCATGTTAGTATGATATTTCTAAATTTGTGTTTCTCAATCAACGAACAATTCAAATAGGCTAACTTCTTCTGTGGCAACTTGTACTGGATAGTACCCGGAAGATATTTCCGATCCGATTGTATCGTTACTCAATTTAACGTATAGCGAATCATCTTTAATATTATAACTTGATTTTATTTCCGCACCCGGATTCATTTTTTCTATATGAAAATCTCGATCAGCAATTAATTTTAACGGCCGTTCATCTTCATTGAATTTTATGATAATTTTAGAAGGATACTCAGTTAGTCCATTTCCAGGGTAAAGGTTGTTGGTTTTTTTATCGTAATAAAATACATTTTGATTGTATTCATCAGCTCGGCTGGAAAACAGTAGGTATACCAACGATAAAATAAATACAAAAAACATTACCCAGAGAAAGCGCACAAAGCGCTTACCTGTATAGGAAGGTAAAACGGATCACCGAGAACCCGCCATATAATCCTTGAGTGCGGGCCTCCTGAAAAGATGACTACCGCCATCCTCCATGTCAACGGCACCCTTGGGCATGTGTCTTTCCCCTTCAAAAAATCTACCAATAGTCTAGCCACTTACTATGATATAGTATATTGAAGCAGGTTGCACGAATTTAAATGAGGAAAAGTCATGCAAAGTAGATATAGTTCAGTATACGACAATTACTTCGACGATAACTCGGATTATAAACTTCATTTGGGAGCAGGACCATTTTGTTTCCCGGGATGGCTTAATACAGACTTGCATCCCCAATCTGATTCAATTTACGAACTTGATGCTTCGGCAAAACTGCCATTTGATGACTGCACGTTCAGTGTAGTTTTCTCAGAGCATCTTATAGAGCATATGGAATACCCTTCAGGAGCCCGTATGTTGAGAGAGGTATATAGAGTTCTTAGGCCTGGAGGTTACGTCCGCTTTTCCACTCCTGACCTACATAGACTAGTGGGACTTCTTCTTCACAATAATGACAACGTAAGATTAAGTTACGTTAGACTCATAAACCATTTATTTTCTGATGCAGATGATTTAAATGATCCTACCTTTACAATAAACTCTGTGTTTTACTCCCATGGGCACCGGTTTCTGTATAATGAAGAGCTACTAACTAAATTGTATTCCAATACTGGATTCAAGGAAATTAAGCGTTTTGATCCGCTAATCAGTGACATTAAGGACTTATGTGGGCTGGAAAAACATGGTTTACTTCTAGATGATGAGAGACTAAACACCTTTGAATGTATGGTTATTCAAGCTAGGAAGCCCCTGGATTATGTATCATAAGTCAATTGCTGTTTTATTACTTATAACTTTATTTGTGTTTTCAGGCATAACCTTTGTAGGGAATAAAGCAGGTTATGACTCTTTCTGGTTTTGCATTATAACAATATTGGCATCTACCGGATTTAGTCTTTTTATTGGTGCTGCTTCTAGGAGTTTCCCGATCCTTGATATTGCAGATGATGTTAATAGGTTGGCAGTTAGATTTGGTGTAAATTGGTTCAAAAAGTTGCTCAGCATTTCAAGATGGGACCTTATTACAAAACAGTTGCGCCCAACCCTGAACAGCAAAACCCCTCCACTCTCACTACTCCAGTCTTTTCAATCAAATTTTGTGGCCCATTCCTGGGGATTTCTAGTTCATTTGTGGGCTGCAATTTTCGCTAAAGACTATTTGCTGAGTGTTGCTTTCCTGCTGATAACTGGATACTTTCTGCATTGGCTCCCCAGCATTTTACAGTTACATCTCCTGTGGCGGGTTCAAAAACTAAAATCACTTTGAAATTGAATCTCTTTTGTGTTACTAACCACCCAGTCATAATAGTTTAATTGTGTTTCAACAGAAGTACCGTAATGTGTCCCGAAGTTATTCTTTATGTTGATATCGCTTCTTCGTAAATCAACTGACTTCCACCTCTGAGTAAAATCAGACATACCGTGAAACCTATAGTGCAAAAGTTTCGGAACGGATTGCTCTTCAGATTCTTCGTATATAATCATACTTGTCGGGAATGGATTAACTTTATATACTTTTCCACTGTTTGAATTTGGGACGAAGTCCTGGCAGGAGAGATTAGGGCCTGGATGGGGCGCAAGAGAATTACGCAAACTAAACTTGGGGAGATTCTGGGCATCCCCCAGGCAAGTATCTACCGACGACTAAATGGAAAAATCAGCTTTAGCTTTAACGAGCTGCTAATCATTGCCTCTTATATGGGCATCACTGTTGGTGAATTGGTTGGATCAGGGCTCTTAAATGCAAAAAGCTCGACCCCTCTGCAAGTTTCGCAAGAGGGACGAGCGGGCAAAAAAAAATAGCTCCCGTTGAGATGATCTCAACGGGAGCTACATATGAAGTGGTTGCGGGGGCAGGATTTGAACCTGCGACCTCCGGGTTATGAGCCCGGCGAGCTACCGAACTGCTCCACCCCGCGGCGACTCATACAACTATACATACCGCTCTGCAACATCTCAACTTGAAGCTATCTGCTGAGATAAACACCACAGAAAAACCCAAAAGCTGGATGTCTGAACGCCCCTTATTGCTCTCATAGACGGCCCGAATCAATAATTTAAGATGACGAAGCGGGGCGCCACCCGAATGTGATGGCACCCCGCTATGACCGTCAGACCGCAAGCACTACTACATCTTATTTAGAGGTAGCTTCCCCAGAAGGACTCTGCGATGCTGAGGATGAACCGCTCGGCTGCTGCTCACTTCCCTGCTGATCGCCGCCCTGTTTCTGATCCTGCTGTTGTTTATTTTCGGCTTCAATAGCCTTCTGCAAAGAATCGTTCAGACGCTTCTGGGCCTCACCATACGCTGCCCAATCGCCCTTCTTGAGAGCGGCATCCGAATCCTGCATAGCCTTGGATGCATCCGCCAGATGCTGTTTCAGGCTAGCGGACTGGTCTGAGCCAGAGGCTCCAGAAGAGCTGGACGAAGATCCAGACGTCTTCTCACCGTTGCCTTCAGTGCCAGCTCCCGAGGGTCCCGACTGAGCATCCATCTTGGCACCGGAAGAACCGTTGAAGACCTGGTTGAGGGCTTCCTCCAGTGTGGGGGCAAACCCGACCTTGTCACCGAAGCTGACTAGCACTCGCTGCAAACGCGGGTACCGTGCATCGCCGCTGGACTGCACATAGACTGGCTGAACATACAGAATGCCGCCCAGCCACCGGCAGAGTAAGCATATTGCCGTTAATGACCTCGGAGGACCCGCGCCGCAGGAGGTTCAGCTGGTTCGAGACCTCAGCATCAGAGTTGAAGATATTCTGCGCCTGGCCAGGTCCCGGAACCACCGATGAACGCGGCAGTTCGAGCAGTCGCAGCTTACCGTAATCCGCGCTGCGTTCGCCGTCCTTGCCGGTACCGGCGTCACCATTTGCAGCGAGGAATCCGTACATCACGTTACGCGAGTTTGAATCACTCTGCTGAGGAATAAAGGTCGACGTCAGCGAGAAATGAGCCTTCCTATCCCCAGGCATCTGGAGCGAGAGGTAATAAGGCGGAATCTGGCGACCGCTATCATTCGTAGGGTCGTTTGGAATCGACCAGACGTCATCGCCCGCGTAGAGGCTGTTCGAGTTCGTCACATGATACTTATTCAGCATCGAGCGCTGAATAGTAAACATATCCGAGGGGTAGCGCACATGGTTAAGAAGCTCGGCGCTCATCTCTTTATAGCTCTTCACGGTTCCGGGGAATACGCCCTGCCATGCCTTCAAAATAGGATCATTTTCATCCCATGCATAAAGGGTGACCGAACCGTCGTAGGCATCCACGGTGGCTTTCACCGAGTTGCGAATGTAGTTCATCGAATTCGTGCGCGGATTCTGATTATTCTCCTGGCTTACACCCTGCGCATATGGGAACTGGTTTGTGGTCGTATAAGCATCCACAATCCACTGCACCCGATTATTGATAATAGCGGGGTACGCTTTGGAATCCACCTTCAAATACGGCGCAGCCTTCTGAACGCGATCTACCGGGTTACGTTCGTACAGGATCTGCGAACCATCACGAACCGCATCCGAAAGCAAAATATCGGATGACTGGAACTTAATCGCATAAGAGAGACGGTTCAGCGTGGAATCCAACCGGGGACCGCCGTTGCCGTTGAACGTGTATTTTGCATCCGAAGAATTCGTTTCATCGGCGGACTGCGGACGGTCGAGTTCCAGCTGATCACCGCTGCCGCCCACAATGGAATACTGCGGAGAGCTCATACCGAAGTAAATACGAGGCTCATAGTTTTCAGAAATAACGCCATTCGCCTTGATACCGGACTGCATGAACTTGGGGTTACCCGCACCGTCAACCTGGTTACCGTAAGCTGCAATCACGCCGTACCCGTGAGTGTACACCACGTGGCGGTTATACCAGGAATCATCCGAAGTCTGGGAAGGATTCAGCTCACGGGCGGCAATCACCGTGTCCTGAGTCTTATTGTCTACGGAATAGCGGTCCACCGAGAGATTCGAGTCGAACCGATAGTATGGACGGAACTGCTGCATCTGCGCGAATGCTGAGCTTACCACGTTCGGGTCCAAAAGACGGATGTTCGCAATAGTCTCACTAGAGTTCCCCAAAGCGCCTTGACGAGTATCGATCGTGGCGTCATAGGGAGTAGTCTCTACCTTATCGAGACCGTAGGCGTACCGTGTTGCGTCGATATTGCGTTGGATAAACTGCGACTGTGCAGCCTGTTCATTCGGCACAACCTGGAAAACGCTGTACGATCCAGGGGTACAGCCCGCCAGCGACGAGAGCTACAACCACCAGCATCGCGGTTCCCACTAGAGGCAAACGCCAACGATGCGCGGAAGCCGTAGCCAAGAACAACACAGCCACCAGAACTGCGGAAATCGCCAAAATAGAACGTACGGGAATAATAGCGTTCGTATCGGTGTACATAGCACCGGCCCAGCGCCCCGACTGCTGCTGAACTGCGGTGTACCGTTCCAGCCAGAACGCAGCACCGCGCACCAGAAGGAAGGCGCATGCCAAAACCGCAGCATGACGGCGGAACGCGGCGGAAGTTCCTACACCGCCTGGGCGAACCTTAATACCACCGTAGAAGTAGTGCATAATAGCACCGCCAATAGCGCAGAGCACGATAACAGCGGTCAAAAGATTAACCACCAGATTGAGGAACGGAAGAGTGAAAACGAAGAATCCAACATCCAACCCAAATTCGGGGTCTTGAACGCCGAAAGTCCTGGCGGTTCAAGAAAAGCGCCACGGTTTGCCACTGGCTAATTCCGGCACTCCCAATAAAGAACCCTAAAGCAACTGGTAGAATCACCAAGAGAATCTTGCGGATGCGTTCCATACCCCGACGGTACCGCGCCATACTATCGGTGAAATCACGCCCGCCAAACATGTCACGCAGAAGGTCTTCGGCATCCGTATGCTCATGCTCGGTCGTATGGCGCTCATGCGGACCGGCTTTAGAAGTCTCGTGATGCGCCTGTTCCTCGGATTTATCCGCGTTTTTGGCGTCTTTCTTCGCCTGAGAATCATCGTGGTCAGCATGTTTGATGGCATAAGACATCGAAGCCCAGAACGGTACCGCTACGACGAGTGCGGTTACCACAAAGATAGAGCTCTGAAGCAAGATTTCGGTGGTGAAGACACTGCCAAAACCAAGCTGATTGAACCATAGCCAATCCGTATACACCTGTGTGGCATATACAAACGCCATAATCAAGACTATGACCACCGCGATGGTAATACCCAAAGGACCCGGATAGCGCCGCTTTTTCTTTTTCTGGTCTGCTCCCGCGCGACGGGGAGGCTGAGGAGGTTGATGTTCGTTATCAGATGCCGTCACGGATTCCTCACTTCGTTGGTGGCTGGAACATAGTTAATAAACATTATCTCAAATGTGGCACTCTGACACAGACAGGAGCCTGGGCAAACACGCGGAGAAATACCCTATGTTTGTCCATAACCCGACGTGCACGCCTAGATTGCCGAAAACCTTTTACCCGCAGGTGGGGAACTGATCGGGGGCGGCTCCGTTCTTAATCTTGGTGAGGGCATCCACGGCCTCATCAACGTTATCGACCGGGATTACCTGCATATCACCTGCCGGTGTTTCCCCACGATAGTATTTGAAAACATTGGGGTCGGTTCTGCGGATTTCTTGAAGATCGTCACAGTTTTCGCGCGGTGCCAAAAAGTAGTGGGCACCGTGGTGTCCGGAGGCGATAATCTTATATTTAATGCCGCCGATGGAACCGACTTTACCGCTGGCATCTATGGTTCCGGTACCGGCTACATAGCTTCGGGCTGAATCTTCGTTTCCTGCGCCTTTCGGGGGCAAGCAGGCTTTGCTCGGTGAGCTTATCGATGGTACCGAGAGTGAGCATGAGACCCGCGCTGGGGTCCGCCAACGCCGTCAAGGTTGTAGGTTGCCTCAAAGGGAAGATCAAAGTCCTGTTTAAGCACAATTCCAACAAGCCAGCGCCCCGATTTATCGTCACGCCGCGGCGTGAGAGTAACGTTCTTGTTCTCGCCATTCCGGCTGATTTCGAAGGTGACGGGACGTCCTTCTGAAGCTTGCACAGTTTCGGTGACATCTTTGAGAGTATTGATCTGTTTATCCCCCACTTTGAGGATGCGGTCCCCACCCTGCACCTGCCCCTCAGCGGGGTGATCCGGAGGCGGTTTGGAGAACGCTGATCTTCTCGGTCACCGGCAGTTTCAGGTAACGCGCCGCAGCAACTTTCGCCTGGGTTTGAGAATCCGCCATTTGTGCGCTGCTGACCTGGTTAGCTTGCTGGTGGGTAACGTGCGGATAAGTAATTTCGGAGGGAACCACAAGGTAACGGTTGCCGTCCGTAGCCAGCCAGCTGTAGAACGCATCCGCTCCAGGGGAGAACGGTGTAGGGTCCGCCGGAGACAGATACTGTGGTCATATTCAATTTCCCAGTGGTGGGATAGGTCTGCGTGCCGTTGATCTGGATAATATCTTGATCCTGGTATTGCCCGAGAAATATCGAAGAGAGGTCCGGGCCCTTCTTTGCTATATGAGCTGGGCAGCACAAAAGCACCGAGCATCAGCAAACAGGTTGCGGAAGCAGTTAGAAAGCGCAGATTCAGGGGACGTCGTTCTAATAGTGGAAGAGATTCATCGCTCTGCTGATGGGATTTTCTCAAGAAAAATGCACGCTTAGCCATGCTTCTTAGAGTACCCGATATTTTTGTTGGGAACACCACATGATGAGCCGGGGTACACCGCGGCGTCAGCATTGTACGCCGCCAAGGTCATAAGATGGGCTGTGCCTAGAGCGAATACCGCGAAATCACGGCAAACTCACAGGTTTACCAGGTACCCTTTACTAGACGGGTAGGGGCAGACTGTGCCCGCCCTCAATACTGAAAGGTATGTGACATGGCTGAGAACCCCACCAACGATAATTCAAATGACCGCGATCCCCTTGAGGAGTTCCTGAAAAAGATGCAGGAACAGGGTTTTGATCCTAACGCCGAGCAGAACGGCAACGGCACAGCGGATAACCCGTTTGCTTTTCTGAACGGAAATATAAACCCTGAAGATATGAACACTATGGGTATGTCTTTTGACCCCTCTATGCTCCAGGGTATTTTTGCGCAGGTACAGTCAATGTTTACTGCTGGGGCTAGTGAAAACGGGATTAACTGGCAGGGTGTGAAAGACCAGGCTCGTCAGCTCTTAGCGACCACCGGGGAGGATCCTGCCGTCACCGAGTCTTTGAGGGCGGCAACGCGCGATGCCTCTAACCTTGCCGATCTGTGGTTGGACAGCGTCACCATTTTTGAGCGTCACAATATTCCTGTTGAGGCTTGGTCCAAGGCTGAATGGCTCGATTCTTCCTTCGATTCTTGGCGTGATATGGTACAGCCCGTAGCGGCTGAGGTAACTCAGGCGATGGTGCTCCCCTCCACCGAAGATGTTCCCGAAGAGCTGGCTCAACTTTTGGGCGGCACCGGATTCTTGAACAATATTGGTTCCATGATTTTTGGGGCTCAGATGGCGCAGGCACTGACCGAGCTTGCCGGTGAGGTATATTCTTCTACCGATATTGGATTCCCCCTCGCGCCAGGGCGCAGTGCGCTTTTGCCCGCCGGTTACACTCAGCTTGCTGAGGATATTGAGGTGCCCGCACAGGAAATTCTGCTGTACCTGGCGGTGCGTGAGGCAGCGCTGATTCGTCTGCACCGCACAAACCCGTGGCTGCGTGAAGATATTTTGGAGCTGGTAAGCCGTTATGCTCGTGGTATCCGTGTGGATATGAATCGTATTCAGGATGCCGCATCCCAGGTAGATTTGAGCAACCCCGAGGCCGTACAGGATGCCTTTGACGGCGGCTTGTTCAACCCGCAGCGCACCGAAGACCAAGAACTTGCAGTTGAGCGCCTGGAAGCTCTTCTTGCCCTAGTAGAGGGCTGGGTATCGTTGGTAGCTGAGCAGGCAACCCAAAACCTGCCCACAGCCCCGCAGCTGGCGGAAACACTGGTACGGCGTCGTATCGAAGGCGGCCCGACCGAGCGCGTGTTCGAGACTCTGGTCGGCTTGGAGATTCGCCCTCGCCTGGTGCGTGAGGCACAGAATTTCTGGCGCACCTATGAAGAGAAGCACGGATATGAGGCCCGCGATGAACTGTGGGCAGCACCGGAGACTCTGCCGACCGCCGCTGAACTTGAAGACCCCGATGCCTATGAAGCACGCCAGAATGAGTTCAAGGTTGAGGATATTGACTTTGACACCGAGCTGCAGAAACTTCTGGACGGTGGTTTTGATGAAGGCGAGTCCGACGGCGGTGAATCTTCCACCGGCGACGAACCTAATACATAACACGCCACGCTTCGTAATCGCGCATTAGACGCTGTGGGCGATTGAGGGATGCGCACCGCATCTCATGCGTGATACCAGCCGATGAAATGCTCTGTGGGTTCCGAAGGTTTTCTGCCTTCGGGACCCACATTTGTTGTAGATCATCGCGGTTCTTAGTTGGTGGCTTGCGCGCGTATAAATTCCATACCCGCCAGGAATGCCCGTGCCTTATCAAGGTCAGGGAACCGGGCTTCTAGAGTGCGAAAACGGGCGTTGTGGTGAAGTTCCACGAAGTGACAAAGTTCGTGGTAGATCACGGAGTCCACCACGTATTCGGGGGCTCCCTGAAGATCATCGGAAATACGGATGGTGCCCTGAGTCGGTGTGGCGGATCCCCCACCGTTTACGCTGATTCGAGACCCAACGGATAGAATTGGGAAATTTCTCGGGCACGAGCTCGGACAGATGCCTTGCAGCCAGAGCACGAGCACGCTCCGTCAAGTAATCATCAGAGGCAAAAATGCGGCGCCGCCGAGAAGTCTCCCGCTGTTTCCGTTGCACGCGGGGTATCAGGCTTTCCAGATATTCGCGAATTTGCGCATCCGTACTCGCCCCGGGTACCAACAGGCGAATACTTCCATCTTCCTGCGGCTGGGCACTGACGGTTCTGCGGCGGCGAGACGAACGCACCACCAGGATTTCCGGGGTGGATGCGGTCGCCGGAATAACTTCGTGGTGCTGTCGGACTTTCTGTCGTGCCATCATATGCTGCCCTATCATGAGCGTTAGGTACGGTGTCTTATGATCGTAATTCTCCGCGAGTGCGCAGGTATTATTTAGCTGTGTCGGGCGGATTGACGGGACGGGTCAATATCATCCAGGAAGCGGGAACGACGGCGTTTTCCCCGCCCACCGGCGGTCCGTGAATCCGACCATGTGAACCACAGGTATTTGCGGGCACGTGTAATCCCCACATAAAGCAGGCGGCGTTCTTCATCGATTTCGTCGGAGGTTTGAGCGAAGGTAATGGGCATAAGTCCCCTCGTTTAAACCGCAGAGGAAGACCGCATCCCATTCCAAGCCCTTCGCAGAGTGCAAAGAGGCTAACGTGACGCCTTCCATGACGGGAGCATCCTGGGTGGCAAGACGGTGCGCAAGCGTTGCAACGACATCGTGTACCGTGAGCCGATGCGGAACCGGAGCCCCTGCGGCCTCCGCTTGAGCGATGTCTTCGATGCGGGTAGCTTCCAGATGATCAACCATCGAGACGATCGCGGCAAGAGACTCCCATTTTTGGCGTACAGCTCCAGCGGACTGGGGCGCTTTTTCGGTGTATCCCAAAGGTTCCAGCACTTCACGCACATAACGGGGCACGTTCTCGGAACCGTCCGTTGATTTTGCCGACGCTCGCAGGGCAAGCATCGCTTGCTTGATCTCGGGACGATCGAAGAATTGCTCAGCTCCGCGTAACTGATACGGAATACCGCGATCGGCGAGCGCCGCCTCCAGAAGCCCGGACTGCCCGTTAGTGCGGAAAAGCACCGCGATTTCTGATGCCGGAACGCCATCTTTTTCGAGGAGATCCTGGATTTGTTCGGCAATGCCTTCGGCTTCACGTTCGTCATCCGTATATCCGAACCATTGGCTTTCGACTCCCGGTCCGCGCTGGGAAATGAGTTTGAGCGGGGGTGCCCAGGAGAATTCGGTGGAGTCCGGGCGCGGTCGCCGTGCCGCTAGGAGTCGGTTTGCCAGTTCGACCACTTGGCTGTGCGAGCGGTAGTCTCGGGTGAGCCGTACCGTGTGTGCGCCCCGGTACCGTCGCGGAAATTCCAGGAGGTGCCGGCTGGTGGCGCCGGTAAACGAGTATATGGTCTGCGAGGCATCGCCCACGACGCATAAATCGTCGCGCTCCCCCAGCCAGGCGTCGAGAAGGCGCTGTTGGAGGGGCGAGACATCCTGATATTCGTCTACCACGAAATGTCGGTACTGTTCACGGATGGTGGCGGCGAGCGCATCGTCATCTTCGATGATGCCGACGGTCAGAAGCAGAACATCCTCAAAGTCGATGAGGTTCCTTTCGTCTTTGAGATCTTCGTAGGCGCGGAAGAGCCGCACCATGTTCTGCGGGGTTATTCCGGAGGGCAGGTTGCGCTGGTGCAGGTGCGGCGTGAGGGTGTCGGGGGTGAATAGGCTGACTTTTGCCCACTCGATTTCTGCCGCAATGTCGCGTACAAGTGCCCGGTCGACGCTCATGCGCAGGCGCTGGGCGGCTTCGGTGATTAAACCGGCTTTATGTTTGACGATATCAGGGAATGAGCCGCCGATAGCGCTGGGCCAAAAATACCTGAGTTGACGCAGCGCTGCGGAATGAAAGGTTCGGGTTTGTACTCCTACGGCACCGAGGGATCGCAGCCGAAGGCGCATTTCTTCTGCCGCGCGGGTGGTGAAGGTGAGAGCCATAACGCGTTGGGGAACGTATTTTCCGCAGGCGATTCCGTAGGCGATGCGGTGGGTGATAGCGCGGGTCTTGCCGGTTCCGGCGCCTGCGAGTACGCGCATCGCGCCGTTGAGTTCGGAGGCGACCCGGCGTTGGTCTTCGTCGAGACCCGCGAGAATGTCTTCGGGGGAAAGCTGGGGCGTAGCGTGATTTTGTTGGGGGGCTACTGGTGAGGGTACGGGTCGTGCCGGTGCCTGTGCAGTTTGGGTGTGAGTCGGGGATGATTTTTGGGCGGGTATGCCGAAGAGAGCTTGCTGTTTGGATGCTCCGGCGCCCTGTGCTGGCATAACGCCCCTCTCCTGGTGCTCTGCGGGTGTTCACACGCTGGTTACTATTGTACCTTTACCTTAGGTGGGGTCTGTCTGCGGCGGTTAGTATAAGCATGCCCAAGGTAGGAGTATCTTTATTCCGTGTTTATTGCTGCGTGACCCGAGTTTTCAAGGGATCGCACGCGAAAATGTGTGCGAGGGGCGAACGTGCCGAACCTCATGAGGACTCATTTGATACCCTAAGAGGGTGACTTTAACGCCTCTTCAGCTTGCCGCCATTGTGTCAGCGGGTGTGCCGGGAATTTACCCTGTGGGCGCATCCGCCGTTCTTGACGACACCGCCGATTTTGACTCAGCTATTATTGTGGATTCGACCAATCGTCGCTGGCGTGTACGTGCTCCTCGTCGCCCCGATGCCAGCATGCGGCTTGAGGCGGAGCACCTTATTCTTCAGTCTTTTACCCCCGGTCTGCGTGCTCGCCTGCCTTTCCAGGTGCCGACCGTGGTGGGTACCGTGCCCTATCAGGACGGCAGCGTTTTCATTTACACGCATATTCCCGGTACCTCTTATGAGGTTGATGATCTTGCGGCGCAGAACGGTCATACGGCAGAAGGTCAAGATAACCTGGCTGTTTCTCTCGGTAAAATTCTTTGGCGACTCTGCACACGATGCCGCACGATCTGGTGTTTGAGGCGGGTCTGCCCTCGTATAATTCTGAGGAGATTCGCCGCCGCCGCAGTGTTGAGCTTGAGCGTGTGGCGCAAACCGGCAAGATTCCTGCGGATCTGTTAGCACATTGGCGTTCGGTGCTCTCCCCCGGCCCCACGTGGCAGTTCCAGGCTCACGTGATTCATGGTGACATGAACTCCGATAACCTGGTTCTTGACGGCGCGAAAGATTGTTGAGGTGACCGGTTGGTCTGATGTTCAGGTGGGAGATCCCTGCCCAAGATTTTGCGTGGCTGTTCTCTTGTTCCGATCAGGGCTTTACTGACAGTGTATTGGATGCTTACCAGCGGCAGATGCGTCCCGAACCGGATGAGCATTTGATTCAGCGGGCGCACTTCTATGCGGAATTTGCGATTGCTCAGTGGTTGGCGCACGGTGCTGAGATCGGCGATGACGATATTGTGCAGCATGCCGTCGCCATGCTTTTGGATGTGCAGGATGGTCTGCGCGCGACCGGTGGGTTACTCGGGCAAGAAGAGGAAGAAGATATTCCACAGGTTATTGACGACGAAGACTAGAGTAGAAAACGATAGATTGAAATGCTGAGACGGCCACCCTGTTGGGTAGCGTCTCAGCCTTTATTCCGTTGCGACTAAAGGATATGTTCCGGTTGCGCTATCGCCTCTACTATGATGCATGGGCCAGGTTACCGCGGCCGCCCCGGAAGTTCTTCGCCCCATCCGGCACGGGAGATAATGCGTTCAAGCTGCTGTTCGTTCTGCAGACCACCGGCAATATCGGTGTCCCACACGGTCTGGTCAGAGCCAACATAGTAGAACGCCGCGTGCACACGTTCAGGGTCTATCCCCTGTATTTTGGCGAAGGCGAGCCGGTACAGCGCCAGCTGGATGCGCTTATGCCGCATCGCGTGTGCGGAGGGTTTACGCCCGGTTTTCCAGTCCACGAGATCCCAGTGTTCCTGCTCCTGGAGGGTGCCGTCGGCGTTAGTGACCTGTTCGGTGCGGCGGAAGACCGCATCAATACGCCCGCGGATGTTTCACGCCCGCCACGTGAGTTTCGACCGGATATTCGGCGCGCCAGATGATGCGGGAAGCCCATTCACTCTGAAGGAATGTCGCGCGCAGTTTATCAAGGTCGAAACTGCCGTCAAGATCATCATCGCTATAAAGTTCGTCCTGTATATCGAGCATAGGTTCGTCCCCGAAGTACTCCTCAACCCAGGCGTGGAAAAGTGTACCCTGCCGCGCTGCCGCAGATGGCTGCATCGGTACCGGGCGCACCAGGCGACTCAGAACCGTCTCTTTATCCTCCGACAAAGCGATGAGGGTGGATGCCGACATATGCTCGGGTTTCGTGGGAACCGCTGGGGTAACGGCGCGCTGTGCCAAGGCAAGAAGCAGATCGACCTCATGCTCCCAATCTTGAATCTGCTGAGCTTCCTCGTCGGTGGGGCTGGTAAGTTTATCGAGCTCGTCAAGGCTTAACGATCCGCGTGCCACATTGAGAGCGGCACGCTCCACCCGTGCACGCCGCTGGCCGGGTACCGCAATAATGTCACGATTCTCGGTGCGTTCGGCGAGGTCTTTCTCGGATGCCCAGCGGATCACCTGAGCACCGTCAAAAGGGTCAAAAGGCCAGTCGGCGGTCAGCACGGAGCCCTGCTGCGGGTTATCTTTCACCCACGCCGCCGGTTCCGAGAAACGGTGCACAATCTGCGGTCGAACCCCCGGCTGCTCAGGGCCACGTTTCCCTTCCGCAAGCTGCGCTAAAGGGTTCGCGGGCGTAGTGGAAATTCTCGACCGCATCCAGCCCGTAACGCTTTTTGAGCTGTTCCAGATTTTCGTCGTATGCTTCTTTGGACTCCTGCGGATCGGGCAAGCCGGGCTCCTGCACGCCGCCCATCAGCGCCTGCTTCACCCGGTGCACCTCAGGCAGATTCAGTACCTCGGCATTTGTGATCGGGTTTCCGCCATCGTGCACAAGCGCATGCGCGATCTGCTCATAGACCGCGCTTGTATAGCGCTGAGAAGCCGCCGTATCTTCGGGGTCATCGGGAGCGGGAATAACCGGTACAGACGTACCATTTTCCAGGCGTATACCCTGGGGAATACTGTAGTTCTCAAGCCACAAGCAGCGCCCAAAAAGTACCTCAATGCTGGCATCACGATGCTCAATCGCCCACCCAGAAGTGTAAAAACCAGTACCCAGATAGCCCGGATACAGCCAGGGTGCCACCTGAATACCTTCGTAAGGTTCCTCAGCATCACCCTGCGCGAATTGCACCAGCTCGTTCCAATAGGGCTCGGGCTGATAGGGGTTTATATTCGGGCCCACCCATCGGCAATTACTGATGTGCAGCAGCGAGCGGGCGCGGGTCATCGCCACATAAACCAGCCTCCGCCCCTCAAAGCCCACATAGTCATTCGCCATATCTTCGCCGTCTTCAAGACGCGCATTGAGTTCTTTATAGTTCTCTAGGGCACTCACCTCTTCAGCCCGTTCCAAAGCGGACGGCAGATAGTCACGGTCGCCGCGTAAAGGCCAGGGCAGGCTTCCATGTTCCAGGCGGTGCCAGGTGTGTGGACGTGTGGGATATTTATCGCACATACGCGGCAGATACACATGATCCCATTCCAGACCTTTCGACGCGTGCATCGTGAGGATTTGCACCGCATCTCGCCGGGGTTCCTCTTCGGCGGGGGTTAGCCCCCGCTCGTGGTTTTGAGCCTGTTCCAGCCAGGAGAGGAAACCCAGCAGATAGCTAATACCGTTGGCAGAGAGCACAAACCGCCGGGCGGTGGGGGCGTCCTCATCAACCTCGGTTCCGTCTGCGCCAGCATAGAGCATCGCGTTGATGCGCGGTGAACTCGCAGCGTAACTTGCGGCGACCTCATGAAAAGCATCCAGATGTGCGCGAGAGCCGTAGGCGTCCCCGCCGGGGCGGGCGGCAAGCTCGATATCCAGGAGCATCACACGCTCAATCTCATAGAGCAGGGTGCCAATATCCTCAGTGGTGAACTGGCGCAGATACCCGACCTCGGCGGTGAAAGCGTGCAGACGGCGCAAACCTTGAACGCTCAGACGGCGCCGGGATTCGGGGTAATCCGCAGGATAGATGGGGTTACCGGCCTCATCCGCTGCAGGAAGATGCTCGATCGCTTCAATAAGCGAACCGTATTCGGCGAGGTCTTCCACAGCGTTTTTACGGGCACGCTCAAATTCTTCGTGGGCGGCACGCAGATTGGCATCGGTGTCAGTTTGAGAGCTCGGAGGTATATCTCCGCTTGTCTCCTCAGAGGGCTGCTCGCCAAAGGTTCGTCCCATATTTCTCGCGCGTGGTCGTCAGGTAATTCGACCAATCCCCCAGCGCAAGCAGATCCGCTGTGCCCAACCGCCAACGTGCGCCAGCGAGCAGACGCATCAGGGCATCCGAACGGTTCGGGTCTGCTAAAACCCGCAGCATCGAGACCATATCAATAATTTCGGGGCGTTCCAGAAGCCCACCCAAACCAACCACCTGCACGGGAACACCCAGGCTCTCGCAAGCCTGGCGAATGGGTTCCATCTGCGCCCGGGTACGGGTGAGCACCGCCATCGTGGGCATCTGCGCCGGAGTATCGGCGTAGCGGGCGCGTTCCTGCACGATACGTTCGGCAATGCCCTGTGCTTCCTCGGTCTCAGACCCGTAGCGTGCCAACTGCACTGAGCCGAGCATAGCGCGGTAACCAGCTTCATCGGGATTAAGGATCACCGAGCGAGGCCGCAGATCGGGCACGTGAGGCGGAGCAGGGGCACGCACCCAATCGGGAATATTCTTGAGTTTAGCGGCGATCAGGTTTGCGGCATCTAAGATAGCAACGTCATTACGCCACGCAACTGTCAAATAAAGAGGCGTTTCATCGCGTGTTGGGAAGTATTGATAAAAACTAAAACAGCTGACCGTCGGAGGCACCGCGGAACCCGTAAATAGACTGTTTCGGGTCCCCCACCGCCATGACCGGATGCTCAGGCTGACCGGGACGCCCATCATGCCCGTCGCGAGCGCCATATAAATCAGCGAAGAGCCGCAGCTGGGCGTGCGATGTATCCTGAAATTCGTCAAGAAGCACAACCTTATAGCGCTCCCGCTCCAGCTGTGCGGCGGCTGGCACCTCACGGGCGATCCGCGCCGCCAACGCGATCAAGTCGCCGTAATCGAGCACCTGCATACGCGCTTTCACTCGCGCATACCGCTGCACAAGCTGCGCCAAAATAATTTTAGCTTTCAGCCTCTCTATGACCTTTTTGCGTTGGCACTGGGACCGGGCGAACTGAGTGATTCGTACGCCGCCAGGTGTGCGGAACAAAATTCGATAACCTGCTGCGGGCTTACTAGATGTTCGGCGCACTCCCCCGACAGCTGCAAAAGGCTCTGCACGATCGTACTTTTTGAGGCAACTCCCGAGGCTGAGCTGGCGGCGGGCAAGTCACCGTCCCAGTACTGCACGATCTGCGCGGCGAGCTGCCAGGCTTGAGCATCGCCAAGCATTTGTGCATCCTGCTCAACACCCAGACGCAGACCGTATTCTTTGACGAGATTATTCGCGTATGAGTGGTAAGTAGAGACGGTGGGTTCGGAAGAGCCTGCAAGAAGTTCTTCTTCGCTCAGCTCAATCAGGTTACGCTCGCGCAGAATATTTAGGCGGGTGCGCATGCGATCGCGCAGCTCTCCTGCGGCCTTGCGGGTAAAGGTAACGCCCAGAACTTCATCGGCGCGCACGATTTTATTGGCCACAAGCCACACCACACGATCGACCATCGTCGCGGTTTTTCCCGAGCCCGCGCCAGCGATCACCAGCCGCGGTTCAAGCGGCGACTCAATGATGCGAACCTGTTCATCGGTGGGTGGGTTCAGCCCTAGCGCGTGCGCGATCTCGCGGGCGCTAAGTCGGGCAGGTTGGTGTGCTGTTCCCCCGGATACTCCGGATGCGCCACGGTCGCCGTCATGCTTGTGCGGCTGAGCCGGTTCAGAGGTAGTCATACGGTACGTATCCATTCCTGACGGGGTGATAGTGTCAGCTGTATCAGATGTGATACAGCCACAGGATGCAGTTTACCACCGACGCAGTTCAGAATAGAGGCCGCATGTCACCCTCTAGGCACCACTAACTAGTGTCCTGTGGGAGCCTGTCGTTTCTGCCGGGGTTGTCTGCTCGGCACACCAGCAAGCAAAATCCCCGTTGCCGAGCTAATCCTGAGTGATCTGGCGTCCCTGCGGGCATAGAGGGCAAATTTCGGGTAGGCGGCAGGTTTCCCCGGGCCGATGCCGCGTCTGCATAACAGCACCGGCGATTAGCTCCGCCGCACGCTGAACCAGCTGAACCGCCCAGATACCGGTTTCCGGGTCGAGCGCATCCTGCTCTTGGGGACGATTTCGGGAAGAAGCTGCGGTGCCGTCGCCCAGCTGCACGAGCGCGGCTCCCCCGGATTTGCGCGTGAAAACCTCGAAACGCTGGGGCGCCGCCTCGCGGTGCTCAAGCCCGGCAGGAATATCAAGACCGTCAGGCTCAACGCCGAAATCACGGCTCATGGCATCCCCGGCGCCCGCCTCTACCGCAACCTGATAGGCAGCAAGCTGGGCATGCTCGGCGATCTGGTTTTTATTGGGCTTGGTTTTACCCGTTTTCAAATCGACAATGACATATCTGCCATCCTCGGTTTTCTCCAACCTATCGACTCGCCCAGAAATCTGGGCGTTCACGGCATTGCCGGGAACCAAAACCCGGAAGGCTCCCTCCACACCCACAAGTTCGCGGTGATCACCCGGCATAATCTCGTTGATATACACCGCGAGTTTATCCACCATTTTCTCGGCACGTTCACGTATCTGCTGCCCCTCCCAAGTATCAGGCAACGCAAGCGTGCTCAGGCGCTCTTCAAGCTGACCGCGCAGGGTCATATAGTCGGCGTCCGGGTACTCTTCTGCGATCGCGTGAATGAGCGTTCCCAGCGAACGCGAGGTGTCGGTCTGCGCCTCGGCACGAGCCGCCGATACGAACCAGTCCAGGGGCGATTTATGAATCGTCTCGATACGCGAGGGCGATACCGGAACTGTGAGTTTTTCGGGGTCACCAGATTCAGTCGACAAGCTGTCGCGGTGTGGATGCGATGTAAACGCATTCTGCTCGGTCGAAAGAGGTAAAAGTCCCCACCACTGTTCCGGAGCTGCCCCCGGTGCCCCCGCCTGCGCTAGCCGGTTGAGCTGTGCTGCCGCAGCATTTGCCAAGGTAGGGTCTGTATCTTGAGCCTGCGCATACCGCCTCAGTTCGGCGACAAGGGCGCGCAGGGTCATGGGGCGGCGCACGTGGGTGATGTCGGCGGTGCGCGCATCCGGCACGAGAATATCGAAAAATTCGCTGGGTGCGTCTTCCGTTGAGCTCACGGCGGTAACAACGAGCCTTTCGTTCGCCCGCGATATTGCCGTGGAGAACATGCGTAATTCGTCGTGCCGCACCGCCCGCACACGGTCGCTCATGCGCACCTGCTGAGCTGCGGCAACACCCATATCGCAGATGTCGGTCAGCTCACCAGCTTTGAGGAGTGAGCCGCGCACCGTCGTATTCGGCCAGGTTCCATCCTGTAGCCCACAGACGTAGACGGTCTGCCAGTGCTGCCCGCCGCGAGTGCCGGGGTGAGGATTTCAACCGCATCGTAGCGTTTGCCGCGCGCCGCGAGAGTATCCATGGGAAGGTCTTGGGCATCGATATAGTCGAGGAACAGCTCAGCGGAGGAACCGGGCATCTGGTCGACGAAACGAGTAGCCGCCTCAAAAAGCCCTATCATGGCGTCAAGATTTCGATGCGCCCGCTCGGCTTCCGGCCCGGTCTGCGCGCTTTCAGTCACCCAAATTTTTTCGAGTCCGCTTGCCTGCCACAGCGCCCAAAGTACGGTTTCGGCGTTGGCGCCGCGTTCGGTGAGAGCCTTATGCCCGGCGGCAAGTACACGTGCCACGCGGCGTACCGCCGCACCGATGCCTTGCGCCGGAAGTGCCTGCGGGTTCAAGAGGGCGCCCAGCAGAAGATCGTCGCTACAACGGTGCCCGCCCGCTCGCAGTTCTGCGGCGCGAAGCTGCTGACGTAGACGGCGCACTTCCATGCTGGATGCGCCCCCAAGCCGCGAAGTCAGCAAGGTAATCGCGTTGTGAGCGCCGCTGCCGGGGTTTGTGCGATTTTCTTCGGCGAGAACATCGGCTAGGCTTTGCCGTGCAAGCTTTTCGTCCTCATCATCGGCAGAACGTGTGCCCGCCTCCGTGACAGCTTCGGGGGTTATATTCTCCGTGAGGCTCCCGTCGAAATCGTTATGATCCGGCAGTTTCAGGTAGTCGGCGCTTTGCTGACGGGCATAAACCAGCAGAGAAAGCGCATCCAGGAAAGGACGTACAGCGGGTTCATCACGCACCGGAACCAACGCTGCACCCGTCACGGTGGGGATGCCGGATGCCGCCAAGACACGCCGGAACCGCGCAACTTCGGTGCCGCTTCGCACGATAATCGCCGAACGCGCATACGCCGCTCCCCGGTACAGATAGTCCTCAAGAAGGAGTTGTGCTACCTGGTTCGCCTCGTCCTGAGGTGAACCCAGAAGGTACCCGAAAACCCCCTCGGGAAGTTCATCAGAGTGCCGCGGGATCAAGCAGGTCACCATCATCACTGAGGCGCAGGAGCGCAGATTCCTCATATTTACTCGGTGCGGTCTGCGGTTCACGCGGCGTAGGTGCATTCGCAATAACGGGGAGCCGACGCGCGATATTCTGCCAGGCCAGGGTGATGGGCGCATTCATGCAGTACGAAGTCTTCAGTTCTTCTCGCTGCAATTCCGGGAAAATCTGGGGTAAAGTCGCCGCTAGGTCGGGGCGCGCACCGCGGAACCCCTGCACCACGGTTTCAGTGCAGCAGGTTATTAGTACCCGTGCGGACGGCGCAAATGCAGCCTCCACTGCCTCGCGCTGATCGCCCGTGTATGTGGCAAGAACCTGCCCCGGCTCGCGCCCTACTAGGATGCGCATCAGCCGATACACGGAGGGGCTAAGTTCCTGCGCATCGTCAATCAGGATCAGGTCGAAGCGCGCGCGTTCCTCCCGCAAATATTCGGGGTTTGCCAACAGGAAGGCGCACGCTTCATGGATTAACGCGGCGGGATCGTAAGCGTTTGGGGCACGCAGACGACGAATCTGCTGATACTCGGTATAGAGCTGCGCCACCGAATGCCAGGCCGGGCGGTCCAGAGTTTGCGCCAGGTTTTCAAGATCTTCGGCGGTCAGCGCATATTCGGCAATACGGTCAAAAAAGTCACGAATCTCCTGGCGGAAACCACGAGTACCTAGAGCCTCATGCAAATCGGCGGGCCAACGCACCGCCGCACCCTTGCCTTCGCGGTGCCCCGCCAGGATTTCGCCAATCATTACATCCTGCTCAGGACCGGAAAGCAGCTTCGGAGCGAACTCCACCCCGAGCAAAAGTCCCGACACATGCGCGCGACGCAGCAGGTCGAAGGCATACGCAGCCCACGCGCGAGTGGGCGCGGTAGACATGCTGCGGTCAATACGCCGTGCCAGCTCATCGCGCACACGAGTAGCACCCGCGCGGGTAGGGGTCAGCACCAAAAGCCGCGCGGGATCGCCCCCGGCGTTTAGAAAATCTACCGCCGCCGTAATCACGCGCTCAGTCTTGCCCGTACCGGGCGCGCCCAGGATGAGTGTAGCCGTCATGGCTTTAAGTTTATCGGGGTTTCTCGGCGCTACGCAGATGTGTCCTCTGCCTGAGAACGTCACGAAGCATCGGGCATTTACACGCGAACTCCGCTAGGCTTGAGCTATGAGCTGGATAGATGCCCCTCGCGCAACCTTCGATTTAGAGACCACCGGTGTCGATGTAACGACCGCCCGCATCGTGACCGCTTCGCTGCTTCTGCTGAACCCGGATGGGAGCGTGCAGCGAGCTGGCGAGTGGCTGGCTAACCCCGGCATTGAGATTCCCGAAGGTGCCGCATCCGTGCACGGTATCACAACCGAATATGCGCGCTCCCACGGGCAACCTGCCCAACAGGTGATCTGGGAGGTCGCGGGTGCGATCGGTTCGCTCTTCCTAGACGGCATACCCGTCATCGCGTTTAACGCCGCCTACGATTTTTCGGTGCTTCACCATGAGATGCTCCGCTATAACATCGCCCACGGCGAGCTTCCCGCCGGGCACATTCTTGACCCGTACGTGATTCATAAGCACGTTATTCCCCGCAAACGCGGCAACCGCAAGCTCGAAACCCTCACCGCCGAACACGGTGTGGTGCTAGAGAACGCCCACACGTCTAAGGCGGATGCGCTCGCCGCCGAGCGACTACTCGTTAAGCTCGCTGAGCGTTTCCCCGAGATTGCCACGGATGCCGCTGCCCTCCACACGCATCAGGTTCAGTGGTCGCTTGATCAGGCGCGCGATTTCCAGGATTGGCTGCGCACTAAGCCGGGTAAAGAGAACGAGGTTATCGACGGTCGGTGGCCAATACGCCGTTAATTCTCTATTAGCCTCGTTGATTTCGTCACGTTGAACAGACTCTGTTGAGGCCGCTTCACTCCCCTATTCACTATGTATCGCGAAGGTTATCTCGCCGGTTTGCAAAGCGTCCGGCACTATACCTGCGCGCCGCTAACGCCTATGCTAAAGAGGTAGGGCTTCTCGCCCCAAGGTGCAGTGCAGCGCGCCGGTTACGTATCACATCAGCATTCAGAATTGTCATGGAATATCAAGACACCAACACGTACAGTATCTATCTCGGTTCCTCCCGCGAACAGCACAAATATATCGTGTCGCAATCGCAGGTGGTCCTCAAGCTTGGCAGAATCCTCATGAAATCGGGGGCAAGCGCCTACCGTATCAAGGCATCAATGGCGCGTTTAGCGAAGGCCGTGGGGCTGCAGGAACATCATGCGCAAGTGACCTTCACAGAGATCGCCACCTCATCATATGCGGACGGTAATTTCCGTACTGAAGTTGCCGAGCAGCGCACGATGGGCATTAACTCCTACAAGATTGACCTGCTGGGTAAGTTCATTTCTGAACTTCCCGATCGCATATCTCCATCTGAGGCTGATGCCGAGATTACCCGCATCGATTCCATGCCGCATCTCTACAAACGCTGGATGCTCTCCCTCGCCTCCGCCATAGCCTGCACCGGGTTCGCCTTCCTGAACAGGGGCGGTCTGGTGGAATGCCTCGTCGTGTTTATTGCCGCTGGCGCCGGACAATTTTTGCGTTCTACTCTCATGAAGCGCGGCACAAGCCATATGGCGATTTGGATGGCGTGCGGATTTCTTGGGGCAGGAACCTATATTGGAATTATTAGGCTTCTGGTGGCTCTGAACCTCGTGGGAAGCGACCATATGGTGGGGTTCATCTCCTCAATTCTGTTCTTGGTGCCGGGTTTCCCTATGGTGACCGGCATGCTCGATATTTCCCGTATGGATTTCCTGGCCGGTGTTTCACGCCTGACCTATGTGGCGGTGCTTTTGGTGAGCGGGTCTTTCGCGGTGTGGGTTCTTGCCTCGCTCTTCGAGATTCCGCTTCTGCAAAATATTCGCCCGGATATTCCGGTGGGGTTATATATCCTACTGCAGGTTATTTCATCGGGAGTTGCCGCCGCCGGGTTCGCCATGCTCTTTGCCGCATCTCCCGTGGCGTGTGTATGGGGCGGCGTTATTGCCGCTATCGCTAATCCGGCACGTATCTGGCTTGTGGAGGCGGGCTGGGCTCCCCATATGGCGGCGACAGTCGCGGTGTTCGGGGTCGGCATTATGGCGGAAATCGTGGCGCCGCTGCACGGACGTAAATATTCGCGTATATCCCTGTCGGTGCCTGCCGTGGTGACGATGGTTCCGGGTGTGCCGTTTTATCTGTCAATGTCGTATTTTTCGGGCGGGAATATGTACGCGGCTACCAACGGTTTCGTGCAGTCGCTCCTCACCTTCTTGGCCCTGGGGCTGGGGCTGGCGTTTGTGCGCCTTCTTTTCGATAAGAATTGGCTCTTTGATCAGGATACTCAGGTGATGAAAAAGCTCGATAGCGCATCACATATGCGGTAGATCTTCTGCAATGAATGCGTGACGGCTCGTCGTTTAGGTGGCGGATTCTGCAAGCTTCCGTGACGAGTCAGCCAACCTGTGCCCTATCTCATGTGCTACGTTTGTATTGTTTCAGGGGTTTTGTGCCGCTCACACTCACCAACCAAGCGACTACTCTTCCGGTGTCGCTCGTTTGCACGGCGTATTTTCCTCTCAACCCATTACCGAACGAGAAAGATCACCGTCATGCTACACCGCATTATCCAGCGCCCTCTGAATACTGCCTTTGATAAACTTTATGCACGCCGTGCCGCCAAGTTCCCTATAAATCCAGATGGTGTTTGCGCGTCAGACATCCGGCCTTGATCCTTATTTCGGTCTTCATCTCGGCTTTGGTGGGCACTCTGCTCACAGCTCTTATCGTGTATATGGTGCTGCATCCAAACACAACGCAAACGCCCCAACAATCACTCTCAATCCTGGGGTCTTTTATCCTGTGTATTGTTATCTTTTATGCCTTAGCCGTTTGGGCGTACCTCAACTATAGAAATATCTACGTTGAGACAGCGCGTGACTATGTAGAGCAACGAAATGCTTTCGGCCGAATCACCCGCATCTATTACAGCGAGGTAAGCGCTTACAGCTATTGGTATGAGTACAACAACAAAATACTGACGCTGTTCTCCTCTGATGGTCGTCAAGTTTCTTTCCGCCCCAAAATATACCGTGGGGAGCGTGTGCTCGCGGTTTTGGCGTTTAGGATGTATAACTCCCGCTGGCCTGACCCGCGAAACAGCAGCGATCAGTACATTGTCGAAACTCAGGCAGCAAACGGTATCGCCGAAAAAGCTCTCTGGAATGAGCATCCGGTCGGTAAGAACCTGTTGATGCCGCAGGATGTTCAGTAATTCCACAGTAGACAGTGGGAGCAGAAATCATCTGGGTTGTTTCTGCTCCCACCGTTTATTGTTAGGGGCTATATTCCGGGTGAAATTATCTGAGGTTTGCAGGTTTTAAGATGCGCTCCCCTGCGGTGGGTTTTGATTCTGCTGATAGTTGTGGGGCTGCTGCAGGTATCCATAGGAGTTCATCCGCTGATTCGAGGGCTGCTGGCCTGAATTCAGATAGCCCTCTTGAGGATACGCGTTCTGCGGGTATTGTGGCGGCATTGGTTGTTGTGGGGCAGCAGTCTGTTCGGGCGTTATAAATCCATTTACTTGAGGGTATTCCATCAAGAAATCGGTTACTTCATATTTGGAGTCTGCTAGTTTCATGATCACAAGTTCATCTTCAGGGTTCTCAAGGTCAGGCCAACGGCCAGAACGTGCCCGCGCATAGAGCAAGGCGCCAAAGATTCTTTCTTGAGGTTTGGCCGGAATACACGAGAAAACTGTGTTTCCCCAGGGATCTATCAGATAAAGATCATCGCTAAGGTCTTGAGTAATTTTCCAATGCTGTCCATCTAAGGTTTGACGTTTCCTTTTGGGACTGTATATATACCCGTCAATAGCTGCAAAGGGAGTAAATTTTTCTTTCCCGAAGACGGTCTGAGTCAGGAACCCTTCAGAGGTTATATCGATATAACTCATATCATGCTGAGCAACGAGGAAAAATAAACCTAATATCAGGATGGGTCCACCATATGCAAAGATTGTTATCTTAATGGTATGCGACCCATCATATTCTCCTGAAAATATGAGTGGAGCAAAATACAGATATCCAATAACTAAAATATAGAGAATATAGTTAGCTCCATGAAAGCGCCGTACGCGGTACGGATGTTTTTTAGACTCCACCCAAGATTGTACCAGCGAGAAAATAAGGTGAATAGAACATAGCACTGCCACGGCAATCCAGGCAAAAACCATTATAGAAACTCCATATCATCGGTGATATTTCCCTACCAGGATACCCTGAGAGGTACCCAGGTCTCATGCACAGTTCCTCCCTTAAAAATCCTGTCGCCATCGATTAACGGTTAGATACCTGACAACCACATCTTTCGTGTACTCCGCCAGAATTTTTTCATCCTCTGAGTACCCCAGCTGAGGCCATCGTTCCTGCATACCGCGAAACATCAAGCACTGTCCCACATAATCCGGCATGGCCGAATGACGTACCTGTGTCTGAAGAATTTTTTTACCTTCGTGATTGATCACGCGGAGCCTATCGCCGCGGGAAGTATTCACAGCGTGTCGATCTCCCATGGACACGCGAAGGGTTCCTTCGAAATCAAATCGAGCTGGGCGATAATCGTACCCTTTGATATCAGAAAAAGGAATATTATGCACTCGCCCAAAACCACTACGAAAGACAAACCCCGAAGGAACAAGCTCGATATACCGAATCGTGAGACCACGTATAAGGAGAATAATAAAAATAAAGAATGCGAATATTAGGCACATCGGTACAGCAAAAAGTACTATGACTATAGGAGTCCCTGCGCTTGGCGTCAGAATGACAGAAAGAACAAATGCAAAGAAACTGCCAAAGCCCACCAGAAAAATATCAACAATCACTAGAATCCACCACGGGTATCGTGCCCGCCGAAGCATTGCTTCGCTCTCACGTTTAGCTCTCATCCCCAAATAGGTAATATGTAACGCTGCACAGGTAAGCAACACACCACCAGCAATACCTGCACTCACAAAAACTGATGTATTCACAGGTGTACATCCTCCCACGGTCCTTGACGTTCTATAGATTATTTAAATAATTCTTTGGTGAGTGTCTAAATATTCTGATTCTCGCAACTGGTGCCAGAGTCCCCCATTCTGTTCTTTATTGGCATTTCAAGGCTAGCATTACATCTCCTCCAATACGGGATATTTAAGTCTTAGAGGAAAGATTTTGCTCCTCCTTGCATCAGGTCTTTGACCCTCCAGCGTGCAGCCCTTCAATACAGATCGTCAGCAAATCCCATAATTCTTGCCGTTTCGCATCACTGAGTCCACCCACCATGTGCTGCTCAACATCGCAGATGCGCCCGGTCGCCTGATCGAGCACACGCTCCCCTTCTACTGTGAGCATGGTCGGTAACGCGCGACCTCGGGGGGCTTGCTCTGCTCGCTCGATCAAACTGCGTTCTTGAAGCCCTCGCAAAAGCATATTCATCGTTTGGCGGGTTACGAAAGCCTGCCGCGCCAGCTCAGCATTAGAAGCCCCCGGGGTAGACTTTAGGATTTCCAGGCACACGTATTGTGCAACGGTAATCCCAAGTGGGCGCAGAGCCTCTTCCATGCGCGAGCGCAGCAGTGATTGCACTTCTTTGAGTCGATATCCAATAAGTTGGTTAAATTCCTCTTGCCTCATGTCAATATTCTGACATATGCTGTTAATGTCAGTATCCTGACATGCAAAATATGGTCTATTCGAGGAGGACTATCATGACGGTGACCGGCCCCAGCTTCATCGCATTGCAGGTGCGCGATCTTGAGCGTTCCGCGCAGTTCTACGAAACCTATCTCGGCTTGCGCCGCGCCCCGCAAGCGCCGCCGAATGCTGTGGTCTTTGCAACCGAGCCCATCCCCTTCGCCGTACGCGAGCCGCTGCCCGGGGTAAACCTTGACGAAATTTCGCGCCCCGGTTTGGGTGTGGCCCTGTGGATGCACGGCAGTGATGTGCGGAGCCTTCTTACGAAGCTCAAGGAAGCTGACGTGCGCATTCTGCAAGAGCCAACACCCGGACCTTTCGGCGAGAGCATTATTTTTGCTGACCCGGACGGGTACGCGGTGACGGTACACGATCGAGTCTAAAGGCCCGCATCAAGACATAACTTGGAGTCCGGGGTTTATCAATACCGTGTGAGCCCCGGACTCTTGGCACTCTTCACAGCTTTAGGAGGTTCTTATGCGCTACTGGGTTGGAGTAGCCTCACGCGAGCATGTTTTACTCGGCGTTGCGGGCGGATTCTGCCAGGTTTGCCACGGCAAACAGGCACCGCTGGCACGTATGAAACAGGGCGATTGGATTCTGTATTACAGCCCTAAAACCGGCATGAACTCTGGTGAAAAGTTCAGGCTTTTACCGCCGTAGGGCAGATAGTGGACGACCGAGTCTACCAGTTCCGCATGGCCGAAAATTTTGAGCCGTTCAGGCGTGACGTTGTGTTCCAGGATGCGCCACATCCGTGCCCGATTGAGGTAGCACACGAGCACCCTGAATGGCGGAATTATGCGAAGCAGCTGCGGTACGGGCATTTTGAGGTTTCGCACGATTTCTTCGAGCACATTTACCGTTACATGATGGCGAGCAAGCACGAGATAACACCCGATAGGTGTTAGGCAGCCAGCCATATGGCAGCATGCAGAGCTTTACGGTATAGAAACAAGGTATGGCGGTCGGTTCATCGAGAACCACGCCACTCAATCCTTTGTAATCGGACGGATGCTCGCCCAAACTCGTAGGCGTTGACGCAGCGTCGCTGTCCGATGACCGATAACCGCCTATCATGGGATAAGAGACTTCCAAGCGCCCACACACGAAAGGTTACCCATGAGCTTATCAGCCGAACACCACCTCGCACACCAGCACAGCGAAGAGCTTTTTGAACGCTCCCGTTCCGTCATTCCTGGCGGGGTGAACTCCCCCGTGCGTGCTTTCAACTCCGTGGGCGGCACGCCTGCTTTTGTGGACCGCGCATCCGGCCCCTATATTTATGATGCTGACGGCAACGAATACGTAGACCTCGTCTGCTCGTGGGGTCCGGCGATTCTTGGGCACGCGCATCCGCAGGTTGTTGCAGCTGTTCAAGAGGCTGCCTCACGCGGGCTGTCGTTCGGCGCTGCATCTGCACCCGAGGCAGAACTTGCAGAGCTTGTGGTCGATCGCATCAACACCGCAATCCCGGGCGCGATCGAGCAGGTTCGTATGGTATCTACCGGCACCGAAGCCACCATGACCGCTATTCGCCTGGCACGCGGCATCACCGGGCGCGATAAAATTATCAAATTCTCGGGCTGCTATCACGGGCATGTGGATGCACTGCTCTCTGAAGCAGGCTCCGGCGTAGCGACTCTCGCCCTACCCGGCTCGGCGGGCGTGACCGCAGCAACCGCATCCGAAACTATCGTGCTCCCCTACAACGATCTTGACGCCGTGCGCGAGGCTTTCGCCGCGCATCCGGGAGAAATTGCCGCCGTCATTACCGAAGCTGCCCCCTGCAATATGGGCGTGGTGACTCCCGAACCGGGCTTTAACCGTGGTCTGCGTGAAATTACTCAGAGCAATAATGCCCTGCTGATTTTTGATGAGGTGCTGACCGGTTTCCGTGTCTCATCCGCCGGGTACTGGGGTAAGTTCGCCCCCGAAGATAACGGTTGGGTTCCCGATATTTTCACTTTCGGTAAAGTGATCGGCGGCGGTATGCCGATCGCCGCACTCGCCGGTAAACGTGAGGTGATGGAACATCTGGCACCGACCGGCCCCGTCTACCAGGCAGGCACGCTCTCGGGTAATCCGCTCTCGGTTGCATCCGGCATTACGACCCTCAAACTCGCCGATGATGCCCTCTACCGCACGCTGGATACACGTTCGGACCAGTTGCAGGCTGCGCTGACGCAGGCGCTTACCGATGCCGGGGTGGATCATTCAATTCAGACGGCGGGCAACCTGTTCTCGGTTGCCTTTGGTACCGGCGAGCACGGCGTGCACAACTACGCCGATATTAAGAGCTCTGCTACCGCCAAATACACGGCTTTTTTCCACGCCATGCTTGATGCCGGCGTATACCTTCCCCCGAGTGCTTTTGAGGCGTGGTTCCTCTCCGGGGCTCACGACGATACCGCGATGGAACGCATTATTGAGGCGCTCCCGGGCGCAGCACGTGCGGCGGCTAAGGCGTAGCACATCCTCTGACCTAGCGCTTTCCCACGAAACCATGGCATAAATTCCGGACTCTACCCGCCGCCAGCAGCAGCTTCTCAGCTTTGCTGGTGGCGGGTATTTTCTGAGATGTTCATCCATACTGTGAGCATCGCAAAAGCGAACAACGTAAAATGCTGTTATGGACTTTCGGGATATTTGGCTTATAGCATTCATCGTATATTTGGGGCTATGCCTGCTCATTGAGGCGGTCTATCCGGTGCGGGTGCGTAAAAAGTATGCGCTCAAAACCGAGCACGCTAAGTGGTTTTGGTCGTATAAACACTTTTTCCTGTACCTTTGGGCATGGATTGTTAACGCGTCCCTTTTCATGCTGTTCTGGGAGTTTAATGAAATACTCCGCCCCATAGCCCTATCTCTCCCGTTCCTGATGATATATGCGGCGGCACGTATTGGGCGGCGCAACTACCGCATCTTCCACGGCGCTTCTCCAGACGACCGCGCTGTGGGTATGCCCAAAATCTACAGCGCTACTCTGGGTAAGCTCAGCAAGCCCCTGCGTACGACGGGTCATCAATCTGGACTAACGCTAGATCATGACCTGAGCACTACCGCGCTGATAAGCAGCCTTATCTTTTTCGCATCCACTGCCCTGTTTTTGCTTCGGCTGACCGATATCGATTTTGAATACGCGCCGCCGGTTCCCTATAACGCTATTATTCTGGGAATCGGATATATTGCCGGTATCGTCGCGCTCGTCTCGTATACGAACTCGTACCTTGTCTCCACCCCCACTCTTCTGCAGGTTGGCCGGGGACCTTTCCGCAACCCGCGCGATATTCCATACCGCCAGCTGAGGAGTTACCGCGTGGTGCCTCAAGACCCAGATGCCACTGACCCTGATACCAAAGACTTATCGCAGTGGAATCTGGAATTTAAGGTACCTCGGGCCAACAAATATACGAAGAGCTGCGCGACCCCAATCTTGAGTATTTGGTTCGGCAGATTGCCTTCCGCGTGGAGCAAGAACGCTGGGCTGACGATAACTCCCCTGCCGACCGAGAACGGCTCGAAGAATATGGCCGGGATGCGCGCCTCGTGTGCATCACTAAGGGCTATATTCCGGCCGGTAAACACGCGCAGGAGGCGGCAAACCGCGCATCCTTCAAGCAGACACATTAGAGTTTTCCTCACTCTGCTGCACAGGCACAAAGATGGGTTCTCTAATGTCGTGACGCTATCGCAGAAATGCTGGTTTCACGTTTTATGGAGAGCCTATCTTTGAATATTCTTCGCTTTTTGGCGATATCTTCTCAACCCAACACTAAAAGTTATGACAGTAAAGTAAATCTTCTACATTTCTTCAACGGTTTTCTGAGAATATTCTATTAAATTAAATATTTTTTACGTAAACTTTGTGATTGGTTCGCACAAAACGTTTATTCGTCGTACAGTTGCACTAGAGGCACTCTTTTGAGGATCTTCTGCCCTGTATTGTGCGTACCGTTTTGCGCATCCGCACCATGAAATGCGGATATAAGACGCGGCTCTCGCAAGGTACTCGGCGAATCCTCAAAGATTGCCTTGACCTTCCCTAAAGAAGATCACAACGTTCTGCGGCTGGGCGCGAACCTTCCGGATCGGCTAATTCAGGCCGGGAGTATGCGTCACACCATCGTCGGTTAGCTCGCCTGCTGTGCAGCGCTGAGGTTCTTCTGTGGGGGGGTACATATCACTTCCGATTATTCACCAACCACTACAACTCAGAAAGCCAATTCACCGATGAGCATCAGCAATAACTTCACCACCTGTACACGCCGAGCCGCGTTCGGTTTTCTAGGAGCTTCGTCTCTGGTAGCGCTCTTGACCGCCTGCGACGACGAGGACAAGCCCGGGGCACGGCCCAGCACGACAACCAGCAGCGCTGCCGCGCCTGATACCGAGCCTCCAGAACCTGCCGATTCACCCAGTGCCGCACCCAGCTCATCCGGCCCCAAGTATTCCGGCAAGTCTAAAGCTCCTGCGGGAGAGTTCCGGGCGGCCGATATTTACGGTCCGGCACAGAATGTTCCTAAACCCACAAATCCTCCTGGCTACACCGAACCCACCCTTGACGGCATGATGAAAAGCATGAAGGCATGGACGCAATGGCGCAATTACGGCATGCAGACAGGTGATTACACCGAGGCATATAAGTTTGTGTCTAAAAACCTCGTCGAAGAGATTAATGCTTACAACGCAGATGCAAAACTGTACCACGACGGTGGCTGGATTATTGGCGGTGAGCAGCGCTCTTATGATTTCAGAAATGACCCCGTTCATCAGGGTAACGGCGTGTATTCCTGGGATTTCTTCGTGGGATGGTCCTATATCATCACCGTAGGCGCAGACGGGCGGCACAAGCGCAGCAGGAATACTAACTATGCCGATAATCTTTACACGCTCACCGTTCATTATGAAGAAACAGGTTGGATTATCGACAGCATTACCCGCAAGCAAGCCCAGAAATAACTCTTAGATTTTGCTTTCCTAACCGTGTTAATCCCCGCCGGTACATTCATGATGAATGCGCTGGCGGGGATTTCCAAAACTGTAGGCTAATACATATACCTAAAAAAGGAACTCGATGGAAATCTCCAAATTGTTGCGCCAGGGCATTTTAGAAGACGGTATTACCTGGAGTTCTGAGCTACTTATAGAAAGATTCCATAGATACCTCTATAGAATTGACAACACTCACGGAACCGGTGAACCCGCTATTTTCATTGGGTTAAACCCAAGTTTAGCCGGAAGCTTTAGAGCCTCCGATCCTACGGTAAAAGCTCTAACTCAGGCTATGCTGGGAACCTGTCGTTTTCTCGATCCCGCGCATTCTGCACCATTACTGCACGCCCGTACAGTGCTACTTATTAATCTATTTACCTTCGTAGAACCAAATGCACACAATATAGATTATTCCCTAGACCGGCATGCGGTTGCCGAATTAGAGACGGTACTTACCGAGTTCCCGCACGCACCGATTGTCTGTGGCTGGGGCAAAGAGAATAATTCACCTGAGAGCCGGGAAGTGTGGCATCAGCAGATAAGCGAGTTTATCCGGCGGCTCGCAGATCGTTCCTGCTACCGTCTGGAACTACCATATTCCCATGTTCCTGATGGTTCATTGGATGCGCGTTCCTGGTCACCGCGAGGTATCAACAGTGCCCTCAGGAACTTGCCGTCTGGTACCCGCATGGTCCTTGCCCGGTTTACTCCCCAATAAAGTATCCCTAGGGTTAGCCTTCACGCAGCCAGCGGGCGGCTTCGGTTGCATAGTAGGTGAGAATCATGTCTGCACCCGCGCGGTGAATCGAACGCAGTGCCTCTAACGCCACGGCGCGGCGGTCGATCCAGCCGTTTGCCGCGGCGGCCTCAATCATGGCGTACTCCCCCGACACCTGGTACGCCGCCACCGGCACAGGTGAAAACTCGGCGACCTCACGCACAATATCGAGATAGCTTCCGGCAGGCTTGACCATCACCATATCGGCGCCCTCGTCAATATCGGTCTGCACCTCTAGGAGAGATTCGCGGCGGTTCGCCGGATCCTGCTGATACGTTTTGCGGTTCCCAGTAAAGCTAGACTCCACCGCATCGCGGAACGGGACCAAAGAACGCGGAGGCATACTTCGCCGAATACGCCATGATGGAGACGTTCTGGAACCCGGCCTCGTCCAGCGCGGCGCGCATGGCGGCAATCTGCCCGTCCATCATGCCCGAAGGCGATACCGTATGCGCCCCGGCGCGTGCCTGAGACACTGCCATCTTGCAGTACAGTTCCACGGTTGCATCGTTATCGACAATCATGGTGCCGTGTCCGTCATCGACAAGCACGCCGCAGTGCCCGTGAGAGGTGAACTCGTCCAGGCAGGTATCGGCCATAATAACAATCTCATCGCCAAGCTCGGCCCGGCAGGCAGCGATAGCGCGGTTCAAAATACCGTTGTCGTCCCAAGCCGCCGAGCCTACTTCGTCCTTATCATCATCCAGCGGAACGCCGAAGAGGTCGATGCATTTAATGCCCGCCTCCGTGGCCTGACGTACGGCGGGAATTAGGGACTCTAGCGTGTGCTGGTACTGGCCGGGCATTGAGGAAATTGGCTGTGGTTCGCTAATGCCGTCGCGCACGAAAAACACCTGAATAAGCTGCTCGGGACGCAGCGCAGTCTCGGCGGTGAGGGCGCGCATGGCGGCGGTGGTGCGCAGTCGGCGGGGTCGTCGGGTAAGAATCATCGACATAACCTTTCACAAAATACTTCTATGTTTAGCGAGATGCATCTAGGCTGAATGCAGCAGTTCAACGGTTGCTAGAGCTAGGGCCTCCGGAGTGGGAGAATCGGCCGTCCTATGGCGCAGTCCTAGCTCCTCGCATGTGCGGGCGGTCGTGCGGCCGATAGCTGCCACCGGAGGGATTCGTTCAGGGTTAGGGTTCTCCCCCACCAGCTCTTTGAGCCTTGACGGAGCGGTGGCAACAATAACGTCTACCGCGGCGGAATTCGAGCCAATACCGGCACCGGCAATAAGCTCATGCGCATTCACACAGGAGATCTCTCCCGCCTCAAGTACGGAGGCGGTCGCCGGCACCATCTCATATACCACCGCACGCACGGCACGGAAGCCTAACCCCACTAGCCCTTCACGCAGAGTTGGGCGGGCGTTTGCCCCTTCAAAGACGAGCACGCTCGCCTGCGCAGAAAGCATATCGTCCCAGCCCAATGCGGCAGATTCTGGGGTATTCTGCGGCTTACGCAGGCTCTCAGGGATGCCCAGCTCGGGGTTGGCGCCCTCGGTAGGAAATTCTGCGAGCATACCCAGAGCATCCTGTTTTTCAGGCGTGAAGTGAGGCTCCAAACCGATCTCACGTAGCGCCCGTGCCGTTGCAGACCCCACACAAGCGATCCGGGTTCCGCCATCGCGCAGCGCCCATGCAAAGGATGTGCCAAAGAGCTCAGCGCAGGAACGCACCGCATTCGCGCTCGTGAAAGTAGCCCAAAGAAAGGCTCCCTCCGCCGCTAAGCTCACCAAGGAAAACAGCGAATACTCGGGCGCAACTGTACGGGGCAGCTGCATGGGCGCAAAATCCACCTGAATCTTCGGAATGCCTCGCTGCTCCGCAGCCAGATCGTTCAAAGCACGCTCAAAAGGCGCGCCTTGAGCCGCCGTGCGGGTCAGCAGAACACGAGCCACGCTCTATTTCACCTCAAGACCGGCAAGGGCTGCGGCGCCCATCTGAAGCAGGTCTTCGGCAACGCGAATACCCAGTCGTTCAGCGCCGGGAACATCAAGCTCACCGGTGGCGGATGTGTGGCGCAAGCTTTCGGTACCGTCAGGCGATGCGACAACTGCTGTGAGCACAAGGTCGCCGTTTTTGACGGTAGCATAGGCGCCAATGGGGGCGGCGCATCCGGCTTCAAGACGGCGCAGAAGACGACGTTCGGCAGTGACCTCAAGGTGGGTTTCAAAGTGGTCGGCAGCAATAAGCGCTTCCCCCAGGGTGCGCACGGGCCGGGAAATTTCAGAGTCGAATAAAGTCGCGGTATCGGGGTTAGCAAATTCTGTTTCGCGCACCTCAATAGCGAGCGCGCCCTGCCCGGGGGCCGGGAGCATGCGGGAGGGGTCAAGGTATTCGGTAATAACGGATTCTTTGCCGAGACGTTTGAGCCCCGAAACGGCGAGGATGACGGCATCGCAATCACCGGTGTTTTCGGTACCGATTCCACGGTGTGCAGCTTCGTCGGTTTCGGCGCTGTCACGCACGACGACTTGGCGGTTTCCGTGTTCTTCGAGCCCTTTCACGCGGGCTATGCGAGTGCCCACGTTGCCGCGAATATCAACGATTTCAAGGTCGGGGCGCAGGGCACGTACCTGTGCGGCGCGGCGCGGTGATCCGGTACCGACGCGGGCGCCCGTAGGCAGGGTATCGAGGGTGAGGTTATCACGCGCTACCAGGGCATCGCGCGGGTCTTCGCGTTCAAGAATTGCCGCGATGACGAGCCCGGGGCACGGTTCGGCAGGTAAGTCTTTGAGCGAGTGCACCGCAACATCGACTCCGTCGGGGGTATCGCCGTCGAGAAGGCGCTGGCGCAGTGCGGCGGCGAAGACTCCGGTGCCGCCGAGGGTTGCGAGCGGCCCGGTGAGCACATCCCCGTCAGTTTTGACGGTGGTGATGTCAAAGGATAGGGTGCGTTCGGCGCCGTGTTCGCGGGAGTGAGTGTTGAACACCTGAACGATGTGTTCGGCGGCAAGGGTGCTCTGGGTGAGCGCCAAGGCTGAGCCTCGGGTGCCGAGAATATAGGGGTCGCTCATGGTTCTCCTCAGGTTTCATGGGTAACGTATGTGCGGACTCATCAGTACGGTTGGGATGAACCCGCACATACGGCAGCGCTTATACGCGCTCATTGCAGCAGGCGCAGTCTTCCTTAGGGGTGTACTCCGCAATTACAGGCTTTTCCTGACCGCGCAGGGGTTTACAGCAGTCAGGGTCGCATTCGTCGAACCAACCGAGTTCGCCGGATATGGACTCGCCGAAAACGCTTTCACGCCTGTCGTGATCGGATTCTGCGGGCTCAGCCATACGCTCGACAATCAGGCGGCGCAGCGATTCCACATAGGCGGGGTGCACGCCGGGAGTGGGGGTGCGCACCGCCACGATACCGTGGTTGCGGCAGGTCTCCATCGCCTCGGTATCGAGGTCCCAGAGGACTTCCATATGGTCAGAGACGAATCCCAGTGGAACCATAACGATGCCGTCTACGTCACCAGCGATTTTGTCGATGGCGTCGTTAACATCGGGCTCTAGCCAGGGGGTGGAGGGTGAGCCGGAACGCGACTGATAGACGAGCTCCCAGTCGGTACTGTCCAAAAGGCTCTCGTCCTGTTCGCGGATCTTTGCAAGAATAGCGCGCGCCACCTGCAGGTGTTTCTCTACGTAGGCAGAACCGCCCTCGTAGTCGATTCCGCGCGGGCCCGCCTCATTAGCAGCAGAGGTCGGCACCGAGTGGGTGCAGAACATAATGCGAATACGCCCATTCCCTGCGGCCGCCGTTCCGTCAGCAATGCGCTCCGCCACGGTATTGCGAACCTGTTTCAGCCCGTTCTCTAAGCCCTCAGTAAAGGCCTCAACGAACCCGGGGGCATCGAAAAATTGGCGAATCTTATCGATGCGCATGCGGTCTTGAAGACCGAGTTTCTCCAGCGCCACGCCGTAGTCTTCGCGGTATTGGCGGCAGCTGGAGTACCCGGGGTAGGCGCTGGTGGCGAGCACCAGAATATTGCGGTGCCCTTCCTCATAAGCCTGCTGTACTACGTCGGTCACATAGGGTTTCCAATTGCGGTTTGCCCACACGATCGGAATATGCGGCCCGCGTTCCTGCATGACTTCTCGAAGTGCCACCAAAAGCGCACGATTCTGCTCGTTAATAGTGAAATACCACCGTTTGCGCGGTAGTGGGTGGCGACTTCTTCCAGACGTTCATCGGGTATGCCGCGCCCCGCCGTAACGTTGCGCAGGAAGGGAATCACATCTTCCTGTCCTTCGGGCCCGCCGAAGGAGGAAAGAATCACCAGGTCATAGGGGGCAGGCACGGCGGTGCGAGAACGGGTAATACCGCACTCCCCCCGGTACGACTTTAGCGTCTCGGGGGTAAGCACTGCTGGCCCGTTAGAAGCGGTATTCGCGGGGTCTGTAGCGTTCGGGCAAACATCGTCCGGGATGTTCCCGCAGCACCCTGCGCGTACGGTCTCACTCACGCGAGCACCTCGGCGACATCGGCGGCGTTCACACGACGACCGGTGTAGAAGGGAATTTCTTCACGCACATGCAGGCGTGCCTCGGTATTGCGGAAGTGGCGCATCATATCGACCAGATCGACCAATTCGGGAGCCTCAAGGGCGAGTACCCATTCGTAGTCGTTCAGACCGAAAGTTGCCACGGTATTCGCGAGCACCTGCGGGAAGTCGACAGCCTTCATGCCGTGGTTCTTGAGCATTTCGGCGCGGCGTTCGGGATTCATGTAGTACCAGTCGTAGGAACGCACGAAGGGGTACACACATACCCATGCCTCGGGTGCCTTCTGGCGCGCATAGGCGGGTGCATGGTTGCGGGTGAATTCCGCCTCGCGGTGCACGCCCATAGTCGACCAGACTATGGTGGTCGCGCTGAAGAGCGCGGTACGGCGAATCTTGCGCACGGCTGCCTGCAGCTTTCGGGGGTCGGCCCGTGGGTCCACACCATAATGTCTGCGTTATCGCGCATAGCGGAAACATCGTAGAGTCCGCGCAGCGTTACGCCGTCCGCTTTGAGCTCTTCGATGAGCTGCTCGAACTCTGCGATAGCTTCCGCCGAGGATGCGCTCTCGGCACGCTGCCCGGCACGGGCGAAGACGGTGTACAGGGTATAGTGCAGAGTTTCGCCTTCTTCACGACCGCGTTTATTCTCATCAGCTGGGGAATGCTGCACGGCATATCCTTTGGGCGCGCCCCCGTACCCGCTTCCATGAGAGCCGTGGGCTGCGTTCTGATGTTCTTCGTGAGACATTTTCTTCCTTTCGGTGAAAACCGCCCAAGATTCGCCGGATACGTCGTATTCACCTGCGAGTCTCAGCCAAACAGATCTTAGTCTGCCTGCGGTTATGCTCCTCACTCGTGAGGTTTGTCTTCTGTTTTCTTTGGTTAACACGGTGCCTGCGCTGCGCGGGCAGCCGCAAGTATCTTCGTCACTTCGAGGCGTGTTTTTGCGTTATGTGTGCAATAAATTGATCCAGTTGTTCCTGGGTATCGCGCACCACGGCGGCGAGTCCGGACCCTGCGGCCCATGAACCAACCGTGCAGACGGTATCGAGTTCTGCCGCGCGTTCGCGGAAAAGCTGCACCCGCTCGCGGTATCCGGGCGTTGAGAGAGGCAGCACGCCGTTCCAGCGAACCACATCCGCATCCACCAGATTTTGGGCGGTAATGGGCACATCGAGCAGTTTCGAGGCGTCGCGCAAGGCGAGGGTGATCAGCTGGTCTTCGTCAAGAGAAACGTCGGAGAAGGTACTCTGTTCTCCCCCGCGGCCGTAGGAAAGCCGCACCACGTGGCGGTTCTTACCCGCCTCTTCGGCTACCCACGCCCATTTAGCGGTGGCATGGGTGAGCGCTTTGGCGCGCACGTTTGTCACGGCTTCGGAAACCAGCAGACCCGTACCACGCGGGTTCGAGTTAAGCGCGGGCTGATCGACGACGAGCGTTACGAGAGCAACCTCGGGGCCGGGGTCAATATTAGGCAGAGAACTTCCCTTAATATGCGGTCCGAGCAGACGCGCAGCGGTGGAACCATCGGTAGCAATCACCAAATAATCGGCACCCACCGAGGCAGCTTTCTCACCATCGCTGCGGCGGCGAATTACCACCCATTCATTGGTGATGGGGTCACGATCCACCGCAATCACGCCGCATTCGGGAATGTACCGCACGGGTGCGGGCATCTTCTCGATAAGCTGTTCGATCAGCAGGTGCATCCCCCCAGAAAGCCCGGCGACCTGCGAGCCCGCGGGTGCTTGAGCGCGTATCGCGGCGGAAGCGGCAGCTAGGGACTTATGTTTTTTCAGCCCTTCGCGTAAGCCGGGGATAACGGCATCAATATCGAGCATATCCGGGTGGGTCGAGTACACCCCGGAGACCACGGGCGCAACCAAGTTATCGAGTACTTTTTTACCCATACGGGCACGTACTAGTTCACCCAGCGTCTTTGCGTTGGCTCCAACCGAAGCAGGCAGAACCTTATCCATACGGGCGCGGCGCAAACCGCTTTTACCGAGCACACCGGCCAAAGATTTATCAGAAAGATCACCGGGAATGCCCATAATTCCAGTACTCGGGGTCTTTCGGGCACCCTGAGGCAGATACAACCATGAACCGTGGGAGTTAGGATGCACAATCTGGTCGTCTAGACCTAGCTCTTTGACGAGGTTTGTCACGGTTGGGGTTCGGGTCGCATAGGATTCCGCACCGGAATCTAGCACCAAACCGGCGACCTTATGCGCGCCGAGGGCGCCTCCCAGATAATCATTCTGGTCTAGGACGGTTACGTTCACTCCGGCATCGGTAAGACGACGCGCCGCCAACAACCCAGAAATGCCGCCGCCGACTACGATGGCGCTTGGTGCATGATGATTCTTGTGCTGATGTACCATATTCATCCCCGTTAATGTTTCGGTTCTAACTGCCTCTCTTAAGAGTATCCGTTTTATGGGCGTCGAGTGCGTTCGTGAAGATATGTCACTAGATCGGTGAGCACCTGCGGGTCCGTTGTAGGCGGCACCCCGTGCCCCAGGTTCACGATATGGGCGGGGGCGCTCGCCCCGGCGGCGAGTACCTCATCCGCGTGAGCATATAGAGTCTCATGCCCTGCAGCTAAAAGCGCGGGGTCAATATTCCCCTGAAGCGGCACCGCACCGTTGAGCCTGCGGTTTGCCTCATCAAGGGGCAGGCGGTAGTCCACCCCGATCACATCGGCACCGGCCTCATGCATGGCGGGCAGCAGCTCGGCGGTTCCCGGTACCAAAGTGGATGCGCGGCACCCCAAATTCTTCGACCATACTCAAGGCGGCGGCGGAGTGTTCCTGCACGTACTGGCGGTAGTCTGCTTCGCCCAACGAGCCAGCCCATGAGTCGAAGAGCTGTACGGCGGATGCACCCGCCTCAATCTGTGCCCGCAAAAACTGTCCCGAGGTGCGCGCGGCCCACTGCGCCAACTCGCGCCAGGCAACGGGGTCGGCATGCATCATAGTGCGGGGGCGCAGGTGATCACGGGAGGGACCACCCTCAACCATATAGGCGGCAACGGTGAAAGGCGCACCCGCAAAACCGATAAGAGGGGTGGAACCGAGCATGTCGACGGTTGCTGCGACTGCCTCACGAATAGGGTCAAGTGCCGCATCAGTCAGTTCGGGCAGGGAACGCACTTCATCAAGCGTGCGCACAGGATGTTCGAGTACGGGACCGCGACCGGGCACAATATCGACATTCACGCCCGCGAGTTTCATGGGGATAACGATATCCGAGAAGAAAATACCGGCATCGACTTTGTGACGGCGCACCGGCTGCACGGTAATCTCGGCGGCAAGTTCGGGTGTCAAACAGGCGTCCAGCATGGGAATTCCCTCGCGCGCCTTGCGATACTCGGGCAGCGAACGCCCCGCTTGGCGCATAAACCAGACCGGACGATGCTCAGATGCGCGCCCGGTGAGCGCCCGCAGCATCGGAGAATCGGCGGTTTGAGCGGCACGCAGCGGGTGGGATGCATCCAGGCGCGACAGCTGCGCCTCGGTCAGCAAATCGCGCTGACGATCTCTCGGGTGATTACCCACTGTAGAGCTCGACTGCTGAGAATCTGCACCATTGGCGGCTCGCTGGGGCTGCTGGATTTCGGTCATACCCTCTAGTTTGACAGGTTTTCGCGCCTGTTTTTATGACACGGTGTCATAAAGTACCGCTTCATAACCCGTGTAAATTTTGGTGTAGGTTTACCTTATTTTTAAACCTGTTTTAGCTATCTCAAAATTTATTTACCCTAAGTTTTTATACACCGGTCCTTTGCTGGGCCTTGTTGGGCATAGTTTCGGACCTTTTCACACAAACTCACACTATTGGGAGACAGCTCACGTTAGGTTACACTCACCGACTAAAAATGTGTTTATGATTATTGTCTAGTGGCTACGTACTCATTTGTTGCATCACACAGGATCATCGATCTCACCACCGTCGCTCTACTGAGCAACGGTGCAGCTGGCATACCCGAGCTTTTTCGTACCGAAACCGCGCAAAACTTGGGCGTTACCGGCGCTATTGTGCTGGCAACCTGCAACCGCCTCGAAATTTATGTGCAGCTCTCAGTGGCCGAGCATTTAGGCCCCGTTAGCGATATGCTCTACGCCGAGATTGCGCAAAAATCTGAACTCGATGCAGAGCTTATTGCAGGGCAGTTTTGAAATCTATGAAAACCTTGAAGCTGCCAAACATCTCTTTACAGTGGCATCAGGGCTAGAGTCCGCCGTGGTCGGCGAGCGCGAAATCGCCGGGACAGGTGCGCCGTGCCCTTGCCTACGCCCAAGAAGAAGGGGCGGTTCCCGGGGAGCTTGTACAGCTTTTCGAGCATGCGGCACACACCGCCCGTCAGGTTGGGCAGCACACCACTATCGGATCACAGGGGCGTTCCATCGTCTCGGTCGCCCTCGATTTGGCAGATACGGTCGCCGAGAAAGACTGGAAAACCCGCCGTGCTCTCGTCTTTGGAACGGGTGCCTACGCGGGTGCTACTATTGCAGCCCTGCGTGAACGCGGATGCGAAGACATTTGGGTTAACTCCCGTTCGGGCCGTGCCCCGGAGTTTGCCGCAAAACGCGATGTTCGCGCGGTTCCCAAAGGTGAAACGTATAAGGCCATGGAACAGGCGGATGTGATTGTTGGCTGCTCGGGCGGGTCTGACCCGCTCTCCCCCGCCGAAATTCCACCGGGGCATCATACGATCCTCGACTTGGCGCTCTCCCGAGATTTTGACCCCGCTATTGCGGATCTGCCGCAGGTGGAGCTTATTACCTTAGAGTCCGTGCGTTTGGCCGCCCCCGAAGAAACTGAGGAGGCGGTCGCTACCGCCGAGCGCATCGTCGAGTCTGAGACTCAGGCCTTTGCTGCACGGCAAAAGACCCGCAATATTGATTCGGCAATCGTGGCGCTTCGCTCTCATACTATGGAGGTGCTGGATGAAGAGCTCGATAAGGTACGCAGCCAATTCGGTTGTACTGCCGCCACCGAGCAGCTTGAACTTGCAATGCGCCGTATGGTGAAGTCCCTTTTGCACACCCCCACGATACGCGCGAAACAGCTCGCAACCCAGGGGCGAACCTCCGACTACATTGCGGCACTCGAAACGCTCTACGGAATCACCATCGACGACCGCTAATTGCGGGATAATCTTCTGCACGCTGCGCTTTATTCCACCGCAGCCCTAAGCCACAGGCGAATCATGCGCGCATCCTTACGGCTTCCGCCTGGCAGGCACGGTACACTAAATCCAGAAGAAAACACCGCTGACGGCTTGAAGGGTCATCATGGAAATCAAAATTGGCATTCGTCACATTAGCCGCGAAGTTACGCTCGAAACCAAGGAAAGCGTAGAGACTATCCGCACCAAGGTAGCCGACGCCATTACGAACGGTTCCCTCCTTGAAATCACCGACGATAAGGGAGCAACCACCCTCGTACCCGGTGAGCAGATCGGTTATGTTGAGCTCGGCTCCGAAGAGAAGCGCCGCGTTGGGTTCGGTGTCGGCGCCTAACAGCAGGGGCACACCCAATAATTTTTACGAAGCCCGCGTTCACGGTTTGCCGTATGAATGCGGGCTTCGAGCGTTCCTATGACAGTAAGCATACTCGACATATCGACCTGTAAGGGTGCATCTGACGCCAAGACGGGTTAAGATTTAAGGGTTAAGTGGATGCCCGGTCGTTCTTGATATACCAGACACCGCGTCTTTCCGAGAGCCTGAGTTCTTTTACAGCAGGTACATCTTCAAGAGCTCGGCTTCGGAACATGAATTTCCCGCGATCGGCTTCCTTCACCTCGCGCCAGCCCGGCGTTGTGAACACACCGTGCTCCCCGCAGTACTCGGGCAGCTACACGGCATAACACCTGTGCACACTCACGCACAGGTACGGGTGCGGCGCAAACCGCCCGATCAGGGCAGGAAGATATGAGATGACCGACGCTCAAAACGCGACGACCGATGAGGCCCAGCCTTCCTCAACACCACAGTCTTCCCCCAAGTCTTTTGCCGATTTTGGGGTCCGCCAAGATATTAGCGATGCGCTCGCCGCCGTGGGCATTGTGAGCCCCTTCCCCATTCAAGAAATGACCCTGCCGGTTGCACTCGCCGGGCATGACATTATTGGGCAGGCAAAAACCGGTACCGGTAAAACCCTCGGGTTCGGTCTCCCTACGATTCAACGTGTGGTGGGCCGTGACGACGATCAGTGGGGTTCGCTGCAGAAGCCGGGGGCGCCTCAGGCGCTTATCTTGGTACCCACCCGCGAGCTTGCAATTCAGGTGGGTAACGATTTAGCGGTAGCCTCTAAACTGCGCAATGCCCGCGTGGCAACCCTGTACGGCGGTGTTCCCTACGAGCCTCAGGTCGAGCAACTCACCAAGGGACTGGAAGTTGTGGTCGGTACTCCCGGACGCCTGATCGACCTGTACCAGCACGGTGCGCTCACCCTCACCCAGGTTAAGACGGTGGTGTTAGATGAGGCCGATGAGATGCTCGACCTAGGCTTTTTACCTTCCGTCGAAAAAATCATGGGGTACCTGCCCACCGACCGCCAGACCATGCTGTTCTCCGCGACGATGCCTGGCCCGGTGATCACGATGGCGCGCAAATACATGACTAAGCCCATGCATATTAGCGCGGCAGACCCGGAAGATCACGCCAAGACCAAGGCCTCGATTCGTCAGGTGGTTTACCGCGTGCACCATATGGATAAGGACGAAATGCTCGGCCGCATCCTGCGTGCTCATGGGCGTGGACGCACCGTGATCTTCACAAAGACCAAACGCGATGCTGCGCGCGTTGCCGATGAGCTTATCGCGCGCGGATTCGCCGCCGCTCCCCTGCACGGCGACCTCAACCAGGGCGCTCGCGAGCAGGCTTTGCGTGCTTTCCGCAACGGCAAGGTGGATATTCTGGTGGCGACCGATGTTGCGGCTCGCGGTATTGATGTGGAAGACGTGACCCATGTGATTAACCATCGCGTGCCCGAAGACGAGAAAACCTATCTGCACCGCACCGGGCGTACCGGCCGTGCGGGCCATGAGGGCACCGCCGTCACCTTCGTGGATTGGGAGGATATTGCCCGGTGGCGCCTCATTAACGATGCGCTCGATCTGGGCGTTTCCGATCCTGTGGAAACTTATTCTTCTTCTGAGCATCTGTTCTACGACCTGGATATTCCGCCGGGCACCAAGGGTCGCCTGCCGCGTTCCGAGCAGACCCTCGAAGGTTTGGAAGCGGAGCACCTTGATGATTATGGCGACTCGCGCTCTTCGCGGGGCAGTTCCCGTTCCTCTCGAGGCTCGCGTTCAGGTTCGCGCGGTTCTAAATCCCGCGGCTCCCGCGGCGGTTCCCGCAAGGCAAAGTCCGAAAAGCGCGGGGAGGATTCACCCTCGAAGGATGCCGCGCCTAAACGTGAACGCCGCCCGCGTCGTCGTACTCGACGCGTTGAGGGTGAAACCGTTGAGACGCGCGCAGAGAAAACTGCAGGGAAATCCGCCGAGAAAAAATCGGCTAAGAAATCCGGCTCTGCCAAGGATAGCTCGGTTGAGAAAACAGATTCTCAAGGCTCGTCGCGCCGCCGCGCCCGTCGCCGTTCCGGGAATAAGGGCAAGGCAGACTCGACTGCAGCTAAGAAAGCGGGTCGAAAAAAGTCTGATGCCGCATCGGGTGAGGAGTAAATAGCGAGTGAGCGAAGCAGTATCCTCCGCCGATACATCTGTGCCCAAACGGTCTGGCACCGGCGATGTTCCAGTTTTCGATCCGAATGGTTCATCGCTGGTGGTTCAGGCCGATAATCTGGCGTATCTGAGCGAGCTGCCAAGTGCCTCGTTCACTGTGATCTACATTGATCCGCCGTTTAATACCGGCAAAACTCAAACTCGGCGTACCCTCAAAACCGCCCCCGCTGCAGACGGCGAAGAACAGGGTAAAGGCAACGGTAATCGTACCGGATTTCAGGGCAAAAGCTACACGAGTGCCCTGCAGACCCTAGCAAGCTATCACGATGCTTTTGAGGACTACTGGGCGTTCTTAGAGCCGCGTATTAGGCAGGCTCACCGTCTGCTCACAGAGGATGGTACCCTCTACCTGCACCTCGATTGGCGTGAAGTTCACTACGCCAAGGTCATGTGCGACATGATTTTTGGGCGCGATTGTTTTATCAACGAGATCATTTGGGCCTACGACTACGGCGCAAAATCGACAAAGCGCTGGCCCACTAAGCACGACAATATCTTGATGTACGTCAAGAACCCGCAGGAATACTACTTCAATGCGGATGCAGTAGACCGCGAACCCTATATGGCACCCGGTCTGGTGACCGAAGAGAAAGCGGCGCGCGGCAAACTCCCTACCGATGTGTGGTGGCATACGATCGTTTCGCCCACGGGTAAGGAAAGACCGGGTACCCCACGCAAAAGCCGCTGGGTCTGCTCAAGCGGATGATTGCTGCTTCATCACGCCCGGGCGACTGGGTGCTTGATTTCTTCGCTGGTTCCGGTACCACCGGTGCGGCTGCGGCGGCTCTGGGGCGCAGGTTTGTGTGTGTGGATCAGAACCCGCCCGCGATTGAGGTTATGGCGAAACGCCTGAACGTGGATGCCGAATCGTTTGCCGACTACCGCGGTGTGCCGCGCGGTGCGGCGGTGCTGTTTACTCCGCATCGTCACGTGGGGGTTCGCGGGGGTACCTCTCGGGATGCGCTCACGGCGGCATCACGGCGCGCGCTGGCGGCGCAGAGTGAGAAGATTCGGGAGCGTGTGAAGCCTATTGACGGGGCGCATAGCCAGTTTGTGCGGCATCCTTCGACCGATGTTTTGGAACGCGAGCTGCGCGCCCAGGCCCGCGAAAAACTGCGCAAAGACCGCAAACGCCAAGAGCTGACGAAGAAACGGAAACAGGTCAAGGAGACGGCGACGTCTTCATAGCGGACTGAGCCGACATATGTCGTACACTTTGCTGCATCTTCGTAGGGTTTAACCGTACGATATGCGGCAAAGTGTACGACTTACAGTGATTACTTTAGTTGTCGGCGGCGAGCTTTAGCTGCGAATCTGGGCGCGGATCGCCTCAACAGTTTCGCGGGCAGTGGTATTCTCCCCCAGCTGGTTTGGTTTGCCCGCGCCGTGGTAGTCGCTGGAACCTGTCACCAAAGCTCGCGATCGCGCGCAAATTCCAGCAGACGCGCACGGTTCGGCTCAGAATTTTCGCGATGGTAGACCTCGATCCCGGCGAGGCCCGCATCCGCCATCTGCCCCAGGTATTCAAGCGGCAGCGCAGGCCCACGATTTTCACTCATCGGATGCGCCACCACCGGCACGCCACCCGCCGCGAGCACCAGCCGAGTCGCCTCCAGTGGGTTCATGCTCTCTTGCGGCACATAGTAGGGTGAGCCCGCATAAAGAATACGACCGAACGCCTCCTCACGGCTGGCGACGATTCCGGCGGCAATCAGCGCATCTGCAATATGGGGGCGCCCCACCGATGCATTCTCTTCATCCGTCTGTTCCTGCACATGCTCCCAGGTGAGCGGGTAGTCTGCGGATAGCAGCTCAACGATGCGCCGTGCCCGCCCCGCACGCGAGCACCGAATTTCCTCAACTCGCCGCGCCAACTCGGAGGATTGCGGGTCATACCCATAGGCCAGCAGATGCACGCTCTTAGTACGCTCTCGTCCCTGCTCATCGCAGTACGTGTACCGGCACGAAAACTCGGCACCGGGCAGAAAATCCAGCCCGTACTCCCCCGCCAGCTCGGCCGCCTGCGACCATCCGCACGCGGTGTCATGGTCGGTAAGCGCGAATCCTGTCAGTCCCGCCTTACGAATAAGCGGAATTAATTCGATAAGCGGCTGAGTACCATCAGAAATTGCGGAGTGAATATGCAGATCGTAACGTTCGGTCATAGTTCTAACTCTAGCGCACCCTACGTTCGCCTCACCCGCGATAGCGCCTTGCTCAAGGCGTTTTCCCGCGGAAAATAGCGGCGGTATACCGGCGATTTCTCGCGGCGCGTGGGATAGAATACAACTATGACTGAAAATACGAAGAAGAGCACCGGAGCTCCAACAACAGATCACCGCGATACCCCCAAAGCATCAGCTTTTCAGGAGTTCATCGCATCAAACTGGGAGCCCGCTGCCGATGATGGCTATACCCGCGAACGCGTTGCCGATTTTGCGGCGCAACGTCGTAAGAAGATTTCCCAAAAGTTCCCGGGTGAGCGTCTGGTTCTGCCCGCAGGACCGCTGAAGGTTCGCTCGAACGATTGCGATTACCGTTTCCGCCCGCATTCGGCGTTTGCGCATCAGACCGGGTTGGGTGTTGATCATGAGGCTGACGCCGTACTGGTTTTTGAGCCTGTGGATGAGGGCACCGGTGATAACGGCTCGAACCATGAGGTTACCCTGTATTTCCGTCCGTTGGCTGGTCGTGATACCACGCAGTTTTATGCGGATGCGCGCTACGGCGAGTTCTGGGTTGGTCCGCGCCCCACGCTCAAGGAGTTTTCTGAGCGTTATGGTGTGCGGACGAAGGATCTTTCGGAGCTTGAAGTTGCGATTACGAAGAACGCCGGGGCTCAGGCGTTGGGCGGGGTGCGTATTCGACTGGTGCGTGAAGTTGATCCTTCCATTGATGCGCTGGTTGATACTTCCCGGTATAACACGGGCGTTGCGCTGGAGGAATCCGATAAGCTCGATTCTGAGCTGACGGTGGCGCTCTCTGAGGCCCGCCTGATTAAGGATGAAATCGAGGTTGAGAACCTGCAGCGTTCGGTTGATATGACGGTTAAGGGCTTCGAGGAGGTCGTGCGTGAGCTTCCGAAGGCGGTGGCGCATCATCGTGGTGAGCGCGTGGTGGAGACAGCGTTTCTCGGTGGCACGTACCGACGGCAACGACCTGGGCTATGACACGATTGCGGCGTGCGGGAATAATGCGACGATTCTGCACTGGATTCGCAATAACGGCACCGTGGATGAGGGCAAGCTGCTGCTGCTGGATGCTGGTGTTGAGGACGATACCCTGTACACCGCCGACGTAACCCGCACGTTCCCGGTGAACGGTAAGTTTACCGAGGTTCAGGCGAAGGTCTATAACGCGGTGCTGGATGCTGCGGATGCGGCGTTCAAGGTCGCTGTGCCGGGTCGTAAGTTCCATGAGATTCACGATGCCGCGATGGAGGTGCTGGCGCATCGTCTGGAGGAGTGGGGACTGCTGCCCGTTTCGGCTGAGGTTTCTTTGACGGTTGAGGGTGGTCAGCATCGCCGGTGGATGCCGCACGGCACCAGCCACCATTTGGGTTTGGATGTGCACGACTGCGCGCAGGCGAAGGCGGAGCTGTACACCGGCGCAACTTTGGAGCCGGGCATGGTCTTCACGATTGAACCCGCGCTGTACTTCAAGGATGAGGACTTGTCTGTTCCTGAGGAGTACCGCGGCATCGGTATCCGCTTGGAAGATGACGTGCTGTGCACCGAGGACGGCAATGTAAACCTCTCGGCGGCACTGCCCCGCACGGTTGAAGAGATTGAAGCGTGGATGGCGAAGCTCGCCCAGTAGTCTCTTACTTTCACAGACGGAAAGTCCCCGCAGCCAGTCCTGTCCTGGCTGCGGGGACTTTTTCGTTGTGTCAGATGCCTCTGGCGTTGGACGCTAGTCTTCCTTGACTCCCTTGGGCTTAGGAGTCTCACGAGTTGGAGCTTGCCGGATAGTTTTGGCATATTCTTCCGGATCGTCAATGCGCAGACCGAACCGCTGTGCCGCTTGCGTCTGAGACTTGTGCTCGCGGGTGTCGGCGGCGGGCGAAGACTGCTCAGAAGAGTCGTTGGGCTGGGTTTGCGGCGCGGCAGTTTGTGATGCAGCGGCTTGTGTCGCTTGGGAATCCCCACCGGCTGGGCTTTGCCACGGAATCTCCTGTGCCGCTGTACCCTGTTGTCCGCCCGCATCCGCTTGCTCGGGATTCGGGTTCTTGGCAGCGCTATCGCGGTTTTCGGTGTAGCCACCTTGCTGATCCGTCACAGTCGACGGGGTGCTCGGAGCCTGCGAAAATTCACCGGCAGACGTTGGTGTATAAGAGACATAGGGGCTGGCGGCATGGGGCAAGCCGGTACCTGCACTCAGCGTTCCCGAGGATGCCGAAGCTACCGCCTTCTGAAACAGCGGGTTCGCCGAGAGGATGCGCCGCGCCTCCGAAGAATAATCACTCAGGGCGTAGACTATGGTGCGTTCCGGGACTGCCTCACCGCGCATCGGATAGCGACCGGAACCGCCGCGGCGAAGCTCAAAAATTTTCCAGACCACGAAGACCGCAACAGCGATCGGCACGGCTGACGAGGCGGCAGCCCAGAAGTTCGTGCCCGCGGTGGAAACCAACGCTGAGTAGAACAAGCCCGCAAGAATACCCTGAATAAGAGCAACCAGAAGCGGACGGCCGTACCCCTGCTGGGTGGGGTATTCGACCTGTTTGAGTCCTTCGTTCACCAGGTAGAGCGCTGTGACGGGGTAGTTTGCGGCGGCAAGCACATCAAAAGCAGCGAAGGCTTCTTCACGGCGGCTAAAGGCTGCCACGGGTTCGCCCTGAGGCATAAGCTGTCCGTTAGCCTGCGCTAGGCGAGACGCTAAATAAGAAGACGGGGGCATATTGGGAGGCATCTGAGTCATGCCCTATATTTTACCGGCAGAGAACCCGCAGGCGGCGGGATATTTGCGATGGGCTTAGTTCCCCACCATAGAAAAATTTTGCGCATCGGTCAGGGCCTGCAGCCCCACACCGGTCATGACTCGTAGCGTGCCTAAAGCACTGGTGAAGTGCGTATTCGGGGTTCACAGCGTACCCTAGATAGAGTGAGCAATACTAAATTCAGCGCCCCCAGCAAAATTTATATCGCCCGCCTGCTCGGTCTTGATGTCTTCGACCCCTTCGGCGACCGCCTCGGTCGCCTACGCGATGTGGTCGTACTCAAACGCGGTTTTGGCGCGGCGTTGGCGGCTGGTGCTCACCTGCGCAAAGGCAGCGAGCCTGTGGTTGTAGGCATCATTATTGAGGTGCTCGGCAAAAAGCGTGTCTTCATGCCAATGACTCGTGTGCGCAGCATCGACGCCTCCCAGATTATTTCAACCGGGCTCGTGAATTTGCGCCGCTTTGAACAGCGCAACTCCGAGACTCTGGTGGTAGCGAACTTTTCGACCGTCGTGTGCGCCTGCTCGACGGCAGCGGGGATGCCGTGATCGAAGACGTCGCCATTGAACAGCGCCGCAACGGAGATTGGGGCGTGACCGAACTTTTCGTATCCCGTGTGAGCAGTTCCAGCGGGTGGCGCCGCCGCTCCAAAGAGACCCTGGTGGTGGACTGGGATCAGGCGATGCTCTCCACCGAGCTGGAGCCGCAGGCCGCAACCGCTTTCGTGGCGAACCACGAAAATTCTAAACCTGCCGACCTTGCCGATGCGATCCATGAGATGAACGATAAACGCATGGTCGAAATCGCGGCGGAGCTGCAGGATGAGCGCCTGGCGGACGTGCTTCAAGAGCTGCCCGAAGAGGACCAGGTACAAATTCTTTCCTACCTAGCAGACGAACGCGCCGCGCAGGTTCTTGAAGAGATGGAACCGGATGACGCCGCCGACCTTCTAATCGAGCTCGACGACGTGCAGCGTGAAAAGCTGCTGGAACTCATGGAACCGGATGAGGCAGACGATGTGCGCCGCCTGCTCGAATATGACGAGGGCACCGCCGGTTCGCTCATGAACCCGGTACCGATTATCCTCTCCCCCGAAGCCACAGTTGCCGAGGCGCTGGCGCATATTCGCGCCGAAGAAATCTCGCCCGCGATGGCTGCTGCGGTTTTGGTGGCCCGACCGCCCCTCGAAACGCCGACCGGCAAATATTTGGGGCTGGTGCATATGCAGCAGCTTTTACGGGTGCCGCCGAGCGAATCGATCGGCCACATTCTAGACACAGACACCGAGCCGGTCTCTGACCAGGCAAGTCTTGCGGAATTAGCGCGCGTACTCGCCGCCTACGACTTGACCATTATCCCCATCGTGAACGAATCTCACCGCCTGGTCGGTGCGGTCACGATTGACGACGTACTCGATGCGCTCCTGCCCGAAGACTGGCGCACATTCGACGACGGAACCCCCGTACGAAAGGTAGGGCGACGCTTTGTCTGATCAGAACCGCCGCAACGAAAACCTGAAGCACGAGGAAAATCCGAGGATCGATAAAGCGCGCATCCTCAAAGACCGTCTCGAAAAGAAATACGCCGAACGCAGCCGCGACACCCGGGAAACCAGCAGGAGCGGTAACCGCGCTGAGTCTCAACTGAGCACCCCGGCAGAGCGCAAGAACAAGCTTTTTGCGTACAACCCGAACCCGGACGCTTTCGGACGTATGACTGAGGCGTTCGCCCGGTACATGGGTACGCCTCAATTTTTGCTGTGGATGACCGTCTTCTGTGGAGTGTGGCTGGGCTGGAATACGCTCGCCCCCGAAGAGCTGCAGTTCGACCCGCGAAGCCTCAACTTCACTCTGCTCACTCTGATGCTCTCATTGCAGGCATCCTACGCCGCTCCCCTGCTGCTGTTGGCGCAGAACCGGCAGGATGACCGCGACCGCGTGGTTGCCTCCGAGGACCGCAAACGCGATCAGCAAAACCTTGAGGAGACACAGTATTTGACGCGCGAGATCGCTTCGCTGCGCATCGCCCTGCGCGAGGTTGCCACCCGCGACTTCGTACGCAGCGAGCTTCGGGATATTTTGGAAGAGCTGAAATCTATTCAAGAAGAGCAGGAACGCCAAGCCGAACAGCTGCAGGATATTGGCGACGATATCGAAGAACTTGAAGACTTGGACGGGGAAGAAAAAACCGAGGCTGACCCCGAAGCTGAGAAGCACGCCACCGCTATTGAAGACTCTCCCAACGCCAAGGCATCAACGGCGCATAAAGGCGAACGACCCACATCCTAAAGTGTGTTCTGCAACCCGGTTAAGCTCTTAAGCTCGCAGAACACCAGCCTAGACAAATAATGCGCAAACGCGCATGATAGTAGCACCGCAGCCAACCATCTAAGCGGCGGTGTTTTTTTATCGCCCGGTGCGGCATCGTCACCGCGACGATACATACCCTCTTATGAACGCGCTGAGGAGATACCATGAGTAGCCCTAACGCCACACCGCACGATCGTTCCCGCGGGAACGAACCGGCGCCCGATAATCCCCTGGAGGATGCGCTCTGGGCGGCACTCGCGCGCGTGGAAGACCCCGAGTTGCGCCGTCCTATCACCGAACTTGGCATGGTGGAATATGCCCGGGTTCTCGCCGAAGAAGATGACCCGCAGCGGCACTATGCCCAGGTGAAAGTTCTGCTGACCATTGAGGGATGCCCGCTCAAGAACACAATCGACGCCCAAGTGCGCGAGGCAGCTATAGCCGTCACCGGCATCGACCGCGTGCAGCTTGAGCTTGGTGCCATGAACTCTGAACAGCGCGGCGCCCTCAAATCCCGGCTCAAGCCCGAACGCACCAATCCTTTTACCGCGCCCGGATCGCTCACCCGCATTTTCGGGGTGGTTTCCGGTAAGGGAGGCGTGGGGAAATCCTCCATGACCGCAAATCTCGCGGCGGCGTTTGCTTCGCGGGGTCTTGCCGTCGGCATTATCGACGCGGATGTGCACGGCTTCTCAATCCCGGGGCTCATGGGCATTACGGAAGCCCCCACCCGACTGGATGACCTCATTATTCCCCCGACCGTAGACATTCCCGCCTCGGCACGAGGTAACGACGATGGAGGCGGGCAAGAGTCGGCAGCTGGCGCATCCGGCGGTTTTGTGAAAGTTATTTCAATTGGCATGTTTCTCAAGGATAATCAGCCCGTCGCCTGGCGCGGGCCGATGCTGCACCGGGCGCTTGAACAGTTCATTCTTGACGTTCACTTTGGCGCGCTCGATGTTCTGCTGCTTGATCTTCCCCCCGGGTACCGGCGATATTGCGATCTCAATGGCACAGCTGCTTCCCAACGCCGAGTTGATTCTGGTCTCCACCCCGCAGCATGCGGCGGTGGATGTCGCCGAACGTGCCGGTACCCTCAGCCTGCAGACACAGCAAAAGGTGGTGGGCGTGATCGAGAATATGGCGGCGATGACTCTACCCGACGGCACTGTGTTAGAGATGTTCGGTTCAGGCGGCGGCGAACATCTGGCGAAACGTCTGACCGAGGCGCTGGACTATTCGGTGCCGCTGCTCGGTTCGGTTCCTCTTGATGTTGCCCTGCGTACCGGCGGTGATGAGGGTATGCCCGTGGTGTGGGGCTACCCGAAGTCAGCAACTTCTGTAGAAATTAAGAATATTGCTGCACAGCTTTTGCACCGCAAGGATTCCCTGGCGGGCAAGCCGCTGTCGCTAATCGTGTAGAGTTTCTCGGATAGCTCGCAGAAGAGCTCACAAGAATATAAGTATGCTGGGTATCGAGATTCGTATTCTCGATGCCCAGCACACTTATCCCAACCAAACGCCTCAGGGTTTAGGACAGGAGCATTCCGGGGACCACCCCCCAAACACTCAGAGGGCAAAAGCATTAGGGTATATTCAAGTCCCCCGGACCGTGACTATGCCACAGCCAACCTACCCATATCAGCTGTAAAACAAGCCCGAAGAACACCAAAAGCCAGCGGTACGCCCTTGAGTCTTTTCCATAGTTCATGAGCACGAGCGCAAGTGGGAAAAGAGGCAGCAGAATACGGAAGTTGAGGTTTGCGGAAGCCAGAAGACACCCAGATAAACCATATAGGCAGCACACCAAATCAGCATGACGGGATGCAGCAGAGAGCGGGTGCTACGCGAAAAATCCAGCAAAAATAAGCGAAGAACCCTACGGCAACCAGCAGGGCAACAGCCCACATGTTCCACTGCGGCAGGTAGGTATTCAGGTTGGTAACCCACTGCACCACATAGTGCTGCCCATCATCGACGGTACGCCCGCTCCAGCCTATTTCAGTGGCAAGATAAGCGTCTATTCGCCCAGTCGCAATTGCTGCGTGAAGCGCATGCCCCAGCGCGAAGAAACACACGATCAAGGCGCTGATAAGGTGCAGGGATCGTGCCGCGAACGCACTCATCAAGGCCTGCCCGGTGCTGAGGGGCGAAGGCCCATCAGCCGCGCGGCGAACACGGTATTCAGAGGTCACACAATACAGCCACCATATACCCGCGAGCGCTCCGAGGGGAACGCCGACAGGCCGGGACTGCGTGGCGAGGAAGGCCACCGGTATAGCCCAAAGGTACCGATCATATGCCAAAAGTAGGATAAATAGGGCGATCGCGAAAATAGTCAGAGACTCCGCATACCCGGTTCCAAATAACCGCTGGCCCGCAAAAACCATAGGCGGCAACCGACCATAGCGCCAGGGAACGGTGCGGTGATTCCTGGCTCGCACGAATCTCGAATACTCCGTGCTCGCGCCAGTTGAGGCATCCCACGAAGAGCAGATAGATGACCCATGCGAGGGCAAAGCTCACCACTACGCTGAGCATCACGGTGCTGAGGGCAAAAGGAATACCCGTGGTATCGGCTATGAACCCTGCAATAGCAGGTTGTGCAGGAAGGAAAGCCCACGTATTATGCCCAACAACTCCGTTATCGTATATGGGTAGTTGGACGGGGTATCCGTTCTTGTAAATCCGTTCGTACCATTCGGCGTCCCACCACCCCAAATATTCAAGAAAGGGTGGGCACATGGCCGTCGCCCTATTTTCTGCTGACCGGCAACCTGCTGCATACCGACAACCCAGAAAACGATAAAACCCCATAGGCGGCTGGGTGCCCAAATACTCAGCACCTGAGCCCAGGCTGGTAACGCAGCAAAACGATGCGCCACCCGGCGCAGAGCAGCAGTCGCGGAAGTACCGAGGGAGTCGAAAAAGGAGAAGCCGCCGGTATGTAAGGTAAAACGAGTGGGATTAAAACGTTCTGCCCTGCGCGGGTTTAGCGGTGAAATGGGGTCCCGTGGTTTTTCCGCCTCACCATACGTGGGGCTATCAAGGCTTTCGCTCATCGGCGTATTCTCCTGGGCGGTGCGGTGTCTCGGAAGTTAGGTGATGTTTTTGCTGAAGTTTTATGTTTCTCAAGGCTTTATCTATGTGACTGCCGCTAGGGCTTCGCACATAGTAAATCCCCTGCCGTAGGGCTAGGGGACCTTCCATAGAATCTAAGCCTTGTTTAGGTCGCTTCCGTATCGTAGGGAGCGTAGGCACCGCGCGGCAGCCGGTTTAGATTTGATGCGGCGGGCTTGTTCGCTTCGGAGCGTTCTTTAGCTTCACGTGCCCGTTCTGCGTCGTCTTCCGCGAAGGCTTCGCGCACAATAACGCGGGGATCATATTGACGGGGGTCATACTGACGCCAGTTGATCTCGTTGAGTGTTGCATCCCCCAGCGTATCTTTAAACTCGTCTCGAGCGTCGAAGGCCATTCGACGAACTGTTTTGATGAGTTCCTTGATTTGGCGCACGTATTCGGGCATGCGTTCGGGGCCGATCACGAAGAACGTGAGAACGGCTAAGACGACGAACTCAGTGCCACTAATACCAAACACAAGATATAGAGTACCAGCATCTTGAGTGACGACGGGAATTGCCACGAAGGCTTTTATGAGGTGTTTCGCACTGAGCCGCACGGTTTTATCGTCTATATGTGATGCGCATCCCGCCGTAAGCTCTCGCCGGGATGCGCCTGGGTATAGCGTTCGGTTTAGGGCGGGTAGTCCCCGCCGCCCGGTAGTTGCTTCCAATGCCACAGCCAGCCCACCCAGACAAGCTGCAGAAGGGCCCCGGAACCAATCAGCAGCCACCGGTAGGCGCGCGAAGAGGATATCGCCACGATGGGAAGCATGAGTGGAAAGAGGGGCAGAAGCAGCCGGAAAGTTGAAGACTGTGGGTTGAGGAAAATCAGTAGATAGGCGCCATAGCATGCGCACCAGAGGATGATGGGACTTGCGAGAACCCGTTTCACGAGCGGACTTGCCAGAAAGGCTGCATACCCCACGATCAGGAGCGGGAACAGGAGGATCGTGAAGTACCCGAAGTATGCTATACCCTGAGAAATCCAGGGTGCCACGGGTGCAAGATCGCCCTGGCGCCAGGCGGTTTCGGTGGCGGTGTAAGCATCAATACGACCGGTTATTTGCCAGGCGTAGATTGGCCAAATGAGCGCGCAGAAGCAGATGAAAAGGGCACTGCCAAGCTGCGGCAGGCAGCGTAAGAAAACGCTCTCGAATCCTTCTTGGTCTTCGCCACGCTGACGGCGCTGCTGCTGTGCCTTAGCCTCTGTAATCAGGCAGGCGAACCACCATAGCCCGGCGGTGGCACCCAAGGGTACTCCAACCGGGCGGGACAGGCATGCCAGGAGCGCGACGGGCATCATGAGCAGATACTGCTTGCGCATCATCAGCAGTAGAACCCAAACGAGAAATACGAGGTTTAAGGATTCGGCATAGGGCACTTGCAGCACCGGGGCAACCGGCAGAAATGCTACCGCCGCAACCGCCCAGAGCGCCAGATTGTGCCGTGAGGTTTTTACATCCTTCTGGTCTTCGGTGCTCGACGCTGCCTCAGATACCTTTTCGCCATGCGATTGGTCTCGGTAACCCACAATATTCAGGCTCGTGGTGAAGAGCAGGTAGATAACCCATGCGGCAGCGAACCCAGCCAAGAGCGCCACTGTAGCCGCTACCGGATAGTAACCGATCCCTGTGATCCGGTTAATACCGCCAGCGATCAGGGGGAATAGCGGGTAAAAGGCCCAGGGATTTTGCGCCACCGCTCCAGTGGAATCATAGGGCAGCTTACTCGGGTATCCGGATTGCGCTATCTGCCCGTACCAGCTGGAATCCCAGGTGCTAATGAAGGGAAGGTACCCCAGATGCTGGCCCCAGGGACCAAGCAGCTGTTGGTTGCCAACCACAGAAAAAATAATGAATCCCCAGACGCGGCTGAAAGCGTAAACGAGCATGACTTGCAGCCAAGCGGGAAGTCTTAGAAAGGCATCGCCCATGCGGCGCAAACGCTCCCCCGATGCTATATACAACCATGTGATATCGGCATTGAGGGTGGAGGTTTTTGAGGGGTTTTTATCCTCATCGCGGTCGGATGCGCTGGCAGGTTTAGCCTGTGCCGCCGGTTTGTTCGCTGAGCTCCAGGGAATAGAGGGCACGGTGGTGTGCTGTTTGGGAGTTTTATCAGAGGGATTGTTCATCGGGAATGTTGGGGTAGAACCGGTGATGAGGTCAAGGTGCTTTCGTCGCTTACGGACTCCCGAGGTGCCGTTTTATCCGCGAACACATCTAGTCCATCCCGAGCGATATAGGCCGCTAACTTCTTGCCGGGGTATAGGCGCTGGCTGGTGAGGCCAAAAGTTCCCAGCAGGGTGAGGATCAGAACCACCACCGCCAGAAGCGTGATCAGGATGTTCATGGGATACCTTTCGGTTCAGGTTCGGTTCACGGGTCCTATGAGCCCTCAGATACGCCTGCCCTAGGAAACACGCACATTTCTTAAGGCGTACCCAAAGTAGCTGCTGATCGCCGCTGCCTGCATACAATAACGCATCCAGCGGGTAAGCGGTGCATCGCGGCTCATAGATTTACTCTATCTGTTCAGTCTAGCCTACCTGCCCGGCTGGCAGAGATATTAAAGTGCGTATTTGTATCGGTGTGGGGTTTATCGGCTAGTCTTCGTCGACTTCGGTATGCAGCCAAAAAAGCAGATCGGTGTAGCAGCGGGTAAGCGCGCTGAAGCTCACGTGCTCGTTGTCGGTGTGAGCGAGGAGCGCATCGCCAGGACCAAAATTCACCGCGGGAATACCGATCTCGCTGAGCCGCGCCACGTCTGTCCACCCGTATTTGGGTTTGGGTTCCTGCCCGACAGCCGCGATGAGTGATGCCGCCAGCGGGGTATCTAATCCGGGCCGCGCCGCCGGAGAAAGGTCTACGAAGTCGAGCTCATAGCCGTCGAAAAGTTCAGTGACGTGCGCTTTTGCCTCATCCAGGGTCTTATTCGGGGCAAACCGGTAGTTAATGTGCAGGGCGGCAGCATCGGGAATAACGTTCCCAGCGACTCCCCCGGAAACCTGCACGGCGTTGAGTCCTTCACGATACGCAAGCCCCTCAACCTCGTAGGTTTGCGGCTCGTATTCCTCCAGAACACGCAGCGCCCCAGCGAGCTTGTGGATTGCGTTTTCACCCTTCCAGGCACGCCCGGAGTGCGCTGCGAGCCCAGCGGTGCGCAGATAGAAGCGCATCGTACCGTTGCATCCGCCCTCAATAGTGCCGTCGGTGGGTTCCAAGAGCACACCAAAATCAGCGTCAGTCAGAAGCTCACCGTGGTTGCGAATGAGCCGCGCCATGCCGGAAAGTTCGCTGGCGACTTCTTCATGGTCGTAAAACACATAGGTGAGGTTGTAGTCGGTATCATGCTCACCCAGTTCTGCCGCCAATTTGAGCTGCACCGCAACGCCGCCCTTCATATCGGTGGCACCGCGCCCGTAGAGAATCCAGTCCCCGTTATCTTCAACAATGCGTGCGGGTACGGTTCCGAGCGCTCCCGCAACCGTGGGTAGGGGCACGGTATCCAGGTGACCAGCCAGCAGAATGCGCGTGCGTTCTTCACCATTGCGGGGTCCAAATTCGGTACGGGCTATCATGGCGTCACCATCACGGGTGAGATGCAGATGCGGATATGCACTGAGAGCCTCATAGACGACGTCTGCAATAGTTTTTTCTTCCCCGGAGACCGAATAAATATCAAGGAGCGTGCGGGTGAGTTCGGGCATCGAAACGTTCAGATCAAGCGAAGTAGTCATCAAGGGGTCTTCCGTGGTTGCGCAACAGTCTTCGTGTTCAACCCTAGCATTTCAACCCGTGGGAGGCCGCGCGTTTCCCTATACGGCGCCCGATAGCGCATCTATAATGGTGGGCATGTCTGAAAACCTATCTTCCGAATCCCGTTATGCTTCCGGCGTCGCACTGGTGAATGTCGTGGCCGCCGGGAATGAGGCTGGGACCGTGCTCGACGCTTGGTTCCCCGCTCCCGCGCTGACCCAGACCCCCGACCTTTCTCTCGCCGATGAGCTGGATGCGCTCGTCGCCGACCACCCCGAACGTAACGCCCGTACTGAGGTGCGCACTGCCTCCATCAACCTGGATGAGGCCCCCGAGGACGCGGTCGATGCTTACCTGCGCCTGCACTTACTTTCGCATACGCTGGTACGCCCGAACAGCATCAACCTGGACGGACTGTTCGGCAAACTGGCAAACGTGGCGTGGACGAATCACGGACCGGTGCTCGCCAGCGAGTTTCAGAAACTTGCGCTGGGGCTTCGTAAGCTCGGGCACCTGAGCGTGAGCCATATCGATAAGTTCCCGCGCCTGGTGGATTATGTGGTTCCCGCCGGGGTGCGTGTGGGCGACGGTGACCGCCTGCGTCTGGGTGCGCATCTGAGCCCCGGTACCACGGTCATGCACGAGGGCTTCGTGAATTTCAATGCGGGCACCTTGGGTACGTCGATGGTTGAGGGGCGCATTTCCCAGGGCGTTGTTGTGGGCGACGGTTCTGATGTGGGTGGCGGTGCCTCTACGATGGGCACGCTCTCTGGCGGCGGCACGCAGCGCGTCTCGATTGGTGAACGTTCCCTGCTGGGTGCGGAGTCGGGTATCGGCATCGCGCTCGGCGACGACTGCGTGGTGGAAGCCGGTCTGTATGTGACCGCCGGATCGCGCGTGAGCGTGCTCATTCCGGGCGAGGAACCGCGCGTGGTCAAGGCCGCCGAGCTTTCGGGGGTCTCAAACCTGCTGTTCCGCCGCAATTCGGTCTCGGGTGCAATCGAGGTTCTGCCGCGTGCCAAGAACACCGTGGAACTCAACGATGCGCTGCACCTGAACTAATGCCGCTCCCCTAAATTTTTCACACGAAAAGTCGCCTATTGGTCTCACATGTTCGACCGGTGGGCGGCTTTTCGGCATAAAAAGTATTCCAAAAGTCACGCGGATCAGGGGCTAAGTGATACAGATGGTTTTCAAACGTGAAATACGCGAAGAACCTCCAGGTCAGCATACCGGTAAGACATACACAACACAGCCTCACAGGCCACGGAAAATCCGGCATGCGCATCGTGGGCGGGCTACTATATTAAGCGACGTTATCACGGGGTGAGCACTCACCCAAACACCATGAGGAAGCACGGGCAAAGCCTCGCGCCTTCCGCGAAAGGACAATGATGAAGGTTCTCGTCACCGGTGGCGCCGGTTACATCGGTTCGCACACCGTTCTTGAACTCCTCAATGCAGGGCACGAGGTTGTCGTCATGGATAACTGTCGAATTCCTCCGAAACTTCCCTGCAGCGTGTTGCCGAGCTCGCCGGTCGCGCGCCCGAGTTCCATAAGGTTGATCTGCTGGATTTTGAGGGCATGAAGAAACTCTTCCTCGATATCCGCCCGGATGCGGTTATCCACTTCGCGGGATTGAAAGCAGTAGGTGAATCCGCCGAGAAGCCGCTGTGGTACTACCAGACAAACGTTGCCGGTACCCTGAATCTACTCTATGCGATGGATGCCGCAGACTGCCGTTCTATCGTGTTCTCATCGTCCGCAACCGTGTACGGCGAGCCCGAGTCCATGCCGCTCATTGAGAAGCTGAATATGGATGCACAGTCCTGCTACGGCCGCACCAAGGAGCATATCGAAGACATGCTCGTAGACTTGGCGGTTTCCGATGACCGCTGGAATATCGCTCTGCTGCGCTACTTCAACCCTGTGGGTGCGCATGAATCTGGGCGTATCGGTGAGGATCCTTCGGGTATTCCCAACAACTTGGTGCCATTTATCGCTCAGGTTGCAGTCGGCCGCCGCGAGCATCTGAACGTGTTTGGCAACGATTACCCCACCGTCGATGGCACCGGTGTGCGCGATTACATTCACGTCGTCGATCTTGCCGATGGTCATCTCAAGGCGCTGGATTACATTAGCGAGCACGGTGGTCTGCATACCTGGAACCTGGGTACCGGGAACGGCTACTCGGTGCTTGAAGTACTGCATGCCTTCGAGAAAGCCTGCGGCAAAGAGCTGCCCTATAAGATCGTGGCGCGCCGCCCCGGTGATGTTGCTGTTTCCTATGCCGATCCTTCCTCGGCACTGGCTGATCTGGGGTGGAGCGCATCCCGAGATATTGACACGATGGTGCGCGATCACTGGAACTGGCAGAAAAATAACCCGAATGGGTACGACGCCTAGCCAACTGCCCCGCTGAGGGGCCCTTAAGTCGGGTGTCTTATGCAAACTTATGCATAAGGCACCCGGCTTTTATATTTTTAACCATGCGTAAGTTCATCTGAAGAACAACCAAAGCAACACGACATTTTGCATAAATTTCACATATCTATCTAATATTTATTGCTTTTATATGGCTTCTATTTCGAGTCACCAAAACTATAACTATGCGCAGAAGATAAATTTTTCAATAATTTTTACAGAAAACCCGGCAGCTGTTACATACCCGTTACAAACCTGACGTAAGCTAGAATCTCATTCGTTTTATGAAACCCACGTCATAGATGCATCTCACATGAAAGGGTTATCACCGTGACACAGGCATCTGCACCCGCAGAAAAACCACTCGTAGAGCTCAACGAGGTCAATAAATATTACGGCACCAACCATGTGCTCAAGAACATCAATTTAGCGGTCAATAAAGGCGAAGTTATTATCCTTCTCGGCCCTTCCGGTTCCGGCAAATCAACCCTCTGCCGAACCATCAACCGCCTCGAAACTACTTCCTCTGGCTCTATACATATCGACGGAAAAGAACTGCCCAAAGAAGGCCGCGAGCTCGCCAAGCTGCGCGCAGAAGTGGGTATGGTATTCCAGTCCTTCAACCTCTTTGCGCACAAAACCATCCTTGATAACGTGACGCTAGGCCCGCGCCGCATCCGCAAAGCTCTCCAAAGAGCAGGCCGAAGCCGAAGCTATGGAACTTCTCGCCAAGGTCGGGGTAGATTCCCAGGCCGAGAAAATGCCTGCTCAGCTTTCCGGCGGTCAGCAGCAGCGCGTCGCCATCGCCCGCGCTCTCGCCATGAAGCCCAAGGTCATGCTTTTTGACGAGCCCACCAGTGCACTCGACCCCGAAATGGTGAACGAAGTGCTCGACACCATGGTCTCCCTAGCCCGCGACGGCATGACCATGATCGTCGTAACCCACGAGATGGGATTCGCCCGTAAGGCCGCCGACCGGATCGTCTTCTTATCGGACGGCGAGATTGTTGAAGAAGCCACCCCGGATGAATTCTTCACCAAACCCAAGAGCGAGCGCGCCCGCGACTTCCTCTCCAAGATCATCGACCACTAGGGGGTGTGCCATGAAAAAATCATTCTTTAACCGCGCCGCCACCAAGTTTTTCGCCGCAAGTACCGCAGCTGCGCTTGCCCTCGGTTTCACGCTGACCGGGTGCTCCAGCGCCTCGGACTCTAAACCTAAGATCCGCATCGGCATTAAGTACGATCAGCCCGGCTTAGGCTACCAAGACGGTCAGGATTACACCGGTTTTGACGTAGATGTGGCGCGCTACATTGCTGGTAAACTCGGCTATTCGGAGGACCAGATCGAGTTCGTAGAGTCCCCCAGTGCTAACCGTGAGAATATGCTTTCCAACGGTCAGGTCGATATGATTCTGGCGACCTATTCCATTAGCGACAGCCGTAAGAAGAGCGTTGATTTTGCCGGTCCGTACTACGTTGCCGGGCAGGATTTGCTCGTGCGCGCCGATGAAACAAGCATTACCGGGCCCGATAGCCTGAACGGAAAAGAACCTATGCTCGGTGACCGGTTCAACCAGCGCCAAAAAAATTCAGGATACCTACGCCAAAAACGTGAACCTGGTGAAGCAGAATAGCTACTCGGACTGCGTGGTCGCACTCAACGGCGGCGTGGTAGATGCGGTGACGACCGACGATATTATTCTTGCGGGTCTTGCCGCGACCAAGGCGAATAAGGGCAAACTCAAGCTGGTTGGCAAAACATTCACCACTGAGAAGTACGGTGTTGGCCTGCCTAAGGGTACCGATAAGTGTGAAGCCATCAATAAGGCTATTAACGAGATGGTAGAAGACGGCACCTGGGAGAACCTGGTGAAGAAGCACACGGACGGCACCGGCTACAGCTACAACACCGAAAAGAATCCGCCAAAGCCTTCGGCGTCCTGCGCTTAGGCACGGAAGAGAGGAAAACGATGTCATTCTTTGACCAACTCGGCGCTCTCTTCGCCAAATACGATGTGTTGGGCGCGTTCTGGGTGAATATTCAGCTAACGTTCTGGGCTGCGATCGGGTCTTTCGTACTCGGCGCAATCCTGGCACTGATGCGTATCAGCCCGGTCCCCTCGCTGCGCTGGGCGGGTACGATCTATGTACACTTATTCCGCAACACCCCACTGACGATTCTGATGACTCTAGCGTTACTGGGCGTGTGGACACAGTTTCAGCTGTCATTCTCGACCGATTTTGAGACGAACTTCTTCGTGTACGCCGTGATCGTGCTGTCGATCTATCACGCATCTTTTGTGTGTGAGGCAATCCGTTCGGGTGTGAACACGGTTCCCACCGGTCAGGCGGAAGCGGCTCGTGCCATCGGCCTCGGCTTTATGGATACTGCGCGCATGATTATTTTTCCGCAGGCGTTGCGCGGCTCCATCACTCCGCTGGGCAACACGCTCATTGCGCTGGCGAAGAACACGACGGTCGCATCGGTAGCATCCGTTGCCGAAGCCTCCGGCATGATGAAGTCCATGATTGAGTTCGATGCGAATATGGTGTTAGCGATCTTCCTGATCTTCGCGCTGGGATTCGTGGCGATTGTGGTGCCTCTAGGCATCCTAACCACCTGGTCCTCACGTAAATTGGCGGTGAAGCGATGAAATTCTTTAATTCTGATGTAACCACAAGCACCACTGTCCTCTTCGACGCTCCCGGGCCCCGTGCGAAGGCTCGCACCCGTATCTTCAATATAGCGGCGATTCTGGTTTTTATCGCGTTCGCTGTCTATGTGCTGAGCGTGATGGGCGCTAAGGGTCAGCTTGAGGCAGAAAAATGGACCGACCTCTTCACCGCAAAAGCCTGGGGTTCCTACTACCTGCCCGGTCTGGTTTCAACCCTGCAGGCGGCGGGTATCTCGGTAATTACCTCTATCGCTTTCGGTGTTGTCTTCGGCATGGCACGCCTGGCGCAGAACCGCGTGCTTCGCTGGTTTGGCACCATTGTGGTTGAGTTCTTCCGTGCCGTTCCGGTGCTGATGATGATGATTTTCTTCTGGCTGTTCCTCAGCCGGTTCAGCTGGATTAACCCCTCACAGCTGCCGTTCCTCGCGGTCGTGATCGGTTTGACCTTCTATAACGGATCCGTGATTGCTGAGCTGTTGCGCTCGGGTGTCAAACAGCTGCCGCGCGGTCAGGGTGAAGCGGGTCTAGCAATCGGGCTGACCCCCGGTCAGACCCTCCGCACGATTCTTATGCCGCAGGCCTTCAACTCCATGATGCCTTCGATGCTCAGCCAGTTCGTGGTGATCCTCAAGGACACCGCGCTCGGGTACATTATTTCCTACCCCGAGCTGCTGGCATCTGCACGACGCATCGGTTCGGGTGACGGCAACGTGCTGCAGACCCTTCTGTTGGCGGCGGCGCTCTTCGTCATCGTGAACTTCGCGCTCACGGCGCTGGCAACCTGGCTGTCCTCGTTCCTCGCCTCACGTACTTCCTCGAAGGTTCGCAAGGTGGATCTGGTTCCCGGCGAGGTCGATAACCCGAATCCGCCCACCCTCCAGATGTTCTTGCTCCCCGGCAAACGCAAATAATCGGGGGCGCGCATCCGGTATAAAAGATGCCCGGAACTTCCTGCACTGGAGGTTCCGGGCTTCTTTGTTTCTCAGGCGGTTTTATTCTCTTACGGCATTTCCTATCCCGCGCTCGCCGTAAGACGCTCAGCCGCCTTCGCAATATCCTCATCGGATGCGGTCAGCGCGATACGCACATACCCGGCGCCGTCTTCACCGTAGAAGACCCCCGGTCCCGCAACGATTCCCAACTTGGCCAAACGTTCGATAGACGCCCACGTATCCTCACCGAAAGTGGTCCACAGGTACAGCCCAGCCTCAGAGTTTTCGACGCGCCCGCCTGCGGCGGTAATAGCTGCGAGAAGCGCCTCCCGGCGCGCCCGGTACTTATCTTTCTGCGCCGCCACATGGGCTTCATCTCCTAGGGCAGCAATCAGCGCGCGCTGCACGGGTGCGGGAACAATCATCCCGGCGTGCTTGCGGGAGTTGATAAGGTTTGGCATAAGCTGCGCATCACCCGCAATAAACGCGGCACGGTACCCCGCCAGATTCGACTGTTTTGAGAGCGAATATGCGGCGAAAAGCCCGGTAAAGTCGCCGTCGCATACGCGGGGATCAAGAATAGAGGGCACCCGCTGACCGCCGCGAGCTTCATCCCACACACCCCAGCCGAGTTCCGCATAGCATTCATCGCTGGCTACCACAGCACCGATATCGCGTGCCTGCCGCACAATCTTACGAAGCTCAGCAACATCACGCACCACGCCGTTCGGGTTGGCAGGCGAGTTCACCCACACCAGTCGCACGCGCCTGCGCACATCTTTGGGCAACTCATCAAGCGAATCTGCGGGCACGGACTGCGCGCCAGCGAAGCGTGCCCCTATATCGTAGGTTGGGTACGCCACGCGCGGGTAAACCACCACATCGCGCTCTTGAGTGTTAGGGGTCGGTACCTAATCCCAGTAGGAACGGAAGCCACGCCACAAGTTCTTTGGAACCGACCGTGGGCATCACCTGGTCGGTGCTTAGCCCGGTGACCCCGCGGCGGCGTGCAAACCAGTCCACGATCGCTTGGCGCAGTTCAACAGTTCCGTGCGTGGTCGGGTAGCCGGGGAGCGTCGGATGCGGCGGTGAGCGCATCCTGAATCAGCTGCGGGGTGTCATCGACCGGGGTGCCGATGGAGAGGTCTATGGTCCCACCCGGATGTTCGGCAGCAAGTTTGCGGTAGGGAATAAGGGTTTCCCAGGGATATTCGGGCAGATCTAGACCGTAGGCACGCATGGTTCTCCTTGTGCGGCGTTGTAAACCGGCAGATACCGGCTGTTCTTTCGTGCGTAGTCATTGTATCGTGCGTTTAAGTGCTGAGGGTACGGCAAAGCCCCCGTTCCCAGCGTGCGAGATTCGGGGGCTTTAACCTGTCTTAAGTTTTCAACGTGAGGGTGCGCCGGATGCGCCAGCTACTCCCCCTGTGGTGGTAGGGCGGCAATGAAGGGTACGTCTTTACCGGTTGGTCCCATCTTTGCGGCGCCGCCGGGTGAGCCGAGGTCGTCGAAGAATTCAGCGTTGGCGGTAATATATTCTGACCATTCTTCGGGCACGTCGTCTTCATAGTAAATAGCCTCGACGGGGCAGACGGGTTCGCAGGCTCCGCAGTCCACGCATTCATCGGGGTGGATATACAGTGTGCGGTCACCCTCGTAGATGCAGTCAACGGGGCATTCCTCAACGCAGGCGCGATCTTTCACGTCTACGCAGGGCAGTGCAATTACGTAAGTCATGGGTGCCTTTCTAAACCTAGCAGCGTGTGCCTGCCCTGTAATCCTGCAGGGTCGTCGTCCGGCGCACGTCATCACGAGGGGTATGCCTCATGGAAGTCTGTGTATAAGTCTAGCTTGCACAGGGCATTTAAGCAGATTTTCGTGTCGTACCAGACAGCCATAATGCAGCCCTTCGCGGGTATTTTTTAGGCTAGGCTTTCCTGTGACTAAATATTATTTCCCCTAGTCAAAGCCAATAAATTAAAATATAAACTCCAATAAGTTATATTCATCACAACATTTTTCGTGACGCCTCTATGTCATTCCTTAGCTTCAGTACAGCTTATGGTGCAGTGCGCGAAGAATTATTAAGCATTTGAGCTCGGCGCGCTTTCTCTTCGACCCTGCGATGGCGCAAATGGACCTGCCGCGGGGTGTTATAGAAGGCGTTTCCTTCTTTGGTACGAATGAAGACGAAAAACGCGAGCAGAGAGATAACGGGCGTACCCAAAAGCCATAGCGTGCCGTATAAACCAATCGGCGGGTAGTCCGGGTTTACCAGCACGAAGGGCGAATCCGGGCGCATAAAGGCAAGCGCATATATCACCAGGAATGCGAAGGCACCGGTGATAACCGTTGCACCGCCACGACGCAGCGCGAGGGAAGCCCACAGTGATGCAAAAAATACGGTGGCGAAGCCGAACACGAGCCCGACAGGAAGCGGAGTTTCGCCCGTATACATAACCCAGGCGTGGTAGATTGAGCCCGCAATACCGGCGAGGGTTCCCAGAAGAATGCACGTTATCAGAAGCGATACGATGCCTGCCTGCGTGGGGGTTTCGGGAATTTTGCGCTGTGCGTTACCGTCGAGCAGGCGGTAGGTTTCAACCGCCGAAATTTTCTGCTCTACCTTGTTTGAGAATTCAAAGGTGCTGTCCCCGGTGACCACGATCTGCGTTCCGTGGGCTTTCATCGCTTCACGTTTGGCCTCGACTGAGCCGGTGATAGCGCATTGTTGGCGCGCATCCTGCTCTGAGAATTCTCCTTCAATGCCCCAGGTCAGTATGGGGCGGTCGTTACTATCGCCCAAGATTTTGAGTGCTTCAAGCACAGCCTGGTGAGTGCGCACATGGTCGGGGTGCCCGTAGCCCCCGTCGAGGTCATAGGTGATCAGAACATCGGGCTTAATATCGCGAATGGCATTAGCAATAGCCTCGGCCTGCGGGGCAATCGGCTGGGCGGTCAAGGAATCTTCACTCGCCTTCGGGTTCGCCACCGGTTTACCGTCTTTGCCCCACGCCATGCCGGAATCACGGTAGATGTTGAGCGCGCCCGGCGCCGTGGCGGGTTCCTCTCCCAGGAAGAAACGCTTGCGCACACCCAGCTTTGCCGTCGCGTTGTTGAGCTCAACGGTTCGGTACTCCCCCCAGTGCCTCGCCGTTGTCGCTGTTGCCGGGTTTGCCCACTTCAAGATGCTGCAGCTTCGGCGGAATGACTTCTCCCATTTCGCCTCGGGTGAGGGTCAGCAAATGCACCTTGGCACCCTTCTTGGCGTAGTACGCCATCGTTGCGCCTGTTGCCGTGGTCTCGTCGTCTGGATGCGCGTGTACGAACAACATCACTGCCTCGGAGGGCGTGTAGCCGCTCGGCAGTAGGTCGCGTTTCGCGTTTTTCATCAGGTGTTCCCCCTGGGCGGGGTACTGCGGCGCGGAAGTTTCAGGCATAGTGTCAGGTGACCTTCTGTCAAAGAACAGTTCTTCTATATCTTAAACCACAACCGGGAGCGGTACGGTTATCGTTGCTTGTCATGACGACAAATGCCCGTACTGCTCCCGGCGGTTAGCTATGCTTGTGTGCCCTAGTTGGCGCGGGCACGGCGGCGGAATTCACGCACGCGCTCGTTCGCATCCAGAATAACCTTGCGGATGCGAATAGCTTCGGGAGTGACTTCCACACATTCGTCTTCGCGGGCGAATTCGAGGCATTCTTCCAGCGTGAGCTTCTTGGGCGGGGTCAGGTTTTCAAAGCTGTCTGCGGTGGAGGAACGCATATTGGTCAGCTTCTTTTCCTTGGTGATATTCACTTCCATATCGTCCGCACGAGAGTTCATGCCCACGACCATACCCTCGTATACTTCGGAGGTCGGTTCCACGAAGAAGGTGCCGCGTTCCTGCAGGTTAATCATGGCGTAAGGGGTAACCACACCGGCACGGTCGGCGATCATCGAACCGTTGGTGCGGTACTCAATATCGCCAGCCCAGGGTTCGGGGTCTATCGAGTACGACGACGAGATACCGGCGCCGCGGGTTTCAGTGAGGAACTGAGTGCGGAAGCCGATCAGGCCGCGCGCGGGTACCGCGAATTCCATGCGCACCCAGCCGGTGCCGTGGTTCGACATGTTCTCCATGCGCCCCTTTACGTGCCGCCATCAGCTGGGTTACGGCACCCAGGTGCTCTTCGGGCACATCAATAATCATGTGTTCCATCGGTTCGTACAGTTTGCCGTCGATGGTTTTGGTGACTACCTGCGGTTTACCCACGGTCAGTTCGAAGCCCTCGCGGCGCATCTGCTCCACCAAAATAGCGAGGGCGAGCTCGCCGCGGCCCTGAACTTCCCAAGCATCCGGGCGCTGGGTGGGCAGAACCTTGATGGAGACGTTACCGATAAGCTCGCGGTCAAGACGGTCCTTGACCTGGCGTGCGGTCACCTTCGCGCCCTTGACCCGGCCCGCCATCGGAGAGGTGTTAATACCGATGGTCATGGAGATCGCCGGGTCGTCCACCTTAATAAGCGGCAGCGGCTTGGGGTTTTCGGCGTCGGTCAGGGTTTCACCAATGGTAATGTCTTCGATACCGGCGACCGCCACGATTTCGCCGGGACCTGCTTCTTCGGCGGGAACACGTTCGAGCGCTTTGGTTGCCAGCAGCTCGGAGATACGCACGTTCTTAATATCGCCATCTTGACGTGCCCAAGCGACGGTCTGCCCTTTCTTGAGGGTGCCGTTGAAGATACGCACGAGCGCCAGACGGCCCAGGAACGGCGAAGAGTCAAGGTTGGTCACATGCGCCTGCAGCACCTCATCAGGGTTGTAGGTGGGGGCGGGCACGTGCTCGATAATGGTCTTAAACAGCGGTTCCAAATCGTCATTATCGGGCAGGGCGCCGTCGGCGGGTTGGTTCAGCGATGCGGCGCCAGCTTTGCCGGAGGCGTAGACGACCGGTACATCGAGCACGCTGTCGAGGTCAAGATCAGGTACCTCCTCGGACAGGTCCGATGCTAAGCCGAGCAGAAGGTCCATAGTTTCGCTGACGACCTCGTCGATGCGCGCATCCGGGCGGTCCACCTTGTTCACCACCAAAATGACGGGTAGCTTCGCGGCGAGTGCCTTGCGCAGCACGAAGCGGGTCTGTGGCAGTGGGCCTTCGGACGCGTCCACGAGCAGCACCACGCCATCGACCATAGACAGACCGCGTTCGACTTCGCCGCCGAAGTCGGCGTGACCGGGGGTATCAATCACGTTGATGGTGATAGTTTCACCGTTCGCGGAGGGTCCATCGTAGAACACGGTGGTGTTCTTCGCGAGGATGGTAATGCCTTTTTCCTTTTCAAGGTCGCCGGAGTCCATCACGCGGTCTTCGACGTCTGCGTGCGCCGAGAACGCGTGGGTCTGCTTGAGCATCGCATCCACGATGGTGGTTTTGCCGTGGTCAACGTGTGCCACAATCGCCACGTTGCGCAAATCAGGGCGCGAAGCGGTGTTTTCAGACATGCGTAATTTTTCTCGCTTAAATCTAGGGAATACTAGGGGCACGCCGCGTTAGATGCGTGAGCTTAGATACGCAACGCGGATATCAGTGCGTGCATGCCCGAGCGTTCTCGTGCGGGCGCGCCAAAACGCGCCTCTGCCTCGGGCTTACCTATCCAGTGTACCACTTGCCCTAGTTTGTCTTGAGCGCAGGTTTAGTCGGCTTCGACTCAGCGCCAGGCATTTTTCTCGCGCAGCCAATCGTCCAGCATGCGGCGGGCAACCGCGTTCGTGCCAGGAAGCTCCAGTTTGGGCACTCCCTGTTTCTGGCGTATAGCCTCAGATTCGGCGATAGCCTGCGCCAGCTCGGGTGCGGTGAACCAGCGTGCGGCCCGGATTTCTCCGTCCAGATGTTCCACGGGTTGGGTGTCATCGACCGTTACCCGGTAACAGATCATGAGCGAGCGCGGGAAGGGCCACACATCGCTCATGCGGTAGTCAAGGTTGAGAGCCTGCAACCCGGTTTCTTCATAGACTTCGCGGGCTACTGCCTGTTCCAGGTTCTCGCCGGGATCCACGAACCCGGCGATGAGGGCGAAGCGGTTTTCGTGCCAGAGCCGGTTATTCGCCAACAGCACCCGTTCGCCGTCGCGGCTGAGGACGAGCGCCATAACCGCCGGTTCGATGCGCGGGAATACGAGCTCGCCGGATGCGGTGCGCCGCACCTGGCGTTCCCCGTCGATCAGCGCGGGATCTCCCGAATACGCGGAATACTCCATTTCAAGAAGGTAGTCGCGCTTGGCAAGGGCGGCGGCGTAGCGGGCACGCCCGGCGGGGTCTTTGTGCACGGGGTAGAAACGGAACCCGTTCTGCGATGCGGTGATGGGCGCATCCGCGTTAGTTCGGGAGAGATTTTCTGCGAGCGTGGGCAGTTCTTCATCCTCCAGGTAGGCTGCATGGTAATCGGTGCCTTCCCGGTCAGAGGGCTTTCTAAATTTAGGCTCCAGGCTGGTTTCGATGATGGTGTTTTGTGGCGCTTCAGGCAGGTAATGAACGGTTCCGTCACGGTTCATAAGGGTTTCTCCACGTCGAGAAATAACCAGGTAAAGATTCTGCTGCACGCTCATGGTTTCCACTCTACCGCATGCGGCCTTCACTCCCCCGCCTATGCGGCCTGATATGCCTAAAATCTACCCGAAATCTGCGCACGTGATGCGCCCCCGCTCATCTGGCATAAGCGAGCGCGTATTTCTGCGGCCTATTCACTAGCCCGGCGGCCTGAGAGTTATGACCCTGGGTATCCTTCCGGCTTCCATCCTGCGGCGAGGGCACGCTCATATATTGTCTCTGCGAGAGTATGTTCGAAAGCTTTGGTGAGGTGGTTAGTATCCGCGTACACATATACGTTGCCAATAACCGAGCGGCATAGACCGTCCGGGCAGTAGATATCCTTCAAATCAATCAGGTAGGCACCACGGTCTGCATATTTCTCGAAAATTGGTGCGGCGGGATTATCACCATATTTCTGCTCGATAGGTTCAGAACAGCTGCCCTTATCCCCTTGAGCCCTAATCGCACACACATACATATCTTGAGCAAATCGAGGGTTATCGCGCAGACCAATCACCTGGATGCCCGCATCAGTGAAGACGCGCAGGGTTTCGTCGAGGTTGGGGTCTGCGGTCTCGGCATCAGCGCTTGTGTCGGTCGTAGTTGCGATAATCACTACGGTCGTCGGCTTAAGGCGCAGAATTTCTTCCGTGGCGTTCTGTGAGAACGCGATGCAGCGTTTCTTACGGTCGTTGAGGTAGCCCTCGGGGGCTGCGAATGGGTAGGGGCATCCTGTCTCTAGAAGGTTCATCTGATTGGTGCCGGTGCGCTGGGCAATAGGCTCGAACGCAGCCGTCATCTGTAATGCGTGCGAGCTGCCAACAACAATGGTGAGGGGTGCCGAATCGTCCCCATTCTGTTTGACGGCGCAGGATGTATTCAGAGATTCATGCATGGGAGTAAAGGGTGCGGGGCATCCCTCTCCCCAGTCAGCGAGCATGCCGTAGATGGGGATATCCTGCGGAATAGGCTTTGATACGCGCGACATTTGGTCCGTGCCGACTGCTCGGGCCATGCCAAACCGATTGAAACGGCGATAATCACCGTGCCTTCCAGAAAATTCACGCGAGGTTTATTAACCGCAGCGCTGTAGAGCACGAGCAGGGGCCAGTGCACCAAGTACAGGGCGTAAGAAATATTGCCCAAGCTTTGCAGCGGCGTGGAGACTAGCAGACGGTCGATCGCGAATTTATGGTCGGTGCGCCCGGCGATCATCACCAGCGCACCGGAGAGCACGGGCCACAGCGCCAGGTAGCCGGGGAAGGTTCGTTCAACCGGTAAAACAGCGCCGCAGGTTACTAATCCCAGAGCTCCCGCCCATCCCATTACCACGCGGGTTCTCACATGGCGCGGCTTCCATTTCAGCGTCATCACCGCAAGCAGGGTACCAATCGCAAACTCCCACAGGCGGGTGCGAGTATCAAAATATGCGTAGGCGGAAATCTGTTTTGTCTCCCAGATTGAGAAGGCAAACGAGGCCATGAATACAGTGCCGAAGACCGTTACCGCCGCGGGTACGGGCTTGAAGCGTACCCGATGCACGAGAAACGCAGCCACCGCGAAAAGTACCGGCCAGAGCTGGAAAATTTGTCCCTGAATCGAGAGCGACCAGAAATGCTGGAAGGGCGATTTATCGCTTATACCCTGGGCGAAATAATTGACCGCACCGTTCGCCAGGTTCCAGTTCTGGTAGTAAAACAGCGAGGCTTGGGCATCAACGGCGCGCGCGTTCCAATACAGCGCTGGCAAGATAGTTAAGGAAGCCGCAAGAGTCAGCACGATCACCACGGCTGCGGCAGGCAACAGGCGCGCGAACACATGAGTCCAGTAGGCCAGCAGGTTCAGCGCTTTGCCCTCGTTGATTTTCCGCATGAACGAGAGCGAAAGCAAGAAAGCCGAGATGAAGAGAAAAACATCCACACCGCCGGAGACTTTGCCGATCCATACGTGGTAAAGCACCACGAGAAGCACGGCGAAGGCGCGCAAACCCTGAATTTCGGGGCGGAATCCACGAGATTCTAGGAACGATTCATACGGCGGGGTATGCTCTGCAGCGGGTACACGAATTCTCCGCAGCGGGTTTATAGGCATAAACAATATCCTGGAGTGAATGTGTGGAGTTATGAGTGAGTTTTCATGATGCACAGCGCCGTCGAGAACTTCCACGCACGCTATGCAAAAAGCCAGCATCGCTCGTGCCCGCATTACCGGATGCGCCGAGGCAGGTCTATAAAGACGTCCCCAGTCTACCACCGGTATTCTCCCAAATGTACGCGCGTTTTCGTGTACATTTAGGGGACGGTTTGCTAACCCTTGAGGGCACCCTGAGGATTCGTAAAATCTCCCCTCCGATGCGCGCCGTTCATGAGATAATGCCTGGCGGGAATTATGCACCGCACCCAAACGTTGTGGTCACCAAAAGCGCAAGAACGCGCAAAACCTTCAGGTAAACGCCTGTATAAAGGTGACATCACCGGGTTGAAAGAGAGAAAATAAGAACCATGACTATTACGAACCCGACGACCACCAGCGCGTGGTCAGCACTAACCCAGCACAAAGCATCGCTCACTCCGAATTTGCGAGCCTGGTTCGAGCAGGATCCTTCCCGCGCCCAGAAATTTAGTTTTGATGCCGCAGACCTGCACGTAGACCTCTCGAAGAACCTCATCACCGAAGAGACCGTGCAGCTTTTGCTCAAACTCGCCGAAGAGGTGAACCTCGCCGAACGCCGCGATGCTATGTTCACTGGCGAACACATTAACGTGACCGAGGACCGCGCGGTTCTGCACACCGCGCTGCGCCGCCCCAAAGGCTACTCCCCCCGCCCTCGTTGTTGATGGGCAGGATGTCGATAGCGATGTTCACGCCGTTCTGAACAAGATTTACGCTTTTGCCGATCGTGTGCGTTCGGGCGAGTGGACCGGCGTGAGCGGCAAGCGCATCGAGACCGTGGTGAATATTGGTATTGGCGGTTCTGACCTTGGTCCCGTGATGGTGTACGAGGCGCTTAAGCCTTACGCCGATGCCGGGATTTCCGCACGGTTCATCTCAAATATCGACCCGACCGATGTTGCCGAAAAAGTTTCTGATCTTGACCCCGAAACTACCCTGTTCATCGTTGCTTCGAAGACCTTCGGCACCCTAGAAACCCTGACCAACGCTCGTGTGGCACGCGACTGGCTGCTCACCGCGCTTGGCGAGGCGAACGCCCTGCAGGGAAAAACCGCAGAAGAAGCCGTGGCTAAGCACTTTATCGCTGTTTCAACCGCGCTCGATAAGGTTGCTGCCTTCGGCATTGACCCCGAAAATGCCTTCGGCTTCTGGGACTGGGTAGGCGGTCGCTACTCCGTAGACTCGGCGATCGGTACCTCGCTGGCCATCGTCTTCGGCCCGAAGGTATTCGAAGAATTCCTCGCGGGCTTCCACGCCATGGACGAGCACTTCCGCACTGCGCCCTTTGAAAAGAACGTGCCCGTACTCATGGGCTTGCTAACGTATGGTACGTGAACTTCTTGGGTGCCGAAACCCACGCGGTTCTACCCTACGACCAGTACCTGCACCGTTTTCCCGCCTATCTGCAGCAACTTACCATGGAATCCAACGGTAAATCCGTGCGCGCCGACGGTTCCTTCGTGGACTACTCCACGGGCGAGGTTTTCTGGGGCGAGCCCGGCACCAACGGTCAGCACGCTTTCTACCAGCTTATCCACCAGGGCACCCGCCTTATCCCTGCGGACTTCCTGGCCTTCGCCAACCCGGCTCACCCCACCAAGGATGGCGAGCAGGATGTGCACGAACTCTTCCTCGCAAACTTCTTTGCACAGACTCAGGCGCTCGCTTTCGGCAAGACCGAGGATGAGGTACGCGCCGAAGGTACCGCCGAGCACGTGGTAAACGCCCGTATCTTCAGCGGCAACCGTCCTTCGACCTCTATCATGGCCTCCCGCCTGACCCCGCGTGTGCTGGGCGAGCTGATTGCCCTCTATGAGCACATCACCTTTGTGCAGGGTATCGTGTGGGGTATCGATTCCTTCGACCAGTGGGGCGTCGAACTCGGCAAGAAGCTGGCGCTCGATCTGGTGCCCGCTATCAAAGGCGACCGCGAGGTTCTGGCACGCCAGGATTCTTCGACCGCATCCCTGATCGACTACTACCTTAAGCACCGCAAGTAGCAGTGTCCTAAGCTAATATGCGCGGTGCCCCCGATGAATGTCTGATCGGGGGCACCGCGTTTTAACCGCCGCTTTCGTTCGTCTTCCCAGTTCTACGGCATGAATGAGCCTACATAACCTTGAGGGTATCGCGCACCAGCTCCGCCACGATGCGCGCAACCACCGCCTCAGGCAGAGTAGGCACCGATTCGCCCTCTACTCCCCCAGCATCGGCATGTGCAGTAAACGTTGTCTGTGCGTCAGAGGGCTCATGATCGACTTGCGTGGCGGGAATATGCACAAACCCCGCAGGAATCCGCCGCCCCTGGCGTTCCAGAATACGGTGTACCTCATAAAATACGTGGTTGCACACATAGGTTCCGGCGGTGTACGAAATCTCAACCGGTAGCCCCACACCGCGCAAACGCTCATAGCTTGCCCGCACCGGCAGGGTCGAAAAATACGCTTCGCGTCCATCCGGGGTAATCGCCTCATCCACACGCACCACACCGTCATTATCCTCAATATCGGCGGAGTCCAGGTTGATAGCAACCCTCTCAAAGCTCACCTTATCCCGTCCGACTGCCACGCCCAAGCTGAGCACCGCATCCGGGCGAATATCGGTCAGCATCTCCCCTAAAGCTTCTGAAGAACCCGCATAGCTCACCGGAACCTCACGGGTTACAACCCGTACCGCAGATTCGTCGGCAAGTACATCAGCCACCTGCCGCGCTGTTACCCCGCTCGGGTTCACGCTCACGCCGGGAAACGGGCCGAAATAGGTGATGAGAAGGGTCTTTGTCATCGTTGTCCTTTACACGTCGTCGGGTACCCTAGAGGTATGGCACGCACACACCGTCACAAAGAAGAACCCGTTTTTCTTCTCCAGGATACCCCCGATGCCCTGCGCGAAATCGGCGTTGATGATGAGCAGGAGGCGCTAGCCGCTGTTCGTGAACCCGCACAGGCGTTAGAAGGTGCCTCGTTCCTTCAGGCGGTGGGGCGGTTTTACCGCTTCTACACACTCGGTCGCGGGCACGCCAGCCGCTCCGAAGTGCTGTGGGCATTGCTCTATTTGACACTCACCACTGGCGCGGTACTGGGGTTGACGGTCTATCTGGGCCTGCTCTCAGAAGACCCTCACATGGAGTCCCTGATTCGGGTTCTCTATATGCTTATGATGACGCTCACGCCCGTATGGATTATTGTGCATATTCTGCCGCTTTCTTCGCTTCTGAGCAGGGCGCGCGGTAAAAACTAGACGCGTCCATGCCCCCTACCGACGGGTGATGCAAAAACGCCCGCAGCGCTCAGGCCACGGGCGTGTAAGTAGTTGGTTTCTCCAGAGCTTCCGGGCTATTTCCCAAGCACCTTCATAAGCTCTTCGGGAGTGTCAACAACAATCAAACGTTCCAGGTATGAAGGGCGCAAAAGCTCAGTGCTAGCCATATATTGCATCGCCTCAACGAGCTTATCCCAGTACCCATTAACATTCAGGAGCGCCACAGGCTTCGTGTGAATCTTGAGGAATTGCCAGCTAAATACCTCGAAAAATTCTTCCAAGGTTCCGGGGCCACCGGGCATCGCAACGAAGGCGTCGGCCTTATTAATCATGGCGATCTTACGCTGATGCATGGTATCGACAATATCGAGGGTTGTCTGCCCGGGGTACACGCCCTCCCACTCCACGAGCTGGTGGGTGACCACGCCGTAGACTTTGCCGCCCGCATCCAGGGTCGCGCCCGCGACGGTTCCCATCAGACCGGTGCGTCCGCCTCCATAAACTACCCCCACGCCACGTTTTGCGCATAGGGTTCCCAACTCACGGGCGCAGGCGGCAAAATCGGGGTCATTGCCCATAGTAGCGCCGCAATACACGGCAAGGTTAAAACTATCTCTCATGTTCTGCTTCTTTCATCGGATGCGTTCATACACGCGACGGTGCGCGGAACGCGTGCGTCAACGTAAAATTTTTACGGGTGATTTACCCTATGCACCCTACCGCCCCCGCGCAGCCGAGCGCAAGCCTTATCGCTCATATCGCGCATATTTTCAGCGGATTCACAGCGGCACCGATGGCGTTTCGCCAGGACTTATTCTGCAGATAAGCGGGAATATACACTCAGTGTTCAGAGGTGCCTGATCGGTATAGTCCGCTGCGGGGTCTACCCAACGTAATTCAGCAATTTCGGCATGCGGGCTCAGCTGCTCAAGTATCTTTTCCTCTTGCGGATGCGGCATATATTCAAAAGTTTCGGCACGTACCACGAATCCGCTTTCGTTCAGGGCGGGGGCGTCAAACTTGCCAAGGTACACCATCTGGGCAGGATCCGGCGCAAATCCCAGCTCTTCAGTAACCTCACGCACCGCCGTATACAAGGGGCTCTCCCCCGCATCGGGTTTACCTCCGGGCATCATAAACCCGTGTGAGGCGGCTTTACGCACGGTCAGTACGTGCCCGGCGTGATTGCGGATTACCACTGCAGAAACATGCACAATTCTCTGTGCCGTATCAATTGCTGAATGTTCATCAACCATCTTTCTACAGTAGCTTATGTACAGCGCGTATCAGCCAAAATTTCAGAGGCTCTTCAGCCGGTCTATGAGGTAATCACGCAGAATGACCGCGTGGTTGCAGGTAGGGCTCTTAGCGCCGTACAAAAGCGTAACGCGAGAGGACTGGAGCTTCTGCGCACCCGCAACCATACGCTCAAGCTCGGGGTGCACCTCTGAATTACTGTCAAGCTCGTTCAGATAGCGTTGTTTGAAGGATTCAAAATTCTCTGGTTTATGCCCAAAATCTCGGCGAGCCTCCGTCGAAGGAGCTAAGTCCTTCGCCCATTCATCAAGATGAGCCTTATCTTTTGAGACTCCGCGCGGCCAAAGCCTATCAACGAGTACCCGGTATCCGTCATCCGGGGAAGGCTCTTCATATATGCGCTTAATAACTATATCCATAGTGCCAATCCTACGCCGGAGAATCTGTCTGGTACACCTAACGTTAAGATAGGTGGCCCGCCAGGATATGTACATTATCGATGTATGACTACATGCTCGATATATATGATATTTTCCGGACGAAAGTATTTTCTAATTTTATTGTGGAGTATATATAAAAATTTTCATCATCAAAAGAAAATACTGCCGCGTCTAAATCCCCAGTTTTAGTGCGTTCACATCAATTCCTGCACGGGCAGGCTTAGACCCCCGCCGTGCCTCTACCCTAAACACGCTACGGGGGTCTTATCCTAGCTTGAGCATTCATGTCTGTGCTTTTTCCCAGAGGGCACATCCCCTGAAAACAGTGAGTGCTTCAAACGAATCTATACATCCCCGACGATACCTTACGGGGTATTCTCATAGAGCGCTCACATGAGGCTTAACCGATCGTAAACCTACGCATGCACGAACCAAAGGTCAGGAAGCTTCATATCGTACATAAGAGAAGGTTCACAATAGTGAACGTTCTATGTCTTTACAAACATACCCTGCTCACAACACGGAGGTAAAGCATTTCGGGCAAACTTTATTATATCTTTATATTTACCCACGGAGTTGAAACATATATACCGTTAAAAAATGGTACTACCGCATAATAGTTTACCGTGAAACTCTTTATCAAAATGTGATTTTATAGCAATAAAACCCGCCGGGGAATACCTCACGATATTCCTCCGGCGGTCTTTTTATTGATAATTCCGTTCGCCGAAATTACTTGCTCGTTTTAACCTCAAGGCCCGAGACATCCACCTGTTCCAGCGGAATCAAACGGTCGCGGGTTACGATAGCGTGAATAGCCCAAACTGCCACAAAGACCGGCAGGCCTATATATGAGCTCATCACGCCCACCCAGTCTCCCGCAAGGATCGCCTCGTAGTTCTGCCCACCGATCACCAGCAGACACATAATGAAGGCAATAATCGGCCCCACCGGGAAGAAGGGCGCCGTATAGGGAAGGTCGTTAAGGTTATGCCCCTGCCGCATATATGCACGGCGGAACCTATAGTGTGCCACCGCGATACCAACCCAGGTAATGAAACCGGCTAGACCCGAAACATTGACTAGCCACAGGTAGGCCGCATCCGGCGAAATAACGGAGGCGATAAATCCGATAGCTCCCACGGCGGAAGTTGCCATGAGGGCGGGCATCGGCACGCCTCCCTTATTGACCTTCGTGAAAATCTTGGGGAGCTTTGCCCTCCTGCGCGAGTGAGAACAACATGCGTGCCGAAACATAGAGGCCCGAGTTACCTGCAGAGAGCACGGCGGTAAGAATCACGGCGTTCATTGCTGCAGCGGCGAAGGCAATACCAGCGCGCTCAAAGATAAGGGTGAAGGGAGAAATGTTAATATCGCCTTCGGCTGCGGTGAGCAGATTCGGATCGGTGTAAGGAATAAGGAATCCTATAATCACCATGGCGCCGATATAGAACAGCATGATGCGCCAGAACACACTGGTGAGTGCGCGCGGCACATCGCGACGGGGGTTCTTGGATTCTCCGGCGGCAATACCGATCATCTCGGTACCCTGGAAAGAGAACCCAGCGACCATGAAGATAGCGAAAATAGCGACGGGCCCGCCCACAAAAGGAGCTTCGCCTGTGGTCCAGTTTGAGGTACCCGGTGATGCACCTCCGAGAACCCCGAAGATCATCGCGATTCCCGCGATCAAGAACACGATAACGGTGACCACCTTAATAGTGGCAAGCCAGAATTCGCCCTCACCGTAGGCTTTGGCGGAAAGAGCATTAAGCCCCGTCAAGAGAACTAAGAAGATGCCCGCCCACACCCATGAGGGAGTTTCAGGAAGCCAATACTTCATCACTTCCCCGACCGCTACGAGTCTCGGCCGCGACGGTGATTGCCCAGTTAAACCAGTAGTTCCACCCCATGGCAAACCCGAAGGATGATGAAACGTAACGTGTTGCGTAGGTTTGAAACGAACCTGGGACGGGCAGATGCGCTGCCATCTCACCCAGAGACTGCATGAGGAACAGCACCATAATACCGATCAGCCCGTAAGCAACGATAGCGCCGCCCGGCCCGGCGGTAGAGATAGTTTTGCCGGATGCAACAAACAGACCGGTGCCGATAGCGCCGCCGATGGCGATCATCTGCATATGACGTGCCGAAAGACCGCGTTTCAGATCAGTATCTGCGGCAGCATCACTCGCATCCGATGCTGGCGAAGACTGTTGTGAAGTTTGTGCCATTGTTTTCTCTCTATTCTGAAACTTCCCAGATATGCGGGTGTCACACAGCCATCAGCTTTCTCCTGGTGTTCCCTCAATATCTAAGCCGGAAGATCTTATGTGCGTATCCTCTGAAGAAACGCCATTACGGCATCCTGAAGTATTTCTAATGATGCCTAAATTTTTCTAATCAAGCTCTAATACTACATCTCTCATACGTGCTACGCCACTTCGAAAGCTGTATGTACACTGCCCCCATCTAGGCAATAACCGCCTTTACGCACAAAAACGGGGTGGATACCTCATGAGAGAGATACCCACCCCGAATTTGTAACCTCTATAACGACAATTCGTCGTTAATTAGGCCTTGTTGCGGCGAGTCAGCAGAACCACAAGTCCGGTCATCAGGGAGAGCAGACCCAGCCCAGCGGCGAACAGAACGCCACTGACACCGGTGTGTGCCAAGCTTCCTGACTTCTGGGAGCTCGCGGAGCTACCGTTGTCTGCCTGAGTGGCCTGGTTAACAGCTGCGTTGCCGCCGCCGTTCACCTGTGCGGAACCGCCGTTGCCGTTATCGCCAACGAGACCGGCGCCACCGCCATTAACATTGGGAGCATTGCCGACGAGGCCAGCGCCGCCACCATTGTTATTCTCAGAACCGTTGCCAACAAGACCGGCGCCGCCACCATTAACATCTTCAGAAGCATTGGTGTTCACGGCCTCGCTACCGCGGGATACCGCGCCAGCGTTGAGGTCAATATCGACATCGTTGCTGATGGTCACAGTACCCTGATGCTGGGGAGCCCGGTTGTCACCGGTCTGACCCAAACCACCCCGACCGTTGTCGGAATCGTTATCAGCAGTCAGGCCCAGTCCGCCATGATCTTGATGACGCTGCTGCTCCTGGAGGATTTCGCCTTCAGAAGTGCGAGTGTAGCTCTCGCTCAGCTGACCGAACTGTGCACCCTGGCTTTCGCTTCCGGTAGCCTGTCCAGTTTCGGTGGTGGTGTTGCCACCAACCTGACCGAGACCGCCCTGACCAGTGGTGTCAGGAGCTACCGACTGCGGGGTATCGCCAGTCTGACCCAAACCGCCGTGACCGTTAGGTGCGGGCGTATTTCCAGCATTACCTGGGGTGTTAGGAGTAGCGTTATCGCCTACCCAACCAAGACCGCCGTGACCGTTAGGTGCGGGCGTTACGGCATTATTTTCCCCAGGAGTTACCTGAAAAAAATTACCGCCGCCTTGGAAGCAGTCGTCACCGCCATTGTCCCACTGACCCCAGCCGGGAACGGTTGCACCAAAGTCCCAGCCACCTTGGTAGTGACCGTTGAGGTTGAAGTCACCTTCGTAGTAGCCGCCGCCACCGATGTTCCAGTCGCCGCCACCGTTGTTGTTATCGGGGAGGCTGGGATCGGGGGTGCTGGGCTGACCAGGCTGACCGGGCTGGCCGGGCTCACCGGGGGTGCCGGGCTGACCGGGCTGACCAGGCTGGCCGGGCTTACCGGGGGTACCAGGCTGACCGGGCTGGCCGGGCTCACCGGGGGTACCAGGCTGACCGGGCTGACCAGGCTGGCCGGGCTCACCGGGGGTACCAGGCTGGCCGGGCTCACCGGGGGGGTACCAGGCTGACCAGGCTGACCGGGCTGACCAGGGCTGGCTGGGCTCACCGGGGGTACCAGGCTGACCGGGCTGACCGGGCTGACCGGGCTGACCAGGCTGGCCGGGCTCACCGGGGGTACCAGGCTGACCGGGCTGACCAGGCTGACCAGGCTGACCGGGGGTACCAGGCTTACCAGGCTGACCGGGCTGACCAGGCTGACCAGGCTGACCAGGCTTACCAGGCTGACCGGGCTCACCGGGGGTACCAGGCTGACCAGGCTGACCGGGAGTACCGGGGGTTACATTGCCGCCGTTACCACCAATGCCGTCGCCGCCGTTGCCACCGTTGTTACCACCGGGGGTACCAGGCTGACCGGGAGTACCGGGGGTCACGTTACCGCCGTTACCACCAATGCCATTACCGCCATTGCCGCCCTGACCGGGGGTACCGGGGGTCACGTTACCGCCGTTACCACCAATACCGTTACCGCCGTTACCGCCGTTGTTACCAGGGGTGCCAGGCTGACCGGGAGTACCGGGGGTCACGTTACCACCGTTACCACCAATACCGTCGCCGCCGTTACCGCCGTTGTTACCAGGGGTGCCAGGCTGAGCAGGAGTACCGGGCTGACCATTGTCACCGGTCTGGCCCTGGCCGCCCTGACCGGGAGTACCGGGCTGACCAGTCTGGCCCTGACCGCCCTGACCGGGAGTACCGGGCTGACCGGGAGTGCCGGGCTGACCATTGTCACCGGTCTGACCCTGACCGCCCTGACCGGGGGTACCAGGCTGACCAGTCTGGCCCTGACCGCCCTGACCGGGGGTACCAGGCTGACCAGTCTGACCCTGACCGCCCTGACCAGGCTGTCCGGTCTGACCCTGACCGCCCTGACCGGGGGTACCAGGCTGATCGCTGTCGTGATCACCAGGCTGATCGGGAGTGTCAGGCTGATCGGGAGTGTCAGGCTGATCGGGAGTGTCAGGGCTGATCGCTGTCGTGATCACCAGGCTGACCGGGCTGACCCTGACCAGGCTGTCCGGTCTGGCCCTGACCACCCTGACCGGGAGTGCTGGTCTGACCGCTATCACCAGGGGTGCCAGGCTGACCGGTCTGACCCTGACCGCCCTGACCAGGCTGTCCCGGCTGACCGGGCTGGCAGTCACATGCAGGAGAGGTGGGAACCTGATCCGGCACGTTAGCAAACGTAGCAGGCATTGCCACGAAGGATGCACCCAACAAGGATGCGGCGGTGCCGGTCGTAACCAGCGCCTTCTTAATTCCGGGAGATTTCCGCTGATGAGAAGTCATATGTAAACCTCTTTTATGTCGGCTTCGTGTGCACGGAAACTTTCAACTACCGCAGGAGTAAATCCTCAAGGGCAGCCTAGACTAAGTATCCAATTCCCAGGCTACAGGGGCTCCACTAGGCATACAAGCATGTTTATAACATTTAAGTGAACATCACTCAGCTTGCACCCTTTTTCGTCTACAATAAACATTTCAAAAATCCTGCATATCTAGGGGTCTCTCAAGGACTTTTACCCCCTCATACATCCCCTGCAATTCCAGGGATTGAAGAGAATAAGATCCTTCATGTAGCATCCACTAGAAGCACACTTAAGATTCCCGGGCAAAATCTGCACCTGAGGTTAAAAATAAAGTTTTAATAACACGTGTCGAATCCGGTCACATAGTGGCACACCCTACACAACCCCCGCTTTTCGCTTGATATATCAAGTATTTTCACTATCGAAATGCATTCTCAAAATTTACATATCAAGAGCTTCGTTGCGCAGTCGAAACCTGCTGGTAAACGTACTACAACTCCACAACACATATACCTTTTGCCGTCTGATTATATAAACCAGCATTGCTCACACTTCGATAGACTACATCTACTGCCTCGTTGCAGTATCGAACTGCCGCCCCATCGTCTAAAGCTACCCCTGGCGGTAAAGTACCGCTTTGTAGTGTCTGCAAAAAACTTCTGGGACGACCGAGTTCGGTATTGAAATGAGGGCAGAAGCTGCCAGGCAGTATACCCAAACCGTCATTGAGCGCTTCTAAACCACCGAACGAATCGGTCAGACATGACTCGAACCAGCAAGCTGCGCCCGCACTTATACCTGACAGAACTGTTCCCTCGACATATGCTTTGCGAAGCACACGGTCAAGTCCATGCAATCTCCACACAGCTAAGAGGTTCGCAGTGTTACCGCCTCCGACATAAATGATGTCTTGACGGCATATAAACTCGTCAAGGTTCGGCTCTGTGCGGCGAAAAAGCTCAAGATGAGTAGGAATACACGAATATCTTTTGAAAGCAGTATAGAAACGCTCAATATACGCACGTGAATCTCCACTAGCCGTAGGAATAAAACACACCCTTGGTTTTCTCCGCAGGCTGGACTCTAGAAGAAACACGTCTTGATCAGTATTCTCACCGTCAGAGAACCCACCACTCAGAAGCACAATAGTGCGTTGAGTCTCCATAGGTAACCAGCCTTCCACGAATAAGCCATGCCATCATAGCCCATCCTAAACACCGAGCATATCCAGAGTATATAGGTCTATATATGGATTCAACGCGGTAACACCCTACTCAGCATTTACATTATGAAACTCAACCTTCGTCGGATGCTCCACCGTACGAGAGACCGTGCAGCCTCCACGCAGCTAAGAGGTTCGCGGTGTTACCGCCTCCGACATAAATGATGTCTTGACGGCATATAAACTCGTCAAGGTTCGGCTCTGTGCGGCGAAAAAAGCTCAAGATACGCAAGAGTACAGATAACGCCACAAAATTTTCAGGGAACTACTGATATTATCGGCGTAGTTCGCCTGAGTTTAGCCAATTCGATCAGTTGCTACATCACATAATAAAGGAATAGGGAGAAAACATTGAGCAGAACTACCATGATCATTATTATCACTGTTGCCATTGCCATCTTCTACCTCACCTACGATGCGGTGCGCAGATCACGAGAGAAGAAGCTCCCCTACGTATTTAAGAGGAAGTATCACCAGCTTTGAAGGATGGCTGAATGTGACAGCGCTAGGTTTAACAATAGATGCCTTAATCATTCCGTGGGATATGGCATGGACCGGAACGTGGAATACCATTCTTTTCGGCGGTACAGCACTACTTAGCGCAAATTTTCCTCTACGCATACGAAATGGAGTACTTTAGTATTCACTCAGACGGTACTATTAAATACCATACTCGAACAGGAAAAATTATTACAACACATTTTAATTGTATCAATAAATATAGTTATTCTCCTTGGGGTAAAAATTTCCGTGGAGGTGAAGATATTTCGTTTCCTGATATTTTCCACCTCAGAACCAGAGACGATAAAACAGCAGCCAAGTTTTCAATAAAAGCTACCAAAGAATACTCCATAGCCGCGCATGTTATCTTCCGACAGGAGAAGGGTCGGTGGGCACACATCCACAGTTCAGAAGACCAGGCTCAGATTGAAGAAATACTTCACGACAAAAAAGCCATTATCCAATATCTGACCGAAAACCCTCAAGGCACCGACCTTGCTGATGATTCTGCGCACTATATGTAATATGTTTCCGCATCAAAGCCCCCTGCAATAAATGCCGAGCAGATAACTTTTAATAATCTGCTCGGCAAAAATATATGCTTAAAGTCAAGGCCAATACAATAATCCAGCAAAGCCCTACTCAGCATTTACATTATGAAACTCAACCTTCGTCGGATGCTCCACCGTACGAGAGACCGTGCAGTCCTTCTCAGCGCTCAAACGAATTAACCGATCCACCATCTTAGCGGCCTGCGTGCCCGCCTCGGTTTCAGGGAACTGCACATCAAAATCGACCTCAACATCATCAAGACGTACCGCACCCTCCTCATGCTTCTTCAGTGCGGAAGCAAGTACCTCGAATACCTGTGGGATTTCACGGCGGGTGGTGACCGCATCCACATCGACCGAGGAACAGCCAGCGATCGCTGCGAGTAAGAGCTCCACCGGAGTTAGAAGCCCATCGCCCACCCCGAAGTCCAGGGTTGCCCCATTCGCACCATGTGCCCGGTACCGCAGGCGATCAACACGTTCTACACGAACTTCGCGGTAGTCCTCCGACTCGCGGCGTACTATTGTTTTCTCAGCAGGTGCTTTATTCATCAGCATTACTCCTTAACACGGTGAAACTGTCGCTTGTACATTGAGCATAACGCAGGCACCACATCTTTATTCCTCCCCTGAATATTCCGTACAGCAAAACGAAGTACATAAAACTTCCCTAAAATTGGATAGGATAATTGAAGACTCATTTTCACTCTTGCTGAGAGGCACCATGAAAGATATCGCGAAGGAAACAAGCGACGCAGAACATTATGCCGCGATCGGTCATAACCCCACCGAGAGCGGCTTCAAACAGGCTTTACGGGCATCCAGCGTGGTGCTTGCAAGTTTCGTGGTGTTGGGGTTAGGTTTGGGCGTTATTATTAGTGCTCACCATTTACCGTGGTGGCTTGCGCCCGCAATCTCCCTCATCGTTTATGCCGGTTCCGTCGAGTTCCTAGTCGTAGAAATGATCGCAACCGGAGCCAGTGTAGGCGCTATTGGTTTCACAACTCTGCTCGTGAACTCCCGTCACTTGGTGTACGGTATTTCTTTCCCTCTGCAGAATGTTAAGGGGTTCTGGGCGAAGCTCTACGCCATATACACGCTCTGCGATGAATCCTATGCGCTCAACACCGGCCCCGACCGGAATACGCTCTCTCACGCACGTATTCTATGGGTGAGCACATTCCTGCACATCAGCTGGGTGGCAGGAACAACCGCAGGGTTCTTTATTGGCGCATCGTTTCTGAGCCACCTTGAGGGTATGGATTTCGCCATGACGGCTCTGTTTACAGTCCTCGCGATTGACGCCTACCGCGCTCAGCGGGATAATGTCACGGCTCTTCTCACGCTGATCTCCGGCACAGTGGGTATTATCATGGCACCCGGTTCCATGCTTCTGGTGTCGATGGGAACCTACACTGCCCTGCTGATAGTACGGTTCTTCATCGCAAAATCACGGGGAACACTACCGAAACACCAGATACCCGCCCCAGAGAATAACACAGCAGTGACGGCTGCCGAAAACAGCACGACAGATCAGGTGAAAACCCCAAGCCCCACATTCACTCACCACAACGACCCGCAGGAGAACCCCCATGATTAACGGCCACATCGATAGCGGCTATATTATCAGCGCTGTTCTGGTGGCGGCGGCTGTAACCTTTGTTCTGCGGGTACTCCCCTTTGGCCTCAAGAAAGCCCTTGCGGGTTCTGAAATTCTGGATGCGCTCAGCCATTGGATTCCCCTCGGGGCCGTAGCGCTTCTGGCTATCTACGCGATAAGCCGTATTGACTTTTCATCCACGCACACCGCGGTTCCCTATCTTGCCGGATTTGTGGTGACGGCGCTCGTGCACCTGTGGAAGAAGAATATGGTGTACAGCATGATCGCCGGTACCGCCACCTGCGTTATTCTCATCAACTGGGTTTTCTAGGGGCATACTATGTCTGCAAGATCTTCACGCCCCAACCGCCACCTTGGGGACGCGCCACAGCAAACCAGCAACGAACAGGTTCTCGATATTATCGCCTCTGCAGGTCTGGCGACCAGCAGCATTCCGGTGGTGCAGGAACGCGAGCAGGATTTACGTGCGGGCAGCGCCCACAGTGTCGAGCTTCGCCGCGCTGGCGAGAGCGGATTTCGTGAGGCAATGCGTGCTGCATCCCTTGTGATGCTGGGCCTGTTTTTCGTGGGAATTGGGCTCGGTGTTGTGATACACAGCTTGGGTTTTCCTTGGTGGCTTGCGCCCCTGCTTCCAGGAGTTTTATTCGCCGGGTCTGTAGAGTTCGTATTGCTGACGATGATGGCAGCGGGTGCCTCGCTGGTATCCGTTGCGGTGATGACGTTGCTCATCAATTCACGCCACCTCATGTATGGGCTGTCCTACCCTATCGAGCGTGTGCACGGCTCTCTCGCTAAGTTTTACACCGTCTATACGCTCATCGACGAGGCTTTTGCCCTCAACAGTGGACCGGAACGGCATACTCTAAGAGGGTCACGCATTCTGTGGATTCATGCGGGAATGCATATGAGCGTTATCCTCAGTTCCACACTCGGGTTCTTCTTGGGGTCGAGTTTTCTGGCGCATCTTGAGGGTTTCGATTTCGTAATGACTGCGCTCTTTACGGTGCTGGCCCTTGATGCCTATCGCGCTAACCCCGATAGGCTCACGGTGCTTTTCTCGGTGATCGCGGCGGCAGTAGCGTTGATTATTGCCCCGGGGTCTATGCTCTTGGTGGCGATGGCAGTGTATATGGCGCTTCTGGTGGGGCGTTATGCAGCGGCGAAGAAACGCGGTTCTCTGCCTCAGCATATGCTGGTCGCCGACGAGCTTACACACCATTGCACGGAACACGATCGCGCAGAAGAGACTCCGCACGAACCAGCGCAATAGTTTCAAACGGCAGAACAAAGCAGGCACCACGGCACGGAAAAACCGAGCATGGTGCTGCCTGATAGGCTCAGCTGCGTTTACTTAAGAGCTGCGAGCGCAGCCTCGTAATTAGGTTCGTTGGTGATTTCGGGAACGAGCTCGGTGTACACTACCTCACCGGCGGGGTTCACGACTACGACGGCGCGAGCAAGGAGCCCTTCGAGAGGTCCGTCGGTCATTGTCACGCCGAAGTCCTGCCCGAAGGATGAGCGGAATGCGGAGGTGGTAACAACGTTCTCGATGCCCTCAGCGGCACAGAAACGACCAAGCGCGAACGGAAGATCGTGTGAAACGTTCACGACAACGGTGTTATCAAGACCGGCGGCTTCTTTGTTGAAGTTGCGAACCGAGGCGGCGCATACGCCGGTATCGACCGAGGGGAAGATATTCAGCACGAGGTTCTTACCCGAGAACTGGGCGCCGGTGACCTCAGCGAGATCGGCGTCGAGTACGGAGAATGCGGGGAGCTTAGAACCGATGGCGGGAAGGTTGCCGCTGGTGTGAACTGCAAGGTTATTTTGAAAAGTAATTTCAGCCATTTCCTCATTGTCGCGCGTTCTCTGCCCTCTGCGCAAGGGGAACTGTCGCGTAAGAGCCGGGCGCGCGGTCTCGTCGTACATTCATGCTGTTGCGAAGAGACAGGAAATTGACAGACGCCGGGCTACTGTACATGACGGATATCGTGGCATTCTGGCAGATAACGTCGTAAGTTTAAAGGTGGAACCTTAACATTGTCTTTTACGACGGCTGATGTTTCTAGGTATCAGATACTTACGGCCTACTCTCACGGTTGAGAATTTGCAGACGGTATCTAATGTTTACAACCTCACATGTATAAGGTAAGGACTATAACGCAATGTATCCGGCAAACACGAAGCTTTCCTCTCTGAAATCCCGTCTCAGAATTATAGTTTTTGGTGCTCTTCTGACGCTGTTATTTACCTCGTGCGGCGCTCCTTTCGGAGCCGAGCAGAGTTCGTCCACCCCCTCGCAGCAGTGCGGAACATTGACAGATCAGCAGGCTCTCGAAAAATATGGGCAACAGATACCACCCTACACATGGGACGGAGACACAAGCGAAGGCGCTCCTTGGGATACATCTAAAGTGCCCGAAAATATTCCTACCAAAAACCCCGAGCTAAATACCTACGATCCGTGTGCGGAATTCTCGTGGATTACCATGGATCTCAAAAATGGAACGGGTAGTTCTCCAGCACATTTACTGTTTTTCAGCCACGGTGAGTTCATCGGGGTTGCAGAACAAAAGCCTTTTGGAAAGTTTGTGCCTCACCGGCTATCGCCCACGAGCGTCGAGGTTCGTTATGTATACCCCAAAGCTGATGAATGCAACGCTTGTGCAACGGGGCGGGCTATTAGCGTGTATACTTTCGACCCGCAAACCCGGCAGGTCTCCCGCACGGGCGAGTTGCCGCCAGTAAACTAGGAGTAACAACACGCACCGATACGAAAAGAGTTTTTCATGTCTAGATTTCCTGTAAAACCACTAGTTTTCTGCGCTGGCGCGGCGCTTCTGCTTTCTTCCTGCGGTAACCCGTTTGGCGCATCCACCGATTCGGGCAGCAGTTCGCAGGCGGCACGCAGTTCCAGCTCATCTAGTTCTTCATCCGCTTCAACCAGCGCATCAGCCAGCCCAACTCACTCTCCCACAGCAAGCGCTACCAGTTCTTCAGCCTCTCCAAGTCCGAGCGTGTCTGTAGTAACGGTAACCGCCAACCCGCAGCCGGAGGCAAGTACCGTTACGGTAACCGCATCGTCAAATTCTAATTCGGGGTCTTCATCCTCAAGCGGGCGTTCGGCATTGGAATCTAATGCGAGTAAACTTCGCGGTCATCATTCGTGGTCCCTGAGTTCGGCGGATACTTCGACTTTCGATTCGAGTGCGGAGCTCTCGTGGATTACGGTCGGGTCTTCCGATGGTGCGTCACATATTATGCTGTTCCATCACGGAGACTACTTGGGAACCGGCACGCTCAACCCGATTCAGGGTTCCCCTTCGGTCTCACGGAATTCTGCGAACCAGATTTCGGCCTCTGTGGGGTCTTCCCAAGCGACGTTCACCTGGGATTCTGCTCAGGAAAAGATTGTTATGAACGGGGATTTACCGACCGGATAGTTCCTGATAAACCTGTGTAAGCAAGCGGTGAGCCCCGCGTCCAACCTTCTGGATGCGGGGCTCACGCAAATCTGCTGTGTATTCAGTTCATGTGGGCTTTATGTACCCCATCAAAACTGCTGACTCTAGCTTAGGCTGCGAACTTCTTCTTGTACACGAAAAATGCTGCTGCGCCGACGAGAGCAAGTACAATGAGCTTCTTCATAAGAGAGGATTCCTTTCATGGGATCAGTGATTGGGTGCCCTCACGGGCCTTTCCGTGATGTCTTAGCACCGGTTCACTCATTCTACCCTGTTCTGGTATGGATTCGCTATCGTTACACGGCGTGTAAGGCTCATATTGTGCGGTAGAAATGTGAATTTACTCAGTTTTAGAGGTGCGGAACCACGCATGTACGATGCCCTAGAGAATCCATAAAAATCATCCGGCGGTAGTAGTGCGGATGTGCAAAACTAGAATTATGAGCTTGAAGAAAAACGTATCTGAGGATTCCCGCTCCGGCGGTAAGAAACATATAGCGCCCGTGGTAACAGCCGGTTTTCTAGGGACCACGGGTGTGCTGCATTTCGCGAAACCCGAACATTACGACGCAATCGTACCTCATGCCCTGCCGGGCTCGGCACGGTTCTACACCTATGCTTCGGGGGTTGCTGAGCTTGGTGTTGCAGGGCTGCTGGCCCTCCCAAAAACTCGCCGGGTGGGTGCCCTCGCGGCCATTGCGCTGTATACGGCGGTGTTCCCGGCGAATGTGCAGATGGCATGGGATTGGCGGCATGAGTCAGCGTTTAGCGTGTTGTGGCGTTCGGTCGTTTGCCTTTGCAGATTCCACTGATTCATAGCGCCTGGAAAATCTATAGGAACTCATAGGACGAGAGGTATCCATGACCGGTTCGGAGTCCAACCTCGCCCATGAGGCAGCGCGATAAAGGTTTAGACGTATTACCGCTTGTGCACTATAGCTCTGGGAGGATTGTAGGTTGGTACCTTTTGTTATTGCCGGGGCACTCATGGCGTTGGCGTTTGGCGCGCATGGTTTTATTGGAACCCGCGAGACACTGTCTTTGCGCCCGGCTAGTGCCTTCTAGTTTCTTCCTCTGTGCCGCCCTCATGGTGTGGGGCTCGCTTGCCCTTTAGCAGCAACGCGCATCCAGAGAATAAAAATCAATATTTTGGATGAAGACCGTCAAGGACGATATATCTACAATTGTGCTTACGAGGTCATGTTTTTAACGGCTGACGTCGTCCTTGATTATCACCAATCCGAAAGCTATATCATGTCAACCACGCTACTCGATAAGCTCAAGCCCGAATTCCACACCAACCCTCCCGCCGAAGAGAACGGCATCCTGCTGTGCCTGGATGAAACGCAGGTTAAGGGCGATAACGCCAAATACATGAAATTCTACAACCGCTTAGCCTCCGTCTACGACCTAGGCGAACGGTGGTTTGGGCGTCTCGCTTACGGCAATGAAGTCGCACAGATGCGCCAGCAGTTCATGAAGGAACTAGAGTGGTTTCCCGGCTGCTCGGCGCTGTACGTCTCAATCGGCACCGGTACCGACCTACGCTACCTGCCCGACGATATTGAGGTGAGCGCAATCGACTGGACGGGTGCCGATATTTCGCTCGGGATGCTCAAGAAATGCCAGAAAATCTGGGGCGGGCGCGCGAATATGAACCTGGTGAACTGTGCCGCCGAGGACCTGCCCTTCATTGATCAGAGCTTTGACGTGGTACTGCACGTGGGCGGCATTAACTTCTTTAGCGATAAAAAACGCGCGATCGAAGAAATGATTCGGGTGGCCAAGCCCGGCACGAAAATTATGATCGCAGACGAAACCTCCGACTACATCGATTCGCAGTACAAAAAGAGCATCTTCACCCGCAAAGCCTATAAGAACGCCACCTTCGATCTCTCAGAGATTGAGGCGCTGATACCCGAAGACATGGAGGATACAAACACCAGCTTGCTCTGGAATGATCAGTTCTATTGCATCACGTTCAGGGTTCCGGAATGCTAAGAAAGACCAGAATTACGATCATAACCTGGTAAACGGGTGAAGCGGGAGCAGTTTCTTCATTCGGGAGCATTTTAACCGCTCCCGAAGTCTGCTATTTCAAGGTGAACACGCTATGCGGTGGGTTTCTGCCTGAGGGAGAAAACCTAGACGATAAAGCGAACGCCGCCCTCAACCCGAATCGCACGGCTATTGTTGATGGGCACAAGATCGAGCTTATCCGAATATTCGCTTTTCATACGGCGTACCTCTTGTACAAAAGGTTCTTCTTCCTCGTGCACCGCCGGGTAGAAATCGACAATTCCCAACGCCGTAAAATTGAACATTCCCAGAGCAGCGTCAGAGTCGTCCATAATTCGTGCATACTCAATATCAGGCGAAGCGACCATAGCTCCAGCCGACTCCCCCACGTACATCATGCCGTGGCGCACTTTTTCGGCAATGAAATTGATGAGGTCTTTGGCTTTGAGCTGCTGCAGCAAGTAGAAGGTATTACCGCCCGAAATATAGAGAACTTCAGCTTGTTCGATGCGCAACTTCGCGGTTTCTGAATCAACTTCTGCAATGTCGAGAATATCGGGGGTTAGCCCTAAATTTTTGAAAACGTTCAGGGCATCCTGAACGTAGAAAGTTGTGTTTTCAACCGTGCTGGCGGTAGGGATAAATACCACATGCTGTTGTGAAGGGTTGCCGCGCAAGAAATTTTTGAAGGCGGGTTCTACACCGGCGAAGTAAGAACAGAGGAAGGCGCGCATCATCTATCTCCTGGCGAAGGCATCTATAGTGTGGTTTTATCAAATCGTACCGGTCGATTTACCCATGCAACACCCCTAGAAGGAAATTTTAGGTTTATGTAGCACCTTATCTTCTTCTAGGGGTGTCAGCACAGAGATTTTCTCTTAATAGAGCCTAGTTCGTGGTCGGAACCAGGGTCTTGAGGGTAACGTCGCTTGAGAATCCGCCGTTCGCGTCTTCAAGGTATGCGCGTACCACATACTTCTTTCCTGCCTGCAGCTTATTACCGGGAATAGTCAGGTCGCCCTCGAAGTCACCGTTCGGTTTCGGGGTAACAGTCGTATTCACGATCTCATCGCTGCTGGGATCGTCACGCTCAACATTGTATTCGGTGAAAATCAACCGAACCTTGGCACCGTTCTGAGCCGCTACTTCAGGGCTAAACCCGCCGCCAGCAACCTTCAGGTGATTCTCGGCGGCACTGCGGCTAAGGGGAGCACCGTTAATGATGCCTACAACCTCATCATCCGTATCGCCATAAAGATCCTTAGTCACAGCCCTTACCCAGTCGTCGCTGCTGGATTCAATAAGCACCCGATAGTGCTTGCCTTCCTGAATCTTGGTTCCAGGAATCTGAATCTGAGTAGTAAAGTTACCGTTCTTCACCTCTGCCGAGACGTCTTTGGCGGCAAGAGTTTCGTTAACCTGACCGTTCTCATCCAGCCCCTCAACTTTTATCTTGACCTGTTTCACGTCATCAAAATGGGTTCCGGTCAGGGTCAAGACATTGGTGTTCAGGTGGCTGCTGAGCTTATTTGTCTTCGAGGAGTTGGTGGTCAGGGTTACGGAAGACTGCAGGTCCTTGCTGTCAACCTGCTGTACAGGCAGATCTTGTTTAGCCTCTATTGTGCGGTTACCGTGCCCGGGGTAGCTCATAATGTAGAGAACATAGTGTTTCTGGGGATCGAAATCGCCTTTAACCTTGGCAGTGCCACGGAAATGACCGTCTTCCGTCACAACAAGGCCTCCGCCGTCTTGAACTAAGTTCTCGCCAGTAAAGTCGCCGTCTGCATCAACCTCGTAGACCTCTGCACCTATACCGTCAAAAGACTTGTTGAGGTCAATCCCCCTCACCAGTAATCGTAAGGTTGTTCTGCCCTGTCAGAGGGTTCAGCGGACCGCCCTCAACGGAAGTTACTTTAGCCCCTGTATTAATATTTGTGTTGTTCCCATTGGTGTTATTAGTGCCAGTATTTTGGCCACCCGGAAGCGTAGAGATAGCCTGCTGAGTCTGCGCACCAGCGTTCCCTTCAGCGGCAAAGGAAGGAACGGACGGCACCACGGATGCACCTAGGAGGGCAAGCGCACCTACTCCGGTCAGGATAAAACGGGTATTGGACATTTTGTACTCCATTCATCGGTTAGTGGAATACTGTTAAATGTAATACATGGTTGAGTTTAGGTCTAGCATTTTTAGCATTATTTCTTGATATTTATTTTTATGACAACATGAATGTTTCGATGGAAAATATATACATAAACTAATGTGTCAACACGACTCAAAGGGTCTTCAACAGCATGCATATCACTAAAACATGCTCCCGAAGACCCTTGAGCCGAAAATATATTTTATTTAGAAATCTAATACACTAAACAAAATGCAAAAGATAATACGGTGTATTAATTACTGTGCTGCCGACAGAGGAACAACCGGAATGTAGGTACGGTTCCAAACCACGATGGGGTAGTACGCGTAACTCGCCGTTAAGGTATCCTGATCGAATACATCAATGTAGACCCGGTACTGGTGGTTCGGGTTAATCTTAGTGCCATCAACACTCACGTACATCCCGAAGCTCCCGTCCGAACCAAGACTAGACCCTCCGCCGTTGCTAACGTCATCATTAACGATGTTCCCGAACTCATCAAGTTCCTGAACACGCGGCTCGTACTGTACACGGTGGGTATTATCGATCCCCGTAGTCTCTACAGACAGAACGTTATCAGTATTCTGCGGGTCAATGAATCCATCGACAGAGGTAATCGCAATAAAACCGGAGTTCTGATTCGCGGGTGCGGAGGGCTGGCTCTGACGGCTCTGATTATTCTGTGACGCAGACTTCGAGTTTGAGCTGCTCTGGGATGCGGATGCACCCTGAGCCTGCTGACCCTGACCATTAGCATTGGCACCCTGCTGCTGATCCTGACCGCCGGCGTTAGCACTCTGCTGCTGATCCTGAGATGCACTAGGCTGGCCCTGCTGCTGGCCCTGACCATTCTGAGATGCAGAGCTTGCACCCCGACTCTGAGGAGCCTGCTGACCCTGACCGTTAGCATTAGCGCTCTGCTGCTGGCTCTGACCGCTGGCATTAGTACCCTGCTGATCCTGAGATGCGCTAGGCTGACCCTGCTGCTGTTCACCGCCGGATGCAGCTTGCGAAGGATCCTGTGCCGCACCGCCCTGTGTTGCACCATTCTGGCTCTGGTCACTGGCGTTAGCACCCTGCTGACCCTGAGCATCAGCATTGGCGCCCTGCTGCCGACCCTGACCGTTAGCACTCTGCTGCTGACCCTGGGTTGCACCATCCTGGTTCTGACCACTGGCGTTAGCACCCTGCTGGCCCTGACCGTTAGCATTAGCGCTCTGCTGCTGACCCTGATCCTGACCGTTCTGTGCTGCAGAATTTGGCTGGCCCTGTGTGGCTCCAGAACGAGCCTCATCCTGAGGACTTGCAGGCGCTGCATTTGCTTGCGCAAGCGGAAGAACCGTCACACCCGCAAGGGTGAAAATAGCAGCTCCGGTCATAGCCGGACGAGAATAGCGAAAAGCCATCATAAACTCCATTCATCGGTGACATGAACAATTCAACCCTAAACATAATCCAGGGCCAAGACACAAGAGATATCGAGGAATCATCACAATAATTATTCTGAGAACGAATTTTTTACGTTGATATAGAAATATTCGAAGTTATTTAGTCAAGGTTTTATGAAAAATTTCTCCATTAAGTTTTTACAGAAAAATATAGCTCCGCCTCTCGTTTTTGATACAGGCGGAGCGTATCTTGAATTACAGGGACGTATCAGAATATTATGAGCGCACCTTATCCATTAGATATTTTGACGTAGCTCACCGATCTTGTACGCGCGTTGGCAAACAGGTTCCCCGGTTCTCCCCTGATGTTCGATTACATCGAGTGTTTCTACTCGAAGCACACCATGAGCGTGACAAGGTGGAGGCCCACAAAAACATACCGCACGCCGCCCACGTCGTGGGGCATTGAGTGCCGCGAGCTCCATACCCCCTAATTCTCACGTTAGCTAGATGAGACCGTTCTAGTGCACAATAGCGTCTACCGACCCCCGCGGTATTGCGGGGTGATTCATACCTTTTGTTGAGGAGTATATGTTGTTTCTCACCAACTTTTTTCCCAGTAGGTATCTGCCTGGTGGACTACCGAAACGCGGTTAAACTCTGCGTATTTTTATCCTTCACTCTTACGATCCAAGGCGGGCAATAATGCAATATTTCACGAGCTAGGTTAGATACTTTCTACCGAATAAGGTCTTGTATCCATCTCGCTGATTGCATGTCATATAGAGGGTTCGTGAGTTCCAATTCCAGTGAACAAAGTGTGCATAATCAAAGTGGTCAGGCGGTCTAGCTCGGCATCGTCTACAACCGCCTCCAGTCTGGCTAAATCATCCGGCCCGGTCGGCATTGGCGGGGCTTTAGCTCCCATACCGGTGCCAGTGATACCAGCTACCGCCTCGTCAGTCATGGCACGGAACATACGCTGCGCCCAGATAAGGTCTACATCTGCAGCGATATAGCCCTCACGCTGTGCACGCTCAAACCTTACCCAAACGCCCTAAAAGAGTGCGTTGTTTTGTAATCACGGCGGGATCGTCATCACTCAGATGCGCCATCGCATACAACCAGATCGCCTTCACCCGCATTACGTTAACAGTCAGGCGATGCAGCGCCACCATTACGGGAGCAGTCTCGGGACTTGCTGACTCAAATGCTTCATAAAATTCTCTAACGGCAATATTACTCAGCTCCGCGAGAAGAACCTCGCGGCTGGCGAATCTGCGATGAATAGTTGTTCGAGTGACTCCTGCAACCGTAGCCACCTGCTCCAGCGAGGCGGTTGGGTCTCGGCGCAATACTTGTTCGGCGGCGTGAAGCACGATATTGACCGTGCGCCGCGCATCAGCTCGCAATGGCTTAGATGAATCAATCACGTAGTTATTACCCTAATAAATAGAACATGTCTGTTACAGTTAAATGCGTGGGTTATACCCGCATGTCATATATTCTATTCGCGAGAGGGTCAAATGACTACTAAGCAGACCGTCCTGAATTACTATTCGGCAATTCACGCCGAAAATTGGCAAGACTACATTTCCGATAAATTAGCCTACGGATTCAACAGTGCAGAACAAAATCTTGGCAAACAAGATTATCTGCAGGGTGCCGGAAATTTTTTTAATTCCACCACTAATGTTGAGCTTGCACATCTTGTGGTTGAAGGCGATAAAGCGGCGGTTATTGCGCGCTACACCGCAAAGTCCTCCGCAGGAGCCACCCAGATTTTCGAGGTTCCGGAATTTCTCACAGTGCGAGACGGCAAAATTGTTGCCTCCAGCATTTATCTTGACGGCGCCGCCTTTATGGCCTTTATAAAAGGCGAGTAAAGCTCTCTAGCCACTTTCATTCAACTTCAGCAAATTCCTAAATACCCGCAGCACATTCGCTGCTCTCGCCTGAGATAGCAGGTTTTAAGCGGGAATTACTCTTTATCACTCATTCCCTCCCCCAAGGAGATCATCATGAATACCAATTCTGCTCTTTCCGGCAAGAATGTCGTTATTACCGGCGGCAGCGACGGTATCGGCTACGGTATTGCCGAAGAATTTGCCCGCCAAGGTGCTAACCTATTCCTCATTGCTCGCACCCCCACAAAACTTGCAGAAGCCAGCGCTCGCTTGAGCGAATACCCCGTGACCGTGCACACCTTCGCAGCAGATTTAACGGATATTTCTGAGGTAAACCGCGCCGCCGAACACGCCCTCGATATTTTGGGAAGTATTGATGTGCTGGTCAATAATGCCGGTATTGCACGGTTTATTCCCTTTGAGCAAACCGACGAGAACGCTTTCGACGAGCATTTTAATCTCAACGTCAAAGCCCCGTATTTCTTGGCACAAAAGTTATTGCCTGAACTCGCTAAAAATTCTGGCAATATTGTTAACATTTCGTCATATTTTTCGAAGCGAATGCTTCCCGGACGTCCTTCGACGGTCTATTCCATGACAAAGGGCGCATTGAATCTTTTCACACAGTCACTAGCGTTTGAGGCGGGTTCCGCCGGGGTACGCGTGAATGCGATTGCGCCGGGAATGGTCGAAACTCCGCAATTGCTGCGCAATGTTTCTGCGATGCCGCCTGAAGCACAGGAGCAGATGAAGCAAAATGCTTCGGCGTTGATTCCGTTGGGGCGCATCGGGAATGTTGCTGATATTGGGCGTGCCGCCGCGTTTTTGGCATCGGATGCGGCCGCATGGGTGACCGGCGCGGTATTGAGCGTGGATGGCGGTGTTACGACGCACTAGGCTCGCCAACCCGTTCTCCCTTCCCCTCCCCTCTCCCTAGTGTTGTAAAAAAGGCTCTTTATATGAATCAAGCGGATTTTTTAACGCTTTATTCGTATAAAGAGTCTTTTTATGCACTGGGAGGAAGCTACGCTGATTCGAACTCAGCAGAATGGGCAAATGGGTCAGTCTCCGGGTCATTCTGCCACAGATATTCGCAGTGGGACGCGATCTCTTGAGCCGTTTCCAAACCCCACTGGTCGGCGATAAAACCTAGAGTCATGTCCATACCTGCCGAAACTCCCGAGGATGTATAAAACTTCTCTGTGCTCACCCAACGCGCCTTCTGCCGCCACCTCACCTGTGGCCGCGTCCCACGCACCCACTCGAAGGCACGTTTGTTAGTAGTAGCAGGCTTCCCGTCAAGAACACCTGTGGCAGCAAGAAGTGCCGCTCCGGTACAGACCGTCAGACAGGTTTGGCTTTGCTGTACCAATTTCGCAAGGTTTTGTAAGAATAGGTCGTTCATGACGAGAGAACGCGTACCTATACCTCCTGGAATCAGAAGAATGCTCCCCGGAGGAAGACTTTCAACAATTTCCGTCTTGAGGGTAAAGCCCTGGGCGGAACGTACCAGTGAACTACCGCTCTCGGATGCGCCCGCCACCGAGATATACCGCATACACACATCAGGCACACGGTGCAAAAATTCGATGGGTCCCATAGCGTCGAGAGTCTCATAGCTGTCGAAGAAAAGACAGTACACAGATGTAGTCGTCATAGCACCCATGCTAAGAAGGGTCTTTATGTGAATCAAGCACGATTCTTCAACGTTTTATTCACATCAAGGGTTTTTATTATGCACTCAGGAATGTGCCCAGCAGGTTTGTACGCCTGGAAATATACCCGGGTGCCCGTCGTAAAACCGTCATTTATCACGGTTTGGCACGCATACAGGTTAGAGTTAAACACAGAGGCATTATTTTGGGTGCCGTCGCCCATTACACAGCTGCGGTTCTCATGTCGAATGCCGTGCATCCTACACCGATGCTTCCGCAATGACCGATAAGAAAGAGATAAATATGTCGCTACCAACCACAATGCGCGCCGTACAATACGACAAATTTGGCGGGTCTGATCTGCTCACGATCAACGAGGTTCCCGTGCCATCTCCCCGCCCCGGCCAGGTGTTGGTACGCGTGCATGCCTTCAGCGTGAATCGCATTGACGTGATCGTGCGCGAAGGCGAAATGCGGCTTTTTACGGGCAAACGCTTCCCCAAAGGTACCGGTGTGGATGCGCTCGGCGAGGTTGTCAGCGTGGGCACCGGCGTGATGGACTACAAAGTTGGCGATATTGTGTGGGGGTTCAACGGCTCCATTTCTATGGCACCCACCGGCACAGCGGCCGAATACGTGCTATTCCGTGAAAACCGGATTCACCATGCGCCGCGCATCCAGAACCAGATTGATGCGGCTGCATTGCCGCTCGTAAGCCTTGCCGCACTGCAAGTGCTCCGCAAGAACCTGAAACTCCAGGCCGGTCAGCGTCTGCTGGTGGTGGGTGCCAGTGGCGGTGTGGGGCATGCTGCACTGCAGATCGGGCAGATTTTGGGGGCTCAGGTGGCGACCGTTTCTGCCGAAGAAAATATAGCTCTGTGCCGCGAGCTAGGTTCGATTGAGGCATACGACCACGAGGCTCTGCCAGACCCCGAAAAGGTTGAGAAATTCGATGCGATCTTGGACTGCGGAGGCGTTGTGACCGCGTTTTACCGCAACTACTTTGAAGCCGGGCGGGCGCATGATGACGGTCTCACCTGACGGTCTTCCGGCGGTGCTGACCTCGCTGTTCACGAACCGTCGCGTGGGCTTCCTGCTGGCGACCAAGGCATCGTCCGAGGCCATGAAGTGGATTACCAACGCCGTTGAGCGCGGTCAGCTGCGCCCAGTCATTGAGAAGAAATACTCGCTTGAGGAGCTTGGCGCCGCGCAAGATCGTGTAGCCGAGAAACATACACGCGGCAAACTCGTAGTGGTTATGTAACTCTCTTGGGTTATTCATACGGGCGAGGTTTTGGCGTATGGCTACAAAGAGGTGGCTGTGCACTCAAAGCCTCGCCTTTATGCGGTCCCGTGACGATGCGGCACGCATGTTTGCGACGCTGGGAGTAGGCTAAAGGTATGAGAATTGGTATGCGTAAACCCAGTGTGAAACGAATGATTAAGGCCCGCACCACCGGCCGGGCAAAACGCGCCGTAAAAAGAGCTGTGATTCCTGGTTATGGTAAGCGCGGTATGGGGTTTGTGAAAAACCCGAAACGAGCCGCAAAAGGAGCTATCTACCGCCGCACGACCTTCAGCGTGTGGGATTTGTTTAGGTAATGGAAGAGTTCCTCTCTTGCGGTAACGCTCAATTCGGGAGCATTTTCTTCATTCGGGAGCAGTTAAAGTGCTCCCGAATGAAGAAAATGCTCCCGCTTTGTCATGTTGTGGTTGTAACGCCAGAATAAGAGCCTGAATATGCACCAGCATTTGCCTCACACGGTTCTTCTTTACATGTTTAGAGCCGCCTCTCGCCTGCGGTAGCACTCCTCAATCTTGCGCCGCCGCATAAAAACCTTCGGACAAGACCCTAAAAATAAAGGTTCTCGCGCGGTATACTAAGGATAAGCTAACCTCCTCGTCAAAGCTGAAAGGGACCTTTTTCCTATGCTGAAAATCGAAGATGCCATCAGCGAGACCTTACTTATTCCCCTGTACATGAAGCACCTCGCCTCGCAACAGCCCGACCCAATCATCAAAGATGAGGCAGCTGGACGACTCGTTTCGCAGTTAGACTACAATTTCTCTAAATTTGATAACGTTATTCACACCGTTGTCGGCACCGCGATTCGCTCAGATTACTTTGACCGGCTCGCGGCCGATTTCATTAAGCGCCAACTAACCCGGTAATCGTTAATGTTGGATGCGGTCTAGACAGCCGCCGGGAACGCATCGGTGAAATCGCGCAGAACGTGCCGTTTTACAGCTTAGATTTACCCGATGTGATGACTTTGCGTATAAAGTTGCTGCCCCCGCAAGGCAGTGAAGTTTTCCTGGGAACCTCAGCCTTCGACGCGGGTTGGATGGACGAGCTGAACGATCTGCAGCCGAATGCCCAATTTCTGTTCGTGATTGAAGGCATGATAATGTACTTTGACCGTTACACGGTGCGCGCTCTGTTCCGCGATCTTGCGCAGCGTTTTCACGGCAGTGAGATCGCGTTCGACGTCATAAACTCGTGGATGGTTTCGCACTCCGATCAGCACGAAGCACTTAAGCACTCCCGCGCGCGATTCGTTTTTGGATGCGACGACGATCATGAACCCGAGCGTTGGGCTCATAACCTGCGTTTGGTGAGCGCTAAACGGCTGATGACAGACTTTCCGGCGTGGAAGAAGAGCGGGGCACTGTCTGCCATGATAATGCGGCGTTTACCATTCCTGAAGGAATCCTTCCGTATGCTCCACTACAGGATAGACTGACATTGCTTATTTTGAGCGCCAGCAGATTATTCTTCCTGCACAAGCAGGATCCGGCAATTTACCCGTCGGGGCACTATTTCAAACGCAGTAGGAAATAAACCGCATTCCGAAACTGGGTGAGGTAACAAGCCAGAACCCGTTGCCTTTTAGCGTGTCTTACCCCGGCTGCGCATTTCTACTTCTGGGGTTATAGCTTCGCAGGTTCCGCATAGTGTGTACAGTCCGGGTTGGAACCGCATACACATATAGTTTATCCATCAAGTAATTTGTACTGTACAATTGAGGGTTCATATGCGATAACCACACATTATCGCTCGTGTGCAAAGTCTATGGAACTCTGCGCAGTATATGACTCATCCAAACCGCAAGGAGGTATCTATGGGTCAGCTTATTGGGATGATTATTGCGGGTGCTATTATTGGCGCCCTTGCCCGCCTGTTCATGAAGGGTCAGCAGAATATTTCTATTCTCTGGACCATCATCTTGGGCGCTGTTGGCGCGTTTGTCGGAGGCTGGGTAGCTGGTCTGCTTGGTGTTGCTGAAACCGCCGGTATCGACTGGATCCGCTGGATTCTTTCGATTATCGCCGCGATGGTCGCTATCTCCATCTATCTGAGCGTCACACACAAGAAGTAGCTTCTTCCACATTCTGCAAAAGCGGATCCTCGAACATTCTGTTTCGAGGATCCGCTTTTTATTGTGCGTTACGGGTGCTTTTTGTTAGAAACCGCCCTTATATGCACTCATATATCTTGGTGCCGTGGAGCTGCTTGGGCTTGAGGTTCGGAACCTCCTAATGTAGCAAGCAGGCGTCCGTTTTCAACACGTACCAGAGTTTCCAAGGCAGCACGCACTAGAGAAGAATGTTCTTCAATACCGGTGAGCATAGCCGCTTTAGCAACAATCTCTTCATCCAAAGTCACAGTTGTACGCATAATACCCTCCGCATCAGTAAACAACACACCCTTGATATAGATAATAATGCTGCCTATTGTGCATTACGCCAATAAGCTAGAGAACGGTAATAATCATGGTCTGCCCCGCCGAGGGATGTCTTCATCATAAGCCAGTCTGAATAATACAGATTAAACCGCATTCCGCACCCCGACAGGGTGCAAGATACAGCCTAGGGTGCGTTTTCAGCATGACTGCTCGTGGCGGTGCAATTGAACTATTTACGTGAGGCCTTATGTTCCTTGCCCATATAGATACCGCCCTGTGCCAGCTCGGTGAGCATTTGTTCGAGGCGCTCGATACGCATCGCCGGTGTCTTGGCGCGGTTGATCCAACCAATATAGTCGTTGCGCTGATACGCTGGTCGAGCCTTATAGTCGGTGCGTAACCCCGCGTTTTTTAGGGCCGCCGCAATATCTTTCGGCATAGTGTGTTGTTCGCGCATAAAGCCTCCTGAGATGGGTGTTTATCGTGTACCTGTACTCCACGCTACCTGTAGCACGGTGGCAGGTTCAAGATTTCAGGTAAGCGCGAACTATACCGGGCAGTATTTTCCGCAGGTCCCGATGCTCCTGAGGGTGGTTCTTGCTAGCCTTCATCTCACAGACGCAGAGAGGCGCGCGTCCTGCGATGGTTGAGGATGCGCGCCCAACCGTTTCTTTCAAAAAGATATCAACGCTTTGCCGGCTGAACTGCTCCCTTAGGGGTTACCGCATTCGAACCATTGGGCATCACGGGGGTTTCAGGCGTTCCACTTGGGGTCTCATGAGACGCTTCACCGTTCATCCTGACCTCGTAGGTACCGTTAGGTTGCACCTGTGAGTTCTTATTGGAGCCATTGGGCAGACCATTTTCATTTGTAATCCAGGATCCATCAGCACCCACCCAATCGGTGTTTCCGGTGGCTGGATTGCTCCGATCCCACGACCCATCGGGATACACCCTCACGATCTCACCGTCGGGTTCGGTTGCAGTCCAGGATCCGTCTTCAGCAACCTGCACATACCCTTCAGAACCGGGATTTTGGTTCGCTGTCTTTCCGGGGGCGCCCTGTTGTTGGGTTCCGCCGCCAGCGACACCGCCGTTAGCTCCAGCACCCTGATCTGCCTGAGCACCGCCTCCATTAGCGCCGGTACCAGCGCTGGTACCGCCGTTACCCTGCACTGCACCATTACCGGAATTCTGTTCCTCACCTGCGCCACCGTTAGCGCCTGAACCGGAATTTCCAGATGTTCCACCGCCGTTATTCACAGCACTGGAGCTTCCTGCGGAGCTAGAAGCACGAGATGAACTTGACGAAGAAGAAGCCGAGGACGAACTTGAAGAATCATTCGCACTATTTGAGCCGCAGGCACTCAAAGCCAAGATGCCAGCAACAGCCAGAGATACGCATGCGGTAGCCTTCTTGGTAGTCATAATTCGCATCCTTTCTCCTGATAAATATCAGCTGGTGTTTTAACCGTCGCATAGCTCACATGTATTGTCAGGAATTTTCCAGATTTTGCAAATATTTTTACCACGAAATATAGTTACACCTGTGTATTACACATTAAAGAAATTGAATTACCTTATATAACTAAACTAAATCTTATTTATGAACGAATCAACCAACACGATTATTAATATTTTGAAAAATCATAAATTTATACTGTCGCACATATTTCCAAGACGGTGGCTTCCACCGGTATAGAATTTTTAACATTCTCCCCCAACCCATAACCCGCGACGACGTCAGCCCCCAAATTTCAGCAAGTGTGTACGCCGTGCACACAATAGGGTGCGCATCCTCAGGTATTGAAGATGCGCACCCGTTTCGCGCAAACCACTTTGCGAAAGTGTCCCTGCTGGTTATTACATGCCCGGCTTAGTGGGCTGTACCGGATTTACTGCCGGGACCGCCTTCGGGTCAGGGAGTTTTCCAGGAGACACCGGGACAGCATTGCTGGGCATCTCAGGGGAAAGCTGACCGTCATAGGTAACCCGATAGGTTCCGTCAGCCTCTACCCGGGCTACCGTGTGCCCGTCGGCATAGTTCTTAGTCCAAGAACCATCCGCCGCAACGGTACTAGTACCGTCTTCCCCAACGCTCGTCCAGCCACCGTCACCGTCGACATGATACCGAGAACCCGTAGTATCAACGTAGTCCCAGGAAGCTTCGCGGTGAATTACGTATTCGCCAGGGGTCAATGCATTGGGGTTTTTCGTGACATTGTGTTCATCATTCGCAGCATTCGCCCCTCCAGGATCGGCCTGTTGCTGCTGGGCACCACCTTGGGCTTCTGCACCCTGATTCGCTTGTGCTCCGCCGTTGGCATCGGCGCCGGTTACACTGCCGCTCTGTGCGCCAGTGCCGGAGTTTTGGCCCGATCCAGTGCCGCCTTCAGCACCAGAATTTGCTGCGCCGCCATTAGCGCCTGAACCTGAGTTTGCGGAGTTTCCACCACCACTATTCACAGTACCGGATCCACCGGCGCTAGCTGCCTTGGAGGCTGTTGTTGATGATGAAGACGACGGGGAAGAATTCGAAGCATCATTAGAGGTATTTGAACCACAGGCGCTCAAAGCCATAATGCCAGCAACAGCCAGGGATACATATACAGGTACCTTCGTGGTAGTCATAATTCGCATCCTTTCTCCTGATAAATATCAGCTGGTGTTTTAACCGTCGCATAAGCCCATGTGTATTGTCAGGAGTTTTCCAGATTTTGCAAATATTTTTTATAACAGGGTGTAAATAAGTGGATATATTACATAATAAAGAATAGATATGTATTGTAAAACTAAAATAAATCTTTCTCTAGGCTTTTCATAATAAGAAATATTGAATATTTTATCTATGAACTATATGTGCTTGAGTTAGGTCTATCTAGGTATTACCCCGGCTTCGCATCGCAGGAATTGGCGTAAGCCCTGGGGTTTGAAAGTTACTACCCGCATAAGAAGATGCTTGCAAAAGCTAAGACATGTAGCATGTAGGGGATATTCGTTTACTATGGAAGGAACCGAGCATGAAGCTTTCTGCCCGTAACCAGCTCACTGGCACCATTGTTGAGATTACCGAAGGCGCTACCAACGGCATCGTAAAGATTGAGATCGCCCCCGACCTGATTGTTTCTTCCTCGATTACCAACGCCGCTATTGAGGAGCTTGGGCTGCAGGTTGGCAAGCCCGCTACCGCTATTATCAAGGCATCCAACGTCATGGTTGGTGTTGAGGACTAATCCTCTCTCTGTACGCCCGACTGCTCCCGGCACCGGGCAACACGAAAGAAGCAAAGCTCGATCCCGGTATGGTTTGCGATAAACGCACCGGGATCAAGCACGTTAAAACTAGTTACAGAGGCTCCGAGCCTTTAGCCTTCAGAGAGTCGAGCCGATCGAGTTCTTCACACACAGAAGAAGCAACAAGATTACCTGATGAGGAATTGTTATGCCCTGTAACCAGTCCATTAGTCGCTGCCGCTGAGCCCCTGTAAGGCCTCTTCCAGCGAATATAGTCTGCCCCGCGTTCTTTGGCTAGCTCTTCAGCATTGTAGGGTATCTTCTGAGACACTAAAGCGAGTTTCTCTTCCCGCCAGGAGGGGCCGGTCAGTATTTTACCGTTCACCAGATAGCTTCCGTCACTCAGGCGCACGTTGAGAAGCCCGCAGTACCCGTGCCCCACGGATGCGACAATCGCGCCCCGCTCGTATACGCTGGCGATGAGGTTGTGCAGTTCGGAGTTATGTGTGAAGTCAAACATGGCTCCGTGCCCACCAGCCAAGCATATCGCATCGTAAGTGTTCGGGTCTATGGACCGGATGGGAGGAGTGTTTTTCAGGAGCGCCATGCGTGCCGGGTTGTTCAGCCAGGATTTTGCGCTCTCATTGCGAAAAGGGAATTTCAGCGATCGAGGGTCTAAGGGGACGTCTCCCCCACGTGGACTGGCGATGTCCTGCTCGAAACCCTTCTGCTCAAACCTATCCCAAGCTGTCGTCAGCCCAGAAAGCCACAGCCCCGTCGGGTCACCATTATCGTACTGAC